>SCPN01000124.1_pt1 | contig 195041 bp, 168 predicted proteins | sample 6106831 | NCBI WGS metagenome assembly SCPN01 (sample SAMN10720447, study PRJNA508395) | human gut metagenome | isolation source: Participant 1, 0 month | reverse complement strand
CGCCCGGACAGTTTTGCACTTCGTGCAGCCGTCCGGGGCGTGTTGTTGTTTTGCAAGACCGCCAAAAGCAAGCGGCTGAAACTGTGCAATACTGCTTGTGTGTGAGGAAGGCACTCGGCGTGCTGCTGTGCCGGTCACAGGCTGATCATCCAACCGCGCCTTTGAACATGACAAGCGAGACGGCTAAGCGGAAAATCTCCTCCCGTGTAAGTGTATATCTGGAAGCAGTGGAAGAAGCCCAGAACGAAGGTGGCCAATCTTTGCCCTCGTTGACGATCTTTGACATGATGATGTCCTCCTTGAAAATGGCTGGCTCTGTCCTGCACAGACGCACACTTTTTACCATTATAGCACTATCCGCCAAAATATCCTCGATAAAAAGACGGAAAATCGGAGAAAATGCAGGGAGGCTGCTTGCGTCAAAATTGATAAGGCAATACCGCATAATTCTAAGTGCCGATACGGCGAGCGAGGTGCGGCAGATGCCAAGCCAAAAGCGCAGATAATACTGGATGTATTATCGAGCATTTTGGCAACGCAGATGCCGTGCCGCAGCCGCCGGAGCGGTGCTTTGCCGCAAGGCGGAATTGGCTGTTGCCATAAAGCAAGTTGACTTTGTGCTGGTTTCGAATACGATATAGGCACAAAAGTATGGTGGTACCAGGGGTGAATATAAGTAGCTCGGCACAGGTGCAGGAGATTCTGACCCGCGCAGCTTGCGGAGCATTCGCCAATGGTGGGGAGGCGGCAGAATGAATTCTTTTTCGGTAGAGCAAAAAAGAGTAGATGTATTCGAAAGTGCCGCGCCAAACAAGCCGGTGGATTTATCTGAATACCTATGGGCGCGAGGGAGCGCAGATCTTTCAGTATTTGACAGACATCGGCTGTCAGGATTTTTCGCTGGTTGCAGTCAGTAAGCTGGAATGGAATCATGATATGGTGCCATGGGATATTCCGCCCATATTCAAAAATGGTGCATCATATACCAGCGGAGCCGATGAGTACCTACGCCTTCTGATAAACCAAATTATACCGAAAGCAGAAAGTCTGTTGCAGGGGACCCCCGCCTGGCGGGGAATTGCGGGATATTCACTGGCCGGACTGTTTGCACTGTATTCTATTTATCAGACGGACGCCTTTTCGCGAGTTGCGAGTGTCTCCGGCTCGCTGTGGTTTCCGGGAATTAAAGAGTATGTCGTTTCCCGTACACCCGTGAAAAAACCTGCCGATATCTTCTTTTCGCTGGGCGACCGGGAGTGCCGCACCCAGAATTCGCTTCTAAGATGTGTTCAGCAGAATACCGAATCCATCGAAAGATATTACCACGAGCAGGGAATAGATACGACCTTCCACCAAATCCGGCAATCACTTTAAAGATGTGGTACAGCGAACAGCGGCAGGACTTCAGTGGCTATTGAGCAGAGAATATGACCCATGAAAGATGCAGCATAATGGGATATAGGCAACACCGCACAACCCCGCCTTACGGCTTAAGCACCGCCCGACGGCTGCGGCACGGCATCGCGCTGCCAAAATGCTCGATAATGTCGGGTTTGGTACCGCATCGTGCTTCGGGGCAAAAGCCCCTCGCACTCTGCGACCGTTCTCTCTGCTTCGGTTCGTTTCCGCCACTGGCGGCGCTCACCATTTGCAGCATCCAGTATTATCTGCGCTTTTGGCTTGGCATCTGCCGCACCTCGCTCGCCGTATCGGCACTTAGAATTATGCGGTATTGCCATAAAGTTTTGTGGGCGCGGCATACTACATGACATATGTATCGCAAGAGACATTGTAGAAAATTTGCAAAGTTTTGTGCACTGATTAGTTAGCCCAAACAGCTATTCCGTAATCTAAATTGCTTATAAAAGAATCACCACACAATTCTAAGAGCCGCTGCGGCTGTGTTTAGAATTGTGCGGTGATGTTTTTATCCAGCTAACGCCCACGCACCCATAAGAACCGTCACAAACAGGATGTTGGAAACTGTGAACAACGCAAAATACCGGCCTTTTTGTAACGGCAACTCCCTTGCAATTTCGCGATACGAGATCAGGCTGGCCATTGAGGCAATCAGCGTGCCAAGGCCGCCAAGATTTGTGCCGATGATCAGGGAGCGGATATTCTCTGTAAATCCCGAAAGCAGGATCGCCGCAGGCACATTGCTGGTTACCTGTGAGGCAAGCACAGAAACCCATACCTCGTGGCCGGTAAGAATATGCTGCAGCCATCCGGAAAAGGCGGCAAAACGCCCCAGATTGCCAATAAAGATAAAGAGCGTAACAAAGGTAAGGATCAGCGAATAGTCCACACGGCATAATGTGTTCCGGTCTGCCAAAAGCACACAGGCCAGAACCGCAGCAAACGCGATACCATAGGGCAGAACACGCAGTACCACCAACAGACAGAGCACGAATAAAATACTGTACAGCGATAATAGTGCCTTGTTCGGGCTTGCATTGCAGCAGCCGCAGAATGAGCCATGGAGATCTTTGCGCCACGGCGGCACAGCCCCACCGCCCATAGCGCAAGAAGTGCCAGCGACAGGATGGAGTAGGGGAGCATCAGCAAAACAAAAGAACCCATATCCATTCCGCTTTTTCCATACAGGTACAGGTTTTGCGGATTACCAAGAGGTGTTAGCATACTGCCGAGGTTTGCGGCTATCGTCTGCATGCAGACGATGGGAAGCAGCAGCTTATCCCGAACGGCAGCATCCAAGCTGTTTACAACAACAAATGTGAACGGAACAAAGGTAAGCAGCGATACATCATTAGTGATCACCATGCTTGAGAAAAAGCACAGCCCCACCAGAACAGCGGTCAGCTGAAGCGTTGTGCGGGTATGGGACAGCAGCGCGCGCCCAAGCCGATCGAAAACGCCCTGCCCCCGCAGCCCGGCCATGACGGTCATGAGTGAGAACAGGATCGCAAGCGTGCGAAAATCAATATAACCAAGATATTCTGCATCCGGAAGAACGAAGCAGGATGAAACCAAAGCCAGACAGGCAGCAATGCTTAGAACAGGCTCTTTTTGAAAAACGCGTTTTATCGCCATGGCAGGAAGCTCTTTTCCGTAAATTTCAATTTCAAATGCTGTGCCGCATACGACAGCAAACCATTGCTTGAAATTAGTCACATTATTATACAATAAAAGCCAATCCGGCACAAGAGCAGTCAACACTTTAAATATTCAAGTAGGGAGGATTTCGATCGTCAGACGGTACAGATGACATGCCGCCTGACTTTAGCTGATATTGATACTGCTACCGAGAGTCCTGATGGCGGTAGTCCCGAAACCATTGAGTTTTTCCTTGGTTTGCGCCGTGCAGGACTTCCCGTAAGACTTATTGACTCTGACAGTCTTGTGGCGCGCCTGCAGGAAACTGATATGATTGGAATTGTATCCGAGTGGGAGCATCCTTGGTACAGAGTAACTATCGAGGGTGTGTATGTACAGGATGTTGTTCAGCTTATAGCAATTTTCAAAAATAAGGCGAATAGCCGCAGGAATGGAACCAGCCTGAGCAGTCAGAAGGCGAAACTGTCTGAAAAGCACATTGTATCGCGTTCGGAAGAGCATCCAGGGTCCGTGCCTTGAATTTACGAAGGAAAGACTTCACCTTCGACCAGAGCTTTTCAATAGGATACGCTTATTTAACAACAATCGCCTTTCCTGTGCTTTAGGTAAAGCATAAGGAAAGGCGATTGTTGTTTATCTATGTTTATCTATAATAAAAATAGGGCCCGATGCCATTACGCATCAGGCCCTGCTCTATTTCAAATTTCTAATTACTCATTCTTAATTTTTTCTCGCCGTGCTTTCACTCGCCGCCAAAGCTCCTACTTCCTACCTCCGATAGTATTCCGCTTCCGCCCGTGCGATCTCCAAAATCCGGCTTTCGGCATAGGCAAAAAATTCCTTGAACGCAAGGCAGGAGTAGTTTTCCAGCTTGCCATCGTTCTCCACCCAGTCGCGCTTGCAGCCGCCGTGGCACAGGCTGTACCAGCGACAGTCGGCGCAGGCATCGGGTTTGCGCTCGCCCTGCTGCAAAAACAGGCGGGCTTTTTCGCTGTTGGCCAGCTCCGGGATGCTCTGCTCTCCAATGCGGCCCATCTTCCATTCGTCCAGGCAGTAAAAGTCACAGGGGTACACCGTGCCGTCGCCCTCCACCACAAAATAAGCGCCGCAGCTGCCAGAGGTGGCACAGGTGCCTGCAGGCATGCCCATCGCCATGTGGATGTAATCGTCAAACAGACGCACACTGGTGTAGTCGCCGTTGACCCAGTCACGGTAGTAAACGTCAAACAGGCCGCACAGGAACTTACCGTATGCTTCCGGCGTCAGTGCCCAGGGCTGCGCACCACGCTCGCCCTCAAGGGAATCTAGGCAGGCAATGAACTGCAAATGCCGGACGCCAAGTTTTTTCAGCGAAGCATAGACTTTTTGCGGGCTGCGGGCCACCGCGCGGTTGACCACGCACAGCAGGTTTACTTCTACGTCATGCTTTTGCAAAACATGCAATGCCGCGGTTACACGGTTCCAGGTGCCCTTCCCTTTGGCGTCCAGGCGGGTATTATCGTGCAGCTCCTTGGTTCCATCCAGTGAGATGCCCACCAGAACCTGGTTGGCAGCCAGAAACTCAGCCCATTCATCATTCAGCACAAGGCCGTTGGTTTGCAGCGCATAATTGATGTGCACCCTGGCCGGGCGCAGCTCGGCGGCTTTGGCCATAAAAAAGCGGAAAAAGTCCAGTCCGGCCAACGTTGGCTCACCGCCCTGGAACGAAAAACTGACCTGTGCGCCGGGTTCCGCGGCGGCAAAGGCAGAGCAAATCAATGTTTCGGCTTCGGGGCGGGTCATGCCTGCGGCGCTCTGGCCGCAGCGCACGGCGGCTTCATCAGCATAAAAGCAGTAGCGGCAGCGCATGTTGCACTGGCTGGATGCAGGCTTGATCAAAAAGTTCAGGTTTTGCATTGTGTACCCCCGGTGGATTTTTACAGATAAACTATACCACAAAATACTGTTTTTCCTCAAGGCTGCAGAGCATGCTTGTCGATTTTTCGACACTAATGCTCTTATTTATGGTAGTTTGGCGTTCTTCCAAAACGGTATGATGAACTTATCAAAATCAACGTACCGGAGGAGGAAAAGACGCATGAGTTCAATCTTGTTTTTCTGTGTCAGTTTTTTTGCGTCCATTGCGGGGGCGATCTGCGGCATTGGCGGCGGTGTTATCATCAAGCCGGTGCTGGATATGCTGGGCCTTGCCAGCGTGGCAACCATCAGTTTTCTTTCAGGGTGCACCGTGCTTTCCATGAGCTGCTACACCGTGGGCAAAAACATTGCCGCTGGCGATAACCGGGTGGATTTCCGCACCGGCACCCCGCTGGCCATTGGTGCCGCAGTGGGCGGCGTTGTGGGCAAACAGCTGTTCAGCACCATTGCGGGCATGTTCCCCAACCCCAACACGGTTGGCGTGGTACAGTCGATCTGCCTGGCCATTATCACCATTGGCACTTTTGTGTACACCTTGTTCAAGGCGCGCATCCAGGGCAAGCATATTACCAACCTGGCATTCTGCGTTATCATTGGCCTGGTGCTGGGGCTGATGTCCAGCTTTTTGGGCATTGGCGGCGGCCCCATCAATCTGGTTGTGCTGTTCTACTTTTTCAGCATGGAAACCAAGACCGCAGCGCAGAACAGTCTGTACATCATTCTGTTCAGCCAGATCACCAGCCTGCTGACCACCCTTATCACCCACAGCGTGCCGGAGTTCACCCTGCCCGCCCTGGTTTTGATGATTGCCGGCGGCATCGGCGGCGGCATTGCCGGCCGCACGCTGAACAAGCGGATGAGCAGCCGTGCCGTGGACAAGCTGTTCCTGGTATTGATGGGCATTATTATTTTGATCAGCATTTACAATGCAGTGCATTATATGGGTGTTTGAGGTTCGTTGGAAGACAGGAAGGAGGAGTTATCTCAATTAGAAATTAGGAATGAGTAATTAGGAATTTGAGATACGGCGGGGCCCGGTGCGTGGTTGTACTGGGCCCTGTGTTCGTTATTTTCAATATCGGGTTCTTTGCTTTTTATGTCAGGCAGACAGTAAAACAGCTGTCATGGCCGGGGGGTACGGTTCTGCTGCCGCCGTGCAGGGGCGCAATTTTTTGCGTCATAAACAAGGCTCTGCCTGTTGCTGACTTTTATGCTGATGTCTATGACATCACCAACCGTTTCGGCGGCCCAATCTGTTAAAAACACAAAAAGCATATGCCGTTCAGCATATGCTTTTTGCTGTTCTTATACTATAGCCTTTTTTCACACCTCTTCGTTCTCATAGGCAACCCCATCTGGCAGGGTATCCGGGCAGTTTCCACCCCGCAAAAAATTCTGTGGCATGGACATTTTCCTGCGCGTGGATCGGCGCAGGGCGGCCCGCTTCCCCTACAATGGCAATTTCACGGTTTATGGTGCATTTCCAGCCGCTTTTTCCCGGCAAAGGAAGGGTTATCAGCCGTGCAGTCTTCAATGTACAGGCAGGGGGTATTGGTGCGGTACAGGGAATCATTCTGGCTTGCCGCAAAGCGCAGCACCTCAACCGCCACAACGTTTGCCCCCGGCACAAGGTAGGGCGCAGCGTTGGCAGTATCAACAAACCATTCTTTCTGATCCAGGGGCTTCTGTGGCCCCTTCCTGAACAAACTTCCCGTTTATATACAGCTTATAGCGGGAATCCGCGGTGATCTTGATCTCTTTTTTGGCGGGCAATGCGTCGTCCACCATCATTTCCTTGCGGAAATATACAATGCGGGCATCGCTGTCATTTTCCGGTATCCAATTTGGCAGCCAGATCCAGTTTGTCCGCAAACGGTTCATATCCATGGCGGTTCTCCTTTTTGGGTTACAGCGCTGCCGTCAGGCTCTGTTTATAGCAATTTTCAAAATTAAAGCGCATATCCGCAGAAGCGGAACCAGCCGGAACAATCAGAGATAGTCACAGAGTGAAAAGCATTCTGAATCGCATTTGGAAGAGCATCCAGGGTCCGTGCCTTGAATTTACGAAGGAAAGACTTCACCTTCGACCAAAGTTTTTCAATGGGATTCAGATCAGGACTATACGGTGGAAGAGAGATGTATCGAATCTCCGAGCTGTCCAGCAAATTTTTTACTGCCTTTGCATGGTGTGACTTCATATTATCCATTATGAGAACAGAATTTCCGTTCAGATGAGGCAGCAAATCAGTTTCCAGATACCGCTTAAACCTCTCCACAGTCGTTCCGCCTGAGAAAGTCGTATAGCGTAGTGTCCCATCCAACTGAATCGATGACAGAATGGTCGTGTTCTTGGGCTTGGAAAGTGGTGCGGAATCAACAGTTCTGCTTCCTCCAAGCGAATAGGCATACCGCCTTGTCATATCCGTATTGCATCCGCTTTCATCTAGAAACACAAGGTCACTTGCCTTGAATCGTGAACCCCGATCTGACCGCAGAAGAGATCAACACCTATCTTGGCACACTGGACTTTGAGACCCTGAAATCCATGATGGACTGATGAGCCGCAGCCAACCCCGTTTTTGCTGAAAACGTAAAGTCGGATTTTCGATAATCACAACCGACTTTCTGGCGGCGGGAAAGCTTTCCCGCCGCTATACTTTATAATAGGTAATAAGAGTAGAAAGGGATATTGCCATGAGGATTTTGTATGTAGATATCGACACCCTGCGCCCAGACCACCTGGGCTGCTATGGTTATCCGCGTGCCACCAGCACCAATATTGATAAAGTGGCCAAAGATTCTGTGCGCTTTACCGATGTATATTGTTCCGATGCTCCCTGCCTGCCTAGCCGCGCCGCTTTGATGACCGGCCGGTTTGGTATCCACACCGGCTGCGTAGGCCACGGCGGAGTGAACGCTGAAATGCGTTGGGAGGGCCGCAACCGCGGCATGGCCGATTTCAATGGCCGCTACAACCTGCCCGCCGTACTGCGCCGCGCGGGCATGAAAACCGCCAGCATCAGCAGCTTCCCGGACCGCCACGCAGCGTGGTGGTTCAACGGTGGTTTTGACGAAACCTATAACATTGGAAAGCGCGGCCTGGAACCTGCCCACGAGGTGATTCCTGTAGCGCTGGACTGGCTGGACCGCAAGCGCGATACCAAAGACTGGTTCCTGCATGTGCATGTGTGGGACCCGCACATCCCGTACCGTACCCCGACCGAGTATGGCGAGCCGTTCAAGGATGCCCCGCTGCCTGACCCCTGGATGACCCAGGAGATTCTGGATAAGCACCGCGCCACCAAGCCGGGCGGACATTCTGCCTGCGAAGTGACCGGCTATGACAACAAGCCCAACCCCGCTACCCCGCGCCAGCCGGTGGAGATCAAGAACACCGATGATTTCCGCCATATGATCGATGAATATGATACCGGCATCTGGTACGCGGACAAGCAGCTGGGCCTGCTGTTTGACAAGCTGCGCGAGCAGGGAATTTATGACGATATGGCCATCATTATCAGCTCTGACCACGGCGAGGATCTGGGCGAGATGGGCAGCTATTGCGAACACGGCGAGGCCGACTGCATCACCACCCACATTCCCCTTATCATCAAGTGGCCCGGCTGTGCCAAAAACACTGTTTCCCACGGCTTCCACTACAACCTGGACCTGCTGCCCACCCTGGTAGACCTGCTGGGCGGGGTGCCGCCCTTCACCTGTAACCCGGTGGTTGGCAATCCCAACCCGGTGGTGTATGATGGTGAAAGCTACGCTGACTGTGTGCACACCGGCCAGGACGGCGGCCGCGACTATCTGGTCGTCAGCCAGTGCGCCCATGTCTGCCAGCGCAGCGTGCGCTTTGGCGATTACATGTACATCCGCACCTATCACGACGGCTACCACCTGACGCCGGGCGAAGAGCTGTTCAACGTGAAAGAAGACCCGCACGAGATCCACGACTTGGCCGAAGAAAAGCCGGAACTGTGCTGGCGCGCTGCGTGGTACCTGGAACACTGGGTAGCCGACAACATGCTGAGCAACATTTATAACTATCACGAGGACCCGCTGTGGAACGTCATCGCCGAGGGCGGCCCCTTCCACTGCCGCGGCTACCTGAAAGATTACTGCAAGCGCCTGGAAGATACCGGCCGCGGCGATTGTGCCGAAGAGCTGCGCCGCCGCCACAAGGGCGAACTGAACAAGTAAATCCCACCCTGCAGGCTTGGGCCTGAAACAAGGAGGTTTGTATGGCAAAGCAACCACACATCATTATTTTTAACCCGGATGAAATGCGCGGCGATGCGCTGGCCCACCTGGGCAACCCGGCATCCATCACCCCTAATCTGGATGCCTTTGCGGCCCATGAGGCGGTGTCCTTTGGGCAGGCATACTGCCAGAACCCTGTCTGCGTGCCCAGCCGGTGCAGCTTTTTTACCGGCCTGTATCCCCATGTGCGCGGCCACCGCACCATGAGCCACCTGCTGCGCCCCGGTGAGACCAGCATGCTGAAAGAGCTGAAAGAGGCCGGTTATTACGTCTGGATGAACGACCGCAACGACCTGACCGCAGGCCAGATCCCCGGCTGGACGGAAAGCCATGCGACCGAAATTTATTACAGCGGCCAGAAAAAGCAGGGTCCCGGTAATGTGAACCCCGACCAGCGCGGGGAACCCGGCAACAAATATTATTACTCCCATTATGAGGGCCAGCTGAAATGCAACGCCGAGGGCAAGAACTATAACGGCGATGACGAAGTAGTGGATGCCGCTATCGAGCGCATCCATAACCGCCCGGCCGACCAACCGCTCTGTATGTTTCTGGGCTTGATTTATCCCCACACGCCGTACCGGGTGGAGGAACCGTATTTTTCCGCCATTGACCGTGCCAAGCTGCCCAAGCGGGTCCATGCAGATGACTGCACCGGCAAGCCCCTGATGGAATCGGAGATCCGCAAGTATGCCGGAATGCAGGACTTTACTGATGCCGACTGGGACGAATTGCGCGCCGTATATCTTGGCATGTGCATGAAGATCGATGTCCAGTTCGGCAAGTTGGTTGAAGCTTTGAAAGAAGAGGGCATTTACGATGACTGTGCAATCTTCTTCCTGAGCGACCACGGCGATTTTACCGGCGATTTTGACCTGCCGGAAAAGGCGCAGAACTGCTTTGAGGATTGCCTGACCCGCGTGCCACTGCTGATCAAGCCGCCGAAGGAGATTCCGTTGGACCCCGGTATCAGCAACAGCATGGTGGAACTGGTTGATTTTTACGCCACGGCGATGGACCTGGCAGGTGTGCAGCCCACCCACACCCACTTTGGCCACAGCCTGCGCCCCGTATTGGCGGACCGCAGCGCCAAGGTGCGGGATTACGTTTTCTGCGAGGGCGGCCGCCAGCCGGGCGAGACCCACTGCGATGAATACCACCGCAACAGCAAGGATGGCAAGGGTGCCTCGCCCACAACGGTCTACTGGCCCAAGATGATGGCCCAGACCGATGACGAAGCCCACGCCAAAGGCATTATGATGCGCGGCGAGCGGTATAAGTACATCAGCCGGACCCTGGGTAAAGATGAGCTGTATGATTTGCAGGAAGACCCGCAGGAGACCACCAACCGCATTGATGATGAAGGCCTTGCCCCCGTGGTGGTGGATATGCAGCGCAAGATGCTGAAATGGCTGGAAGCCACCGATGATATCGTGCCCTTTGAGCTGGACGAGCGCTTTACCCCTGAAATGCTGTGGGCGCGCGTACGCGGCCTTGTGCCCCCGGAAAAGGAGGCCGAAGTGCGCAAGATGATTGCCGATGGCACTCCATTCCCGGTTTTGATGGGCTACTGCCATTCGTTAAAGTAAATACTTTCTCTCCAAGCGCTGCCGTACCGCTGTTTCCAGGCGGGTTTTGCGGGAGCGCTTGTTGTGCAGTTAAGAATTTTTGAAAGTAGGAATGAGAAATTAGCAATTAGGAATTTGAGGTCAGTTGAAGTTTGTGCTGTAGGGCGGGATGCCCTCATCCCGCCGTGAAGGAACCTATTATATACCATTAAGTCTGTGGCAGGGAACCTAAAAATCATCTGTAGGGAACGGTCTTGCCCCCCCACAGCTATTTCTATGGTTCATCGTTTTTTTCAAATACCAACCAGCCTAATATTTCCTGAGCGGCGCTTTTGTGCCGCGATCCACCAACATCATTCTTTTTTAATTATTCATTCCATTCCTCATTTCTAATTGCTAATGATCCAGCGTTTCTCGTTTTACTCCTAACTGTTATCGTTCCCATTATAAACACATCTTTCATACATTTGTGTTATAATGCACCCATTATACAATCTATACCCCAACCAACAATTACCCTTGCGGAGGAATTGCTGTGGAATTGGATAAAAAACGTTTTCGATCCGCCGGCATATCACGCTGGTGCTGACCCTGCTCACGGTGCTGATCGTGCTGCTCATCGGCGTGTGCGTGGCGGTGGTGCGGGAACAAAGCCGCACCCGGCTGACCAGCGCGGCGGATTCTTATTTAAGCCTGCTGACCCGCACGCTGGAAAACCAGCTTGTCATCCAGGAATCCTATATCACCAGCCAGGTGCTGAACAGTGAGGAGCTGCACCGCCTTGGCTTTGGCGAGGGCCACACCCAGGCATACCTGGACAGCTATAAGCTGCAGACCGGGTTTTCGTCCGCTATGGCTGCGGGCAATGATGTCACCGCCCTTTACCTGTACAGTGAGCCGAACTCCATTTTGATGAGCGAGTACGCCACCGCCCAGGCTGGCCGCCCCACCGAGACCCAGATCCAGAAAACCAACCTGGAAGAGACCCTGCGCAGCATGGTGGACGCCAAAACGTTGAATGATGAGCGCTGGACACCGTATGTGGTGTCCGGCCAGCAATACTGGGTGCGGGCTGTGCACTATTATGGTGCATGGCTGATTTCGGTGGTCAACCTGGACCGGCAGTGCAGCCAGGCAACGGACGGTATGCTGGCGTTTGCCCAGCCGGACGGCGTGCTGCTGGCCGGTACCCGGCCCGAAGAGGGCGAGTTGTCTCATTACATCAGCCTGACAGCTGAAACGGAAGGCTTGGTACTGGAATATTATGTGCCCAGCACTGATATGGACCTGGATAATGCCATGAACCTTGCCCTTGCTGTGGGCATTACGGCAGTGCTGGCGGCGATTTGCTTTGTCATCTGGTACCTGCGCAGCAATGTGGTGCACCCGCTGGATGCTTTGGTCGACGCCATGCGCCGCATTTCGGCGGGCGACCTTTCGGTGCGTGCTGACTGGAACCCGGTCAACCTGGAGTTGCAGCAGGTGAAAGAAGCGTTCAACGTGATGCTGAAGGAGATTGAAACCCTGAAAATTGAGCAGTACGAGCAGAAGCTGGATGCCGAGCGCCAGGAAATGGCCGCCCTGAAAATGCAGATCCGCCCGCACTTTTTCCTGAACAACTTAAAGCTGATCTATGCGTTGGCAGAAACCGGCCAGACCCAGCAGATCCAGCGGATGATTTTACTGCTGTCCAAACATCTGCGCTATGTGATGGATTACAAGCGGGAAACGACCTCGCTGCGGGACGAAACAAACTTCTGCCAGAACTATATGGAGATGACAGGCATTGGGCAAAAATTCCCGCCATTCTGCCGTGTTACCGTCAGCCTGGATCTGCAGGAAATGCAGCTGCCCGCCATGACGCTGCTGACCTTGGCGGAAAACAGTGTGAAGCACGCCACCCGCCCGGACCGCCCGCTGACGGTGCAGATTACCGCAAAAAGCCTGCCGATGGAAGGGGAAAAGCTGGTGAACATTACCGTGCGGGATAACGGCGATGGATTTCCCGAAAAAGTGATGAAAGAACTGAACTCCGGCAAACAGGTGGCCACCGGCCACTATGGCCTGACCAACGTGCAGCGGCGCTGTGCCCTGTTGTTTGGCCCGGATTTTGCCATGACCTTTACCAACGCTGCAGCGGGCGGCGCGGTTGTGGAAATGTATATCCCGCTGCCGGATGCCGCCGAGAAAGCAAAAGAGGAGGAAAAGCATGAAACTGTTGATCGTGGATGATCAGCCCGGCGTAACCGAAGGGCTTTGCCACGGCGTAAACTGGGCCCAGCTGGGGTTCAGCCAGGTACAGGCTGTCAACAGCGTAAGGGAAGCTCGCGCCGCCATGCTGAACACGGTGCCCGATGTGATGCTGTGCGATATCGAAATGCCGGAAGAAACCGGCCTGGAGCTGTTCAAGTGGGTCAAGAAGCAGGGCTTTGCCACCCGGTGCATCTTTTTAACAGCCCACGCCAAGTTCAGCTATGCGCAGGAAGCTATGCACCTGGGCGCGTTCGATTATATCATCCAGCCCGCACCCTATTCCGAAATCAGCCAGGTGACAGCCCGCGCAGTGAAAGATGTGCAGGCCAGCCGCGATCAGAAAGAGCTGACCCAGATGGGCCGCGCGTTCAACGAGCAGGCGCAGGCCATCACAGCCCAGGCGATCCGCGCGTTTTTGAGCCGCCAGCACAACGAACGGGATGTCAAAACCTTGCAGGGGCTGGGGATTTTCCCCCGCAGTGACCGGGACGGCTACCTGGTGTTGATCCACATCCTGCGGTGGGAGCCGACTGCAGACCACTGGGAAAAGCAGCTGCTTGCTGTGGCGCTGAACAACATTGCCGCTGAAACTTTTGCGGTACATTCCGAACTTTCGCCCATTGCCTCGGTGGATGAACACTCTTACGCTATGCTGCTGCAAAATACTGCGGGCGAGGAGATGGATCTTGAAGGGATCATGCGCCAGCTGATGTATATCAGCAATGTGGCGCAGCAGTACCTGCGGTGCAGCATGGCGTTCTATCTGGATGATAAACTGCCTGTGCCCAAGATGCCTGATTTGTGGGAAAAGCTGCTGCACATGCAGGGCGAAAATGTAACACTGCGCAGCGGGGTGTTCCGCCTGAAAGAAGCCCCGCGCCAGCCGCATATCTTCCGCGTGCCGCAGATCCGCACCTGGAACACCCTGCTTAAAGATGGCTACCCCGAAGCCGTAAAGCAGGAGGCCATGACCCTGCTGGATGAAATGTCTGCCCGCGGCGAGATGAACGCTGATTCACTGCGCAGCTTTTATCAGGACTTCATGCAGATGATCTACTTTACCGTGGGCGGCAGCGAGGAAAAGATTCACGAGCTGTTCTACCAGCCCGAAGCATTGGAATTATACCGCAACGGCATGAAATCAGTGGACGAGATGAAAGCCCTGATCCGGTATGTGACATCCTCCTGGACAGAGCACAAGAGTGTGGATGAATCCAAAGAGCTACTGGACAAACTGAAGCAATATATTGATGAGCACCTGGAAAGTGAGCTGCGCCGCGATGAGCTGGCCGAATATGTTCATCTGAACCCTGACTATCTGACCCGCCTGATGAAAAAGCAGACGGGCTACAGCCTGAAAGAATATGTGACCCGCCGCAAAATGGAAACCGCCCGCACCCTGCTGCGTACCACAACGCTGCCGGTCGGCTTTATTGCAGCCAAGCTGGGGTACAATAATTTTTCGCATTTTTCCTATACCTATAAAAAGATCATGGACGTTACCCCGCAGGAGGAACGCCACACGGAGGAAAAATGAAGCTGAAACTGTATCATGCGGCGGCAGCTGCCGCAATGGCACTTAGCGTTATGCTGCTGACCGCCTGTGGCAGTCCCAAGCAGGCGGACCCGCTGCCCATTATCAAGCTGCGCACGGTAGGGTCCTCTTCCGAAGCCGCGTGCCAGCGCATTGGCGAAGCATTGAGCGAACTGACCGCGGAAAAGTTTGGATTTACGGTAGAGATCTCCCAACAGTCCACCACCAACTATAATGCAGAACTGGAACGCGAACTGCTGCTTGGCAAAGAACCCGACGTTTTTTGCTATACGGACGCCGAAAGTATGTTCAGCCTGGCCGCGGACGGCACTGCCGAACCGCTGGATGATTGGCTGGAAGAGTTCCCCACACTGAAAGAAGCTGTGAGCCAGGACCGCTGGAACTGTATGCGGTACGATGGCAAGCTGATTGCCGTACCGAGCAATAACCCATCTGCGGTGGCCATCGGCTTTGAGGTACGTGCTGATGTTCTGGACGAGTTGGGCATCGATGCGGCAAGCATCCACACTATGGACGATATGCACGCCCTGCTGCTGGCTGCCAAACAGCAAAAGCCCAGCAGCGTACCGCTGGTGCCGCATTTTGGCCAGACCCTGATGATGCTGGATTGCGACTCGCTGAACAACGGCCTTGGCGTGCTACTGCACAACACCGGCACCGAGGTGGTAAACCTGTACGATACCCCGGAGTATGAGGAACTGTGCAACCAGATGCACCAGTGGTATACCGAGGGTCTGATTTTGAAGGACGCACCCCTGATCAATGCGCCCAACACCCGCCTGATGCAAATGTATGACGGGTTTGCATTTTCCCACCGCGTTGCGGAGCAGAACGTTGTCAGCGTAACACGCAGCACCAAACAGCGGCTGACCAGCATTACGCTGGGCAGCAAGCTGCAGAACACCAGCGTTTTGAACATTGGGTGGTGCATTTCCTCCCGCAGTGAACACAAGCGCGAAGGGATGCAGCTGCTGCAATACCTGTACACCGACCGCGAGGCCGCAGACCTTTTGCTGTACGGCGTGGAGGGCGTGGACTACCGCCGCCTGGATGTTGACCATGTGACCAATATTGACGAGCTGCCCGCCAACGAGTGGAGCACCGTCCATTGGGGTCAGCCCAACTGCCAGGCTGCCAGCACCTGGGTGAATGCAGACGGAACCGAGGTGGGATACACCGGCCCGACGGACGTGATAACCTCCGAAGCATATGGCTTTACCTATACTCCAAAAATCGAGCTGCGCCCACGGTGAACAGCTGCCTGGAAATTGTGCGCAAGTATAACAATGCGCTGCTCAGCGGCTACCTGGACCCCGAAGAAGCGCTGCCCCTCTTCCGTTCCGAACTCCACGCTGCCGGTATTGATAAGGTGATTGCGGATAAGCAATACCAGCTGGAGCGATGGAAAGCGAAAAATAGTTAGAAAGCTGTTAGGGTGTATCTGCAATTAGAAATTAGAAATGAGCAATTAGGAATTTGAGGTGGAGCAGGGGATGCTGCGGATTTGCAGTGTCCCCGCTGCCCCATCGCGCCGGGGAGAAACGTAAATGCTTTGCCGCAAACCTACAAACGATTTGTAGGGGACGATGCTTGTCATCGTCCTGCGGGCTTTGTGGCATTGCAAATCATAGCATTTGTAACGCAATCGCTTGTAGGGCATGCTTATCCGACCACGATGAACGCTTATTCTGGCGTATATTTTTAATGCATAACCCACCTAAAATTTCTGAGCAGCGCACCGCAGTCTGCCACCATTATTCTTTATTCATTGTTATTTATTTTTTAAGCCAATCAGCAAAAAGCAGGGCCCGGTGCGGAGTTTGCACCGGGTCCTGCCTTATTTCATTTACTCATTGCTAATTACTAATCGCTTTACGTCGTTTTGCCTTGCCGCACCAACAGGCTTATCCTTTCAACCCAAATCCATACTCATAATAATTTCCCGCAGCATCGCGGTAAGCATAGGCTTTACCGTTTTCGTCTTTGAGGGAATCGGGCATATAGCGATCTTTGTCGTAACCGGGCACATCATTGGGGCTGATGCAAACGCCGTTGGCGTTCACGGCCAGCACGGCATCCCCGCGGGGCAGGGTGAGGGCAGCTTGCCGGTGGGGGCAAACAGCCAAAAATCACATCCAGCGTAGCAGAACGGTAGGTGTCAAACCCGGCCAGCAGCACATCGCACAACGGCTCTACATTGCCCAGCTGCCAGGCCAGCGTTATGTTCACATTGGTGATGACCTTGCCGCCGTTTGCGTGTACCGATGCGGCAATCTCAGTCAGCCGTTTTCCCCCATGCAGCGTGGTTTCTGTGTGGGTGTCGGCCATCGGCTTTCCGTTCGCATCTACATTGCAGACCGTCTTGTCCTCACAGATATCCAGCTCCAGATAGCCGGGGGTGGCGTTAAAATATTCGCCGGAGGAGGGAGAGACAAACAGCAGGGCAAAATCCGCCTGGGCGGGGTCATCCACCAGGGTGCAGGTATCGGCCAGCTCTTTGCGCAGCGCGGCAGTGGAATCCGCGGCGTGCTTGGCGTTTTTCAAAAATGCTTCGGCATAGATTTTTTTGTTCGCGCGCTTGTCGGCGGTCAGGGGCAGGGTACCGTCATTTTTCAACAGCACCACGCTGCGGCGATGGGCATCCGCGGCGGCTTCCCAATCGCTGGGGGTGGCCACAATGCGTGCGGCTTCGTCCGGGTCGCGGTAGGGGTTCTCAAACATTCCCAGGGCAAACAGTTCCGTCAGGGTGCGGGCCACGGCACGGTCCAGTGCTTCATCCGTCAGGGTTAGTTCCTCTTTGGCAAAGCCTTCCGGAAGGGGGTGGGTTTCATAATAACCATTTTTGCCGCGGTTGTAGGCTTCCATGCCGGCTTCGTTATCAAACAGGCCGCTGATGATATCCACGCCTGCATTGGCCACGGCAAAGCCGATGCGCTCCGGCACATCCAGCATCTCAACGCCCCAGGCCATGTTGTGGGCAATGCCGGTATCGGAGTTGATGTAGCCGTCAAAACCCATCTGACCGCGCAGCATGGTATCGATAAAATATTTGTTGTAGGCGAAGCCATAAGGTTTCATTTCCACGGTATTGCCTGCTAGATCATGCTGCACCGCACTTTTTGCTGCTGCGGGCTTAGAATAATACGGCATAATGGAAGAAGTTCCCGCCTTGACGGCCGCGGCAAACGGCGGCAGGTGGTAGGTTTCCAGGCTGCCGGGGGTGGCGTACACGTTCCACTGGCCCGTAGCGTAATGGGGGTCAAAGCCATTTTCGCGCGCGCGCCGCCCGGAAGTGTTTTGTCGTTACCGCAACGCCATCCTCAGTCACACCATGGTCGCTGCCCTGAATACGGGGGATAATATGGGCCATAATCTCGCAGATCAGGGCCGGATCCTCGCCAAAAGTACCGTAGGTACGCTGCCAGCGCGGGTCGGTCACAGCGTCCGCCATGTACATATAGCCTTTGCGCAGGCCGCAGGCGTTCCATTCGCGGCGGATGGTATCGGCAAACTTGTCCACAAGATCAATTTTACTGCCCTTAACGGCGGCGGCAATGCCCAAGGTACCGGGCCAGGTTGCCAGTACGCCGCCCGCATCGTTCATTCCGAACACCAGCTCGCCATTCTCGTTGCGGGAGTTGGACGCCGCTGCCACGGGGATAAAGTGCTCGCACTCCTCGCACACTGCGTCCGCCTGGTTCATCCAATCAGCCAAATCGGCGGGGATGGCGTTGGCGCGCAGGATAACATGGCGGTTGAACCAGTCTTTGAGCAGGGTAGAGGTGCCGGGCAAGTACTGCTCGCCGAAAATTGTCTTGCCGCGGAATTCACCCTCATCCAGAATGCCTGTCTCGTCAGTCTTTTTCTCAATATCTTTATATAGGTCCGCCATGGGGCCGGTGATGGGGTACTTGGCCATCCGCCAGTCCGAAATGAACAGCTTGGCGATCTTTTCCTTCACGCTCAACGTTTTAACGTAAGCCGCTGCGCGCTCGGCCGGGCTGTTGCGCCAGTCGTTGACGGGGGACAGCGTTCCGGTGCCGTCAATATCCTTGAAGGTCAGGCCGTCCTGTTCCAACACCCTGCGGTTAACGGTGGACACTACCGGCCCATTGGGGTTGCGGTAAATCTTGATGTTGTCAGATGCTTTTGGCATGGAGAGCTCCTTTCGGTTTTGAGTTAGGAGAGAGAAAGTAGGAGGCATCCCACCCTACGGATAGTATTGTACATCCTATCAGGCAAAGTGCGTCATCTTTTTATATCCTTGTAATCACCTTGCGTTCCTTCCATTCCTAATTTCCAATAGAATCCAAGATCGCGGGCACACCGCAAAAGGATGTGCCCGCGTAGGAGAGGAGGTGTTGAACTGTTAAAGGCAGGAAATGTTATTTATCGCCCTTGGGCAACACCGCACAATTCCCGCCTGACGGCTTAAGCACCGCTCCGGCGGCTGCGGCACGGCATCTGCATTTCCAAAATGCTCGATAATACACAAAGTATTATCTGCGCTTTTGGCTTAGCAGCTGCCGTGCCTCGCTCGCCGTATCGGCACTTAGAATTGTGCGGTATTGCCCTTGTAATCTACCGGCAGGCTGGTCCAGCGTGCGCGGAAGTGGAAAGCGGCATCCTTGGGCTGGCGCTGGCGGGTGAAAATACCCTTTTTGTTGCCGTTGGCACGCATAATGCCCTCGGTGGTCTGGAAGTCGGCAAAGTTCCACACCAGTTCGCCCTGCACAAAGTCATAACTGTCAAACACATTGTGGTTCATATCCAGGTACTCGTTCTGGTACTCCTGGCTCCACATCACGCTGGGCAGTTTGTGCTCGCTGGGCATAGTGTCAGCGCCGTACTCGGTAAAGATCATCGGGCGGCCGTTCAAAACCTGTGCCCAGCCGTCCATCTCTTTGCGGAACGCCGTCTCGGCGTCCACAATGCACATGCCGCCCATCACATACCAGCCGTAATAGCGGTTCAGGCTGATGAAATCCGCAAACTGCTGGCCCTTGCTGTTGTTGGGCAGGCTCATCATCACGATGGCATAGGTGCGGGGGCGTTTCTGGGGGTCAAGCTCGTGGGCCAGGTCAAACAGCGGCTTAAAGTATGCTTCGGTACCCTCGCTGGTGCACTGGGGTTCGTTTAGGATGCTCCATGCGATGACCGATGCGTGGTTCTTGTCGCGGGTGATCATATCAGTCAGGGCAGCCTTGTGGTTTTCCAGCAGCTTGGGGGTGGTTTTCTTTTCAAAGTAGCCCACCTTTTTGCCGTTTCCCTGATTGGCAGCCAGGAAATTCATCGTGCTCTGTATAAAGCCGACGGCAGGCACTTCGTCAATGATCAAAAAGCCCTCTTCGTCTGCCATCTGGTACAGTTCTTCGGCATAGGGGTAGTGGCTGGTGCGGAAGCAGTTTGCGCCGATCCACTTCATCAGCTCGTAATCGCGCTTGACGGTAGCCAGGTCCAGGCCGCGGCCGCGGATGTCGGAATCTTCGTGCTTGCCAAAACCGCGCAGATACACCGGTTTGCCGTTGAGCAGGAAGTGGCCATCCTTAACTTCAAAGGTACGGATGCCGATCTTGTCAAAATATTCATCGATTACGGCGTGGCCATCGGTAATGCGGATGACGAAGTTGTACAGGTAAGCGGCGTGCACATTCCACAGCTTAGCATTAGTGATTTTCAAAGTGCCGGTTTTGCCGCTGGCTTCGGCCACCTTGGTGGTGCCATCCAGCACTTCCACCGTCACATCATGGCTGCCATTCGTGGTTACGGTATAGTCTACCTCGGCACCGCCGTCCACCAGGCGGTGGGTCACCTCAAAATCCAGAACACGCTCTTTGGGCAAGGCCAGCAGCTTGACCGGGCGGTGGATACCCGCGTAATTGTAGAAATCAAAGTACGGTGCCGCAACCTTTTTTCCGTTAGAAAGGGTGTTGGTCTGGCCTGCGGGCAGCATGTACTCGTTCAGTTCGTTGTTGGCCAACACAGTCAGCTTGTTGTACTGGTTGTACCGCACAATCTCGGTCACGTTGGCATCAAAGGGTAAAAAGCCGCCCTCATGGTTGGCAACTTCCACGCCGTTCACAAACACGCGGGCGCGGTGGGTGACAGAACCGAAGCGGATGGCAACATCCTTGCCGCTCCATTCACCCGGAACAAAGAAATCGGTTTCGTACCAGAAATCGCCGCAGTATTCGCGGGACTCCTTATCGGTAAAGAAATCGCAGAACGAAGCCGGGACCGGCATCGAGATGGGTTTGGGCAGTCCGACGCCCCAGCCGGCATCCATACCGTTGCTTTCGGGGTCGAACTCAAAGCGCCACATGCCATCCAGGCTGATAACGCGGCGTGCAGCGGAAGCGCAGGGGTACAGCAAAGATTTATTTTCCATAGCGTTGTTTCTCCTTGTTTCAATAAAATGAATGTTTTGCTCCAACAATTTTTCCGGGAATGTGGGGCCATTCGTTCAGTTTGGGTGGGGTTGGATACCAGACTGGGTGAAGTGTTTCCCTGAAATACGTTGAGCTTGCGTCATGTTGGTTCCGTGTTTTACAAAGGGCAATACCGCATAATTATAAGTGCCGATACGGCGAGCGAGGTGCGGCAGATGCTAAGCCAAAAGCGCAGATAATACTGGATGTCTTATCGAGCATTTTGGCAACGTGCCGTGCCGTAGCCGCCGGGCAGCGGTGCTTAAGCCGCAAGGCGGGAATTGTGCGGTATTGCCAAAGGTCTTTGCGGTTCGGAAGTTGTTCGATGATTCTATTATCACATAAAACCGCCGGTATCGTTAGTAGATTTTTTGGGAAAACCCGCAAAATCTGCGAATAATTGTGGTGCCTGGCATTCGGCCCGGCCTGGGGACCGCACCACCATCGTAGAGTACGGCATGATACAATTTTGAAAGCTGCAATGCAGATAGGCCTACGGGACGATGGCAAGCATCGTCCCCTCACAAATCAGCTTCATGTTCCATCACATACTTTCCGATACGCAACAATCTTACTATTTTTGAGCGGTTCACCGCGCCGCGTTCCACCACCATGATTCATTATTATTTAGGCAATACCGCATGATTCTAAGTGCCGATACGGCGAGCGAGGTGCGGCAGATGCCAAGCCAAAAGCGCAGATAATACTGGATGCTGCAAAGGTGAGCGCCGCCAGTGGCGGAAACAGCGAACCGAAGCAGGGGCAGCGGTCGCAGAGTGCGAGGGGCTTTTGCCCCCGAAGCACGATGCGGGTACCGCAACCCGACATTATCGAGCATTTTGGCAACGCAGATGCCGTGCCGCAGCTGCCGGAGCGGTGCTTAAGCCGCAAGGCGGGAATTGTGCGGTGTTGCCCTAATTTCTCATTGCAAATTCTCCCTGCCCATCGCTTCCCCCTGCATAATTTATGCTCCGATTTTCCTGTTTTACCTGTAAAATTTACTAACGCCATTCTTCCTGAACGTTCATAATATAGACACAAAGTTGTGGAACTGCGGTGAACAGTGTGGGGCTGGGTGCCGGAACGTTCCAGACAAGCGGAGGAAGAAATTCCATAAAGTGTACCTGAACAGGCCGCATTTTCAGCCTTTCAGATACACCCCAAGTAAGGAGAAAAGAAATGGCTAAGACAAGAACCCTGCCCGACAAGTATTATGACAAGGATTACGAAACAAACGGCATCCACCGTGTACCCCTGTGGCGCATTGCAGGCTTTGCGCTCAACAACACCGCAACCAACCTTTACCTGATGTTTATGAACTATGTCAGTTTTTATCTACTGGGCTTTGTTGGCGTTGGCATGGTCATGGCATCCAGCTTTACCATGGCTATGCGTATCTGGGACGGCGTAACTGACCCGTTCATTGGCTACATGGTGGATAAAACCAACGGCAAGTTCGGCAAAAACCGCCCGTTCATGGTCATTGGCAACATCATTCTGGCGGCTTCCAGCTTTATCATGTTCCACTTTACCCACAAACTGCCGGAAGGCCCTGCCCGCTTTATTTTCTTTGTTGTGTTCTGCTGCATTTATTACCTGGGCTATACCTGCCAGTGCGTTGTTACCAAGAGCGCCCAGAGCTGCATGACCAACGATCCCAAACAGCGCCCCATGTTCGCTTCTTTCGATGGCGTGTTCAATACCATCCTGTTTACGGTGCTGGCTATTGTCGTTGCCAACATTGCCAACAAGTATGCTGATGTTGGCAACTATACCTCTACCCAGTTCTTCCATGAATTCTGGATGATGACCGCCATTATGTCCGCCATCTTTACCGTGATCGCCGTCATCTCCATTGCACCCAAAGACCGCCCGGAATTCTTTGGCACTGGCAAACCCATCAAGGTCGGCCTGAAAGACTACTGGGATACCCTGAAAAACAACCGCGCCATCCAGATGCTGGTGCTGTCCGCCTCCACGGATAAGCTCGGCTCCACTGCCAAAACCAGCGCTGTTGCCGTTGCTATGTTTGCCTGCATTGCCGGTTCCATCAAACTGCAGGGCAGCGTGACCGCCGTTACCACCATCCCCAGCGTCATCCTCACCTTCCTGGCTATCTCCATCGTTGCCACCCGCTTTGGCCAGAAAAAAGCCATGGTCATTGGCTCCATCGGCGGCATTATCTGCAACGTTATCCTGTCCGCCCTGTGGATTGTTGGCGACCCCACAACAATGACCAGCAACCCCGAAACCGGTGCATTGAACTGGGGCCCCTTCCTGATCACCTATGTTGTGTTCAGCATCCTGTATGCCGGCTGCCAGGGTATTTCCGGCAATATCGTAATTCCCATGACCGCCGACTGTGCCGACTATGAAGTATACCGCTCCGGCAAGTATGTTCCCGGTCTGATGGGCACCCTGTTCAGCTTTGTGGACAAGATGATTTCCTCTTTCGCTCCCATGATCGCCGGTCTGGTGTTTGCTGCCTGCGGCTTTACCGACCACAACCCCAGCGTGGGCGATATCGTTACCCGCAGCTGCGTGTTGGCGTTGTGTTCCTGGCATACGGCCTGATCACCATCGGTTTGATCTGCAACCTGATTGCCATGAAGTTCTATCCGCTGAGCAAAGAAAAGATGGCCGAGATCCAGGATGAGATTGTCAAGATCAAGGCAAAGGCTATGGCCGAAGCATAACCCCAAACCGAACCACATTCCCCGCGGGGCCGCCCGTCCATCGGGCGCACCCGTTGTTACAGTGAGGTACCTGCATTGGAAAAGCAAATGGAAATGGCTTCCGAAACCACCCAGAACTCTGCACTGCGCACCGATGAAGCTGCTAGCCACGGCCCCCTGTGGCGGCTGATTGACTGCGCTGTGACCGCCCACGCTAACCGGGCCAAAGTGCCAGTGAACCGCAAGGCCTACCTGCGGTGGTGCCTTCTTGGGGTATTTGGCGCCCAGCGCTTTTATGCAAAACAGTGGAAGATGGGCTTGCTCTACCTGGTCACCTGCTGGAGCGGATTTTCCATTGCCATGACAATGATCGACGCAATGATCGCCGTGCCGATGAAACCGGACGAAAACGGCATCATTTACCTGTAAAAACCTCCTCCCTCCGCCGCCCCGCAGGCTGCTGTTTGCCTGCGGGGCTTGCTGTGGATTCAGGAAAACAGCGCATGTTGGCAAAATTTCAGGGTAGCACCTGCACAATATGCCGAAAAGCAGCTATTGCTTTTGGTTATTATTTCCGGCAAAATTGCTTTCCATTTCCGCGCAGACATGTTAAACTAGAAGCAGTAAAGTCACACTTTTTAACGCCGATACGGCACACAAGAAAGGCGACCCGCCATGGACCAGATCGTTCAGCTGTTGTTCAACCCTAACCACCAGGCCCCCAGCCCGCTTGTGTTGGCGGTGTTGGTAGCGCTTGCCGTGGGCATGCCGCCCATCATGCGTTACCTGGCCGGGAAAAGCAACAACGATAACACGCGGGGCAAAAAATAACCCCTTTACCCGGTGGGCACGCGGCAGCGCCGCCCGCCGCTGAGAAAACGAGGTGCCTGATGCAAGCAGATTTACTGGACGTTCTGACCCGGCTGGCCTCCGCCAGCAACATCCGCTGCATGCGGGTAACGCCGCCCTTTGATGGGCTGGACCAGTTTGATTACGGCCTGCGCAAAGCGCTGGACCCCTATTTTGACTGGCAGGAATTCGGCAGCCTGTTGCTGCAAAGCACCCCGCCCAACACGCTGCTGTTTGCCGAAGGCACCTTTGAATTGCAGTTTGCGCTGTTCCGCATTCCAGACGAAGAAAACGCTGTGTTCATGATCGGCCCGTGGGCCACCGCCGAGCGCAGCGAAAAATCCCGCAGCTGGGCACGCCGTCACATTGGTGAAAGGCGATGACGCTGTACAGAGCTACTATAACGGGGTGCGGATTCTGTCGGACAGCGGTTTCCAGGCTTCCATCGTGGCAGTTGTTTCCATGATGTTCCCCAAGAGGAATTCCACCTGGACCAGCAGAAGAGTTTCTGCCGTTCCATTTTACCACTGACCTGCGCTATTTTACCGAACCGGAGTTCCAGCGGGAGATCCCGATCAGATGCTTGAACAGCGCTATGCCAACGAAAATGCCATCTGGGACGCGGTGGCTTGCGGCAACACCGAAGCTGCGCTGAAATCCTGCCAGCAAATGGCACGCTTTACCTATGGCGGGCGTTTTTTCGGCTCACTGTACCAGACCAAGATCATGCTGACCGTAATGAACACTCTGCTGCGCAAAGCCATTGAGCGCAGCAACATCCACCCGTATTACATTGACGAGATTTCCTCCCGTTATGCCCTGATGATCGAAAACATGGTGGACGAGGAAAGCTGGCCGTTGGTGCAGACAATGGTAAAAGAGTACTGCGCATATGTGCGGCGGTATTCTTTGCAGCAATATTCACCGCTGGTGCAAAAGGTCATCAATACGATCAACCTGAACTTGTCGGATCAGCTTTCGCCCAAAAGCCTGGCCGCTATGTATTATATCAGCCCATCGTACCTCTCCAGCCTGTTCAAGCAGGATACCGGAACCACCCTGACAGATTTTATCAACACGCAGCGCATCCAGCGCGCGGCCAATCTGTTGAGCTCCACCGAGCAGAATATCTCGGTGGTGGCGGAGCAGGTGGGCATCCTGGATGTGAACTATTTTACCAAGATGTTCAAAAAGTCGATGGGCAGCACCCCCACCCAGTACCGCCGCCAGAGCCGCGCACGGTAACCCCAGAAAATAAAAGAACTACAAAAAGCCCATACCGAAAAGCAGAGAGAGGGAAATCCCGCTTTTCCGGTATGGGCTTTGCCATAGGGAAAGGTGCAAATAGGAGGTTATTGTGCAGAGAAGAAAAGCTTGAACAAGTAAAAAATGAGGAAAAGAGAAAATACAATGACAAAAATCAGTCCAGCACCAGCGCGCAGGAAGCACCAGGCAGCGCAAGGCTGGCGGTTTCGGTAGGGGCGCGGTGGGGCAAGGGTGAACAATAGTAACAATGCACCGCGCCCTCTCGTTGGCAGGCAGCCAACAGATACAGGGTGCCCGGCACCGCGCACAGCGCCCGCGGCCAATCGCCGGTGGGCCATTCGCAAAGGAAATGGCGGGTCGGGCCGTTGCGCTGCCACGCCGAGATGGTGTTGGGTCCGCGGTTGCTGACAAACAGGGTGCCATCCGCCGTGGCGCAGGCACCACCCGGCCAGCTGCGCGGCTTGGGCACAGTGCTGGCCTGCACAGTGGAAACGGTGCAGCCGTCATGGTTCAGCGCCCGCATGTGGCCGTCCAGCTCATACACACAGTCCAGCATGCCGTCCCCGGCATCCAACACCTGGCGCGGGCCGCTGCCGGTGGGCTGGGGCAGAGTCTTTACGCTGCCGGTGGGCAGATTATTTTCCAACGCAAGGCGGTACAGGCGGCTGTTGCCCAAATCCGCCAGGAATAACGCGTGCCCCACAGACTGCACCCAGTGGGCGTTGGCCCCTGCGGGCTGGAATTGCCACAAAATGCGAGTCAGGGCACTATCCACAGCAAAATACAGGCCGTTTTCAAAGCAGCTGCCGTAAATCACATCGCCGCAGGCATACAGATGGCACAAGCCGCGGCCGGTAGGAATTTCAATGCGGGCGATCTCGCGCAGGGTCGTGCCGTCCAGCACATAGGCGGTCACATCCGCGCCATCCACGCGTTCCGATGCGGCATAAATCCAACCATTTTGCCCCCGGCAGCAAAAGCTGGGGGCACGGCCATGCCGCAGGGTAGATAAAGTTTCCAGCGTTCCGTCCGCCGTTAAGCGGCACACCGCCAGATCATCGCACCCCGGCGCACCATAGCCGGAAAATAAAAGAGTGTGGGCCATTGGGAACCTCCGGGAAAAGTTAGGAGTCAGGAAGCAGGGGGAGAAGTTAGAATAATTTAACTCCTAACTCCTCCTTCCTACCTCTTACCTGGTTTCAGCAGTCCATATCATGTGCCTTAATGCTTGTTCCGCCGTCGGAAAGCAGGGTCTGGCCGGTAATGTTGGCGCTCATATTGCTGGCAAAAAACAGGGCTGTGTTGGCAATATCCTGCATGCGGCCAGGCTCCAAAGGCTGGCAACGGTGCAGGGCAGCGTCCAACTGCTTTTTGCCGGCATCGTCCAGCTTGTCCATGTCATCATACATCACATCGCTGATGACCACGCCGGGGCAGATAGTGTTCACCCGGATGTTATCCTTGGCGTAATCCAGTGCCATCACGCGGGCTGCGGCATTCATTGCGCCCTTGGTACCGGCGTACAGCATGTTGGTGGGCTGGCTCATCAGGCTGTGAATGGACGAAATGTTGATGATGCTGCCGCCCCCGCGCGCCTGCATGGTGGGGATAACTTTGCGCGCGCAGCGCACGCCACTGAGATAGTTCGTTTCCAACAGGCGGAACATATCCTCATCTTTGTATTCCGCTGCGGGACAGTGGCAGTTGACGCCAACGGTAGAAACCAGAATGTCAAAGCCGCCGCTGTCCTTTACGGCAGCATCCACAAAGGCTTCGGTCTGGTCGGCTTTGGCCAGGTCTACCACATAGCCGCGGCAGCCGGGGCGGATGGACTGCAATTCTTTTTCTGTGGTGCGCACATATTCTTCGTTGCGGCCGCCGAAATAGACGTCCGCCCCCTGGCGCGCAAACAGCAGGGCAATGCTTTTGCCAATGCCGCGGGCAGCGGTGGTAATGAGCACATTTTTTCCCGCCAGCATCTGGTTATAATCGGGGATCGTGCTCAGGTAAAGCGAAATATCTCTCATATCAGCACCTCTTTTTTCTTGCCGGGCGCGCCATAGCGCTCAATGTCAAACTGCTGGTACAGCTCATCAATGGCGGCTTCGTCACCGGCGGCGGCACGCAGTTCCACGCTCCAGTCCAGCCCGCGGTACTTGGCCGCGGCGGGGTCGGTATCAATAAAGTTCAGCAGGGCCTGCATCATCTGGTCGTTCCACACCACGGCGTCCACATCGGCGGTGGTGTAGATACCGGCTTCCAGCTTGGGGAATGCGTACAGGTCGCGCACCTGAGATTTGTAGGCGTGCTCAATGACGTAATCTACCATATGGCTGGGCACAAACAGAATGCCGTTCTTGGTGCCGATAACGATATCGCCCGGCAGGCAGATGGCCGCGCCGATGCGGCAGGGGCCATTGAACGCCGTGATCTGGCAGTCCCGGATGGGGGTGGGGTCTACGCCGCGATAGAACACCTGCACATCAATGTTCTGCATCTGTTCCAAATCGCGCACGCCGCCCCACACCACCACCGCCGCCGTTTTTGGTGCGGGCCTTGACCGCGGTGGTCAGGTTGCCGCCCACAAAGGTGCCGCGCAGGATCTTATCATACAGGTCGCACACAACAACATCGCTTTCTTCCAAGCTGTCGATCACCCACTGATTGCAGTCGCCTTTCCAGCCACGGCTGCGAGCTACATTGAACACATGCTGACGCAGGTCCGGGCGCTGGGGCATAAAGCAGCAGGTCACAGCACGGCCGTACAGCTTTTGTCCGGGTGCAGAGGTTTCAAATCACCCTGGAACTGGAACCGGTATCCGCAGGAGTACAGCGGCTGCCAGATTTCTTCCTGGGTCAGGTTTTCAGGATCTCTATTTTTCATCGCTCACGCGGGGGCGGCCATTGGGGTAGCGTTCGCCGGTCCACTCTGCCGTCATGGCAATGATCTGGTCGCGGTCATTCAGTAGCATAATTTCCTCACTTCCACAGCGTCCAGCTGCGCGTTGTGCCGGGGGCTGTCCAATAGGGGGCGGGGGCGTTCTGCCAATCCGGCATGCTGCGGGCTTCGGGGTCAAACACCACTTCGCCCTCACGCAGGGTGGCAACGCACTCCAGTTTGCCCTCGCCGGTCAGGCGGGCACCGCCGCAGTCCATGTAGCCGAACTTACCTTCGCGGTTGCGCAGCACGCGATATCTGCGCAGGCACCCACATCCAGCGTGCCCAGTTCGGGGCGGTGGATGCTCAGCGCCGGGGCACGGGTTACGCGGTACAGCACATCCTGCAGCGGCATGCCCATGGCCAGGAACTTACTGGCAACATACAACAGGTCAATGGCGGGGCCGGTCACGTTCTGGTGGTGCAGGTCGGTGGAGATGGTATCCGGCCAGAAGCCCTGGTTGAAGCAGCCGACCGCCTGGCGGAACCAGAAGCTGCCGGAACCGTGGCCCACATCAAAGTGAACGCCGCGCTCCCGTTCGGCCAGCATATAGGGCTGCATCCTGCCGTTTTCGTCCATCAGGGGGAACTGCTGCGCAAACACATGGGTGTGTACATCGCCTGGGCGCAGGCGGGCCAGGATGTCCGGGTAGCTGCGTTCCGGCACAATGGGAATGCTGTCCACCATCACGATCTTTCCGCTCATGGAAGCTGCCTTGATAGCGCCGTCAATGGAAGCCCAGATGGGGTGGTCAGCATCCTCGTGCTTCGCCCAATAGTGGGCACTCTTGACGCCGACAATGACATCCGACCAGGTGTTGGCAACGGCGGCGGTGATTTCGGGGTTGATGTCAGCCACAGCCTGCTCTGATGGGGGATAGTGCATCCCCTTGGCGGCCATATCAATAAAGGCGAGAACACGCACCTTGGTGGCGTCGATAACGTTTTCCTTGAAATCGCCAAAGTTGCGCCAGCCGGTGGTACCGGCGTCCACCGCAGTGGTAACACCGGCGCGGAACATGTATTCTTCCGCGTTGATGGTGCGCAGAGAATCCGGCATCTGGTAGGGGAACACCGGGTAGACATGGCAGTGCATGTCGATCAGACCTGGGGATACGATCAGACCGGTCACATCCATCACGGTCTCGGCATCCGCCGCGTTCAGGTTTTTGCCGTGGGCAGCAATTTTGCCATCCTTAATGGCAAGGTCGCAAAGTTCCATAGTTCCGGCGCAGGGGTTGTACAACGTGCCGCCCTGCAGAATAAGATCATACGCAGACATCCTGATTCCCTCCCAAGGTATTGCGGTAGTGGTCCGCAAGTACAAAAATCATTTCAACTTCAACGGGGATATTGCGGTTGGGCATGTTGTGGGTGCCCATAATGGTGCGGGTGTGGTAGCCGCGCTCCTGCAAAATTTCCATGCAGGTATCGGAAAAGCCATCCACCACTTTTTCGGGTTGGGTAAAACCTTCGCCGCAGTTCACCAGCGCGGTGGCGCGCACCAGGTGGTGGATGCAGTCCAGGCTGCCGTACCGCTGCTGCACGGCACGCAGCAGGGTTTTGGCACATTCTGCTGCGGCGTTATAGCCATCTTCCAGCGTAAGATCTGTGCCAACGCGGCCACGGTACAGCGGTTCATAGGTGTTGATATCTTCCGGCCCGTGGCCGGAAACATACACAATGCCGTCAACTTCCCGGATGGGAACCAGCGCTTTGTAATGCGCAAAGCGGACCGGCTCGCACAGGGGGTGATTCGCCACAGCCATGTTCTGTGCCCTCCTTTAACGGCGTATTTTAACAATGGCGTCCACGCTGACCGGCATATTGCCCGGTAGAACGTAAGCGCCCATGGCCGCACGGGCATGCTGCCCGCGGTGGCCGAAGATCTCTACCATCAGGTCGGAGTAACCGTTCATGACGGCAGGCATGTTGTAAAAGTCCCCGGCGCTGTTGACAAGGCCCAGCGCTTTGACAAAGTAATCCACGCGGTCCAGGCTGCCAATATAGGCCTGGATGGTGCGCAGCATGTTCAGCCCGCACAGGCGCGCGGCCTGGTATGCGGCGGCTTCGTCAATTTCAGCGCCCACACGGCCGACATAAACGGGGGTACCGTTTTCGTCCACCGGGTAATGAGCAGAAATGTACAGCATATCGCCCGCCAAAACGGCTTCCACGGCGCCTTTGCCGCGCCAATCGGTCTGCTGCAGGGTAATGCCCAGCTGTTCCATACGTTGTTCCGTAACACCCATGGTTCACAGTTCCTCCTTGATTTGCTGCATACAGGTGGTCAGCGTTTCGCACACGGTTTTGACCTGTGCAGGCGCGACCATCAACGGGTTGAGTAGAATCCGGTTGCCCGGCTCCGCACCGATGTAAATGCCGTTGGCACGCATTTTGTCTGCCAAATCTTTGGCGCTGCCATACGGCATTACGGCATAGGTGCGGGCCATAACCTGGCCGACAGGGCCTTCCTGCGTGCGGGTGATCTGGATAAAGCCGCAGTCCCGCAGGGTTCGCTCAAAAGCGGCGCAGCGGCGGTTCAGGGTGCGCATCAGGGTGGCTTCGTCCCGCTGGAGATAAAGCTGCACGGCTTTGTACAACCCAACGATTGATTCACGCGAGGTCTTGCACCCACGGCAGACGCCATCCGTGGGGGGACCCCAGCGGCGGCAGCGGTCGATCCATTCCTTTTTTCCCACGATCAAACCGGAATCCTGCGGGCCGCGCATGGTTTTGCCGCCGCTGAAAATAACCAGGTCGGCCCCCATGCCGGTGAACTTCCAAAGGTTTTCGGCGGGCGGGTTTTGGGCAGCAGCATCCACGATTACGGGCACCCCATGGCGGTGGGCCACCTCCACCATTGTTTCCAGCGGCAGAGAGGCATCGCGCCCAAAAAAGATGACATAAAACACGGCAGCCGTTGCCGGGGTAATGGCTGCTTCCAGCTCTTCCACAGTCGGAGCGGTGTCCGCTGTACCGATATAGCGCATTTTTGCGCCGACAGCTGAGCAGCCGCGGTCATACATGTTGCGCTGAGCGGCCTGCATGACAACCTCGTACCGCGGGCCGGTGATCTCCGGCAGGGTATGGAAAATTTTTTCATCGTCCCGCGCCAGGGCGGCAGCGGTGGCGACCATTATGCCTCCCGCCGCGCCGTTGGAAATATAAGCACCTTCGTTATGGGTCAGTTTTGCCAGGGCATCGCCGGTTTTGGCCTGAACTTCGGCCAGTTCCACACAGCTGGATGCAATCTCCCGCATGGCCCGCAGGCTGGCCGCAGGCATGCAGCTGGCACCATAAGTGGTAAACGTATCCTGCGCGTTGATATAGCGGTGCAGGCCAAGTTCTTCAAAAATATCCATGGTTTTATCCTCGTGGCAGGGGGATCATTCCTCCGCGGGCTTGTTTTCGTCTGCAAACGGGTTTTCGCTCACCCAGGAGCGTTCTTCGTCCGGGTCGGCGGTTTCAGAGAAGCTGGCGAACACATCAATGACTTCCTTCACGATCTCTTCGCTTTCCACCAGGCCATCTTTCAGCGGCAGAATGTGCAGGATCTTCCAAGCGTTCTGGGCGGCCTGCCACAGCGGCAGGTGGATGGCTTCGCATTCATCGGTCACAGGGTAGCCAACTTCGATCCAATGCTGTTCCACCACTTTGTAGGCGGCTTCCAGCAGGTCGTCCACTTCCTTGGGGGAGGTAGCGCCGCCGTCATCCAGCAGACCGCGCAGGGTATCCACACAGGCATTGATGCGCGGATGGTAATAATAGCAGATCAGTTCGTGGAAATCCTGGCTGTTGTAGTCCGGCAGGTTGGGAATACTCTTGACAAACGTGGTGCCAAGGTCACGCATCCAGGCGCGGAACTCTTCTTTAGGGATGTAGGTGTCCTCGCTGGCAACGTTAGGGTCACAGGGGCGGCCCTGCAGCCAGCGCACAATGTGTTCTACATACATCTTGGTGTTGGCGCTGGTCATCACTTCCAGCTGGGTCAACAGCTGTTCCATCATCGTGGCGTGCAGCTCAAAGGTCTCGTGCAGATTTTTCGCAGTTTTGCGGCGCAGGAACAGCTCAACAGGCAGCGCAGGTGCATGTTAAAGTTTTCGGTAATGTACTGGCGCATCACATCGTACATATCCTGGCCGATGGCGTCGGTCTTTTGTCATCGGGCAGGGCGGTCATGGTGGTCATATAATCGTTTAACAGATCCACGACCTGCTGGGTCTCCTCAACGGAACCTGGCGGCGCTGGGGGCGCACCAGGTAGCAGCGCTTCTGGTAACGTGCGTGGGAACTGTCGCGGTCATCACAATAGACAGCCTGTTCCAGCGTTTTCATGGCTTTACGCCAATTTCGGGTGCCAGACCGCCGTAACGGCGCTTGGCGGAATCTTCAAAACTCTGGACGGTAATATCTTTGGGGTTCCATGCCAGCTGGAAGATCAAATCAAAGAAGTGCAGGCTGACACCGCACAGCTCGGTGCAGTTGGCAAAGCCGTCGCCGTGTTCCACAATGCTGGGGTCGGTCATCTCCTTAGCGGCTTCAATGTGGCGGGCAAAATCACCGTGCATGTGGTCATCGCCGCCAAATTCGTTCAGCGCCTCCAGCACATAGTGGGCCTTGCGCAGCGGGCTGTAGTTGGCATCGCGGTACATCGGGTCACGGAAGGTGGCATCGGTCTCCTTGCGGTTGGGCCACAGGTCCAGCATATACACTTCATCCGGCATGGAATCCACAAAGCGCTGCATCACGCCGGGCATCGTCCAAATGCAGGGCGGGGTGTTGGCGCGCACCCCCCATCCGTCAAAGAAAACACGGGCTTCGGGCACCAGCTCATGCACAGCTTCATAGGTGTACTTGGAATAGTTGACGCTGATGTTGATGTAATCATCTATGGTGGTGGAAATATGGCTTTCGCACGGGGGAGAGGCCACAAAGTTGTGCACCGGGCCGTATTCTTCGATCCAGACTTTGACGAAGGTCTGGAAGAAAGTCTTGAACATGGGATCTTCAGGGTACAGGCAGGGCTTGGTCTGGGGGGCGGCGTTGTCGTCCTTGACCCACTCGCTGCCAAAGTAGCGGGCATTGGGATAAAGCTTGTGGAAATCCTGCGTCATCTCATCCGGCGGCAGGGTGACCATAATGTCAATGCCCAGGGCCTGTGCATATTCAATGGTATCGCGGATTATATCGCGGCGGGCGATATCTTCGGGTTTGATCTCGATGCCCGGCACGCCCAGCTTAATGAAAGTCATCTTGCGGGCATAGCTGTTCCAGCTGTACAGCCGGTAAGAGTTGATCTTGTTGCGGGCGTATTTGTCCAGTTCTTCGCGGCGCTCGGCTTCGTTCAGGAAAGCGCCGTGGTTATATACCACTGGCCAATAGTGTGGCGGAACTTGAATGCGGAGCGCTCCACGATGGTCAGGTTATCAGGCACGGTCATATCGGGGTTTGCTTCATACACATCGCGGTCCCAGTAAAAACCGACATGGAAGACGGTCTGCAGCAGGTGGCAGACGCTGTAATAGACCGAGCGGTCATTGGAACCGCTGAGCACCAGAACCTCACCGCGCTGGACAATGGCCAGGCAGTCGTTTTCGGTATCGCTCTCTGCGGGCAGGATACCAGTGTTTTGGTCAGCAAAGTTCTTGACCAAGTCGCTGGTAGAGGGGCGGCCAATGAGAATGCGGTTGCCGGTCACAGCCATGGTCAGTGTTTCGTCCGCAATATTCAGGATCGTTCCGCTGATTTTTTTGACATAATCACGCAGCTCTTCTGCCGCATGGCGGTCCAGCCAGGTAGCACGGCGGCCCACGATGATGGTGCTGGCGGGAACAGCGTTGATGGTAAGGTTAAACATAGGGGAAACCTCCGATTAAGTTAGTAGGTAGGAAGTAGGCGTTAGGAGTTGATGGAAATAGGAATTAGAAATTAGCAGTTAGGAATTTGAGGTTGAACAATGCTCCCGAAACAATCGAATCCGTTCCCTGCGAACCACTTTGTAGTTAGGGCAGCACCGCACAATTCCCGCCTGACGGCTTAAGCACCGCTCCGGCGGCTGCGGCACGGCATCTGCGTTGCCAAAATGCTCGATAAGACATCCAGTATTATCTGCGCTTTTGGCTTAGCATCTGCCGCACCTCGCTCGCCGTATCGGCACTTAGAATTATGCGGTATTGCCTTAGCAGCTATTCCTCATATTTTCTTTACCGGCTGAACGGTATCTCCCGGAACGCGTCCGGGCGGTGGAAATCAGGGTGATGGGAATGGGGAGAAGACCAACAGGCGTAACGTTCCTGCGGCGGGCCGGAACACTGGTAAAAATTGCCCACAGGGTTTTGCGGCAGAGCGGGGGCTGCGGGGCCGTATATCTGCTGCAAAAATGCAAAGGGTACTTCCAGCTCCACGCCCCACACATCCGGCAGCTGCCAGGCATGTACCTGCGGGTAATGCGGCACTGCCAGGTTGACAAAGCTGCGGTGGGCGCGGTCGGGGCCTTTTTGCAGTAACAGTGTTCCGGCGGCATTCATCTCAAAATTCAGGTAATCGCGGGTAAAATCGGGGTAAGGGTTCAAAAATACTTCCAGGCAGCTGTCCAAGCAGACCAGACTGTTTGGTTTGGTCATCGTTACACGGGGTGCTTTTCGCAGCACCATAGGCGGAATTTCAGGCCGCTTCCCGTCAGCTTTGCTTCGGCAAAGGCTTCGGGGCAAAGCTGCCGCCCCAGGGGTATTTGGTAATGGGTACATACATGATATCAGCCCTTCACGCTGCCAACCACGATACCCTTTGTGTAATACTTCTGCAGGAAGGGATACACGCACATGATGGGCAGTGCAGCCAGGAAGATCTGCGCGGCTTCGATGGTTTTTTCACTGACCTTTGCCATGCGGATCAACTGTTCGGGGGTCATCAGGGTTTCCACGTTGTTTTTGGATTCCATCAGGATGGTGGCCAGGTAGGTCTGCAGGGGGTACTTATCGGGGGTGTTCATGTACATGTAGCCGTCCATCCAGCAGTTCCAGTTGGCCACGGTAGCAAACAGAATGATAGTTGCCAGGGAGGGCATCGACATGGGCAGATATACGCGGAAGAGAATTTGCAGCTGGTTGGCGCCGTCAATAACGGCTGCGTCCTCAATTTCGGTCGGGATGCCGCGGAAAAAGTTCATGATCAAGATCATGTAGCTTACGTTCATGGCTCCAGGCAGGGTCAGCGCCCAGATAGTGTTCATCAAACCCAGCTTGCTGATAACGATGTAGGTGGGGATGGTGCCGCCGCCGAACAGCATGGTGATGACGAACAGCCAGGAGAAGAAGGTGCGGGCGTGGAAGCGGGAGTTGGCCTTGGAAAGCGGGTAGGCCGTCATCACGACCAGCAAAATGTTGGTCGGTACGCCGATGAGAACACGGGTCAGGGTCACGCGCAGGGAGGTCCAGAACTGGCTGTCCTCCATAACATAGCGGTAAGCTTCCAGCGTAAAGCCGATGGGGTAGAAGGTAACATTGCCGGCAACGGCTTCAATGCGTTCCGAAAGCGAAAGCGCGATAACGTGCAGGATGGGCAGAATGCACACGATGACCAGCAGGAGAAGAAACACGCCGTTGACGTAGTTGAACAGGGTCATTTTTTTACGGTTCATAACAGAATGCTCCTTTCTGATCAGAATACCTGATAATCAAAGTGTTTGGAGGCAATGCGGTAGGAGATAACAACCAGAATGAACGAAACAACGGATTTCATCATACCAACTGCGGTAGAAAGCGACCATTGGTGGTTGACAAGGCCAAGGCGGTAAACCAGTGTATCAATGATATCGGAGCTCTTATAAACCATGGGATTGTACAGCAGCATGATCTGCTCCATACCAGCGCTGAGCACAGAACCGAGCGAAAGCACCAGCAGCATGACCACGATGGGGCGGATGGTGGGCAGGGTGATGTGCCAGATCTGCTGCCAGCGGTTAGCGCCGTCCAGTGCAGCGGATTCATTCAGCGCTGGGTCAACGCCTGTTATTGCCGCCAGGAATATGATCATGTTATAGCCCATATCTTTCCAGACGTCGGAGAGAATAATAATGATGGGGAACCAGGTGTTGCTGCCCAGGAACATGATGGGATCAATGCCGATGCGGCCCAGCAATTCGTTGACCATACCGTCATACTGGAACAGGTTGCGCAACACACCGCCCATAACAGCCCAGGAAAGGAAGTATGGCAGGAAGAAAACGGTCTGTGCCATCCGCATGAACTTAGGGCGGACAACTTCGTTCAGCAGCAGGGCCAGAATCAGCGGCACCAACAGGCGAAGGATGATCTTGGCGATTGAGATGGACAGCGTGTTGCCAACCACGTTCCAGAACGTGGGCAGGGCCAGCATGTCACGGAAGTTCTTTAATCCCACCCAGGGAGAATTTTTGAAGCTGCGCAGGGGGGTAAAATCCTGGAACGCCATGACCAAACCGAACATGGGCAGGTAGGAAAAGATAATCAGGAAAGTTACGCCGGGAATCAGCATTAAGTAAAACGGCAGTTCCCGCTTGAAAACAACAAGCTTGCGTGATGGTTTTTTGGTGGTTTTAGGTTCCATGGTGTTTCCTCCTTTTTTGGCTGGGGGTTACGGTGCAAAAAACAAAGGCAAGCAGGCTGAACAGCTGCTTGCCTTTCCGGTAGGTTCCTGTTTTGTTATCCGTCCCCGATCGCCAAGCTCAGTGTTTGCTCTGCACAATAAACAGTTTTCAGTCTGTTTCTATGCTTTTATTGTACCCTTTGGCAAGGGGATGTTTCAATCCATAGGCTTTTACTTTGAATGGTGTTCTGTTTACATCATTGTTCGGTGTTGACGTTGAGGAAAAGCAGTCATCCTATCCCGATGAATGCCAATCATCAGCTTGCTGTCATTTCTAATTTTCCAAAAGTTCTTTCATCGCTCTTCCCAGCGCATCGTTCCAGAAAAACCAGTTGTGGTCGCCGGGGGCTTCGTACCAAGTCAGGGGCCAATTCATCGCCTGCAAGGTATCGCGCAGGCGTAGGTTGGCGGGGTACAGACTGTCCTGCTGGCCGCAGGCCAAAAACAGGCGGGGCATGGGGCACGTTCCGTCGCGGAATTTCTCCACCAAGTCAAACAGATCATCCTGTGGCGGCACAATGCCGTGCGGGAAAATTGCCTGATCTTCATGCCAGCGGCAGAGCTGGGGCAGTTCGGCCTGGATTTCCGCCACCGAGGAAAAACCGGCGCACCCGGCGTACTGCTGCGGCGCAGTAAAAGCGCATTTCATAGCACCGTATCCGCCCATCGAAAGCCCCATAATATAAGTGCGCTCCGGTACGGGCTGAATGCCGAAAAACCGGCGGCAGAGCGTTGGCAATTCCTGATTAATGTAGGTGAAATACTTGGGGCCGCAGGCCATATCGGTATAAAAGCTGCGCTGCACTTCGGGAACGATCAGAATAGCCCCGTGGGTGCGGGCCAGGTGTTCGGCCTGGGTATAGCGCAGCCAGCCGGTGCAGTTGTCAGTCAGGCCATGCAGCAGGTACACCACTGGCGCGGCGGCCAAATCTCCGGTATCCGGCATGGTAACAAGCACCGATGTTGCCATGCCGAGAGATTCCGACATGACGTCACAGCGGAAAAATGCCATGGTTTGCCCCTCCTTCAAATTTGTGGGTTTGCCAGCGCGCGGCAGACGGCACGCATGGCGGGCTCGGTGCGGTCCCAGGCGCTCACGGTACTGGCAGCAAAGGGATAGTGCTGCAAAGCGTCCGGCTCGGCCAAGCAGACAGCACAGAAGCGCGGGTTGTGCGCAGCCAGCGCTTCGGCGGCCTGGGCGGCAGCGGCGGCTTCCTCACGGGTGCCAAAGGCGAATACCACCGCGGGCGCCGCGGCGCAGACATCCGCCAGCTCCGGCAGTTCTTTCACCGTGTGGTAGACAGCGCACTGGCCGCCCAAACGCCGTGCAGCCAGTGGAGCAAAGCTTTCCGTAATGCGATCGCCCTCCGTCACGCCAGTACCGGTACCGGACGCCCGCGCAATAAATAACGTCCCTGCGGGCAGCGGCAGCAGGCCGTGGGGGTCTTGTACCGTCACGCCGGTTTCGGCCAACGCATCCGCAAGGGCAGCATGATTGCTCCAATCCTGGCTGGCGGCATCGCGGGCGGGCATAGTCCAGCCCAGCGCCAGCTTGCATGCCAAGATCCGCCGCACCGATTCATCCACCCGCGCCATCGGCAGGGTTCCATCGGCCACCGCATCACACAGGGCACGGATGCAGGGGGTCTGCACATCTTTACCGGTGGGGTCGGCGTTATCGCCGCCGTTGCCAATAATCAGCAGGTCGCACCCGGCCAGTGCCGCCTGCACACAGCCCTGTGGTGCGCCGTACTGGTCCAGAATGGCGTGCATCTGCAAGCCGTCACTGATGACAAGCCCCTGGTACCCCAGTTGCCCACGCAACACGCCCTGGATGACGGGCGCAGACATGGAGCAGGGCGTATCGGTGTCATCCAGCGCGGGGAAGCAGACATGCGATACCATCACGCTGGCAAGGTCCTCTGACATCGCGCGGCAGAAGGGCGTTAAGCAGCTATTCATCAATGTGTCACGCGGGGTATTGTCCACCACAAAGCCGAAGTGTGTATCGGCACCGGTCTGCTCATGGCCGGGGAAATGTTTGCCGCAGGCCAGCACCCCGGCATCCCGCAGGCCGCGGGCCATGGCGCAGCCATAATCCGCGATGGATTGCACAGTTTGCCCATAATAACGGCGTTCCGCAGGGCCGGAAAGAGTATCCAGCACCGGCGCACAGTCCAGGTTAATACCCAGTGCCCGCAGCTCACCGCCCATCATACGCCCAACTTTGTAGGCGTTGGCGGGATCGCCCGTGCGGGCAATGACCATGGCGCTGGGAAAAACCGTGGCTTCGTTGCGCAGGCGGGTAACACAGCCGCCCTCCTGGTCGATGGCGATAAGAGCAGGCAGACCGTTTTCCGCCATGACGGTGTGCTGGATCTCAGCGTTCAACTGCGCCAGCGCGGCCCGCCCGGCACAGTTTTTGCCAAACAAAATAACGTTGCCGATATGATTTTTGCGTAAAAATTCCCGCGTGCCCGCATCCATGCGGGATACCTCGATACTGGCCAGGATCATCTGGCCGATCTTTTCTTCCAATGTCATGCGGGAAAGGAGATTATCAATCGTGGTAGGCATAGGGCACCTCGAAAACAGGTAGGAGTTAGGAGGGAGGAGTTCGGAGTTGATGTGAATTAGGGCAAGACCGCACAATTCCCGCCTTGCGGCTTAAGCACCGCTCCGGCATCTGCCGCACCTCGCTCGCCGTATCGGCACTTAGAATTATGCGGTATTGCCCTAATTATTTTGTATCAGGCCTTAATGCATCGTAACTCCTAACTTCAAACTTGCAATCGCCCCGCCAATGATTCCTGCGGTGTTGCGGTGGGCGGCAAGGCGGAGGGTGGGCTGGGGGTTGGCGTGCAGGCGGGCCAAAGTGGTGTGGCAGGCATCCAGCAGAAAATCGCCTGCCTCGCTGATGCCGCCGCCCAGGGCTACGACCTCCGGCGCAAAAATGGAGTTGAGGGAAACAATGCCGGTGCAAAGCTCGTGCACATACTGGGCAAACACGGCCTGCGCCGCAGCATTGCCGCTGCGGGCGCGGGCAATCAGGTCGGCGGGGGACTCGCCGCCGGCCATGCGGATCAACGCGGTGGCCGAAGCGTACTGTTCAAAGCAGCCGCACTGGCCGCAGGGGCAGGGCAGACCATCGCTGTGGGTGATGATATGCCCCAGTTCCGGGGCCAGCCCGGTGGGGCTGCGCCAGCACTGCCCATTGATGACAATGCCCCCGCCAATGCCGGTACCCAGGGTGAGCAGAATACCTGTCTGTACATTTTGCAGTGCACCGGAACGCATTTCGGCCAACATTGCCGCGTGGCCATCGTTAATGACCACCGCGGGTAGACCGGACGCCCGGCGCAGCAACGCAGCAAGGGGCACATCTACCCATGCCAGATTATCCGCCGTAATGGTTTCGCGCGCAGCGTTCAGCGTGCCGGGCGCACCGGCCCCAATAGCCGCAACGTGATACGGTTCCAACTGCGCCGCAATCAGCGCGGCGGCTTCGGCAGGTTCTTTGGGTGTGGGGCGGCTCCACTGCTGCAAAAGGTTCAGCTGTTCATCAAAAATGCCGAACTTAATGCTTGTACCGCCAATATCAATACCGGAAAGAAACATGGTTGAACCTCGATGGAGCGTTGTGGAGAATTAGAAATTAGTAATGAGAAATTTGAGGGTGAGCGGAGCGAAGAGAAAAAAGAATAATGAATAAATAATAAAGAATAATGTTGGTGGACCGCGGCGCGCTGCGCCGCTCAGGAGATATCAGGTTCGTTGTTTATTAAAACGTACCTTGGCCCACAAAACGTTCTGAATTCGCGGGATAGATGTCACAACATCTTTATAACGTGGAATAGGGCACTGTCTCGGTGGGGTCGGGTACCCCCGCCCTACCGTAAGACAAAGCCTTGCACCATTCTGCAAATTGCGGTATAGCGTCCCCGTTAGCCGATGACGAATCTCATCCTCACAAGCAATTCCTAACTCCTCCCTCCTAACTATCTCGCCATACCCTCTCCACCTGCCATCCTTCGCTCCATCCCACCAGCACGGCGGGGGGGGTGGATGGTGGGGCAGGCCGAGCAGGGCGGCGGGGGTGGTAGATGCCATCAGGCAGGCGTCCTGTGCGGGGATCCCAATGCTCTGCAAATTGCGCACTGCACCGTCCAGATAAATACCGCCACCGTCCAGGGTGCCGTTTGCGCAGCGGCTCACACCGTTTTGCACAATATAATCTTGCCCGGCCACGGTGTAGCGTCCATCGGGCAGACCATGGGTAGCCACACTGTCGGATACGGCAATCATCGCTTCAGGGCCTTTCATATGGTAGACAAGCTGCAAAGCGGCGGGGTGCAGGTGAACCAGATCGCAGATGCACTCGGTGGTCACGTTAGGATCCAGCAGAGCAGCGGCCACCACACCGGGGTCGCGGTGGCGCAGGGGGCGGCAGGCGTTGAAGGTATGGCACAGACCTGTAAATCCAGCAGAAAAAGCACGCTGGGCGGTCTCGTAATCAGCATCGGTGTGCCCGGCCTGCACCCGGATACCTCGCGCCGCCAGAGCTGCACCAAGTTCCAGCGCACCGGGAAGCTCCGGGGCAAGGGTCACCTGCCGGATGACGGATTCATACCCCTGTACCAGTGTCTGGTACGCGGCGAGGGTTGGCGGCAGCAGCGCGGCGGGTGGCATGGCACCGGGACGTTCGGGACTCAAAAAGGGTCCTTCCAGATGAACACCCAAAATATGCGCGCCGGGCAGTTTGCCTGCGGCCTGCTGCTGCATGGCGGTTTGTACCACCGCCAGCGCCCGGCGCATGGTGGGCAGCGGCTCCGCCCCAAGGGTGAGCAGCACATCCGTTACGCCGTGGCACAGCAGGATGGTCAGGAACTCGGGCAGGGGGCGTTCATTCAGCTCCGGGTCAAAGCCCTGGCCGCCGTGGCAGTGCAGGTCAACCAGTCCGGGTGTTAAGGCCCAGACAGAAAAATCGGCCGGACCCCCGCCACCAATGGCAGTGATCTGGCCGTCTTCGACCGTCACGGTCTGATTGGCTAGGAATGTACGGCCCACCAGAAGTTTTTGAGCAAAAATTTTCATGGTAAGCACCAGTGTCAGTTAGGAGTTAGGAATTAGGAGGTAGGAGTTCATATGAATTAGAAATGAGCAATGAGAAATTAGGAATTTGTGGTGGCGTATAGACGTATTACAATTTTTGATTGTCGTACCGTGAACGCCGGCGCGATGAGGGCATCGCGCCCTACAGGATGTTATATGGTTCATCACTCAGCTTCAAATAGCAGCAAACCTAATATTTCCTGAGCGGCGCAAGTGCGCCGCGGTCCACCAGCATTATTCTTTTTTAATTATTCATTCAATTCCTAATTGTTAATTCTGAATTATAGGTTGTTCAGCGCTTCCGCAATTCTCCCATGTGTTTTTTCCAGTCTTGCTTCCGCGGTGGGGGCATCAATTTTACAGAGAATCATCAGGATAGCGGTTTTGGCGCTGTAACCGCACTGCTCCAGGGCGTTGCGGGCGGCAACACTGTCGGCACCGGTGGCGGTGCGCACAATGCGTACACAGCGCTCCACCAGCTTTTCGTTGCTGGCGCGCACATCAACCATCAGGTTGCCATACACTTTGCCCAGCTTGATCATGGTGGCGGTGGAAAGCATGTTCAGCACCATTTTTTGGGCAGTGCCGCTTTTCAGGCGGGTGGAACCGGTAATAACTTCCGGCCCCGGCATGGGGGAAATGCCAATGTCAGCCCGGGTGTCTACCTCACTGCCGGGGCAGCAGGTTACACTGATGACTGCTGCGCCAAGGCTGTGGGCATACTCCATCGCACCCAGCACATAGGGGGTGCGGCCGCTGGCGGCAATACCGCACAGAACATCCTTCTGGCTGAAATTCAGCTTTTCCAAGTCCTCTTTGCCAAGGTCGCGGTTGTCCTCGGCGCCCTCCACCGGGATCAGCATGGCGCGCTGGCCGCCCGCAATAACGGCATCCACCATATCGCGCCCGGCGCTGAATGTAGGCAGGCATTCGGCTGCATCCAGCACGCCAAGACGGCCGGAAGTACCACATCCGCAATAAATCAGCCGTCCGCCTTTTTGCAGCGCGGCGTAAATCACATCCACAGCTGCAGCGATCTGCGGCAGAACCACTTCCACCGCTTCGGCTACTTTTTTGTCCTCCTGGTTCATCAGGCGGACGATCTCAAGCGTTGAAACCTCATCAATATGGCTGGTTGCCGGGTTCCGCTGCTCGGTTGAAATATGATCCAGTTTTACCATAAACAATTCCTCGCATTTGGCAGGTGTAGAGCCCTGCCTGCTGTGCGGCGGGCATTAACCCTTGACGCCGCCGACAGTAAGGCCCTTGACGAAGTATTTTTGCAGGAAGGGATACAGGATGATGATGGGCAGGGTGGAAACAATGATAACGGCAGACTTGATGGCAATACCCAGGGAGGATTTATCCGCAGAGCCTGCACCATCGCCAACCATGGCAGTGCCGTTGACAATGTTGCGCAGGAACAGCATAACGGGGTACTGCTCCTTATTGAGGTAGATCAAAGAATTGAACCAGTCGTTCCAGAAGAACACCGCATAATACAGGCCGACCGTTGCAATGGCAGCGGTGGAAAGCGGCACAATGATGCGGCGCAGAATGCCCCAATAGCCCAGGCCGTCAATAAGAGCAGCTTCCTCCAGCTCGTGCGGGAGAGATTTGAAAGAGTTGATCATGATGATCAGGTTGAACTGGCTGATGCAGAAGGGCAGCAGCATAGCCCAGCGGGTGCCGGTCAGGTGCAAAGAGGATACCAGCAGGTAGTTGGGGATCATGCCGCCGGCAAAAAACATCGAGATAACAACGATCTTCATGAAAACCTTGTGGCCCATCAGGTTGTCTTTGGACAGGGGATAGGCGAACATGATCGTCATCAACATAGCGATGGTAGTACCGCCGATGGTATAAATAAAGGTATTGCCATATGCCTGGAAAAAGTTGGGGTAGGTGAAGATCTGCTTGTAAGCATCCAGGTTAAAGCCGACTGGCCAGAACAGGACCTGGTTGTTGATGATGGCCTTGGAACTGGAGAAGGACAGCGCTGCCATATACACAAACGGCAAAAAGCAGACAAGCAGGGTAAAGATCATGACCAGGTTGACAATGGTGTCAAAAACGACGTTTTCTTTTGTTTTATAATACTTGCTCATCTTTTTGCCTCACTTAATACAGGCTTTCGTCCGTCAGCTTTTTGCTGATTGCGTTGGAGCCTGAAACCAGAATCAGACCAATGATGCCGCCAAACAGGCCAATGGCCGTTGCGTAAGAGTAGTTCTGGTTCTGCAGACCGGTGCGGTAAACCAGCGTATCAATGATATCGCTGACGCCGGAGTTAGACGGAGTGTACATCAACAGGACCTTTTCATAGCCAATGCTCAGCATACGGCCAACGTTCATGATCAGCATGACCATGATGGTAGGCATGATGGAGGGGATGGTCACGTGGAAGATCTGCTGCAGGCGGGTAGCGCCATCCATCTCAGCGGCTTCATACAGATCGCTGCTGATGCCGGTGATAGCGGCTAGATAGATGATGGCGGTCCAGCCGGTGTACTGCCAGGATTCCGACAGGATGTACAGCGGGCGGAACCAGCCTGGCTCGTTCATGAAGTAGATGGGGGTCATGCCGAAGACGTTGTGCAGAAGGTTGTTCAGCAGGCCGGTGCTGGGAGAAAGAATCTCGTTCATGATGGCGATAACGACCACCGTGGAGATAAAGCGCGGCATGTAGGAGATAGTCTGCACAACTTTTTTCAGGTGCTTATTGCGCACTTCGTTCAGCAGGATTGCGAAGATAATGGGCAGCGGGAAGTTGATAACCAGGTTTTCCAGCGAAACCACTAACGTGTTGCGGAATGCGCGCCAGAAAGCGGGGTCTTTCAGGAAGCGCTCAAAGTAGCGCAGGGTCCATTCGGTGCCAAACATACCCTGACCGGGGCGGTAGCGCCGGAATGCCAGAATGTTGCCGAACATGGGAACGTATTTGAAGATGATGAAATACAGCAGCGGCAGAATCATCATGGCATATAATGCGCTGTACTGCTTCAGGTGCTTGATGGTATGCGAACGCCGCTGGGCCTTTTCGGCCGGCGTAAGCTTTGCTTTTGCCTTACCCATGGATTGCGCTCCTTTGGTTGGGGGCGGCGCGAACCGCGCCTGCCCTTAAAAATAAAAGCAGGGGGTATATCCTCCACGGATATGCCCCCTGCTGAGGATCAACTGGTCAATATTTTACTTATTGTTGTCGTTGTACATCTGCAGGTACTGGTCAATGCTCAGGTTCTTCATTTCAGCAACGTAAGCATCCCAATCGGTGTCGGTGCTCTTCTTGCCGGTGATGAAAGCATCTGCCCAAACTTCAAAGGTATCGCCCAGCGGGGTGCGCAGGCTGGCGGCATCCTCAGCGGTCAGGTCGTCAAACTGCGGGGTGGGAGGTATGGGCTGGATAGCATCATTCATTGCAGCAACTTCGGTGTTGATTTCGGCATAATTCTCGTCGTATTTGGACATTTCACGCTCGTTGATCCAGACCATCTGGGTAACGTCGGAACCGCAGCCGTACTTGAGCTGCATGCTCTTATAAATGCCGTCAGCACTGTTCACAATGTCGTCAGAGTAAACGATCTTGTCGCCGTCCATGGTGTAGGTCACGCCTTCAACACCCAGGCACCACAGTTTTGCATTCTCCTCAGAGTAGAACATTTCATCGATGGTGCGGACAATGCGCTCGAAATCATCGCGTTCAGCAGTCTTTTTGGGGAACATGATGCCGGAACCGGTGCGGGACTTGGGCTGGTGGTGGGCACCTGCAGGGCCTTCCAGCGGTGCATACATCTGCAGTTTAAAGCCGTCGATCTCGCTGGCAGCTTCCACGCCGCCGATCTGGTCATAGTAAGCGTAGGTGGCCATGGAAGAGCCGGTAGCCAACTTCTGGCTCCACTTATCACCATCAATGGGGTCAGCCATTTCGGGGTCAAGCAGGCCTTCGGAGTAGAGCTTGTTCAGGAATGCAAAATATTCTTTGCACTTATCATCGATCGCACCGGCAAAGAAATCCTTGTTATCGTAATCATAGCTCAGAACGTAAGAGCCATCGGCGCTGTTCTTGCCAACGCTGATGCCGAAGGAAGGCATCGTCATACGGAACAGAACGCGGGGACCAGCCAGAATGGTGAGCGGGTAAGAATCGGGATAATCAGCTTTGTAAGCCTTCAGGATCTCGTACAGGTCATCAAAGGTCTTGGGGGCTTCCAGACCCTTGGATTCCAGATAATCCTCACGCAGGATCAGGCCGCCGTCGTAGAACGGCTTATCGGTCAAAGACGGCATATAGTAGCGCTTGCCGTCCTGCAGGTTCAGCATATCCACATCGTCCTGCAAGCCCATTTCCTCAACGCGTGCGTTGAAGTTGGGGGTCCAGTCGCTGTAGTCGCTGATGGGAACCAGAGCGCCGTTCAGAGCCAAAGAAGCATTCTCACCGGTGGTGGACTGGTACAGGATGACATCGGGAACGTTCTCGCCGGTATTCAGTGCCAAAGAAACCTTGGTAGAGTAGTCCGCAATAGGAATGGCCTCAACGTCCAAGTTGACGTTGCAGCGCTTCTGCACTTCGGTAAAGGTGAGCCAATCTTCTTTATAAGGAAGGGTAGCATTATCCGACAGATAAATTCGGATGTTGATGGGGTCCTCATTGGAGTAATCCGGGGTGCCGGATTCGGTGGAAGCGGCAGTGGAATCTGCGGTAGACTCAGCTGCGCTGGAAGCGACCGCGGAAGAACCGCTGCTTCCACAGGCGGCCAAAGTGCCTGCTGCCATGCAGGTGGCCAAAGCCATGGCCAAGGTACGGCTGACTGACTTTTTCATGGGGTATCCTCCTTAATATGGTTTCCTTTTATAATGCCGCTATCAGGGTTGCAAGCGAAAGCGGCGTGTTCCACAAAAATGGGTAAACCAAGGCCAATACTGCCTTGCGCCCCGGTTACCCGGCAACAAATATCCCGCGGCTGGCTGCCACACAAAGACGGTTTCGAACTATTGTTTCTCAAATTTCATGTTTACCGGAATATTTGTTTCAATATCTGTATCATACGCCAAACCTGCCCCATCGTCAATACATTTGTGATAAATTCATGATTATTTACAAACAAGTGTGTGAAAGTTTGGAGAAAACGGAAAATAGCAAGTTTGACGAAAGAAAATTAGGCAGAGAGACCGTTAGGAGTTGGGCGCGAAAAAAAGAATAAGTAATAAAGAATAATGAATCATTATGGTGGACCGCGGCGCAGAAGCGCCGCTCAGTAAATATTGGGTTTGATGTTATTTGAAAAGCAGCTGCAAAGTATATCGATCGTGCGGCACGATGCGGGCATCGTCATGGGCGGGCTTTGCTGAATTGTTAGGGCAACACCGCACAATTCCCGCCTTGCGGCTTAAGCACCGCTCCGGCAGCTGCGGCACGGCATCTGCGTTGCCAAAATGCTCGATAATGTCGGGTTGCGGTACCCGCATCGTGCTTCAGGGCAAAAGCCCTCGCACTCTGCGACCGCTGCCCTGCTTCGGTTCGCTGTTTCCGCCACTGGCGGCGCTCACCTTTGCAGCATCCAGTATTATCTGCGCTTTTAGCTTAGCATCTGCCGCACCTCGCTCGCCGTATCGGCACTTAGAATTATGCGGTATTGCCTTAGCTGTAAAATGGAGAGGGTATAAATGTGCCCCATTGCCAATTTCGCTAAAGGTGGGTTTAGCGAAATATAGAGGAGGGTAAGTAACAGCCTATTAGAACTCATTCAAACACTGTATTTTGTTCAGCAATGCGAGTCACGCCAGCCCCTTACCGAATGGCTTCCTTAAATAAAATAGATTTGTCCTTCACATTAAGTAGATTATACTGTATCTATTAAGCACTATATTCCTGTGTTCATGCGTTTTCTCGCGCATTCTTGTTTGCAAGGCTAAACACCATATACACACATCAGAATACATCTCGCACCGACAAAAGCATGATTTTACCATAAAATCTATTCCACCCGGGGCACATGCCTTTGAACGGATCCGACTTTGTCAGCAGCAAAAGTCCGGTTTCTGTAAAAAGTCAGATTTGTTCAAGAAACAGGTCGGATGCGTCCATTCTCAAATTGTGGAAAATGTGTATGATAAAGACAACGAAAGGGGCACACGAGAAAGCGCCCCAGAGATTGAAGGAAGAAAATCAAAATGAAAAACAAGCGCATGATGAGCGCCGCCATGGCCGTTCTGATGGCTGGTTCTCTGGCAGCCTGCGGCGGTTCCACTACCGCCAGCAGCACTGCTGACAGCACCCCTGCTTCCACCGCATCTCTACCGCTCGGAGTTTACGAACTTCCACATGGGTTATTCCTGCGCACTGGCGTGGATCCTGGTGGTCATCATCGACCTTGCTACCGCTATCCTGTTCAAAACCCAGAACGCATGGGTCCATTACGAGGAGGTTTTACCATGGTTGGCGAACAGAAAAACAAAAAAAATGGCTTCCGTTGTGTTCCATGTTTTTTCCTGCCTGTTGGGTTTTATCATGATTTACCCGCTGCTGTGGCTGGTGGCGAGCTCATTCAAATCCAAATATTCTTTTTTTCTATTTGGCAAGTAGGTAGACCGCACTTTTGCCAAATTCCGCATATTTCACAATTTGAAACCGCGCAGGTCCAGTGCGCCTGTGCCGCGGTAGGTGAACCACAATTCCTGTTCGCCATCCAGCTGCAAAGTGCCCATCGCAGTCTGCCAGGTATTGCTGGCAGTTACCGGGAATACAAGGGCCGAGACACCACTTTCCTTTGCGGCAATTTCCAGCGTACCATCGCCAGTGCAGCGATAGGTAACTGTAAGATCGGTACCGGGATGCAGCAAAAAGCTGCGGTAGCCCGCGTTGGAGCCATCGCGCAGGTTGGCAACATACTGCTGGGCAAAAATATCGCCGTCAGGGCCATCCTGGGTGATGTAAGGGTGCTCTTCGCCGATGGTGGTTTTGGCGCGGTAGGGGCCGGCACCGTTGGCGGTTTGCAGGCAACAGGCAATGCCCGCGGGGTAGCTGTATCCGATTTTCAGCGGGCCATTGTTCAGCCCGCAGGAAGTGACCCGCACCTGGGGAATGCTGCCATCCGGCAAAAGCGTGATCTTTTCGGCGCAGCCCTGGCGGGAATAGGGCGTGCGGTTGGTCTGACGGTGGTAGAACACATACCACTGACCGTTGATCTCCACAATACTGCCATGGTTGGTACCGGTATAATTGCAGGGCACCGTGCGGCCATCCAGCCCAATATCGCCGTTAGAAACAATGGTTCCGCCGTAATGGTAAACGCCCTGGGGCTTATCCGCCACAGCATAGCACAGTTCGTGATTCTGGGTGGAAGAATAGATCAGATAATAACGGCCATTCGCTTTGCGCAGGGACGGTGCTTCAAAAAACGGGTGCTCCGCAAATTCGGTCCCCTCAGCATCCGCCTGCTGGGGCAGAACGATCTGTGGGGCTTCGCGCACGGTACACATATCGTCTGCCAGTTCAATGAGCTGGCAGCCCTTGGTAACCAGATGCATGGCAGCAAACTTGGGGTTGATGCCTGGAATGGGGCAGAAACCGCTGACAAGATATACCCGACCATTATCGTCCACAAAAATGCCGGGGTCATACTGGAAAGCGTCGCCTTCTTTCGCGCCCAACAGGGTTCCATCCGCGTAATGCACATGGTCATAAAATTGGAATGGCCCCACCGGGGATTCCGACACCGCCACCGAGATGCGCCCGCAGAATTCCAGTGCATAGAACAGATAATAGCGGCCATCTCCGCCGCGCTGCACATCGGGGGCAAACAGGCGCATGGCGGTACTGCCTTCAGCACACAGGGGGTCCTGCACGCTGCGGTAACTGGTGCCCTCGTACCGCCAGTTGGCAAGGTCATCCGCGCGGGCAGACCAACAGACATAATCGTTCAGGCAGAAATCATTCCCGCCAAAGCGGTCATGGCTGCCGTATACATACACTCGGCCATTGAACACATGGGGTTCGCCGTCCGGCACATACTCATAGGATGGCAAATACGGGTTGACTGCCTGTTTGGCTTGGTTCATCTTGCTTTCTCCCCTATCGGGCAGCTTTCGCCGCCCGTATTTTTATTGCATTGTGGTTACACCATCAGGGTCTGCCAGATTGCCGATGCCGGCAGCACCAGCAGCAGTGCCGGGATCATGTTAGCGATGGGGTACTGCTTGATGCCGCTGACCCGCATACCGGCCACAATGGTCAGCACGCCGCCGCAGCTGATAAAATCCTGCAACATTTCGGGCGTGACAAACGGTGCAATGGCTCCGGCCGCAAAGAACAGCGCCAGCATGACCGCCAGCATGGGCAACGCGATCACTGCCACCGCCACGCCTAGCGTGACGGCAAACACTGCAGCGGTGCACAGATCTAACATAGCCTTGGATTGCAGCACGGCGGGGCTGCCGCTCATCCCCTCTACCAGCACGCCATAAATGCCAAACCCGCTGGCGCAGAACAGCACCACAACGGTGATGTAACGCTCCATATCAAAGTTGGCTTCATCGTGCGGCAGTTTGCGGGTGACAGCGCCAAACACATGGGTGATGTGCTCTTCCAAATGGAGCAGCTCACCCAACAGAGTACCAAAAATCACGGCAATGACCACGGGGGTCATCTGGTTGGCTTTCACGATGGAGTTAATGCCGATGGCCATAGAAGCAAAACCAAGCACCATCGTCAGTTTTTCCCGCAGGGCGGGGTAAAGCGGCTGCCAAGCACAGTGCCCAGCAGCCCGCCGACCAGCACGCAGCTGCAATCCGTCAATACTCCAACCGACATCATACGTTCTCCAGCTTCTGCAGCAGGTCGTTCACCGTCACGTTGGCAAAACCGGGGATGACCAGTTCAGCCTGGCCCAAAATTTCGGGGCTGCCAATGCCAACGGCTTTCATGCCCGCATTGTGGGCGGCCTGAACACCGGCCACGGCGTCCTCAAACACCACGCAGTATTCGGGGTCGATACCAAGATCTTCGGCACCGGTCACAAATACTTCGGGGTCGGGCTTGGCGCGGCTCACGCGGGTGCCATCCACCACAGCGTCAAACAGTTCGGTAATGCCCAGTCGGTCCAAAATCAGCGGGCTGTTTTGCTGGCGGAGCCAAGAGCTATCTTGATGCCTGCCGCACGTGCCTGCTTCAAAAAGTTCTCCACACCGGGCAGCAGTTCGCTTTTTTCCAGCTTTTGATGTATTCCACATACCAGTCGTTCTTGCGCTGGCAGAGGGCCTGCTTTTCATCCTCGGTCATTGTGCGGTTTCCGATCTCCAGGATGATCTCCAAACTGGCCATCCGGCTGACGCCTTTCAGGCGCTCATTGTCCTGCTCGGTAAAGGGAATGTCCAGCTCATCGGCCAGGCGCTTCCAGGCCAGAAAGTGATATTTGGCGGTGTCCACGATGACGCCGTCCAAGTCAAACAAAAATCCGTATTGGCTCATTTGTATCCTCCTGTTGTTGGTTGGGGTCAGTTGTTTACATCCGGCAGGCCGTAAAATTCGTAGGTCTGGCTTTTTCCGGGTGCGCTGGTCAGGTTGGTCACGCAGTATTGCGGGCTTCCTTGGCGGCGCTGGGATAATCGCGGTAGCGCTCACGGTCATCACCGCCGGTCGCAATTTCCGCTTTGGCCAGCACAGCAGCGGCAGCCGCATGGCGTTTTTGCAACGCTTCAGCGGCGGAAAAATCCACTCTGCGGGCGGCAGCTGCGGCAAAGGCGGCGGTTTCGTCCGGCTGGGCATCGGCCAGGTTGGTGGTTTCGTCCGGGTCAGCAATCACATCAAACAGCTGGTTGTGGATTTCGTCCCGGTGGCAGGTGATGAACTTCTGCTGCCCATGGCGGGCCATACAGCTGTAGGTCCAGCCGCCCTGCGGCAGCTTGTCCACAATTTCACTCCACACGGTGCGGTCAGCATCGGCGGATTCACCGTGCAGCACGGCGACAAGGCTCTGGCCATCGGGTTCCGGCAGCGGATCTGCCCCGGCCCAATCACACACGGTGGGGCCAAGGTCCAGCAGGCTGACAGGTGCTGTTATCCGCTGACCAGCCGCCACGCCGCTGCCCGCAAACACCATGGGGATGCGGACGGACTTTTCAAAAAAGGACTTTTTGCCATAAATTCCGTGTTCGCCCACGGTATCGCCGTGGTCGGAAAGATAGCCGAACAGTGCAGGGGTACCGCGGTTTTGGGTGAACACATCAAAGGCGGCGCGCGCACGGCCGATCAGGCCATCCGTGTGCTCCACCAATCCTTTATAGGCAGCCTGGCAGGCCAGCACGATTTCCGCACGGGTGTTGGGTTCCTGCAAATTACGCTGCTGGGCGTTCAGCCAGGGTTCATTCCCCTGCCAGGTGGCGGGCAGCTGGGCGGTTTTCAGGTACTTCAAAAACAGCTCCGGCGGTGCAACATACGGGAAGTGCGGGCCATAGGTGCCCACCACAATGAGCTGCGGTTTGCTGTGGGGCTGGGCAAGGTACTGTTCCAGAGCATCCAGCACCATATCGTCATAACACACAACGGGCGAAGCGCCGCCGCCGACCACATCAATGCACCATTTATAGCCCATCGTCTGGGTATGCACGCCGAAATCCTGTTCCAGCGTTTTTTGTGGGCGCACCCATCCGCTGTTGGTAAAATCCGGGGCCACACGGCGGGTAAAGCCGTGGCGCTGGTCGGAGCCGATAAAGTGCATCCGGCCCACCAGCACGGTTTCGTACCCGGCAGCTGCCATCGCATGCAGGAAAGTGGGCGTTGTTTGAGGTAGGGTATCGTTATTGGTAAAAATGCCGGTATGGTGCGGAGCCAGCCCGCTGAGCATGGCCATGCGCGCCGGAACGCAGAGCGGGCAGGGGGTATATGCAGCGTCAAACGCGGTGCCCTGTTCCCGCAGCGCTGCCAAGTTGGGTGTATCCACCGGCATCTGCCCGCCCGCCTGATACTGCGGCGCGTGCTGGTCACTGATAAAAAGTAAAATATCGGGAGACATGAGGGACTCCTTTCGTTGAAGTTAGGAGTTAGGAGGGAGGAGTTAGGAGTTGATTAGGAATGAGGAATTGGAAAGCGAATTAAAAAAGAATAGAGAATAATGAATAATGGTGGTGGACCGCGGCGCGTTTGCGCCGCTCAGGAGATATTAGGTTGGCAGATGTTTGAAAATAGATGAATGACCCATAAGCCGATCCGTAGGGAACGGTCTTGACCGTTCCGAAACGATTGGACCAATGCCATGATGGGATTTGCGGAAAGACCCACGGGACGATGACGAGCATCGTCCTCTACAGATCAAGGATTTGGCTTGCGGCATATCCTTCATGTTTCTCCCCGGCGCGATGAGCGCATCGCGCCTTACAAAAGAGTGGCCGTCTGTCCTAATTTTTCAACACCGAGCCTTCCCCTAGCCCCAATTCCTAACTTCTCATTCCTAATTCCTAATTAAACTCCTCCCTCCTACTTCCTAACTCCTAACTATCTCACAAATTCCGCTGCCATCTTCAGGCTGTCATCGGCCTGGGGGTACACGCCGCATTTATCCACAAAGGCGTGGCCGACGCCGCAGTAGTTCACCCAGGTAACGGGCACATGGGCGGCGGCAAGGTAATGGGCATAGGTTTTGGCTTGGCTGGTCAGATAGTCGTACTGGGCGGTGATCAACAGCGTGCGCGGCAGGCCGGAAAAATCGCTGTCCCACAGGGGCGAAACGGACGCCATGCGGGAGTTGACACCCTCCGGCAGGTAGTTATCCCGCTGCGCTTGCCTGCGTTCCAGATGGCCAGGATGCGCGGCACGATCCACTCACTCTGCGCATCATCGTAAATATAATCTTCCAACCCAAAGTGATAGTCCTTCAGGCCGTCGGTTTCCCGCACGCTCAGCGCGGGGTAATACAGCACCTGGCTGTTGACCATGCCAAGGCTGCGGTCACGGTCGCGGTGGGCGCACAGAGCGGCCAGGTTGCCGCCGGCGCTGTCCCCTGCCACAGTGATTCTTGCGGGGTCAATGCCCCTTGTTTCGGCCTGGGCATGCAGGCGGCAGAGCAGCTGCCAGCAATCTTCCAGCGCAGCAGGCCAGCGGTGTTCGGGGGCCAGATGGTATTCCGGTACCGCCACAACAGCGTTGGCCTGCTCGGCCAGATAGCGGCAGAAAGGCAGCACAACCTTGCGGCTGCCGTACTGCCAGCCGCCGCCATGCAGGTACAAAATGCAGGGCGGCCCTGGGCGGGTGGGGTTTTGGGTTGGCAATAGGTCACATCAAATGTACCAGACGGTCCGGCCATGCTTTCTTCCCACTCTTCTAGTTCGGTGGTGGCAAGTTCTTTGCCCTCGATGTGTTCATTTTGCAGCTGGCGCACCAGCTGAACGTTGCCGCTGCGGATGGCCATGATCTTGGCGTCCAGTTTGCCGTTGGATTCCCGGATCTCCGCCAGAATTTCATCGCTCAGCGCACCAATGCGCCCACCGGGCAGCAGCTTTACAATATGATTCACGCCGTTCTGTTTCCATTGCAGCGCAGGCAGCGGGGTGTTCATGGGGACCTCCTTTGGTTAGGTAGGAGTTAGGAGGGAGGAGTTAGGAGTTGGTGACGGGACAAAGCCTTGCGTCGGGAGAATTAGGATTTAGTAATGAGGAATTAGAAATTGATGGGGCAGCATGTGTGATAGACATTGATTGCACATTATAAAAAATGTTCTGTAGGGAACGGTCTTGGCCGTTCCGGGGCGGTGGAATAAATGGCATGATTGAATTTGTGGCAAGGTCCGTCCGGGGCATCGGGGACGCCGCGGTCCACCACAATTATTCTTTCTGATTTATTCATGATTCTTTTCCGGCACCGGGGTCCTCTCCCCTGCCCCACTTCCTAACTGCTCATTCCTAATTTCTAATTGAAAAAACTCCTACCTCCTACTTCCTAACTGATTTACAGGTGCGCGTCCCACTTGCCGCAGAAGGCATCCACGGGGCTGTGGCCCTTGAAGGTGCTGCGGCCGGTGAGTTTTTCTATCAACTGGTGCAGGCAGTGGTCGTTGTTGCTGTAGCAGTTGATATAGGTCTTGACGCGCGGGAAATCCTGCAAATGGTAGGGGTTTTCCAGCGAGACAAACACAGTGGGAATATCATTCATATAATGCCCGCAGTCCGCGCCCATGGGCTGCTTCCATTCAATGCGCACCACGGTCTGGTTGCTCTTAGTGGAAAGGTTCGCCACGTATAAAATCAGGTCGTAATTGTTCACGACTTCTTCGTACTTGGTGGTAAAGCCTTCACCATAAGGTTGGGGCACAAAATCGTCGATCTCAAAGCCTTCTTTTCCCAGCATGGCGCGCAGCTTGGCGCAGGCCGGGGCAACCTTATAGTTGCCCTCACCGCCCGCTGCGGGCTCGATGGTATAGAACAGGATCTTCTTGTAGCGTTCCGGGGTGATGGGCAGCACACCAGGCTGCTCTTTAACCAGAGTGATGGCCTTGTCGGCACATTCCTCGGCCCACTGCTGGTGCTTGGCGCAGCCGACAATGGTTTTGGCTTTTTCCACATCCAGCTCCGGAGCGCCGCGGTGCAGGCCCAGGGCAGCCTTGGTGGCCAGGATGCGGGTCACAGCTTCATCCAAGCGTTCGGGGGTGATGATGCCATCCTTGATGCCCTGCAGCATAAAGCCATAGTCTTCTTCCAGGTTGCGGGCAAACAGGAACATATCGGCACCGCGGGCAATGCTTTCGGGCACAGCGCGGCGGCGGCTCATGGCCAGGGTGTAGCCCGCCATCGTGGTGGCATCAGTGCAGATCAGGCCGTTGAAGCCCAGTTCCCCGCGCAGCAGGCCCTGCATCATCTCACGGCTCAGGGTACCGGGCATGATGTCCTCATCCTTGATACCGGGGTTCAGGCGGCGAGTCCAGGCGGGCTGCATGATATGGCCCACCATGGCGGTCAGGGCACCGGCTTCAATACCAGCTTTGTAGGCTGCGCCATAGGTGTTCATCCAGGGATCGCAATCCATGCTGTTGATAGAAGTGACCAGGTGCTGGTCGCGCTCGTCCTGGCCGTCACCGGGGAAGTGCTTGATGGAAGCGGCAAGGCCCATCTTCTGTACTTCTTCCACATAAGCACGGCCCATGCGGCGCACCCGCTCCGGGTCGCTGCCAAAGGTACGGGTGTTGGTGATGGGGTTGCGGTAGTTCGTGTCAATATCAATAATGGGAGCAAAAGCCCAGTTTGCGCCAACGGCGCTGGCTTCGGCGGCACAGGCATGGGCCATCTTGGTGGCCATGCCGATATCATCCGTTGCGGCAATTTCCATCGGTGCACCGACTAGCGTACCCTCGGTCACGATGCCGTTGCCGCCTTTTTCCAAGTTGGCGGCGATCAATGGTGGCACCTTGCTGCGGCTATAAATGTTCTGGGTGGCGGCGATGGCGCGCTCGGTGGGCACCACTCGGTACATACATCCGCCCGGTTTGAGGATATTGAACACATACTCAAACTCCTCGGGCTTACATTCCTTGAACAGCACACAGAACAGCTGGCCAGCCTTTTCTTCGGTGGTCATGCCGGCCAGGGTAGTGTTCACCCATTCAATATCTTCCGGTTTGAGGTAAAATGGTTTCGCAGCCAGGTCGATCATAATTCTCTCCCTCTCTCAAATAGTATCGTCATCGTTCACAAACAGTTCGGTCAGGGGGTCGGTGGGCAGGCCGTCTTTTTCGTGCTTACGCTTGCCGAAGTAGACGAACGCGCCCACGCACGCCCCGCCGGCCAACAGGCCCAGCACGGGCAGAATTGCTTGGAGTACAGTCATTTATTCCGCCTTCTTCCGGTACTGCTTCAGGCCGTAACGGCGGTACATCTCTTCGGGGGCATCGTTCTCTTCAAACGCAGCGGTCATGGCGGTCAGCAGACGGTCAGACTGTTCAGCATCCTCCAGCACATGCCCTGATGGGGGTCGTTCTGCAGATCAAACAGCATATCGCTGCCTTTCAGGGTGTGCAGGAAACGCGGGTTGGGCCGTGCCTCGATCTTCATCACCGGGGTACCCTTGGTGTAGCTGAAACCCGGTGCCATGGTGGCGGTGCGCATCTCTTCCACACTGAACATAGCGCGCATGTGGGTGGGCATTTGGGTATATTCGTAAGTCTTTTCGTCAAAGTCCTTCACATCGCGCAGCAGGGTGTAGCGGCCATCGGTAATGCCAACGGGCATGCTGTGGTAGCCAAACAGCGCGTATTCCCGCACGGGGGTATCATCGGCCAGGGTCTGGGTCAGCGGGCGGCCTAGCATGTCGGCGGGGATCTCGATGCCAAAGTAATCCAGCACGGTAGGGGCCAAATCAATGGTCTGCACCAGCGCGGGGCTGTGTACGCCCTTGCGACCGGAGCGCGGATCCCAGATGAACAGCGGCGTGTGGACCAGTTCCTCATAGTTGGGGCTGCCGCCCTTGCCCCAGTAGCCGTGCTCGCTGAGGAAGAAGCCGTGGTCAGTGTTGACGATGAGCATGGTATCTTTCCATAGATCCAGCTCATCCATCAGATCCAGCACGCGGCCCAGCTGGCGGTCGCAGAAGCGAACGGAGGCTTCATACTTGGTGCGTATTGCTTCAATCTCTTCGGGGCCTTCGGTCACATCTGCATACGGCGGCCAATCGGGCTGGGTAGCACAGTCGGGGTCAAAGTGGGAGATTGGAGAAGTAAACGGTTCGTGCGGGTCAAACGTTTCGATCTGCAGGAACCAGTTATCGTACCGGCCATTGCGGTTGAGAAAGTCGATGCCGTCCTCAAACGTCTTGCTCATCGGGAAGTCATCTTCACTATGCAGGCGCTCGCGGTTGTGCATGTTCTGCCAGCCGCCATGGCGGCGCATTTCACGCAGCGTGCCGGTTGCTCCTTCAGGGCTGAGCTGGTTGGGTGCAAACTCGGTGGGGGTGGGGGCCAGATCGGCCACCCAGTTATCACTTTCCTGGCCACGGTAGCAGCTCCAGCTGGAATAACGGCTGTGGTAGGTGCAGCCGCCATCCTCGACATAATGGTAATGGTCGGTAGCAAGGCGGCTGTGGATGCCGTGCTTTTTCAGGATTTCCGGCATGGAATCATCATACGGTTCCATGGGGCCCCAGCTGCGGTGCAGGAAGTTATAGCGGCCGGTGTGCAGCTCTCTGCGGGCAGGCATGCAGGGCAGACTGCCCACATAGCTTTTGTCAAAGCAGACGGTATGGGCTGCCAGACGCTCAAAGTTGGGGGCCGGGATGGGGCCGCCGTACACGCTCAGCAGATCCCGGCGCAGGGAGTCATACATGACCATCAATGCTTTCATGGTTGGTTCTCCTTATCTATTACAGATCAATGGCGGAAGCTGTAGGGACGCATGCGGTTCAGCACTTCCGGGTGTTCGTTGATGACGTTGTGCAACTCCTGGGGGTCGGTTTCCAGGTCATACAGCTCATCAGTGTCATTATAGCTGCGGATCCACTTGTAGCGGCCGTCAAACAGCATGGTGCAATTGTGCAGTTCGCTGCGCTGCACGGGGCGCAGGGGTTCGGTGCTGCCGTTCAGCACCGGCACCAGAGAAACCGCGTCCATCTCGCGGCGGTTCCAATCCGCACCGGCCAGTTCCAGACAGGTGGGAGCCAGGTCCATCAATTCAGCCAGGGCATCACTGTCCCGCCGCTGGGTCATACCCGGCAGGTGGACCAACAGGGGGATGCGCAGGCAGCCTTCGTACATGCAGCTCTTTTCCAATAGGCCGTGGTCGCCCAGCAGCTCGCCGTGGTCGGCGCAGAAGATGACGACCGTATCATCCTTGTGGCCGGAGGTTTCCAGCCAGTCCAGCAGTTTGCCGATCCACCGGTCGATGACCCGCACGCTGCCGGCGTAGCAACGTTTGACCTGCTGCAGATCAGCTTGGGTCATGCCGCCGGTCTGCTGGGCCGCGCGCCGGCGGATCCAGGCGGGCTTGCCTTCCATATCATTGGGGATGGGATCCGGCCACAGGGTATCGCCCACAGCGTCATAATCCTCCTTCGGGGGATCCCAGGGGTTGTGCGGCCCGGCAAAGCTGACGGTCAGGTGCCAAGGGGCACCGGTGTTATCGTGTTCGTTCAGCCATTCCAGGGATTTTTCACCAATGAAGGTATCCAGGAACACCTCATCCGGCAGCACGCTGGGCTGGGCGTAATAGCGGGGCTTCTGGCGCATATAGCTGCGGTAATCTTTTTCCAGGGTGCGCATCAGCTCCGGGTCTTTATCCATCAGGTATTTCTGATAGGGACCCATGGGATAGATGCTGCCGTCCGGGTTGGTACCGTACCAGGCGCTGTTCATTTTGCCCTCGGTTTCCACCGGGTCGGTAAAGCCGTAATGGTACATGCTGGGCAGATCGCCCTTTACGCCGCAGTATGTATCGCGCTTATGCAGGTCAGTCTTGCCCACAATGCCAACACGGTAGCCGCTGTCCCGCAGGGCCTGATAGAAAGTAGGCTGCTCCGGCGGCAGCACCGCATCATGGATGGGCACGCCGCAGCGGCTGGGATAACGCCCCGTTGCCAGTGATGCCCGGCTGGGCGTGCAGAGCGGGCTGGTGCAGGATGCACGGGTAAACAGCACGCTTTCGTCCATCAGGCGGCGCAGGTTAGGGGTCTGGATGCCATCCCCCATCCCCTCCAGCGTTGCCGTGCGGATCTGGTCGGCCATTAAAAACAAAAAGTTGTAATGTTTCATAGAGCACCTCTGGGGGTAGGCAGGAGTTTGTTTCAATGAGAAATTAGAAATTGGAGGTTGTTTTGGAGGTTGTCTTGTCCCGCCTTAAATTACTCATTGCTAATTTCTAATTCCTAATTTTCTTCCCCTCCTACTTCCTCCCTCCTAACTAAAAAATGAGGCGCGGGCCTTTTTTGACCCGCGCCGCTGATGTTTGGTTATGCCCGGCGCGCTGTGCGCGGGTCTTACGAGCCAATGCGATGCGTGCATGCTTTGCTTTGATGTGGTCGAACTTGTCTTCGTTCATACGGTAGATCATAAAAATCAGCCATACGCTGTACTTGATGCAGGTCTGCATATAATCGCTGACGCCGATGGCAGTGAACTTTGCCAGGCCAAGGATCAGGAACTGTACGCTCAGGGAGCCAGCCAGGATGCCAACCACCGGGTTGGATTTTTTAGCCAGCCAAACGCCGACTGCCATGGGGAACATGTTGGCGAACACGGTGCTGTTGGAGTTCATGCCCAGCACAGGGACCAGGCTGCTTTTGTAGGCGGTGTCAAACACACCGGCGATGGCAACCAGCGCACCGGCTGCAACGTAGCACAGGAAAGCGTTCTTGTAGATGTTGATGCCTGCATCGTGGGCCAGCTTCTGGTTGCCCTGGATGGCGCGGCGATTGTAACCAAAGCCGCTGTACTGGAACAGGTAGGTCATAACCAGCATGACCAGCAGGGTAACAACGATGATGAAGCCCCAGTTGGACAGGATGGAAACACCCGGCTTACCAAACAGGTTCAGGCCCTGCTGGTTGTACATGCTGAAAGAGATGCACTCGTAAACCAGCGAGATGCCAAGGCCGAGAACCATGGGCAAGATGCGCATGTTGATGAACAGGAAGCCAACGAAACCGCCGGCCAGCATGCCGAATACCATGCTGAAAACCAGAACGCCAACACCGCCAAGGTTCAGGGACAGCGCGATGTTACCGCCAATGATACAGGCCAGGTACATCTGGGAGCCGGTGGAAGTATCCATACGGCCAACGGGAAGGTTGCAGTTTAGGCCCAGCGCAAAGCAGAAGGACGTGACCAGGTTGCGCATCAGGGTGGTGTAGTCTACCGTGGAATTCAGGGTGTGCACGCCGCAGAAGGCGAGGTTCAGCAGCTCCATGATAAGCCACACCGCTGCCGGAATTGCCACAGTAAATGCAGCGTTCATGAGCAGAACGTGTTTTTTCTTAAAGGATTGCCAGTTGCTCATTGTTTTTCTCTCCTTATCCGTTCAGGCGTGCCGCCGCAGACCTTTTGCGGGGATCAGCCCATCATCTCTTTAATCTTTTCATAGCTCAGGCTCTGCATGATGGCATTGATGTCATCAGAAGTAACGTCAGGGTTGACGGTAACGAGCATCTGATCAACGAAGTCCTTGTTGGCAATCCAGTTGCCGGTTTCTTTTGCATCCCAGCCGGACATTTCAGTCAGCTGCTCAGCGCTGGTGATGGGGATGAAGTTGAAGGTGAAGTAAACGGGCAGGCCGTCTTCGCCGCGGCAGGCGCGGCACTCCGCACCGGAAACCAGTGCGTTGTAGGTAGCGGCAAACATAGCTGCGGTCTGGGTAGAAACAGCCTTGATAGCAACCAGGTCAACGCTGGAGTTGCCGGAAGAGTCTTTGGTGTTGAATGCGGTTTCCAGGGTGGTGCCCAGGGCGCCAACGCTGGCAACCTTGATGTTGATGCCGAAGCTCTTTTCCACTTCGTCAACCACGGTAGCGCTCTGGTTGTAGGTCTGGCCGGAGCTCATGAACATCTTGTAGTTGCCGGTCTGCAGCAGGGTGGAGATGCCGGGCAGCCAGGTATCCTTGTTGGGGGAGCCGGGGTACAGGGTGATCAGGATGTTTTTATCGTTCTCGACATTGGTGGTTTCGCTGGAAGCGATCAGGTCATCGATGCTCTTGGTATAGGTGATGCCGTACTTCTGCTGCAGACCTTCCAGGATAGCGCGGGTGATCTCAACGTGCTGGGTGTTGCCCTGGGCAGCCAGGCTGGTGGAAATCAGGAAGCCTTCGCTGCCGTCCTCGCTGGCATTCTCCTCCAGCCAGTCTCCAAACAGGGAACCGACCTGTGCGTTGTTAGCGCCGATGCAACCTGCAAAGTTGGTATAATCAGTTGTGAGCAGCTCCGGATGCTGGGTGTAGTTGCCGTTGATGGTGTAAACCAGGCCGTTATCCATGCAGAGCTGAGCCATCTGACCGGAGACAGACTTCATATCGATGATGGCGTCTGCGCCGGAGTCGATGCAGTTTTCAATAAAGGTCTTGGTGGCTGCATCGTCCTTCAGGGTCTCGGAGAAGATAAACTTGACGTTGTAGGTGGGGGCGATGAAATCTTCCAGGTAAGCGCGGCGGGTGGTAACTTCGTCGTTGGCCTGGGCTTCGGCAATGCCGATAACGTACTGCTTGGTAGCAGCCGGTGTAGCGGAGTCAGAAGCGGTGGAGGCAGCAGCGCTGTCACTGCCGGTAGCGGCGGCGGTGGAAGCTGCAGTGGAGGAAGCGGAGCTGCCGCAGGCGGTCAGCATGCCGCCAACCAGCATCAGCGAAAGCGCGGACTGGAACAGTTTGCTCTTTTTCATGGTGTTTTCTCCTTTGAATTTGTTTTTCATGTGTGTTCAAGGGTGCCAGGCACCCGATATACAATTTTGCAGTGGGGAATCAGAACTGCACGCGGGAAGGCAGCAGATTCTGGCGTTCGCTGTTCATCCAGACCAGCAGCAGGAAGATCACGCCGCGGATGCCCTGGATGAATGCACTGGAAACACCGACCATCAGCAGGCCCTTGTTCAGGGCTGCAACGGTCAAAGCGCCCAGCAGGCCAGCGTAAGCATTGGAGCGGGAACCGCCGAAAATGGACATGCCGCCCAGAACGGTTGCCAGCATAACATCCATGCCAAGGCCACTGCCAGTCTCAACGCTGACTGCGGAAACATCGATCACACTAAACACGGCGGCCAGGCCAACGCCAACGCCGGTCATCAGGAAACTGATGTAGGTTGCACGAGAGTTGGAGATGCCGGTCTGTGCGGCGCAGTTTTCGTTGCCGCCCAGGAACCGCAACTCACGGCCAATGCGGGTAAAGTGGTAAATGACCACGCAGAAGATAAAGTACCCGAAGAATGCAACGTAACGGAAGCCGCCGTCTTCCAGCATAGCGGCAACGCTCATATCAAGGTCGATCTTGCCGCTGCCGCCGATCAGCAGGGTGCTGATTGCGCCGTAAATCTGGGTAACCACGATGGCAACGGTGATGGTTTTGATGTTGCACACAACGGACATCGTGCAGTTGAACGCCATCAGGCCCAGGGCCACGGCTACCGTTGCCAAAATCATGACAACAACGGACTGTGTTACGTTATAAGCCTTAACGCCCAGTGTGGCGGCAAGGCCAAGCACCGCACCGATGGAGATATCCAGGTTGCCGTTGGAGTAGATAAAGGCAACGCCCGTTGCGCAGGTACCAATGATGATGGCCTGGCTCAGGATGCCTTTCATGACGGAGAGTTTGAAGAACCGTCCCGCCGTTGCAACGCCGAAGATCAGGATCATGACCGCCAGCATTACAATGGGGAACAGCATGAGGAAGTAGCGGTTATCCCGGATGATGTTGAGTTTGTCTTTCCAGGAAAGGTGCAGATCCTCTTTGGTCATTTTGGTCTGTTTTGTTGCTTCCATGGCTGCTGCCTCCTTCCGTTAAATCATCCGCTCGATCAGTTCGCGGTCATTATAGCCGTCCTTGCGGTAAAACTCGCCGGAAACGGCACCGTCGCGCATGATCAGCAGGCGGTCGCACATGCCCATCAGTTCGGGCAGCTCTTCAGAAATCATGATGATAGATTTGCCCTGCTTCTTCATATCGTAAATCAGCTGGTACATAGCGGCTTTAACGCCGATGTCAACGCCGCGGGTGGGGCAGTCCAGAATCAGAACGTCTGCATCGTCAGCGCACCATTTGCCGAAGACGACTTTCTGCTTGTTGCCGCCGGAAAGTGCGCGCACCGGCTGGTAAGCATTCTGGCACTTGATCTGCAGCGCCTTGATCTGCTTGTCCACGTAGGCTTTTTCTTTCCAGGGCAGGATGAAGGGGCCGATGTTGTTTTTGTCATAACCGGTAGAGGCGATATTGGCAAAAATCGAAGCGTTCAGTTCAAGCTTTCGGTGTCGCGGTTCTTAGAAACGTAACCCATGCTGTTGCGGAAAGCAACCTGTTCGTTCTTGATCTTCACGCCGGTCTTGGGCAGCACCACTTCGCCGTCTACGATCTCGTCCAGGCCGTACAGTGCCCGGCCCAGGGTGTGCATGCCACAGTCAGACAGACCACCGATGCCCAAGATCTCCTGCTTGTGCAGCTCCAAATCGAAGCAGAGCAGACTTTCCATGGTGGTGATGCAGTCGGCTTTCAGCACAACTTCATCACTGTAGCCATCATTGTCCACGCGGTAGTAGTGGCCTTTGATCTCACGGCCGACCATCTTCTGTTTGATATCGTCGGGATCAAAGTTTTCTTTTTCAATGTTGTCAATGATCACGCCGTCGCGCAGAACCGTCAGGGTGCTGCATTGTTCCATCATTTCGTTCAGGTCGTGGCTGATGATCATAACCGCCTTGCCGGCATCGGCCATCGTGCATGATGCGGTAGATGATGTCACGGCCGCTCTGGGAAAGTGCGGTGGTGGTTTCGTCCACGATCAGCAGTTCGGGGTCGTTGTACATGCACTTGGCGATCTCGATGAGCTTGCGTTCCTGCATGTCATAGTGGCGGGCGGGCAGCGCAGGGTTGATGTTGGTTACGCCGATCTTTTCCAGTGCCTTGCGGGCTTCAGAGATCATGGCCACCTTGTTGATGATGGGGCCCTTTTTGAACTTATCATAGTTGCCAAGGAAAATATTCTCAGCTACTGAGATGTTTGCAATCGTGCCTGCCTCCTGCACAATCATGCCGATACCGGCTTTCTGCGCTTCCAGCATGGTAGCGGGTTTCCACGGTTTGCCCTTGTAGAACATCTCGCCGCTGCTGGCCGGCTGCATACCTGCAATGATGGAAGATACTGTTGATTTACCAGAACCGTTCTCACCGATCAGGCCGCGAATTTCACCGGTTTTGACAACAAAATCCACATGGGACAGTGCGATCGTCACGCCGAAGTTTTTGCAAAGGTCTTTTACTTCGACCAAGGTCTCGCCTTTCTGTGCCATACCGTCCTCCTCCTTTTCAGAGCTTCCTTTTATCCGGCGTCCCTTACGCCGTTCTTTGTATATATTATAAAAAAAATCCCGATACCCCCTCCACCAATTTTGCGAGCGGTAATATCGAAAATGCGACATGATACGTTATCGGTTTTTTGATATAGCGAAAAGAGAAAACCGTTAGGAGGGAGGAGTTGGACGCGTAGAAGTATACGCGGCAGAATTTGAGCATAAAGATATATAATATATAAAATAGGTAGGCACTGGGTTTTAGCTCTTGTTATAAGTGGGCACCGTTTTCCCTTTCTACTACCCGTGTATTGAATCGTAACAAACCTAATATCTCCGAGCGGCGCTCCGCGCCGCGATCCACCGCCATTATTCTTTTTTCTTTAGGCAACACCGCACAATTCCCGCCTTGCGGCTTAAGCACCGCTCCGGCAGCTGCGGCACGGCATCTGCGTTGCCAAAATGCTCGATAATGTCGGGTTGCGGTACCCATCGTGCTTCGGGGCAAAGCCCTCGCACTCTGCGACCGCTGCCCCTGCTTCGGTTCGCTGTTTCCGCCACTGGCGGCGCTCACCTTTGCAGCATCCAGTATTATCTGCGCTTTTGGCTTGGCATCTGCCGCACCTCGCTCGCCGTATCGGCACTTAGAATTATGCGGTATTGCCTTTATTCTTTTTAATTGCTCATTGCTAATTCCTAATTCGTCCAGCACCAACCTTGTGGTGCCGCAAAACTCCTAACTCCTCCCTCCTAACTAAACTTCCCTCTTCCCTTTCTGCCCGCAATTTGCTATAGTTAAATCAGCCCCAAAGCAAATTTATTCAGGAGGAAACTGCCTTGATTTACAAAAAGCAATACGGCCACCCATTTGATACCGAAAGCGTGGTGGGTTCTTTTGTACCCGCAATGGAAACGATTCCATATCTCACCAGGGAACCGGACGGCTTCTCTTATGCCATGGACCCGCAGGATATCCTGTATGGCCTGGGTGAAAATATCCGCGGCATCAACAAGCGCGGCTGGGTGTACGAGAGCAAATGCAGCGATGACCCCAACCATACCGAAAATAAATCCTCACTGTACGGCGCTTACAACTTCATGATCGTGTCCGGCAAAGCCACTTTTGGCTTTTTTATCGACTATCCCGGCAAGGTCACCTTTGACTGCGGCTACACCGATCTGGACACCCTGCGGGTGACAGTGGCCGAAGAAAATTACGACCTTTACATCATTGAGGGTGAAAGCCTGACCGATATTGTGCAGCAGTTCCGCCAGCTGGTAGGGCGCAGCTACATCCCGCCCAAATGGGCCTTTGGTGCCACCCAGAGCCGCTGGAGCTACATGAACGAGGACGAAGTGCGCGAGGTTGTGGCCAACTACCGCACCAACAACATGCCGCTGGACGCCGTGGTGCTGGATATTGACTACATGGAGCGCTACAAGGACTTTACGGTGGACGAGCAGCGCTTCCCCCATTTTGCAGATTTTGCCGCCGAGATGAAAGCCCAGGGCATCCGCCTTGTGCCCATCATTGATGCGGGTGTTAAAATTGAGGACGGGTACGATGTATACGAAGAGGGCGTGAAGAACGGTTACTTCTGCACCAATCAAGATGGCACCCCCTTTGTGGCCGGTGTGTGGCCGGGCCGGGTGCATTTCCCTGATATGCTCAACCCCGAAGCCCGCGCCTGGTTTGGCAGCAAGTACAAGTTCCTGCTGAACCAGGGCATTGAGGGGTTCTGGAACGATATGAACGAGCCTGCCATCTTCTACTCTGAAGAAACGCTGAAAAAGACCTTTGCCAAAATTGACGAGTACCGCACCCAGAACCTGGATATCTCCAGCTTTTTTGCGTTCAAGAATCTTGTGGCCGGGCTTTCCAACAACGAAAATGACTACAAGCTGTTCTATCACAACACCAAACAGGGCCGCATGCGGCACGATAAAGTGCATAATATCTTCGGCTACAACATGACCCGTGCTGCGGGTGAAGCCTTTGAGCAGCTGGAGCCGGATAAGCGCATTTTAATGTACTCCCGCTCGGCCTGTATCGGTATGCACCGGTATGGCGGTATCTGGACCGGCGATAACCAGTCCTGGTGGAGCCACATTCTGCTCAGCCTGCACATGATGCCCTCCCTGAACATGTGCGGTTTCCTGTACGAAGGCCCCGACATTGGCGGCTTTGGCAGCAACACCACCGAGGACCTTGTGCTGCGCTGGTACGGCGTGGGCATCTTCTCTCCCCTGCTGCGCAACCACTCCGCCGCCGGTACCCGCAAACAGGAGCCCTACCGCTTTAAGAATAAGGCGGCCTTTGCCGGTATTCTGCAGCTGCGTTACCTGCTGCTGCCCTATATTTACAGCGAGTACATGAAAGCTGCCCTGCGCGATGGCATGTACTGCATGCCGCTGGCCTTTGCTTTCCCCAATGACGCCTTTGCACGCCAGGTAGAGGACGAGGTAATGATCGGCGAAAGCCTGCTGATTGCCCCCGTTTACGAGCAGAACGCCCGCGGCCGGTATGTCTATCTGCCGGAAGAGATGCTGCAGGTGCGGGTAAAGTGCAGTGAGAACGACCGCATGGAAACCACCGTTCTGCCCGCTGGTCATCATTACATCCCGGTGGAGCTGGACGAAGTGGTGTTCTTTGTGCGCAAGGGGCATATCCTGCCCATCGCCAAGGGCGGCGATAGTATTCAAAATGTGGCAAGCGTGAATTTTGCGGATCTTCGCCTGTTCGCCCATGCTCCCGATGGTGCCGCCTATGAGTATTACACCGACGACGGCGAGACGAAAGATTACGATAAGCCGGAGCATTTTGTACATATCACGCTGGACGCGGATGGAAACGCGGAGAGCGACAGCGAAATGTAAAAGTGGAAGGATAAGTTAGGGAGGAGTTAGGAGTTATCTCAATCAGAAATGAGAAATTAGCAATTAGGAATTGATATAGAGGCAGGGCCCGGTGCGATTGTACCGGGCTCTGCCTTTCTGTTAATTTCTAATTGCTCATTACTAATTTTCTCTTCACTTTTTGCTCATTTTTCTTCAATTTTTTTCACTTTTTTCGTGACATTTTCCTTTATTTGGTGTATACTGATAGCAAGAATACGGCAAAAAAAGCAAATTTTGCGGTTTTGCACGCATCAATGTTACGGACCAAAACAAACGGAGGTTTCAATCCATGTATTATGAAGACAACCGCGTAAAAGACTTGAAAGTTGCCTACATCGGCGGTGGTTCCCGTGGGTGGGCGTGGGGGTTCATGATGGACCTTGCCGCGGATGCCCAGATGGAAGGCACCGTGGCGCTGTATGATATCGACCACGAAGCAGCCGAGCACAACGAGATCATCGGCAACAAGATCTCTGCCCACCCGGATGCGGTTTCACACTGGAAGTATACTGTGGCGGATACGCTGCAGCAGGCCCTGACCGGCGCGGATTTTGTGGTCATCTCCATCCTGCCCGGCACCTTTGACGAGATGGAAAGCGACGTCCACGCGCCGGAAGCTTACGGCATCTATCAGTCGGTGGGCGATACCGTAGGTGCAGGCGGTTTCATGCGCGCCATGCGCACCATCCCCATGTATGTCACCATCGCTGAAGCGATCCGTGATTACAGTCCCAATGCCTGGGTCATCAACTACACCAACCCGATGACCCTCTGCGTGCGTACCCTGTACCATGTGTTCCCCAAGATCAAGGCGTTCGGCTGCTGCCACGAGGTGTTCGGCACCCAGACGCTGCTGACCCACATTCTGGATGAGGAACTGGGCCTGAAGATGTTGCCCGCCAGGATATCAAGGTCAACGTCAGGGCATCAACCACTTTACTTGGTTCGATAAGGCTACTTACAAAGGCATGGACCTCTTCCCCATTTACCGCAAATTTGTCGAAGAGCACTATGAATCCGGTTATGAGTACGGCGACACGAATTGGATGAACAGTTCCTTTGCCTGCGCCAACCGCGTTAAATTTGATTTGTTCCTGCGCTATGGCTGCATTGCCGCCGCGGGCGACCGCCATCTGGCAGAGTTTATGCCGGGCAAGACTTATCTGGAAAGCCCCGAAGCCGTGTGCGAATGGAAGTTTGGCCTGACCACCGTTGCGTGGCGCAAAAATGAGCTGCAGGAGCGCCTGGCCCGCAGCCGCCGCCTGCGCACCGGCGAGGAACCGATCGAGATCAAGCCCGATGGCGAGGAAGGTCACCTGCTGATGAAAGCCCTGCTCGGCCTGGGCGACCTGGTCAGCAACGTGAACATTCCCAACCACGGTGCCATTGCCAACCTGCCGTGGGATGCCGTGGTGGAAGTGAACGCGCTGTTCAGCCGCCAGGGCGTGCAGTCCGTGAACGCCGGCCCGCTGCCCGCCAATATTCTGCCGCTGGTAGCCCGCCACGTTTACAATCAGGAGAACACCTAACCGCTGCCCTGACCTGCGACCGCACCTTGGCCTGACCACCTTTATGAACGACCCGCAGGTGACCCTGAACTGGAACCAGGGCAAAGAGCTGTTTGACACCATGCTGCACAATACCCGCGCATACCTTCCGAAAGAATGGAACGCGTGATGTAGTTAGGAGTTTTCGGCGGGGCGAAGTCACAGCGTGGAAAAATTAGAAATTAGCAATTAGTAATTAGAAATTGATAGTAGGCAGGGCCTGATGCAGTTGCATCGGGCCCTGCTTTTTTATGTAAAGCATTCAAAGAAGCGAATTATCGTTGTTGTCCGTAGTGCATTGCAGAAGTGAAATCGGCTCGCAATGCGTGTTAAAAACATGCGTTCCTTAACAAATATTAAGCTACTCTCTATGCTTCCTGTAAGGTTTCAGGTGCATTATAGAATCATCACGAAGGGGATTGGAAGACGCCGCGCGTTTTCCCCTCTATCACGCGCTGCGCAGCATTGGCTACTGCGGCTGTGGGCGAGTCGTGCGCATGAATGGTCTGGGTATCCCCTAGTTTTTTGCAATGTCCTGTACGGCTGGCATCAATCTGTTCAAAAGATTCAGGCGTCATCGACAGAATCATCATATAAACACAAAATGCGAACCACGTTGTACGAAGTGGTTCGCATTTTGTTATCGTAATGTATATTTTATTTCGGCAGCTGAATTTCCGGCATCAGTTCATCGGATACGATCTGCAGCATTTCTTCCAGCTTGGCCAGGTCATCGGGGCTGAACCGCTGTTTGGCACGCTCCATGACCAGATGCAGGTAAGAATAGCTGATGTTATAGTAATCAATGTACTTTTGGGTCGGCCGCAGGCGGTATTCCCGCTTATCGGTGGTGGATTGGATGCGCTCCACATAGCCTTTTTTGACCAGGGAGTTGATCTTATAAGCTGCGTTGGGGGTGGAAAGATTCATCATGTGGCTGAACTGCGCAATCGTGGGTTCCCCCAGTGCCATGATGACTTCCATGCAGAAAGATTCTACCGTCGTCAGCGTGGCTTCACGGTCTTCAAAACGGCTGAAGATCTGTTTATAAAAATGCAGCTTGAATTTTGTGTATACCTGCCCAAATGTCTGATCCAGCATGGCGAGAATCCCCCTGTAGGTTAATGAATTTATTATAGCACAATCCACCATGCAAAACCAGCCCTCAGGCATCCGTGATAACAAATGTCAACTCGGCGTTGGCCGCGCGCACCATCCACCCAGGCGGTGGCTTTGCCGATGCCCACCGGGCCATGCTGCTCTACCAGCTCACATTCCAAAGTCAGCACATCGCCGGGCACAACCTGGCGGCGGAAACGGGCATTTTTTACCCCGCCAAACAGGGCAATCTTTCCACGGTTTTCCGGCAGGCTCAACGCGGCCACCGCGCCGGTTTGGGCAAGGGCTTCCAGAATCAATACCCCCGGCATAACCGGATGGCCGGGGAAATGTCCCTGGAAAAACGACTCTGTGCGGGTCACGCACTTGATTCCGCGCGCCCACTGGCCGGGGGTATAGTCAAGAATCTTATCCACCAGAGCAAACGGGTAACGGTGCGGCAGAATCTTTTCGATTTCCGCCGCCGTCAGGGTCAGGGCGGTTCATTGGGTGTATAGTTCATCCTCATCTCTCCCAACGCTTGAACACCACACAGGCGTTGTGGCCGCCGAAGCCCAGGCTGTCGCTCATGGCATAATCCACCTGTAACGCGCGGCCCTGGTTGGGAATATAGTCGAGATCCAGTTCCGGGTCCGGCTCCTGCAGGTTGACGGTAGCGGGCAAAAAGGCATCGTGCAGGGCCAGCACGGTAAACACGCCCTCTACCCCGCCGGCGCCGCCTAGCAGGTGGCCGGTCATCGACTTGGTCGAGGATACGGCCAGCTCATACGCGTGGCTGCCAAAAACCGACTTGATGGCCGCGGTTTCACAGCTGTCATTCAGATGCGTGGAAGTTCCATGGGCATTGATGTAGCCAATCTGTTCCGGCTCCACTCCGCCATCAGCCAATGCCAGCCGCATACAGGACGCGCCGCCTGCACCGCCCGGTGCCGGGGCGGTAAAATGGTAAGCATCGCAGTTAGCGCCATAGCCCACAACCTCGGCGTAAATCTTAGCGCCACGCTTTTTAGCGGTCTCCAGTTCTTCCAACAGCAGCACACCGCTGCCCTCGCCCATCACAAAACCGCTGCGCCGGGCATCAAAGGGGATCGAGGCCCGGGCCGGGTCGTCTGCGGTGCAGAGGGCTTTCATGCTGGCGAAGCCGCCCACCCCCAACGGGCTGATGCAGCTTTCGCTGCCGCCGCAGAGCATACGGTCCTCGTATCCATCGCGGATACGGTGGAACGCATCCCCAATCGCATTGGTGCCGCCTGCGCAGGCAGTGGTGGGGCAGCTGCACATACCCTGCAGGCCAAAGCGGATGGCCACCTGCCCCGCCGCCATATTGCCGATGGACATGGGGACAAAGTAGGGGCTGACCTTTTCAAAGCCCCGCTGCTGGCCGCGGGTGTGTTCTTCCTCGATCGTGGGCAGACCACCGATCCCGCTGGACAGGATCACGCCGAACCATGTGCGGTCGATATTTTCCAGTGCAATGCCGCTGTCGTGGATGGCTTCGTCAGCGGCGGCCACGGCAAACTGGGTAAACCGCGCCATTTTGCGGGCTTCGCGCCGGTCAATACGTTCGGCAGGGTCAAAGTCTTTGACTTCTGCGGCCAGTTTCACCTTAAAATCCGTTGTATCGAAAGCCGTGATCGGCCCAACGGCGCAGCGGCCAGCTTTCACGGCGGCCCAGCTTTCCGCCACGGTATTGCCGGTTGGGTTTACCGTGCCAAGGCCGGTGATAACGACCCGGCGTTTCTTTTCTATCTTCATAGCTGCACCTCACATTCCCATTCCGCCGTCAACACAAAGAACCTGCCCGGTGATGTAACCGGCCTGTTCCCCGGCCAGGAAAGCCACCGCCGCGGCAACATCTTCAGCACGGCCGATTCTGCCTGCCGGGATGGCCGCTGCGGCTGCGGCGCGGGCAGATTCCGGCATAGCGGCGGTCATATCGGTTTCAATAAATCCAGGTGCCACCGCATTGGCGGTAATATTGCGTGCGGCGTACTCTTTGGCAACGCTTTTCGTTAGGCCGATCAGCCCCGCCTTGCTGGCGGCATAGTTGGCCTGGCCCGCGTTCCCGTGCAGGCCGACCACACTGCTGATATTGATGATACGCCCATACCGCTGGCGCATCATCAAGCGGGAAGCTGCTTTGGTGCAGAAAAACGTCCCCTTCAGGTTGGTAAAAAGCACATTGTCAAAGTCGGATTCGGTCATGCGCATCAGCAGTTTATCCGCGGTGATGCCCGCATTGTTGACCAGCACATCGATCCGCCCAAAGCGGCAGCGGTATCTTCCACCAGATTTTGGCGGGCTTCGGGGCTGCGCATCCGCTTGCAGCGTGATGGCCTGCACACCAAAGGCGCGGCAGGCAGCCGCTGTTTCCTCGGCCGCGGCTGCGCTGCCTGCGTAGTTGACTGCAATGTTCATGCCGTTTTCGGCCAATGCAAGGCAGACGGCACGACCAATGCCCTTGGCGCCGCCCGTAACCAGAGCGGCACGGCGCATGCTTTCGGTTTGCGGCATGGTCAGGCTCCTTTCATGGTGCAAAGCAACTGCTGCAGCTGTGCAGCAGTTTCCACCGGATAGCACGAGATAGCATTTCCCACCGTCTTTTTCACAAATCCGGTCAACACCCTGCCGGGGCCGATCTCAATGGCGGTATCCACCCCCAGTTCCGCCAAACGGCGGATGGTGGCTTCCCAACGTACGCCGGACTGCACCTGTTTTTCCAGCAGCGTGGCGACCGTGTCATTCTGTGCCATTTCATGCCCAAGGCAGTTGAACAGCACCGGGAACTGCATCGGCGCAAAATGGATGGATTGGAACTTTTCCCGCAGCGCATCTCCGGCGGGGTGCATCAGCAGCGTATGGAACGCACCGCTGACGTTCAGCGGCAGGCAGCGCCGCGCCCCAGCGGCAAGCGCCAGGTCGGCAGCTTTGTCTACAGCAGCTTTCTCGCCGCCGATAACCAGCTGGCCGGGACAGTTGTAATTGCAGATCTGTACAACGCCCTCTTCGGCGGCTGCGCTGCAACATGCCTGCAAGGATGTTTCATCCAATCCCAAAACGGCTGTCATCCCACAGGTGCGCCCGGCAGCGGCAGCAGCCATCGCTTTGCCACGGAAAGCCGTTAAAGCGACCGCTGTCTGCATATCGAACACCCCCGCACAGGCCAAAGCGGAATACTCCCCCAGGGACAGGCCCGCCGCATAGTCCGGCATAATGCCCTGCTCCCGCAGCACAGCGGTCAGACCGGCGGCAAAAGCTGTCATACAAGGCTGGGTGTATTGCGTTTCCTTCAGTACGCCCGCCGCGTCGGTAAAGCAGACTTCTTTCAAATCAAAATCCACCGCTGCGGCAGCTTCGTCAAAGGCGGCGCGGAAGGCGGGAAAGGTTTCATAAAGATCCTGGCCCATACCGGCGTGCTGACTGCCCTGCCCGGCGTATAAAATGCTAGTTTCATCAGATGGTCTCCTTGTACAACCCTGTGATGCAGGTCTTTGCCTCGCTTACCATTGCGGCAAAAATCTCTTCTACCGGGCGGACTTCATGCAGCAGCCCCGCGGCCTGTCCGGCCATCAGGCTTCCGTTTTCGGTGTCGCCGTCAAACACAGCCTTGCGCAGACTGCCAAGCGTAAAGCGTTCCAGCGCCATTTTGTCAGCCCGGCTTTTCTTGCCGGACATACTCGCGGCTCATTCGGTTTTCAACACACGCACCGGGGTGCCGCCGATCCGCCCGGTCACAATGGTATCGCTGTCGCGGGCTTTCAGCAGCGCTGCCTTGTAGTTTTCGTGGATGGGGCACTCGGTGCTGGCCAGCAGACAGGTGCCGACCTGCACGCCGCAGGCCCCCAGCGCCAGCGCTGCGTAAACCGCGCCCGTCAGCAATGCCGCCCGCGGCAATAACCGGCACGTGGACGGCATCAACGACCTGCGGCACCAGCGCCATTGTGGTCATTTCCCCCACATGGCCGCCGCTCTCGGTACCCTCGGCAATAACGGCGTCAATGCCAAGCGGTTCCAGATGTTTGGCCAAAATTGCCGCTGCCACCACGGGGATGACCGTGATGCCGGCTGCTTTCCACGCAGCCATGTACTTTCCCGGATTTCCCGCCCCGGTGGTGACGATCTTTACGCCCTCTTCCACCACGATTTTGGCAAATTCATCCGCCTGCGGGTGCATCAGCATGATGTTGACACCAAAAGGCTGGTCGGTCAGCGCACGGCAGTGGCGGATGTTTTCCCTCAGGGCATCGGCATCCATACCGCCGGAACCGATCAGGCCCAGCGCCCCGGCGTTAGAGCAGGCAGCGGCAAATTCGCCCGTGGCGATATTGGCCATTCCACCTTGGATAATGGGATATTTCGTACCTAAAATTTCATTGAGCAGCTTCATTTTCTACCCTCATACGTCAGCAGCATTCCGCCCCAGGTCAGCCCGCCGCCAAAACCGATGCAGGCCAGGGTCTGGAGGTGCAATAAATCACTTTCCACCATTTCATGCAGGGCAATGGGAATGCTGGCAGCACTGGTATTTCCATGGCGGTCCATATTTTTATAAAATTTTGACGGTTCTGCGTGCAAGTGTTTGATACAATGGTCAATAATTCGGCTATTGGCCTGATGGCGAACGACCCAATCCAGGTCAGCCAAGGTCTTTTGGCTGCGCTCCAGCACAGTTTGCAGGCAACGCGGCATGGTTTCCACCGCAAAACGAAGACCGCCTTGCCATCCATCGTGATCGGGGCCGTATCGCAGGCTGCGGGGCCGCCGACACGGATGGCTTCGCTCCCCCGCGCGCCCAACGTGACGGCAAACGGCACATCTTCGGCCAGTTCAGAATAGCCGCACCAGCGCCATCCCCAAACAGTACGCAGGTTGTGCGGTCGGTCGGGTCCACCATGCGGGACAGCGCTTCGCAGCCGATGACCAACGCATAGCGTCCGCCCAGGGTGTTCAACAGCCCGTGGGCCGCAGCAATAGCATAAATAAAACCGGAACAAGCCGCATTTACATCAAAAGCGGGCCGGTTCTCCGGCAGCCAAGGCCGCCTGCACGGCAGGCAACACTGGGGTAGCCGTTGGAGCCGAAAGCGTTGCCGCAACGCAGCAGGCAATCTCGCTTGCTGCCAGCCCGCTACGCGCCAGGGCCTGGCGGGCGGCGGCAATGGCCAGCGTGGCGGCATCCTCACTTTCGGTGCAGTAATACCGCTGGCGGATGCCGGTGCGGGTCGTGATCCATTCATCGCTGGTGTCCACCTGTCGGCTCAAATCCTCATTCGTCACTACACGGCCGGGCAGTGCCCCGCCGGTGGCCAGCAGCTGTAAGCCTTTCATGCTCCCCTCATTTCTCCGATACGGCGGTATTTTTTGTATCTCTGGTCGGCCAATGCCTTTCCACTCATCTTGCACAAGGCGGCAAGGTGCGCGGCAATGGCGGTATCCAACCGGCTGAAAAGCAGCTGCCGCCCGCGCTGTGCACCGCCTAGCGGTTCGGCGATGATCTCTTCCACAATTCCATCCGTATACAAGTCCTGCGCCGTCAGTTTCATCATGGTACAGGCTTCGCCGCTGCGGGAGGCATCTTTCCACAAAATGCTGGCAAATCCTTCGGGGCTCAACACCGAATACACGGCGTTTTCCAGCATCAGAATATGGTTGGCAACGCCAAGCCCCAGTGCGCCGCCGCTGGAGCCTTCGCCCGTAACGATGGCCAGTACCGGGACGGTCAGACCGCTCATCTCCATCAGGTTGCGGGCGATGGCCTCCCCCTGGCCGCGCTCCTCGGCATCCTTACCGGGGTAAGCACCGGGGGTATCAATAAATGTGATGATGGGCCGCCTGAATTTTTCCGCCTGCTTCATCACGCGCAGCGCTTGCGGTAGCCTTCCGGTCCCGGCATGCCAAAGTTGCAGCGCAGGTTTCTTCCAGCGTCGTTCCTTTGCGGTGCCCCAAAACCGTAACGGGCATCCCATGGAATCGCGCGATACCGCACAAAATGGCCGCGTCCTCCTTGCATTGCCGGTCACCGCACTGCTCAAAAAAGTCGGTAAACAGGTTGTCGATGATTTCGCCGATATGCGGGCGGTCAGGGCGGCGCGCCAGAAAAACTCTGTCCTCCGGCGTCAGTGATGTGCAGCGCTGCAAAAGCACGTTTTCCTGCGCGGAAAGCTCTGCCAGCTCAGCGGCATGGGTAGTCGTATTCGCCATTTCGGCATCATCGGTGCTGCTACACAATGCATCAATCTGCGCGTCCAGCGGTTCCAGCTGCTGCAAAACCTCTTTGATCATCTGCATTTCCTCCCCTGTGTATGGAGCTGCAAAATCCGCGTCAAAACCTCTTTTAATTCCGTGCGCGGCACAACCTGATCCACAAAGCCGTGTTCCAGCTGGAACTCACTGCGCTGGAAACCATCGGGCAGCTTTTCTCCGATGGTCTGTTCAATCACACGCGGCCCGGCAAACCCGATCAGCGCACCCGGTTCGGCCAGCGTGATGTCTCCCAGGCTGGCAAAACTGGCTGTGACACCGCCGGTGGTGGGGTGGGTCAGCACACTGACATACAGCCCGCCGCTGCGGCTGAACCGCTCCAGCGCGGCACTGGTTTTTGCCATTTGCATCAGGCTGAAAATGCCCTCCTGCATCCGCGCTCCACCGCTGGCAGAAAAAATAACCAGCGGAAGCCGTTTATCAGCAGCATATTCGATTGCACGGGTGATTTTCTCCCCCACGGCAGTGCTCATGCTGCCCATAAAAAATCGGCTGTCCAGCACAGCTGCCACCGCCTGCACGCCCCCGATCCTGCCGGTTGCGGTGACGGCAGCTTCTTTCAGGCCCGTTTTGACCGAAGCAGCGGCCAACTTTTCCTGATAATCGGGAAAATGCAGCACATCGTTGGGGGCAAGGTCTGGATTCAGTTCCTTAAAGGTTCCGTGGTCCAAAATCGTGCTGAGCCGGTAATAGGCTCCAATGGGCAGATGTACCCCGCAATTGGGGCATACATACAGGCTTTTGGTCCAGACCTGGCGGGTGGCGCGGCGGCCGCATTTTTTACATTCAACAAATTGCGGCTGCACCCAGCCGGGCGCAGCCGTACCAGCATCGCGGCGGACTTTCAGCTGGAAGCTGCGCTCCTGCTGGCTGACCGGGAACAGCTTTTCAATGGCATTCATCCCTAATACCCTTTAGGCTGCCCGCGCAACCAGATAGTTGAAGATATCACCCACAGTCTTGAGCGTTCCCAGGTCCTCATCGGCAATCGTGATGCCAAACTTGTCCTCAAACGCCATGTTCAGCTCCACCGCGTCCAGGCTATCCGCCTGCAGGTCCTCGGTCAGGCTGGCTTCCATCGTAACTTTGTCTGCATCGCAGTTCAGGGTATCAACAAATACTTCTTTCAGTTCTTCAAAGTTCATGATTTATACCTCGTAATTATTTATCTAAAAATATTGACTCAATTGCCAACAAGGTCATTATATCACATTTGTCTTGTATGTCAATATTGTTAGGTAAAAATATTTATCTAATTATGCTGATCTCTTATTCTCTATACCGGAAGCGAACATCATGCAAAAATTCGCACAGCATCATCCCCTGCAGCGCTGCCATTGCTGCTGACAGGTAGACGCAATGCAATACTTTGGGTGAGGGCACTCCCCCGCTCCGTCTATTGACAATTCCGCCACCTATAGATAAAAACGCCTGCAAACTCAGGCGTAAATCCGCCTTTATGCACAACGGCGTGATTGCCCGCGCTCTGGTGCTGGACAAGCTGGTTTCTACCTACCTGGCGCAGCACCCCGGCGCAGTGGTCAACATTACCTGCAGAGCATCTCCTTGCTTCTTACATATTTTTTATAATGCAGCAAACCCAATATTTTCTGAGTGACACACCGCACCACGGTCCACCAACATTATTCTTTATTTTTTACATTATTCACTCAAAAAGCAGGGCTCGGTGCCATTTCCGCACCGGGCCCTGCTCTATTTCCAATTCCTAATTTCTCATTGCTAATTCCTAAGGCAATACCGCATAATTCTAAGTGCCGATACGGCGAGCGAGGTGCGGCAGCTGCTAGGCCAAAAGCGCAGATAATACTGGATGTCTTATCGAGCATTTTGGCAACGCAGATGCCGCGCCGCAGCCGTCGGAGCGGTGCTTAAGCCGTAAGGCGGGAATTGTGCGGTGTTGCCCTAATTGAAAAAGCCCCTAACTTAGTTTTCCGCTTCCACCCTGTGCGTCATACAGCTCTTATAACTGTTTTCCAGGGCGGTTTCCACTTTGCGGTAGTTGCGGCGGGCAACAGCGGTGAACAGAACATCCACCATGCACATCTGGGCAATGCGGCTGCTCATTGCACCGCTGCGGTGGCTGATTTCCGGCGATGATGTGTACAAACACAGGTCCGCAGCCTGGGCCAGGGGGCTGTTGTCGAACCGGGTCAGCGCAATGGTGGTGCCTCCCCGGGCGGCGGCCAGGTGCAGGCACTCCATCACCTCGCGGGTGGTACCGGAGTTGGATACAAAAATGCCCACATCCTTTGGCCCCATAGTTGCAGCATAAGTAAGCTGAATGTGCAGATCCTGCGCATAACAGGCGGACTTGCCAATGCGGATCAACTTATAATACAGGTCCTGCGCTACCAGCGACGATGCATTCACTCCGAACAGCCGCACACTGTCCGCCTGGATGATTTTCCCCGCGGCACGCTCCACAATGGCGGGATCCAGCAGCTTCATTGTGTCCTCAATAGCGCAGATACTGCTGGTTTTTACCGCGTCCGCCATCTCAGTGATGGTGTTATAGTCCCGGATATCAGTAAAGAATCCGCTGCTCTCCCGCTGGGCAGTGGGAGCGTTGGTCTCGTTCAGCTCGTTGAACAGGGCTTTTTTCATATCCTTCAAGCCGTCAAAGCCGATGTGCTTGCACAGCCGCACCCAGGCCACCTGAGTGGTATCGGCTTGTTTGGCCAGCTGGCAATGGGCGAGTACAAACACGCTGTCCACATGGCTTAAAGAAGGACGCTGCCTTTTTCGGAATCATTCAAATCATCATACAAGTCCCGCACACGGATTTCGATGCTGGTCATGGATGGTCCCCCTTTCCGGTTATTGGCTGATTTTACCCATCACAACAGGGTGTACAGCACCGGTTGCTCCGGGGGCGTTGTTGGGCTTGCCGTACATGGCTTCGTTCGCCAGCACGGCAAAGGCCACGGCCTCCTTCGCGTTGCTGTCCAAACCAAGCTGCTCGTTGGTCATCACCTCGCAGCCGGGCAGACAGTCGGCAATATGGGCCAGCAGCGTGGGGTTCATGCTGCCGCCCCCGCCCACGATCATCCGGTCCGGCTTGACGGGGCAGTAATCCCGCACGCCCGCGCTGATGCACTCCGCCGTAAAGCGGGTGGCGGTGGCCAGCACATCCCCCAGCGGCACATCCAGCTCGTTGGCTTTCTTCAGCAGCTGTTCCACATAGGCATCACCGTACATTTCGCGGCCGGTAGTTTTGGGCGGGGTGCGCTTCAGGTATTCGTCCTGCATCATCCAGGCTAACAGGGCGGGGTTGACCTGAGCGGCAGCAGCCATTTTGCCGCCGTCATCATAGCGGGCTTTTCCGTTCGTCATGCGGGCGGCAAGGGCATCGATCACCATGTTGCCCGGCCCGGTATCAAAGGCCAGCACACCGTTCAAGCCCGCACCGCGGGGCAAAAGCGTGATGTTGCCAATACCGCCAATGTTCTGCAATGCCACATTGCGCTGCGGGTCCTGGTAGAGCAGATACTCGGTATACGGCACCAGCGGCGCACCAAGGCCGCCTGCAGCCATATCCCGTACGCGGAAATCGCTCACCACGGGGCAGCCCAGCGCTTCCACGATCATTGAAGCTTCGCCGATTTGCAGGGTGCCGTGCACTTTGTAGCCCAGGTAGTCCTGCTCCACCGGGGCATGGAACACCGTCTGCCCATGGCTACCCACAAAGGCAACATTCCGCGGGTCCACACCCGCCTGCGCGCAGACTGCCAGGCAAGCGTCTGCGCTGAGCTTGCCCAGCAAAAAGTTCATTAGGCAAAGTTCCTCGCTGCCGCCAAAGTTCCCTGCCGCCACCTGTAAAATGCGGCTGCGCACAGCATCGGTGAACGGCAGCGTGACAAACGCCATCTGGCGCACGTGGGTGTTGGTGCTGCACCCGCTGATTTCCACCAGCACAGCGTCAATGCCATCAGCCGAAGTACCGCTCATCAGGCCGATTGCCAGTTTTTTTGCCTCTGCATCTTTGCACAACATTGTCATGCTCCACCCTTTCGTTCAGAGGGGTACTGCAAAACTTTAGAAATTTTGTACAAAAATACTCTCAACTTTTTTGAAACAAAATTTCTAAAGCCCCCTTTTCTTTTTATTATAACGCGAATATAATGAACATATCAAGTCATTATTTTGCCATATCGCGGGGCAAAAAATCTTTTTCTCTCGTTTATTCTTTGCATCGTGCAATTTGGTAAGCTTTTCTGATATAAAATTTCACAGCGTTTACCGCAACAGGAGGTTTCCCCATGGTTCTGAATGGTCTTGACCACCTGGCTGACGCCGCGCCCTGGCTGAAAGGGCGGCGGCTCGGCCTGATCACCTCGACATCCGGCGTAACGCGGATGCTGACATCCGGCATTGATGCCATCCACGCGCAGTTCCCGCTGACAGCGCTGTTCGGCCCGGAGCACGGCGTACGCGGCGACCATGACGCCGGTGCTACCGTGGAAACCTACACCGATCCCGCCACCAGACTGCCGGTGTACAGCCTGTACCGCAAGGATTCCCAGCACATGACGCCGGAGATGCTGGACCTGGTAGATACCGTGATCTATGATATCCAGGATATCGGCGCGCGGTTTTATACTTACATTTCCACCCTGCTGTATGTGATGCGGGACTGCGCCGCCGCGGGCAAAGAACTGGTAGTGCTGGACCGCATCAATCCCCTGGGCGGCAAGGTGGAGGGCGGTTTGCTGCAGCCCGGTTTTGAAAGCTTTGTGGGGCCTATCCCCTTACAACCCGGTACGGCCTGACCCCCGGTGAATTTGCCCGCCTTGCCAACGAGGAACAGCACATTGGCTGCCAGCTGCATGTACTGCCGGTGCTGGGCTGGAAACGGGAGATGCTCTTTCCCGAAACAGGGCTGTACTGGATGATGCCCAGCCCGGCCATTCCCAACTTTGAAACCGCGCTGCTCTACCCCGGCACCTGCCTGACCGAGGCCACCAACATTTCGGAAGGGCGCGGAACCTCGGCCCCGTTCGAATTGATCGGCGCACCGTTCATCAACGGTGCGGCATTGGCTGACCGGATGAACGCTAAAAAGCTGCCGGGCGTAATTTTTACCGCGGCTTACTTTACGCCCAGTGCTTCCAAACATGCAGGCAGGCGCTGCGAGGGCGTACACATCCACCTGACCGACACCAAAGCGTATGACACCATCCGCACCGGCACCGCCCTGCTGTATGCCATCCGCGAGATATACCCCAACGATTTTGCCCTGCGCCAGCCCGAAGACGAAAAAGCCCTGCTGCCCATCAACCGCCTAACCGGCAGCGATGTACTTGCCCACGATTGGCCGGACTTTGACGCGCTGATGGAACGCTGGGAGAACGAGGCAAAAGCGTTTGATGAAAGGGCAGCGTTTGCGAGAATGTACGAATGATAAGTTAAGAGGGAGGAGTTAGGAGTTTTGCGGCATCACAAGGTTGGAGCTGGACGAATTAGGAATTAGCAATGGGCAATTAAAAAGAATAAAGGCAATACCGCATAATTCTAACTCCTCCCTCCTAACTAAAAATTTTCCTCATAATCAGAAGGAGCCTAAACATGACAGACCTTGAACGTATCGGCCAGCGCCTTGTCACTGGCTTTCCCGGAACCGCCCTCACACCGGAGCTGGTGCAGGTGGTCAAAGAATATAAGATCGGCAACATCATCCTTTTCCGCGAAAACATTGCCAGCGCGGACCAGCTGCGGACCCTGTGCGCTGACCTGCAAACCCTCATCCGCAGCGAAACCGGCCACGACGCTTTTATCATGATTGATCAAGAGGGCGGCGCTGTGACCCGCCTGCCGGAAAGCTGCATCAATGTACCAGGCTCCATGGCGCTGGCCGCCACCGGTGACCCCGAAACCACCTATCTGGCCGGCAAGCTGACCGGCGAAGAGCTGCGCAGTCTGGGCGTCAACTTTAACCTGGCCCCAGCGTGGATGTCAACTGCAACCCTGCCAACCCCATCATCGGGTGCGCAGTTATGGCGATACCCCCGCCACCGTGGCCAAGTATGCCGCCGGTATGATCCGCGGCCTGCAGGATGGCGGCGTGCTCTGCCTGGCCAAACATTTCCCCGGCCACGGCGATACTTCGCTGGACAGCCACCTCACCCTGCCCTGTGTAGACAAGCCCCGCGATGAACTGGAACGGATGGAGCTGGCTCCCTTCCGCGCTGCCATTGCCGACGGCGTACCCGCCATCATGACGGCGCACATCCTGTTCCCCGCGCTGGATGACAGCGGTGTGCCCGCCACCATGTCCCGCCGCATCGTCACCGGCCTGCTGCGCGGCGAAATGAGCTTTACCGGCCTTGTCACTAGCGACTGCATGGAGATGCAGGCTGTGCAGAAGTTCTTTGGTTCGGTCAACGGCGTGCTGGCCGCCATGAACGCCGGGGTGGATCTGGTGCTGCTTTCCCACACCACCCTGCTTTCCGGCGAAGCCGCCAAGGCTGCCGCCGAAGCTTTACAGTCCGGCAAACTGGACCGCAAAGAGATGGAAGAAAGTGTGGACCGCATTTTGGCCGCTAAGGCCAAGCTGGCCACCGTGCCCGCCGCCGCGTTTGATGCGGAGCAGGCCGCCGCCCTGAATGACAAGCTGCTGCGCGCCACCATTACCGAAGTGCATGTACCCAAAGCAGGCCGCCCTAACGTGGGCGGGCACCCACTGTGCCTGGGCTGCCAGGTCTACCGCACCGGCCTTGTGGGCAATGTGGTGGATGATGTACAGCAAAGCTTTCCCGTTATGATGGCCAAAGCGCTGGGTGGGGACGGCTTTACCACCCCCATTGATCCCAGCGAGAATGAAATTTACGAGTGGGTGCGCCGCGCCGAAAGCTACACCAGTATCGTGATCGGCACCTATAACGGCCACCTGCATCCACAGCAGCTGGAAATGGTCAAAGCACTGGCCCAGAACAGCGGAAAACCGGTCACTGTAGTGGCGCTGCGCAACCCGTATGACCTCTTCCCCCTGCCGGAAAGTGTCTACACCCTTGCCGCGTATGAATACACCGCCCACAGTACTGCCGCCGTGGCGGATGTTCTGCTGGGCCGCCATGCCGCAACAGGCCGCCTGCCCATTGCCACGCCGGAACAGGAGGCCCAATGATGCCCTACTATGTTGGCATTGACGGCGGCGGAACCAAAACCTCCGTGGAGTTGCGCACCCGCGGTTCCGCAGCCCACAGCCGCGCTGTGTTTGGCCCCCTGAACTGCAACAGCGACCGCACCGCTGCCGCCAAAACCCTGACCGATACGCTGGCCTGGCTAGCTGCCCAACCGGAAGGGCTGGCCGGGTGCGATGGGCTTTGCATCGGCAGCGCAGGTATCAGCAACCCGGATGCTTACAACTTTATTCAGGATATCATCCGCGCAGGCGGCTACACTGGCCCGCTACAAATCGTTGGCGACCAGGTCACGGCGCTGGCCGGTGCCTTGGGCCAGCCGGTGGGCACTGTGCTGATTGCAGGCACCGGTTCCATCTGTTACGCCCGCACGGCCGATGGTCGCGAAGCCCGCAGCGGCGGCTGGGGACATCTGATCGACGACGAGGGCAGTGCCTATGCACTCGGACGGGATATTCTGCGCGCCGTGGTGCGCGCTGCCGATGGCCGTGCCCCCGCCACAGCTCTGACGGAGCTGATCGCCCAGCGCCTGGGTGCGCCAGGCGTGCAGCCGGTTATCCGCTTCACCTATGCCCCCACCACAACCAAAAAGGAAATTGCCGCCCTGGCCCCCCTGCTGGACCCTGCCTTGCAGCAGGGCGATGCCGCGGCGCAGGCCATTATTGCCCATGCCGCTGATGAACTGACCCAGATGGCTGCCGCCGCCATGCAGCCCCTTGGTTTGCAGACCGGCAGTATGGCCCTGCTTGGCAGTGTGCTGCAAAAAAATGGAACCCTGCGTGCCGCTGTTATCACCCGCCTGACTGCCCAGTTCCCCACCCTCACCTTCCCCGAACCCGTTGGCGATGCCGCGGATGGGGCAGCGGTTATGGCGGAAAATAGTTAGGGCAACACCGCACAATTCCCGCCTTGCGGCTTAAGCACCGCTCCGGCAGCTGCGGCACGGCATCTGCGTTGCCAAAATGCTCGATAATGTCGGGTTGCGGTACCCGCATCGTGCTTCGGGGGAAAGCCCTCGCACTCTGCGACCGCTGCCCCTGCTTCGGTTCGCTGTTTCCGCCACTGGCGGCGCTCACCTTTGCAGCATCCAGTATTATCTGCGCTTTTGGCTTGGCATCTGCCGCACCTCGCTCGCCGTATCGGCACTTATAATTATGCGGTATTGCCTTAGGAAGTAGGCGTGAGGTGTTAGGAGTTGGTATAATTAGAAATGAGCAATGAGGAATTCGTCATTCGATATGGATATCGTTACCTGTCCCATTGATCTATTCTTTCCTCTCCAACCCAAACCGAGACAACTCCTACCTCCTCCTTCCTAACTCCTAACTTACTTCTTGCTACTAATATCCACACACCCAAATTGGAGGTTTTCCCATGCCTGATATGCTTGTTAAACTATATGACCTGCCTGATGAAGCCCCGGCCCTGGCGCGGAGCCACGCGTTTGGGGTCGAGATCCGCCGTGCCATGGCGCCGGACCGCCAGCGCGTGCTGGATTGGGTGCGCACCCACTCTGGCGACTGCGCTGCCGGTGAATGCGCTGTCAGTTTTGCCCATACGCCCATTGGCTGCTGGATCGCCACCCGCGGCAGCGAGATCGTGGGTTACGCCTGTTACGATGCCACCGCGCCGGACTTTTTCGGTCCCACCCGTGTGCTGGACAGTGAGCAGGGCCACGGTGTGGGCACTGCCCTGCTGCTGCGCTGTCTGACTGCCATGCGGGAATACGGGTACGGCTATGCCATCATTGGCAGCGTTGGCCCGGTGGAATTCTATCAGAAAACCTGCAATGCCACCGTTATTCCAGATTCCGACCCCGGAATTTATAAAGATTTTTTGCTCGGAATGGAAAAAAGAGCGGAAAAGCATTGATAATTAGCAATGAGTAATTAGAAATTGAATGTAAGGCAGTGTCCGGTGCGAGATTTGCATCGGGCGCTGCCTTTTTATGTTCGAATTCCATTTGTTTGCAGCGTCCGCCGTGTATTTCAACGTTTCTCCCCGGCGCGATGAGGGCATCGCGCCCTACAGGATATTTTGGGCAACACCGCACAATTCCCGCCTTGCGGCTTAAGCACCGCTCCGGCAGCTGCGGCACGGCATCTGCGTTGCCAAAATGCTCGATAATGTCGGGTTGCGGTACCCGCATCGTGCTTCGGGGGCAAAAGCCCCTCGCACTCTGCGACCGCTGCCCCTGCTTCGGTTCGCTGTTTCCGCCACTAGCGGCGCTCACCTTTGCAGCATCCAGTATTATCTGCGCTTTTGGCTTGGCATCTGCCGCACCTCGCTCGCCGTATCGGCACTTAGAATTATGCGGTATTGCCTTTGTTGTTTACCACACATTTTCAAGCAACAGCAAACCTAATATTTCCTGAGCGGCGCAGCGCGCCGCGGTCCACCACAATTATTATTTATTCTCTATTCATTAAAATTCATTAAGCGCTCCCCCAACTCCTACCTCCTCCATCCTAACTCCTAACTAAAAAATTCCCGGCCGTTCCTTGGAGGAGAAACGGCCGGGGTGAAGGGGAAGATATGGTGTAGAGAGGAAACGTTACATGAAATTCAGCGCAAAAGCTTTTGCTTTACACATCAGCCAGCAATGCTCTTGTACTGCTCATTGACTTCCTTGGTCCAGTCAGCGCCGCCCATGTCGTTCCAGCTCTGCTTAAAGCTTTCCCAATCGGCTTCGGTCTTCTGGCCCATGATGTACTCAATGATGAAGGAAGTTGCGGTATCGGACAGCGTGGAGGAAGCGCGCTGCTCAGTAGCGGTTGCACCGCCGTAGAAGTAGTTGGTCTCATAGAAACCTGTCTCGCGTGCGGTCAGGCCAATGTCAATACCCATGCCCTTTTCCAGGCGGCTCTTGTACTGGCCCCAGGAGGTGCCGCGGTTTTCAGAGTTGTTGCCGTTGGTCAGCCAGTCATCCATATAGTCGTACATGACTTTCTCGTACTCGACCTTCAGAGAATCGCGATCCTTTGCCTCATAAGCTGCCCAGATTTCAGGGGCGGTAGGTTGCCAAGGTACCGGGAAGTAGATGTAAACCGGCAGATAGAAAACGGATGCGCCGTTCTCGGCTTTATCAGACCATTGAAGATGGTCTTATCGGTCGCGCAGTTTTCGTTGACAGCCATGCCCAGGTTGATCAGCTTGACAAGAGCTTCTTCTGCGTGTTCGGGGCGTTCTTGGTAACAACGTTAAAGAATTGGATGGAAGCCTGGTTCATAGCGGGCTTTGCATTGCCGCCCAGGTTTGGCAGGTTGATTTCTTTCCAGTCGGCATCGGGGTTGGCATCCTTGTTCTGGTTCAGCGGCCATGCGGGGATGTAGTAGGTACCAAAGGTAGCGCCAACCTGGTCAGAGGTAACGCGCTCGGTGAACTGGTCAGAGTTCCAGGTTGCAAAGTCGGGTGCCAGAGCACCGCGGTCATACAGATCTTTCAGGCCGTTCAGAGCATCGACCATCTCGTCCTGAACGATACCGTTGACGAGCTCACCATCGCGCATGATCCACTTGTTGGGGTATGCACCGTAAGCCTGGAAGTAAGCGGCCAGAGCAAAGTTGGTGTTCAGCACGCTGGAAGTGGAGCCGAGGCCTGCGGTAGCCTTGCCGCCGTTGACGGTGGGGCCGTACTCAGCAAACTTGACCAACATATCGTTCATTTCCTGCACATTGGTGGGTTCGCTCAGCCCCAAGGCATCCAGCCAGTCAGAACGGTAGTACAAACCGGCAACGCCTTCGGTCGGGTCCAGTGCAGCGGGAATGCCATACAGCTTGCCATCGCGGGAAGCATACTGCATGGGGGCTTCGCCCAGCATGTTCAGAATGTTTTTCACATCGTCGCTTGCATCGTTATTGTAAGCGTCGGTCAGATCACGCAGGTAATCGCTATCCAGGAATTCATAGAAGTTTTCGCTGTCCAGCATGACGATATCAGGAAGCTCGCCGGAGCTGAACTGGAGAGCTAGACGCTCGGAAAGCTGATCGTTGGGAACCATCCACAGGAAGTTCAGTTCAATGTTCAGGTAGTCTTTTGCCAACTGGACCAGAGAGTTAGTTTCGGGGGTGGTGCCGTCTTTCACGCTGCTGTCGGCGTCCCAGCCAACACAAACATTCAGGGTAACAGTCTCATCGAACGGCGTCATCCATTCCAGGCCTTCGGGCAGGTCAGCAACGGGTTCTGCTGCGGTAGTGGCGGAGGAAACAGCGGTGGAATCAGATGCTGCGGTTGCGGTGCTGGATGCTACAGCAGAAGAGCTGCCGCCGCAAGCGGAAAGGGCAAGTGAAAGTGACATGGCTGCTGCCATCGCGGCAGCGCTGCGTTTCGTAGACTTTTTCAAAGTGGTCCCTCCTTTTGATTTGGTTGGGGGCAAACCGGGAAGCAGCATGTGGTGGTATGTTCGGCTCCCCTGCCGTCCCTGTCATTCCGTACAAAAACTAGCGCGCTTCGTATAATCTTATTGTACTCACTGCAAGTGTCATTTTCAATCAATAGAAATTGACATGGAATGCTGTTCTGTTTACATTTCAGTTAGGAGTTAGGGCAACGCAGATGCCGTGCCGCAGCCGCCGGAGCGGTGCTTAAGCCGTCAGGCGGGAATTGTGCGGTGTTGCCCTAATTTCTAATTCTTCCGCGCCGGGCTTTCATCCCCACTGCCAACTCCTAACTCCTCCCGCCTAACTCCTAACTTTTATTTTCGCTCTCAAAATACTGCCTCGGCGTTACCCCAGTGTTGCGTTTGAAGAACAGGATGAACGCCGACGGCGAGGCAAAACCGGTACGTTCGGCCACATTTTTGACCAGTTCCCCCTGGGCGATCAATTTCTTCGCGTGCTGCAATTTGGCCTCGTCGATCTGGTCGGAAAGCTTTTGCCGGTATTGATGCGGTAAAAGCGGGACAGATACGACGGGTTGAAGCCGGTCATGCGGGCAAGGGCAGTCAGGGAAAGGTCATAGTTTTCCACGTTGTCCTCAATATAACGGTTGATCCGCTTGATGATGGCCTGGGTGCTGTGGGTTTCGTTTTCCTCGCGCTGGCGGCAGGTTTCGGCGCACAGGTCGGTAAAGCGGTGCAGCATTTCCAGCTGGGTGGCGGCACCGCTGCGCAGGTAGGCGTTAAACAGGTCAAAGCAGGCCGTATCGCGGGCGGGCTCTTCTCCCAGCTGTTCGGCAAAAATTTCCCGCCGCACGTTCAGCAGCAGGGTGAAGAGCAGCAGCTGCTGTTCGCTGTCCAGTTGGGGCGGTTCGGCAGCATCGAAAAATATTGTCTGCATCATGGTGCATACAGTATCCGCAGTGCCTGTGCGCATCAACTGGTCCAACTGCTGCAACAGTGCCGAAAACTGGAATTGGTTCTGGATGGAAGCGCTGCCGGTGCCCAGCAGCAGATCCGCGTAAGTATTTTCATCCACGATCAGCAGGCGGCCGGCGCTCTGGTCCACCATGCGGTAGATGCGGTTCAGCAGGCTGTACTGCTCGGCCAGATTCTCAAACGGTCCGGCGTTGCCAACCACCACGCTGACCGGGCAGTTGGCGGTATCGCTCAACTGCTGCTGCAACGCTTCAAACACAGCATACAGATAATTGGTTGCAGGCGGGTTTTCCGGCGCAGCACCCTGCAGCAACCACACAAAGGTTCCGCTTTCCGGCATCAGGGATTCAAACACCAGCTGCGGGAACTGCGCGGCCAGGATGTTATCCGCCAGCATCAGGCTTTGCAGATGCTCCGTTGCCTCGGCTGCGGTATCTTTGCCCAGAACCATGGCCACGGGGCGGGTGGGGTCCAGCGTCATCTCCAGATTGGGCAGGCTATGCTGGATCTGCTGCCAGCTGCCGCCGCCACGCACAAAACCTTCCAGCGCAGCGCGCTGCAAAAAGCCCTGCATGCGGGCATAACGGCGCTGCATTTCGCCCTGCTCCAGCTCGGCGCGTGCTTCGGCTGCGCACTGGGCGATCTCCTGATCGATTTTGTTCAGTACCACCTCGTCGCCTTCCATTTTGAGCAGATACCCATGGTACAGCGGCGATTTGGACGCCTGATGGATAAACTGGAAATCATCAAAGCCACTCAAAAACACGAAATGGATGTGCGGCCACAGCGCTTCCGTTTCCCGCTGCAAAGTCAGGCCGTCCATATCCGGCATGCGGATGTCAGACAACACCACATCCACCTTGTTGTTTTGCAGAATGGATAACGCGTGCAGGCCGGAAAAGCTTTTCAGCACGATCACATCACCGCCGTACCGGCCCTCAAACTGGCTGGCAAGGCCCTCTACAATATTTGGTTCATCATCCACAAGCAACAGTGTCTGCATGGCTGGTTTCCTCCTTTTGGGGTTGCCCGTTTTGCTGTTCGGTGTTCAGCGAGTGAGCGGGATGCAACGGCAGCCGCAGGCTGACCCCAAAGCCGCCCAGCGTGCCATGGCTCACCTGCAAGTCGCCACCCTGCATCTGCATACGCAGCTTTACGTTTTTCAGGGCGGTGCACTCGGCCTTGCGGTCAGTGCTGTTCAAGTACTGGGTCAGTTTTTCCAGCTCGGCATCTGGGCAGCTGCCGTTATTTTCAACATAAATATTCAAAAATTCAGGTTTCATCTTAAACCGCAGCTGGATCAGACCGTTCTCCATTTTTTCCACGCCGTGGTTATATGCGTTCTCGAACAGGGGCTGTAAAATAAAGCGCGGCACGGCGAGTTCGCGGTAAGGTTCCGGCAGGGGCTGCAGCTGCACGGTGATGCGGTCACCAAAGCGGATGGTCTGTATCTCGGTATAATCCACAATGTTCTGGTACTCCATCGCCAGGGTAACAACCGGCTGGGCGCTGCGGGTAATATAGCGGTAGTAAGAGCTTAATTTCAGGCTCATCTCGGCAATGCCGTCGGTGTCCTCCATTTTGGCCATTCGGTACAAATGGTAAAAGCTGTTGTACAAAAAGTGCGGATTGATCTGCGCCTGTAAGTATTTGATCTCGGACTGATAAGCGAGCTCTTTATTATGATATGCCTGTTCCAGCGTGGCCTGCAGCTGGCTGCCCAGCTGGGCAAAAGCGTAATGCAAAAAGTCCATATCATTGCTGATGGCAGGCCCGCCCTTGGGGTCCGGCAGTAGCATCCCGGTCTGCTCCATTGTTTGCAGCTGTTTGGCGATTTGGCGGAACGGTTTTGTGATGAGCCGCCAGACCAAAAACAGAAAGATTCCTACCGCCAGCAGCATAATTATCGTCTGCACGCCGATCCACACTGCAAAGGAGGCTGTTACTTCCTGCAGTGCATCGGTTCCAGCGTAATTGGCAGTCCACAAGCTCCACGAACCAACAGGCTGCACGATGCGCAGATATTCAGCAGCATCCACTTTGGTTTCCGTGCTACCGGTGAATTCATTCAACACGGCATCCTGGATATCCACCACCAGGGCGGCGGGGGCTGATGCGCTGCCGGGGCTGCGCACCGTAAAGATGTTGCTGCCGTCCGTACAATAGATGGCCGTGGTCTGGCCGTTTTCCGCATATTGGCTGCACAGGCGGGTCAGTGCGGCGGTGGAAAGTTCCGCCCACACCAATGCGGTGGATGTTTTATTGTTGAAACTTGTGGCGTCCGATACCAGATACAGCCGCCCGCCCACCGTCAGCACAGCACTGTGGCCGGGCGCAGCGTAATATGCTTCAATCAGCTGCTGCTCCAGGGCGGTAGGGTCGTTGTACGTGCCGGAAGAATGAATGGTTTTATTCAGCGAGGGAAAATACGCTGTGGTAGATTGGATCAGACTACTGGTATTCTGCATGGTGTATACCTGCTCTGTCATACGCTGGATGGAATCATACAGCGCGGGAAAGCTGGCCTGCCGCGGAGTAAGGGTCAGCCGCAGGGTGACAGAACGGGTCAGGGTGTATTTCATCTGGGTGCGGATGCGCAGCAGCTCAGTGTTCAGCTGATCGGTAAAATCCGCAGCCTGGGCAGTGTAGGCGGCTTGCCAGTCCTGCATAGCGCTGCGGCGCAGGCGCAGGGTAACGGTAATGCCGGCAGTGTAAACCGCCAGCACCGAAACCAGAAAGATGCTGATAAGCCTGCGGGACAAATTGAAGGAAAGCTGCGGGGTGCGGTCCTGCGGCATGGGGCGGGCCTCCTTTGAACAAAATTCGTGCGTTTTTACCATTATAGACGATTTTACCCACTTTGCAACATAACGAATTGTTGATATCGCATCATCAATTCTTTATAATGCCTTGCAGAAAGCCCCAAAACCCGTATGATGGAAGCATGAAACAACGCCGGGCCGCCCGCTGCCCCGGCAAAAAACGAGCCAAACGGAAACCCAGGAAAAGAGAGAAGGAGGCGCCCCATGCTGAACGATGCCCAGAACCGCAAACTGATCGGCAAACTAAAGCGCGCGCTGGAAGTGTTTGAACCCTATGTGTTCACCAAAATCGCCCAGCTACCCTATACGATGTACGAAACTGTCGACCGGCTGGAGACTGTGCCGGATGCCACCCTGGCCGCTGTGCCCGAAACCCGCCCACCGGCAAAACCTGGGGTGGTGAGGGGCCGTTACTGCTGGTTTTGACCCAGTATACCCCACCGAATGAGCTGGCCGGGCAGCCGCTTTACCTGTACCCGGAGCTTGGCGGGTATGAGGCCATGTTGTGGGTGAACGGCGAACCCTATGGTACCTTTGCCACCAAAATTGTCGTAACCCGCCATGGCAACCATTATTGCGACTGCTTTACCCGCGCTGCCGTTCCGGGCACCCGGTGCAGCTAGCCATTGAATTTTATGCCGGGCATTATGTCATTGGCGAGCAGCCGTTTGAGGAACGCCCACCGGGATTTTCGGTTTACTGCGGATAAAATTTCTGTCTGCATTAAAAATCAGGATGTGTTGGACTTTATTCTTGACCTGCGGGTCCTGCTGCAGCTGGTGGAGAAACTGCCGGAAACTTCTTTCCGCCGCGCAGATATTTTGAACGTATTAACGCAGGTGCATCAGGTGCTGTACTATGACCCAACGGCCACTGATGCCGAGACCTGGCACACCAGCCTGGCTGCAGCACGCCGCGTGATGGCCCCCGCCCTGGCCCCAAAAAACGGTGGCAGCGCCCCCACTGCGGACCTTGTGGGCCACAGCCATATTGATACCGCCTGGCTTTGGCCGATGGACGAAACGATCAAAAAGATTGCCCGCACCGCAGCCAACCAGTTCAACCTGCTGGACCAGTACCCCGAGTATCGGTTCATCCAGAGCGCTGCCTACCACACCTGGCTGATGGAACAGCACTACCCGCAGGTATTCCGCCAGCTGCAAAAGCGGGTAGCCGATGGCCGGTTTGAGCTGAACGGTGCGGTCTGGGTGGAATGCGACTGCAACATTCCCTCCGGCGAAAGCCTTGTCCGCCAGTTTTTGTGGGGCACCCGGTACATCCGGGATAAGTTCGGCAAGGAGCAGCGGGTATTCTGGCTGCCGGATACCTTTGGCTACAGCGCCGCCCTGCCACAGATTATGCAGGGTTTTGGTGTGACCGGATTTTTGACCACCAAGCTCGCCTGGAACGATACCAACCGCTTCCCCTATGAAACCTTTGTCTGGAAAGGCATCGACGGTTCCAGCGTGGTAGCACACTTTTTTGTGATCGATACCTGGCCCGACCCGGCTGGGTTGCTGGAACGCATTGAGGGCATTGGCTACAAGGACCACATTGCCCGCAAGCAGGCGTTCCCGGAGCGGCTGGTGGCCTTTGGCTATGGCGATGGCGGCGGCGGACCGCAGTTTGAGATGATCGAAGCCGCCCGACGGTTGCAGGATCTGGAGGGCTGCCCCAAGGTCGAATATACCTCTGCCGATGCCTTTGTGCAAAAGCTCGAAGCTGCCGCCCCCACCCTGCCCGTGTATGACGGTGAGCTGTATCTGGAGCTGCACCGCGGCACCTTGACGGCCAAGCAGCAGATCAAAAAGAACAACCGCATGGCGGAAAACCTGCTGCGCATGTTGGAACTCTGCCTGACCCGCAGCGCTGTTGCCACCCACACCCCTGCGGACGGCACTGCCCTGCGCCCGCTGTGGAACACCCTGCTGGTAAACCAATTCCACGATATCTTGCCCGGCAGCTGCATTGCCGCTGCTAATGACCGCAGCCTGCATGATATGGCCGAGATGCTGCACACCGGCAGCGAACTGCTGCGCAGCTGGTTTGCCCCCGCGCAGAACTGTTATACCGTGCTGAACCCGCTGGATGAACCCTGCCGCGATGTGTTCTACCTGCCGCAGATTGCCTCCGACTTTATAGCCCAGGAGCCCGGCGTGACGCTGCAAAATGTGGTTCTTGCCGATGGCACCGCCGCCACCGCTGTGTATGGGCTGGAACGCCCCGCGCTGGGCGCTGCCGTGCTGCATTTTGTTCCCGGTGAACAGCCCGCCCAAACCAGCCGCTTTGCGTATGACGGCAAAACGCTGACCACCCCGCTGCTGCAAGTACAGTTGGACGAGCTGGGGCGCATTACCTCCCTTGTTACCCGTGCAGACGGCATGCAGTGGGCGGACGGCCCAATGAATACCCTACTGATGGCAGAGGATGTTTCCGCTGGCTGGGATGGCTGGGATATTGACGCCGACTGCATGATGAAATTGCAGCCCGCCGCCCGCCTTACCAAGCAGACTGTGACCGCCGATGGCCCGCAGGAGTTCCGCCTGCACAGCCGGTATGAACTGGGCACCGCAACAATCCTTGAGCAGGACATGATTTTCCGCGCCGAAAGCACGCTGGTAGAATGGCAGACCGTACTGCACTGGAACGAAAAGCACCGTGTGCTGAAAGCGGCATTCCCCACCAATCTGCGCGCCAAAACAGCCCGACACGAGATCCAGTTTGGCTACATTGAGCGCCCCACCACTGCCAACGATACCCGCGAGCAGGCCATGTTCGAGCGCTGCAACCACCGCTATACCGACCTTTCGGAGCCGGGCCGCGGGCTGAGCATCTTCAATGACTGCAAGTATGGCATCAGCGTTCAGGGCGGAACCATGGCCCTGACGCTGGCCAAGGGCGGTACCCGGCCCGATGAGCGCGGCGATGTAGGCACCTACACGTTCCGGTACGCCATCCAGCCCCATGCGGAAGGCTTCAGCGCCAAGGTTCCCCGCCGCGGCATGCGGTTCGACCGTCTGCCCACCGTGCTGGCTGCCGATGCGCCCTCCCCTGCCCTGCTGACCACCAGCTGCCGCAATGTAGTGGTAGAAACCGTAAAGCCCTGCGAGGACGCCCAGAACGCCATGATCGTGCGCCTGTATGAATGCGAAGGTTCCCACACTGCCCCCGTTGCCCTGCATCCCGGCTTTGCCGTGACCGCCGCCCACCAGTGCGATATGGCAGAAAACGCCCAATTCTCCGTTGACCTCACCAACCTTGCCCCGTTCAAACCGTTTGAGGTAAGAACGGTGAAAATCGAATATTGATAAAAGTAGGAGTTAGGAGGGAGGAGTCTGGAAATCATTGAAACGTTGGATTTGCCTGTCAGTATTGATACTGTCTGGCGTTTTCTTCAGAAAGCAGGATACCGCCGGAAGAAAAAGTCTCTTCATGCCAGTGAACAGGAGCGTCCTCGATGTGGCGCAGAAGAGAAAAGACTGGAACGGCCTTATATCTGGATTCAAGGCAAGTGACCTTTTGAAAAACTTTGGTCGAAGGTGAAGGCTTTCCTTCGTAAATTCAAGGCGAGGATGCTGGATGCCCTTCCAAATGCGATTCAGAATGCTTTCCACGCTGTTACTGTCACTGATTGTTCCGGCTGGTTCCGCTTCTGCGGATATGCGCTTTAATTTTGAAAATTGCTATAAGAGTTGAAAATGGACCATCCCTTATAGATATTTTCAGGCTCCATCATCAGGCTCTGTCTATTCAACTCCTAACTCCTAACTAGAAAGGGGCTTGCCCATGAACATCTCCAACCGCCTTATCTCCACCGCGGCGCGCCAGCGGGCTGCGGCATTGCTGAAAGAACTTTCGCTGGAAGAAAAAGTCCGCCAGCTGGGCTGCACCATGCTGGTCAGTGAGGACACCGACCTGACTGCCAAAGATCTTTCCGGCGGCATCGGCGAAATTGCCCTGCTGGATATCTGCGAAGAACCCGAAGCACTGGCTGCCCGCCTGCGGGATGTGCAGCAGTATGTGATGGAGCATTCGCCCCACCGCATTCCGGCGCTCTTCCATTGCGAAGCACTGGGTGGGCCGGTAGTCCCGCATACCGTGCTTTACCCCAACTCCATCGGCCTGGGCGCCACCTTTGATACCGCCCTTGTGCGCGATATGGCCAATACCATCCGTACCCAGATGCGCGCCATGGGCATTCTGCACGCATTATCGCCGGTATTGGACGTTGCCAAGGACCTGCGCTGGGGCCGCGTGAATGAGACATATGGCGGCGACCCGACCTTGAGTGCCGCTATGAGCTGCGCATTTGTGCAGGGCCTGCAGGGTGACGACCTGAGCACCGGCGTGGCCGCCACTGCCAAGCACTTTTTGGGGTACTCCCAGACTGTGGGCGGACTGAACCTGACCCGCACCCAGGCCGATGCCCGCGAACTGCGCGAGGTGTTCGCCAAACCGTTCGAGGCTGCCATCCGCAAGGCGGGCATCCGCACCGTGATGAACAGCTACTCCGAATGGGAGGGCCGCCCCGTCTGCGCCAGCCGCAAGCTGCTGACTGACCTTTTGCGCAGCGAACTAAGCTTTGACGGTTTGGTAGTCAGCGACTACCGCTCAGTACAACGCCTGCTAGACGATATCTTGGCCACTGCGGATGATATCACCGATGCCGCGCTGCAATGCCTGACCGCGGGCTTGGACATGGAGCTGCCCGACCGCCTTGGCTATGCCGATGGCATGACCCACGCCTTTGCCGAAGGCAAGGTGGATATCTCCTACCTGGACCGCGCCGTTCTTCGCGTGCTGACGCTCAAATTTGAACTTGGCCTTTTTGATGAGCCTTACCCCAGTGGCAGCAGTACCACGCCGCTGCGTTTGCCCCACCGCTGCTGCCGAGCAGCGCCACGAAAGCATTGTGCTGACCAAAAATGAGGGCAACACCCTGCCCCTTACCGACCGCAGCATCAAGCTGGCTGTCATTGGCCCCGGTGCCAGCAGCCTGCGCCTGCTGTACGGCGGCTACACCCAGCCCTCTATGCTGGAAATGTTCCAGGTGGTGCAGGATTCCAGTGCCATGGCAGGCGTGGGCGATAAATCCACCGCCAAGCCAGTGCGCAAGTACGACCTTGCCGCCACCGACCGCGAGATTCACAAATCCCGCCCCGAAGCCAAAACGATTTTTGAAACCCTGCAGGAGCTTTACCCCAACTGCACCTACACCCAGGGCTGCGATTATCTCGACCCCACCCAGACCGACTTTGCCGCCGCCCTCGCGGCCGCTGAAAGCGCGGATGCCGTGATCCTGTGCCTGAGCGGAAAAAATGGCTGGGGCCGCCACTGCGACACCGGCGAAGGTAACGATGCCGCCAGCCTGGACCTGCCCGGTGCGCAGGAAGAACTGGCCCGTGTGGTGCTGGCTGCAAACCCGCGTACCATCGTAACCCATACAGATGGCCGTCCCCTGACCAGCCCCCATATTTACGCCAACGCCGCCGCCATTCTGGAAGCATTCACCCCCGGCACCTGGGGCGGCACTGAGCTGGCCGCCCTGATTGCCGGTATCCACAGCCCCGCAGGCTGCCTGCCACTGCCGCTGCCCCGCATCGCGGGCCACGAGCCGATGTTCATGGCTGAACACCGCGGGACCACCGGCCAGAGCTTTGTGGCGGGTTCCCTGAACCCGGACGGCTACTGGCAGTCGGACTTCCGCCCGCTGCGCCCCTTTGGCTATGGCCTATCCTACACAACCTTTGCGTATGAGGCGTTGAACCTGATCGTGGACCCCGATGGCACTGCCGAAGCGTTGGTCACGGTGCATAACACCGGCAGCTGCGATGGCGAAACTGTGGTGCAGCTGTATGGCCGCGATGCCATCGCCACCATTGTGCGGCCGGAACTGGAACTGTTGGGTTTTGCCCGCATTACCGTACCGCAGGGCCAGCATCGCACCGTGCGGTTCCGGTTCAATCTCAACCAGATGGCTTTCCCGGACGAATACAGTGTCTGGCACCTAGAAGCCGGGCGGTTCACCATCTCAGCTGGCCCCAACAGCGCTGACCTCCCTCTGACTGCCGATTACATTCAGCCCTGCACCCGCGAAATCTTGCCCGAAGCACGGGAATATTTTGCGGAGTGGGATGTGGTGGAAGAATAAAGACGAGTTTTTGCCCTGTAGGGCGCGCTCACCCGACCGCGCCGGAATGGTTCGTTTTTTCTTTAGGCAACACCGCACAATTCCCGCCTAGCGGCTTAAGCACCGCTCCGGCAGCTGCGGCACGGCATCTGCGTTGCCAAAATGCTCGATAATGTCGGGTTGCGGTACCCGCATCGTGCTTCGGGGGCAAAGGCCCCTCGCACTCTGCGACCGCTGCCCCTGCTTCGGTTCGCTGTTTCCGCCACTGGCGGCGCTTACCTTTGCAGCATCCAGTATTATCTGCGCTTTTGGCTTGGCATCTGCCGCACCTCGCTCGCCGTATCGGCACTTAGAATTATGCGGTATTGCCTTTATAAAACATTTCACGGCACGTCATTTTGGGAGTATCCTCCCGTAGGGGCGCACGCAGACGTATCGTCCTATTGTCGAACAAAATATCAGCCTGATGTCCATTCCAATTTATATGGGCTTTAGGTTGGCAACACATCGCGCACATTTCTTCCTTGCCCGCCCTGCGGGTACCTCATCTGCCGTCTCCTTCTTCTTTTTTGAGGGGTGGGTTTTGATACAGGAATCCCCGCCGCCAAAGCTACTGTGCTCTGGCGGCGGGGATTCTGTTTCCGGCATTGAATCAGCAGGCCGTTTTGGTATACTGTTGGATAAACGAAAGATAAGGAAATGGGGAAGAAACATGGCTTCTTATACATTTGAAAATCACACATTCCGCATGGTAGACCGCACCGACGGCAAGGATATTAAGGTACCGTCCAACATGTACCCGCTCAACCGCGAAGCACAGCTGTTTACCACCGAAACTACCGATACCATCAGCGATGCCCATGTGCGGGAGATTGTGAACTGCATTGACGGCCGCATGAACAACACCTACCAGAATGCCGAACAGGTAGTACGCACCCTGAACGTGTACGGTATTCCGGCTGTGCAGTATGTGGGCTGGGTGTTTATGTCGGATTCTGCCCCCATGTACCAGTCCTTTGCTCTGGTCAAGGGTGACCACGGCGGCCCGGCCATTATTGACCTTTCGGTGGACCCGATCTGGCCCCAGTGGGAACAGGAAATGGCCCAGTACACCACCCCTGACGAGATGCGCGCCGCCTTTATTGAAAAGCAGTCAAAGCGCTGGGATGTGCCAAACACCGAGCGCTGCGTGTTTGGCCAGGTACCGGATTATATGGTGTATGTTGCCAGCATGTGCACCACCGACCAGGGCTTGAAGCTTTACCAGAAAGTCATGCGCGCCTTCCCCAAGCATCCTGCCAACCTGGAAGCCGAGCACGCACAGCGCGCCATGGTGGAGAGAGTGATGAAGGGGAAGATTTAAGTTAGGAGTTGGCGGCGGGGCAAAGGCCCGGCGTTTTGAGGCTATTTACCGGGACTATTTCAGTCTACAGGTACGCAACGAGAAGCTCAAAAACATGCGAAACAAGTGAAATATTATAGCCAAGCCATGACTTTAAATGAGATTCATCATGAAGCGCAGCAGGTTGCAGCAATCAAAGAGCCGAACGTCCGCCATCTCGGTTTTATTGTAATCCATGGATTTGTTGTCCGGGAAGTCCCTTATCTGTACCTTGACGAAAATGACATTTTGTAAAATGATACGAAATACCATTTAATCATTTTCTTTGTAACGCATCTCGAGTTTTATTGTCTACGTCGCCATTAGCGGTATTTGCCGGTAAAAGGCAGAAGTTATCGGAAGATAATTCGACAGTCAAACGTAGATAAAAGTCAGAAAAGCAGGCTTTTTAACGTCAAAATATCGCAATTTGAACCCATTTCAAAATGCTGATTTTTCGGGGAAAAAAGAGAGAAAAATGGGCATTTTCGGTACGTCGGCGAGATGTAGGAGAGAAAAACAGGAGAAAATAAAAAGGGTCGATTTTCCTTATTATAATAGGTGTTTACGTAAATGCGTTGATTAAAATCTATGCAAAAATCCTCTTACCCCAAAAATCAAACCGCCCCTACCTTCTGTTGATAATTTCAAATAGCGGACGGTGATTATGGAAACAATATCCTCCGAATGTGACCGGGAGGACGCTGTTTTTATAACCCTATTTCAACTGCTGACAATTTGTCACCAGTTGGCACACACCTACTTCAATGCCCTATTAAATCGAAGCATTTGGATTCTGCCCTCAATAGCGGCAGTAATTTTCGCAGCCCGCCCATCATCAAACTGGGCAGCAGTCTCCAAGATGTCCTTTGCCTTGCCAGAGAATCCATCAAGGCGAACCAGCGGCAAGTCTATATAGGGCGCAATCAGCTTTAGCTGGGATTGCTGTGATGTTTCAAACGGCTTTGCCGGAACCATTGCGTCCGCACTGATGGAGCGTGTGAGAGTCATCTGCCAAAGGCTTGTGCCGCTGTCATAGATGGGGGCAAGGCCTTTCCATTCCAGCGTTTCAGAATCCCGCAGAAAGCCGAAATTTCCAAGGTGGCGGTCTGTGTTGGCCAGGATATAATCGGCGGCCAGCATATTGCAGACTTCTTTTTGTGCATCCGATAGCCCCCCTGCATTGCAACAATTATTAAAGTGCTGCCAGTTAGAAACACCCTGTTGCTGCGGCTGTAACCGCATAAATTGGGCAGCCGTAACAAGTTCCGTATGCTCGTCGGTGAAGCACTCACAGGCAGACATGACCTGTCCGCCCTGCTCTACAAGCCAGTAGGAAACGTGTGGCAGACCGAGGGCCTCATACAGTGCCGTTGCCACAAGTTCATTATACGGCTCTTGTTGGTAGATGCCGGATCCTGCTTTTAACAGAATTCGTTTTCCGTCGGCAATACGCCAGCGCTTTTGCAAAAAGCCATCCGAGGTATTGCACGGGGAACACAAATCCGGCTGCGCAGATAAGACACCCTCACCAAACAAGGCCCGCCCTACATCTTCTGAAAAGTCGTTCTCATAGAAGTTTACATCGTGCCAGTTTTGCAGGGCATCACAGGGCGTGACCCAGTATTGATCGGAAAGGCTTAGACCGCTGCATTTGACGAGGAGCAGTTCAGCATAAGGAACGTGCAAATGTTCCAGCGCCTGTTCCAGCCCGGAACGGCTTGCCGGGATACCACGTCCAGCCCACCATTTGCGCAGGGAGAGAACGTCAAAACTACCATCAATGTGCCTTGCGCCGAGGGGGATTCTTTGCTCCGAAAGGACCTCTACTACATCAATAATATCGCCGGTCTTTTCGGCAATTTCAATAACTGCAACTTGATGGTCACGCTGCATCAAAAAAAACCGCACGTCTGCTCACCTGCCTTACCTTATTATAGTAGATTATACCTTATAAAGGGTACCTTTGCAACGTGAGAAATCATCGCTGACAATAGTAGGATGTTTGCATATCGATATCCATACCGACATCGGCATCGTTTTCTGCAACACCATGTGCTATCAGTTCATGAGTGGTTGCATAGTCCGTAATAACGACACCATCAAAGCCCCATTTTTTGCGCAGTGTGTCTTGCATCAGCCATCCTGTGTGGTATGGCCTTGAACAGGATGCCCGATAAACCGCAGGACTTGATTGCCGCACAACAATAAAGCAAATAAAAAACGAGCTTTACCATTTTTTCTCTGGCAAGGCTCGCTTCTCTGCTTTGTTTGTTAATCCAGCCGGAACACCTGCTCCAGCTTGGGCTGGGCACCGGTCACGGGGTCCATTTCCAGCTCCAGAATATCTTTCATATACTCGTTCCAGCGGTCCACAATGGGGCTTTCTGCCTGCACTTTTTCAGCATAGGCAACGCCTTTTTCGCATTCATAGTAGCCAAAAAGTTCATCTTTGCAATAAAAAATGCTGTAATTGCAGATGCCTGCCTCTTTCAAAACCTTGACCATCTCCGGCCAGATCTCTGCGTGGCGGCGCTGATATTCTGCCTTGCAACCGGGTTTGATGCGGCCTTTCCATGCCATATGTTCCATGTTGATTTCCTTTCCGTACAAACATTTTTATTTTGTATTACGTTAAAACCAAAGTCAAAAAACAAGGTTGCATCCGCACCTTATTTTTGGTAAAATTACTGTAGTGTTACTATTCTTTTCATTTACATTATATTGCTTTTTTCTGATCTATTTCATACCACAAAGCACTGTTTATTTTGTGATAATTCTACTGAGGTGATCCCTTATGTTGACCTATAATATGGACGTGGAAGAGCGCAGTGTGTGGCTGCGTGCAACGCCAAATAACGCCGTGTTGGCACAGCCGTTTTATGCAACGGAAGCCGGACTGTTTTATGGGCGTTCCCACTTTGCCACAGCCCGTACAGACAAGGAAAGTTACATCCTTTTTTATACCCTGGCCGGGGCTGGCTTGATTGAGCAGAACGAACAGCACATTGAGCTGCCGCAAGGTGCCGCACTGCTGATGAACTGCCGCACACCGCAAAGTTACTGCACGGCCCCCGGCTATGATGTATGGGAACACTACTGGGTACACCTTGACGGTGTTGGGGTTAAAACGTTAGCCGATTCCGTACAGTCGCAGGGGCGGCTTACCGCTGCGCATGTCAGCCGCATGGAGATGCAGCCTTTGTTTGAAACACTGTTTGCCGAGTGGAAAAAGGAAACCACCACCGCCCAGATCGAAATTGGGTTGACACTGCACAAAATGCTGGCACTGCTTGCCCACCAGCAGCTTTCCGGGGACGAAAGCCGTTCCAACCGAACCATGATCAAGCAGATTGCAGATTATATCCGTGCACATTATGCGGAGCCCATCAATCTGGATATGCTGCTGGCGCAGATCCCTGTCAGCAAAAGCTGGTTTTTGCGGCTTTTCCGGCAATATATGGGCACAACACCGTACAATTTTTTGTTATCCACCCGTATTACCCGCGCAAAAGAACTGCTGGTTCTGACAGATTTCCCTGTCGGCGAGGTTGCCCGCCAGGTTGGCTTTGAGGATGAAAGCAATTTTTCCACCCGCTTTTCTTCCATGACAGGCCAAAGCCCGCAGCAATACCGCAAAAGCGCACTGAAGCCTTTTGTCCAAAATTCATAAACACAAGACAAAGCACGGTCTCATGATGATTTTTTCTATCGCAGAGCCGTGTTTTCTTTTATTTCTCACCGGTTCAGATCAGCGTTCGCTTCATCCATTCTTTGCTGTAATACCGCACCACCGGGATGATACAGCCGGAAGCCCAGCTTAACGGGGTGGCAAGCCAGATGCCCCACACACCCAGGTGCGGCGCCAGCAAAGAGGCAAACGCCAGCCGGGCCCCCATCTCAAACAGGCCTGCAACCAGGCTGACATTTACATCCCCTGCACCGCGCAGCACGTTCAGATAACTGTTCATTACCGCGGCAATAATATAGGCAAACCCCATTACACTGAGAAAATCCGCCCCTTGTGCAATGCTGGCAGCATCGGTGGCTGGGTCAAGGAAAATCGACAGCAGCAGCCGGCGCGATGCAAACACCGCGACGGCCAACACCAGGCAGATCGCACAAAGCGCTTTCAGCGAATCACGCAGGCCCTGGCACACGCGGTCTATATCGTATTTTCCCATATTCTGCCCCGTGTAAATGGCCAGTGCATTGCTTACCGATACCACAACCTGAATCGTCAGCGAATCGATCCGCTGCACAGCGGTGTAAGCCGCCATGGTCACACTGCCAAAACTGTTTACAATTCCCTGCACGGTCATACCGCCAAGGGTTATCATGCAGCTTTGCAGCGCCGTAGGCAGGCCAAAACGCAAAATCAGGGCGGCATCCACTTTGTTAAAACAGAGCCGTACCGAGGCAAAGGCAAAGGGCTGTTTCTGCCGCCATAGTTCGCAAAGGCAGACCCCTGCAGAAAGGAACTGTGCCGCTACCGTTGCCAATGCTGCCCCGGCTACCCCCATGTGCAGCCCCAAGATAAACCACAGGTCCAACACAGTGTTGCAAAGACTGGAAACCACCATAGCGGCCAACGGCGTGCGGGAATCCCCAGTGCTGCGCAGCACAGCGCCCGCGGCGTTATACAGGGCATTGCCCAGCAAAAGCCCTGCTGTAATACGCAGGTAAGTCACACCGGCATCCAGCAGATTTTCCGGAACTTGCAGCAGGCGCAGCATTGGCTCAGCCAACAGCACCCCCAGCAGTGACATTACAACGGATGCCGCTAAAAGCAGCGTCAAAAATGTTCCCAACAGGCGGCGCAGTTCATCATACCGTTCAGCACCCCAGTATTGTGACACAATAACGCTGACACCTGTTGCAAGCCCAGCCAGCAGCAGAAACAGGCAGGCATTGATATTGCCTGTACTGCCCACTGCCGCCAGCGCGTCTGCACCAAGTGCCCGTCCCACGATAGCGGTATCCACCACATTGTACAGCTGGTTGAAAAGGTTCCCCATCAGCAGCGGCAGTGCGAAAGAGAAGATGACATTCAAGGGCCGCCCTTGTGTCATATCAACGTTGGAACGCAGAACCTGTCCATGAATGCTCATAAATTTACCATAGCCCCTCCATAGGGCAGTGCATTTCCCCGCAAGCGGCACAGGGAATGAAGGGCCGATTTCAGTGTATTGGCCGCAGCACATCCCACTGGCATAAGGAACCGTGGGGTTCCCGTTGGCATAACGTCCGGTGCTGATCAAAATGTGCACCGGACGTTATGTTTTTAGTTTTGGGGCAAAATTTTGGTTTCCAGCCCATCCAGCTCAACGGCAATATCGCCATCGGGGGTCTTGACCACTGTAGATTTCTTCTGCGTGCTGTTATTGATGACAACCAGAGTTTTGTCTGCGGGGAACCATCTCATTCAGCAGCAGCGCCAGGATAATGGGCATCGGGAAGCTGAAGATCAGGTCCAGCACGTTCAGCAGCAGCGTATTGACAACGGCTTTGGTGAAATCACGGTGCTTAAAAACTTTTTCGAAGATCTTTAAGCCAACAAACTTGCTGCCCGCGTAACCTTTGCCGATCTTATAATCCAGGAACGCTACAGACAAGCCCGTGTAGGCGAAGTACTTGAAAACGATGATGAACACCATTGGCAGCAGCATCAGTGCGTACAGCTGCCAGTCCCGCTTTAAGTAGTACAATGGTCCCTTTTTAACGAGCCCCGGTACTTCTGATTGTGCAGTGGACTTTTGCGGTTTTGCCATACTGGGCCGCTCCTCCTTTTTCCATGTGGTTTGATGCAAAAACCTGAGCCGTTTTGCATTTGCACCAGTTTTTTTCTCTTTCGTTGTTTCTATTATGCACTTTGTTGCAACCATTTTCTCACTACTTTTCTTCAATTACTATGCAAAAACGCTCAAGAATTTCAATTTAGAGCATTCATATTCCCTGTATATTGAGAAAATACGCTTATTTATTTGGATTATCATCGTAATGCTGCACCTTGTTTCCTGTATATCACTTGCTTTTATGGTCGTTTCAGCTATATCATATTTCTAACAAGGCGTTTTTGCACATGATTAGTAGAATAAAACAAAAACCTAAGCAGATTTTTTCATGGTACAATAGAGACAGCATAGAAACCAACAAAAGCAAGGAGGCTTCCACCATGGGCCGCCACAGCAAAACCGTTATTGAATACCGGAGTTATGAGTTTCCTCCCCACTTCCCTCTCCGGGTCATTGCTGGTGAGGAATGGCGCATTTCCGATGTACCTTCCGGCGTACTGCATTTTCACAACTGCCTGGAAATCGGCATTTGTGAAAGCGACAGTGGAAAAATGAACTTTTCCGGGAAGGTTGTTCCTTTCAAAGCCGGGGATATTACCTTTGTTGCCGGGGATGTTCCGCACACAACGTGGTCTGACCCAGGCTGTGCCAGCAAATGGAGCTATATTTTTACCGATGCAGAGGAGCTGCTGCGCCCCTTTTTTGACCCAGCAGCCTTGCCGAACAGCCGCCTGCTGGCCCAGGTACTGCATGGCTGGAGCGGCATTTTTTCCTCTGCCGACCACCCCGCGCTGGCAAATTATGTCAAGATGATCCTGCAGGAAATGCAAACACGTTCCCTGAACTATGAGATCAGCGTGCGCGGGCTGTTTGTTGCCCTGATTACCGAAGTCATGCGGCTTTCCACCGAGCAAAATGATTCTGCCTCAGCAAACCGCATGGTCATTGCACCTGCATTGACCTATATTGATGAATTCTATATGGAGAATTTCAGCATCCGCGACCTTGCCGATACGTGCAGCATGAGCGAATCCCATTTTCGCAGGGTGTTCCGGGAGCTTGTCGGCATGGGGCCGCTGGACTACCTGAACCGGACGCGCATTGCAAAAGCTTGCAGCCTTTTGCGCATGACCGATGATTCGATCCTGACCATCAGTGAAAAAGTCGGCTTTGGCTCCATGTCCAGCTTCAACCGCCATTTTTATGAGGTGATGGGCACCGCCCCATCGGACTGGCGGCGGGCCACAGGCACCGGCATTGGTACTTCTATCTTGAAATACAGCGGCTGGCTGCGCCCGCCAACCCCATAACTCCCGAAACAAAAAGGGAAGTCGTTCTCTGCAAACGGCTTCCCTTTCAAATTATCGATTGCGGCTTATTTGCTGATTCTGTCGATCGCTTCCAGTTCCTCTGCCGTAAAGCTCGTGTTCTGCACTGCTTTGATGTTATCCAGGATCTGGCTGGTTTTCGATGCACCGATCAGCACGGTCGCAATCTCATCATGGCTCAGCAGCCAGGCTAGGGCCATTTCAGCCAGCGTCTGTCCGCGGGCCTGGGCAATATCGTTCAGGGCATTGATCTGAGCGATTTTTTCCGGCGTAATATCCTTTTCTTTCAAAATCGCCCGTCTGTGTGTACCCGGCTGTCAGCCGGAATCCCCTGCAGATATCGGTTGGTCAACAGTCCTTGTGCCAGCGGACTGAAGGTGATAATTCCCTTATGCAACTGGGCAGCCATCGCTTTCAGGCCGTTATTTTCAATCGTGCGGTCAAAAATCGAGTAGCGGTTCTGATTGATGATAAACGGCACATGCAGTTCGTCCAAAATCGCAGTGGCTTTTTCCAGCGTGGGGCCGTCATAGTTGGATAGGCCGACATACAGCGCCTTGCCGCTGCGCACCGCCTGGGCCAGCGCGCCCATTGTTTCTTCCAACGGGGTGTTAGGATCCATGCGGTGGTGGTAAAAAATATCCACATAGTCCAGCCCCATGCGGCGCAGGCTCTGATCCAGGCTGGCCAGCAGGTATTTGCGGCTGCCCCAGTTGCCGTAAGGGCCGTCCCACATTTCATAGCCTGCTTTGGTGGAAATAATCAGCTCATCGCGGTAAACGCCAAGGTCATCGTGTAGGATCCGGCCAAAATTGCGCTCGGCAGCACCCGGTTCTGGGCCATAGTTATTGGCAAGGTCAAAGTGGGTAATGCCGTTATCAAACGCCGTACGGCAGAGCGCACGCATGTTCTCATACGGGGAGGTATCGCCAAAATTATGCCACAGCCCCAGCGAAACAGCGGGCAGCAGCAGGCCGCTGTTTCCGCAGCGGCGGGTTGGCAGGGTGTTGTAACGGTTTTGTGCAGCCTGGTACATAAATATCTGCCTCCTTACAAGGATTATTGAATTTTTTTAAGGTCAACTGCACTTTCCGTACAGTCCTCCAGTGTTGTAACTTCACTCGCCCACGCTTCGCTTTTATCCGCATAGCGCACGGTGCTGTCCTGCACGGTCAGCTGTTTCACACTGCGGGCATACAATGCGGGGATCGCATGGGAGTACACATGCCGCACCGATGGCTGTTCATCAAACAAGCCTCCCGGCTGGGTTCCCTGTCGCTTAAAAGTCATGTGCAGGTCCCGGATGCGGATATCCCGCAAGCAGCTTTCCGGCTCACCGGCCAGGAACGCACAGCTTTCGCAGGTAATGGACAGGTTATCGAATGTAACGTTCCGGATGGTTCCTGTCTTTGTCCGGCTGTTTTTCCTGGGGGTCGCACTGATGAAAATCGGTTCGCCCTTTCCCCACCAGCCCGGTGCACCCGGCTCGGCATAGCGGTCTGCATAGCGCAGGGTGGATCCGGTCAGGTGGTGAATATGGATATATCCTCCACCGTTCCTCCATCGCGTACCCAGATACCCACCGCACGGGAGCAGCGGTCAATAATGCAGTCGCTTAAAGTTACGTTGCGGATCGTTCCGTGGGTCTCGGTGCCAATTTTCAAGGCAGAATCGCGGGAATGCAGCACGCAGTTCGTGATGGTGATATTCTCACACACACCATACCGGCGCGACATGGGGCCGGTGGATTTTACCACAATGGCGTCATCACCCGTTGAGACAATGCAGTTGGCAATTACCACATTGCGGCAGCAGTCCGGGTCAATGCCATCGTTATTGGCTCCGCGGTCATCGTTCAGGATTTTTATTCCGTCAATGCGCACATTCTGGCAGCCTGCCATATGCAGTGTCCAAAAAGCGGCATCTTTCAGCGTTACATCGCGCACGGTAAAGTTTTCCACATCTTCAAACAGCATCATGCGCGGGCGGAACGCTTCGCAGGTTTTGGGGCATTCATGGAAACCGTTATCTTCGTTTTTGTCCAAAAACACCTGGTCGCCCTGGCCGTAAATCGTACCCATACCGCTGATGGTCACATTTTTGGCGTGGGATGCACCCAAAAAGAAGCCGCTCTGCCAGCCATCGGCAGTATCGTCAGGGTTCACGCCGTTTCCCCCTTGGGGGAACGGTTTGATATCCACAGGGTCCAGGCTGCTGATAAGGACCGCGCCGCTTTCCAGGTAAAGTTCCACATTATCTTTCAGCAATACCGACCCGCTCAGATACTGCCCGGCCGGGATGATGACACGCCCGCCGCCTGCCGCCGAGGCCGTATCCACAGCGTTTTGGATAGCAGTTGCGCAGTTTGTCCTTCCGTCCGCCACCGCACCGCAGGAAAGAATGTTGTATTCCATTGTTCTGCTCCTTCCGGCAGGAACTCTGCCTAAATTGTGCCCATCATAACACAGTTTTTATTGTCTGTAAACTTCAATTATCACAAAGAATCCGTGCATTATACAAGTTGCATTTTTCCGGCTGGGCGGCTTACAATAAAATAAATAAGTCGTATTGGGGGTAGGCAAATGCCGTCAGAAAGCCTTACATGGCAGCTTTGTCCCGTGGTTCGCGCATCATTCCATGCTGTGCTGCACAATGGAATCGATGCGGTATCTCTTGCTGCTGCCATGCAGGAATTTTCCCAAACCGTTGAGGGGCTGCGCCAAGCACACCAGCTGCTGACAGCTTCGCTGTTTCGGTATCAGGCGCACTTGTTCCTGTACCTTGAATCTGTCGGCACAGCGCTTGCGCCGGATGGGTTGTCGCCCCTGCTGGATGCACTGCTTTGCCCATGGCCCGCTGCCGTGGGCGAAGCCCTGCCCCGCCGCTGGGTAGCAATGCAGCCGTATTTTTACCACGATATTCCCACCACTGCCGGCGATTGGCTGCGTGAGCGCCATTCCGGTGCACAGCATGGGCGCATTGCCGTTTTGAAACCGGATAAATGGTGCAGCTACATGGAGTACCATCTAAAGCTGGTGAGCGAGGGCTTGCTGGAGGGGGATCGCTGGCATCTGATCAGTGTACAGGAAAACCTGCTGTTTTCTTATCTGGAAGAACCGCGTACCCATGTAAATATCCGCCACCAACCTGGTGTACCAAGCGCCGAGCTGCAAGAATGGCTTGCTGTTGACCCAGAAAGTCACTTTGAGCATTTTGCCAAAGAACAGCAGGGGCCGGATGCTCCAAATTTTGTTTATCTCCCCCGCTGTGCAGGTACCCACGAATAGGAGGTTTGCACAATGATCCGTATCGGCTGCCGTGCCCATGACTACGGCAAACATACCCCCGTCCAACTAGCGCACATTCTGCACACCGCCGGGTATCAGGTGGGCATTCGCCTGCCGCAGTGCTACCTGTACCCCAAGTTTTTGGATGTTGTCGGCAGCCTGAACGACCAGCTTGCCGCACTTAAGCTTTACCAGACCGAAAACGGCCTGTGGCGCACCATTGTGGACGATGAAACTTCTTATGAGGAAGTCAGCGCCAGCGCCGGCATCGCTGCCGCCATGATCGCCAAGGGCAACCCGCTGCACATCAAGTACATCAATAAATCTATCCCCGGTATGCTGGCAAACGTCAGCCCGGATGGCCGCGTGCTGAATGTTTCCGGCGGCACCGCGGTTATGAAAGACGCTGACGGTTACCGCGGCATCAGCCGCGACTGGATCCAGGGCTGGGGCCAGGGATTGGCGCTTGCGTTCTTCGCGGGTGTGCTGAACTATGACAATGTCCGTTCTGACGGTGCGCTGTAAAAACTTGTTCCTATAATGAAATCTGAACAGCACCCCATTTGTTAGACAGTATGATATACTATTTAACAAGTGGGGTGTTTTGCTATGCCAAAAGGAGTACCAAACAAACGATATACGCCGGAATTCAAGAGAATGGTTGTAGAAGCCATGAAAAAAGAACATCTGAGTATCTATGCAGCGATGCAGGAATTTGGAATTAACGACCATAAAATTATAGAGCGTTGGGAACGCATTTATCTGGAAGAAGGGCCGGAAGGGTTATCCATCGAACGGCGTGGTCGCAGCAGCAAAGGCCGTCCGCCAAAGCAGTTGCCGAAGCAGGTGGAAGAAGATCTGCTAGCCGAAGTGCAGAGACTGCGTGCGGAGAACGATTACCTAAAAAACTTGCAAGCCTTGGTTTTGGAAGACGAGCGACGCCAGCGCAGAAAACGCAGGTAGTTCAAAAGCTGAGGCAAAGACATTCTCTGGATATTCTTCTCTCAATCGCTCAACTGCCCCGTGCCACTTTCTACTATCATCTGAAGCGGATGAACAGTTCAGATAAGTATAAAGCTGTCAAAGCGGAGATCACGGCCATCTACCACGAAAACAAAGGAAGATACGGCTATCGCCGCATTACAACAGAACTTCACAAGCGCAATTTTCTCCTGAATCACAAGACTGTCCAGCGGCTTATGAAGGAGCTGGGTTTAGTTTGCCGTGTCAGGAGGAAGAAGTATTGTTCTTACAAGGGTGAAGTTGGCAAAATTGCGCCGAATCTGTTAAACCGGGACTTCCGCGCCGAAAAGCCGAACCAGAAGTGGGTCACCGATGTGACAGAGTTCAGTTTGTTTGGCGAGAAGCTCTATCTCTCGCCCATCCTTGATCTGTGCAGCAGCGATCTGGTCAGCTATACCATCTCTGACCATCCTGTTCTGAGTATGGTTACGACTATGCTGGATAAGGCTTTTGAGAAGATACCGGATGGAACCGGGTTGATCCTTCATTCTGACCAGGGCTGGCAATACCAGCATAAGCGGTATCAGCGGATGCTCCGCGAGAAGGGCATCCGACAGAGCATGAGCCGGAAAGGAAACTGTCTGGACAACGCCGTGATAGAGAATTTCTTCGGACTGCTCAAAAGTGAGCTGCTGTATTTGCAGGAGTTCCGCTCCATGGAACACTTCAAGCAGGAACTCGTTGCATATCTGGATTACTACAACAACCGCCGCATCAAGGCAAAGTTAAAGGGCTTGCCGCCTGCAATTCACAGACAGCAAGCCCTTTCGGCTGCTTGAACAATTTTTACTTCAGAATATTGTCTAACTTTTTGGGGTCACTTCAAGTTGTACGGAACCCTTCAATTTCGATGGGATCCATCATGATCGCATCGCCGTTCCAGATGCCCTGAGAGTGCAGGACGCAATTTCTTTTTGCTTATCTCAGAGCTTGGCGTAATAGGAATGCTCCGGCTGCAAACCGGCCAACGCCCAGTGGGTTTTGTTCATCACAGCCATCCGTTCATCATCCACAAAGAGATGATATTCAGCCTCTGCCCCCGCGGTATCGGGCTTATCCCAATACAATTCAGCGGTATCTGCTATTATCTGCGCCGCAAAATAAAGTCCTTACATTTGGGCACATCTTATCTGTTTTGCGCATAACTATTCTCTGCCACCTGCAGTTCGGTACACATCAGCAGGAAAGCACCAACACCGTGCAGGTCATTTGTGACGCAGGGGCGGTCGCAGTAGAACTGATAGCTGCCAACACCAGTTCCGATGCAGACATGACCGATCTGGATATTCTCACCCTGCCATTCCAGGCTGTTCACAACGCCGTCAAAGGCACGTTTTGCAGCATCAATCACCTCAGCGCCCATCAGTCCGGTGCGGGCAGCGCGAGCCAGCGCCGCGGCATACAGGCAAGAGCAGGAATTTTCCAACCAGTTACCGGGCTGATCGCCTTTGTTCACAACCTGATACCAGCGGCCATCCGCACTCTGATAGCGCAAGAGGCTGGTCAGCAGGTCGCGCACATACAGTTCCAAAGCGGCGCGGCGTTCATCATCCTGGTCCATCTGTGCCAGCACATCCTGAATGGCCACCGGCACCCAGCCAATGCTACGGCCCCAGAATTCCGGTGCAAGCCCGGTTTCGGGGTTGCACCAATCCGCTTTGCGGCTCTCGTCCCAGGCGTGATACCACAGCCCGGTCTTGGCATCGCGGGTGTGCTCCCGCATCAAGCGAATCTCGTTGACAACCAAATCCGTCCATTCCGGACGGTCAAAGCGGCGGGCATACTCCGCAATGAACGGGCAGACCATATACAAGCCGTCCAGCCACATCTGGTTCGACGAGCCGCAGGTGTGCCAGAAACCGCCGCACTGACAGCGTGGAATATCCTGCACCTGGGCGGCAACGCTTTCGATACAGCGGCGGTAGAATTCATCCCCGGTTGCATCGTACAGGGTGTACAGCAAAATGCCGGCCTGGATATCGTCAAGGTCAGCGCGCTTGTACTGTTTAACTTTTCCGCTCTCGTCAAAAACGGCGTGGACCCAGCTTGCGGCATAGTCCAGGTACTTCTGTTCCCCGGTCAGCTGCCAGGTTTTCAGCACCCCGGAAAGAAAAACGCCCTGGTGATAATAGAAATGGCCTTTCGGCGGCAGGTCGGCAGCAGCAAACTTGCGCATCATTGTATCGCAGGCGGCGCGGGCATAAAACAGTGTTGTTTCCATTTTTTGTCCTTTTTGATGTACGTACAATTACTCCGTATACCTGATATATTCGAGATTGTTTGTCAATGTCATGACAGCAGATCCAGCGACACGGCGTCCAACTCCATACCGCTTTGACCGAAGTAGAAACGCAGGTAGAAAACTTCCCCCGCGTCAACGGCAGGCAGCGCCGCCGTAAACTCGCACCAGTCGGTCTGTGTACCCGTGATGGTAATGGTTTTCACAAACACCCGTCCCGCAAAAATCGAAACCGGGATCTGGGCCAGCGGGCTGTTGCCCGGCATTGCGCGGCAGCGCAGATGCAGCGTGTATGCGCCGCCCTGCTCAACCATCACACAAAACGCAGTGGTGCGGCGGTAACCATTATCAATCGCGGCCGGGTCAATGCTTACGCCTCCATGTAATGTCAGGGGTTGGCCGTTCTGCGCCGCCTGCTGCATATCCTGCTCGGCCATCGCTTCCAACTGAGCATCCAACGCCGTGGTGCGGCCAATACTGCGGCGGAACGCAGGTGTTTGCAACAAAAAACGGCAGATATTCGCCGCGCTGCGCTGCAGCTCGCCCCGGATCAGCCGTCCCTCTGTCAAAGCAACGGCCAGATCATCGCTGCCGGAGTTATGCTCCGGGTCCGTCACAACCATGAACACATCATTCTGGGCGCGAACCATCGCAGCCACATGCTTGGTGCTGCCTGCGCCGTCGCGGTCATTGCCCTCGGCCCACCAGTCACTCATCACAATGCCGGTGTAACACCATTGGCCGCGCAAAATTGTTGTAACAAGGTCATAATTGCTGGCCGTCCAGTAACCGTTCAGCGGGTTATAGGATGTCATAATGGAGCGGGCATGCCCCTCTTTGACGGCAATTTCAAAGCCGCGCAGATAGATTTCCCGCAAAGCACGTTCCGATACAACCGATTCAACGAAGTGACGCCGGTGCTCCTGATTGTTCGTTGCAAAATGTTTGATGGTTCCGGTTACACCCCAGCGGTGCATCCCGCGCAGCTGAGCACAGGCCATTTTGCCGGTCAGCAGCGGATCTTCCGAGAAATACTCGAAGTTGCGGCCGTTCAGCGGATGGCGGTGAATGTTGATGCCAGGGCCAAGCAGCGTATCCACATGGTTTTTGCGCAGCTCCAGCCCTTCCATCGAGTAGAGTTCCTCGCTTAATCCCTCGTTGAAAGTCGCGGCCAGGCAGGTGCCATTAGGCATGGCAAAAGCAACGGTGCCGCAGTCCATACGGATACCGCTCGGCCCATCCGAACAGCAGGCGGCAGGCAGCCCATAGTGCTGCAAAGCATCGCTGACGCCTCCGATTGCCCCAGCTGTCCCCGGCGTAACGCGCGGAGAGTTCATCCCCTCGCCCCGGACAATGGTGCAAAGCTCCTCATCGCTGAACTGTGCCACAAAGTCTGCCATCGCATTGGTACCATCGGCCACATCCCGCAGGCGGATGCCTTTGTCGCCAGTCTGGAGCCATTCCCGCGGCAGGCGGGCGGCGCGGCGGAGCTCGGGCCGTTCTTCCTCGGTGGGCACAGGTTCCCATGCTGGGGTTCCATCCGCACCAGGGCGCAGGCGTTCAAAGGCTACAGCCGGAGCAGCTGCAGATTCCAACTGTTCCACCACCATCAACGGTAGTGTGACCGTAAAAGCTTCTTCTGCACTTCGCACATCGGTGCCAAGGCTGAAGCGATACTCGCCTGCTTCCAGCACAAAGGCAGACTTGTGCCCGGTCACACCGCTGTCATCATAGCTGGCAAAGTTACGCCACGGGGCTTTCAGTGTCAGGGTCTGGCTCTCCCCATGGGCCAGCGTTCTGGTTTTTGCAAAGGCGCACAGCACTTTGGACGGTTTCCCCAGCCGCCCCTGCGGCGCGGTGCAGTAGAGCTGCACAACTTCCTTGCCGGAGCAGCTGCCGGTATTTTGGACGGCAGCAAAGGCGGTAATGCCATCGGCTGTTTCATCTGCGCTCAACAGCCGAACTTCAAATTTTGTATAGGAAAGGCCAAAGCCAAAGGGATAAAGCACCTTTTCCGGTGCAAACGTTTCAAAATAGCGGTAGCCGACGTAAATATCTTCGGCATAGATGTTGCGGTCATCCGCCCCGTAATGGTCAGCCGCCGGATAATCTGCCGGGGTGCAGGCGATGGTATCGGGCAGTTTGCCGCAGGGGTTGACGGTACCGTTCAGCACATCCAGCACACCGCGGCAGCCTTCCTGCCCGCCCTGCCAGATGTACGCCACCGCGCCGGGGTTGTATCGCATGACCCACTGCATATCAATGATATTGCCAACATTCAGCAGCACCACAGATTTTTTGAAATGACGGCAAACCAGCGCCAGCATATTTTCCTCGCCCTCGGTCAGCAGAAAGCTGCCGGGAGTATTGCTATTGTCCTGGTCTTCCCCTGCCGTGCGACCGATGACAATAAATGCCGTTTCGGCACGCTGGGCCGCAGCGCGGACAAAGTCTTCACCCAGCGGCATTTCCGGCTGAAACCACGGTTCCTGTGCCCAGCCGGTTCCCATCTCGTAAGGGTGTTCCGCCAGCCATGCTGCATAGCGGGCCTGCACCTCGGCATCCAGCTGGTAGCCGTCCGGACCGCCCAGCACTTCGGGCAGGTTCGGCACATGGGCGGTGTTCACCAGCCCGCCGGACCCTGTGCCGCTTTGGTAGTAGTGAAATTGCGCGTACCCAAATAAAGCCGCTCTGCCGCCGGAAGCCAGTGGTAAGACAGCCTCATTTTTCAGCAGAACAATACCCTCTGCCACAGCCTGGCGAGCCAGCGCTGCATAACGGGACATTTCCAACATTGTATTTTTCATCATATTGAAACTCCGATCCTGATGGATTGTAAATTCCAGCGCCACACTTAGTTATAATACACTATTTTCATGATTTAGCAAGAGGTTCCTACGCGAGAAAGAAAGTTTTATTTGTCTTTGAAAAAAGTAAAAAGTTTTATGAAGCCAGAAAGTTTCTATTCGCCATTCTTTGAACCGTTTTCTTTTTGCGGCCGAGTTTGTATGCGGGGCAAAGCAAATCGGGATCAGAGTTTTTTCTTGGAACAGGGTTCAGAAAATTTCCAAAAACATCTTTTTATTTGCTTCCCAGTTTTACGGCAACAGTTTTGTAGACTTCGGTACCTGTTGCTATACCTATAACCCCAGCATTGTCGCTGTTGCTAAAAGTTCTATTGCAGCTGTTCTGTTTTCACCTATTTCAAAACGTTTCATTTGTCTTTTTTCTTGCTTCCTCATAAAGCAGCATCCCATACCGGAGATTTTACCGCACATTTTTCAGGAATCGCTTTCTCGCGCTACCTGTCTGCCCGCTTCTCTGGAATTAAGCAGAGATTTTACCGAGAAAATTTTGGTGTCGTAAAGTCCATCTACTCCACCCTATCATCCTTTTCTTCACATTCTGCTTTATAATAGGTTGGTTTTTAGCCACCTTTTCTTTGCCGCTTCCTTTCCCTCCATCATCCCGTTCTGTCCAACACTTTTTCGGCCATTTCTTCCGTGATTTTTAATTTTTTTCGCGTTAATAATCTCTTTTAAGTATCGTTGATCTCACGATTTGCTCCGCATTTTGTCTCGTATCATCGCCGATTTATTTGTAACTATTATCTGATTTTTTTCTCCGTAAATTTCTCCGTTTATATATTTTTCTTTTTTCTCCTCTTGCATATTTTGGTCTTTCTCAATGTATATTCGGCATGTTTCTTTCGCGTATTTTCTCTTCTTTGTCTCCCTATCAAGGTCAAAAACTGTGCTTTTTGACTTTTCTGAACATAAAAAGTGATTTTTCCTCGCCCCTATTTTATAAAGCCTGATTGTTGCCCCCAAAGCCGAGGTTTTTACGGCGATTTTTTTTGCAGCCTCCAAAGGAAGTACCGTGCTGCTTTGTGCATTACCAAATGTTCTTATCCAAGACTTCTTTTATCCTGAGGTTCTTACGCCGTAAAAAATAGTGCCCTCATCTTTCTTCTCTCGTACTCCCTCGTCACCCACCTTCTCCTAATACAGAGGTTTTTAACGTACTTTTCTACGATCCCATACAAAACGGTAACCTCTGCTCTTTTTCTTTTCTACTTTCTCACGCTTCGCCAAGCAGAGGTTCTTACCGAGAAAATTTTATCTATTTTTTCTATTTTTCTGCTTGCAGAGGGCATTTCTTTCCATCCAGAGATTTCTACCGTACCAATTTCCAGTCAAATTCTTTTGCAAACGGAGATTCTTACCGCAAAAAACGACCTTTGCGCCTCTCCCCTGCTGCTTAAGTTAAAGGAATTACCTGCTATAAAAGCTAACCAGAGGTTTTTACCGCAAAAAAAGTCCTTCTGTCTGCCTCTTCATGTTTCGCCCACAGCCATTTTCCCGCCGTTTTCAGGTGCCATCGGGATGATCTTGTCGTTTCGATTGCTTCTTACAGGTTGCCAGCCTGTTCCTTATGCCCGTTCACGCAACACGGTAACAGAGATTTTTTCATTGTATAACAGAGATTCTTTCCATACAAAATAGAGGAAACAACCTCTGCCGCCAAAAGAAAAAATCTCCGCCATTCTATGAAAGAACCTCCGTTATCACCAGAAGAAACCTCTGTTGTGGAGGGAAAGAACCTCTGTTTCTTCTATATATAATAAAGTATAAGATATAAATTTATAAATATATAATTCTAAAGAAAAAGAAGAACAAAAGGATGATTGCTCATAAAACAACGGTATTGATGCCCGCATAGCGGAGCGAACACGAATGCGGGCCATAAGAAGAAAAGCCATACGAAAAATGCGCCGTTCTGTCTGTGCATACCCAATTCCAAAGGCTCTAAATTATAATATCTCCCCCAAAGAGTGTATCCTCTGGAGGAGATAACAGAAAATGTATAAGGCAATACCGCATAATTCTAAGTGCCGATACGGCGAGCGAGGTGCGGCAGCTGCTAAGCCAAAAGCGCAGATAATACTGGATGCTGCAAAGGTGAGCGCCGCCAGTGGCGGATGCAGCGAACCGAAGCAGGGGCAGTGGTCGCAGAGTGCGAGGGGCTTTTGTCCCCGATGTACGATGCGGGTACCGCAACCCGACATTATCGAGCATTTTGGCAACGCAGATGCCGTGCCGCAGCCGCCGAAGCGGTGCTTAAGCCGTCAGGCGGGAATTGTGCGGTGTTGCCATAACTTCTACAGCCACTTTATCCTGCACTGGGTCTGATATCATCACATGGTATCGGCATGATAATATCGATCTGAAACAGCTTATCCTGCGTGGAGATGGAAAAACTGCCGTTATACTTTTCCACAATGTGGCGGACGCTCATCATGCCATAGCCATGGGAATCTTTGTCCGCTTTTGTGGTTACGGGCAGGCCGTCCTTGAATTGAAGAGAATCCTCAAAGTGGTTCTCGGAATGGATGGTCAACATGCGGTTGACTGTCCGCACGGAAAGGTGAATGAACCGCATTTCGGGCGGCTGCAGGGATTCGCATTCAATAGCGTTGTCCAGAATATTTCCGAACAGCGAGAAAATGTCCATCGTTTCCATAAAGGCCACGCCGCTGCCATCGGCAATGCAGGTGAACTGTATATTGTGGGATGCGCAGTGCAGACGCTTATCGGTCAGAACAATGTCCAGCGTTTCGTTGCCTGTGCGCACGGCGCTGTTGTAGATGGACACCGAGCGTTCCAGATCGTCCAAGTATGCCGGATCGACCTGGCCCGTTGTGCGCAGGTTGCGGATCTGGTGCTTTAAGTCATGGCATTTGATGTTGATGGCGTCAATATTTTCTTTCACCAGCTGGTATTGCTTCTGCTCTTCGACCCAAAGCTTTTTCATCGTGCTGATCTCTACGCGGTCCTTGGCGGCGGCCAGCATCTGAACCTGCAAAAGCAGCATAAATATGTAAAAAATAATCTCGCCAATATTCAAAAGATTATAAAAGAAGATGTTGTACTGGGAGATTGCACCGCTCTCAAAATAAAAAATCGGCGTCAGCATACAGTCCAGCAGCAAGAACAGCAGCGCGTTCTGCATGGGGATCTCGCTGTCCCCCAGAGCGTGCATCTTTTTGCCCACGGTGAAATAGATAAACAGATATACCACCAAAAAACAGGTGATATATAAAAGGATATGGGAGGGCGTGCGCTCAGTAAAATAAGGAACAAGGCTGCTGTTCAACCGGCAAATGGAGGCAATAACGAGGAACAGCCGGTCGGAAATGTACCATGTTGCAAACCCGGAGCTGAAATAAAACAGCACGTTGGACAGCTTTTCCTCAAAACAGCACAACAGCCCGCCGATCATTAAAAGGAGAAGAATGGCCGAATAGAACGCTTCCACTGCAATATTGCCGCCATAGGTGTGGGCAAAGAAAAGGCAGAGTAGCCGGATCGGCACAAGCCAGGCAATGGCCCAGCGCACAAAATGCGGGCGGCGGCTGCAGCGAAAGATAAACGGAAGGGTTGCCAGCAAAAACGCCACGAAAATATCCCAAAACTTTACATTAAAAAGGAATCTGCGGATAAAGGCAAGAGATACCACAAAAACTCACCCCGGCTTTCAAGAGGTCTTGTTCAGGTAGGCAATCACACGGTCACAGAACGCCTTGTGTTTGCGCTGGCTGATGGGCAGCTTGGTGCTGCCAACGATGACTTCTGTTTTGGATACCGATGTGATATGCTGCATGTTGACGAGATGTGAGCTGCTGCACCGCGCAAAATTGTAAGTGTCCAATTCAGCCTCCACATCCGAAAGTTTGCCCCAGGCTTCAATGCGGCCCATGTCCGTGTGGTACAGGAGCAGGTGGTCCTGTATCTCTACATAATATATTTGGGAAATGCGCATCCGGCGTATGGTGCCCGCCGCCTGTAAGATGACCTCTTTTTCATCCCGCACAGGCAGGTTGCGCAGCGCGCGGAGCATCATGGAAGAAAAGCGGTAGTAATTGATGGGCTTGATGACAAAATCCAGCGCGTCAACTTCGTACCCATTGATGGCATACTGCTCCATGTTCGTGATGAACACCAGCGCTACCACGGGGTCCGCAGCGCGCAGCTGGTGGGAGGTCTCAATGCCGTTGATGCCCGGCAGCTCAATATCCATAAAGATAAGGTCGGCATCCATATGATAATTGTCCATAAAATCGGATGGATTGTCATAGGCCGTGATGGAAAAGCTCTGCCCCTGTTCCCGCTCATATTTCCGCAGGCACTCAATGAGCGTATCGCGGTCTGCGGGATCGTCTTCCAGTATTTTGATTCGTACCATACGGAGCCCTCCTGATCCATTATTACTGCCAGTATAGCACAGCTTTTGCCGGAATTTCAATCGGCTGTTTCCCGCGTTCGGTTGCTGCAGAACGATACATTGGCGTGTATTGCGCATTTTGTACAAATCGAATCCAACGTGATTGTACACATTAACATGTTATCTCCCGAGTCGTTGCAATTCTTTTGTCACTTTTGCATCACTTACGAAATAAAACCATGCACATGGGGAAAAAATGTGCCCGCGGATAGAAAGGATGGTATAGTAAGTACAACGAACCTGGACAAACGATGTGCAGGAATCAAAGATAAGGAGAAAAACAGATGAAAAGATCCAAACTCTGGTCAGGTCTTACCTCTACGTCCGCAGCTTTGCTTGTGGTCGGCCTGATTGGTCAGAACCTTGCCGCGGCCAATGCAAGCTACATCAACACCGCGCTGGGCACCACGACCACCAAGGTCGTCCAGACGGGCGAAGCTGGCGACACGACCTACTTCAAGAGCCAGTTTGGCGATTTTGACGACCCCGATGCACAGGCAGCCGCCATTGCCGCTGCGCTGGAACAGAACGTTAACGAGATGCGCGAGGGTGCGGCCCTGCTGCGCAACGAGAACAACACCCTGCCGTTGACGAACGCCACCCGCATTTCTGTGTTCGGCCACGCCGCCGTTGACCCCGCTTACCAGGCAAACTCCGCCGGCAACAAGGTTACGAACGGCGCGCTGAACTCCATTGACCTCAAGACCGCGCTGGAAGCCCAGGGCTTTGAGGTCAACCCCCAGCTGTGGGATGGCATTGCTGCAGGCACCGCCACCCGCGCACAAGGCGAGGCCCCGCAGTTCGGCGGCGGCTACTCCGTTACCGGCACGGCAACGAACACAGAGGAAAATAAAGCGTTCTATCAGGGCCTAGCCAACACCTGGGCCAATGATTACAAAGATGCCGCCATCGTTGTGTTTGCCCGTGAGGGCGGCGAAGGTCATGACCTGCTGATGGACGATGTGGACACCGATGGTTCCACCATCAGCAGCCTGGCCCTGCACAAGGACGAGCGCGACCTGCTGGAAATGGTCCGCAAAGACTTTGACAAGGTCATCGTCCTGCTGAACAGCCCCTACCAGATGGAAGTGCAGGATATTATCCCCTATGCGGACTCCATCCTGTTCATTGGTTACCCGGGCCATCAGGGCTTCACAGGCGTGGCCGAGATCCTGAAAGGTACGGTCAATCCCTCCGGCCATCTGACCGATACTTACGCGACCGATTCCCTCTCCTCCCCTGCCGCTGTAAACTCCGGCACCCGTACCCCGCAGTTTGCCAACGTGGCCGAGATCAACGCCACGATCGGTGAGGATGAGAACGCTGAGTACATGTCCTTCCAGGCCGAAGGCATCTACATTGGCTACCGTTACTATGAGACCCGTTACGCCGATGCCGTTATGGGCCAGGGCAACGCCACCGCTCCTGTTGGCGCACTGGAAGGCGCTTCTTCCTGGAATTACGCCGATGAAGTGCAGTACCCGTTCGGTTATGGCCTGTCCTACACTACGTTTGACCAGAAGCTGGACAGCGTGGATGTGGGCGAGGACGAGATCACCGCGAAAGTTACCGTGACGAACACCGGCGATATGGCCGGTAAGTCCGTTGTGCAGCTGTACGCACAGACCCCTTACGGCGATTACGAGCGCCAGCACGGCGTTGAGAAATCCGCCATCCAGCTGGCAGGCTTCGGCAAAACGCAGGAACTGGCCCCCGGTGCTTCCGAAACAGTCACCATCACGGTGGACAAGTACCTGCTGGCCAGCTATGATACCACCGCCCATGACGGCGCAGGCGGCTACATCCTGTCCGATGGCGATTACTACCTGGCCATTGGCGAAGATTCCCATGATGCACTGAACAATGTTCTGGCCGCCGAAGGTTACACCGCAGCCAACGGCATGACTGCCGAGGGCACTGCCGCCAAGACCTACAGCTTCAAGCAGAGTTTTGACGATGACAAGTACCGCACCGGCGAGAACGGCGCTATCGTTTCCAACCAGTTTGCGGATGCCGACCTGAACTACTGGGTCGATGGTGCAGGCACCTACCTGTCCCGCAGCGACTGGGAGGCTACCTACCCGGTCGAGCAGACCACCGTGGAAGCCACGCCGGAAATGATGAATATACTGGCTGGCGAATGGTACGAGAAACCCGAAGGAGCACCGAGCTATTCGGAAGTAGCTGCCAACTTCGGCGTTGATTCCGGCCTGAACCTTGCCATGATGAAGGATGTTCCCCTGTCTGACCACGAAACCTGGCTGAAATTCATCTATCAGCTCCAGCCCGAAGATCTGCCCAATGCCACCGCTGAGAGCTTCCAGAGCCCCGCTGTTGGCGACCTGAGTCCGGCCTTTGCCGTTGGCGATGGCTGTGACAGCGTTGGCGGTACCTATCCCCTGACCGTTGAGTTCAATGGCGAGCAGGTCAACCCCGTTACCACCCGCTACTGCTCCAACGTTGTCCTGGCCGGTACCTTCAACGCCGACCTGTACGCTGGCCGCGGCACCATGATGGGCGAGGATGGCATGTGGTCCGGCTACATGATCAACTACAACCTCGGCAACGACCTGCACCGCACCCCGTTCGGCGGCCGTAACTTTGAGTATATGTCCGAATGCCCCATCCTGAACTACCTGGCAGGCGCTGTGGAAGTGGAAGCCATGGAGAAAACCGGCTCCCACGCTGGCCCCAAGCACTTTGTCGGCAACGACCAGGAATTCTACCGCGAAGGTCTTGTCTGCTTCTTCAATGAACAGGCGTTCCGCGAGGGCAACCTGAAAGCCTTTGAGGGCAGCATCCGCGTGGCCAACGCAGGCGGCCTGATGCAGTCCTTCGAGCGTCTGGGCCTGAAGTGGTATTCCGCCAGCTATGCCCTGAACACCACGATCCTGCGCAACGAGTGGGGCTGGAACGGTGCCATTGATACCGACGCTGCCCCCTGCTTTGACGAGTATGTGGACGGCGGCTACAAGAACCATGCAGCCGAAGTTCTGGATGCAGGCACGCAGGAATGGTGCCTGGACGGTGTCGGTGGCCACGGTCAGTGGATCCTGCAGAAAGCAAAGGATACCGATGACGGCCACCTGCTGGAGCTGCTGACCGAAGCCGCTATCAGCTGGGAGTACGCCATCAGCCGTTCGGTCGTTACCAACGGCACGGCATCCAACTCCGCCATTGAACATGTTACACCGTATTGGCAGACCGCCATCACCGCCGAAATCGCCGTTACCGGCATCCTGACCGCCGTATTCTTTGTCCTGCTGGTTCTGAGCAAGACCAAGAAAAAGGCCAAAAAACAGTAAGAAAGGAGCGAGCATTGTGAAAAACAAAGCGTTTGGCTTTTATACCGCCGCACTGACCCTGATTTTGACCGTTGCAACGTTGGTTGCTGTGCTGATTTACGGCTCCAAGGGCGGCGTGGTCAACAGCCTGGTCCCCATTGCCCTGGGCGCAGCCGCCGTTTGCGAGGTCTCTCTCCTCTTCGGTGAGAAAGTCTGGACCGATTTTACCGGCATCATTGCCGCCACCCTCCTGGCTTACGCCATGATGACAGTTCTTTCCGATGGTATCTGGAACATTGCCGAAGCGTTCAACGGCATCAAGATGGTTGGCGTGCCGGAACTGTCCGGCATGAACATCACGATGGCTGTGCTGAACCTGGTCGCCATCGTTACCGCCATCATCACCAACTTTGCGCAGAAAAGTAAGTAAGCCGCAATAGGCTCCGTACTTACAAGCCGTCCGGGGCATGCGTCCCGGACGGTTTTTCTTTGGTAAATACCTGCAACATTCCGAAAGGCAGCACAACATGAAAGCAACAAGTTTTAACACCGGCTGGACCTGCCGCCATTTGGGCAGCTCCGCCCCCGGCACGCCCGTTACCCTCCCCCACGATGCCATGCTGGCCGAGGAGCGCAGCCAGACCTCGGCAGGCGGCACCAACACAGGCTGGTTTGCGGGGTACGATTATCTGTATGAAAAGCACTTCACCCCCGATGCCGCGCAGGCGGCGCAGTGCGCAGTGCTGGAATTTGAGGGCGTTTACCATAACGCCGAAGTACACCTGAACGGTGAGAAAATCGCATCCTGCCCCTATGGCTACAGTGATTTTTACGCGGACCTTACGGGCAAACTGCTGCCCGGCCGGGACAATGTGCTAGAAGTTATTGCCCACAATGCGGATCAGCCTAACTCCCGCTGGTATTCCGGCGCGGGAATCTACCGCCCCGTCACCCTGTGGACTGCCCCCGCACGGCACATCCTGCCCGATGGTGTGCAGGTCCGCACGCTGAGCATTGACCCCGCGGAGGTGGAAGTGACCGTGCAGACAACAGCCAGCGGCGCGGTGGCGGTTGCCATCCTGGATGGTGAGCAGACCGTGGCCACGGCGCAGGCAGAATCCAACGGCAAAGCTGTTCTGCGGGTGCAGATCCCCAATGCCAAACTTTGGAGCCCCGATTCCCCTGCACTCTACCGCTGCCGAGCCATGTTTGGCGATGACTGCGCCGAGACGACATTCGGCGTGCGGACCCTTTCCTGGGGCGATGACGGATTTTTGCTCAACGGCAAGCGGGTCATCCTGCTCGGTGCCTGTGTCCACCACGACCACGGCGTTCTGGGTGCCTGTTGTTACCCCGAAGCGGAGGAACGCAAAGTCCGGCTGCAAAGGTGGGCTACAACGCTGTGCGCTGTGCCCATAACCCTGTTCCAAGGCATTTTTGGATGCCTGCGACCGGTTGGGTATGCTGGTCATGGATGAATACGCCGATATGTGGTACATCCACAAGACCCAATATGACTATGCGGGCTACCTGCCAGACCACTGGCGGCAGGATCTGGAATCCCTTGTCCGCAAGGACTACAGCCATCCGTCAGTGATCATGTACTCCATCGGCAACGAGGTGGCCGAGACGGCCCAGACCCGCGGAATTGCGCTGACAAAGCAGATGACCGAGCACATGCACAGTTTGGACAGCACCCGTCCCGTGACCTGCGGGGTGAACATCTTCTTCAACTTCCTGTCCTCAATGGGCTTTGGTGTTTACAGCGATGACAAGGCGAAGAAAGAGGCCGAAGCTGCCGCCAAGCGCGCAGCGGCCGGCAAAGCGGCCCCCAAGAAAAAGGCCGTCGGCAGCGAGTTCTTCAACAACCTGGCGGGTTTCATGGGCGCGGACTTTATGAAATGGGGGGCATCCCTGCCGCCCTGCGATTGGAAAACGAAAGATGCCTTTGCAAATATGGACGCCGCGGGGTACAATTATGGCATACGCCGGTATAAGCATGACCTGAAAAAATACCCGCACCGCTTGATTGTCGGAAGCGAGACGTTCTGCAGCGATGCCTACCGTTTTTATGAGCTGGCCAAGCACGAACCGCGCCTGCTGGGCGATTTCGTCTGGGCGGGTATGGATTACCTGGGTGAGGTCGGCATCGGCGCGTGGGAATACCCGGACTATGTACCGGATTTTTCCCACGGGCCGGGCTGGATCGCAGCCGGGGCAGGCCGCATTGACCTGATTGGCCGCACGCAGGGCGAAGCCCTGTACACCCGTGTGGCACTGGAGCGGGAAAAAGGCCCGCTGCTGGCCGTCTGGCCTGTCAACCACACCAAAGAAAAGCACTCCCCTTCCGCGTGGCGCATGTCTCACGCCATCCCCAGCTGGAGCTGGCACGGTTGTGAAGGAAAACCTACCATGGTGGAAGTCTATGCCCGCGCCGCCAAAGTGGCGCTGAAAATCAACGGCAAAACCGTGGGCGAAGCTGCGCCAAAAAACGACTGCGTTGTGCGCTTCTCCTGCACTTATGAAGATGGCACCGTTGAGGCAGTCAGCTATGATGCAGCCGGGAATGAGATTGGCCGCACGGCCCTGCATACCGCCAACACCGAGACCCGGCTTTGCCTTGTGCCGGAAGAAGAAACCGTCCGCCCTGGCGGGTTGGCGTTTGTCCAGCTGCGATACACCGATGAAAACGGCACGGTGAAGCCGCTGGAGCGCGGCACTGTTACCGTTAAAGTCCGCGGCGGAACCCTGCTGGGGCTGGGCAGCGCCTGTGCCTACAGCGAACGCGGCTATCTGTCCGATACCACCGATACCTATTTCGGCGAAGCGCTGGCCGTGGTCCGTGCGGATGCTGATGCAGATACCGTGGAACTGACCGCCGCGGACGGCACCCACAATGCTGCCTGCTGCATCCCCTGCAAGGAGTGAACGTATGTCTCTGTACGGCTTGGGCCTGCGGGCCAGCTTCAAAATCAGCGATACAATACGGGACCGCGGTTTGCAGGCGCCAAAAGACATTGTCCGTTTTGATAATCTGCCCTATGGCACGGACCCGCGCTGGCAGACATTGGACGTTTACCGCCCCAAAAACGCCGAAGGCACCGCACTTCCCGTGATTGTCAGCGTTCACGGCGGCGGTTGGGTCTATGGCGATAAAAACCTTTATCAATATTACTGTATGAGCCTGGCCCAGCATGGCTTTGCCGTTGTGAATTTTTCTTATCGGCTGGCCCCGCGGCACAAGTTCCCCGCCGCCTTGCAGGATACCGATGCGGTGTTTCACTGGGTAATGGCCCACGCGGTGGATTATCATTTTGATACTCGCCATGTTTTCGCCGTGGGCGATTCGGCCGGGGCTAACATTCTGGGGCTGTACGCAGCGCGGTGCGCTGACCCGGCAGCTGCAAATATTCCGGTTAACCCGCCGCCCGGCTTTGTGCCGACGGCCCTTGCGCTGAACTGCGGGCAATACTGCATTTCCCGCGGGCAAAAAGGGCTGATCGCCCACCTGCTGCCGGACATCCTGCCAGACGGCGGTACCGATGCCGAACTGCATGCCATGGATGTGACAGCCCATGTAACGGGCCGCTACCCGCCCTGCTTTGTCATGACCGCCAACAACGACTTTTTGAAGGAGCAGGCCCCGCTGATGACCGCAGCGCTGGAACGCTGCGGTGTGCCCTGTGTGTACCGCTGTTACGGTGACGAAACACAAAAGCTGGGGCATGTTTTCCACTGCAATATCCGCGCAGAGGCGGCACAAAACTGCAACACGGAAGAATGCGGTTTTTTCGAGCGTTTTATGGAATGAAAGGAACTTCCTTATGAATCAAACGAAAAACGGGCTATGGAACAGCCCGCTCCTGCGGTCGCAGGTCACATCGGAGGATGTCCGCCCGCCGGAGATGCTGTTCGGTTACCTGATCGGTCCCTTTGGGGCATTGCTGGCTTCGGGGTTTTACCAGCCAGCTGCAAAACTACCTGACCAACGTGCTGAAGCTGGACCTCGGTTTTTTGACGACCCTGCAGCTGCTTTCCACAATTTTGATCGTTGCGGCCAACCTGGTGGTGGGCCAGCTGATTGAGCGTACCCGCACCCTTGCGGGCAAGGCACGGCCCTGGATCCTGCTCTCTGCGCTGATGCTTTCGGTTGCAAGCGTATTGATGTTCATTGTTCCGTTTGCGGACCGCACCGCCCGGATGGTCTGGATCGCCATTGCCTACAATGCGTATTACGCCGTGGGGTTCCCCATCTACAACACAGCCAATTCCACGCTGGTGCCGGTTTCCACCCGCAACAGCAAACAGCGCTCCACGCTGGCCTCGCTGACGAACATTGCCAGCCTGGGCGTGATGGGCGTTGGCTCCATGATTTTCCCCACGCTCGTTTCGATGGCCCTGAAAGAGGACCAGCACCTCTGGTTCGTTGCCATGCTGGGTGTGGCGATCTTTACGGCGCTGACGATCCTTCTGCAGTTCCGGTTCACGCGGGAGCGCGTGACCGAGGAATCAGCAGGCGCGGAAAAGGCCGAAAAAAGCAGCGCTTCCCTCGGCGAGCAGGTCAAGGCTGTCACCAGTGAAAAGAGCTGGTGGCTGGCGATGCTGTTCTATGTGGCGTTCCAGTGGGGCGGCGCTATGAAAAACGGCTCCATGACCTTTTTTTGCCAGTGGGTGCTGGATAACAGTTTTTTCAATACCGCCAGCCTGGGCGATGCCTGGGGCATGTCACAGTCTTTGCTGGCCGTGCTGGGTGCCATCCCGATGGCCGTTGCTGCGGTCTTTGTGGTGCCACTGGCCAATAAGTTTGGCAAGCGCCTGACCTGCCTGGTGGGCATGGCCATCGGCGTGGCAGGCGGCGTGATCGCGGGCCTTGGCGGCAGCAATATCATTCCTGTCGCCATCGGCATTGCGCTCAAATGCCTTGGCTCCTCCCCTGCCTGTTACCTGATCCTTGCCATGCTGGCCGATGTCATCGACCACATTGAATACACCCGCGGCATCCGCACCGATGGCCTGACCATGTCGGTCTACAGTGCGCTGATGGTGGCCGCCACCCCCGTGTGCAACGCAATTTTCAGCGGTATCCTGAACGCGAGCGGCTATGACCAGAGCGCAGATGTGGCGCTGAACACGCTGGGCCAGTCCGCAGCTGTCAACACGGCCATTTCCGTCAGCTATATCTGGGTGGAAACGGCTGCCTATGCACTGTGCGCCGTGCTGGTGTTCCTGTGGACCGTTGAGAAGAACCTTCCCGCTGAGCAGGCCGCCATCGTCGAACGAAAAAAAGGAGCCACGCAATGAAGTACCGGCTGAACACCACCAACTACCACGATTTCGCCACCTTCGCGGTCAACAAGTTGCCCGCACGCAGCTACTTTATCCCCTACCCCGGCCGCGCCGCTGCGGACGCCGTAGCACCGAAACAGAAGCGCTATGCATCGCCGAAAGTCCAATGCCTGAACGGGGAATGGGATTTTAAATTCTACCCCCGCCCCGCCGAACTACCGGTTGAACTTGACACCGATGCAGTGCATTTTGATAAGCTCGATGTTCCGTCCTGCTGGCAGTTCCGCGGGTACGATAAGCCGTTTTATGTCAACATCCGCTACCAGTTTCCCTACAAGCCGCCGGTGATCCCCACGACCGGCAAGGTTAGCCGTACCTTTTCTTGGCTGGGCTGCGATACCGGCATCCGCCCGCAGTGGAAAGTCCCCGGCGAGGAGTACAATTTTGTCGGCGTCTACCGCCGCTTTATTGAAATCGATGATGCTGACAAGCGCCGTATCGTCTCGTTTTTAGGCGTTGCCAGCTGCATGGATCTGTATGTAAACGGGTTCTTTATCGGCTATTCCGAGGGTGCGCACAACACGGCGGAGTTTGATTTGACCGGAAAGCTGAAATCCGGGCATAACGAACTGGTGGTTGTGGTACACCGCTGGTGCAATGGGACCTATCTGGAAGACCAGGATATGTTCCGCAATAACGGCATCTTCCGCGATGTGCTGCTGCGCACCGAGGAGCCAACGGACCTGTGGGACATTGATGCCAAAACCGAGAAAAAGCCCGATGGCTACACGCTGACCCTTTCCGCGCAGACGCTCTCTGATATTGACGTGGCGTTTACCGTCAAAGGCCACGGCCTGGAGCAGACAGTAACCGTTACGGCCGAGAATGGCACGGCGCAGGCTGTGTTTGCGGGGCTTGATGTGACCGAGTGGAATGCCGAAGTCCCGACACTGTACAATATTTACTATGAAACCGCCACCAGCTGCGTAAAAGAGAAAATCGGCTTCCGCACGGTTGAAATCAAGCAAGATGTGTTCCTGCTCAATGGCCGCAAAATCAAACTTAAGGGCGTGAACCACCACGATACCGATGCGGCCAACGGCTACACCATGTCCCCCGATGATATCGAGCGTGATATGCTGGTCTGTAAGCGATTCAACATCGACACCGTGCGCACATCGCACTATCCCCCGGACCCATTGCTGCTGGAACTGGCGGACGAGCTTGGCATTTATATTGTAGACGAAAATGACCTGGAGACGCACGGTACGTTCGCCATGCAGCTCCCGCCGACCTACAACTCCATCAGCAACGATCCCAAGTGGGAAAGCCACTATATGGACCGCATCATGCGGCTGTATCAGCGGGACAAAATCCGCGGGAACACATCGGTTATTATGTGGAGCCTTGGCAACGAGGCGGGCGGCTATCACAACACCGATGCCATGTACGATTACCTCAAGCAGCACTCTCCCCTGCCGGTGCACTATGAGAGCGCCATCCACTGCAAGCGCCAGGCTTACGATGTGGGCAGCGAGATGTACCCCAGCGTCAAAATGGTACACAATGTCGGCGAAAAGCGCCGCAAACAGGCCCGGCTCAATGACCGCCCATATTTCATGTGCGAGTACGCCCACGCCATGGGCGTTGGCCCTGGCAACACCGAAGCCTACTGGCAGGAAATTTATAATTACGATAACCTCATGGGCGGCTGCGTGTGGGAGATGGTAGACCATGCCGTTCTGCACACAGACGGCAGCTACACCTATGGCGGCGACCATGGCGAGTGGGAGCATGACCGCAACTTCTGCGTGGACGGTCTGTTCTACCCCGATCGCAGCCCTTCCACAGGCGCAAAGCTCATGCGCTTTATCTATCGCCCAATCCGTGTGGCGCATGTCAGCGGCGGGCAGTTTGAGGTGTTCAACACAACGGCATTTTCGACCGGGCGTTACCGCCTGGCATTCCGCTGGAATGACGGCAGCAAAACAATATTGACCCCGCAGACCGCACCTCTTACGAAAGAAACGGTGACTGTGCCGCTTGGCAGGGCTGTGGACGGTCTGCTGGCGGTCATAGTCGAAACGACTGACACGGTGACCGGACAGATTGTGTCCGAGGAACAGCTTGTGCTGGCGCAGGAAGTAGCCGCCGCGCCCGCTGTGAAGCCGCTGCCGGGGAATGTTGCAGTCGAAAAAGGGCGGCTTGTCTGCCGCAAAAGCGGCGTGGTCGTTGTAGCCGGGGCTGATGAGGGCACGCTTTTGTACCGCGCCCCCACCGATAACGATGTTGACGCCATGTTCCATAACCTGATGGTGCTCTATACCCGCCAGACCGAGGAGACCGTTTCAACACAGCAGACCGCCGATGGTTGGCAGGTCGTGACCAAAATCACCAACAAACGCGGCCATTATATGGTTACCGATACCTACAAGGGAACGGACAGCGGCGTGCTGGTCACCAGCGTGCTGCATCGCGTTTCCGGCAGTCAGGAAATTCCACGTTTTGGCAAGACGTTCCGCCTGGACGAGGTTTTTGATGCAGTGCATTATGTTGGCCGCAGCGGAGAAAGCTATTGCGACATGAAGGATCAGTTCCCCATCCGTGCGGTGGATTGTACCGTGGCCGATATGACCGAGCCGAATCTGCGCCCGCAGGAGAGCGGCAACCGCATGGACTGTACCATGGCTTCTGTCTCCGATGGAAAGACCTGCGTGGTCTTTGAGGCTGTTGGCCGCCCGTTTGAACTGGGCATCAAGCCATACACCGACCGCGCACTGCTCTCCATGAAGCACCGCAGGGACGAGGCCCGTACGGGGACCTATGTAACAATCCAGGCCTTCCAGCAAATTGGCACCGGCGCCTGCGGCCCCGGGGTGATGCCGGAGTTTAAGTATCATTTGAAAGAAGATTGCACATTGCAATTTTTGATCCGAATTGAAGAGGCTTGACGAAATATCAGTAAAATTGCTGCTGCTCTGTCGGCGGCAAACAATACGGGTCTGAAAAATTATGATTCAGAGTCAGATAATATTCCGAACCCGTAAGGAAATAAAAAGAAAAGAAGCAGGAACCGTTCGTGGTTCCTGCTTCTTTGGTATATGTGGCAAAAGCAATCGGCATTGCCAATACAATGCCGGATCAGCCGATGACATGATTTAAAATCAGCATAAAGAGAACGCTCAGACTGTCCTTGCGCAATAAGGAGAGACCCTTATTGCTGAGAGCCTGAAAGTCTATGATGACCATAAATTTGGCGGCTGCAGGAAGTTAAGCGATGATTCGCATTTTACCTATGGAAATGTGGCGCGTGCTGTTTTTTGTTTTAGACTGTTTGAAAGTGCTTTAACGCAGGTTTGCTTCAAGGCATATTTTGTGCAGCCAGCCCTCTCCCCTCCCCTGCTTTACGCGCGAGGATTCATCACTGTAATACATGCAGCGCAGCCATAGGATTGACTTTTGCAGGAAGATACTGTAGTATGATACTATCATGAGTAAGTGTACCTTCTTCTAAGGCAACACCGCACAATTCCCGCCTGATTGCCTGCGGCACGGCATCTGCGTTGCCAAAATGCTCGATAAGACATCCAGTATTATCTGCGCTTTTGGCTTAGCATCTGCCGCACCTCGCTCGCCGTATCGGCACTTAGAATTATGCGGTATTGCCCTAAATATTCTAGCAGTTCTGTGATGTATGGTTTTATTACAGGCGGGCTATTAGTTCCTAAAGAAAGGCATGGACAAAACGGAGCACGGCATCCAATGTCCAATCATAGCGTATGAAAAATAAAGATGAAAAGAATACAATGACAGAATCACCGGATGTTATCATTGGTGAAGTTCTGCCAGATGAAAAGGCGGACGGCAAGAAAAAGCAGCTTGTGCCCAGGAAAAGTGACAATGTGGCGTTTGGCTCTTTCATCACGAAAAGCAACGATTTAATTCAGAGGACAAAGTATTCCCTGCCCCGCAACGAACAGAAAATCCTTTTTATGATGCTGTCCAAGATCGATCAGTGCCATGATATGGATGCATCGAAGTACTATACCATTTCGTTTGACGATTTTGCAAAGCTTACCGGGGTCAATGCGTTGGACAGCGGTTATGCAAATTATCTGCGCAAAACCATTGAAAACCTGGAAAACCGGATGTTCTGGGTTCCCCTTGGGAATGATCAGTACAAAACGATGTCGTGGGTGAACCGTGGTTCTATCGTCGATATGAAGAAAAAGACGATCAGCATGCGCTTTAACCCAGATATCTGGAAAGACATTGCACAGCTGACAAGCAATTATACATCCTATAGCATTGAATACCTGCTGATGATGCAGAGCACCTATTCTATGCGTGTGTATGAGATCATTTTGTCATATGACAACGGAAACAGAGATTATTCCTATAACAATGGGTTGATTTTTGAACCTGTAACAGAAGAAGTTCTGCAAAAGTTCCCCAATAAGCGGGAAGAACTGAAAGGGTTCAAATATAAGCGGTTTGATATGGAAGAATTCAAGGGTATGCTTTCCATGCCTACCCGTGATGAAATCAATAGAAGCAAGGGCAAAAGCAGAGACAGTTCCGCGCAAAAGTTCAGCCGCGATAAACCGCTGACGGAAAAATACAAAGTATTTTCTGACTTTGAAAAGAACGTTCTAGCAATGGTCAAAAGCGAGATCAATGAGATGACAGACCTGTGGTTTGACTATGAGCCGGTGCGCCGCCGCGGGGTTCGGAAATACGAGTTCCTTTATATCTTCATCAAGTACAAAAACCGGGAAGAAATGAAGAGCGTCAGAGCGTTCCATCAGGAGCATAAAGGCGCTGATACAGAAGTAAGCAGAAAACCAAGAAAGCGCCGCAGCTCGGTCAGCAAAGAAGCACTGGAACAGTACAATCAGCCGCTGAAGGAAACCATTTTGACGACAACCTATCGCCTGGCACGCAATGAACTGGCGGTAAAGGCGCAATATCAGACCTATGAAAAAAGGCTGACACCGGAAGAGCGAAACATCTTCATCGATATTTTCACATATACGTCAAAAATATTGACCAACACAAAAAAGCGGGACCAGGCAGAGGAAACGCTGGAAGCGTTGAACCGGATTATCAAAGATAATAACGGGCTAAAAACTTGGGCATTGGGAATGAGCGTTAAATATAAAGCGATGCTTGAACGCGCAAAGGAAAGAAAATCTGCGCAGTATTACCGCACGGTGGTTTATAATGACATTATAGAAAATTCTGCCGCAATCATCGCTGACGGCACAAAACGCGCAGCATTACTGGATGACGACAGAACGGATCTTTTCAAGTTCGATTGGTCGCAGTTTGATGAGTAATAGAACGTAAGGAAGTATAAGAATGAAAAAGAGGTTTGCAAAAGCAGACCTCTTTTTTGTTTCAAAAAAGCGCGGAAACAAACGAATTGAAAAAATGACAACAGGTACTTGAGTCGTGACAGGTAAATCAAGAGGAAAAGAAGGCATTATCCCCAGGATTCGTGTTGACATGACGAGCGGGTATGCTATAATTAGCTTATTAAGATGAACACTTTACAGGAAAGAACAGAAGGAAAAGAAGAAAAGATTGCCAGCAATATCAAATAGCAACAGGTACGCAAGTCGCCGCATAATAGTTACAACAAAAGAGAAAACTTTACTTTATGACAACATGTACCTAAGTCTTTCCACTTTATAATCAACCAACGAAATGAGGGAACGCCAATGGCAGCACAGATCATTACGATCGCCATCGAGAAAGGCGGAGCAGGAAAAACGGTCACTGCTTCTAACCTCGCCTATCTGATGGGCGATGAGGGTAAAAAAGTCCTTTGCATCGATACAGACCCGCAGGGAAACCTGACGAGCGCTTTGAGCGGCGGCAATGGAATTACCAGCGGCGTTTATAATGGAAGAGCTCTTTTTGATATGTTTGATGGCTTCCGTTATACCAAGACGAAGGACTATATCACCGAAACGGAATACGAAAATGTAGATATGATCCCCTGCAGCGCGCAGACGCCGCGGATCAACCAGCGTATTCCGGGAATTTTTGAAGATGCACAAACCTACTTCAAGCCGGGCGACCCGAAGTGCCTGACGAATATGGGAGAATTCCTCTATTACTTTTTAAATCAGGTCCGGGAGGACTATGATTACATCATTATTGATACCCAGCCGACCCGTGATTCACTCTTGCTGACGAATGCAATCAATGCGGCGGATTATGTGCTGATTCCCTCTCTTTGTGAGGCAAATTCGCAGGAATCGGCGTTCCGTACTTATGCGCTCTGCAATGAGCTGCGGAATACCCCCGGCAGCCATCTGAAAGGCGTTGGCGTAATTCTTACGATGGTAGTGAAAAAGGCAGCTACTACAAAAATTATCCGCGACCAGTGCAAACAGGTTTTAGGGGCTTCTCTTTATAAAACGGAGATTCCCAGCGGCCTTAGTGTGAATATGTCGGTTACGAAGCATCTTCCCGTATGCTATATGGCAAAAACACAGCCGGTTGCGGTGGCCTATGGCAAGGCTTACGAAGAACTAAAGGCTCAGCTTGCAAAGATGGGGGTGAACTGAAATGGCAATGAAAAAGAAGATGAAGGGGAACATAACGTCCCCTGCTCTCCCCGGCAAAAGTATTCTTGCAGAGGTAAACAATAACGAGGCGGGCAACATCTATAATAGTTTGTTCGCTAAAAACAGAAAAGTTGAATACGATAATAAATATATTGCGTTGGTTAATATCCGAACCAACCCGGATAACCAGATTTTCCGTGTAATGGATGACGATGAAGACATCCGCATTTTGGCGGAAGATATTAAGCGCAATGGGTTGATGCATAACCTTGTTGTATTCCCTGAACAGCGTGAAGAAGGAATGGTATATGTTTTGCTTTCCGGCGAACGGCGGTTTCGCGCATTGAATTACCTGCAAGAAAAAGGCGATGCAACATGGAATATTGTGAATTGCAATGTTGTGATAACACCTTTGTCTAAAAATGAAAGAAAAGTGCTACTGTACAGCGCAAACCTGCAGGTCCGCGGCGGATTCAGTGATGAAGCAATTCGCCGCCAGGCGATTGCGGAATTTATCACCTGCCTGCAAAAAGAACCTTATAATATGAGCAGAGAAGAAGCCCTTGGCGCGACAAAAAGCGTCAGTACCGTAAATCCACGCACGATTGAGCGGGATGCGCGGATCGAAGAGAAGCTGGAGGGCAAACTAAAAGAACTTCTAAATGATAAATTTTTAACGAGAAGCGAATGTGAGACTTATCTGCGGTTTGAAGAGGACATACAGGATGAAATTGCGGAGCGGTTTGCCAAATTGCAGGAAGTAGATTGCCATAGCAGCGATACAGAAGATGCGGGAAAGAACTATGTAGAGGTTCTTCGGGACAATCTGCATGACGCATTCAGAGAGCTGCTATACGATGCACAGCGGCGGGGAACGACCAAAGAATACGAAGCTGCTTATAAAAAGGCGATTCTTTATTTTGATGATGGTCTCGCTGAACTGAAAGGGAAAGCGGATGAATACGGCAAAGCTAAGGTAAGCAGCCAACCGAAAGAAATTTCCGCCATCGATTACGAGGGCAAAAAAGAAGCCGCCAGGGACCGTGCGCGAAAGGAACACGAGGTTACAGAAACCAAAAGCAGCATGATCCAGAAAAGTGTTCCCCAAATGGTCAAAAAATTGAATAAGGCATACAGCAGTAAGGCATTTGCAAAAGCGCTGAAAGGTGTATCCAAAGAATCCCGTGATGCAGATGTTGCGGCGCTGAATGAAATCATCGAGATTTCGATGAAGCTTAAAAACATCATAGAATCAATCGATTGATGCCGGTGGACACAATGAAAAAAGAAAGAGTTCTGATTCGTTTCCGACCGGAAATATATGAATGCTTTGAATTGGAAGCCGCTTATCAGGGGCTTCGCGTGGGAACGATTGCCAATCAATTATTGATCAGTGAGCTCAACAAAGCAGCAAGCGTGAAACCAGAACACTGCGTTGTATTTGGATCGGAAGACTACGCTGCGATTCCGGAGGGCAAGCGAAGCAGCTATTATGTGTTGCCAGAAAGCAAAGATATTATAGAATATCTGCCGGAGCAAACCGGAAAGCGGGGAGCAAAGCCGATCAATAAGCAGGTTACATTTTATCTGATGGAAGATCAGCTTGAAACGTTGAAAAAAATTGTCCGGATTCAGGATATTCGCAAATCAATGGACCACGGGCAAATTGTAACCTATCGCTTTGCCGTGTTGGGGCTGCTGCTGAACAATGAAGCGCTGGATAGAAAACCTCCGGTTATACATTAAGAGGTAGAAAGAAGCACGAAAGAAGCCGCAGGTATTGTGCCTGTGGCTTCTTTATTTTATATATCATACAACAATATTAGAATTGACAACAGGTACTTGAGTCGGAGAATGGTGAAAAATTTTATATCGGTATCGGCACTTAGAATTATGCGGTATTGCCTTAATTCTGAAAAAAATAAAGACCGACATTGCGCGGTGTATCTGCCTGCACAATGTCGGTTTTGCTTATTTTCTCTCGGCCAGCACGACCGTAAAGGTCGAGCCTTTGCCGGGGGTGCTTTCTATCTGCATCTCTGCGCCGGTCAATTCCAGAATCCGCTTGACCAGCGCCATGCCAAGGCCATTGCCCTCGGTGGAGTGGCTCGTGTCGCCTTGGTAGAATTTATCGTAGATGTGTTTTATTGTCTTTTCATCCATGCCGCAGCCGGTATCGGTCACGGAAACATAAATTTTGCCGTTCGCCCGCGTTTGGCGCAGGGTAATGCTGCCGCCCTGCGGTGTGAACTTTACCGCGTTGGAAAGCAAGTTCGTCCACACCAGTTCCAGCAAGCCGGGGTCGGCCTGTGTGTAGGCGGCACCCTCTAGGTCAGCGTCAAATTCAATGTCCTTGCGCTCCCACGCATCCTCAAACTGCACGGCCACGCTGCGCAGCTGGGTGCAGACGTCATAGACTTCTGCTGCTGGGCGGATGGTTTGCTTTTCCAGCTTGTTCAGCTTGAGCATGATAAAATGATCAGGAGCCGTTTCCAAGCTGATGTAAACAAAGAAATGGCTCCGGGTTTTGTCCTGCCTGCGTTACAAAAGATATACATCGCATATTAAAGTGCTAATTTGTGAATAATTATCCTTGTTCTGCAATTTTTGTGTTCGCATCTTCGCACGGTTCCTTTATAATATAGGTAATACAATATAAAGGAGTCCCTTGACGATGCGAGCAATAAACCTTAAAACCAACCATCTGACAGCGCCTGTCGGTATTGACGCCGGGCCGCTGTTTTTGTCTTGGCAGTGCGCTGACGGCGTGCGCCAGACCGCCTATGAAATTCAACTGACCGCGAACGGTGAAATGGTTTGGCACAGCGGAAAGACGGAAGGCGCCGCCATGCACGCTGACGTCCCGGCAGTGGGCGGCTCCCGCGTGAGCGGGTGCTGGCGCGTGCGTCTGTGGGATGAAAACGATGTCCCCGGCGCGTGGAGTGAGGCACGCTTTGAGACCGGCCTTGCACAGTGCGACTGGGTAGGGGAGTGGGTGGACCCCGAGACCGAGCCAATCGACATCCCCGGTGACGATGCCATCAACGCCTTTGCCCGCCCCAATTGGGAGCGCAAGCAGGCAGAAAAAGAAGCCGCGGGCAAGGGTGCAGCCGAGTCGTACAAGCCCCATCGTCCGGCATCGTACCTGCGCAAAAGCTTCACGGCGTCCAAGGGCGAGGCACGGTTGTACATCACGGCAAAGGGACTGTATGTGGCATGGCTGAACGGCGTGCGCGTTGGTGATATGGTTTTGGCCCCCGGCAGCTTTACCGGGAACAAGCATCTTGGTGCGCAGACCTACGATGTGACCGCGCTGCTGCACGAGGGCGAGAATGAGCTTTTAATTGCTCTCGGTGATGGCTGGCACCGCAGCACGGGCGGTGTGGATGGCGACCGTGATTTGTTCGGTGATACCCTGGGCGTGCTGTTTCAGCTGGAGGTGGACGGCAAACCGGTCTGCGTTTCCGATGACACGATGCAGGCAACGCAATGCGGGCCTATTCGTCAGAACGATATGCAGCAGGGCGAGGTCTACAATGCACAACTTGAGGACGAGCTGACCGGCTGGCACGGTGTGCGTACCTACCGTAATGATCTGCCCATTACCGGTATGAATACCGTGCCGATTCTGGAACACGAAGCATTCCCCGGCAAGCTGCTGCAAACGCCCAACGGCGAGACGGTGCTGGACTTTGGGCAGAATATCGCCGGTTATGTGGAGATAACGCTGATCGCCCACACCGGACAGAAGGTCAAGCTGACTTGCGGCGAAGCGTTGGACGAAAACGGAAACTTTACCCAAGAAAACTTTCAAGACCGCAACCGCCACAAGGAGGGCGGCACCGCCCAGATGCTGGAGCTTATCTGTAAAGAGGGGAAAAACCACTTTAAGCCCAGCTTCACCATTATGGGCTTCCGCTACGCCAAGGTCGAAACCGATGCCGATTTGACCGATGCCGTGTTTACTGCCTACGCCGTCTACTCTGATATGGCGGTGACGGGCGCGTTTACCTGCGGAAATGACGCGGTGAACCGGCTTGTTAAGAACAGCGTCTGGAGCCAGAAGGGCAACTTCTGCGATGTCCCCACCGACTGCCCGACCCGCGAACGCGCCGGCTGGACAGGGGATATGGGCGTGTTTATTGAAACCGGCTTGACCCTGATGGACTGCTACCCCGTGGCGGAAAAATGGCTGGCGGAGTGCCGCCTGAACCAGTACCCGGACGGTCGCATGGCAAACATTGCCCCGCCGAACGCCCGTCCCGGCTATATGACCCCGATGCTCTGCATGTCGGCAGGGTGGGGCGATGCGGCGATTTTGGTGCCGTATGCGATGTACAAACGCACGGGTGACCGCAAAATTCTGGCGGACAACTACGCGATGATGCAGCGTTGGTACGGCTTTTTGCTGGGACGTGCGCAGCAGACGACCGATGAGCAGCAGGGCGGCGATTACGCCAAGTACACTGTGCTGAACGGTATGGACTACGGTGAATGGTGCGAGCCGGGCATTACCCCCATGCAGGCAATGATGAACCCGCGCAAGAGCGTGGGAACGGCATATCTGGCCTACTCTGGGCGCTTGATGGCGGAAGTAGCTGATACACTGGGCAAGGCGGACGATGCTGCCAACTACCGCGATACTGCCGCCAACGCCGTAAAAGCCTACCGCGCGGCGTTCACCGAGAACGGCATTATCCACCTGACCGCCAGTGCGAGTATGTCCGCGCCATTGCCTTTGCCCTGCTGGGTGAGGACGAAAGCAAGACCGCCGCTGCAACGCTGAACCAAATGGTCATCGAGAACGGCTACCACCTGAACACGGGCTTTTGTCCACACCGTTTTGTGCGATGTGCTGGCAAAATACGGCTATGTGGACACTGCCTACAAGCTGCTTTTGCAGCCCGACGCCCCCGGCTGGCTGTATGAGGTCGGCAAGGGAGCCACGACTGTTTGGGAAACCTGGACGGGCATTGACGAAAACGGAAAGCCGCACGAATCCCTGAACCATTACAGCTACGGTGCCATCTGCGGCTGGCTGTTCGGCGGCGTGTGTGGCATTCATTACGCGGACGGCACACTGACGATCGCCCCGACGCCCGACAAAGCGCTGGGCTGGGCAAAAGCCACCTACGATTCCCCAGCCGGGCGCATTGTAAGCGGCTGGCGATATAACGGCGATGCGGTAACCTATGAGTTTGAGATCCCTGCCAATCTGACCGCCGATGTCACCCTGCCCGATGGGCGTAAGTTTACCCTTGCCCCCGGAAAGTACACAGTATAAAAGCGCCTGCCCTGCCGTAAAACTTACGGCAGGGCAGGCGCTGTTTTGATAAACTGGAATTTGCCCCTCGGTCAAATTGAATTTACCCCTTATCAAATTCCAAAGGTTTCTGGTGGGATATCTATTCCAATCATTCGTCCAAATGCAAGTCCCCATTTCACAAAATTATATGATATGGATGTAATTATATTATCTGTAATAATATATCCCTCTTTAACTGGAGATTCTAAGTTGGCATCCCACCCTACCATCTTTTCTAAATCTTGTTCGGTAAAACCTTCTTCCATGATTTCTTCTTTATTTACACCTGCCATAAATGGTTTACCACTCAACAAACCTGCTTTAACAAGCATGAGCGGAGCAATAGAAATTGCTCCAATCGCTTTATTTTCAAACTTACGGATAAATTCTATAACTTCTTCATTTTCTATTGCTTCCCTAATATCCATAGCTCCTGGCAAGATTAAGCTATCATACTCATCAATATTTATTTCAGAAATTGTCTGGTTAGGCAAAACCATCAATCCATCTTCACTCTTAACAGCTTCCTTTGTATGTGCAAATATTACAACCTCTTTTTCTGCTAAAGCAAGTATTTCAAGAGCCACACTAAATTCAAAATTACAAAAAGAATTATAAATCAATACTGCTGTTTTCTTCATTATATCCTCCGTCATCTTCAAATTTTCATCTGTTCGACCTATTGAAATGCGCAAATTCCGATTTTCTGCCCTAAGTTTATCACACAAAAAACCGAGTTTCAACGCAGGAAAAGCAAATCCCCTGTCCTTTCGGGCAGGGGATTGCGGTTTAGCCATGCTGTTTGAGATATTCGGCGCTGAGTTGCAAACTCTTTATGGGGGAGTTATCCACCCAGTTGCGGTGGCTTTCCAAAATCACGGCATCTACGCCGATAGTAAGCGCCTGTGCCATCAGGCTGTCGAGATCCATATTGCCGGTACCCAGCTCCATGCTGTCGGTTTTCAGAATCGGCGTTACGGCGCTGCCCGAAATGCGGGTGCCGCGGTCGTTGATATGCCACAGCTTCATGCGGGTCCCCAGACGCTGCATCCACGCAAGGGCGTTGGCGCCGCCCTCGGTAAACCAGTAGCTGTCAAACTCAAAGTTGACGAACTGCGGGTCGGTTTCCTCCAGCAAAATGTCGTAGGCACGCTTTTCGGCGTTGACATGACGCAGCTCACAGTTGTGGTTGTGGTACAAAAGCTCCACGCCCTCGGCCTTCAGCGCCTCACCCGCCTTGTTCAGCCGTGCGGCAAGGTCGTGCATCGTGGCTTCATCGCCGTAATCAAAGCGATACATTCCGGTAATAACGACATACTTAGTGCCAAAGCTTTTGGCTTCGTCCGCCACCGCTTTGGCATCGCGCTCCAGACTGCCCAAATCGGTGTGCAGGCTGACGACCTGCAGCCCCGCTTCTTTGACCAAAGCGTGCCAGTCGAGATTGCCGCCCTTGCCCACGGGCATACCCGCCGCCTTGGTCAGCAGCCGCACCATAAAGCCGATGGGGTGGATCATAAACCCGCACAGCTCAATGCCGCCATAGCCTGCGGCTTTCATGGCGGCCAGCGTCTGCCGTGCCTCGTTTTCGTTGCTTAAAACGGTTCCCAGCATAAATTGCTGGACTGCCTTTGTGGGCATGGTTCAGCCCTCCATCTTGATGATTTTTCCCGTTGTGATGCCGTTTTCGTTGAAGCTGTCCACGCAGACATAATAGGTCTGCCCGGCCATCAGCGTGGAAAGCGTGACCTCATCAGCATCGTAGACAAGCCAGCTCTGGTACAGCTTATCCGGTGCAATGCCGTAGCGCACATTGCAGCCCTGCGCGTTCTCGATGTGCTGCCAACTGATTTTGCCGTCCAGCGCGTCCACACGCACGGCTTTGGCGTTGGCTTGGGCAGGGCAAGCGCCCTCGCCGTTGCCGAACACGCGCAGCCCACTGATGCGCAAGGTCTGCCCGTAAGGCAGTGCGCCGCCTGTGACACGGACATACCGCGCGCGGATGCCATCGGCATACTCATAGTAACCGTTGGAGCATTCGCGGGCAACGTCCTCGCGCAGTGTCCATACCTTGCCGTCCAAGCTGGTTTCCACGGTGTAATGCGAAATTTGCAGGCGAGTTTCAATGTGACGGGTCTTGCGGTCGTCACCGTAGCTGTCGGCAGGGAAGTCCACGACGAGTTTTTCATCGGCCATGTTGACCTGAATCGCGCGGACATCATAATCACGGCCTAAATCCACACACAGCCATTCGCCGGGCTGGTCGCTGCCCGCGCTCCACCAGCGGCGGCAGTCCTCGTCCACGGTATTCACCGGGTCGCTGCCCTCAGCGGTGGAGGATGCCGTCACGGCCTTGCGGTAGCTTAACAGCATCCACTTGGGCTGCTGGCTGGCGGCGTCAAATTTGCCTGCCGGAATTTCGTGCGGGTAGTCGGCAAAATTCTGGTTGCAGAACAGCACGCCGTCCTTGTCAAACCCGGCAGGAAACAGCCCCACGCGACGCTCAAAGTCGTGGTTGACCGAAATGCGCATCGTGGACGCGTGCCAGTAGTTGCCGTATTTGTCGGCAATCGTGCTGCCGTGGCCTGCGCCGGTCATAAACCCGCCCGGCTTGGAGGAAAACGGATTGGATGCCTGCAGCGTGAACGGTCCCAGCGGGGATTTGGCGGTGTACACACCATCGGCGTAGGTGTTGTACTGGGTGCCGGGGCAGGCGTATTGCAGATAATACGTACCGTTGTGCTTTGTCATAAACGCGCCCTCAATGTAGGGCTTGCCGACGGCGTTGAACATAGCGGTCAGCGCCTCAGCGTTCAGCCCCGGAATCTGCGCCATCTGGGGCGGCAGCTCCAGCTTGCCGGTCGCCTCGTTATAGAACGGCTTCATGGATTTGTAAAGCACGCTGCTCTCTTTATCCACAATGCCGTTGTTGCCGGGGCGCTCATAGCCCAATTCTTCTTCGCGCCCGAAAATCAGTTCTTTCTTTTCCCCGATGGGCGTCATGGTTTCGGGGTCAAGCTCCACACCCCAGATGGGCGAGGTGTTGGAGCAGCCCCAGTAGAAATACACGCGCCCGTCATCATCGCAAAACATATCGGGGTCCCAAAAGGCGAACGGGGCGCTGACCTCGGTAAACGGCTCGGTCAGCGGGTCAGCCGTGCGCAGAATCGGGCAGTTACGCCCCTTGCGGCTGGCAGAAAAATAGAGATAATCGCCGACCTGGCGCACATCGGGCGCGTAGTCATAAATCAGCAAATCGGGGTCGGCGTGGAAATCCCAATGCAGCAGATCGTCCGAGTACCAGAACCCGGCCGACATCGACACAAACAGGTAATATTTGCCCTTGAAATACACCAGTGTCGGGTCAGCGCCCTCGCGGAAACCGGCGATGCGCTCACCCTCCTTCATGTGCTGGTAGCGGTAGCCCAGATCCAAGGGGTTGCAGTAGGTTTTCATCATGTCACACATCCTTTTTGATGCCCTGCAAAACGCGGTTCAGCTGCTTGATGCTCTCGGCGTCCGTGCCTGCCTGCTTGAGCATACTCTCCACGGTCATACGCTGCATGGCGCGCTCCATCATGGCAACCAACGCGGGATTGTCCTTGACGGCGGCGGCGACATCACCACGGGCGGCAGCCGCCTTGTCGGTGATGGCTTTCAAAACGGGTCCGACCTTGGCGTCTGCCATGGCAGCTGCCATATTGTCCTTGACGCTCCAGCAGGTTTCGTCCAACTCGCCGTCAAACCAGTTGTTCACGACCTGACGGTTGGACATGGCATAGGCGGGGTTCGGCTCGGCAACCTTGTTGACCAGAATCACGCTGGAATACGCCCCTGCGCGGGCCTCAATGCTGTGCTTGCCGGTGATGGGCACATTAAAAACAAACACTTTGTCGCCTTTTTTACTTTCGACCAAGTGTCCGTCCTTGTACAGAGAAACCTCCGGCAGGTTGGAGTATACTCTGACCTCGGTCACATCCTCCGTGCGGTCCACATAGCGGCTGCCGCAGGTATGTACAAAGGGCTGCTTGCTCCAGTAGGCCTTGTACAGGTAGAAGGCATCCTTCTTGATTTTGCGGTCAAAGGTGACAAGCCCCTTCTGGTTTTCGCCGTTTTTGCCGCCCTCATCGCGCCCATCGGCGGCAAAGTCGAACATATTCCAGACATGGGTCGCCCACAGCCACGGGCGGTCGGCAATCATTTTTGCCATATGCTCGTGGTAGACGCACTGGTAGGTTTCGGTGTAGTCGCCTTTTTCGGGGTGGGCGCTCTGATAGGCGGGGTTTGCGTCCGCGCCGTACTCTGAAAAACCGATGCAGCGGTTGGGATATTTGGCGTGGTAGGTATCAAAAAAGTCATCGTTCTGATCCAACTCACCCAAATACCAGCCAAAATACAGGTTGTAGCTGTTCACATCGGGAATTTCCAGAATCGGGCTGGTGATTTCCAGCATAAAGACGTTCGCCATCGTGGTCAGGCGGGTGGGGTCGAGCTTGTGCGCCAAATCGTTGAGGGCGCGGTGGTTTTCCAGCAGCTCCTCATTCACAGGGCTGGCGGCGGTAATTTCATTGGACAGCCCCCAAACGGCAATGCAGGGGTGGTTGTAGTTCTGCACGATGAGTTCTTCCATCTGGGTCAGCGTGTTGGCGCGCCCGTTGTGCATGTGCATCGTGATGTAGGGGATTTCCGCCCAGATGACAAGACCCTTTTCGTCGCACAGGTCATAGAATGCCTGCGCGTGCTGGTAGTGGGCAAGGCGGATGGTGTTGGCGCCCATCTCCAGAATCAGCGCCATATCTTCTTCCATCATCTCGCGGGTGATGGCAACGCCCGCGCCCTTGCGGTCCTGATGGCGGGAGACACCGCGCAGGGGATAGGGGTGGCCGTTCAAAATGAAGCCCTTCTGCGGGTCAATCTCAAACTTGCGGCAGCCGAAGCGGGCGGTCTCGGTCTCGCCATTGTCCAGCCGCGCAGTTACGGTGTAGAGATACGGGTCATCAAGACCGTCCCACAGGCGGGCGTGCTCCAGCGTGAACACGGCTCTGGCGGTGCCGTCCTTGACGGCGGCGCTCGTCTGCTGGCCGTCAAGCGTGAAGTTGACGCTCTGCGCGCCCACGACGAACGCCTCCACAGTCACCTCACAGCGGCGCTCGTCAAGGTCAGTCACAGCAGGCGTGACCTTGACGGGCACAGCGCCGTTTGCGGCAAGGGCAAAGTGAGCAGCAGGTACAATATGCAGCGTAACATCGCGGTAAATGCCGCCATAGAAGGTGAAGTCGGCTTTCTGCGGGTAAACGGTGTCGTTGTCGCTGTTGTCTACATTTACGCGCAGCAGGTTGCTGCCGTTGCGCAGCGCATCGGTAATGTCCACGCAAAATGCCGAATAGCCGCCCTTATGCTCAGCAAGCTTTTGCTCGTTCAGGTAGACCTCGGCGGTCATGGCAACGGCGTCAAACTGCAAAACGGCACGTCCGTTTTCCGGCAGGGAAATGTTCGGCAGCACGGTGGTGTAGCTGCAGGTGCCGCGATAGTAGTCATGCCGCCGTCCTGCCCGTCCATGGCGTTCCAGGTGTGGGGCAGGGTGACGGTTTCATCGTGACCGTCTTTAGAAAAAATCCAATTCTGATTCAGTAAAATGGTCTTGCTCATAAAATGACTCCTTGTGTGTGGTTTTAACCTCAAAGAGCCGAAAGGGCTGCAAACCCTTTCGGCTTTGGGTAATGGGCTTACTGAAGCTGTTCTTTATAGAACTCAGACTGCGCAGCAGCCTTTCTCTCGGCAATGCGCTTCTGGACGTTGACCATCTCCTCCTTGGTCAGCGGGCAGCTGCGCATGGCAATCAGCGTAATGATCCAGCCGATGATAGGCAGACCAAACTTGAGGACCATAGCCATCCAGAAGATAGCAGGGGTGCAAGGATCCGTGGGCTGAGGCATCGTGGTGGTGTAGCCCAGCAGCGCAACAGCACCGGTAGCAATCACGGCGGCAAAAGAGGTGATAAGCTTATCGACCAGGCTGTAGGTGCCGGAGACAACGGCGGGGATATAACGTCCGCTGCGATCCAGCTCAAAGTCAATGGTATCTGCCATGTACGAGGTGTTGGAGGTGGTGATGCACATGTTGGAGCCGTTCTGCAGCAGAGACAGAATGACATAAATAATCATGGCGGGGCTGCCCATGACACCGATCTGTTTGGGGTCAATGACAATGAAGAACACGACCATAACAGCGGTGATGACCAGGCTGATGCAGGTAAAATTGACAATGCCCTTTTTGCTGCCGTGCTTGCCGACATATTTGGCACCGAAAGCGGCAAAGAAGATGGACGGGATCATGCTGATAACTGTCAGGATCGTGCCAAGACCTATATTGCCGATGATAATGCCGCCGAGAAGTGTGCCGATGATCGCCTGACTGCCGACCTGCTGAGCCAGCTTATCAGAAGCGTTGGAGGCAATGTAGCACTGCAGCGGCTTGTTGTGCTTCAGAACCTCGACAATATCCGCAATCTTCAGCGGTTCGGCTTTCTTGGTGCCAACAAAGTTTTCGGGTTTGTCGAAGGCGGAAACGCCGAGGCATACCAGCAGGGTGCCGATAGCGGCAACAATCAGGGTGATATTGCAGGCAGCGGTCAGAAATGCCTGATTATAGGTGCCGCCGCACTTGGGCAGCAGGACGACGTTCAGCACCATCGACATGACCATCGGCACCAGATAGTTGAATGCGGTCGTCCAGACGCCGAGGGTGGGGCGCTGGCGCGGGTCATTCGTCATAATGGCGGGAATCGTCTGCGCGGTCATGTTGCTGACAGTGTAGCCGATGATGTACAGGACGTACAGCAGGGCGAACACCGGCAGCCCCAGCCCCTTGGACGAAAAGCCGGTGAACATTCCGTACAGGGCGAGCGCTTCGATCAGATAGCCGGCAATCAGCAAAACGCGCAGCTTGCCGAACTTGGTGTTGACACGGTCATACACAAAGGCGAGCAGCGGGTCGGTGATGCCGTCCAGAATACGGGAGCAGGTCAGGATAATGCCAACGGCGGCGGTAGTGATGCCGTAGCCGATGCTGGCAGAGTAGCTTGCCATACCGATGAGGGAGTAGACGCTCATGCCGACAAGACCGTTGCAGGCGTAGCAGATGATTTGCCATGTTTTGGCGCGGCGGTATTGTACGCCGTCAACTTCTGAAGCAGTGGGTTTCTTTTTGAACATTTTGTTTTCCTCCTAAAAATTCCGCAGTGATTTTTCTCGCTGATACCACTATACCAGAAGCAAAACGGCAGCAGGGGATAAAAATCAGAGGGTGAGGAATAAAAATTCGCGCGTTTTTTCGATGTACATGAAATATTACCCTGTTTTACTAAATACTATCCTCACGGCTTGCGCTTGCTATGCTATGATACAGGTACAGAAGTTTCTTGATTTGCTTTAGACAGCACAGGTAAGGAGAAAATCATGCAGAAATTTGAAAAAGGCTTCTTTGTCGGCGCGGCCACTGCCGCCCATCAGGTCGAGGGCAACAACATTCATTCCGACTACTGGGCGCAGGAGCAGCTGCCCCATTCGAGCTTTGCCGAACCCAGCGGCATTGCCTGCGACCACTATAATCGGTATGAAGAAGATATCCGCCTGCTGGCGGACGCCGGGCTGAACGCCTACCGCTTTTCTATCGAATGGGCGCGCATCGAGCCGGAGGAGGGCAAGTTTGACCCCGCCGAAATCGAGCATTACCGCAAGGTCATTGCCTGCTGCAAGGCGCACGGCGTGGAACCCGTTGTGACGCTGCTGCACTTCACCAGCCCCAAATGGCTGATTGCCAAGGGCGGCTGGGAGGCAGAATCCACGGTCGAATACTTCAAGCGCTATGCCAGCTATGTGATGGAACAGCTGGGCAGCGAATTGCGCTATGTCTGCACCATCAACGAGGCCAATATGGGCTTGCAGCTTGCGTCAATCTCCAAGCGGTTCCGCCTGATGGCAGAGCAGGCCGCCAAGGCTGCTGCCAGTGCAGGAAAATCTGCCGAGGGCAGCGTGCAGGTGGGCATGAACTTCCAGAAGATGATGGAGAACATGAAGTACGCCGCCGCCGAAAACGCCGCCGTGTTCGGCACGCCGCAGCCGAAAATTTTCGTCAGCGAGCGCACACCCGAAGGCGATCTGCTGGTGATGCGCGCCCACGCAGCCGCACGGGATGCCATCAAAGCCCTCTGCCCGCAGGTCAAGGTGGGTCTGACCCTCTCGCTGCACGACCTGCAGGCCCAGCCGGGCGGTGAAGCCTTTGCCGCCGCTGCGTGGGAGGAAGAGTTCACCCACTATCTTCCTTATATTAAAGAGGATGACTTCCTTGGTGTGCAGAACTACACCCGCACGCTGTACGGTGCGCAGGGGCAGTTGCCCGCCCCGCAGGGGGCCGAGCTGACCCAGATGGACTACGAGTTTTATCCGCAGGCACTGGAAAATGTCATCCGCAAGGTGGCGCAGGATTTCCACGGTGATCTGATCGTGACCGAAAACGGCATCGCCACCGCCGATGATACCCGCCGCGTGGCGTTTATCGAGGCCGCGTTGGCTGGTGTGCAAAACTGCATCGCCGATGGTATCCCGGTCAAGGGATACTTCCACTGGAGCCTGATGGATAACTTTGAGTGGCAGAAGGGCTATGCTATGAACTTTGGCCTGATTGCCGTAAACCGCGAAACGATGCAGCGCACCGCCAAGCCCAGCCTTGCCGTGCTGGGCAGCTACACCAATGCATAAAGGCAACACCGCACAATTCCCGCCTAACGGCTTAAGCACCGCTCCGTCGGCTGCGGTACGGCATCTGCGTTGCCAAAATGCTCGATAAGACACAAAGTATTATCTGCGCTTTTGGCTTAGCATCTGCCGCACCTCGCTCGCCGTATCGGCACTTAGAATTATGCGGTATTGCCTAAAGAATCAGGGGGGCTGTCTGTACGGCAGCCCCTTTTTGTGGTATGCTGGGTTAAAACGGAGGTGACGAAATGGACGTTTTTCAAAATATGACGCTCTTTTCGGAGATGATTCGCTGCGGCGGCGATATTTACACATGGTGCTATGACGCCGACGGCAAGCTGCTGAAAAGCAACTGCCCGGACGCGGGGTTTCTTTCCGGTGTATTTGATTTATTCGGCTGCCGCAAAAAAATGCTGGACTACGGCAGGCAGCACGCAACGCCTGTCACGCTCGGCACAGCCTTGGGTATGACATGGGCGGCGGCGTTTGAAAAAGACGGCGATACGTTAAAACGTGCGTGGGTCATCGGCCCGGTGTTTTATCGGGATGTATCCATGCGCGGCATTGAACACGGGCTGCAATATTACAGCCGTCTGGAGGTCAGCGTCGCGTGGACGATGCAGCTGTACGAGGCACTGAAAAGCGTACCCGTGCTGCAATGCACCATTTTGCACCGCTACACCCTGATGCTGCATTACTGCCTGTGCGGCGAGCATCTTACGCTGAGCGATATCAACAGCGACGCGCTGGCAAAACCCGCCGATGCCCCGCAAAAACCCGCGCACGACCGCCACAAGGTCTGGATGGCAGAGCAGGGACTTTTGCAGATGGTGCGCACGGGGGATTTAAACTACAAGCAGGCGCTTTCTGCCAGCATGGGCATCAGTGCGGGCGTACCCGTGCGCAGCGATGACGTTTTGCGCCAAAGCAAGACCAGCATTATCGTGTTTACCTCGCTGGTGTGCCGCGCCGCCATCGAGGGCGGGCTTTCGCCCGAGGAATCTTACGCGCTGGGGGATAATTACATTCAGTCTGCTGAAAATGCCAAAACCATGGACGATTTGGACCCGCTTGCGCTGATCATGTATGATGATTTTGTGCGCCGTGTGCATAAATGCCGCACAAACCCTAACCTCAGCCAACAGGTGCAAAAGTGCGTGGACTACATTGAAATGCATCTGGAGGAAAAAATCTGCGCCGCCGATTTGGCTGCACAGGTGGGCTATACTGAATATTATCTGACCCACAAATTCAAGGAGGAAACGGGTTTGAGCGTGACAGATTACATCAAATTTGCCAAAATTGAGCGCGCCAAGGTTTTGCTGAAAAGCACCGGCCAGACCGTGCAGGACATTGCGGCAGCGCTTTCCTTCAGCACACGCAACTATTTCAGCCGCGTTTTTCAGGAAGTGACCGGGCAAACCCCCATGGAATACCGCGAAAAATAAATACTTATTAAAAAACCTCTGCCAGGCAAACATCCAGTCTGGCAGAGGTTTTTGTGTTTTATTCTTGTGCCAGTGCCCGGACCGTTCTGACCACGCGGGAGGCGTTGATTTTTACCTGCTCCAGCGTCACTGCGCCGCTGTCGATGCCCTGCAGCAGGTTGTCATAATCACCCTTGTTGCCGGGCATGAACAGGTCGCCGCCTGCCGCAGCTACATACTGCGCCTGCGAATCCCGGTGTGCAGAGCGCGCATCCGCCATCGGTGTGACCCAGTCGGTCATGACGATGCCCTCATACCCGAACTCGGCACGCAGAATATCCATAATCAGCCCGCGGCTTTCGGCGGTGTGGGTGCCGTTCAGCAGGTTGTAGGAGGTCATAACGGCCTTGGGCTGGGCTTCCCGCACGCAGATACCAAAGCCCTTCAGGTAGATTTCACGCATGGCACGCTCGGAAACGATGCTGTTGTTGCGGTAGCGGTTGTACTCTTTATTGTTGGCGGCGTAATGCTTGATAGTCGTGCCGCAGCCCTTGTGTGCCTGTACACCGCGCGTCATCGCAGCGGCCATCTTACCGGAGACGAGAGGATCCTCGGAGTAATACTCAAAATTGCGCCCGCAGCGGATCGAACGGTGGATGTTCAGCGCCGGGGCAAGCCACAGATGCACACCGAAACGCTCCATCTCCTCGCCGACAATGTCACCGCACTGCTCCACAAAAGTAAGGTCAAAGCTCTGTGCCAGCGCGGTGCCGATGGGAATGGCTGTGCAGTATTGGGTTTTGATTTCGCAGCCGGGCTTCGGCTTGCTGCTGCCGCCCATCAGGCTCATCACAAGCTTCATTGGGCCGGACAGCATTTCCTGAATGGAAGCCGGCATTGCGGTGCTTCCGACAGCGTGCTTGCCCTTATCGTCCTCATAATACTCTTTCGCAAGGCGCAGACCGGCAGGGCCATCAGCCATAATAAGGAAGGGGAAGCCGCTGATCTTGTCGCAGCTCTCACCCGCAGCACCGCAGACATGGTGGCCCGCCGTGCCGATCATCGAAGCAAACCCCTTTGCGTTCGGATCGAAATCGCCAATCAGAAGCAAGGCGGCGTCCTCCTTGGTCAGGGCGTCCACCTCGGGCAGAACTTCCTCGGTGCGGTCGTAGGCTACCGTTTCACAGGCAATCGCGACCGGGTCGATTTCGATGACCGGCACACCCGCCGGGCGTTCCATCGTTGAGGCAGGGGCAGTAAGGTCAGTGAAATCTGTGCTGCCAAGCACATTATTTGCCTGCAGGGTCGTGACTGTCTTGTCCAGATGCAGGACGGCGGCGGGGGCGGTTTCGACGCTGCTGACACCGACACGGACAAGGTAATCGCCTGCCTCCAGAATATAGGAGGCAGTTTCGGTATCATAGGCTGCCATCTCCGGCAGGGTAAAGGAGCAGGTGACCGATTCCGTTTCACCGGGGGCAAGCTCGTGCGTTTTGGCAAAGGCGCAAAGCTCCTGCCAAGGTGCATCGAGTTTGCCGGAGGGCTTGCTCAGATACACCTGCACGACCTGCCGGCCTGCCAAAGCGCCGATGTTTTCCACGAAAGTACGCACAGTGATCTGTGCGCCGTTTGCCTCCACTGCGACAGCTCCAAGGCGGAACTCTGTGTAGGAAAGCCCGTGTCCAAAGGGGAACAGAGCCGGTTTGCGGAAGGTATCAAAATAGCGGTAGCCTACATAGATGCCCTCGCGGTAGCGGGTTTCGTTCATGTCCTCAAAGTCGGGCATTTCAGGGTATTCCTCAAAGGCGGCCCAAGTCGTCGTAAGCTTGCCGGAGGGATTGGCCTTGCCCAGCAGAATATCCGCCAGCGCACCGCCGGTCTCGACACCGAGCTGAGAGAGCAGCAGAATGTTGCGCACGTCCATAACGGGGGAGAGATCCACCACGCCGCCGACATTCAGCACCAGCATAAAGCGGGTGAACTTTTTGTCCAGCGCCAGAATATCCCGCACCTCGGAATCCGTCAGGCGGATGTCGCCCTTGAGCGGCGTGCGGTCGTTGCCCTCACCGGAAATGCGGGAGACAACATAAATTGCTGCATCGCCCTCAGCGTTGAGCGGCAGGTTATATTCTGGCTCAGGCATGGCCTTGCCCATGCCGTAGAGGATGAAGTTCTGTTTGACGGCTTTGGCGTCCTTTTTCAGCTGCTTCAAAAAGGCCTTGTGGGCCTTTTTCCGCGCCTGCTCGTAGCCGGTGTGCCACTCCATCCCGGTCAGGGTAAAGCCTGCCTGCTGCAGCCCTTCCTCAATGGTTACGCTATAGCGGGAATTAACCTCGCCGGAGCCGGTGCCGCCGCGAATCGTGCGGCGCACGCCGCTGCCATAAGCAGCAAGGGTGCAGGGCTTTTCCAGTGGGAAGCTGCCGTCCTTTTTCAGCAGCACGGTGCAGCCCGCTAAATTTTTGCGCAGCGCTTCGATGTGGCGCAGCTCATAATCGGCCATTGCAGGGGTATTTTTCATGGGAAACATCCTCCTTTTTCATTAGTATACAAGAAATATCCGCAGGCAGGGAAGTGAACATTTCGTGTTTTGAGATAATAATTAGGGAATTACCGCATAATTCTAAGTGCCGATACGGCGAGCGAGGTGCGGCAGATGCCAAGCCAAAAGCGCAGATAATACTGGATGCTGCAAGGTGAGCGCCGCCAGTGGCGGAAACAGCGAACCGAAGCAGGGCAGCGGTCGCAGAGTGCGAGGGGTTTGCCCCCGAAGCACGATGCGGGTACCGCAACCCGACATTATCGAGCATTTTGGCAACGCAGATGCCGTGCCGCAGCTGCCGGAGCGGTGCTTAAGCCGCAAGGCGGGAATTGTGCGGTGTTGCCTAAGGCTGTCCGCCTCGCGGGCAATGTAGCGCTGCGCCTGTACCAGATGCTGCTGAATAGCAGCGGGCCTGCTAAAGACCGCACTGTTGAGATAGGCTACGGCATTTTGCCTTCCTACGAAGGAAACGGCTATATGACCGAGGCGGTTCAAGGCATGATCCGGTGGGCATTTGCGCAGCAAGATGTGGATTTTGTGGAGGCGGAAGCCGACCCGGACAACCGCGCATCCCAGCGCATATTGGAAAAATGCGGCTTTGTGCCAAACGGGAAAACAGGGGAGGAAGGCCCCCGTTTTGTGGTGGAACGACCCCAAACAACCTGAGCGTTAATTCAGAAAAGGTATTGGCGGGGTGGGCTGCAATAAGGCAAATAAACCTGCCCGCAGGAAAAAAGAGCAATATGTCTGCACCGTTCTGTAGCTTTACAAAAGGAAGGGAAAAAGAGTATAATCTGAACAATCGGCATAGGAAATATACGGTAAGGCAAGACAGAAACGCACAATATCAGTTGATGCAAGGCGATTGCCATATTTGGCGGGTAAGCTGCATCGGATCACGAAACGGGGATTTACCATGATACGCATCGCAATCGTAGAGGATGATACAGGGTATCGCAGTCAACTCAGAAAGTACATTGATCAGTATCAAAGCGATTTTTCGGAAACGGTCAGTGTATCTGAATTTTCAGACGGATTGGAAATTGTCGAAAAATATAAATCCGAGTATGACATAATCCTGATGGATATCCAAATGAAGCATATGGACGGTATGCAGGCGGCCATGCGCATACGGGATATGGATAAAAATGTCATCATTATATTTATTACAAATTCTGCGCAATTTGCTGTGCAGGGATATAAGGTCGAGGCATTAGACTATGTATTGAAACCCATTCAATACTTTGCCTTCTCCCAGGTGCTGCATAATGCGGTTAAAAAAGTACATGGAAAATCCAAGTTCTATATACATCTGATACAGGAGAGCAAGATGATCCGGCTGGATGCAGACCAGATACTGTATATTGAAAGCCGCGGGCATACAATTATCTACCATACCGAGATCGGTGAGTATGCAGAGAGAGGATCACTGAAAAGCGCCGAGGAAAAGCTCGCGCAGAGGCATTACTATAAGTGCAACAACTGCTATTTGGTAAATCTGGCGCATGTGGAGCGTGTGAATCAGCTGGTCGTAACCGTAAAAGGGCAGAATCTGCAAATCAGCCGCGCACGGAAGAAAAGCTTTATGGAAGCCCTTGCTGCATATATGGGAGGCGAATAACAGGCGTGATACAGGATATTCCGAAATTATATACTGCGCTGGCGGAGTGGTTGGCATGTGTGCTGTTTGTAAGGCTGCTGCCCCAGCGTTATGATGCAGTAAAAACGGCCGGGATCCTGGCAGCAGCGCTGCCCTTATTCGGTTTGGTGCAGTGGTTGATCGGCATTGTTCCGCTAAGCCTTTGGATTCCCGGCATGATCGTGGCTTTGGTTTTGATGTACGCTACAATCTGGTTGTGCTGCCGCTTGAACTTTTGTGATACGGGTTTTTGGTGGGCGCTGGCGTTCACGCTGGCAGAGTTTGTTGCATCGCTGGAGTGGCAGCTCTATTCATTCGGCGCATCAAAGATGCCGGGCAGTTGGTGGATACAGGGACTGTTCTTGCTGGCTTTTTATGGCGGCGGCTTTGGCGTTTTTCTGCGACTTGAGCAGAAAAGGCTGAGAGATAAAGCGCCACTGCATATGACAAGGCGTGAAAGCATATCGGCGGCCGTTATAGCGATCTGCACATTTTTAATCAGCAATATCAGCTATGTGACGACCAATACGCCGTTCAGCGGGCGTATGACCACGGAAATATTCTGGATACGAACGCTGGTGGATTTCGCGGGCGTGGCTGTGCTGCTTTCCATGCAGGATAGGTGGCAGGACATGCAGACCCAACACGAATTAACGGCAATCCAGACACTTTTAAAGCGGCAGTATGAGCAATACCGCATCAGTCGTGATAACAGTGAAGCAATCAACCGCAAATACCACGACTTAAAGCATCAGATACAGGTCATTCGGATGGAGTCAGATGCGGCCAGAAGAGAGGAATACCTTTCGCAACTGGAAAAAGGAATGCAGAGCCTGGGTGTGAATCAGCATACCGGAAATGATGTGCTGGATACGATCCTGTCAGATAAGCAGCTGTATTGCAGTCAGCATCAGATCACGTTGACGATCGTTGCGGACGGTGCAAGGTTGGATTTTATTGAAACGATGGACATCTGCAGCATATTCGGCAATGCGCTTGACAATGCAATAGAGGGTGTGGAAAAGCTGGCTGACCCGCAGCAGCGCCTTATCCGGGTGGCTGTCTATACGCAGAATGTGTTTTTGATTATCCGGGTGGAAAACTACTGTACAGCGCAACTTTCTGTTGTGGACGGAGAGTATCGCACAACGAAGCATGATAAGGATATGCATGGCTACGGGATAAAAAGCATCCGATATACAGCAGAGAAGTATGGCGGATCGGTTTCTGCAGATTGTTCAGATAACTGGTTCCATCTGAGCGTTCTCCTTCCATTGCCGGAAAAAGCCTGATCCTATACAGAACGGCTGTGCGGTTACATGGTATAAAAATTTCTGCCGTGCCGCAGCCGCTGGAGCGGTGCTTAAGCCGTAAGGCGGGAATTATGCGGTGTTGCCTTGGAAATACGGCCGGCCAGCGCGCAGACAAAAATAGTTTTAAGCATGTGGGAGCGGTGCAGAGTTGATCTGCACCGCTTTTTTGTGGAATGCACAAAAGGAAACATATATGTCCGAAAAAAGTGTTCAAGAATGCAAGTTGTGCCACTGTGGAGACGGGTTATGCCAAAATCCCCCGAAAAAAGAAGGAGTTGTGCTACACTTAAAACGTAACAGCAGAAAGGAAGGAGGTGAAAACTGTGAACAGACAAGCAGTGAACCCATATTTGCCATCGTGGGAATATATTCCGGATGGGGAACCGCATGTGTTCAATGGTAGAGTGTATGTCTATGGCTCACATGACCGCTTCAACGCACCGATCTTCTGTGTGAATGACTATGTTTGCTGGTCGGCGCCGGTGGAAGATCTTTCCGAATGGCGGTACGAGGGAGTTATCTACCGCAAAAAACAGGACCCCAAAAATCCATTGGGATACCATCTGCTTTTTGCACCGGATGTCTGCCAGGGCCCGGACGGCCGGTACTACCTCTACTATGCGTTTGACTTTTTAGGCATTATGAGCGTGGCGGTCTGCGATACACCTGCGGGAGAATATAAATTTTTGGGTCATATTCACTATGCGGACGGCACACTCTGGGGACGAAGAAGGGGAGATCAGCTTCCGTTTGATCCCGGCGTTTTGGTAGATGATGACGGGCGCGTGTGGCTGTATTCTGGCTTTTATAATGCAGTGCCTGCTATTCTGACAGGTGGACACAAGCTTAGATGTGACGGCGGTACAGTTCTGGAACTTGAAAAAGATATGGTGACGATAAAAACGGAGCCGCGCGTGATTTTCCCTAAAAAAGGGCCGGGAGCTTTTCAAGGACATGAGTTTTTTGAGGCAAGCTCGATACGCAAGGAAGGGAAAACCTATATCTTCGTATACTCCTCTCGTCATAACCATGAATTGTGCTATGCTACCAGCCAAAGCCCTGACAGAGATTTCTCTTACGGCGGCACTCTGGTTAGTCAGGGTGATATCTTCCTGGACAGCAACCTGTCCGAAAAGCACGCAGCTAACTATTTGGGCAATACACATGGCGGGCTGCTCAAGCTAGAGGACAAATGGTATGTTTTCTATCATAGGCAAACCAACCGTCATTCGTATTCCCGGCAGGCTTGTGCCGAGAAGCTTCGGCGTAACGAAAACGGAGCGTTTCTGCAGGCAGAGGTCACAAGCTGCGGCCTAAACGATGGACCCTTAAAGGGAAAAGGCCGTTATGAGGCGCGTATTGCCTGCAACCTCTGGGGGAAGGATGGTACCGGACGCTATGACGGACCTTTTCCGAAATGGCGGCTGCGCAATCACCCCTATTTCACGCAGGACGGGCCGGACAGAGAGGACAGCGGCAATCAGTACATTGCCAATATGCGCGATGGTGCAGTGGCAGGATTCAAGTACTTTGCCTTTAAAGATGCTGCTGAGATAAAGGTACATTGTACCGGCTCTGCAAACGGACGCCTTCAGGTGTCAACCGCACCGGATTTTTCCACGCTGTGTGCCGATATTTTCATAAAAAACGGCAGTCAGGTGGGGGAAAAGGTGTCCCTTACGATCCCTGATGGAACCTATCCATTGTATTTCCGTTTTACGGGTAGTGGGAAAATGAATTTCCACTGGTTTGAATTACAATAAATACGCATTGAACCGCATACCCATTTACTTTTGAAGGAGAAAAGAAATGAAAAATAAGAAGAGGCTTGTGCCGTGGCTGATTGCTGCAGTTATCATTGCGGCATTGGCAGTAATAGGGAAAAAACTGTACGATTTGATGTTTGGCGGCTCCCTGGCAGTTACGACCGAGGATTTGAAGAACGGCATTATTGCTTGTAGCCCGGCTATTATCTTTATTGTTGTTGTACTGATCGCGGCGCTCATCGTAGTGGTCGCAGCCGGAAAGCTTAAGCAGCCGAAGCGCGCGCTGGTGCGTGCACAGGCTCCGATTGCAATTTTGCTGGCTATCACGCTTTCCGTCAACTGGGTTATTCTCGGCGTAGAATACTCGGTGGTGAACAGTGTTTTTGCTGAGAATGTCAAGGTCTCGGACGAAACAATGGCATCCGGCCGTGCGATTGCAGACCAGATTGCATCCGAGGGCATTGTTCTGCTGAAGAATGATGACAAGGCGCTGCCGTTGAGCGCCGGTACAAAGCTCAACTTGTTTGGCTGGTCGAGCGTTCGCCCGTTGTATGGCGGCACCGGCTCCGGTGACAGTGATACAAGCAATGCGGTTTCCCTGATTGACGGCCTTAAGCATGCAGGCTTTGAAGTTAATGAGGAGCTTGTGAAATTCTACGAGAATTTCCGTACAGAGCGTCCTGTCGGTACGATCCGTCTGCGTGAGATCGGCAGCAAGCGCGGCGATTTCACCGTTCCGGAGCCTACCATTGCAGAGTACGAGAACGCTAACATTTTTGAGGATGCGGTCGCTTACTCGGATACAGCGGTGGTTGTTGTCAGCCGTACCGGCGGCGAGGGCTTTGATATCCCGCAAAGCATCACCGGCCCGGATGAATACAATGCACAGTACGGCGGGCTCGCACAGTTCTATGATTTTACAACGCAGGCAGAAGACCTCGATGCCAGCAAGAGTTACCTGGAATTAAGCAACCGCGAGATTGCAATGGTAGATCGCGTTTGTAAAGAGTTCAAGAATGTTATCGTTGTGGTCAACTCCTCCAATGCTATGGAGCTTGGCTGGCTGGATCAGTATGACAGCATTAAGGCAGCCGTTCTGTGCGGTGCGCCCGGCGAGCTTGGCTTTGATTCCCTCGGAAAGATCCTGAGCGGTGAAGTGAATCCGTCCGGACATCTGGCGGATACCTATGTTTACGATCTGCTCGCAACACCCACGGCCAACAACTTCGGCGGCTTTGCGTATGATAACTATGCAGAGGTTACGGGGAGCCAGGACAACCGTGCCATGTTTGTCAACTACTGCGAGGGCATCTATGTTGGCTACAAATTCTATGAAACGGCTGCTGCAGAGGGCCTTATTGATTATGATAAAGTGGTTCAGTATCCGTTCGGCTATGGCTTGAGCTACACTACCTTTGATTCGTCAATTGCAGCTGTCGAGGATGATGGCGAGAAAATCACGCTGGATGTAGCAGTTAAAAATACCGGCGATACAGCAGGAAAATATGTTGCAGAAATTTTCTATGAGCCGCCGTATTATAACGGTGGCATCGAAAAGGCAGCAGCAAATCTTGTGCAGTACGCCAAGACGGAAATCCTGCAGCCCGGCGAAGCACAGACCCTGAAGATCACCTTCCGTTATGAGGATATGGCCTCCTATGATTCGAACGGCATCAAGAGTGCGAATGGTGCGTATGTACTCGAGGCAGGCGACTATAAGATCAATCTCTGCTCGGATTCTCATACGATCCTGGATACCTATGTTGCCAAGGTGGACAAGGACGTCATCTATGACGATGCACATGATGGCGCTCGCTCCACAGATCAGGTGGCTGCTACAAACCAGCTCACCTTTGCGCAGGGAGATGTGACCTATCTCAGCCGTGCTGATGGCTTTGCCAACTATGCAGAGGCTACCGCTGCGCCTGCAAACCATAGCCTGAGTGCACAGGCACTGGCAGACTATGCAAGTGCAGCAACCTTTGATGCGGCAAAATACGATGACCCCAATGCTGTGATGCCGACCACCGGGGCGAATAACGGGTTGAAACTTGCTGATCTGACCGGCGTTGCTTACGATGACCCCAAGTGGGAGCAGCTTCTCGATGAACTCACGGTCAATGACTTGTTCAGCCTTACGGCAGACGGTGGTTACCATACCGTTGGTGTTGAATCCATCGGCCTGTCCGCAACGGAGGACTGTGATGGTCCGACCGGTGTACACAGCAACTACAATCCTGCCGCAGGTCCGAGCTATCCCGGTTCTGTGATGCTGGCTTGCACCTGGAACCAGCCGCTGGCCAAGGCGCGCGGAGAACAGATTGCAAAAGAATGTGCTGAAATCAACTGCGCAGGCTGGTATGCACCTGCAATGAATATCCACCGCAGCGCATTCGGCGGGCGTAACTTTGAATACTATTCCGAGTGCGGCGTTCTCTCCGGGCTGACCGCAGCTGCGGAGGTGTCCGGCGCAACCGAAAATGGTCTGATTTGCTATGTGAAGCATTTTGCCTTCAACGATCAGGACAACTATCGTCAGAATAACATCTGCACATGGCTGAATGAACAGTCTGCCCGCGAAATTTACCTCAAGGCGTTTGAACAGCCGATCAAGGCAGGCGGCATGGGCGTTATGACCTCTATGAATGCGGTCGGTCCTGTCTGGGCCGGTGGCTGTAAGGCTCTTTTGACGAACATTCTGCGTGATGAATGGGGCTTCCATGGCGCTGTCATTACAGACGCAGTCGTCAGCCCATGGTATATGGACGGTAATCTGGCAATTCGTACCGGCGGCACGAAGATGCTGGCGTTTAACATTACGAATGAGTTCTACCGTGATTTGAACTCTGTCGGTACGGTAACGGCTATGCGCAATGCGGCACACGGCACGCTGTATGCATTGGCAAACTCCTTCGCTGTGACGCGTGCAGTAGCTGTGCCGAAGTGGGTAAAGACGACCTACGCAGTGGATGCAGTTGTTGCAATCATCCTTGTCGCTTGGGAGGTCTGCGCAATCTGCAAATACCGCAAGGCAAAAAAAGAGGACGAGGATACTGAGCAATAAGATGTCTTATGAAAGATAAAAGGAATACAGCAAAAACAGCCAATCAGGATATAATGCAGTGGATCCGTGAGGGAGGCTTGTTTGTAATTGTATGCAACCTCATTACGGTGTTTAAGTACATATTCCTGCAGTTCCTGCCTGCTGCTTTTGCAAATATGCCCAAGGTGGATTTTGGCTGGCCGGGAATCGAAGTGACCATGCTGGGAGCAACCTTCAAATGGAACATTTTGGGCTATGACGCAGAACATGGTGGTTTGCCTTATTTTTGCGCTTATATGATAGCCATGATACTGGGTGAGGTAATCAATTTCCCAATACAAAGAAATGTCGTTTTCCGCAGCAAGGGGAATCTTACCCGGCAAATCGTTTGGTATGCGGTTGCATTTTGCGTAATAACCTGTATTGTAAATTCTATAAACTGCATTTGGGTCGCTACTGCTGCGAGATATGTGCCAGATTTTATTTACAATATTGGTACAACGGTATTGAACGGCGGTGTTTCCATGGTAATCTTCTTTTTCGTCAACAAGGTCATTTTCCCAACCAGCGATTAAGACGACGTCTCTTATCTTCTACAGGAATCATCTGAGCGCAGTGATGATGCGTTTGCCCGCTCAGAAAGCGTAAAACACGCCCGGACAGTTTGCACTTGTGCAGCTGTCCGGGCGTGTTGTTGTTTTTTGCAAGACCGCCAAAAGCAAGCGGCTGAAACTGTGCAATACTGCTTGTGTGAGGAAGGCACTCGGCGTGCTGCTGTGCCGGTCACAGGCTGATCATCCAACCGCGCCTTTTGAACATGACAAGCGAGACGGCTAAGCGGAAAATCTCCTCCTGTGTAAGCAGTGTATATCTGGAAGCAGTGGAAGAAGCCCAGAACGAAGGTGGCCAATCTTTGCCTCGTTGACGATCTTTGACATGATGATGTCCTCCTTGAAAATGGCTGGCTCTGTCCTGCACAGACGCACACTTTTTACCATTATAGCACTATCCGCCAAAATATCCTCGATAAAAAGACGGAAAATCGGAGAAAATGCAGGGAGGCTGCTTGCGTCAAAATTGATAAGGCAATACCGCATAATTCTAAGTGCCGATACGGCGAGCGAGGTGCGGCAGATGCCAAGCCAAAAGCGCAGATAATACTGGATGTATTATCGAGCATTTTGGCAACGCAGATGCCGTGCCGCAGCCGCCGGAGCGGTGCTTAAGCCGCAAGGCGGGAATTGTGCGGTGTTGCCATAAAGCAAAAGTTGACTTTTGTGCTGGTTTCGAATACGATATAGGCACAAAAGTATGGTGGTACCAGGGGTGAATATAAGTAGCTCGGCACAGGTGCAGGAGATTCTGACCCGCGCAGCTTGCGGAACATTCGCCAATGGTGGGGAGGCGGCAGAATGAATTCTTTTTCGGTAGAGCAAAAAAGAGTAGATGTATTCGAAAGTGCCGCGCCAAACAAGCCGGTGATTTATCTGAATACCTATGGGCGCGAGGGAGCGCAGATCTTTCAGTATTTGACAGACATCGGCTGTCAGGATTTTTCGCTGGTTGCAGTCAGTAAGCTGGAATGGAATCATGATATGGTGCCATGGGATATTCCGCCCATATTCAAAAATGGTGCATCATATACCAGCGGAGCCGATGAGTACCTACGCCTTCTGATAAACCAAATTATACCGAAAGCAGAAAGTCTGTTGCAGGGGACCCCCGCCTGGCGGGGAATTGCGGGATATTCACTGGCCGGACTGTTTGCACTGTATTCTATTTATCAGACGGACGCCTTTTCGCGAGTTGCGAGTGTCTCCGGCTCGCTGTGGTTTCCGGGAATTAAAGAGTATGTCGTTTCCCGTACACCCGTGAAAAAACCTGCCGATATCTTCTTTTCGCTGGGCGACCGGGAGTGCCGCACCCAGAATTCGCTTCTAAGATGTGTTCAGCAGAATACCGAATCCATCGAAAGATATTACCACGAGCAGGGAATAGATACGACCTTCCAATTAAATCCCGGCAATCACTTTAAAGATGTGGTACAGCGAACAGCGGCAGGACTTCAGTGGCTATTGAGCAGAGAATATGACCCATGAAAGATGCAGCATAATGGGATATAAGGCAACACCGCACAATTCCCGCCTTACGGCTTAAGCACCGCTCCGACGGCTGCGGCACGGCATCTGCGTTGCCAAAATGCTCGATAATGTCGGGTTGCGGTACCCGCATCGTGCTTCAGGGGGCAAAAGCCCCTCGCACTCTGCGACCGCTGCCCCTGCTTCGGTTCGCTGTTTCCGCCACTGGCGGCGCTCACCTTTGCAGCATCCAGTATTATCTGCGCTTTTGGCTTGGCATCTGCCGCACCTCGCTCGCCGTATCGGCACTTAGAATTATGCGGTATTGCCTTAGCTGTAAAATGGAGAGGGTATAAATGTGCCCCATTGCCAATTTCGCTAAAGGTGGGTTTAGCGAAATATAGAGGAGGGTAAGTAACAGCCTATTAGAACTCATTCAAACACTGTATTTTGTTCAGCAATGCGAGTCACGCCAGCCCCTTACCGAATTGCTTCCTTAAATAAAATAGATTTGTCCTTCACATTAAGTAGATTATACTGTATCTATTAAGCACTATATTCCTGTGTTCATGCGTTTTCTCGCGCATTCTTGTTTGCAAGGCTAAACACCATATACACATCAGAATACATCTCGCACCGACAAAAGCATGATTTTACCATAAAATCTATTCCACCCGGGGCACATGCCTTTGAACGGATCCGACTTTGTCAGCAGCAAAAGTCCGGTTTCTGTAAAAAGTCAGATTTGTTCAAGAAACAGGTCGGATGCGTCCATTCTCAAATTGTGGAAAATGTGTATGATAAAGACAACGAAAGGGCACACGAGAAAGCGCCCCAGAGATTGAAGGAAGAAAATCAAAATGAAAAACAAGCGCATGATGAGCGCCGCCATGGCCGTTCTGATGGCTGGTTCTCTGGCAGCCTGCGGCGGTTCCACTACCGCCAGCAGCACTGCTGACAGCACCCCTGCTTCCACCGCATCTCTACCGCTCGGAGTTTACGAACTTCCACATGGGTTATTCCTGCGCACTGGCGTGGATCCTGGTGGTCATCATCGACCTTGCTACCGCTATCCTGTTCAAAACCCAGAACGCATGGGTCCATTACGAGGAGGTTTTACCATGGTTGGCGAACAGAAAAACAAAAAAATGGCTTCCGTTGTGTTCCATGTTTTTTCCTGCCTGTTGGGTTTTATCATGATTTACCCGCTGCTGTGGCTGGTGGCGAGCTCATTCAAATCCAAATATTCTTTTTTTCTATTTGGCAAGTAGGTAGACCGCACTTTTGCCAAATTCCGCATATTTCACAATTTGAAACCGCGCAGGTCCAGTGCGCCTGTGCCGCGGTAGGTGAACCACAATTCCTGTTCGCCATCCAGCTGCAAAGTGCCCATCGCAGTCTGCCAGGTATTGCTGGCAGTTACCGGGAATACAAGGGCCGAGACACCACTTTCCTTTGCGGCAATTTCCAGCGTACCATCGCCAGTGCAGCGATAGGTAACTGTAAGATCGGTACCGGGATGCAGCAAAAAGCTGCGGTAGCCCGCGTTGGTTTCATCGCGCAGGTTGGCAACATACTGCTGGGCAAAAATATCGCCGTCAGGGCCATCCTGGGTGATGTAAGGGTGCTCTTCGCCGATGGTGGTTTTGGCGCGGTAGGGGCCGGCACCGTTGGCGGTTTGCAGGCAACAGGCAATGCCCGCGGGGTAGCTGTATCCGATTTTCAGCGGGCCATTGTTCAGCCCGCAGGAAGTGACCCGCACCTGGGGAATGCTGCCATCCGGCAAAAGCATGATCTTTTCGGCGCAGCCCTGGCGGGAATAGGGCGTGCGGTTGGTCTGACGGTGGTAGAACACATACCACTGACCGTTGATCTCCACAATACCGCCATGGTTGGTACCGGTATAATTGCAGGGCACCGTGCGGCCATCCAGCCCAATATCGCCGTTAGAAACAATGGTTCCGCCGTAATGGTAAACGCCCTGGGGCTTATCCGCCACAGCATAGCACAGTTCGTGATTCTGGGTGGAAGAATAGATCAGATAATAACGGCCATTCGCTTTGCGCAGGGACGGTGCTTCAAAACGGTGCTCCGCAAATTCGGTCCCTCAGCATCCGCCTGCTGGGGCAGAACGATCTGTGGGGCTCTGCGCACGGTATTACATATCGTCTGCCAGTTCAATGAGCTGGCAGCCCTTGGTAACCAGATGCATGGCAGCAAACTTGGGGTTGATGCCTGGAATGGGGCAGAAACCGCTGACAAGATATACCCGACCATTATCGTCCACAAAATGGGGTCATACTGGAAAGCGTCGCCTTCTTTCGCGCCCAACAGGGTCCCATCCGCGTAATGCACATGGTCATAAAATTGGAATGGCCCCACCGGGGATTCCGACACCGCCACCGAGATGCGCCCGCAGAATTCCAGTGCATAGAACAGATAATAGCGGCCATCTCCGCCGCGCTGCATATCGGGGCAAACAGGCGCATGGCGGTACTGCCTTCAGCACACAGGGGGTCCTGCACGCTGCGGTAACTGGTGCCCTCGTACCGCCAGTTGGCAAGGTCATCCGCGCGGGCAGACCAACAGACATAATCGTTCAGGCAGAAATCATTCCCGCCAAAGCGGTCATGGCTGCCGATACATACACTCGGCCATTGAACACATGGGGTTCGCCGTCCGGCACATGCTCATAGGATGGCAAATACGGGTTGACTGCCTGTTTGGCTTGGTTCATCTTGCTTTTCCTCTATCGGGCAGCTTTCGCCGCCCGTATTTTTATTGCATTGTGGTTACACCATCAGGGTCTGCCAGATTGCCGATGCCGGCAGCACCAGCAGCAGTGCCGGGATCATGTTAGCGATGGGGTACTGCTTGATGCCGCTGACCCGCATACCGGCCACAATGGTCAGCACGCCGCCGCAGCTGATAAAATCCTGCAACATTTCGGGCGTGACAAACGGTGCAATGGCTCCGGCCGCAAAGAACAGCGCCAGCATGACCGCCAGCATGGGCAACGCGATCACTGCCACCGCCACGCCTAGCGTGACGGCAAACACTGCAGCGGTGCACAGATCTAACATAGCCTTGATTGCAGCATCGGCGGGCTGCCGCTCATCCCTCTACCAGCACGCCATAAATGCCAAACCTGCTGGCGCAGAACAGCACCACAACGGTGATGTAACGCTCCATATCAAAGTTGGCTTCATCGTGCGGCAGTTTGCGGGTGACAGCGCCAAACACATGGGTGATGTGCTCTTCCAAATGGAGCAGCTCACCCAACAGAGTACCAAAAATCACGGCAATGACCACGGGGGTCATCTGGTTGGCTTTCACGATGGAGTTAATGCCGATGGCCATAGAAGCAAAACCAAGCACCATCGTCAGTTTTTCCCGCAGGGCGGGGGTAAAGCGGCTGCCAAGCACAGTGCCCAGCAGCCCGCCGACCAGCACGCAGCTGCAATCCGTCAATACTCCAACCGACATCATACGTTCTCCAGCTTCTGCAGCAGGTCGTTCACCGTCACGTTGGCAAAACCGGGGATGACCAGTTCAGCCTGGCCCAAAATTTCGGGGCTGCCAATGCCAACGGCTTTCATGCCCGCATTGTGGGCGGCCTGAACACCGGCCACGGCGTCCTCAAACACCACGCAGTATTCGGGGTCGATACCAAGATCTTCGGCACCGGTCACAAATACTTCGGGGTCGGGCTTGGCGCGGCTCACGCGGGTGCCATCCACCACAGCGTCAAACAGTTCGGTAATGCCCAGTCGGTCCAAAATCAGCGGGCTGTTTTTGCTGGCGGAGCCAAGAGCTATCTTGATGCCTGCCGCACGTGCCTGCTTCAAAAAGTTCTCCACACCGGGCAGCAGTTCGCTTTTTCCAGCTTTTGATGTATTCCACATACCAGTCGTTCTTGCGCTGGCAGAGGGCCTGCTTTTCATCCTCGGTCATTGTGCGGTTTCCGATCTCCAGGATGATCTCCAAACTGGCCATCCGGCTGACGCCTTTCAGGCGCTCATTGTCCTGCTCGGTAAAGGGAATGTCCAGCTCATCGGCCAGGCGCTTCCAGGCCAGAAAGTGATATTTGGCGGTGTCCACGATGACGCCGTCCAAGTCAAACAAAATCCGTATTGGCTCATTTGTATCCTCCTGTTGTTGGTTGGGGTCAGTTGTTTACATCCGGCAGGCCGTAAAATTCGTAGGTCTGGCTTTTTCCGGGTGCGCTGGTCAGGTTGGTCACGCAGTATTGCGGGGCTTCCTTGGCGGCGCTGGGATAATCGCGGTAGCGCTCACGGTCATCACCGCCGGTCGCAATTTCCGCTTTGGCCAGCAGCAGCGGCAGCCGCATGGCGTTTTTGCAACGCTTCAGCGGCGGAAAAATCCACTCTGCGGGCGGCAGCTGCGGCAAAGGCGGCGGTTTCGTCCGGCTGGGCATCGGCCAGGTTGGTGGTTTCGTCCGGGTCAGCAATCACATCAAACAGCTGGTTGTGGATTTCGTCCCGGTGGCAGGTGATGAACTTCTGCTGCCCATGGCGGGCCATACAGCTGTAGGTCCAGCCGTCCTGCGGCAGCTTGTCCACAATTTCACTCCACACGGTGCGGTCAGCATCGGCGGATTCACCGTGCAGCACGGCGACAAGGCTCTGGCCATCGGGTTCCGGCAGCGGATCTGCCCCGGCCCAATCACACGGTGGGGCCAAGGTCCAGCAGGCTGACAGGTGCTGTTATCCGCTGACCAGCCGCCACGCCGCTGCCCGCAAACACCATGGGGATGCGGACGGACTTTTCAAAAAAGGACTTTTTGCCATAAATTCCGTGTTCGCCCACGGTATCGCCGTGGTCGGAAAGATAGCCGAACAGTGCAGGGTACCGCGGTTTTGGGTGAACACATCAAAGGCGGCGGCGCGCACGGCCGATCAGGCCATCCGTGTGCTCTACCAATCCTTTATAGGCAGCCTGGCAGGCCAGCACGATTTCCGCACGGGTGTTGGGTTCCTGCAAATTACGCTGCTGGGCGTTCAGCCAGGGTTCATTCCCCTGCCAGGTGGCGGGCAGCTGGGCGGTTTTCAGGTACTTCAAAAACAGCTCCGGCGGTGCAACATACGGAAGCGGGCCATAAGTGCCCACCACAATGAGCTGCGGTTTGCTGTGGGGCTGGGCAAGGTAGTGTTCCAGAGCATCCAGCACCATATCGTCATAACACACAACGGGCGAAGCGCCGCCGCCGACCACATCAATGCACCATTTATAGCCCATCGTCTGGGTATGCACGCCGAAATCCTGTTCCAGCGTTTTTTGTGGGCGCACCCATCCGCTGTTGGTAAAATCCGGGGCCACACGGCGGGTAAAGCCGTGGCGCTGGTCGGAGCCGATAAAGTGCATCCGGCCCACCAGCACGGTTTCGTACCCGGCAGCTGCCATCGCATGCAGGAAAGTGGGCGTTGTTTGAGGTAGGTATCGTTATTGGTAAAAATGCCGGTATGGTGCGGAGCCAGCCCGCTGAGCATGGCCATGCGCGCCGGAACGCAGAGCGGGCAGGGGGTATATGCAGCGTCAAACGCGGTGCCCTGTTCCCGCAGCGCTGCCAAGTTGGGTGTATCCAACCGGCATCTGCCCGCCCGCCTGATACTGCGGCGCGTGCTGGTCACTGATAAAAGTAAAATATCGGGAGACATGAGGGACTCCTTCGTTGAAGTTAGGAGTTAGGAGGGAGGAGTTAGGAGTTGATTAGGAATGAGGAATTGGAAAGCGAATTAAAAAAGAATAGAGAATAATGAATAATGGTGGTGGACCGCGGCGCGTTTGCGCCGCTCAGGAGATATTAGGTTGGCAGATGTTTGAAAATAGATGAATGACCCATAAGCCGATCCGTAGGGAACGGTCTTGACCGTTCCGGAAACGATTGACCAATGCCATGATGGGATTTGCGGAAAGACCCACGGGACGATGACGAGCATCGTCCTCTACAGATCAAGGATTTGGCTTGCGGCATATCCTTCATGTTTCTCCCCGGCGCGATGAGCGCATCGCGCCTTACAAAAGAGTGGCCGTCTGTCCTAATTTTTCAACACCGAGCCTTCCCCTAGCCCCAATTCCTAACTTCTCATTCCTAATTCCTAATTAAACTCCTCCCTCCTACTTCCTAACTCCTAACTATCTCACAAATTCCGCTGCCATCTTCAGGCTGTCATCGGCCTGGGGGTACACGCCGCATTTATCCACAAAGGCGTGGCCGACGCCGCAGTAGTTCACCCAGGTAACGGGCACATGGGCGGCGGCAAGGTAATGGGCATAGGTTTTGGCTTGGCTGGTCAGATAGTCGTACTGGGCGGTGATCAACAGCGTGCGCGGCAGGCCGGAAAAATCGCTGTCCCACAGGGGCGAAACGGACGCCATGCGGGAGTTGACACCCTCCGGCAGGTAGTTATCCTCGCTGCGCTTGCCTGCGTTCCAGATGGCCAGGATGCGCGGCACGATCCACTCACTCTGCGCATCATCGTAAATATAATCTTCCAACCCAAAGTGATAGTCCTTCAGGCCGTCGGTTTCCCGCACGCTCAGCGCGGGGTAATACAGCACCTGGCTGTTGACCATGCCAAGGCTGCGGTCACGGTCGCGGTGGGCGCACAGAGCGGCCAGGTTGCCGCCGGCGCTGTCCCCTGCCACAGTGATTCTTGCGGGGTCAATGCCCCTTGTTTCGGCCTGGGCATGCAGGCGGCAGAGCAGCTGCCAGCAATCTTCCAGCGCAGCAGGCCAGCGGTGTTCGGGGGCCAGATGGTATTCCGGTACCGCCAACAGCGTTGGCCTGCTCGGCCAGATAGCGGCAGAAAGGCAGCACAACCTTGCGGCTGCCGTACTGCCAGCCGCCGCCATGCAGGTACAAAATGCAGGGGCGGCCCTTGGGCGGGGTGGGGGTTTTGGGTTGGCAATAGGTCACATCAAATGGACCAGACGGTCCGGCCATGCTTTCTTCCCACTCTTCTAGTTCGGTGGTGGCAAGTTCTTTGCCCTCGATGTGTTCATTTTGCAGCTGGCGCACCAGCTGAACGTTGCCGCTGCGGATGGCCATGATCTTGGCGTCCAGTTTGCCGTTGGATTCCCGGATCTCCGCCAGAATTTCATCGCTCAGCGCACCAATGCGCCCACCGGGCAGCAGCTTTACAATATGATTCACGCCGTTCTGTTTCCATTGCAGCGCAGGCAGCGGGGTGTTCATGGGGACCTCCTTTGGTTAGGTAGGAGTTAGGAGGGAGGAGTTAGGAGTTGGTGACGGGACAAAGCCTTGCGTCGGGAGAATTAGGATTTAGTAATGAGGAATTAGAAATTGATGGGGCAGCATGTGTGATAGACATTGATTGCACATTATAAAAAATGTTCTGTAGGGAACGGTCTTGGCCGTTCCGGGGCGGTGGAATAAATGGCATGATTGAATTTGTGGCAAGGTCCGTCCGGGGCATCGGGGACGCCGCGGTCCACCACAATTATTCTTCTGATTTATTCATGATTCTTTTCCGGCACCGGGGTCCTCCCCGCCCCACTTCCTAACTGCTCATTCCTAATTTCTAATTGAAAAAACTCCTACCTCCTACTTCCTAACTGATTTACAGGTGCGCGTCCCACTTGCCGCAGAAGGCATCCACGGGGCTGTGGCCCTTGAAGGTGCTGCGGCCGGTGAGTTTTTCTATCAACTGGTGCAGGCAGTGGTCGTTGTTGCTGTAGCAGTTGATATAGGTCTTGACGCGCGGGAAATCCTGCAAATGGTAGGGGTTTTCCAGCGAGACAAACACAGTGGGAATATCATTCATATAATGCCCGCAGTCCGCGCCCATGGGCTGCTTCCATTCAATGCGCACCACGGTCTGGTTGCTCTTAGTGGAAAGGTTCGCCACGTATAAAATCAGGTCGTAATTGTTCACGACTTCTTCGTACTTGGTGGTAAAGCCTTCACCATAAGGTTGGGGCACAAAATCGTCGATCTCAAAGCCTTCTTTTCCCAGCATGGCGCGCAGCTTGGCGCAGGCCGGGGCAACCTTATAGTTGCCCTCACCGCCCGCTGCGGGCTCGATGGTATAGAACAGGATCTTCTTGTAGCGTTCCGGGGTGATGGGCAGCACACCAGGCTGCTCTTTAACCAGAGTGATGGCCTTGTCGGCACATTCCTCGGCCCACTGCTGGTGCTTGGCGCAGCCGACAATGGTTTTGGCTTTTTCCACATCCAGCTCCGGAGCGCCGCGGTGCAGGCCCAGGGCAGCCTTGGTGGCCAGGATGCGGGTCACAGCTTCATCCAAGCGTTCGGGGGTGATGATGCCATCCTTGATGCCCTGCAGCATAAAGCCATAGTCTTCCAGGTTGCGGGCAAACAGGAACATATCGGCACCGCGGGCAATGCTTTCGGGCACAGCGCGGCGGCGGCTCATGGCCAGGGTGTAGCCCGCCATCGTGGTGGCATCAGTGCAGATCAGGCCGTTGAAGCCCAGTTCCCCGCGCAGCAGGCCCTGCATCATCTCACGGCTCAGGGTACCGGGCATGATGTCCTCATCCTTGATACCGGGGTTCAGGCGGCGAGTCCAGGCGGGCTGCATGATATGGCCCACCATGGCGGTCAGGGCACCGGCTTCAATACCAGCTTTGTAGGCTGCGCCATAGGTGTTCATCCAGGGATCGCAATCCATGCTGTTGATAGAAGTGACCAGGTGCTGGTCGCGCTCGTCCTGGCCGTCACCGGGGAAGTGCTTGATGGAAGCGGCAAGGCCCATCTTCTGTACTTCTTCCACATAAGCACGGCCCATGCGGCGCACCCGCTCCGGGTCGCTGCCAAAGGTACGGGTGTTGGTGATGGGGTTGCGGTAGTTCGTGTCAATATCAATAATGGGAGCAAAAGCCCAGTTTGCGCCAACGGCGCTGGCTTCGGCGGCACAGGCATGGGCCATCTTGGTGGCCATGCCGATATCATCCGTTGCGGCAATTTCCATCGGTGCACCGACTAGCGTACCCTCGGTCACGATGCCGTTGCCGCCTTTTTCCAAGTTGGCGGCGATCAATGGTGGCACCTTGCTGCGGCTATAAATGTTCTGGGTGGCGGCGATGACGCGCTCGGTGGGCACCACTCGGTACATACATCCGCCCGGTTTGAGGATATTGAACACATACTCAAACTCCTCGGGCTTACATTCCTTGAACAGCACACAGAACAGCTGGCCAGCCTTTTCTTCGGTGGTCATGCCGGCCAGGGTAGTGTTCACCCATTCAATATCTTCCGGTTTGAGGTAAAATGGTTTCGCAGCCAGGTCGATCATAATTCTCTCCCTCTCTCAAATAGTATCGTCATCGTTCACAAACAGTTCGGTCAGGGGGTCGGTGGGCAGGCCGTCTTTTTCGTGCTTACGCTTGCCGAAGTAGACGAACGCGCCCACGCACGCCCCGCCGGCCAACAGGCCCAGCACGGGCAGAATTGCTTGAGTACAGTCATTTATTCCGCCTTCTTCCGGTACTGCTTCAGGCCGTAACGGCGGTACATCTCTTCGGGGGCATCGTTCTCTTCAAACGCAGCGGTCATGGCGGTCAGCAGACGGTCAGACTGTTCAGCATCCTCCAGCACATGCTCCTGATGGGGGTCGTTCTGCAGATCAAACAGCATATCGCTGCCTTTCAGGGTGTGCAGGAAACGCGGGTTGGGCCGTGCCTCGATCTTCATCACCGGGGTACCCTTGGTGTAGCTGAAACCCGGTGCCATGGTGGCGGTGCGCATCTCTTCCACACTGAACATAGCGCGCATGTGGGTGGGCATTTGGGTATATTCGTAAGTCTTTTCGTCAAAGTCCTTCACATCGCGCAGCAGGGTGTAGCGGCCATCGGTAATGCCAACGGGCATGCTGTGGTAGCCAAACAGCGCGTATTCCCGCACGGGGGTATCATCGGCCAGGGTCTGGGTCAGCGGGCGGCCTAGCATGTCGGCGGGGATCTCGATGCCAAAGTAATCCAGCACGGTAGGGGCCAAATCAATGGTCTGCACCAGCGCGGGGCTGTGTACGCCCTTGCGACCGGAGCGCGGATCCCAGATGAACAGCGGCGTGTGGACCAGTTCCTCATAGTTAGCTGCCGCCCTTGCCCCAGTAGCCGTGCTCGCTGAGGAAGAAGCCGTGGTCAGTGTTGACGATGAGCATGGTATCTTTCCATAGATCCAGCTCATCCATCAGATCCAGCACGCGGCCCAGCTGGCGGTCGCAGAAGCGAACGGAGGCTTCATACTTGGTGCGTATTGCTTCAATCTCTTCGGGGCCTTCGGTCACATCTGCATACGGCGGCCAATCGGGCTGGGTAGCACAGTCGGGGTCAAAGTGGGAGATTGGAGAAGTAAACGGTTCGTGCGGGTCAAACGTTTCGATCTGCAGGAACCAGTTATCGTACCGGCCATTGCGGTTGAGAAAGTCGATGCCGTCCTCAAACGTCTTGCTCATCGGGAAGTCATCTTCACTATGCAGGCGCTCGCGGTTGTGCATGTTCTGCCAGCCGCCATGGCGGCGCATTTCACGCAGCGTGCCGGTTGCTCCTTCAGGGCTGAGCTGGTTGGGTGCAAACTCGGTGGGGGTGGGGGCCAGATCGGCCACCCATTTCCTGGCCACGGTAGCAGCTCCAGCTGGAATAACGGCTGTGGTGCAGCCGCCATCCTCGACATAATGGTAATGGTCGGTAGCAAGGCGGCTGTGGATGCCGTGCTTTTCAGGATTTCCGGCATGGAATCATCATACGGTTCCATGGGGCCCCAGCTGCGGTGCAGGAAGTTATAGCGGCCGGTGTGCAGCCTCTGCGGGCAGGCATGCAGGGCAGACTGCCCACATAGCTTTTGTCAAAGCAGACGGTATGGGCTGCCAGACGCTCAAAGTTGGGGGCCGGGATGGGGCCGCCGTACACGCTCAGCAGATCCCGGCGCAGGGAGTCATACATGACCATCAATGCTTTCATGGTTGGTTCTCCTTATCTATTACAGATCAATGGCGGAAGCTGTAGGGACGCATGCGGTTCAGCACTTCCGGGTGTTCGTTGATGACGTTGTGCAACCCTGGGGTCGGTTTCCAGGTCATACAGCTCATCAGTGTCATTATAGCTGCGGATCCACTTGTAGCGGCCGTCAAACAGCATGGTGCAATTGTGCAGTTCGCTGCGCTGCACGGGCGCAGGGTTCGGTGCTGCCGTTCAGCACCGGCACCAGAGAAACCGCGTCCATCTCGCGGCGGTTCCAATCCGCACCGGCCAGTTCCAGACAGGTGGGAGCCAGGTCCATCAATTCAGCCAGGGCATCACTGTCCCGCCGCTGGGTCATACCCGGCAGGTGGACCAACAGGGGGATGCGCAGGCAGCCTTCGTACATGCAGCTCTTTTCCAATAGGCCGTGGTCGCCCAGCAGCTCGCCGTGGTCGGCGCAGAAGATGACGACCGTATCATCCTTGTGGCCGGAGGTTTCCAGCCAGTCCAGCAGTTTGCCGATCCACCGGTCGATGACCCGCACGCTGCCGGCGTAGCAACGTTTGACCTGCTGCAGATCAGCTTGGGTCATGCCGCCGGGCTGCTGGCCGCGCGCCGGCGGATCCAGGCGGGCTTGCCTTCCATATCATTGGGGATGGGATCCGGCCACAGGGTATCGCCCACAGCGTCATAATCCTCCTTCGGGGGATCCCAGGGGTTGTGCGGCCCGGCAAAGCTGACGGTCAGGTGCCAAGGGGCACCGGTGTTATCGTGTTCGTTCAGCCATTCCAGGGATTTTTCACCAATGAAGGTATCCAGGAACACCTCATCCGGCAGCACGCTGGCTGGGCGTAATAGCGGGGCTTCTGGCGCATATAGCTGCGGTAATCTTTTTCCAGGGTGCGCATCAGCTCCGGGTCTTTATCCATCAGGTATTTCTGATAGGGACCCATGGGATAGATGCTGCCGTCCGGGTTGGTACCGTACCAGGCGCTGTTCATTTTGCCCTCGGTTTCCACCGGGTCGGTAAAGCCGTAATGGTACATGCTGGGCAGATCGCCCTTTACGCCGCAGTATGTATCGCGCTTATGCAGGTCAGTCTTGCCCACAATGCCAACACGGTAGCCGCTGTCCCGCAGGGCCTGATAGAAAGTATTGCTCCGGCGGCAGCACCGCATCATGGATGGGCACGCCGCAGCGGCTGGGATAACGCCCCGTTGCCAGTGATGCCCGGCTGGGCGTGCAGAGCGGGCTGGTGCAGGATGCACGGGTAAACAGCACGCTTTCGTCCATCAGGCGGCGCAGGTTAGGGGTCTGGATGCCATCCCCCATCCCCTCCAGCGTTGCCGTGCGGATCTGGTCGGCCATTAAAAACAAAAAGTTGTAATGTTTCATAGAGCACCTCTGGGGGTAGGCAGGAGTTTGTTTCAATGAGAAATTAGAAATTGGAGGTTGTTTTGGAGGTTGTCTTGTCCCGCCTTAAATTACTCATTGCTAATTTCTAATTCCTAATTTCTTCCCTCCTACTTCCTCCCTCCTAACTAAAAAATGAGGCGCGGGCCTTTTTTGACCCGCGCCGCTGATGTTTGGTTATGCCGCAACGGCGCGCTGTGCGCGGGTCTTACGAGCCAATGCGATGCGTGCATGCTTTGCTTTGATGTGGTCGAACTTGTCTTCGTTCATACGGTAGATCATAAAAATCAGCCATACGCTGTACTTGATGCAGGTCTGCATATAATCGCTGACGCCGATGGCAGTGAACTTTGCCAGGCCAAGGATCAGGAACTGTACGCTCAGGGAGCCAGCCAGGATGCCAACCACCGGGTTGGATTTTTTAGCCAGCCAAACGCCGACTGCCATGGGGAACATGTTGGCGAACACGGTGCTGTTGGAGTTCATGCCCAGCACAGGGACCAGGCTGCTTTTGTAGGCGGTGTCAAACACACCGGCGATGGCAACCAGCGCACCGGCTGCAACGTAGCACAGGAAAGCGTTCTTGTAGATGTTGATGCCTGCATCGTGGGCCAGCTTCTGGTTGCCCTGGATGGCGCGGCGATTGTAACCAAAGCCGCTGTACTGGAACAGGTAGGTCATAACCAGCATGACCAGCAGGGTAACAACGATGATGAAGCCCCAGTTGGACAGGATGGAAACACCCGGCTTACCAAACAGGTTCAGGCCCTGCTGGTTGTACATGCTGAAAGAGATGCACTCGTAAACCAGCGAGATGCCAAGGCCGAGAACCATGGGCAAGATGCGCATGTTGATGAACAGGAAGCCAACGAAACCGCCGGCCAGCATGCCGAATACCATGCTGAAAACCAGAACGCCAACACCGCCAAGGTTCAGGGACAGCGCGATGTTACCGCCAATGATACAGGCCAGGTACATCTGGGAGCCGGTGGAAGTATCCATACGGCCAACGGAAGGTTGCAGTTTAGGCCCAGCGCAAAGCAGAAGGACGTGACCAGGTTGCGCATCAGGGTGGTGTAGTCTACCGTGGAATTCAGGGTGTGCACGCCGCAGAAGGCGAGGTTCAGCAGCTCCATGATAAGCCACACCGCTGCCGGAATTGCCACAGTAAATGCAGCGTTCATGAGCAGAACGTGTTTTTTCTTAAAGGATTGCCAGTTGCTCATTGTTTTTCTCTCCTTATCCGTTCAGGCGTGCCGCCGCAGACCTTTTGCGGGGATCAGCCCATCATCTCTTTAATCTTTCATAGCTCAGGCTCTGCATGATGGCATTGATGTCATCAGAAGTAACGTCAGGGTTGACGGTAACGAGCATCTGATCAACGAAGTCCTTGTTGGCAATCCAGTTGCCGGTTTCTTTTGCATCCCAGCCGGACATTTCAGTCAGCTGCTCAGCGCTGGTGATGGGGATGAAGTTGAAGGTGAAGTAAACGGGCAGGTTGTCTGCCGCGGCAGGCGCGGCACTCCGCACCGGAAACCAGTGCGTTGTAGGTAGCGGCAAACATAGCTGCGGTCTGGGTAGAAACAGCCTTGATAGCAACCAGGTCAACGCTGGAGTTGCCGGAAGAGTCTTTGGTGTTGAATGCGGTTTCCAGGGTGGTGCCCAGGGCGCCAACGCTGGCAACCTTGATGTTGATGCCGAAGCTCTTTTCCACTTCGTCAACCACGGTAGCGCTCTGGTTGTAGGTCTGGCCGGAGCTCATGAACATCTTGTAGTTGCCGGTCTGCAGCAGGGTGGAGATGCCGGGCAGCCAGGTATCCTTGTTGGGGGAGCCGGGGTACAGGGTGATCAGGATGTTTTTATCGTTCTCGACATTGGTGGTTTCGCTGGAAGCGATCAGGTCATCGATGCTCTTGGTATAGGTGATGCCGTACTTCTGCTGCAGACCTTCCAGGATAGCGCGGGTGATCTCAACGTGCTGGGTGTTGCCCTGGGCAGCCAGGCTGGTGGAAATCAGGAAGCCTTCTGCTGCCGTCCCGCTGGCATTCTCCTCCAGCCAGTCTCCAAACAGGGAACCGACCTGTGCGTTGTTAGCGCCGATGCAACCTGCAAAGTTGGTATAATCAGTTGTGAGCAGCTCCGGATGCTGGGGTGTTGCCGTTGATGGTGTAAACCAGGCCGTTATCCATGCAGAGCTGAGCCATCTGACCGGAGACAGACTTCATATCGATGATGGCGTCTGCGCCGGAGTCGATGCAGTTTTCAATAAAGGTCTTGGTGGCTGCATCGTCCTTCAGGGTCTTGGAGAAGATAAACTTGACGTTGTAGGTGGGGGCGATGAAATCTTCCAGGTAAGCGCGGCGGGTGGTAACTTCGTCGTTGGCCTGGGCTTCGGCAATGCCGATAACGTACTGCTTGGTAGCAGCCGGTGTAGCGGAGTCAGAAGCGGTGGAGGCAGCAGCGCTGTCACTGCCGGTAGCGGCGGCGGTGGAAGCTGCAGTGGAGGAAGCGGAGCTGCCGCAGGCGGTCAGCATGCCGCCAACCAGCATCAGCGAAAGCGCGGACTGGAACAGTTTGCTCTTTTTCATGGTGTTTTCTCCTTTGAATTTGTTTTTCATGTGGTTCAAGGGTGCCAGGCACCCGATATACAATTTTGCAGTGGGGAATCAGAACTGCACGCGGGAAGGCAGCAGATTCTGGCGTTCGCTGTTCATCCAGACCAGCAGCAGGAAGATCACGCCGCGGATGCCCTGGATGAATGCACTGGAAACACCGACCATCAGCAGGCCCTTGTTCAGGGCTGCAACGGTCAAAGCGCCCAGCAGGCCAGCGTAAGCATTGGAGCGGGAACCGCCGAAAATGGACATGCCGCCCAGAACGGTTGCCAGCATAACATCCATGCCAAGGCCACTGCCAGTCTCAACGCTGACTGCGGAAACATCGATCACACTAAACACGGCGGCCAGGCCAACGCCAACGCCGGTCATCAGGAAACTGATGTAGGTTGCACGAGAGTTGGAGATGCCGGTCTGTGCGGCGCAGTTTTCGTTGCCGCCCAGGAACCGCAACTCACGGCCAATGCGGGTAAAGTGGTAAATGACCACGCAGAAGATAAAGTACCCGAAGAATGCAACGTAACGGAAGCCGCCGTCTTCCAGCATAGCGGCAACGCTCATATCAAGGTCGATCTTGCCGCTGCCGCCGATCAGCAGGGTGCTGATTGCGCCGTAAATCTGGGTAACCACGATGGCAACGGTGATGGTTTTGATGTTGCACACAACGGACATCGTGCAGTTGAACGCCATCAGGCCCAGGGCCACGGCTACCGTTGCCAAAATCATGACAACAACGGACTGTGTTACGTTATAAGCCTTAACGCCCAGTGTGGCGGTAAGGCCAAGCACCGCACCGATGGAGATATCCAGGTTGCCGTTGGAGTAGATAAAGGCAACGCCCGTTGCGCAGGTACCAATGATGATGGCCTGGCTCAGGATGCCTTTCATGACGGAGAGTTTGAAGAACCGTCCCGCCGTTGCAACGCCGAAGATCAGGATCATGACCGCCAGCATTACAATGGGGAACAGCATGAGGAAGTAGCGGTTATCCCGGATGATGTTGAGTTTGTCTTTCCAGGAAAGGTGCAGATCCTCTTTGGTCATTTTGGTCTGTTTTGTTGCTTCCATGGCTGCTGCCTCCTTCCGTTAAATCATCCGCTCGATCAGTTCGCGGTCATTATAGCCGTCCTTGCGGTAAAACTCGCCGGAAACGGCACCGTCGCGCATGATCAGCAGGCGGTCGCACATGCCCATCAGTTCGGGCAGCTCTTCAGAAATCATGATGATAGATTTGCCCTGCTTCTTCATATCGTAAATCAGCTGGTACATAGCGGCTTTAACGCCGATGTCAACGCCGCGGGTGGGGCAGTCCAGAATCAGAACGTCTGCATCGTCAGCGCACCATTTGCCGAAGACGACTTTCTGCTTGTTGCCGCCGGAAAGTGCGCGCACCGGCTGGTAAGCATTCTGGCACTTGATCTGCAGCGCCTTGATCTGCTTGTCCACGTAGGCTTTTCTTTCCAGGGCAGGATGAAGGGGCCGATGTTGTTTTTGTCATAACCGGTAGAGGCGATATTGGCAAAAATCGAAGCGTTCAGTTCCAAGCTTTCGGTGTCGCGGTTCTTAGAAACGTAACCCATGCTGTTGCGGAAAGCAACCTGTGCGTTCTTGATCTTCACGCCGGTCTTGGGCAGCACCACTTCGCCGTCTACGATCTCGTCCAGGCCGTACAGTGCCCGGCCCAGGGTGTGCATGCCACAGTCAGACAGACCACCGATGCCCAAGATCTCCTGCTTGTGCAGCTCCAAATCGAAGCAGAGCAGACTTTCCATGGTGGTGATGCAGTCGGCTTTCAGCACAACTTCATCACTGTAGCCATCATTGTCCACGCGGTAGTAGTGGCCTTTGATCTCACGGCCGACCATCTTCTGTTTGATATCGTCGGGATCAAAGTTTTCTTTTTCAATGTTGTCAATGATCACGCCGTCGCGCAGAACCGTCAGGGTGCTGCATTGTTCCATCATTTCGTTCAGGTCGTGGCTGATGATCATAACCGCCTTGCCGGCATCGGCCATCTCGTGCATGATGCGGTAGATGATGTCACGGCCGCTCTGGGAAAGTGCGGTGGTGGTTTCGTCCACGATCAGCAGTTCGGGGTCGTTGTACATGCACTTGGCGATCTCGATGAGCTTGCGTTCCTGCATGTCATAGTGGCGGGCGGGCAGCGCAGGGTTGATGTTGGTTACGCCGATCTTTTCCAGTGCCTTGCGGGCTTCAGAGATCATGGCCACCTTGTTGATGATGGGGCCCTTTTTGAACTTATCATAGTTGCCAAGGAAAATATTCTCAGCTACTGAGATGTTTGCAATCGTGCCTGCCTCCTGCACAATCATGCCGATACCGGCTTTCTGCGCTTCCAGCATGGTAGCGGGTTTCCACGGTTTGCCCTTGTAGAACATCTCGCCGCTGCTGGCCGGCTGCATACCTGCAATGATGGAAGATACTGTTGATTTACCAGAACCGTTCTCACCGATCAGGCCGCGAATTTCACCGGTTTTGACAACAAAATCCACATGGGACAGTGCGATCGTCACGCCGAAGTTTTGCAAAGGTCTTTTACTTCGACCAAGGTCTCGCCTTTCTGTGCCATACCGTCCTCCTCCTTTCAGAGCTTCCTTTATCCGGCGTCCCTTACGCCGTTCTTTGTATATATTATAAAAATCCCGATACCCCCTCCACCAATTTTGCGAGCGGTAATATCGAAAATGCGACATGATACGTTATCGGTTTTTTGATATAGCGAAAAGAGAAAACCGTTAGGAGGGAGGAGTTGGACGCGTAGAAGTATACGCGGCAGAATTTGAGCATAAAGATATATAATATATAAAATAGGTAGGCACTGGGTTTTAGCTCTTGTTATAAGTGGGCACCGTTTTCCCTTTCTACTACCCGTGTATTGAATCGTAACAAACCTAATATCTCCGAGCGGCGCTCCGCGCCGCGATCCACCGCCATTATTCTTTTTTCTTTAGGCAACACCGCACAATTCCCGCCTTGCGGCTTAAGCACCGCTCCGGCAGCTGCGGCACGGCATCTGCGTTGCCAAAATGCTCGATAATGTCGGGTTGCGGTACCCGCATCGTGCTTCGGGGGAAAGCCCTCGCACTCTGCGACCGCTGCCCTGCTTCGGTTCGCTGTTTCCGCCACTGGCGGCGCTCACCTTGCAGCATCCAGTATTATCTGCGCTTTGGCTTGGCATCTGCCGCACCTCGCTCGCCGTATCGGCACTTAGAATTATGCGGTATTGCCTTTATTCTTTTTAATTGCTCATTGCTAATTCCTAATTCGTCCAGCACCAACCTTGTGGTGCCGCAAAACTCCTAACTCCTCCCTCCTAACTAAACTTCCCTCTTCCCTTTCTGCCCGCAATTTGCTATAGTTAAATCAGCCCCAAAGCAAATTTATTCAGGAGGAAACTGCCTTGATTTACAAAGCAATACGGCCACCCATTTGATACCGAAAGCGTGGTGGGTTCTTTTGTACCCGCAATGGAAACGATTCCATATCTCACCAGGGAACCGGACGGCTTCTCTTATGCCATGGACCCGCAGGATATCCTGTATGGCCTGGGTGAAAATATCCGCGGCATCAACAAGCGCGGCTGGGTGTACGAGAGCAAATGCAGCGATGACCCCAACCATACCGAAAATAAATCCTCACTGTACGGCGCTTACAACTTCATGATCGTGTCCGGCAAAGCCACTTTTGGCTTTTTTATCGACTATCCCGGCAAGGTCACCTTTGACTGCGGCTACACCGATCTGACACCCTGCGGGTGACAGTGGCCGAAGAAAATTACGACCTTTACATCATTGAGGGTGAAAGCCTGACCGATATTGTGCAGCAGTTCCGCCAGCTGGTAGGGCGCAGCTACATCCCGCCCAAATGGGCCTTTGGTGCCACCCAGAGCCGCTGGAGCTACATGAACGAGGACGAAGTGCGCGAGGTTGTGGCCAACTACCGCACCAACAACATGCCGCTGGACGCCGTGGTGCTGGATATTGACTACATGGAGCGCTACAAGGACTTTACGGTGGACGAGCAGCGCTTCCCCCATTTTGCAGATTTTGCCGCCGAGATGAAAGCCCAGGGCATCCGCCTTGTGCCCATCATTGATGCGGGTGTTAAAATTGAGGACGGGTACGATGTATACGAAGAGGGCGTGAAGAACGGTTACTTCTGCACCAATCAAGATGGCACCCCTTTGTGGCCGGTGTGGCCGGGCCGGGTGCATTTCCTGATATGCTCAACCCCGAAGCCCGCGCCTGGTTTGGCAGCAAGTACAAGTTCCTGCTGAACCAGGGCATTGAGGGGTTCTGGAACGATATGAACGAGCCTGCCATCTTCTACTCTGAAGAAACGCTGAAAAAGACCTTTGCCAAAATTGACGAGTACCGCACCCAGAACCTGGATATCTCCAGCTTTTTTGCGTTCAAGAATCTTGTGGCCGGGCTTTCCAACAACGAAAATGACTACAAGCTGTTCTATCACAACACCAAACAGGGCCGCATGCGGCACGATAAAGTGCATAATATCTTCGGCTACAACATGACCCGTGCTGCGGGTGAAGCCTTTGAGCAGCTGGAGCCGGATAAGCGCATTTTAATGTACTCCCGCTCGGCCTGTATCGGTATGCACCGGTATGGCGGTATCTGGACCGGCGATAACCAGTCCTGGTGGAGCCACATTCTGCTCAGCCTGCACATGATGCCCTCCCTGAACATGTGCGGTTTCCTGTACGAAGGCCCCGACATTGGCGGCTTTGGCAGCAACACCACCGAGGACCTTGTGCTGCGCTGGTACGGCGTGGGCATCTTCTCTCCCCTGCTGCGCAACCACTCCGCCGCCGGTACCCGCAAACAGGAGCCCTACCGCTTTAAGAATAAGGCGGCCTTTGCCGGTATTCTGCAGCTGCGTTACCTGCTGCTGCCCTATATTTACAGCGAGTACATGAAAGCTGCCCTGCGCGATGGCATGTACTGCATGCCGCTGGCCTTTGCTTTCCCCAATGACGCCTTTGCACGCCAGGTAGAGGACGAGGTAATGATCGGCGAAAGCCTGCTGATTGCCCCCGTTTACGAGCAGAACGCCCGCGGCCGGTATGTCTATCTGCCGGAAGAGATGCTGCAGGTGCGGGTAAAGTGCAGTGAGAACGACCGCATGGAAACCACCGTTCTGCCCGCTGGTCATCATTACATCCCGGTGGAGCTGGACGAAGTGGTGTTCTTTGTGCGCAAGGGGCATATCCTGCCCATCGCCAAGGGCGGCGATAGTATTCAAAATGTGGCAAGCGTGAATTTTGCGGATCTTCGCCTGTTCGCCCATGCTCCCGATGGTGCCGCCTATGAGTATTACACCGACGACGGCGAGACGAAAGATTACGATAAGCCGGAGCATTTTGTACATATCACGCTGGACGCGGATGGAAACGCGGAGAGCGACAGCGAGAATGTAAAAGTGGAAGGATAAGTTAGGAGGGAGGAGTTAGGAGTTATCTCAATCAGAAATGAGAAATTAGCAATTAGGAATTGATATAGAGGCAGGGCCCGGTGCGATTGTACCGGGCTCTGCCTTTCTGTTAATTTCTAATTGCTCATTACTAATTTTCTCTTCACTTTTTGCTCATTTTTCTTCAATTTTTTTCACTTTTTTCGTGACATTTTCCTTTATTTGGTGTATACTGATAGCAAGAATACGGCAAAAAAAGCAAATTTTGCGGTTTTGCACGCATCAATGTTACGGACCAAAACAAACGGAGGTTTCAATCCATGTATTATGAAGACAACCGCGTAAAAGACTTGAAAGTTGCCTACATCGGCGGTGGTTCCCGTGGGTGGGCGTGGGGGTTCATGATGGACCTTGCCGCGGATGCCCAGATGGAAGGCACCGTGGCGCTGTATGATATCGACCACGAAGCAGCCGAGCACAACGAGATCATCGGCAACAAGATCTCTGCCCACCCGGATGCGGTTTCACACTGGAAGTATACTGTGGCGGATACGCTGCAGCAGGCCCTGACCGGCGCGGATTTTGTCGTCATCTCCATCCTGCCCGGCACCTTTGACGAGATGGAAAGCGACGTCCACGCGCCGGAAGCTTACGGCATCTATCAGTCGGTGGGCGATACCGTAGGTGCAGGCGGTTTCATGCGCGCCATGCGCACCATCCCCATGTATGTCACCATCGCTGAAGCGATCCGTGATTACAGTCCCAATGCCTGGGTCATCAACTACACCAACCCGATGACCCTCTGCGTGCGTACCCTGTACCATGTGTTCCCCAAGATCAAGGCGTTCGGCTGCTGCCACGAGGTGTTCGGCACCCAGACGCTGCTGACCCACATTCTGGATGAGGAACTGGGCCTGAAAGATGTTGCCCGCCAGGATATCAAGGTCAACGTCAAGGGCATCAACCACTTTACTTGGTTCGATAAGGCTACTTACAAAGGCATGGACCTCTTCCCCATTTACCGCAAATTTGTCGAAGAGCACTATGAATCCGGTTATGAGTACGGCGACACGAATTGGATGAACAGTTCCTTTGCCTGCGCCAACCGCGTTAAATTTGATTTGTTCCTGCGCTATGGCTGCATTGCCGCCGCGGGCGACCGCCATCTGGCAGAGTTTATGCCGGGCAAGACTTATCTGGAAAGCCCCGAAGCCGTGTGCGAATGGAAGTTTGGCCTGACCACCGTTGCGTGGCGCAAAAATGAGCTGCAGGAGCGCCTGGCCCGCAGCCGCCGCCTGCGCACCGGCGAGGAACCGATCGAGATCAAGCCCGATGGCGAGGAAGGTCACCTGCTGATGAAAGCCCTGCTCGGCCTGGGCGACCTGGTCAGCAACGTGAACATTCCCAACCACGGTGCCATTGCCAACCTGCCGTGGGATGCCGTGGTGGAAGTGAACGCGCTGTTCAGCCGCCAGGGCGTGCAGTCCGTGAACGCCGGCCCGCTGCCCGCCAATATTCTGCCGCTGGTAGCCCGCCACGTTTACAATCAGGAGAACACCCTAACCGCTGCCCTGACCTGCGACCGCACCCTTGGCCTGACCACCTTTATGAACGACCCGCAGGTGACCCTGAACTGGAACCAGGGCAAAGAGCTGTTTGACACCATGCTGCACAATACCCGCGCATACCTTCCGAAAGAATGGAACGCGTGATGTAGTTAGGAGTTTTTCGGCGGGGCGAAGTCACAGCGTGGAAAAATTAGAAATTAGCAATTAGTAATTAGAAATTGATAGTAGGCAGGGCCTGATGCAGTTGCATCGGGCCCTGCTTTTTTAGGTAAAGCATTCAAAAAGAAGCGAATTATCGTTGTTGTCCGTAGTGCATTGCGAAGTGAAATCGGCTCGCAATGCGTGTTAAAAACATGCGTTCCTTAACAAATATTAAGCTACTCTCTATGCTTCCTGTAAGGTTTCAGGTGCATTATAGAATCATCACGAAGGGGATTGGAAGACGCCGCGCGTTTTCCCCTCTATCACGCGCTGCGCACCATTGGCTACTGCGGCTGTGAGCGAGTCGTGCGCATCAATGGCCTGGATATCCCCTAGTTTTTTGCAATGTCCTGTACGGCTGGCATCAATCTGTTCAAAAGATTCAGGCGTCATCGACAGAATCATCATATAAACACAAAATGCGAACCACGTTGTACGAAGTGGTTCGCATTTTGTTATCGTAATGTATATTTTATTTCGGCAGCTGAATTTCCGGCATCAGTTCATCGGATACGATCTGCAGCATTTCTTCCAGCTTGGCCAGGTCATCGGGGCTGAACCGCTGTTTGGCACGCTCCATGACCAGATGCAGGTAAGAATAGCTGATGTTATAGTAATCAATGTACTTTTGGGTCGGCCGCAGGCGGTATTCCCGCTTATCGGTGGTGGATTGGATGCGCTCCACATAGCCTTTTGACCAGGGAGTTGATCTTATAAGCTGCGTTGGGGTGGAAAGATTCATCATGTGGCTGAACTGCGCAATCGTGGGTTCCCCCAGTGCCATGATGACTTCCATGCAGAAAGATTCTACCGTCGTCAGCGTGGCTTCACGGTCTTCAAAACGGCTGAAGATCTGTTTATAAAAATGCAGCTTGAATTTTGTGTATACCTGCCCAAATGTCTGATCCAGCATGGCGAGAATCCCCCTGTAGGTTAATGAATTTATTATAGCACAATCCACCATGCAAAACCAGCCCTCAGGCATCCGTGATAACAAATGTCAACTCGGCGTTGGCCGCGCGCACACCATCCACCCAGGCGGTGGCTTTGCCGATGCCCACCGGGCCATGCTGCTCTACCAGCTCACATTCCAAAGTCAGCACATCGCCGGGCACAACCTGGCGGCGGAAACGGGCATTTTTTACCCCGCCAAACAGGGCAATCTTTCCACGGTTTTCCGGCAGGCTCAACGCGGCCACCGCGCCGGTTTGGGCAAGGGCTTCCAGAATCAATACCCCCGGCATAACCGGATGGCCGGGGAAATGTCCCTGGAAAAACGACTCTGTGCGGGTCACGCACTTGATTCCGCGCGCCCACTGGCCGGGGGTATAGTCAAGAATCTTATCCACCAGAGCAAACGGGTAACGGTGCGGCAGAATCTTTTCGATTTCCGCCGCCGTCAGGGTCCGGGGCGGTTCATTGGGTGTATAGTTCATCCTCATCTCTCCCAACGCTTGAACACCACACAGGCGTTGTGGCCGCCGAAGCCCAGGCTGTCGCTCATGGCATAATCCACCTGTAACGCGCGGCCCTGGTTGGGAATATAGTCGAGATCCAGTTCCGGGTCCGGCTCCTGCAGGTTGACGGTAGCGGGCAAAAAGGCATCGTGCAGGGCCAGCACGGTAAACACGCCCTCTACCCCGCCGGCGCCGCCTAGCAGGTGGCCGGTCATCGACTTGGTCGAGGATACGGCCAGCTCATACGCGTGGCTGCCAAAAACCGACTTGATGGCCGCGGTTTCACAGCTGTCATTCAGATGCGTGGAAGTTCCATGGGCATTGATGTAGCCAATCTGTTCCGGCTCCACTCCGCCATCAGCCAATGCCAGCCGCATACAGGCCGCGCCGCCTCCACCGCCCAGTGCCGGGGCGGTAAAATGGTAAGCATCGCAGTTAGCGCCATAGCCCACAACCTCGGCGTAAATCTTAGCGCCACGCTTTTTAGCGGTCTCCAGTCCTTCCAACAGCAGCACACCGCTGCCCTCGCCCATCACAAAACCGCTGCGCCGGGCATCAAAGGGGATCGAGGCCCGGGCCGGGTCGTCTGCGGTGCAGAGGGCTTTCATGCTGGCGAAGCCGCCCACCCCCAACGGGCTGATGCAGCTTTCGCTGCCGCCGCAGAGCATACGGTCCTCGTATCCATCGCGGATACGGTGGAACGCATCCCCAATCGCATTGGTGCCGCCTGCGCAGGCAGTGGTGGGGCAGCTGCACATACCCTGCAGGCCAAAGCGGATGGCCACCTGCCCCGCCGCCATATTGCCGATGGACATGGGGACAAAGTAGGGCTGACCTTTCAAAGCCCGCTGCTGGCCGCGGGTGTGTTCTTCCTCGATCGTGGGCAGACCACCGATCCCGCTGGACAGGATCACGCCGAACCGTGTGCGGTCGATATTTTCCAGTGCAATGCCGCTGTCGTGGATGGCTTCGTCAGCGGCGGCCACGGCAAACTGGGTAAACCGCGCCATTTTGCGGGCTTGCGCCGTTCAATACGTTCGGCAGGGTCAAAGTCTTTGACTTCTGCGGCCAGTTTCACCTTAAAATCCGTTGTATCGAAAGCCGTGATCGGCCCAACGGCGCAGCGGCCAGCTTTCACGGCGGCCCAGCTTTCCGCCACGGTATTGCCGGTTGGGTTTACCGTGCCAAGGCCGGTGATAACGACCCGGCGTTTCTTTTCTATCTTCATAGCTGCACCTCACATTCCCATTCCGCCGTCAACACAAAGAACCTGCCCGGTGATGTAACCGGCCTGTTCCCCGGCCAGGAAAGCCACCGCCGCGGCAACATCTTCAGCACGGCCGATTCTGCCTGCCGGGATGGCCGCTGCGGCTGCGGCGCGGGCAGATTCCGGCATAGCGGCGGTCATATCGGTTTCAATAAATCCAGGTGCCACCGCATTGGCGGTAATATTGCGTGCGGCGTACTCTTTGGCAACGCTTTTCGTTAGGCCGATCAGCCCCGCCTTGCTGGCGGCATAGTTGGCCTGGCCCGCGTTCCCGTGCAGGCCGACCACACTGCTGATATTGATGATACGCCCATACCGCTGGCGCATCATCAAGCGGGAAGCTGCTTTGGTGCAGAAAAACGTCCCCTTCAGGTTGGTAAAAAGCACATTGTCAAAGTCGGATTCGGTCATGCGCATCAGCAGTTTATCCGCGGTGATGCCCGCATTGTTGACCAGCACATCGATCCGCCCAAAAGCGGCAGCGGTATCTTCCACCAGATTTTGGCAGGCTTCGGGGCTGCGCACATCCGCTTGCAGCGTGATGGCCTGCACACCAAAGGCGCGGCAGGCAGCCGCTGTTTCCTCGGCCGCGGCTGCGCTGCCTGCGTAGTTGACTGCAATGTTCATGCCGTTTTCGGCCAATGCAAGGCAGACGGCACGACCAATGCCCTTGGCGCCGCCCGTAACCAGAGCGGCACGGCGCATGCTTTCGGTTTGCGGCATGGTCAGGCTCCTTTCATGGTGCAAAGCAACTGCTGCAGCTGTGCAGCAGTTTCCACCGGATAGCACGAGATAGCATTTCCCACCGTCTTTTTCACAAATCCGGTCAACACCCTGCCGGGGCCGATCTCAATGGCGGTATCCACCCCCAGTTCCGCCAAACGGCGGATGGTGGCTTCCCAACGTACGCCGGACTGCACCTGTTTTTCCAGCAGCGTGGCGACCGTGTCATTCTGTGCCATTTCATGCCCAAGGCAGTTGAACAGCACCGGGAACTGCATCGGCGCAAAATGGATGGATTGGAACTTTTCCCGCAGCGCATCTCCGGCGGGTGCATCAGCAGCGTATGGAACGCACCGCTGACGTTCAGCGGCGGCAGCGCCGCGCCCCAGCGGCAAGCGCCAGGTCGGCAGCTTTGTCTACAGCAGCTTCTCGCCGCCGATAACCAGCTGGCCGGGACAGTTGTAATTGCAGATCTGTACAACGCCCTCTTCGGCGGCTGCGCTGCAACATGCCTGCAAGGATGTTTCATCCAATCCCAAAACGGCTGTCATCCCACAGGTGCGCCCGGCAGCGGCAGCAGCCATCGCTTTGCCACGGAAAGCCGTTAAAGCGACCGCTGTCTGCATATCGAACACCCCCGCACAGGCCAAAGCGGAATACTCCCCCAGGGACAGGCCCGCCGCATAGTCCGGCATAATGCCCTGCTCCCGCAGCACAGCGGTCAGACCGGCGGCAAAAGCTGTCATACAAGGCTGGGTGTATTGCGTTTCCTTCAGTACGCCCGCCGCGTCGGTAAAGCAGACTTCTTTCAAATCAAAATCCACCGCTGCGGCAGCTTCGTCAAAGGCGGCGCGGAAGGCGGGAAAGGTTTCATAAAGATCCTGGCCCATACCGGCGTGCTGACTGCCCTGCCCGGCGTATAAAAATGCTAGTTTCATCAGATGGTCTCCTTGTACAACCCTGTGATGCAGGTCTTTGCCTCGCTTACCATTGCGGCAAAAATCTCTTCTACCGGGCGGACTTCATGCAGCAGCCCCGCGGCCTGTCCGGCCATCAGGCTTCCGTTTTCGGTGTCGCCGTCAAACACAGCCTTGCGCAGACTGCCAAGCGTAAAGCGTTCCAGCGCCATTTTGTCAGCCCCGGCTTTTTCTTGCCGGACATACTCGCGGCTCATTCGGTTTTTCAACACACGCACCGGGGTGCCGCCGATCCGCCCGGTCACAATGGTATCGCTGTCGCGGGCTTTCAGCAGCGCTGCCTTGTAGTTTTCGTGGATGGGGCACTCGGTGCTGGCCAGCAGACAGGTGCCGACCTGCACGCCGCAGGCCCCCAGCGCCAGCGCTGCGGCCAAACCGCGCCCGTCAGCAATGCCGCCCGCGGCAATAACCGGCACGTGGACGGCATCAACGACCTGCGGCACCAGCGCCATTGTGGTCATTTCCCCCACATGGCCGCCGCTCTCGGTACCCTCGGCAATAACGGCGTCAATGCCAAGCGGTTCCAGATGTTTGGCCAAAATTGCCGCTGCCACCACGGGGATGACCGTGATGCCGGCTGCTTTCCACGCAGCCATGTACTTTCCCGGATTTCCCGCCCCGGTGGTGACGATCTTTACGCCCTCTTCCACCACGATTTTGGCAAATTCATCCGCCTGCGGGTGCATCAGCATGATGTTGACACCAAAAGGCTGGTCGGTCAGCGCACGGCAGTGGCGGATGTTTTCCCTCAGGGCATCGGCATCCATACCGCCGGAACCGATCAGGCCCAGCGCCCCGGCGTTAGAGCAGGCAGCGGCAAATTCGCCCGTGGCGATATTGGCCATTCCACCTTGGATAATGGGATATTTCGTACCTAAAATTTCATTGAGCAGCTTCATTTTCTACCCTCATACGTCAGCAGCATTCCGCCCCAGGTCAGCCCGCCGCCAAAACCGATGCAGGCCAGGGTCTGGCCGGGGTGCAGTAAATCACTTTCCACCATTTCATGCAGGGCAATGGGAATGCTGGCAGCACTGGTATTTCCATGGCGGTCCATATTTTTATAAAATTTTGACGGTTCTGCGTGCAAGTGTTTGATACAATGGTCAATAATGCGGCTATTGGCCTGATGGCAGACGACCCAATCCAGGTCAGCCAAGGTCTTTTGGCTGCGCTCCAACACGGTTTGCAGGCAACGCGGCATGGTTTCCACCGCAAAACGAAAGACCGCCTTGCCATCCATCGTGATCGGGGCCGTATCGCAGGCTGCGGGGCCGCCGACACGGATGGCTTCGCTCCCCCGCGCGCCCAACGTGACGGCAAACGGCACATCTTCGGCCAGTTCCAGAATAGCCGCACCAGCGCCATCCCCAAACAGTACGCAGGTTGTGCGGTCGGTCGGGTCCACCATGCGGGACAGCGCTTCGCAGCCGATGACCAACGCATAGCGTCCGCCCAGGGTGTTCAACAGCCCGTGGGCCGCAGCAATAGCATAAATAAAACCGGAACAAGCCGCATTTACATCAAAAGCGGGCCGGTTCTCCGGCAGCCCCAAGGCCGCCTGCACACGGCAGGCAACACTGGGGGTAGCCGTTGGAGCCGAAAGCGTTGCCGCAACGCAGCAGGCAATCTCGCTTGCTGCCAGCCCGCTACGCGCCAGGGCCTGGCGGGCGGCGGCAATGGCCAGCGTGGCGGCATCCTCACTTTCGGTGCAGTAATACCGCTGGCGGATGCCGGTGCGGGTCGTGATCCATTCATCGCTGGTGTCCACCTGTCGGCTCAAATCCTCATTCGTCACTACACGGCCGGGCAGTGCCCCGCCGGTGGCCAGCAGCTGTAAGCCTTTCATGCTCCCCTCATTTCTCCGATACGGCGGTATTTTTTGTATCTCTGGTCGGCCAATGCCTTTCCACTCATCTTGCACAAGGCGGCAAGGTGCGCGGCAATGGCGGTATCCAACCGGCTGAAAAGCAGCTGCCGCCCGCGCTGTGCACCGCCTAGCGGTTCGGCGATGATCTCTTCCACAATTCCATCCGTATACAAGTCCTGCGCCGTCAGTTTCATCATGGTACAGGCTTCGCCGCTGCGGGAGGCATCTTTCCACAAAATGCTGGCAAATCCTTCGGGGCTCAACACCGAATACACGGCGTTTTCCAGCATCAGAATATGGTTGGCAACGCCAAGCCCCAGTGCGCCGCCGCTGGAGCCTTCGCCCGTAACGATGGCCAGTACCGGGACGGTCAGACCGCTCATCTCCATCAGGTTGCGGGCGATGGCCTCCCCCTGGCCGCGCTCCTCGGCATCCTTACCGGGGTAAGCACCGGGGGTATCAATAAATGTGATGATGGGCCGCCTGAATTTTTCCGCCTGCTTCATCACGCGCAGCGCCTTGCGGTAGCCTTCCGGTCCCGGCATGCCAAAGTTGCAGCGCAGGTTTTCTTCCAGCGTCGTTCCTTTGCGGTGCCCCAAAACCGTAACGGGCATCCCATGGAATCGCGCGATACCGCACAAAATGGCCGCGTCCTCCTTTGCATTGCCGGTCACCGCACTGCTCAAAAAAGTCGGTAAACAGGTTGTCGATGATTTCGCCGATATGCGGGCGGTCAGGGCGGCGCGCCAGAAAAACTCTGTCCTCCGGCGTCAGTGATGTGCAGCGCTGCAAAAGCACGTTTTCCTGCGCGGAAAGCTCTGCCAGCTCAGCGGCATGGGTAGTCGTATTCGCCATTTCGGCATCATCGGTGCTGCTACACAATGCATCAATCTGCGCGTCCAGCGGTTCCAGCTGCTGCAAAACCTCTTTGATCATCTGCATTTCCTCCCCTGTGTATGGAGCTGCAAAATCCGCGTCAAAACCTCTTTTAATTCCGTGCGCGGCACAACCTGATCCACAAAGCCGTGTTCCAGCTGGAACTCACTGCGCTGGAAACCATCGGGCAGCTTTTCTCCGATGGTCTGTTCAATCACACGCGGCCCGGCAAACCCGATCAGCGCACCCGGTTCGGCCAGCGTGATGTCTCCCAGGCTGGCAAAACTGGCTGTGACACCGCCGGTGGTGGGGTGGGTCAGCACACTGACATACAGCCCGCCGCTGCGGCTGAACCGCTCCAGCGCGGCACTGGTTTTTGCCATTTGCATCAGGCTGAAAATGCCCTCCTGCATCCGCGCTCCACCGCTGGCAGAAAAAATAACCAGCGGAAGCCGTTTATCAGCAGCATATTCGATTGCACGGGTGATTTTCTCCCCCACGGCAGTGCTCATGCTGCCCATAAAAAATCGGCTGTCCAGCACAGCTGCCACCGCCTGCACGCCCCGATCCTGCCGGTTGCGGTGACGGCAGCTTCTTTCAGGCCCGTTTTGACCGAAGCAGCGGCCAACTTTTCCTGATAATCGGGAAAATGCAGCACATCGTTGGGGGCAAGGTCTGGATTCAGTTCCTTAAAGGTTCCGTGGTCCAAAATCGTGCTGAGCCGGTAATAGGCTCCAATGGGCAGATGTACCCCGCAATTGGGGCATACATACAGGCTTTTGGTCCAGACCTGGCGGGTGGCGCGGCGGCCGCATTTTACATTCTAACAATTGCGGCTGCACCAGCCGGGCGCAGCCGTTCCAGCATCGCGGCGGACTTTCAGCTGGAAGCTGCGCCCTGCTGGCTGACCGGGAACAGCTTTTCAAATGGCATTCATCCCTAATACCCTTTAGGCCGCCCGCGCAACCAGATAGTTGAAGATATCACCCAGTCTTGAGCGTTCCCAGGTCCTCTCATCGGCAATCGTGATGCCAAACTTGTCCTCAAACGCCATGTTCAGCTCCACCGCGTCCAGGCTATCCGCCTGCAGGTCCTCGGTCAGGCTGGCTTCCATCGTAACTTTGTCTGCATCGCAGTTCAGGGTATCAACAAATACTTCTTCAGTTCTTCAAAGTTCATGATTTATACCTCGTAATTATTTATCTAAAATATTGACTCAATTGCCAACAAGGTCATTATATCACATTTGTCTTGTATGTCAATATTGTTAGGTAAAAAATATTTATCTAATTATGCTGATCTCTTATTCTCTATACCGGAAGCGAACATCATGCAAAATTCGCACAGCATCATCCCCGCAGCGCTGCCATTGCTGCTGACAGGTAGACGCAATGCAATACTTTGGGTGAGGGCACTCCCCCGCCCGTCTATTGACAATTCCGCCACCTTATAGATAAAACGCCTGCAAACCTTTACAGGCGTAAATCCGCCTTATGCACAACGGCGTGATTGCTCCGCGCTCTGGTGCTGGACAAGCCGGTTTCTACCTTACCTGCGCAGCACTCGGCGCAGTGGTCAACATTA
>SCPN01000516.1_pt1 | contig 196656 bp, 203 predicted proteins | sample 6106831 | NCBI WGS metagenome assembly SCPN01 (sample SAMN10720447, study PRJNA508395) | human gut metagenome | isolation source: Participant 1, 0 month | reverse complement strand
CTACTCCTTTATTGTTTTCAATTGCTTGGTCTAATTTTTCAATCAAAATATGAAGCAAGCTTCCTTCTTGTGAGCCTCTTCCAATTCTTCCCCTGTCTAGGTATTCGTGAAGTATTACAAGGCTATCTAAAATAAATTCAAGTTTATCTGTGTTGTCACTCAACTCAATGTACAACTGTTGACTTTTTTCTTGTTCCGATGTATAATTTAAATCGGTAATTTTATTGTTCCCAGTGGTGTTTGTGCTGTCTTTCACCACTGGGGCTTTTTCTTTTTTACTAATGTTTGTACTCATTTTTATTACCTCCTGTTAGGCTTTTTTGTCTAATAGTTAAGTATTCAGCTAATGCATGAACTCTTTTCAATTCTTCATTCGTCAATTGTTTTAAGAGTTTCTTTATTTCCTTGGTATACTTCTTTGTGGTCATACTTTTTATACTCCTTTGCATATAAATATGTGATTTGTGATAAGACTTTACGTAAATGCGTAGGGTCTTTTATTTCGTTAATCAACTGGCGTATTACCCTTCTAATACTTTCTTGTTCTGCTGGGTACTTACTTTGTAATTTCTTTTCAAGTTTTGCCATGTGCTTACGGCAAAGTTCGTATACTTGGTCTACGGCGTTTTCTGGTACACCTAACGCCCTTAATTCATCTCGTTTCATGGTTAGTTCTCCTCGTAATATTCCATTGTTTGTATGACACCCCCACTGGTGTATACTTCCAGTCCTTCGGTCTGTATGCGGTATACCGAAGTTGATATACAACGCAAGTGCAATTCTATCTGCTCCATTAACTCACAGAGTTTTGCAGCGTGAAAATCATCCATTTTTAGTTCTCCTTTTCTATTAAAATTTCCACAGTGGTGTATATGGTGTGTTAAGTTTCTATACCTTTATATTTTTACTATATACACCCTATCACCAACTAAAAATAATAATTATATAAAAGTTAATACACCATATACACCATATGTATGACAAAGCCAGTGATTAAGCCGTTTACAGGTGGTGTATTGCCCAAAAAACTTAATACACCACTTACCCACCAATACCACCATTTATACATTCAAAACTTCCATATTTTACAATTGGTAAAAAATATTGGTTTGTTCCTCTGCTAATTCTCATTACCGGTGGTGTATTAGTAGTATTAAATGCACCACGTAAAACCTCGCTATCCACCACTTTAGAAAGAGCTTTTCCTATCCTTCTTGAATCATTTTTTACACCTAGACGAAAAGCAACATCCTTTGCTTGCCACCAGTCCCATTTTTCAATTGGTAGGTTAAAATCAAACAATTCTATAATTTCAAGCTCATACGGTAGTGGGACATTAAACGCTTGGTTATCCTGTTGCAATGTTTTCATTTCGTCATCTGTCAATCTGAAACCGTTTTTATTTTCCATGTATATTGCATATACTTGTGCCCACAGTTGATGAACCCATTCCCGTTTTAAAGTAAATAACGCTTGTTTATCAATTTTTGTAACTGGGATTGTCCAAAAGCGGCGACTTCCTGTTTCATCTCTCAAGTAATCCTGTGGGTTTACTGTTCCACAAAATGATGTTCTTCTTGGGGTTTTTGTTGCCTTTTCTGCATATGGCATTCGGATTGTATCCAAAGGTTGAGTAATGAATGCTTTTAAACTGGATTGTTCACGCTTTAAAGTGCTATCCAATTCGCCCAATTCACACAGCATTCCGCTAACCGCCTTTATGATAGAATCTTTGTCGTGCATGTCTACAACTGCGCCCTCTATGAACCACTGAGGGAACGGGGAAAGTATTCTAAAAAATGATGTTTTGGCAAGTCCCTGTTCACCTTGCAACACAAGAACCCCTTCTGCTCCGATAGGATTTTCATCAGAATTTAACGCAAGCGCAATACTTTGAAGCAACCACTTTTTTATATACGTTTGGTATTTAGAATCATACACCCCTAGAATTTTGTAAATTTCTGTTAAGCGGTCTATGTTGTCCCATTTTGCACCCTTCATTAATTCTTCAAATGGATTGTAACGCGACTCATCAGATATTACCTTTAAATACATTTTTACATTTTGCAGATTATTTCCTTTTATTTTAAAAGTTTTTAGATGATCTATTAAAATAACGGGTAGAATCTCTGAAGCGTTATTAGTTGAATATTGGGACGATAACCCTTTTATATCTATTTCTTTTAACAGTGTGTTATATCTTACAGTTATACCCAACTCTTTCAAAGCAATTTTTACAATACTTAAATTGATATGTGCGCCCTTACAATCATTCAAAGAAATATCATCATCACCTACAACAACGCTAAATACTTCTTGTGGGCTTTTCCTAGGGTTGTACACCTCAGTACAGCAGTCAACCGCATTTTGAATTGTAATTGCGCCGTATGTAGTGCCGCTTTGCTGTCTGTCCCATTTGTCACGCATTAAACCAGATGAACGGAACAGCCTATCCATTTGCATATGGTCTTTGCCTGTATAGAAAGCAAGCATGTTACACAGCGCCATATCGGCTTCACTTTGCGACTTATACAGCCCTTGCCAGTCACCTTGATACAGCTTTGTAAATGTACTGCCGTTCTTTGCTTTTTCTGCAATTTCCAACAACTCGCTATCCTCTAATGAAACGGCTGTTGTGCTTGTCTGTACCGGCTTATTTTGCTTCTTTGGTGTAATTTCTTCATACAGTGCGTTTATAGCTTCCTGCGCTTCTCTGAGCGGTCTTGTCAAACCGTATTCTTTGCCTGTTACTGTGAAGAATCTTCCACAATCATACATTTCAGCTTTTTCGCGGTTTGTGCCTTTTTCAACATGCCCCTTACATATAATATGAACGCCTGTACCGCTTGGACTGTGTTCAACGTAACTGTTGAAACGAGCAACCCAGTTTGAAGCCCATTCATTAAGTACACCATTTTCAATGCAGTTATCAAAGTCAATCCCCACAAATCCGTCTTTGTGGAATTCAAACCCGATACCGTCATATTTCCCAGTATTCAGAGCCGACACAGCTTCTTCAAACCTTCCCCATGTTTGGGGTTGTCCTGCCTTTGCTTCAAAGCCTGTGATTGGGTTATATGGTATCTTGTTTTTCTTTTTTTTTTGCCATTTTTATCGACATAGTCTACTAAGCGGTATACAACCCACCGCGGCAATACTTTTAGTTCTTCTGGTACATTTGCATATTGCAAGTTTCACACTCCTTTTCTTTCTGCTGTCTTTTAAATTCGTTAAACAAAATACGGGCTACATCTTCGGCGTTTACTTCATAGTATTTCATGTCTATAAAGCCCACACCTACCCTGTACGTTGCCTCTAATGGTAATTTCATTGTTCCTCTTCTCCTCCGTTGACTATTCGATGATGTCTTGCACTCTAACTCCCAGTGCTTTGGCGATTTTTCCAACAACTACGGTCGACACGTCTTCACCTTTTTTGATTTTAAGCAGACTTGTAGACGACACAACAGTCCTTAGGTCTGTCGCCGCGCAACACTTTTCAGCTAAAGCGATGTCGAACGCTCTGCGGTTAACTTTCATTTTTTACCCTCCTTTGTATTGTTATATACACAAACTTGTGTTAAGATATAACAAAAAGTTTAGTATGGTTGTATTATAGTTTAGTTTACTAATATTTTCAAGTTAAAAGTTTAGTTATAACTCAACTTTGTAATTAATATATAAAATAGAGGTTGTAAGAATGTTATTTTTTGATAAATTCGTGCATATGTGTAAAATTAACCACGTCGCGCCTACTAAAGTAATAGAGGAAATCGGCTTAAATAAATCAAATTATACGTTCTGGAAAGAAGGGTCTATTCCTCGGTCTCCCACAATTGCAAAACTAGCTAACTACTTTAATGTAGCACCTTCTTTTTTTATTGACGGTAATATAGGAAAAACAGAGCGATACGCACACCCTAGCGAAAACTCAAGGGGCGGTTTTTGGTTCTATAATTTTGAAAACAAGCTAAAAGAAAACGGATACAGTATTGACTTTTTAGAAGATGATTCATATATGTGGATTGTATACCCTTCTGGCACTCTTGAAGTGCAAATTTCACAATTACAAGATTTGAACACTGAACTAAATTCTTTTTTAAGGTTTAAACTTGAAGAACTAAAAAATGATAATATATCCGACTTTAGACCAAACGAGAGGAAAAAAACAAAATACACCACCCCCGACGAAGAACCGCAAGAAAAGGAAGAATAACCACACACTGTGGGTTAACATTTCGTTCGGGCATCTTTCTATGACTGGGTGAATCGCCACCCCATATAATATAACAGAATTCTGTAACAAGGAGGTGCAGCCATGCAAAGAGCAGTAATTTATGCCCGCTATTCATCGGACAAGCAGACAGAAGATAGCATAGAAGCCCAATTGCGAGCCTGTAGAGAGTACGCAAGCAATAAACAATATCAAATCATTGATACGTACATTGATGAAGCTGTAAGCGGCAAGACAGCCGCAAGAGCACAATATCAAAAACTATTGCGGGACTGTGAGAAAGATAAGTTTGAAATTATTCTGATTCATAAGTATGACCGTATCGCAAGAAATCTCTTGGAGCATGTAACCCTTGAACAGAAGTTGAAAGCAAAGAACATTTTATTGATTGCCACGGCGCAAGACTTCGGCTTGTCCAACGAAGCAAAAATAATGCGTTCCCTTGTGTGGAGTATGTCCGAGTATTACAACGATAACTTGGCACAGGAAACAAAGAAAGGGCTAAAAGAAACCGCTCTAAAAGGATTGCATACAGGCGGCTGCCCTCCCTTTGGTTATGATGTGGTAAACCAAAAATATGTTATTAACGACTTTGAAGCCATATTTGTACGAAAAATCTTTGATTGTGCAAGCAAAAGAACCGGTTTTGTTGACATTATTCAAGAAATGGAATCATGCGGCGTAAAGGGTAAGCGTGGAAAGCCGATAAAGTACCCACAGATATATGAAATGCTTCGTAATGAAAAATATACAGGTACATTCATTTACAGCCCTAACGAGGAAAAGAACCGCACTAACAGGCGGAACAAACCCAATGCCATAAGAATTGAAAACGCAATGCCCCAAATTATAAGCAAAGAACAGTTTCAGGAGGTGCAAAAAATTATGTCAGAAAGAAAACAAACAGGAAAAACAAAATATTTGTGTAGTGGTCTTGTATATTGCCGCTGTGGTGCTAAAATGCACGCTATAAAGTCCAAAAAGAAGGGACATGAATATTTATATTACAATTGTTCTAAGCACTGCGGCGCACCTGTGGTTCATATGGAAGTTGTATGACAAAGCGGCAAAAGATTATTTGCATGAATTATTGAGCAAAGAAACGCAGAAAGACATTTCCACAGCTATGCAGCTATATCAAATTTATACAGATGACACAGAAAAAGACTTTATGAAAACAATTAATAAAAAAGTTCGTGAAAAAGAAAAACGCTACAACAATTTAATGGACACACTGGCAAGCGGTGCAGTCAATCAAACCGTTATAGCGGATATTACAAATGAAATGGAAACGCTGAAATCAGAAATAGAATCGTTGAAATGTCGAAAGCCTCCAAAAGATTTTACTTTTGATTACGTTTCTCAATGGTTGGAAGCATTGAAAGCAAATCCAGACGAAAAAGCCATTCATTTGTTAATTGAACGTATTGACGTAAAAAGCACAACGGACATCAGAATAACAAGTACTCTGACATCCGTCGTGGGAAAACTTGGTTGCGGGAGCTGGATTTGAACCAACGACCTTCGGGTTATGAGCCCGACGAGCTACCGAACTGCTCCATCCCGCGATATTTAATTGTGCCATTACGTTAGGCGCAATTAGTATTATATATGAATATATAGTATAAGTCAATAGAAAATCTTAATATCTTTTAAAAATCGTATTACAATATTCTATCTTTAACTAATCAAAGTACTAAAATCAACTTATTATTTCTTCTTTTTACGCACCACCAGAACTATAATAACGATTCCAATCATGCAAACGCCTAAACCACCTACTATTATATACACAAAATAAGAAGGCATTTGATTCCCAACAATATATAAATTTCTATCACCGTAAAATATGGTATCTGTATGTAACGTTTCGTCATCAATACCTTCTTCGGTAGTTTGTTTGGCTAATCCACTTGTTTTACCCCGACCGGAAGTGCTGCTTTTACTGTTACTTTCTTCTTTTATTTTTTCACCACGTGTCACATTTACTGTATATTGGCTTTTATTCTTTTTATCTGAAGATGTAACAGTAATAATAAACTGTGTCGTAGAACCTTGTTTTCCTAAATTCTTTCTGTTTACTCTTGCAGTTCCTCCATCAGCAGCTTCTAATTCAAATAATATTTGTTCTACTTCCGGTCCTACTTGCAAAGAATATTCCTGAATATAAGGATCAAACTCTGGTTCTAGCGTTCCTTGACTTGGAACCAGTTTTGTTAAAACAGCCTCTTTTGTGAACTCAGGCGTTATGCGGAATACAGAAGTAAGGCTGGAAACAGACGGCAGCTGTTTTGCAGTCCAATCTACCACTTGATCAATTTGAGCTGAAACTGATGTCTCTCCAAAAATTGCATCATCATTGACGCGGAATATTAATGTCATACATTCACCGGTCAATTGCGGGGCTGCTGTTCCGTCACAAACGTAAATTCCAGTCATAGTATCTCCAGCTATATGGTAGCGGAAGGTACCGCTTTCAATCTGCGATGATGTATCCACTCTTTTTAAGGTAAGTTTTGAAGAATCGTATTCTACGTTTAATCGAAACCCCGCAATGGATTTATTCACGCCCAATTCGTTGGCAGTCACCGTAATACGAATTTCATCATTCATCAAAACATCTTCCTTTGATGCAGTAAAGGAGAAATAATCTTCCGTATCTTGCGCAAAGACATAACAAGGACTTATCAGCATTATTGTATAGATGAACAAAGCAAATGATATTGCCGCAAACTTTTTCACACCGGTCCTCCTTTATTATCAATAGAAATTGTGAATTAGAATATTTTACTACAATGGATGATATATTAGAGGACTACATCGAAAATATTCACATAATCATCGCATAGAATTCACAGTTTCAATATATTATTTGTTATAATGGTAAAATTGAAGATGAATATAAAAAGAAAAGGGGTATACTATGCTTTTTCGCGCCTCAACAGCTCCCGAAATATTTAATATGTTCTTTTGGAATATTATTATCGTAAGTGCTTATCACTTTATCATATTTGCAATTTGCGTAAAGTTACCTCAATCGTCATTTGATGAAAATAAATCAAGATATCAAATGAAGAAATTTGAGAGAAACGGAAAATTTTATAAACAAACATTAAAAAATAAATGTATGGAAAGAGCATGTACCGCAATTTACAGGAAAAGACGGTTTTTCCAAAGAGCACATGTCAAACAATGTTTCAGTTGAATATCTAAAATGAATTTATTGCAGAAACTTGCAGGGCCGAATGGACGCATGAAACACAGGGTCTTTCCATTATCTTTACATTTTTAGCAAATCCTCCGGGATACAGCTTATTCTTTACTTTTTGTTTTACTAATCAATATGCCCTGCACTGCAATTCAACGCTATAACCTTCCGTTTACAAACTTTAAGAAAGCGATTAATCCGAACAGGGTCCATGCTTCCTTCTATGGCATCTGCATAATAAATCTAAAAGATTATGGATATCCATGTCAAACTTTTGTTGCTTTTAACTTAAATTTTAAATTATTTTATAACATAGATAAATAAGCCAAAGTACGGGCAAACCATTGACTTTCTTCTATGTCTATCTTATAATAAAACCTATAAGCAAAGTAAGAGTTCTTGTAGTAGAAAACACTATAGTGCTCTTTTTTGGTTATAACTACATATTTACGGAAGGAAGTGAACGGAGTTATTCCTTGACTCTTATGGACGAGGTGAAATCTATGTGCAAAGTTCCTGAGATGTTTGGAGCGCTGGTATTTAATGATGATATTATGCGTGCCAGATTGCCAAAAGAGATTTATAAATCTTTAAAAAACCGTGAAGACGGATTACCACTTGATATTCACGTGGCCAATTCTGTCGCAAATGCTATGAAAATTGGGCCTTGGAACAGGTGCAACACACTACACACACTGGTTCCAGCCAATGACCGTATTACTGCCGAAAAGCATGACAGCTTTTTGACTCCTATTGATAACAGTAAAGTCATTATGGAGTTCTCCGGCAAAGAACTGATTAAAGGTGAACCGGATGCTTCCAGTTTTCCGTCCGGCGGTTTACGCGCTACCTTTGAGGCACGCGGTTATACTGCTTGGGACCCAACTTCAAATGCGTTTATCAAAGACGGCTCTTTATGTATACCAACCGCATTTTGCTCCTATGGAGGAGAAGCTTTAGACAAAAAAACACCATTGCTGCGTTCAATGGATGTTATTGATAAGCAAGCAATGCGTATTTTAAATCTATTTGGTAATCCAACCGGCGCAAAGCATGTATTAACGACTGTAGGCGCCGAACAGGAATATTTTTTAATTGACAAATCTGTTTATAATCAACGGAAAGACCTTTTGTATACCGGTCGAACTCTTTTGGGAGCCAGGCCACCAAAAGGTCAGGAACTGGAAGACCATTACTTTGGTGTAATTAAACCAAGAGTTTCCGCTTACATGAAAGATTTAGATGAAGAACTTTGGAAACTTGGTATTCCATCTAAAACAAAGCACAATGAGGCAGCTCCCGGTCAACATGAAATGGCTCCGTTGTTCACAACCAGTAATGTCGCAACCGACCATAATCAATTAATTATGGAGGTTATGAAAAGAATTGCTGCAAAACATAATCTTGCATGTTTGCTGCACGAAAAACCATTTAAAGGTGTAAACGGCAGCGGAAAACACAATAACTGGTCTATGGCCACAGATACCGGCGTAAATTTATTAGAGCCGGGAGCATCTCCAAGAGACAATGCGCAATTCTTACTATTCTTAGTGGCAATCATCAAAGCTGTTGATGAACACCAAGATTTAATTCGACTTTCTGCGGCTTCTGCCGGAAATGATCACCGTTTGGGTTCTAACGAAGCCCCACCTGCTATTATTTCAATCTTTTTGGGAGATGAATTAACCGAAATTCTGCAATGTATTGAAGATGGCAGCGTATATCAAGCACAAAAAACTTCCTACATGGAAGTAGGTGTGGATGGGCTTCCCTCTTTTGCAAAAGATACTACGGACAGAAATCGAACTTCTCCGTTTGCCTTTACCGGCAACAAGTTTGAGTTTAGAATGTTAGGATCTTCTGCATCTATTGCCTGCACAAACTTTATTTTAAACACCGCAATCGGCGATGTTCTTTGTGAATTTGCAGATGAATTGGAACAAGCAGACGATTTCCAATCTGCATTGAGTGATTTGGTTCGTACGACCATCAAAAATCACAAACGTATCATTTTTAATGGCAATAACTACTCTGAAGAGTGGATAAAAGAAGCAGAAAAACGCGGATTGTTAAACTTACCTTCCGTTGCTGATGCTGTTCCATATTACATTCATCAGCAAAACATCGAGCTTTTTGAAAAACACGGTGTCCTTTCTGAAATGGAGATACGTTCTCGCTATGAAATCACCCTCGAGAACTACTTCAAACAGATTCACATAGAAGCCTTAACTATGATTGACATGGTTAAGCGGGATATTACTCCGGCGGTATGTGCATACATAAAAGATTTGAGTGAGGCTGCTCTTGCAAAAAAACAGCTAAACTTAGACTTAAACTGCCAGCTGGAAGAATCCCTATTAAAAGACCTTTCCGACCTTTCCTATGCTTTGTTCCAGAATTGCAAAAAGCTGGAAGAGAATGTAGAAATGGCCGAAAAGATTACCGATGTGAAGGACGCAGCATACGCTTACAGAAATGCTGTTTTCATGCAAATGGAAGCTACTCGCTCCATTGCAGACAGACTTGAAGGTATGGTGGGCGACAAATATTGGCCGTTTCCATCATATGGAAGACTATTATTTAGCGTAAAGTAATCGTTTTGTTTTTGCGACTACATATGTGTAAGCATATGTATAAACAAAAATGCATTACACAATTTTGTTTGGAGGTAGAAAACTATGGAAATTTCAGCAATAGATACCATGTGGGTTCTATTCGGAACTATGTTTATTTTCTTTATGCATAGTGGTTTCGCATTGCTAGAAACCGGTTTCTCAAGAGTTAAAAATTCAAGCACAGCTTGGATTGATAACTTGCTAGACTTTGCCATTGCTTCCCTTGTTTTCTGGGCATTCGGCTATGGTATTATGTTTGGTAACAGTAATCCATTTATTGGTGAGTTTAACTTTGTAGCTATGCACAGCTATCCGGATATCAATCCAACAATTCCTAGCTATGCAAATGTTATGTTCCACGGTGCTATTTGTGCTACAACCGCAGCGGTTGTTTCCGGAGCTATGCTGGAAAGAGTTAACTTTAAATCATTCCTCATTTACAGTACTATCATCAGTGGTTTTGTATACCCTGTTGCTGGTCACTGGGCATGGGGCGGCGGCTGGCTTGCAGACTTGGGCTTCCATGACTTTGCAGGTTCCGCATCTGTTCACGGTCTTGGCGGTATCATCGCTCTTGTTGGTGCTGCTATTCTTGGCCCACGTATTGGTAAATACGACAAAAAAAAAATCCAGAGAAATGCCAGCTCATTCTCTTACATTAGCAGGTATGGGTACATTCTGTTCTATGGTTCGGTTGGTTCGCCTTTAACGGCTGCTCCACCATTGTTGCAGATTCAGATACCATGGTAACAGCATCTAATGTATTCCTATCCTCTAACATTGCAGCTGCAGCTTCTACAGTAACAGTTCTATTTATTACTTGGATTAAATACAAAAAACCAAGCGTTTCCATGATGTTAAACGCACCTTTGGCAGGTCTGGTAGCTATTACAGCTGGCTGCGACCAAATTGAGCCATGGGGAGCTTTCTGCATCGGTGTAATCGTATCATTCGTAATGGTATTCGGTATTGAATTGGTTGACAAAGTATTTAAAGTTGACGATCCGGTTGGTGCTGTTGGTCTACACTGCTTCTGTGGTGCAGCCGGTACTATCTTAACTGGTTTATTCTCTACTGAAAGTGGCGTATTCTACGGCCATGGCTGGCAATTCTTCGGCGTTCAATGCCTAGGTATTGCTGCTATCTTGGCATGGGGTGCTGCTGTTATGGCTATTGTGTTCTTCGTATTGAAATACACAATGGGTCTACGTGCTCATAAAGAAGAAGAAATTGCTGGTCTTGACCGTGCTGACTTCAATCTTGTTGAGACTTCTTACCAAGAATTTATGCAAATTCAAATCGATCCACTTGAGGAAAAATTTACTCCTGTTACAACATTCGATCGTACTCCAATTAAGAAAGACGAAGAATAATTTTTCTTCTTGGAGGTTGCAGCCGGTTGTTCGATAGGGTGACGAGCAACTAAATGGAAAAAGAATTATCAAATGATAATTGGCTTTTTCCTTTTATATACATACGTCCCACATACCTGCTATTTTAAATACTCCAAAAAGGCAACGTAAACATTTACGTTGCCTTTTATTAAAATCAACAGAGTGATATCTTAATAAAAAATATAAGAAATATCTTGACTTAGAGTAAACTCCAATTTATATAATGTAAATATAAAGAGGAGATGAGATAATGACGATTACAGAAGTAGCAGAAAAATATCATATCAGTCAGAATCCCCTGCGTTATTATGAACAGATAAAATAATACCGGAAGTTACAAGAACCGCTGGCGGTATACGCAACTATCAGGAAGGATTTGAAATGGGTAGAGTTGAAATTTGCATGAGAAATGCCGGCCTGCCTATTGAGGTAATGATTGCATATGTGAACTTATTTCAACAAGGAGACACGACCAAAAATAAAGCACGCTTCCCAAATGGGAAGCGTGCTTTATTGCGACCAGACCTATAAGCCGAGTTCTGTCGTGAACAGTCATCTATCTTGGCCGGTGTTGCCACCACGGCTCATGCCACCTTCTCGAAACGCGCCGGGCAAGCGCTATCTTGTTCTCTGCGGTGTTGCTCCGAATAGGGTTTACATAGCCGTATAGTCTCCTACACGCTGGTGAGCTCTTACCTCGCCTTTCCATCCTTACCACGGTAAAACCGGGCGGTATCTCTCTGTTGCACTATCCCTAGGGTCGCCCCGGCGGCCGTTAGCCGTTATTCTGCCCTGCGGAGCTCGGACTTTCCTCAGGTACACCTTTCGAGTTATACCCGCGACTGTTCAGTCTGCTCGCAACGTTTATTTTATAAGATTTCTTTACTGCTGTCAATAGAGAAATATTCTTACATTTTTCTATATTTCTTCACTTTACGCATCTTTTTTTTTACTTTTATAGCAGTGTAAGTGTAATGTAAACAATCAGAAGAACGCCAATAATACTTGCAATAATAATGAACCAAAGAGAACTAAAAATATCTTTCATTACACTTCCAATTTGCAGCAATTGACTTTTTCCATAGATTCCGCTGCCACTAAGTTAATCGTGGTCAATTCTTGATTCGCATAACTGAGTGTAGCAGTACCAATGACATCTCCTTTTTACGGGTGCTTCTACTTTTCCGGTAAATTTGTAGTCATCATTACACTGCTGGGATCAACATCGGACGGTAAAATGGTGGAGAAATCTTTTCGGGCGACAGCAACAATCTGTCTTGATTCCAAACATAGTCTATTTTCACTTCCGCAACCGTATCTGTACTTTTCAGAATGTCCTTTTGCTCCAAAGTCGTGAAAGCCCAACGGTACAAATTTTTAGAATCTATCATCTCCCGCGTTCTTCTATTTCTTTTCCATTGGCATCTACGGAAGGAGCCCCAAGTGCCACACATATATAAGTATAGCCATCATATATCGCACTGGAAACCAAACAATAACCGGCCTGATCATGAGAGCCTGTTTTAATACCTTTTGCATATTGATAATAATATGGATTATCCGCTGTATTTTCTGAAATCATCTTATTGGTAGTATATACTGTTCTTGATTTTGCGCTTTTATTCGTAGCAGGTAAAGTATAATAAGTTTGAGAGGTAATATCTGAAAAATGGGGTAATGTCAATGCATATTTTGTAATTTGATATAAATCAGAAGCAGTGGTGTAATGTTCATTATCGTGTAATCCGTGTGGATTGTTAAAATGTGTATTGCTTAATCCAAGTTCAGCTGCCTTATCATTCATCATTTGCACAAAATTTTTGACAGCTTCATCTCCCGTTGCACCTGTTTCTAATCCACCCACATATTCTGCAAGTACTAAAGAAGCATCATTTCCCGAAGGCACCATCATCAAATTCAACAGTTGCAGTGCTGTTAATTCTTCACCTGTAATAACGCCCGCCATAGAACTTCCTGTGCCTGTTAATGTTGGCTCAATATAGTCACTAACTGTAATTTTTGTCCCCTCTAAGTCACTGATATGCTCTGCTGCCACAATATACGTCATAATTTTGGTACAAGAGGCCGGTTCTAACCGTAAATCCGCATCCTTTTCATAAACTACAGTATCCGTGTCTAGGTTAGCCATATAAATTCCTTTGGATTTTGTTTCAAAATCAATATTAAATACCGCAGCTGAAGCAGATAATGCAGGTATCATCATGAAAACAACAAACAGAAATGCGATGCATGGAACTATCTTTTTTTTCATGGAAATTTTGCCTCCGTTATGATATGATGATTATAATCAAATTGAATAAAAAACATGTCGAAATTTCATCTAAAATTAAGTATACCAGTTCCTTTTCTAAATGAAAAGGGATTTTTCAGATTGTTAACAAATTGGAACAAATTTCAGGATAAGGAGGGTCCGTGTGATTTACATTACCGGAAATACGCATGGAGATATCAATCGTTTTGAAACAGAACAGACCAAAAAATTTACTTCCGAAGACTATCTCATCATTTGCGGTGACTTTGGCTTCATCTGGAACGGTGGAAAAAAGGAAGAAAAACAGCTGGAACGATTAAGTCAAAAACCATATACCATCTTATTCGTGGATGGTACCCATGAAAATTTTGATTTACTAAACGCTTATCCTACCAAACGATGGAACCAAGGAACAGTACACGAGATACGTCCCAATATTCTTCATCTAATGCGCGGAGAAATATTTGAAATAGAGGGACACAGCATTTTCGCCTTTGGCGGCGGAGAAACAGAAGAAAAAGAAGTCTATATGGAAACCGGCAGATGGTGGCCCGAAGAAATGCCAACCCGTCAAGAAATGATTGCAGGGGCAAAACATTTGTTTAATCATCAGTTGACAGTAGACTATATTATTACTCATGAGCCATGCCCAAACCATGTAGTGTCCGGCATGAGGCAAGATATTCATCGTTCTGCTTTGCACGCCTTTTTCGAGGAAATTCTCGTGCAAGTGACATACAAACAGTGGTTTTTTGGAGCACAACATGTTGACCGTGCTATGAACAATCGTCATATTGCGGTATTTGAACAAATCGTAGCACTGGATTCCCTGACCCTCTCTTCCCCCAAACGTGGCACCCGCAGAAAAAAATGACAGAAAGGAGCCTGATATGATGAAAATACTCCATACCTCTGACTGGCATCTCGGAAAAATGATTTATGGACGTTCTCTACTCCAAGACCAAGCACACTTTCTCAAAGAAATATTCCTTCCCACTGTGCAAAAAGAGCAGCCCGATTGTGTAATATTAGCAGGAGATATTTTTGACAGACAAATTGCACCTGTAGAAGCAATTCGTATGTTTGACAAAGTGTTAACTGAAATGAGCCGGCTCCAAATCCCCTTTGCTGTCATTTCAGGAAATCATGATGGCGCCGACCGTATTGCAGTGGGAGCTTCCATGCTGCGCAGCAGCGGTATCTACATTGCTACCAAATTAGAAGACGTGTTTTCCCCTGTGGTACTTACAAAGGGAAGCGAAACATTGCATCTGTATTTGCTTCCCTACATAGAACCTGCTGACGTACGTCAATATTTTCAAGATGAATCCATTCAAGGATTTCCCATGGCATATCAAGCAGTACTTTCCGCCATACAAGACAATATGGACCAAAATGCAATTAACATCTTGGTAGGTCATTGTTTTGCTGCCGGAAGCCAAACATGTGATTCCGAAAGCGCCATTTACGTAGGCGGCAGCGGAGAAGTCCCGCCTTCTTTGTTTCAAAGTTTTGATTATACTGCTTTGGGACATCTGCATGGCCCCCAACGCGTGGGTGAATACGGACGTTATTGCGGTTCGCCTTTAAAGTATTCGTTTGATGAAGAACATCACAAAAAATCGCTTACACTGCTGGATATTACAAAACAAAGCAATACCATAACTTTACTTCCTATCTCAACCTTGCGTGATATGCGTACGGTAACAGGAACACTGGAGGAATTAATTACTCTTGGCAAAACAACTCCGTCTGAGGACTATTTGGCCGTGGAGCTTACCAATGATACTCCTGTTTATATGCCATTGGAACAACTTCGCCCCTATTTTCCCAATGTGCTTTCCGTACATTGCAATTGGCTGCACACAGAATTATCAGGGGAACAAAAAATGTTGCGTCAAACGATACAAAACCGCACCATCAATGAAATGACCGTATTTTCACAATTCTTGCAGCAGATTTGCGGTACAGAACCTACCAAGGAAGATGAAGCATTATTTCAAACACTCTTCACAGAATTAAAAGAGGAACAAGCCAATTCATAATATAGAAAACAGAATAGAAAATGTAACAATATGATTCAGAAGGGAGGTTCGTATTAGTTATGAAACCCATTTCCATTACCATGCAAGGCTTCGGCTCTTATATTCAATCTACAACCATTGATTTTTCTTCGTTGGGAGAAAATCCTATCTTTTTAATTACCGGCTCCACGGGAGGCGGAAAAACAACCATTCTGGACGCTATGTGCTTTGCTCTATATTGCAAAGCAACAGGAGGACGCAGAAGTTGGTCCAGTATGCGCAGCACTGCTGCAGATGATGCCTTGAGTACCTCTGTTGATTTCTCCTTTCAGTTAGGCAGTGAAGTCTACCGCTTTTATCGTTCACAGTCTGTATATTATGTAAGAGGAAGCGGCAGACGAGATATCAGGGAAGAACACATTTGTTATCGCCTCACTGATGGCTTGCCCACCGATAAACAGGCTCAATGGGAACTGCTGGTCAGCGGCAGTGAAACCAAAGTGCGCGACTATGCACAGCGATTGCTTGGACTGACCTGCGAACAATTTTCTCAAGTGATTGTATTGCCGCAAGGGGATTTTCTAAAACTGCTCCGTGCCAATTCCAACGGTAAAGCAGAAATTTTGCAAACATTGTTTGCCACACAGATGTGGTCAAAAATTACAGATAAAATGAAACAGCATGCGAACATGCTATCGAAAGAGGTGGGAGAATTATATGCCACAAAAACCGCTTTATTAGAGCGCGAAGAAGCAGAAACTATGGAGGCATTGGAAGAAAAATGTATTCAGAGCAACTCTGCTTTATGTGCTTCTCAAACGGAATTAAAACAACTGCAAAAAACAGTAAAAGATACCTTGGAACAATTGAACCAAGCAAAAGAATTACAGCAAAAAATCATACAAAAAAAAGAATTGGAACGGAAACAAAGCAATCTGCATGATTACGCTCCAACTATAGAGAAAAAAAAGAAACTTCTTTCTTTTGCAAAGCAAATCGAACAAATATATCCATATTGGCAAAATTATCAAACTGCAAAAAAGGCTTCTATAGAAAAACGTACAGCCTATCAAACTGCGCAACAAACATTTGGACAAGCACAATTGTATCAAAAGCAACTGGAAGAACAGCAAGAGAATGTTTTGAAGCAAAAGGAACAAATGGTTCAGCTGGAAAAAATCCTTCCTGATTTGGAACGAAGCATACAAGCACTCAAACGAATTGACGCTCTGAATATTCAGCAAAAAGAAATACAAGAAATAATTGAAAAAAAGGATACAGAGCAATCTCAAATACAACTGCAAATAACTCAGATAGAAGAACGAATGCAAAAAGGGATTCTATATCTGCAATCCATCGACACAGAATATCAGCGATTACCCGAATACAAAGAACAACTGCTTATCTTACAAACATATGAACAGCAATATCTTACATGGTCTCAAATCAAAACAGAACATGAAAAAGCAAAACAAGTATTTGACTCTTCCTTTGCTATCAAACAGGAAAAAGAACATATCATTGCACAAAAACAAGAGCAAGTATCACACATACAAACAGCTGTTTTAGAGCAAACAGCCCTGGTAATGGCACAGGAGCTACAGGAAAATAAGCCATGTCCCGTATGCGGCTCCCTTCATCACCCTGCACCGGCTGTACAAAGCAGTTCAGAATCAACAGACGCTGCACAACTTTCTGCTCTCAGAGAAGAATTAGAGCAATTGCAAACAGACTATCGACAATATTTGCAAACATTCAGCCATGCACAAGCTGTATTGGACGAGAAAACAAATCAATTGAAAACTGCTTTAGAAGTATGTCAAGAAATTCCTACCGATTATGAGCATTTACAAATACAAATAAAGGAACAAGCAGAGCAGGTACAGAAATCAGAAGCATTGATTGCAACACGAAAAAAATCAGAAGAACGTTTGCAGAAATTATCAGATGAACAATCCCGTTTAAAAGAAACCTACGAACAGAAAAAAGAAGAAATTGCGTTTCATCAGCAACAATTGGCAGTCATTGAAGCTTCTATGAAAGAATTAAACAGCTCCATACAACTTCCAGACGGTATCGTAAATGCAGAAAAAGAATGGAACACTACGCAACACACATTAAAACAACTGAAGGAAAAAACTGCCCTTTGGGATACAAAATGGATGGAAACGTGTTCTCAAATAGCTGTAGAGAAAGCAAACTTGGAACATGCCGCCTCTGTTCAAGCTGAAGCCATAGCAACAGAGGAGAAAAGCAAACAAGTATTCACAAAACAACTGGAAACTGTTGAAAATATGCTAAATATCAATATAGATTCCGATTTAGAGCCTCTGCGCATGTCTGTACAAGAAATGCAGGAATTAGAACATACGATTCAAGATTACACCACACAGGTGCAAACAATTCTGCAGCAACTGCAGCAACTGACCATACAATTGCAGGGACAAGCTGAACCTAACATTGTCCCTTTGGAAACAGAATATATACAATTACAACAGCAACATGATGCACTATCTCTGAAAATTGGCGCCCAGACACAGCAACTGGAAAACTCGCAAAAAGCGCTCGCGCAGCTACAAGAAATTACCAGCAACAGCAAAGAAACAGAAGCACAATACGAACAAGCGAGCCGCCTATATCAATTATTGTCAGGTGGTAACCCCAAAAAGATTCCATTGCAGCAATTTATACTCGGAATTATGTTGGACGATATATTAACTTATGCTAACGAGTTCTTTTCTCTTCTCAGCCGTGGCCGCTACAGTTTAAGACGCTTAGAAGGCTCTGCCGGAGGAAATGCCAAAAGCGGACTGGATTTAGAGGTATTAGACGGCTTTACAGGAGCCCCCAGGTCCATAGAAACCCTCTCAGGCGGAGAACAATTTCTCGCCTCCTTGTCTCTAGCATTTGGTCTCTCCGATGTGGTACAATCTTATTCCGGAAGTGTCCGTTTAGATTCCATCTTTATTGATGAAGGATTCGGTTCTCTGGATCAAGATACTTTAGATACTGCCATGAAAGCATTGTCACAAATTCAAAAAATGGGACGTACCGTAGGAATTATTTCTCATGTCAGTGAGTTAAAAAATCGTATTGCCACCCAAGTTCAGGTGCACCCTTCCAAAAATGGCGGAAGCAGTATTACAATGATAAAAGATGCATAATAAAATAAAACAAATAAAAAGAGAAGATACATAGTATCTTCTTTTTTTACTGTGATAAATTCAATGAATAATAATTCGACTGAAGCAAAAATTAAGTACATGAAAACATTTGAAAATAAAAAAAGAAGGCTGGAATAAACCAACCTTCTTTTTTATCAGTAAGTAAAATTATTTTACTTCTACTTCTGCGCCAGCTTCTTTTAGTTTAGCTGCCATTGCATCAGCGTCATCTTTGGAAACGCCTTCTTTAACAGCTTTTGGTGCGCCGTCAACAAGCTCTTTTGCTTCTTTTAGGCCAAGACCAGTAACTTCTCTAACAACTTTAATAACGTTGATTTTGTTTGCGCCAGCAGCTTTCAAAACAACATCAAATTCTGTTTTCTCTTCGCCAGCTGGAGCTGCGCCGCCTGCTACAGGAGCAGCAGCAACTGCTACAGGAGCAGCAGCGGAAACGCCAAATTCTTCTTCAAGAGCTTTTACTAGCTCGGATAGCTCAAGAACAGTAAGAGCTTTAACATCTTCAATCAATTGTGTAACTTTCTCAGACATGGTAGTACCTCCAATAATATCATTAAATCATTTTTCATTTATTACGCTTTATGCGCTTTGTTTTTCTGCAATTGCATTTAATGCAACAACAAGGCCTTTCAATGTACCGTTAAGCACAGTAGCAAAGCCGGAAATAGGTGCGTTTAAGCCACCCAATGCTTTTGCAACCAAAACTTCTTTGGAAGGTAGGTTTCCTAGTTCTTTAACAGCATTTACATCTACAACGCTGCCATCAATAAAACCTGCTTTGATTGTAAAATTCTTGTGATCCTCTGCATATTTGGAGAGGATTTTAGCTGCGGAAACATAGTCTTCTTTGTTGTACGCAATCGCAGTAGTGCCTTCCAGTACAGAATCAAGACCTTCAATTCCGGCATCTTTCAAAGCACGAGACAACAATGTGTTTTTAACAACAACATAGGTGTCGCCTGCTTCACGCAGTTCTTTACGAAGCTTAGTGTCATCAGCAACATTAATGCCGCTGTAGTTAACAATAACACCAACACAGCTTTCTTTTAAGTGAGCGCTTAACTCAGCAACTGCTTGTTTCTTTTGTTCAAGAATTTTTTCACTTGGCAATGTATTCACCTCCGCAATATGAGATGCAGTCCATTATCCATAACACAAAAAGCCTTTCCTACTTTATAAAGGCAGGAAAGGCAAATACACATAAATATAAGCATACAAATGTATATTGTGCTTTTTCCTCGGCGGGTAGAGCAGTAAAGCTCTGTTACGCATAAGCACCCGCTGTCTTTGGATAAAGTACAGCTATAGAGTATAATAACACAGTCTTTTCAGACTGTCAACTTTTATCTTATTGAGCAAATTTGCTTGGGTTAATTTTAACACCAGGACCCATTGTTGAAGCAACAACGCAAGATTTGATGTATTGACCCTTAGCAGCAGCAGGTTTTGCTTTAATAATAGCTTCTAACAAAGCATCAAAGTTTGCTTGAAGTTTTTCAGCACCAAAAGAAACTTTGCCGATTACGCAGTGAATAATGTTTGTTTTATCCAAACGATATTCAATTTTACCGGCTTTTGCTTCTGTTACAGCTTTACCAATATCAGGTGTAACTGTACCTGCTTTTGGGTTTGGCATTAGGCCTCTAGGACCAAGCACTTTACCCAAACGACCTACAAGACCCATCATATCAGGAGTTGTAATCAGAACATCAAAGTCTACCCAACCCTCATTTTGAATCTTTTGTACAAGCTCTTCTGCGCCAACATATTCAGCACCTGCAGCTTTGCAGCTTTTTCATTGTCGCCTTTGCAGATTGCTACAACACGTACAGATTTACCTGTACCGTTTGGCAATACAATAGCACCGCGAACCTGTTGGTCTGCGTGACGGCTGTCAACGCCTAATTTAACGTGAACCTCAACGGATTCATCAAATTTAGCGGAACCTGTTTTACGCAAAGTTCAAGCGCTTCAGTAGTATCATAAAGTTTAGCACGATCGATCAGCTTAGCGCTATCAACGTATTTTTACCGTGTTTCATTGCTTTTCCTCCCTATTGGTGGTAAAATCGGATTTTACGGTGTTCCTCCACCCGGGTGATTAATCTACAACTTCTACGCCCATGCTACGAGCAGTACCAGCAATCATGCTGATAGCTGTCTCAATGTTAGCTGCGTTTAAGTCTTTCATTTTGTCTCAGCAATTTTTTGTAATTGCTCACGAGTAATTTTGAAACTTTGTTCTTGTTTGGTTCACCAGAACCCTTTTCAATGCTGCAAGCTTTTTAATTAAAACTGCAGCCGGTGGGGTTTTGGTAACAAAGGTAAATGAACGGTCTGCGTAAACAGTAATAACAACAGGAATAATCATACCTGCATCATTTTTGTACGCTCGTTAAATTCCTTTGTAAAAGACATAATGTTTACACCGTGTTGACCAAGAGCTGGACCAACTGGTGGTGCCGGTGTTGCCTTGCCGGCAGGTATCTGTAGCTTAATAAAGCCCGCTACCTTTTGAGCCATTTCTTTGCACCTCAAAATTCGTGGTAAATGGCGGAACAGTATTCATTTGTCTGTTCCTCCCACTTAGGAAAACATATTGTTTCCTTTGGGGTATATTCCCCATACATAATGAGCGGTTACCCGCTGATTACCAAAATAAAATTATTCCACCGCTTCTGCTTGGTCTAACTCAAGCTCGACCGGTGTTTCGCGTCGAACATAGATACTGTTACGCGGACAGTTTTTCTCGACGTCAATTTCTTCAACAATACCGGTAAAATCCGTCAAGCGGACCATCAATAATGTTAACAGTATCGCCAACGCCGTAGAAACCTCAACCTCTTTCTTTTCAACGCCAAGTCTGGCAATTTCCTCATCGGAAGCGGAATTGGCTTTGAGATGGACAACAAATCCTGTACAGCCGCGAATATTGCGTACTACGTACCAAGACTCATCTGTTAAAACCATTTTTACAAGTACATAACCGGGAAAATTTTGCGTTCCACTTCACGTTTCTTGTTATCTTTAATTTCGGTAACAATTTCGGTCGGTACGCGAATTTCTTGGATTAAGTCTTGAATATGGCGATTTTCCACCGTTTTTCTAGGTTTGAGGCAACCTTGTTTTCATACCCAGAATAAGTATGAACAACATACCATTTTGCTTCTTCAGGCATTGTACCATCCTCCGTCCAATATCTAGTGGGCAATGTTCATAATAAGCCCTAACAGATACATCAATAATGTATCAAGACCGAAGATAAACGCACCAAGAACGACGATAATTAAAAGAACAATACCGGCATTCTTAAATACAGTTGACGGCTTTGGCCAAACAACTTTTTTAACCTCAGCCTTACCATCGCGGAAGAATCTAGCAATACCTTTTCCAAACCTGACAAACACATTTGGTTTCGTCTCAGCCATAATTAATGTTCCTCCGACCTATTTGGTCTCTCTGTGAAGCACGTGCTTTCTACAGAATCTGCAGTACTTGTTCATTTCAAGTCTGTCCGGATCGTTCTTTTTGTTCTTCATTGTGTTGTAGTTTCTTTGTTTGCACTCTGTGCAAGCTAATGTGATTTTCACTCTCATGACGGCACCTCCCGTTGCACGGAAAAAATTTAGGCTAATTCATAAGCGAACTGCCCATGGCCTCCCTCAAAAAAAGGGCACAAAAAAATAACCCCTAATGCGAGGTAGTAATATGTTAACATAAACAAATCCTTAGGTCAAGCCTTTTGTACGAATTTTTTCAAATTCTCCCAAAAGTAATAAAAAAGCAACGGCAAAAGCTCCCCTTTCGGACAACTGTGCCATTGCTTCTAAAAAATCAAAGTCTTTTCGGTGCTTCGGAAGATGACCTTGAACCGCGTCTGTCTTTCAGTTTCTCACGTTCAGGTTTTGCTTTTTTTCCTTTCCATTTCACACCGTATTTATATCCTTTTTTTAGCATAGGGTCTGCTTGTTCCATAATGTTCTGTGCAGCTGTATCACTCAGTCCGTTTAGAATAACCATGGTAATGATGGAACGAACGTCCAAATCACCATTTTTATAAAACTCGTTTAGTAATTCGCACATTTTCTTAAAAGCTGCAGACTCTTTTTTCTTGATAGCCAAATTTTCTACTTTGGGTACTACAAATTCTTTTGCAAATGTTACGGAACGGAATCCTACGTAGGAAGTACGTTCTTCATTAATTTGTTCTTTTAAGTCAGGAAATATATTAACCAAACGTTTAAAAAAGAACAACGGTCCGGGGTTGTTATCATCATCTTTAAACGCCTGTCTTTGTGCTTTTCTTATTTCCTCCAGGCGGCTTGGACCTTCTACAGTTTCAATAAAATCTGTAGCGATTGCCTCTGCTTCACGCAAAGTATCCTGTTCCGGGTCAAATATCCAGTTTGAAACAGATTTCCAGCTGCTGTTTGGACCATCATCTGTCATGTTTGTACTGCGCAGTTCAAACATATTGTCATTTGTTTTAAATACAATACTGTAAGCTGCATCCTTATTTACAAATAATACTGCCGGTCCTAAATCGTCTTCAAAATCTTTAGACTGTTCAAAGCCTTGTTTTTTCAGGGCTTCCGCAGTTTTTTCTACGATAAGGTCAAAGGCCTCTTGCATCAAAAAAATCACTCCTGCTCGTTTTGCGTTGTAGCATTCCGTTTTATTTATATCAAAATGAAAATAGTACTTACAACTTTAAAATATTCATTGGCAATTATACTACATTTTCAGCCTTTATGCAACAGGCATGCAAGGAAATTCTTTTGATGCAATCAATATATTACATCTTGTCAAGACAAATTATGTCCGTAACACTTTCATTGGATTATTCAAAATATCCAATTACTTTTTCCGACACTTCATTTATAACATTTTTGGGTATATCTTCTATTTTCATAAGATAAACACAATTTAAACGGGGATTAAAAATTCCAAGATTCTGTATGGTTTCAAATTCACATGATAAATGACCAACCCCATAAGATAATACCAAAAAGCTAAAGCGTGACTGTTTGTAGGCGACTTTGTCGATACTATCCCATAACGTTTCTTTTGTTAAAAATCTCCAGTATCCTGCGGAGATGAAATCTGTATATCCTCCATCAAAGGTAATTCTGCGTTTGGTAACAGGTCCATATGTTTGGATAAATGCTAAACTCCGATTCACCATATGATAGATATTCTCTATCGTGTATTGATCTGCACAAATCAAATGAACCGGCTTATATGACAATACACTTGTTCTAAAACATACATCGTAACCAACCAGCTTGCAAGCATAAAAAATAGAGTCAGTATCTAATCCTCTGATTTGTTCTGCATACTGCTGTGCAAAAGCGTCTTCTCCCACCAGATGCGCACCTATCATGGAAACTTTAAATGCTTCTTCCACCGGAACACCTGTTTGAACCTGTGTCAGATAATCTACAGCAAGTCCAATCAATTTTTTTGATATATTCTCGCACGCATGCAAAGCATGGTGATTCTCCAATGTAATAATATCAAACTGTTGGGAAGAAAGATACCCTCCTTTCGGCTGTGTAATCTGTTTGATTCTTTGCTCCACAGAAATCATATCTCTCCTCCTACCGTCGATTTCTTATGAACGAATACTTCCAAAAGTTTGGTAGCTAAATCAGACTTTTTATGATATATATGGTAATATTAGAAAAAGGACCAAAAACGCTCATTTTTTGTGATTTTTATGTAAAAAACAGATGAGAAAAAAAGTCTACCTTATATACCATTTTATACCGTTTATCCGTCTGTTTTAGCTGTTCTGCACCATCAATAAAAAACTAAAATACTTACAGCCATTCCATTGCGTCTAACTGCTTGCAAGCTTTGCGTAAAATATGGTATGATATAGATTAAATCATTATATATAATAAGTATATCAAGTCAGTTCTGATTGAAACAAAAGTACGGGGGTATCTATTATGTCTAAAACAACAGTTGCTGTCATTTTTGGAGGTTGTTCCTCTGAATATGAAATTTCTTTGCTTTCCGCATCATCTATTATCCGTAACATTCCAAAGGATAAATACGAGATTATTATGCTCGGTATTACCAAAGAAGGTCATTGGCTCTTATTTAACGGTGATGTGGACGAAATTGAAAATGGTACTTGGGAGCAGCATTCTGAAAACCGTACTGCATTTTTATCGCCGGACAGAGGCATTCATGGAATTGTAATGGAAACAGAATATGGCTTTTCCGCAATTCGTATTGATGTTATTTTTCCTGTACTTCACGGAAAAAATGGCGAAGACGGTACCATTCAGGGATTATTCCAATTAAGCGGTATTCCTTTTGTAGGATGCGATACCCTAGCATCTGCTGTGTGTATGGATAAGGCGGTCACCAATATTCTTCTGGAAGCTGCAGGAATTGACCAAGCAAACTTTATGTGGTTTTATGCTTCCGACTACGAGAATGTAAAAGAGCAAGTAAAAGAAGATATTATGGCTGATTTGGGAGGCTATCCGGTATTCGTAAAACCGGCAAACGCAGGTTCTTCTGTTGGTGTCAGCAAGGCCAAAAATGCTGCGGAACTGGACAAAGCTGTAGCCGTTGCAGCAAAAGAAGATAAAAAGATTGTAATTGAAGAATGTATTGTAGGAAAAGAAGTAGAGTGTGCCGTTATGGGTAATGCCATTCCAAAAGTGTCTGTTGTTGGTGAAATAGCGCCCTCTGCAGAATTTTATGACTATGAAGACAAATATAAAAACGGAACTTCAAAGGTTTACATACCCGCTCCATTAGATGACGAACTTTCCGCAGAAATTTGCAACACAGCAGCAAAAGCATACCGTGCACTTGGCTGCAGCGGTTTGTCACGTGTGGATTTCTTCGTTCGTGACAGCGACAATGCAATTCTGCTCAACGAAATTAACACATTACCCGGCTTTACTTCCATCAGTATGTACTCCATGCTTTGGAAAGCCTGCGGTATTGACTATGGCCACTTACTGGACCATATAATCCAATTTGCATTTGATAAATAATAAACGTTATATTCTAGCTGAGAAAGTAAGGATTGAGATTCAACATGGATAACAGACCAATTGGCATTTTCGATTCCGGCCTTGGAGGATTAACTGCCGTAAAAGAAATCTTGAGTATTCTTCCACAGGAAGACATTGTTTACTTCGGGGATACCGGACGTGTGCCTTATGGTACGCGCAGCAAAGAAACCATCATGAAATATGCAAAACAAGACATGGCGTTCCTGCAGTCCAAAAATGTGAAAATGATTATTGCCGCCTGCGGCACAGTCAGTTCAGTGGCAGGTCATATTGGAGAAGCCCTCTCACTCCCTTTTACCGGAGTATTAAAACCTACCGCTTTGGCTGCTTGTCTGGCCACACATAAGAAACGGATTGGTATTATCGGTACCACTGCTACCATTAAAAGTGGTTCTTACCAAAAAGCAATTTTAGAAATCAACCCCGATATTCAGGTGTTTGCGCAGGACTGTCCGCTATTTGTTCCCTTGGTTGAAAATGGCTTTACTTCTCCGGACAGTGACATTGTTCTGTCTGTTATCAAACATTATTTGCAGCCTTTCATGGATGCAGATATTGATACTCTGATTTTAGGATGTACGCATTATCCGATTCTATATCATGCCATTGAAAAGGTCATGGGCAAAGGTGTATTTTTAGTGGACAGCGGAAAAGAAACTGCTGTCCATGCAGCAGATATATTGGAGGAGCAAGGGTTGCTCACCAATCGCAGCCGCAAAGGTACCTGTACATTCTATGTCAGCGACAGTACAGACGGATTTACAGAATCTGCCAACATCTTTTTACAGCAAAACGTAGAACAAACAGTAGAGTTTATAGATATTGAGGCTTTTTCTCAATCGCAGCATGTAAAATAAAAAGGAAGAATGAAGTTAAATATATGGAAGAAAATCACGTAATTACCATTTGCAACAGGCAAACAATAAATGGAGAAACAGAGGAAATTTGTTTAACCACAATGGGTACCTATGCCGAAAAAGGCGGTAACCGCTACATCATCTATCAAGAATATGACCAGGAAACCGGTCAGCCTATGCAAACATCAACGTTAAAAATTACGCCCAATCATGCGATTACGCTGATGCGTAACAATGCAAACCGCACCAATTTAATACTGGAAGAAGGCAAACGCCACTTATGCCAATACGGTACACAATTCGGAAGTATGATGCTTGGTGTATTTACAAAGCTAGTAAAAATTGACTTAAATGACCAGGGCGGTTCCCTACAGGCAAATTATACGCTGGATTTAGACACGAACCTGGCAAGTGAAAACGAAATTATCATTACGGTAAAGGAGGCTTAACCGCCCATGTCAAAACTTGTAGAACAATCTACTGCAAATTTAAGAACATTAATTATAGAGGCCATTGGAAAAGCAATCACCGCAGGTCAACTGCCAAGTGAACCCATTCCCGATTTTACCATTGAGGTACCGGCAGACCGTTCCCATGGCGACTGGGCAACCAATGTTGCAATGGTGTCTGCAAAAGCATTTAAATTGGCTCCACGTAAAATTGCGGAAGCTGTCGCTTCCCATATTGTATTGGACAGCTCCTATTTTAAATCATGTGAAATTGCAGGACCCGGTTTTCTAAATTTCTTTTTAAACGAGCAATTCTATGTAGACGTTGTAAAAGAAGTCATCGCTGAAGGAGACAACTACGGTCACAGCGACTTTGGTCAAAACAAAAAAGTAATGATTGAATTTGTATCCGCGAACCCAACCGGTCCTATGCACATGGGCAATGCCCGCGGCGGCGCTTTGGGCGACTGCTTGGCTTCTGTTATGAGTGCAGCCGGATATGACGTTTGGCGAGAGTTCTATGTCAATGATGCTGGAAACCAAATTGAGAAATTCGGAAATTCTTTGGAAGCCCGCTATCTTCAAATGTATTTGGGAGAAGAAAATGTTCCTTTCCCCGAAGACGGCTATCAGGGCGAAGATATCAAAGACCGTGCCGCTGAATTCGCAGCAATCAATGGAGACAAATTTGTCCATGTAGATTCCCACATCCGCCAGCAGGCATTGATTGAATATGCACTACCTCATAATATAGAAAAAATGCAAAAGGATTTAAAAAAATACGGTATTACCTATGACCAATGGTTCTTGGAAAGCACCATTCACAAAAATGGAGAACTGCAGGAAACCATCGAAGAGCTGACAAAACGCGGATATACTTACGAAAAAGACGGTGCCCTTTGGTATAAAGCTACCGAATTCGGTTCAGACAAAGACGATGTATTGGTACGTCAAAACGGAAATCCTACTTACTTTGCAGCCGATATTGCGTATCACCGCAATAAGTTTGTAAAACGCGGATTTGATTTATGCATTGACATTTGGGGTGCAGACCATCACGGTCACGTTGCCAGAATGAAAGGCGCTATGGAAGCATTGGGTCTGGACAGCAGTAAACTGGATGTCATTTTGATGCAATTGGTACGCTTGACACAAAACGGAGAAGTAGTACGCATGAGCAAACGTACCGGAAAAGCCATACAACTGGGAGACTTACTGGACGAAGTACCTGTGGATTCCGCCAGATTTCTATTTAACATGAGAGAAGCCAATTCTCAAATGGAATTTGATTTGGACCTTGCGGTGAAGCAAGATTCTCAAAATCCGGTTTACTACGTACAATATGCACGTGCACGTATTTGCAGTATCTTAAAAGCACTTGCGGCAGACGGAATTACACCTTATCCATGTACGGATGAGGAATTACGTCTATTAACCGCACCTGCTGAATTGGAATTGATTCGTCATTTATCCGCATACACATCCGAAATTATTGAAGCTGCAAAAGATTATGACCCTGCACGTATTACCAGATATGTCATTACATTAGCAACTTTGTTCCATAAATTTTATGATGCATGCCGTGTAAAAGGAGACAACCCACATTTAACAAACGCAAGACTCACGTTGTGCATTGCAACCTCTACTGTAATTTGCAATGTATTAAACATGTTTAAAATTTCCACACCTGAATCTATGTAGAAGAAACATCTTGGAAAGGCGTTGAGTGTTAAAATGAAATTTCCATTTAGCCTACCTCTATTGCTGGATGGCGCTACGGGAACCAATTTATTGGAACGCGGTATGCCACGCAATGTGTGTGTAGAGGAGTGGATTTGTCAAAACCCATCTATCCTTCAGCAACTACAGAAGGAGTTTATTGACGCAGGCGCACAAGCAATTTATGCTCCCACCTTTGGCGCAAACAGAGCTTGTCTTGCGCGCTATGGTCTGGAAGATAAAGTGGAAGAATTCAATCGTAAATTGGTAGCATTATCAAAACAAGTTGCCAAACCTAAAAATATATTAGTGGGCGGCTCCTTATGCCCTACAGGGCTTTTTGTTCCTCCCCACGGAGAAGCTGATTTTGATGATATTTATGAAATATATCGTGAGCAAATTCGTGTGTTGGATGAGGCAGAAGTAGATTTTTTTATCATTGAAACCCAAACCTCTTTGGCTGATATGAGAGCTGCTGTTTTGGCTGCTCGCAGCACCAACTGCTACCCTTTTGTTACTATCACTGTAGATAAAAACGGTCAAACCGCAACAGGAGGCACTTTACTGCCTATTATGATAACCCTGCAATCCATGGGTGTAGATGCAATTGGACTGAACTGCTCTTTTGGACCCGAAGATATGACGGAATTCATCAATGATATTGCTCAACATTCTCGAGTACCCATTATTGCAAAACCCAACGCAGGTCTCCCGTCTCACTACAACGGCGGAAACGGTTATCTTTCACCGGACGAATTTTCCTATCGTATGGAATCTCTCATGGAAGCCGGAGCCACTATTATTGGAGGTTGCTGCGGTACAACACCTGAACATATTGCCGCCTTACGTGGAATGCTTCAAAACAGACAGGATGATTTTTATCATTCAGAGCTGGAAACGGAAGATATTGACGATTATGCTGCTGCGATTGAAAGTGAATCTTTCTTTTTAAGCGACCACCTAACTTACAGTGAACCGATTGAATGCTCTGTCAGTCTGGGAGACGATTTTATAGATTTGGATGATGAACGTTCTAATGTAGCTCTGGTAGAAATAAACAGTATGGATGATGCGCTTTTGTTGGCTGAATACGGACATATGTCACGGCTTCCTATTGCCGTCAGAGCAGAATCGCTGCCTATTTTAGATGCTGCTCTTCGATATTTTCAAGGTCGACTACTGATTGATTCTGAATGCTGTATTGAACCTGAAGCACTTGATACCATCGCTGCAAAGTACGGAGCAATTGTATATTAAAAAGTCCCCTTCGGAAACGAAGGGGACTTTTTAATATATTTTGTTATACATTAAGCAAAACTTCCGCCAAATAGTCCTTGCATTGATTCAACAAGTTCTTCTGTTGTGCTGCCAGCTAACAATTCTGTTAAGCTGTTCATATTATCATCGTCTGAACTTACATCCCATTTACCGTCTTTCTTTTCCATAGTCACAGTAACAGTAACATCTTTTAATTCAATGGAAGACTTTTTAGCTTTCGCTGCATCAATAAACAATGCCATAACTTGTTTTTGCGCTTCTTCTGCAGTCATATTAGTTGTATCGTTCTTTGTTGCAAACTCTGTTGCTTTAGCCAAGAACTCAGTAGAAACGATAGGAATAAATTTAGACATATCCACTGCTTTACCGGAAACAGTTACCTTTGCTTCTGTATCACTAACAGTTTCAACATTCTGAGCTGTATATGTACTTTTACCAAACAAACTAGTCATCAAATCTTTCAATTGTGCTTCTGTAAAACCAGTTTCTTCAATAGCTTCCTTGCTATAACCTTCCAGTTGGCTGAAATCACCTGTCTTCAACGCATCTAGTTGTGTCATCAGTGCACCATCAGGAGTGGAAGTATCATATTTAGAACTACCACATCCAACAAATATAGCACATACCATTACAGCAGCTGCTACAAGGGCACCAATCTTTTTTACTGAACTTTTCATCATACTCATACCTCTTTCCATATTTTTTCCTTCAATATTATATAAGATTTGTCGCACTCTGTCAAATTTAGTAAATATGAAAGAATAGAAACAAAATGGTGAATTCATAAATAATATAGCTGTAAGCATCAAAAAAAAGGCACTAACATTGATATATATGATGAAAGACATATCAATTATGCTCAAAAGTTAAATATATCATTTATTGCTACTAGACAAAAAATTACAATATGTCTTTCATAAAAACACTATCTCCTTCTTTGTTCTACACCGGATACATTGATAGATATCACAATCGTTACAAGAACCGTTTTTTTACATATTTCTATTCTTATCGGCATTTTTATTTACCATGATATCATAACACTAACATCTATTTGTAAGCAAAATCCGTTTGCTATATTTAGTTTCATCTGTTTAAGATTGGAAAACTCTTATATCCTGTGATTTTATTGGTAAAAAGTATTCTAACATTTGATTCAAAACATAAAAACGGATAGATATTAAAATATCTATCCGTTTTTATGTTAGCTATGGAGATAGTTCATATTTTACAGCAAACTTTCCTTAACCACTATTCTTGCCACCAATCATCCGCTAATCTCCATTTGAATCAAGTATGCATCATTGCGAAATTTTTCTAAAGAATTCACATTGACATAAAACCACATTTTTCCTTATAGCAATCTCTAAAACAACAAATACTTCAACGTCTATCAGAAACGATAAATTTACTATTTGCTTATTCCATATGCTTAAAACAAATGAAATAATATGTGGCAAATTTTGTATAAAGCAAAAATTGTGAAAGGTACTTTGTCCTATAAAATATTACCTACTACCTTATATATTAAGTAATAATTGACATGTAGGCTTCCTTCTCCCCAGCCAAATCATACCCGGCTGCAATAATCTCATCTGTTTTATCCACTCTTTCATAGGTTTCAAAACCGCAAACAGTATCTACCCATTTTTGTATGGTATCATCCAAAGATAAAAATATAGTGGATTTTGTGACCGCAGCTTCGTATGGGACAGCTGTTGAAGTCACACATGGTAATCCAGATGCCTGTGCTTCAATTAATACAATTCCCAAACCCTCAAAACGAGAAGGAAAAAGAAAAACATCCATAGCCTGCATAATATCATGAATATCGGAACGTTGTCCTAAAAATATTACTTTATTCTGTAGATTTTTGTCTTTTACCAGATTTTGTACATGCTCAAAGTCAGGTCCTGTGCCTGCTAATAAAAGTCGTATCTTAGGGTTCTGTTTACTTGCAGCTTCTACAACATCTAAAATAAAAGGATAATTTTTGGGATAACAAAAGTTTCCCACATGACCTATGACAAAGTTATCTTCAACACCAAGATTCTTTCGCATTTGCTGTCTGGTGTTTATATTATAAGCAAACTTCTTTGTATCTACTGCATTATGAATTACTTTAAATTTATCCGACTCTACAATGCTCTCCGGAAACATCCATAAACCTGCTTTTTTTGAGCAGGCATAAAATTTATTTGCAGTTTTGTATAACTGTTTTTTATATTTATTATGAAGAAAATCCAACAATTTCCGTTTATAAGGATTTGAACAATCATTTCCCGTAGAATGACTATGTATGACTCTAATAGGAACATTACAATCAAAAGCAGCCTGTGGACCTATACGGCTAATGGCAGTAGAAATATTAAAATATGTAACATCATACTTATTCTTTTGAATAATGTCACAAATTTGCCGATATTGCAGATTAGGTTGTTTTAAATTTGCAACTTCATACAAATGAGAATCATATTGTTCGAGTTTTTGCTTTAAATTCGCATCAATATGATTTGTCAAAAAATCCACTTGAACACATTCATTATGGACTTGCTCAAGAAAATTTAATAAGTATTTATCTATACCACCAGCCTTGCCGTCCATAATAAATCCAACTAGTATCTTTACTTTTTTCATATATAACCTCTCTTTTTGACTATATACGCTTGAAATATTCATAAAAGAGAAAAAGGAGGTTTAGATAAAACCGCCTTCCATCTATATATAAATAAAATCAATTATCTTTGAATTGCCCAAAATATCATACTTCCAATTGATAAATGCAAATATAATAAAATTTTACTAAAATAATCTAAAAATAATAAATTAAGAATACGAACAAACTTTTGAAAAATATAATCCAGTGTAATAGTGCAATGCCTCTGATTGCACCTATGATTAAGGTAAACAGGCAAAAACATTGTTTGCATTGTAAAAGTCATATACAATAAAGGTAACACTACGTAAATAAGTTGGAATGGCACACTTGTCAAAAAACAATTCACACTTATTTGCGCAATATCCATAAACTATCTGTTTTGCTTTAATTTTGCAAATAATATAGGTAATTTATTTTTTACAAAATAAATGCCTTTACCGCACATATAACATGAATTTGTTTTTTTATTTTGTAAAAATACACTTAGTTTTTTTACTATTTTACTCTCCGGCGAAACATACTCTATCAATTCTCGATATAAATAAGTATCGAATAAGCCTTCAATAAACTCCTTTTGTTCTTTACCATTCATACCTGAGCGTTTATCACAATTTCTTTGAATTGCTGAAGTAACATATCGAACATAAATATTTGCTAAAATCTTCTTCACTTCTTCTGTGCACAATCCCCAGCTTTTATATAACTCTAACATTTTGCTAATTCTAAGCATATGCAAGTCATAATAATCTGCAACAAATTTAGAAGTTAAACCATAATCTATTTTTTTCTGATAATGGTACGGAGCAATATTTAGTATATTTAATGAATCAATATTTTGTACAAAAGCAATGTTAAAAAAAATATCTTCATTTAAAGCCATACTATCATATTGCAGTTGTTGTTCACGCAAATAGTTTAAATCATATAGCTTATTCCAAGGATATCCTAACAGCGTCTTTTTCTCCAAACGAATAATATGAGGTCTCAGCTCTTCTTTGGATGAAAATAAATATTCCGGGTAGTCTACCTTTACTGTTGTCGCTAATTGATTAGAATTATCATAGTATTCTTCTATTAAACCCCATATCACAAGCTTGGCAGGATTTTTGTGTAAAGAATCCACTGCTAACTGTAAGGCGTCTAAATCTAAATAATCGTCAGAATCCATGAATAAAACATAATGGCCTTCAGCTAAAGTCATCCCCTGATTACGTGCATTACTTACACCACCATTTTGTTTTAAATGCATTACCTTAACGCGATGGTCTTTGTTTGCAATTTCCTCGCAGATGGTACCGCATTTATCAGGAGAACAATCGTCCACCAAAATTAATTCAATATCCTGAAATGTCTGTTGTAAGATGCTTTCAGCAGCCCTATTTAAGTATTGTTCTACACCATATACCGGCATTACTACGCTAATAAACGGTTTGCTCATGTTGGTACTCCTAACGTTTTGCTTTTAAAGATGCAAACATTTTTACATTCTTTTGTTTGATGGAAGAGATAAATTTACCTTCCATATAGGCTAAATTAACATTTTTCCACTTGATTGGCTTTAACATTAATTTCATATAGGAAGAACGGGGCTGAGCCATTCTCAATGCCCTTGCAACGTTTGGATTATTCAATATTTTATGAATTTCTGCTTTTTTTTCAGCTGTAGACAAAGTGCAATTTGGAGTAGTTACATTTTCAATACATCCTACCACACGCTCTATATAACGACGGTGAATCATTTCCATACTTTTATAGTCTTTAATCTGCCAGTGCTTATATAAATCTAACATCCATTGGTGTTCTTCTTCACGTTTTTCGTACATATCACTGCGATACTTTGTAGTTTCACTTTCTGCTCTTGCGCGCATAAAATGATAGTATTTTTTAGAAGTGACGCCTACCCGTTCTACGTCACGTATCACACTTAGATTAAAAGGAAAATCATCCCAAAATGTATTGGAAAATCTTAAATTATGGTCGTTAATATATTTTGCGGAATATAATTTATTCCAAGGCGTATAAAGTAAATTCAAATCAAACAAGCGATAAGCTTGTTCGCGAAACTCTTGCTGTGAACCAAATATTTGGTCCGGCTGAGATAACTCCGCTGTAATGTAATTGTGGTTATCATAATACGTGTCAATGTAATAACCGGCTACCACTAATTGTAACTGATGTTTTTCTGCCAACTCATACATATCCTGCAACATGGTCGGTTCAGCCCAATCATCAGAATCCATAAAATAATAATATTTACCTTGTGCAATGTCCATAGCAGTATTTCTAGCGGTGGGGGCGCCAGCATTTTCTTGGTGAATTACATGGATTCTAGCATCTTTTTCGGCATATTCATCGCAAATTTTACCACTATTATCTGGAGTGCCATCATCTATAATTAAAAATTCAAATTCTTTTAAGGTTTGATTTTGAATGCTTTCAATCGCTTTTCTTACATATTTCTCAACCTTATATACAGGCATAATGACACTGATCTTTACATCAGACATATAAATTTACTCCTCCGCAAGTATCTGCTATTTGTCGGCCAACTCTTTTTGTGCCGCATTTAATGCAGATGCAATTACTTTATCCATATCATAATATTTATATTCTGCCAATCGACCTCCAAAAATAACATTATGTTCTTTTTCAGCCAAAGAAGCATATTGAGCATATATTTTTTGATTTTTTTCATCATTTACCGGATAATACGGTTCGTCTCCCAATTTCCAGTCAGCAGAATATTCTTTTGTAACAACAGTTTTCGGTTGTGTTCCAAATTCAAAATGCTTATGTTCAATTACACGTGTATATGGCGTTTCTCTATCTGTATAATTTACCACTGCTACACCTTGATGATTTTGTTCATCCAATATCTCACTTTCAAATCGTACACTTCTGTACTCCAATGCACCATATTCATAGTTATAATAAGAATCTATTGTTCCTGTATAAACAATTTTATCGGCCAATGATGAAAGTTTTTCTTTATCTTGTAAAAAATCTACGTTTAAACGAACATCGCATGATTCTAACAATCGTTCAATTAAAACATTGTATCCTCCCTCGGGGATACCCTGATAACGGTCATTAAAATAATTGTTGTCATACGTATATCTGACAGGCAAACGCTTAATAATGAAGTAGCAGTCATCTAACTGCTTTTCTGTAATAGATTTCTGATAAATATCTTGTCCAACTAGGCTGATTGCTTGCTCTTCCAAATTTCTAGGTTCTCCTGTAATTTGGGATCTTTGTTCATCAATTTCTCCGGTCTTAATACCCTGTGTTCATATTGAACGGCAAATTATAAATTTCACCATAATAATTCGCAATAGGTGAATTGATATATTGATTGAATTCTACAAATTGGTTTACATAATTCCAAACCTTTTTATCACTTGTATGAAAAATATGGGCTCCATATTCATGCACTGTAATTCCTTCTATTTCTTTACAATAAATATTTCCGCCCAAATGGTCTCTTTTTTCAATTATTAAGCAAGATTTTCCGTTCTCAGTCATCTGTTGAGCAAAAACTGCACCAAACAGACCACTGCCCACAATTAAATAATCATATTTACTCAATTTCTTCTTAACACCTTTCGTAAAAAGTACAAACCTTCCCTTATACTCCGTACATTATAACATTTTTATAAATTGATTACAGCTCTTGGATAATGAAAATAATGGTGAAACATGCCGTTTATATTGCATTCAACCGGAGGATATGCTTAAATAATATAATAGAAAAATTAAAAAGTGGGAGGTTCTTGTTTGTGAATGATGTGCTTTATCTGGTTATCCCTTGTTATAATGAAGAAGCCGTACTTTATGAAACATCAAAGCGTTTATTAGATGTAATAAACCACCTGGTAAAAACAGAAAAAATTTCGTCCGAAAGCAAAATCATGTTTGTAAATGACGGTTCCAAAGACAAAACATGGGAAATCATCGAATCACTTCATACACAAAATCCCATTTTTTGCGGTGTTTGTTTATCCAGAAACAGAGGCCACCAAAATGCATTGTTAGCCGGATTAATGACCGCAAAAGAATATGCTGATATGGTTATTTCTTTGGATGCTGATTTACAAGACGATGTAAAGGCCATTGAAAAAATGGTCGATGAATATCATAATGGTTATGAAATTGTATACGGTGTTCGTTCCTCACGGGAAAAAGATACTTTTTTTAAAAAGACAACCGCTAAGGGCTTTTATAAATTTATGAAATTACTTGGCGTAGAGATTGTATTTAATCATGCTGATTACAGGCTGATGAGCAAAGCATCTTTAGATGTTTTAGCGCAATTTGAAGAAGTAAATTTATTTTTGCGCGGAATTATTCCTTTAATTGGCTTTAAATCAACAACTGTAGAATATGAAAGAGATAAAAGATTCGCCGGAGAATCCAAATATCCCTTAAGTAAGATGTTAGCGTTTGCGTTTGATGGAATCACTTCTTTCAGTATTAAACCAATCCGAATGATTACTTGTTTGGGATTTTTAATATTTTTAGTAAGTTTAATTGCGCTTATCGTTTTCATTATTCTAAAATATACCGGTTTCACAATAGGAGGCTGGACCTCTACTGTGGCATCTATTTGGATGATAGGAGGCATACAGTTGCTTTGTTTAGGTGTCATAGGAGAATATATCGGAAAAATATATAACGAAACAAAAAAACGTCCCCGCTACATTATTTCAAAAGTAATTCTAAATAAAGAAAGAACCGATTCATGAAGAAAAACAGAGCTGTCAAACCTATTGTAAGCCGTATTTTTCAAGGTTTATTTTTTATATCGTTTATATAGGTTTATGTTATTGTCACTTTAACAAATAGCGAGGATATGCCATGGCTTTCTGTACTGCTTGGAATGTTCATTTTAGATGCCGAGCATTGGTGCCGCTGATTTCTATAACAAAATCATTTTAAAATGAAAGAAAAAACAATTTCTCAAATTTACATTTTCATTGATTGTCAACAAACTTTTCGGCGGACATATGGGATTACCAGCCGCCGTTATTGGTTTATTTTTTGTTCCCTTTATACATATGCGTCCCAATATGATACAGAGGTTTTTACTCTTCCGTTTGTAATAATTTCAATTTACCTGTATTTGTGTGCTATTGCAAAAAGTACACGTAAAATATAAAAAATACCTAACTATATTTAGTATACCACCTGATTTCAATTAAAACTTTTACACAAATTGTAGATACCTATATATGATAAACAAAAACAGGAACTAAAAAAGTGTATAACCCCTAAAATTTGTGCATACAAATAATTAGTAGCTTAAAAAGGGGTGTAAAAGTTTTGAAAGTGAATAGGGGGAAGATTGCGAACCATAGCATAAGCCATGACGTGGAGGACCGCAGTGTAATACTGGGTCAATATATTTCCACAACACACTCCACCGTCCGAAGCACGGCTAAAAAATTTGGTGTTAGTAAAAGTACCGTTCATAAAGACGTAGCAGAACGTTTAAAATACATAGATCCCCAGTTATACAAAGAAGTAAAACAAATATTAGAAATTAACAAAGCACAACGTCATATCCGTGGCGGTATGGCAACAAAATTAAAATATAAAAAACATACAGATTGTGAAGAATCCTAGAATACATATATGAAAAGCAGCTGGCACCAAATATATCCGGTGTCAGCTGTTTTTATTTTATATCTATGATATCAATCACATATATTTCAAATAAATCAATCCGTCACCACTTTATGGCATCAGATTGTCTATCATTGGTTTTAAATAATAAACAGTAGTACTTATAGCCTACCAAAACATGATATATTTCTGAATACCAATATCACAATTCGTTTTTTGATTGTAATCCGCTTCATTTCCAATTTGTAGATGACTCCAGACATCCTCCTAAGTTTGTCCCCGGGCAAACTTGATTATCCTTTTCCTCCTGCCGGACCGAAATCTCCCCTTGTCCTTTTCGGAATGTCCGGGAGTGGTTGTAAACAAAACACAAAACGATTTTAAATAACTATGTATAAGAAAAAGTCAACGAACACCTGACTTTTTCTTTTTATTCGCAACAATGAGCTATGCAGCCTCTTTTAGAACTCTTGTAGGGTCAATCCAAACGCCTTCTTTTTTCATCTGAATATGCAAATGGGCCCCCAATTTCTCCTCAATCGGTATGGTACCAACGGTTCCTAAAATTTGGCCGTCTTCAACAGTATCTCCGGCGGCAAGAAGACTTTTATCTGTCAAGCCGCAATAACGCACCTCAATGTCCCCATGCTGTATCACAAGCACATTGCCCCACATAATGTCCTCATATGAGTCCACTACGGTTCCTGCACCAATACTCATTACATTTTGTCCTTTTTCCGCACCAATATCAAGGCCGTCATGTGTTCTCCAATCGTCCATTGTCATATTGTGTACAGGGTCTCCGTTACTGAACCCATTTAATATTTCTTGTCCGGCCACGGGATAATTATAATATTCCGGCACTTGGCTTTCTACCGGCTGTTCGGATACAACCTCGCTGGAAACAGTCTCTTCACTGGAAGCAGATTCGGAAACAACCTCGCTTTCTGCAATCGGCAAGTTATCTTCCATCACATTATCTTTCGGAACACCGCTGACGGTTTGATTTACTTCCGCTGTAGAACTTTGCGGTGCAGACGAAGAAGCGGTATCCTGGGTTACATCAGAAATTTTCACTACTGTATCGTATGTTGCCCAAGCTCCCACGCCAAGTGCTACCAAACACAGCGCCATAGCCAAATAAACACCTAAATTTTTTTGTTTTTTTTAGGCTGAGAAGCACCATCGTCTTTTACAGCACTTTCTTCCTCTGCCTCTTCATCATCTTCTTGATATTCCTCGTCATCCAGTATATCATCAGTTTCCTCTTCCAGAAGCTCTTCTTCTAAATCATCATGCTCATCATATGGTTGTTTTTTATCATGTAAATCCATTTTAGCACCTCCTAAAAAGTATGTTGCCCGTTCTTAATACGGAATATGCCAAAACAGGATTTTATTTTTGGATTTTATTATTTTTATATTTTCTTATGAATTGTACACGCTATGCTTCATTTAAAATATCCAAAAATACCCACAAATATGAAAAAAATCATTTCACAAAATAAAACATAAACAAAAAAATGATATTTTTACGGCAATATTTAAAAATCACCTTTATTGCCTTGTTTTATATAATAGTTGCCATGATATGGAACGATAAAATAACGTATAAGGAGCGCTGAAATTATGGGAAAAGCTTTGATGATTGGTGCCGGCGGCGTTGCCGGCGTAGTAGCACATAAATGTTGCCAAAATCCGGAAGTATTCCAGGAACTTTGCATTGCCAGCCGCACATTATCTAAATGTGACGCTTTAAAGAAAAAATTAGACGGCGGCAAAACAAAAGTAACCACAGCACAGTTAAACGCAGACAATACAGAAGAAATTATTGCATTAATTGAAACATTCAAACCGGATATTGTAATCAATGTTGCATTGCCATATCAAGACTTAACTCGTGCAAAATTTGAGTATAAATGGCAGTGGGCTTATAAGAAAAAGTTTGAAGAAGCCGGCATTACCGCTATTTTGGGCAGTGGATTTGACCCAGGTGTTACAGGCGTCTTTTCCGCATACGCACAAAAACATTATTTTGATGAAATTCATACCATTGATATTGTAGATGCCAACGCGGGAGACCATGGTTATCCTTTTGCAACGAATTTTAATCCTGAAATTAACATTCGTGAAGTTACCGCAAACGGCAGCTATTTTTGAAAACGGCAAGTTCATTGAAACAGAGCCAATGTCAAACGTGTCTATAATCTTCCACAAATCGGACCGAAGAGACATTTATCTGCTTCATGAGGAAATGGAATCTTTGGCATTGAATATCAAAGGCATCAAACGAATTCGTTTTTGGATGACATTCTCCAAAGCTACACATTTAAAGGTACGAAAATGTTGGCATGACCTCCATTGAACCCATTGAATTTGAAGGCAAACAAATTGTGCCTCTGCAATTTTAAAGCGGTGTTACCTGACCCTGCATCTCTTGGTCCAAGAACAAAAGGCAAAACCAATATCGGCTGTATTTTTACCGGTGTAAAAGACGGACAAGAGAAAAAATACTATGTATATAATGTTTGCGATCATCAAGCATGTTATGCAGAGGTTGGTTCACAAGCAATTTCCTATACAACAGGTGTTCCTGCTATGATTGGCGCTATGATGGTACTCACAGGTAAATGGAATAAACCAGGTGTTTATAATGTGGAAGAGTTTGATCCGGACCCATTTATGGAAGCATTAAACAAATTCGGATTGCCTTGGGTGGAAGATTTTAACCCAAACTTAATTGACTAATCAATGGACAGTGTTGTTTACCACGTCGGATGTAAGCGATTTGCGATTACAGTGAGTTGTGCAGTATCCTAATTTCATTTTGATACTGCTATGAGAATTTGCGACATTGATATTCTACAGTTGCAAAGCAGTGAAACACTGTCAAAACAATACATGATATAAAAAGACTGCAGAATTTCGTATCGTACGTATATGCTGCAGCCTTTTCACTTTTGAAATAAAACGGATAAGGAAATAAAAACTATGGATATTGATATTTCAACACTGCCCACCCCCTCCTATTTGGTGGACCAACGGCTATTAATCAAAAATTTGGAACTGCTCTCCTCTGTGAAAGAACGAACAGGATGTAAAATTCTATTGGCACAAAAAGCCTTCTCTATGTTTTCCGTTTATCCGCTGATTGCCAAATATCTGGACGGCGTTACCTCCAGCGGTGTTATGGAAGCTCGTTTGGGATATGAAGAAATGGGAAAAGAAGTCCACACATATGCCCCGGCTTTTGCAGACCATGAAATGGACGATGTGATTCGTTATTCCGACCATATTGTTTTTAATTCATTTCATCAATGGAACAAATTCAAAGATAAAGTAAAAAACAGCGGAAAACAAATCGAATGCGGCTTACGTTTAAACCCAAAATATTCTGAAATTGACACAGATATTTACAATCCCTGCTTTACAGGTTCCCGTCTCGGTATTACACCGGAACAATTTCAGCCTGACCAATTAGACGGCATTGACGGACTTCATTTTCATACCATGTGCGAACAAAATTCCGATACCCTGGAGCGCACCTTAAAAGTTGTGGATGATACCTTTGGTTCCTACATCAAACAAATGAAGTGGCTCAACTTCGGCGGCGGTCACCATATTACCCGTTCCGATTACGACATAGAAACCCTAATTCGCTGCATTCAATTTGCACAAGATACTTATGGGGTACAAGTATATTTAGAACCCGGAGAAGCTGTTGCATTGAATACAGGATATTTGGTATCTACTGTTTTGGATACCATTGAAAACGGAATGCATCTGGCTATTTTGGACACTTCCGCTGCCTGCCATATGCCTGATGTTTTGGAAATGCCGTATCGTCCTCATATCATTGGAGCAGGTTTACCCAACGAAAAAACGTATACGTATCGTTTGGGCGGTCCTACCTGTCTTGCCGGTGATATCATAGGAGATTATTCCTTTGATGCGCCTTTAAAAAGGCGACAAATTAATCTTCTGTGATATGGCTCACTATACTATGGTAAAAAACAATACGTTTAATGGAATGACCATCTATTGCTTTATATTCTCAGGAAAACGGACTGCAAATCATCAAACAGTTTGGCTACGAAGATTTTAAAAGCAGATTGTCTTAACCTTCCATTGACAATCTATTTTACAGTTTATAATAAACACATCATATAAAAATTTAATATAAGAACTGGGGAGTCAATGAAATTGGCTGAGTGAGAGTGGTGTCCTCTTACTCATGGAACCTGTGCGGTTCATTACCGGCGTAGGGAGTTTCTTTTATGTATTTCCAGTTCAATTTTACAGTATATATGGAACTTCAAAACCGAACTCTTTACAAGGGGTTCGGTTTTTGTTTCCCTTTTTCTTGCGATAAAACAGGAGGTTCTTTTATGAAATTAAACGGGACAATCTATCATTTGGAACAACCGGTTATCTTACTGGATTTACTGAATGAATACGGATTTCAAACACAGCGGATTGCAGTAGAAATGAACGGCGCTATTATTCCAAAAGCAACGTATGAGCAAGTAACCGTAACCAATGACGATACACTGGAAGTCGTAAGCTTTGTAGGCGGTGGCTGATATGAAACTGATTGTAAACGGAAAGCCATATACCACCAACGCTTCCAAACTACTAGACTTAAAAGAAGAGTTGCAAATTCCGTCAGACGTTACCATCTTAAACGGATTTCAAGTATCAGAAAATCTCGATATCAAAGAGGGAGATTTGGTGACTCTGATTCAAAAAGGAAAAATGCCTTCTCAAGACGAATTGGAAAGCATGATGTGCGCACGGCATACTCCAAATGTCCATCATAAGGTAAAAGAAGCAAAAGTGGCAATTGCAGGTCTGGGCGGGCTTGGGTCCAACATTGCAATTTTACTTGCCCGCACAGGTGTAGGCACTCTGTTTTTAGTGGATTTTGATGTTGTGGAACCCAGCAACCTCAACCGTCAAAGCTACTATATCTCTCATTTGGGATTGCCCAAAACAGAAGCGCTAAAACAACAAATTGAGCAAATCAATCCTTTTATCAAAGTAAAAACAAAGCAAATCCGTGTGACGGAAGAAAACGCGCATTCACTTTTTGAGGAGTATCCTATTGTTTGCGAAGCATTTGATAACCCGATTTCCAAAGCAATTTTAGTGAATACACTGCTGGAACAAAGTCCCCAAACAAAATTGGTATGCGGTTCCGGCATGGCAGGATACGGTTCTTCCAATACCATTCAAACAGCCAGAAAAATGAAACATTTATACATGTGCGGAGCAGCACACGGCACTGAAGTAGGCAACGGCAGTGGCACCGCGCGATGTGTGACGGTATGCTCATCAGAATGGTTCTCCGCTTAATTTTAGGAATAGAAGAGGTTTAACAAAATGAAAGATACATTGATTATCGGCGGTCATGAATTTCATTCCCGCTTTATCTTAGGGTCAGGAAAATATTCTCTTGAAAAAATGCCTGGAGTCATTGAAAACAGCGGAGCAGAAATCATCACACTTGCTTTGCGCCGCGCAAATACCGGAGGGGACGGAAATATTTTGGATTATCTCCCCAAAGGTATTATTACTCTTTACTTAAGCCATCAAGGGAGCCCACCAATTGCAGAAGCCGTTTGCCGACTACGAACTGGGCTGTGGTGATTTTATAAAAATAGAAGTCATCCACGACAGCAAATATTTAATGCCGGACAACCATGAAACCGTAAAAGCCACTGAAATTTTGGCAAAAGAAGGGTTCATCGTTATGCCTTATATGTGCCCTGATTTAATCACAGCCAGAGCATTGGTGGATGCAGGTGCAGCAGCAGTCATGCCTCTGGCAGCGCCTATCGGCAGCAACGATAAAGGGCTGGTATCACGGGAATTTATCAAAATGATTGTAAACGAAATAGACCTTCCCGTCATTGTAGATGCAGGAATCGGCGCACCGTCGCAGGCATGTGAAGCCATGGAACTGGGCGTTGACGCAGTGATGGCAAACACCGCAGTTGCAACCGCAAAAGACGTGGGCGCAATGGCAAAAGCATTTAAACTGGCCATTGAAGCAGGACGACTGGCTTATCTTGCAGGACTTGGACGCGTGCTGGACTTTACAGGAGAAGCCTCCTCTCCTTTGACCGGATTTTTAGAAGATTAACAGAACACAGAAAGGCAGGGAATGATGTATGGATACTTCTGCTATGATAGATGGAATCTCAAAAACAGAGCTGGAACATATGGAACGTATCGACAGTGATATCATGGAACGGACGCTTTCCTACTATCATCAATTTGATTTTTCCACATTTACCTCCGCAGATGTTCAAAACGCATTACAAAAAGAACAACTGTCTGCTTTAGATTTTGCAGCTTTACTCTCGCCCGCAGCACAACCATTGTTAGAACAAATGGCACAAAAAGCAAAACGGTTGACTTGTGCACAATTTGGCAATAACGTAGGCTTATATACCCCGCTGTATATTGCCAATTATTGCGTCAACGAATGTGTTTACTGTGGATTTAACTGCAAAAATAAAATTCATCGCGGCAAACTTTCTATGGAGGAAATTGAATCAGAATTTCAGGCGATTGCCCAAACAGGTCTGGAAGAAATTTTAATTTTAACAGGCGAATCACGTCATCAATCCAATCTTGATTACATTGGACAGGCAGTAGAATTGGCAAAAGAATATTTTACTACCATAGGTCTGGAAATTTATCCTCTGAATTCTGACGAGTACGCCTTTCTACATGAAAAAGGCGCCGACTTTGTCAGTGTTTATCAAGAAACGTATGATCCTATTTTTTACAAAGAAGTGCATTTGAAAGGTCCTAAGAGAGATTTTTCGTATCGATTCAACGCACAAGAGCGCGCTCTTATGGGAGGAATGCGCGGCGTAGGAATAGGTGCATTGTTAGGACTGCACAACTTTAGGAATGATGCACTTGCAACGGGACTGCATGCAAAGTTTTTACAGCAGAAATATCCTCATGCAGAAATCAGCTTTTCTGTTCCCAGACTGCGTCCTTACATTAATAACAGCGAAAACAATCCCAATGATGTTCACGAAACACAGTTGCTCCAAATTATGCTGGCATACCGTATATTACTGCCATTTGCAGGCATTAATATTTCTACCCGCGAGCGTGCGGGATTCCGTGATAATGTAGTGGGACTCTGCGCAACAAAAATTTCCGCAGGTGTGAAAACCAGCGTGGGCGGCCATCAGCTGGAAGAAAAAGGCGACGCACAATTTGAAATTTCTGACCCCCGCAGTGTGGATGAAATCCGTAAAATGCTCAAAAAACGCGGATTACAAGAAGTGTTTACAGACTACATACGTTTGTGAGGATACAAGTATGGTAATTTGCGTTACAAACAGAACCTTATGTAAAGATAACTTTTTAAAGCGCGTCGAGTCTATCTGCCAAGCAGGACCAAAGTTTATCATCTTGCGGGAAAAAGATTTAGACAGAAAAGAGTACACACAATTGGCCGCGCAGTGTCTTGCCATATGCAAAACATACGGAATACAATTGGTACTTCACACGCACATACAGTCTGCCCTTGACCTTGGTGTAACGGCAATTCATCTTCCCCTGTCTATTCTAAAACAAGAAAGTAAATATCTGAATGCGTTTACTATGATAGGCACTTCTGTTCATGCTGTGGAAGAAGTTGCTTTGGCACAGAATCTTGGGGCAACCTATCTTATCGCAGGTCATATCTTCCAAACGGACTGCAAAGCGGATTTAAAACCTCGCGGCATCTCTTTTTATCAAAAGGTACAAAACGCATCACATATTCCCGTTTATCCCATTGGAGGCATACATAAAGATACGGCGCAAGAAATCATAAATGCAGGAGCAACCGACTTTTGCATTATGTCAGAGCTGATGACTTGCGACCACGTAGAAGAGAATATAAACATATATCAGCAACTCACGCCAAAAACGGATTTATGTGCCATTCCTGGGGTAGGTCCAAACATGAAACAACATATGATTCGCTTGGGTTATCATTGGGTAGAAGATTTAAAACAAGCAAATCCGGACGAAATGTATCAACAAGATTGTATCTTACATGGCGGACAGTTGGACCGCTGTGTGTTATATGTATATCGTTTGGCTGTATACTTTGCAACAACGCCCAATCCGGAACCCCAAAAGTTAAAATGGTGGTATTGGAAAAAGCATTGTTAGCATTTGACGTGCCATAACTGTTGTGCTATGATATGGTTAATATATCAGATTGGAGATGAAAGCATGATTCAACTTTCTTGCTAATAAAAATAGGCACAATAAATATCACTGTGTATGACATAAAATACACTTTATTTATTGTGCCTTTGCAAGAAAGTATTCTCTGTTTTCAACTCAAAATCATAACAATACATCCTCCTATTGGATTTTAGAATGATATTTTTGAGCTGCAAGAAAGAACTTTCTTGCAGCTTTTATTTTGTTTTAAAGGGGGATTTTCCATGTCGCAAATCAATATATCCAACCTCACTTTTTCTTACAACGGAAGTTATGACACCATATTCAAACATGTCAGCTTTTGTATAGACACCAATTGGAAATTAGGTTTCATTGGAAGAAACGGAAAAGGGAAAACAACATTTTTTCACTTGCTTATGGGAAAATATGACTACAGCGGTCATATCTCATCCAATGTAACATTCGAACATTTTCCCTATGATGTAAAAGATAAATCACAATGGACCATAGAAGTCATCTCGCAAATTTATCCTGATTATGTCCATTGGCAGTTGGTAAAAGAATTGTCTCTTTTAGAAGCAGATGATTCCATTCTTTATCGCCCATTCCAAACTCTTTCCGACGGAGAACAAACCAAAGTATTGCTGGCAATTCTATTTTTAAAGAAAACAGCTTCTTATCGACGAGCCTACCAATCATTTAGATGCACATGGAAGAGAAATTATCCAAGCTATCTCAATCAAAAGCGGATTTATTCTAATTTCACGATGACAGAGCATTTGTAGATGGATGTGTAGACCATATTCTATCCATTAATAATACCAACATCGAAATTCAAAAGGAAATTTCTCTTCTTGGCTTGTAAATAAAGAACGACAAGACTGCTACGAACTGACAGAGAATAAAAGTGCATGAAAGAAATTCTCGTTTTCCAAGGCAGCTAAACAAGCCAGCACTTGGTCATATCAAGTAGAAAAATCCAAATATGGTACAAAAATTCAGGGTTACGGCCTGATAGAGGATATGTCGGTCATAAAGCCGCCAAAATGATGCAGCGTTCCAAATCCATACAAGGCCGTCGTCTGGAGGCAATCGAAGAAAAGCAAAGCTGTTAAAAATATCGACCAAACAGAGCATTTAAAATTATCTCAACCAGTTTACCATTCCCACCGTTTGGCATCTTTCCGAAATGTTTCTATTTGTTATGAGAACAATATCATTTGTAAAGATATCACATTTACTATTGAACAAGGTGACCGCATTGCTTTAAACGGAAATAATGGGGGAAAATCCAGCATATTAAAACTTGTTTGCGGATACAATGTTCCATACTCAGGTGAATTTTATAAAGGCAGTAATATGATGATTTCTTATGTATCACAAAATACCGATGCATTATGCGGAACCTTATCCGACTATGCAGCAGCAAACAAAATTGCGGAAAGTGTATTCAAAGCAATTTTACGCAAATTAGATTTTACAAGAGAGCAATTTGACAAAGAAATACAATATTTCAGCGGCGGACAAAAAAAAAGTTTTAATTGCAAAAAGTTTATGTCAGCCCTCACATCTGCTGATTTGGGATGAACCTCTGAATTATATAGATGTAATATCGCGTATGCAATTAGAGCAATTATTGTTGGAATACAAACCAACCATGTTATTTGTAGAACATGACCAAACATTTCGAGAACATATTGCGACAAAAACGATAGAGCTTTGAAATGAAAAGAGCAACCCATAAGGGCTGCTCTTTTCATTTCAGATAGCAACAAATTTCAATTATTTGTTGAAAAATCTTTTGATTTCAATCTTTGCATTTTCAACGGAGTCAGAACCGTGAATTACGTTTGCGCCGGTGCTGGAAGCAAAATCACCACGGATAGTACCTGCAGTAGCTTCTTCAAATTTGGTAGCGCCCATGATAATTCTCATACCTTGAACTGCATTTTCACCTTCTACAATCATGCCGAATACAGGACCGGAAGTCATGTATTCAACAATTTCAGGGAAGAATGGTTTGTCCGCAATGTGAGCATAGTGCTCTTTCAAAATAGCTTCGTCCAAATTCATCATTTTAGCGTCAATCAATCTGTAGCCTTTTCTCTCAATTCTTGCAATGATTTCGCCCATTAAACCTCTTTGAACTGCATCTGGTTTTAACATAATATAGGTTTGTTCGATCATAGTACCTAATCTCCTTTAAAAATATTACATGGATATGATTATTATATCATAAAAAATTGCTTTGCAATTTTAACGAATTCTTGCTAAAACGTTCCTATCAACATCCAAAATTTTAATTTTGCTACTGTTGCAGGGCTGCTATAACAAAAATTACAGAGCAGTCTTTCACTATAAAATACTAAAATGTTCTTATATCGTTCGAAATTTTTAATTTTGTCTCCATGATAGAGTTATTGCAACTAAGTATTTTAACAATAACACGATTTAATTTACAATGTTTTTCTCATATGTATATGCATTTTTCCGCAGTCGTCAAACTCTTCTCCAAAAGGTTGATATCCGAGTTTTTCATAAAATCCTTTTGCATGCAACTGCGCTCCTAACATAGAAAACTGCGCACCTCTCTTCTTTGCCTCCTGTTCCAATTCACGTAACAAATATGCCCCTACTTTCTTTCCTCGATGCTCTTTTAACACCGCAATCCGTCCCAAGTACGCTGTAACATTATCCTCCATGATAAAAAAACGACCTACTGCAACCGGAACAGAATCGGAAAATACCAAAACGTGAAATGCAGTCATATCTTTTTCATCAAATTCTAAATTAGGGTCAAAACCTTGCTCGTGTACAAAAACAGCTTGGCGAATTGCATATCCCGGATTATTTTTTTCCAAACCACAAAATAGTTCTGTATGCAACATAATTTAAAATCCATCCTTTTTAGCGTTATTTTATTATATCGATTTCCCACTTGTATTTCAACAAAGATCGCATAAATAAGAAAAAACAGGCTACATTAATATTGCGCTTGATTTCTATTTTATCCTTTGTCTTCTAAAAGGGAATCAATCACATTTTACGAAACCGTATATACCTCTTTATTCGTAAAAAATAAAACCATAATATATATATTATATCAAAATAACTTCATTATGTTTAAAATTATATTGACAAAACAACACATTATATATATTATTTTCTAAAAACATCTAATTTTATACCAAGAAATGAGAGGGGAGCCTTTTGGAAAAAAAGCGTACACAATTTTCAGGCAAAATAGGGTTTATTCTAGCTGCCGCCGGCTCTGCAGTAGGACTGGGAAATATATGGAGATTCCCCTATTTGGCAGCAGAATACGGCGGCGGCACCTTTTTATTTTTTTATATATTATTTGCCATCACATTTGGCTTTTCACTTATGATTGCAGAAGTTGCTCTGGGACGCAAAACAGGGAGAGGCGTTGTCGGTACCTTTCAATCTTTGGACAAACGCTTTACATTTATGGGTTGGCTTACCATGCTGGTTCCCATTCTAACACTGCCATATTACAGTGTTACGGGCGGCTGGGTAATGCATTATGGCATGCTGTTTTTAACGGGTCAAGGCGCCAAAACAGCAGAAACAGGTTTTTTTCAGTCTTTTTCTGCCAATCCTTTATGGCCGGTATTCTGGTTGTGTATTTTTGTTGCTATCTCGTGCATCATTGTTATGTTCGGTGTAAAAAAGGGAATTGAGAGAACCAGCAAAATCTTTCTTCCTATATTAATTGTATTAAATATTGCCATTGCCATCTATGTCATGACGTTACCCGGGGCACTGGATGGCGTTCTGTATTACATTACCCCTGATTTTTCAAAATTATCATTTGGCACAATTATTGCAGCATTGGGACAATTGTTTTACTCCATGTCATTGGCTATGGGTATTATGTTTACGTATGGCTCATATCTAAATAAAAAAGAGAACTTAGAAGCTTCTGTACGTCACATCGAATTATTTGATACCGGTATTGCATTTTTATCCGGTCTTATGATTCTACCCGCTGTATTTGTATTTTCGGGCGGAGATGCAAATGTGTTAAACTCCGGTTCCAGTCTTTTATTTATCACAATGCCCCAAGTATTTATGAGCATGCCGTTTGGGCAAGCGGTAGGAGCAGTCTTCTTCATTCTGGTATTTTTTGCAGCATTGACTTCAGCTATTTCGTTTGTAGAAACCATTGTTTCCGTATTTCAGGATCAATTTGGGTGGAAGCGAATCCCTATTTGCATCGGTACCTGTTTTGGAGCCATTGTAATTGGTTTGGCTGCTGCTTGGGGATTTGGCTGGTGGAGTGGAGTTACTATATTTGGAATGAACATCTCAGATTTTCTGGACTTTTTCACAAACAGTATTTTAATGCCAATCTCCGCATTGTTCACCTGTATTTTCTTAGGATTTATTGTAGGTACCAGCGTTGTTGCAGATGAAGTAAAACTATCGTCTCGCTTTCGTTCAGAAAAAATGTTTATTGTTATTACCAAATGGATTGCACCTGTATGTATTGTAGCAATTTTAGTTACTTCTATTTTATCCGCAGCAGGTTTATTTACAATTTAATTGCCTTTTATACTCTGCCTGTATATACAAAAAATATATACAGGCAGAATTTTTATGCAAAATGCTGTAGAATGATTCCACAACCTTCTTGACAAATGTTGATATATACGGTATAGTTTTAAAGATTATTTTCATTTTATTCATAAATTATTTACTGTATATTTAGTAAATCCAAATAGATTGAGGGGGGTCTTCGTTGGAAAAAAAGCGTACACAGTTTTCAAGTAAAATCGGCTTTATTTTGGCTGCTGCAGGTTCTGCCGTTGGTCTGGGCAACATTTGGCGTTTTCCATATTTAGCTGCAGAATATGGCGGCGGTATATTTTTATTTACCTATATTATTCTGGCAATTACATTCGGTTTTTGTCTCACTGTAACTGAAATTGCAATTGGCCGAAAAACCGGAACCAGCTTTTTGAACGCTTACAAAAAATTAGATAAACGATTTGCATTCATTGGCATTATTACACTGTTTATACCTATCTTAATTTTGCCTTATTACAGTGTAATCGGCGGCTGGGTTGTACATTTTGCATATATGTTTATATCCGGCCAAGGCATGCAAACTGCCAACCCGGATTATTTTGCAGGCTTTATCTCACAGCCCGGATGGCCTATCTTGTTCTTAGCTATTTTCCTTGGATTAACAGCTATTATTGTCATGCTGGGTGTAAAGCGCGGCATTGAATTAACATGTAAAATTTTTATGCCTATGTTAGTACTGATGACAGTAGGCTTAGCAATTTACATTATGACATTGCCCGGTGCTATGGAGGGCGTAAAACACTATTTGATTCCAAACTTCAGCGATTTTTCTTTTGAAACCGTGCTGGCAGCATTGGGACAGCTATTTTACTCTATGTCATTGGCTATGGGTATTACCATTACATACGGCTCTTATATGAAAAAAGACACCAATATCGAAAAATCCACATTTACAATCGGAATTTTTGATACCGGTATTGCATTCTTCTCCGGATTGATGATTATTCCTGCAATTTTGCTATTTCTCCGGGCGGTTCCACTGAGTTTGGACAAGGCAGTACCCTCATGTTTACTACTATGCCTCAAGTATTTGCAGGTATGCCTGGCGGACAAGTGGTAGGCGCCGTATTCTTTGTTCTCGTGTTTCTTGCAGCAATTACTTCTTCCATAGGACTTATGGAAGCAATTGTTGCGGCTATCCAAGACAAATTCGGCTGGAAACGTATCCCTGTCTGTATTGGTATACTGCTCTTTTCCATTGCTTTAGGCATTTGCTCATCTTTAGGCTTTGGTATTTGGGATGGCGTTCAAATATTCGGAAAATCCATTCTGGATTCCTTTGACTTCCTCACCAACAACATTCTAATGCCAATTGTGGCTTTATGTACCTGTATTTTTATAGGATTCTTCTTAAAACCCAAAAGTATCATTGATGAGGTACAGGAAACTGCTCCGTTCCGCTTGAAAGGATTATATGTTGTCTTCACCAAATGGCTGGCTCCTGTCTGCATCGTTATTATATTGGTAACTGCTTTCTTGCAGGCTGCAGGCATTCTTGTCATTTAGTATATTGAAAAAAGGAAATGCTTAAAACAGGCATTTCCTTTTTTCGTTCAAATGAATTTCAGAAAAACAGATGTTTTGGAATAGTATTGCAATTTTATGTCTGAAACGGTAGAATAGATTTATAAGATAAGACAAAAATACAAGAAAGGGCTTCTCATATGAAAAAGAAAATTTGCAAATCTTGTTATGCTATCAGTGCATTATTTTTCGCTCTTCCTTTTATGGTTCCTGGTGTATCCGCTGCTTCTGCCGATGCCGTTTATAACGTTATGACAGGAGACCAAACCAACTGGCCTATGATTATAGGTATTTCTGTTGCTGCTGGTGTTGCTGCAATTGCGATTATTGTGGCGATTATCCTTACCATTGTATCCAAAGCGAAAAAGAACAAAGGTTACAAACCAAAACACTAATGCCATTCAGCATATGATGGAAAAATCAAATATGATAAAAAAGGACAACTTTCAGTTGTCCTTTTTTATTTTTTATTCATTAGGTACCTTGACATTTTTTCTCCCAACAATTACAATTCCAATTATAAGGTACCTAATGAATTGGGAGGTTGTATAATGTTAAAACCGAATGATAACTTAACACTACTGCGTTTGTTGCATCAATGTGCTCACAGAATCAATATGTCCAGCAAATTTCCGGGTCAAGGAAGGTTGCTTGTTTTATTGCATAAAAAAGGTACACTGACACAACGGGAACTAATCGAGATTACCCAACGCCGTTCCGCTACACTCAGCGAACAATTAGCCAGCATGGAAAAGTCGGGATATATTACCAGAACAAAAAACTCACTGGATAACCGTAATATTGACGTCTCTTTAACCGCATTGGGAGAACAAGCAGCCATAGAGGCCGAACAGGCACGCGCAGAACTTGCCGACCGTGTATTTGGCACATTACAAAAAGAAGAAAAGATGCAGTTAGAAACTATACTATTAAAGCTATCTCAAACGCTCCCTCCCTCTTGTCATGAAAAAGGAGTATAGTGCATATGAAATTAATCTTTCACTATATTCGAAAACATCTTGGTTCTTTTATTGCAGCTATGATATTTCTATGTATAGAAGCAACTGCTGACCTGCTTCAGCCTACATTTATGGGGTATATTGTAGATAACGGTGTAAAAGATGCCAACATTGGTCAAATTATGTATTATGGCGCTATTATGCTTGGCATTGCAGCTGTCGGCGCCTTCAGCGCCGTTATGCGTAATATTTTTTCATGTCGTACTTCACAATATATCGGCAAAGAATTACGTGGTGATATTTATCGTAAAGTACAAACACTTTCCTTTGAAAATATAGACCGTTTGCAACCATCCTCCATTATTACGCGCATTACGAATGACGTTACACAAATACAGGATTTTACAAGCAGCAGTATGAGAATTATGATTAAAATGCCTATTACTTGTATTGGAGCTATTGCATTAATCATAATCAAAACGCCGCAGCAAATTCCTGTTATGATTGTCACGCTGATTTTAGCGGCAATTATCATTATGGCAAATATGAAACTGGGTTATCCCCGTTTTAGCAATTTACAGAAAAAACTGGATAAGCTCAACAATGTAAGCCGTGAATTTTTAACCTCTATTCGCGTGGTAAAAGCATTTAATGCAGAAGGACAAGAACAGGAAAAATTTGAAGCTGCTTCTGAAAACCTTTCCAAGGCAAGCATCTCCACCATGCGTATTATGGCAATTTTCCCGGCATTGATTAATCTGGTTGTAAATTTAGGTATTGTTGTACTGCTATGGATTACGCAAAGCCAGGCCTCAAGTGAAATTGGCCAGATTATGGCTGCAGTGAATTATATGACGCAGGTATTATTCGCATTGAGCATGGTATCCTCTATTTTTAACACCGCAGTTCGCGCAATGGCCTCCTCCAAGCGAGTAAGTGAAATCATGGAAGAGGTTCCTGCACAACTTTCTCCCAAAACCCCAATTTTTCCTAACATCAAAGGAGAAATTTCTTTTGAACATGTACACTTTTCTTATGCAGGTTCCAGCAGAGAATCTTTAAATCAAATTGATTTTCACATTATGCCGGGAGAAACTTTGGGAATCATTGGTCCCACCGGCTCCGGCAAAACTACATTGGTCAATCTGGTTCCCCGTTTCTATGATGCAACCAAAGGAAAAGTGTTAATTGACGGTCACAACATTAACACAATTGATGAACAAACATTAAGAACCGCTGTAGCTGTGGTCCCCCAAAAAGCCTTATTATTTACAGGTACCATTTTAGATAATCTGCGCTGGGGAAAAAGAGATGCGACAGAAGAAGAAATTACACGCGCTGCCAAAATTGCCTGTGCAGACACGTTTGTAACCGCTATGAAAGACGGCTACAACACACAATTGGGGCAAGGAGGAGTCAATCTATCCGGGGGACAAAAGCAACGCCTTTCCCTTGCAAGAGCATTGATACGAAATCCTCGCATTTTAATCTTAGACGACTGCACCAGCGCTCTCGACGCTTCCACCGAAGCAACTGTGTTAACTGGGTTACGGAAACAAGCCAAAGATATGACAGTACTGCTGATTAGCCAAAGGATTTCTACCGTAATGCGCGCCGACCGTATTTTATGTATGGAAAACGGTACTGTACAAGGGCTTGGAACTCACCAAGAACTATTAGCTCAATGCCCTACATACCAGGCAATCTATGCCTCACAGATAGGAGGCGGTACCAATGGCTGATAAAAATATGACTCCACCCCCTATCAACCGAAATGGCAGAGGCCCTATGTTTCGTCCAAGAGAAAAGCCGAAAAACCTAAAAGGTACACTACTCCGTTTATGGAGCCTGACCAAAGGCCAACGAAAAGGATTGGGTTGGATTTTGCTTCTATCTGCTTTGACATCTGCTTCTGCTATTCTATCTCCCTTTGTCATTGGCCAGGCAGTAACAGCATTGGATGCAGGTAATCCCGCACAAATCATTTTGTTGTTATTGCTTGCATTATATGTAAGCGACTGGCTTGTCCGTTTTTTACAACAATTTTTTATGGCTTCTATTGGGCAAAGAATGATACGCTATATCAGAAACAGTCTGTTTGACTGTATGAAAAAGTTACCTCTAGCCTTTTTTGACAGCAAGCAGCATGGCGAACTTATGAGCCGCCTTACTAATGATGTTGATAATATTAGTTCTACCATATCCAATTCCATGACACAGCTATTAACAGCTGTTTTTACTATCATAGGTATTCTTTGTATTATGATTTCTCTCAATTTGCTGCTGACTGCTGTTTCTCTTCTGTCCGTTCTGATTATCTTTCTGTTTACCCGTGTGATTACAAAGCGTACTCGCAAAATGTTTTCTTCTCAGCAAAAGATATTAGGAAAACTAAATGGTCACATTGAAGAAAGTGTTTCGGGAGCCAACGTAGTAAAGGCATTTTGCCAAGAAGATGAAATGATAGCGCAATTTGATACTAGTAACGAGGAACTTCGTCAAGTATCAACCCGCGCCTTAATCTGGTCAGGATTTTTAATGCCGATTACAAACGTATTGAATAATTTAACCTATGTATTTCTTTCTATTTTCAGTGGAATTCTGGCAGTAAACGGTTCCATCGAAATTGGTATGATATCCAGCTTTTTGCTATACTCCAAACAATTTGCACGTCCCTTCATCAGCATTGCGGATATTTATAATAACTTTCAAACAGCTGTTGCAGGTGCGGAACGCATGTTTGAAATTATGGATGAAGAACCGGAACCAAAGGATATGGAACAAGCACTATCCATTCAAAACCCAAAAGGAGATATTGAATTACAACACGTTGTATTTGGTTATTCTTCTGACAGACCTATTTTAAAGGATATTTCACTTTCCATTCCCGCAGGAACAAAAGTAGCAATTGTAGGACCGACCGGTGCAGGAAAAACTACAATTATTAATTTACTCACCCGCTTATATGATGTAAATGAAGGGAGTATATTGTTAGACGGCCACGATTTACGTGATTATCGTTTAAAAGACTTGCGTCGCTGTTTTAGTATTGTACTGCAAGACACCGCACTTTTTGCAGAAACCATAAGAAATAATATCAGTTACGGACGAGAAAATATTCCTTTGGAAAAAATTGAGGAAGCCGCTAAAATAGCAGGAGCCGATGCCTTTATCCAACGGCTTCCAATGGGTTATGATACTGTGCTGGTGCAAGGAGGAGCAGAGCTAAGCCAAGGCGAAAGACAGCTTCTTACCATTGCCCGTGCCGTTCTTGCCGATGCTCCTATTTTAATTCTGGATGAGGCTACCAGCTCTGTGGATACCGTAACCGAACAAAAAATCCGTCGCGCTATGCTAACAATTACTCAAGGGCGCACTTCATTCATCATTGCGCATCGTCTCTCTACCATTCGAGATTCCGATTTGATAATTTTATTAAAAGACGGAACAATTGCCGAACAAGGAACACATGACGAACTTATGGCATTAAATGGACAATATGCCGCTATGTATCGTACACAAATCGGTGAAAATATATAAGATGAGAAAAAGGACAGCCTTTTAGCTGTCCTTTTTCTCATCTACACCTGCCATATAAATGAACTCAAGACATATTTGGTATCCCTATCCTTTTGGTCTTTCCAAATATATTTCTATTTTGATTTTGGGAATTGATTTGTAAGCAGTACAACCGTCTCATTAAATTTCTCTTTGGACAGGAAATCTTTTTGCTTTTACTCTTTTCTACTCAAAAGGACAACCGTCTCCACATGTGCTGTCCTTGGAAACATATCCACAGGAGTAACTTCTTGCGGCATATACCCTTCTTCCGTAAACCATTTCAAATCTCTTGCCAGTGTAGCCGGATCGCATGACACATATACTACTCTGTCAGGTGCCATACGTGAAATAGTTTTTATTAAAGACTGGTCACATCCTTTACGAGGAGGGTCAATTACAATGACATTAGGGCGTAATCCCTGTTGCTCGAGCATTTCTGCAGCATTGGCAGCATCTCCACAAATAAACTCTGCGTTTTCTATGCCATTAACCTGTGCATTTTTCCTTGCATTGTCCACTGCCGCCTCAATTACTTCTACACCAATCAATTTTTTTGCTTGATGTGCCATAGAAAGCCCAATGGTTCCTGTCCCACAATATAAATCAAGCAATATTTCTTCTCCTGTCAAACCTGCATATTCTTTTGCAATGGCATATAATTTTTCTGTCTGCACACGGTTCACCTGATAAAAAGAAAGCGGAGATATATGAAATGTTAATCCGCACAATGTATCTTTTATGGTATCGCTTCCCCAAACTGTACGGCATTTTTTTCCTAATATGACGTTGGTATTTTCACGATTGCTATTGATAATCACGCTTTTTAAACCACGTACACACTCTCTTAATTGTTTGACTAACGTATCTTCGTGGTATAATCCGTTTCCGTTTACTACCACACACGCCATTACTTCTCCTGTTGCACCGGCTTCTCTTAAATAAAGATGACGCATGCGCCCTTTGCCCGTTTGTTCCCTATATATATCATTTCCGCTTGTATCTGCCCATTTTCGGAATGCATCCATCGCTTGTGTAAACGATTGCGGTTGCAATGCACAAGATTCGCAGTCTATAATACGATGGCTTCTATTGGAGTAAAACCCCATAATCATAGATTGATTATCATCTATACCAATAGGCAACTGTGCTTTATTTCTATAATGATCAGGCTGCTTTGCTCCTACAATCGGTTTCATCGGTAAATCAGAAAATCCGCCAATTCGGTTCAACGCATCTTTCACACGCTGTTCTTTTACTGCCAATTCCGCTTCATATGTCATATGTCTATATGTACAGCCGCCACATTTTGTAAAATACTTACAGTCAATTTCTATTCTATCTTGTGATGCTGTCATCAAAGAAATCATTTTACCAAACGCATATGTTTTTGCTACCTTTAAAATTTTAGCTTCAATGATATCACCAATCGCAGTGTAAGGAACAAATACTGCAATTTCTTCGCAGCGTCCTACCCCACAACCCTCTGCTGTCATTCCTGTAATTTCCAATTGAACTACATCATTTTTCTTAATAGGAAAGTGAATTTTATGTTTCAACTATATTTCGTCCTCTATATTTTTTATTTTTATTGTATCATCGCAGTTGTCAAAATACAACAGTATGCTTTTCAAAACAACTGAACAATCAGGATAAAAACAAATATACATTAAAAAATTACCTGCCTTTTAACACTTACCAAGTCAACTGACGAAAGGCATTTCCGAATATCTCCAAAAGGGCACCTTAACATAACCTAAGAGAGACAGAAGAAAGAATAAAAAAGACTCAGTATAGAACTTGAACAGGCTCTGTACCGGGTCTTTTTTGATTTATATAAGGTGTAAAAATGGCGTGTTTCCGGCTCTTTCAGGGAATGCACTTGGCTCGTAATGGACTCAGAAGGAGCTATGGGGAATTGCAGTAAGGACAAACTCGGTACGATACGGGAGTTTGCCCTTTTTTGGATATATTAGGCTGCCCACTAACATCAACTATGGCATAAATAAAAATAGTAGTTCCCTTAAACCAGCATAAAAAGGAAAACCCTCTAATGAAACTTTAATCTAAGGCAGATAAAATAAAGTACAAGAAATAAAAAGGAGGAAAGAGAAATGTATATTGTAAAAGAAGGAGACAGTCTTTTAAGCATTGCAAAAAATAAATTTGGATGCCACAAAAAATATTTTGACTTAATCCGTATGAATCAACTGGAAAGCACAATTATTTATCCCGGACAGATTTTAAGATGTTCTGAATAAAAACAACTGTTAGTTTTATTGTTTTATTACGATTCATATGACTTTTTACACATATTTTCCTAGATATCTTTTCTGATAGTAGCTTTATGTGTAAAATTTATATCTGTTATTTGATAAAAAGTACCATTGCTTTACATAAACAATCTGGTTATACTTATGGACATGAAGCAAGCATATGTGAAAATATGTATATAGTTTTAAACAACATCATATATGATAATACAAATAAAACATATAATAATAAAATTTCTTTCAGAAATGTATTCTGCATTCCTGTTTTTTGTTATATAAAATTATTATGTATACGTGTGATAAATACAAATATTCATATTGCTTAATATGCGGTTGCTTCTTACAGGTTGAATACAAAATATAAAAAATCTCTGGAATAAATGTGTAAACATGTAAATCAAACTAACTGTAACATCATCTTAGGCTATATTTTTAAATCTTTAAAAATATTCACCTATAATTCGCGTTTTTTTTTGCACCAAATCACTTATACTGTAGCCATTGAAGGACGTCCAAAATCTTGTATAAACAAGGAAATAATGGGAAAAATACATCATATTGAGAATGTATTTTAAATCTCAAAAAGAAAGGTATGTTAAATATGAAAAAGGTTCTTATTGCAATTTTAGCATGTAGTGCATTACTGGTAGGAACAACTGCATGCGGTACAACAAACAACACCACGTCTTCTACCAACTCTACTACAGAAACTACTTCCTCAGTAGTTTCCCAAGTAACAAATCCGGACTATCAAAAACCGGAAAATATTTCTACAGCAGATGATGCGAAAAAAGCTCTTGAAGCCGGAAACAAAGCTTACAAAGATGGTAACATTGATATCACTGCTACTAATGCAGACAGAACAGATCTGTCTGAAAACGGCCAAAAACCTTATGCTGTCGTTATTACATGCTCTGATTCCCGCGTTCCACCCGAATTGATTTTTAACAGCGGTCTTGGAGAACTATTCACCATTCGTACTGCAGGCAATGTAGTTGCAGATTTTGAAACAGGCAGTGTTGAGTATGGCGTTGACCACCTTGGCGCACCATTGGTAGTGGTAATGGGTCATACAAAATGCGGTGCTGTTGCCGGTGCAATTGAAGGACATGCGGAAGGACACGTTGAAGATATTATTCACGATATTCTTCCATCTGTGGAACAAGCAAGACAAAATGCAAAAGGTGAAGATGAGATTGCTACTTTAGCAGAAACTTATAATGTTCAAAACAGCATTAACCAACTAAGAGAAAGCGAAATTTTATCCAAAGCAGAGCAAGAGGGTAAAATTCAAATTGTTGGAGCTATCTACGATATTACAACAGGTGAAGTTAAATTCCTATAAGGTAAAATATCAATCACTATTTTGTGAGTTCTCTCTAATATAAAAAGAAGACCTGCCATCTCATATGAGATGGCAGGTCTTTTATCTGTTTTACATATTGGGGGGAATATAAAACAATTTGTATTAAAGGGTAGTATAAAATTTTTAAGATAGAAAAATGAGATAGAAATAAGCTCTATATTGTTAAAAATGTATATCAAAGAATGATATATCGTTATTAAATTTAAATAGGATGATACTACTATCCTTAAATATCAAATGCTATAATAATGAAATTAAGAGCGATTTGAAACAGAAGATAGTATGATATTCGACAAAAATATGGCTTTTATTTCATGCAAACACCAATTAAAACATGTAATAAAGCTGGGACAATGGCAATTTGTCCACTGGTTCAGAAGTAATTTTGATTCCGTCTGCTGTGACTTCGCAGGTCTTTGGATCAATTTCAATTTTTGGAACAGTATTGTTTAGAATCATATCCTTTTTACCAACGCTACGACAGTTGGAAACAGGAAGTACTATTTTTTCTAGACCCAATTCGCTCTTAATTCCTTTTTCGTAAGCTGCCTTTGATACAAATGTAATGCAAGTTCTGGCTCTTGCTTTACCAAGTGCACCAAACATCGGCTTCATAATTACCGGTTGTGGAGTTGGAATAGAAGCATTTGCATCACCCATTTTAGCAGCAATCATCATACCACCTTTGATTACAACTTCAGGTTTTACACCAAAAAGAGCCGGTTTCCAAATTACCAAATCTGCAAATTTTCCAACTTCCAAAGAACCGATGACATCAGAGGTACCTGTTGCCAAAGCAGGGTTAATTGTATATTTAGCTATATATCTTTTTGCGCGGAAATTATCGTTGTCAGCGTTTTGCTCCTCCGGTAATTTACCGCGCTGTTTTTTATTTTTATCTGCTAATTGCCATGTACGTGTAATTACCTCTGCAGGCCGTCCCATGGCTTGGGAGTCAGAGTTAATAATAGAAATTGCACCAATATCATGAAGCACATCTTCCGCCGCAATGGTCTGTTTACGAATACGAGATTTGCCGAACGCAATATCTTCCGGAATATCAGAATCCATATGATGGCAAACCATTAACATATCCAAATGTTCATCATATGTATTAATGGTGTAAGGAATTGTAGGAGTTGTTGTAGATGGCAGTACATTGGTTTCACCAACCACTCTCATAACGTCCGGTGCATGACCGCCGCCTGCACCTTCACTATGAAACGTATGAATAGTGCGGCCATCAAATGCATTGATTGTATTTTCTACATTACCAGCCTCATTGATAGAGTCTGTATGAATGGCAATAGAAATATCCATTTTATCTGCAACAGTTAATGCCGTATCAATACATGCCGGTGTTGTACCCCAGTCCTCATGTAATTTCAAACCGCAGGCACCTGCTTCAATTTGTTCTACCAGCGCTTCTTCCTGAGAAGAGTTTGCTTTACCTAAGAACATGTAGTTCATTGGAAGCTCTTCCACAGATTCCAGCATCTTTTTCATATTCCAAGGCCCCGGTGTACATGTGGTTGCATAAGAGCCGTCTGCCGGACCATCTCCTCCACCATACATAGTAGTTACGCCTGAAAACAATGCAGTTTCGGTCTGTTGTGGACAAATGTAGTGTACATGTATCAATTGCGCCGGCTGTTACAATTAATCCTTCAGCTGACAACACTTCTGTACCGGTTCCAACAACCAATCTAGGGTTGACCCGTCCATTGTGTCAGGATTACCCGCTTTTCCGATACCTGCAATTTTTCCATCTTTAATACCAATATCGGCTTTTACAATGCCCCAATAATCCAACACAATTGCATTGGTTAAGCAAAATCCAATGCACCTTCATGATTGGTCATACCAGACTTTTGTCCCATACCGTCACGAATGGATTTGCTGCCTCAAATTTGAGTTCGTCACCGTAAACTGTGAAATCTTTTTCAATTTCAACCCACAAATCGGTGTCACCCAATCTTACTTTATCTCCTACAGTCGGACCGAACATGGAACTGTAGTTTTTCTGTCAATTTTATGACTCATATGATATACACTCCTTTTTTATATCCGCTTGAACAATTTGGCTTAGATAAATCCTTTGGTTCTTGCATTCAGCATTGCTTTCCCTTTGGTTAAATCATTAATTTGGCCATTTGTTAAATTGTTCAAACCGTAAATCACACGGTTTCCTCCAAATGGGACCAATTGTACTGTTTTTGTTTCTTTTGCCTCGAAGCGGATACTTGTACCGGAAGGAATATCAAGATGATATCCAAACGTTGCCTCTCTGTCAAAAGACATAAACTTATTTACTTCAAAGAAATGATAGTGGGAACCAACCGCAATCGGTCTGTCATCTGTATTGGTAACCTTTACAGTAATGGACTCTTTCCCTTGATTACATTCCAAATCCTCTTTTTTTAATTTGTATTCTCCTGGAATCATAATAAAACACCCCTTCTTCTCATTGTACCGGATCGTGGATTGTGAGCAGCTTGGTTCCGTCAGGGAAAGTTGCTTCAATTTGAACGTTTGAAATCATCTCAGGCACACCTTCCATAACGTCATTGCGGGTTAGCAAGTGTTTGCCCTCCTCCATTAAAGATGCCACCGTTTTTCCTTCTCTGGCACTTTCATAGAGTTCAGCGGTGATGTAGGCTATAGTCTCAACATAGTTGAGTTTTAAGCCTTTTTCTTTACGTTTTCTTGCTAAATCCCCTGCTGTGTGTAACATCAGTCTCTCGATTTCTCTTGGAGTAAGATGCATAATGTTCAGCCTCCTTTAATATTTTGGGATGTTTTTATTATATTATCGTAATTATAATAAGACAACTTTTTTCTGCATAAATATTCTCAATAAAGAAATTGCATTAAATCTCGAGCATTATTAAAAACGATTAACAATTACCCTATGCTAACATTAGACCCGCAATAACACTTATTATTTCTTATCCAAAAAATTAATCCGGATAAATCATATTAAATCAGTATTTGTATATTTATTATTTTATTGAATATTTATTCTTAATTATTGAGAATCAGTAATTATTATCATTATCAATAAGAGATATTACTGTTAATTTCATACAATAATTCATGTATAAGCTCATACAGCTTTCATAATTATTTTTAATAGGAACCAAAATTTAAAGTATATAGTGAATTAAAATAAATACATTTTTATTCAAAATACAAATTCTATATAAAAAAGGAAGAGCTGTGATATCACAACTCTTCCTTTTTTATATAAAATATTCATTTATCAGTTCTTTTTGTTCTTTTTACCTGTTCTCCAAAAAGCTTCCTCATCGTGTAATGGTTCTTTTGGATAGGCCTTACCACCAATCTCCAATAGATGATTCATTTCAGCTTCTACATCTTCCCTTAATTTGCGTACTGTTTTACGGTGTGAACCGCAGTCTTCAGGATATACAGGATCTCCAACTGTAATGGTAATGCAGGAACCACGTTTTAGCAGCTTCCATAACCCCTTTCTCTCCCTTGGCGTAATTACCACAGGAAGTACCGGGGCATTGGCATCTACTGCAATTGTAAATGCCCCATCGCTGAATTTGCGCAAATGGTCACAATACATCTCGATACTGCCTTCCGGATACATTCCAACAACCCTGCCTCTTTTTACTGCATCAGTCATTTCATTCATGAAATTACGCAAGCCTTTAATTGTAGTGCTGATTGGAACACAGTCAAAAAAACGAATAAATGGACCTACAACAGGAATTTTAAAATTTCCTTCCATAGACGTATATACCATTTTTCTGGGTGTTGTCAGTACACCTAACCATGTACAGTCCATAGGGTGTACATGGTTACAAGTAAGCACAAACCCTTTGTTCTTTTTGCTTAATTCTTGTATTTTTCCTTTTCCCTCTTGTTTTAGTCCAAATACAAATGTATTCATAATCGTCAAAATAGGAATAACAAGGCCAAAATACATTAAAAAGCTTAGTGCTCTGCGCAAAAAATTGGTAGGAAGCAGTTTTTTCATTTCCGCTACATTTTTAGCCGCAAATTTACCAGCTGCTTCTTTTACATTTCCCGCAACTTCCTTCACATTTTCGGCAGCTTCCTTTACGTTGATTAATTCTTTTTTGGGAACTTCCATAAACTCTGGGTCTACTGCAGACTTTTCCTGCTTTACCTGAGTTTTATCTTCATTTATCACAGTATCTGCGTTATGTAGCTGTTCGGAATTGGAAACAGGAGCGTTTAAGGTCTCCTGATTTTCAAATGCCGGATCTGATAGTGTTGCATTCATACTATCTGCCATAACCACCATTCTCCTTGAAATCGTTAATCGCATCGTTAAACATAAGCTCTGCTTGTTTTACAGATTCTGAAACACGATATGTATTGCCTTGCATGGCGTATTTGGTAGACATAATTGCTTTCATTTCAGGATTTTCAATCCAATAATCAATCTTACGTGCTAAATCATCCGGATTATCTGCTTCAAATAAACTTCTGTCATCCAAAGCAAACTGTACGGTTGCAGATTTCGGCGAATTACTGATAACAGGTACCAAACCGCAGGCAAAAGCTTCCATACAAGCAATCGCTTCACTTTCAATATATGCCGCATGTACATACAAATCACAAGAATTAATCAGTCTGATTAATTCTTCTTTGGTGTAAAAACCAAAAATAGGCGGATTTTTCATTGTCTCACCTTGTTTACGCAAGGCTTTTTCACATGGACCGTGTCCGGCCAAATAAACTTGTATTTTATCCGCATATTTAGAGCATTCCACAGCCTTTAACAGTATGTCTTGTTTTTTCTCATAAGACAGCCTGCCAATCATCAAAATATTAAATTTTTCGGGGTCTGTTACCTTTTCCACTTCCATCGGACGGAACTCATCGTCTACACCATTACTAATTACATATAGCTTTTGTTTATAACCGTTTTTACGCAATTCTCCCGCAATAAATTTTGACGGACAGTGAATATGGTTAAAATCTTTGTAAAAGTATCTGTGGGCAAACCGATAAAATCCTACGGAAAGAAGCTCAACTTTTTCACAATGAATATTATAGGTAATATTCTCCGGCTGCAAATGAAACGCCGCCGATGTAGGAATTCCCATCTGTCTCGCAATTTTAGCCGCTTTGCGTTCAAATGGAAATGGAAGGAAAAAGTGAACGATATCTGCTCCCTTAAACGCCTTTCTGAACACCTTTTCATCAGGAGTGGCAAAACAAAAACCTTGTTTATGACTAATTCTGGTTACAAGTTTATAATGTGCTTCCGGTACACCGAACTTATCTTTTCCGGACTCACCAATAGAAACAACTCTTACCTGATGCCCTCTTTGCCTTAGCATATCGGCAAAGCGACGGGCAGTCATAGTGGTTCCGTTATTCTCCTCATCAAACATGTCAACTACAAGAACAATTCTCAAGTTAAACCTCCAACTACTCCAATCAATCGAATGCCTGTTACGAAAGCTAACAAAAAACAGGTATCCTTATCTCAATCTTTCTATATATCAAAACAATAAACACTTTCAAAATACTATTAAATAATCATACATAATTATTCATCATTCGTCAACATCTGAGTAAAAACGTCCTTTATTTTCCATAAAGAACACAATCTTTTTCTAAATTACCAGCTATTTTGCTACATTATTCTGTACGCTTCCGTTGACAAAAGCAGTAATATTGTCCGCAGCAATTCTAATCAATCTGCTTCTGGCGTCTTTAGATGCCCATCAATGTGCGGCGTAATCACACAATTTTGCCGTCAATAACGGATTATCTCTTTTGGCGGCTCCTGAGACAATACATCTAAAGCAGCTGCGTATAACTTATCCTGATTTAACGCATCTGCCAACGCCTGCTCATCTATCACCTGACCGCGTGAGGTATTGATTAGAATGGCCGTTGGTTTCATCAATGCCAAAGCTTCTCGATTTATCATACGCTCTGTATCAGGAGTCAAAGGGCAATGAATGGTTACAACATCACTTTCGCGAAGCAGTTCCTCTCTGCTTACCTGACGGCAGCCTTCCGGCATATCCTTTGCAGAGCGACTGTTCACCAGTACGTTCATTTCCAAAGCGCGGGCAATTCTAGCAACCGCACGCCCAATATTACCAAAGCCGATAATACCCAATGTACTGCCTGCAACGTCAATTAAGTCTGAATTCCAGTAACAAAAGTGACGGCTGTTAACCCAATCCCCTTTATGAACACTTTGATTATGTAACTCCACTTTATTTGTAATGTTAAATAACATAGCAAATGTAAACTGCGCAACTGCAGTGGTACAGTAAGTTGGAACATTACATACAGGTATTCCTCTTTGTTTTGCCGCCTGACAATCAATCACATTAAAACCTGTAGACAGCGTACCAATATACTGTAACTTGGGCAAAGCATTTATGGTTTCAGCCGATAATACCGTTTTGTTTGTAATTAAAATCTCAGCATCTTTTGCTCTTTCCACAATTTCATCCGGTTTTGTAAATTCATAAATTGTAACATTCCCCAGCGCCTCCAGAGGAGCCCAGCTAACATCTCCCGGATTCGTGGTATAGCCGTCTAAAATACATATATTCAAAGGAATACCTCCCTATTTGTAAATTAAATTAGATTTTCTACTAATTGTATTTTATTGTACCATAAGGATAGTGGTTTTGCAATTTCTAATGTGTGACAAAACAACTGAGAACTTTTGCCCATATCCGCCAAATAATTGCATATACATCATATTATAAAAGAAAATACAACACTTAAATTCCAAATTTTTCAATTGATACTTTCAGCAGAAAAATATAGTTTACAAATGCTAAACGATTGACCATTGTCCTATTTCAAAATATAATATATAAATAATATTCAGTAGAGCGCTTTATACCCAAAAATAAAAATAATTGTCTGGAAAGGAAATGATATTAATGAAACAAACCATTCAGACCAAACATCTTTTGAATTTAAATGAAACTTGCGCAGCTTCTTTGCTTGAACAATTTGAATATCCATGGCAGGCACTTCCTCATATTTCCGACTTTGTTATATCTCTTGGAAAAACACTTTCTCCGGACGAATATGAACAAAAGGAAGAACATGTTTGGATTGCACGGTCCGCTACTGTATTCCCTTCAGCCTATATTACAGGTCCAACCATCATAGGTCCAAATACAGAAGTACGTCATTGTGCATTTATCAGAGGAAATGCTTTGGTTGGCGCCAATTGTGTTGTAGGCAATTCCACCGAATTGAAAAACGTGATTCTGTTCAACCATGTACAAGTGCCCCACTATAACTATGTTGGAGATTCTATTTTAGGTTATAAAGCGCATATGGGTGCCGGTTCCATTACGTCCAACGTAAAATCCAACAAATCTTTGGTAGAAGTAAACTGTGACGGAGAAAAAATAGCCACAGGATTAAAAAAATTCGGTGCTATTTTAGGGGACCACACTGAAATTGGATGTAATTCTGTATTAAATCCCGGCTGCGTCATTGGAAAAGGCTCTCAAATTTATCCTGTTTCCACGGTGCGGGGAGTTGTACCGGAATATCATATTTATAAACAACCAAATGAAATTGTAGCCATAAAAGACTGATATGCAAAATCAGAGGTTTTTCCCTTCCATTTTCTTTTGATTTTTTGTATAATAGAAACAATATATCAGTTGTATACGAAACAGGAAAGCAGGGAATTTCATGCCAAAACAAAAAAAGGTTGCCATTATCGGCAACATATCCAGCTTTGATAAATGTTCTATTACAACCGCTTTGCCTATTTTTGCGGCCAGCGGAGGAATTGAAACCTATCCGCTTTTAACTGCCATTGTAGCCTCCCGTGATAATGACATTGATAGTCCTGATTATTGTGATTTAACCAATAATATGCCTACGGTTGCAGAGTATTGGCGTTCACAGCAACTGAAACTGGACGGTCTTATCAGCGGATTTTTAGGCTCTCCCGAACAGGCAAATGTGGTTTCCGATATTTTAACCCATTGTAAAGCTCAGGATTCACTGGCATTGGTCGACCCAATCATGGGAGACCACGGGCAAATGTATGGGTCAAGCTCCCCCAAAATGGTAGATGCCATGCGCAATTTATGTAAACATGCAGACATTATCGTTCCAAACATAACAGAAGCATGTTTAATGTTGGACGAACCTTATCAGCCGGGGCCGTATACCAGAGAATATATTCAAGATTTATTGGTACGATTAAGCCAATTGGGACCGAGCATGGTGGTCATTTCAGGCGTTTGGTTCAGCAAATTTTTATCAGGTGCTGCCGGTTATGATACTGTAGACGGAAGTTTTACATATGCATTTTCAAAGCATATCAAAGGTGAATACAAAGGTGTGGGAGATGTTTTTGACAGTGTACTGTTAAGCGCTTTGTTGCATAATATGAAGTTTAGAAACGCTTTACAGTTTGCTGTAGATTTTACCCACAAAAGTATTTTAACCCAAACAAATGCAGAAAAGAAAAATATTGATATGTTTCAATATGGTATTGACTTTGAAATGAATTTACCTTGGATTATTAAAACATTTAAATCAGACAGAACATAAAAAGGAGCGGAGTATTCTGCTCCTTTTTCTAACAAAATTCGTCACAAAAAATGGAGAGAAAGTGAAGAATTATTTACATACATCACAAATTACGATATAATGTTACAAAGTCTTCTGAAAAGTGATAAAATGTTCATATATTTATGGTACGTTAACATATGGAACCGAAACAATATGAAAAATCAACAGAAAGGGGGCTTTTCCATCTATGTTCAGCAGCCAGGTGTTTGAAAGCGCATTGAGTATTACTATGTTTGTGCTGAGAATCTTGGTACCTTTATTATCTACAGTAGTGCTGGTACGGTGTTTCGTTTCTCTAAAACGGGGCCGACGAAAAGAAGAGCCCGTTGTTTTATTAGAGGATTTGGCCAGCGGCCTTTCCATTCCCGTTTTATATTGGGAAAACTCGATTGGACGAAGCAAAAGCTGCGACATCGTTTTACCTGACAGTACCTGCAGCCGCGATCACGCTGTTCTATACAGACGAGCCAGCGGTTGGATGATTACAGACACCAACTCCAAAGCAGGTACGTATGTAAATGATAAAAAAATTAAAGAAGCCACACAGATTATTCCCGGCGATGTGATTACCATGGGAACATCACGGTTTGCATTACGCCGTGTAAGCGAAGGCACAGTGATTCAGCAGAAGAAAAAAATAAAACAGCCCAAAATTTCCAATAAAAAAGCGCCATCCCCTGCCGGGTTATTGGGTTTAACGAATGTTATCCATTTACTGCTTACGGTACAGTGCTGTTTTGTAGGCGGAGAATTTAACGCTATGCCATTCATACCATTTGCTTTATTATTGGCAATGTCATGGGGCTTATACCTGATTTCCCGAAAACTGCTGGGTCGCGTCAGTTTTGAGATTGAAACATTCGGTTTCTTGTTAAGCGGCGTTGGTATTATGCTGCTTTGCGCAGAAGACTTTTCTCTCATTTACGTTCAAATGGGAAGTATGCTTCTCGGTCTGTGCCTATTTGGATTTTTAATTTGGTTTATGGGCGATTTAAAACGTGTTATGAAGGCACGATTATGGATAGCCATTGCCGCAATTGTATTGTTTGCTGTAAACTTAGTCATCGGTACAGAAGCAAACGGTTCTAAAAACTGGATTAACCTCGGCCCTATCAGTATTCAGCCTTCGGAATTTATTAAAATTGCTTTTATCTTTGTAGGCGCCTCTACATTGGATAAATTGCAAACAGCAAAAAACTTATGGGGATTCTTGGGATTTACCGCTGTTTGTCTCGGCGCTTTGATGTTAATGAAGGATTTCGGTACTGCTTGTATTTTCTTTATTACATTTATTATCATTGCATTCATGCGCTCAGGCAGTATCCGTACCATATTATTGACTGTATCCGGTTCCGCGCTCGGTGTATTCCTGATTTTACGGTTTAAACCATATATTGCAGAGCGTTTTAAGGCATGGCGGCATGTTTGGGAATATGCCGATACTACCGGTTATCAGCAAACAAAGGTGTTGATGTATGCCGCCAGCGGAGGACTATTCGGTGTTGGACTTGGCAACGGATATTTAAAAGATATTTTTGCAGGTGACAGCGACCTTGTATTCGGTATGCTTTGTGAAGAAATGGGTCTTGTTATGGGTGTTATTGTTGTAGTTGCAATTGCAATGCTGATTTTATTTGCACGTAATGATGCAACAAGAAGCCGTTCTACATTTTACTCTATTTCAGCATGTGCAGCCGCAGGATTACTGCTGTTCCAAACCTGTTTGAATGTATTCGGCGCTACCGACGTGTTACCTCTTACAGGCGTTACACTACCTTTTATCAGTCTTGGCGGTTCCAGTATGATGGCTGTTTGGGGATTGTTGGCCTTTATTAAAGCTTCCGACGAACGCACTTATGCAGTAAGGAGGAAAGGCAAATGAAAACAACAGGCTGGCGCTCTTTAATCTTGTATATCATAGGCGCAGGTTTTTTGGTAGGAATTATATTCTTTATCTGTAGTTATTTTATACAAGGCGGTTCTTGGGCAATTCGTCCCTCCAATGCGCATATTACCAACAATGGTCAGTTAACCTATTCCGGTGAAATTACAGACCGTGACAGCAATTTGCTTTCTTACAGCAAAGACGGGGTACAGCAGTATAATGACAATGCATTAATCCGCAAAGCAACCTTGCATGTAGTGGGTGACCCCAACGGATATATTTCAACAGGAGCACAATATGCATTCCGCACTCAATTATCCGGCTTTAATCCGATTACAGGCGTAGTATCACCATTCGGCAGTTCGGTTACAGGCAGTAATATTAAACTTACCATCAGTTCAGATGTTTCTGCCGCGGCATTACAAGCGTTAAATGGTAAGAAAGGCGCGGTTGCTGTATATAACTATAAAACCGGAGAGGTACTATGTATGGTTAGCAGCCCTACATTTGACCCTCTGAATATCCCCAGCGATATTGAAACTAACAGTACATATGAAGGCGTTTACTTAAACAATGCATTATCTTCTACCTATACTCCCGGTTCTATCTTTAAAGTAATTACTGCAGCTGCTGCTATTGAAAACATCCCAGATTTAGACAGCCGTACATTTCATTGTTCCGGCTCTACCATAATCAATGGTGAGAAAATTACTTGTGATTCTGTCCATGGAGATATCAGCTTCCAAAATGGTCTGGCACAGTCTTGTAACGTAGTGTTCGCCGAATTAGCTGTAGAACTAGGCAAAGATACTATGACAAAATATGCCGACCAGTTGGGCTGCAACACCAATTTCTATTTAGATGGCAATCCAAATAAAATGAGTTCTTATAATGTTGAGCAGGCAGATGACAACTCCTTGGCTTGGTCAGGCATCGGCCAATATACCGATACCGTTAATCCATATCACATGATGATATTAATGGGTGCCATTGCAAACGGAGGTACCCCTGTGAATCCATACATCATCCAAAGTGTTACCAACAGCATTGGTTTACAAACCAAAACAGGTAAAACCTCAAACGGAGATAACATGCTGAAACAATCTACAGCAGAAGAACTTCAACGTCTTATGAGATATACCGTAAGCAATTATTACGGAGATTCTATGTTCCCGAATTTACAGGTAGCTGCAAAAACAGGTACAGCAGAAGTTGGTGACAATAAGATTCCAACCGGCTGGATTGTAGGATACTCTGAACGCGATGATTTACCTTTGGCTTTCGCCGTTGTTGTAGAAGAAGGTAACTACGGAAGAAATTCCGCAGGTGTCGTTGCCAATACAGTGCTGCAAAAAGCTGCAGCGCTTTATACATAAAAATATCAAGAAATGAAAAACTAAACTTACTATGAATCAAAGGAGAATGAAAAATGGCAGTTATTGAATTAACAACACAAAATTTTAACGAAGAAGTATTACAGTCCGATGTACCTGTTATGGTTGACTTTTGGGCATCATGGTGCGGTCCATGCCGCATGGTTTCTCCAATTGTGGATGAAATTGCAGAAGAAGTACAAGGTAAGGCAAAAGTAGGCAAAGTAAACGTAGATGAGCAAGGTGACTTGGCTTCTCAATTTGGTGTTATGAGCATTCCAACCATTATGGTATTTAAAAATGGAGAAGCTGTTGCAACTTCTGTTGGTGCGAAATCAAAAGCAGAATTGCTTGCATTGTTAGATTAAAGAACATAGAAAAGCCTGCGAGAAGCAATTTCGCAGGCTTTTTTGTTTGCTATAAAATTTCCGGGGTGATAGAATGTCTACTTCCAAAGAATTTGTAGAGTACGTATGTGAACAAATACATGAGGTCGGCTTTCTCCGTTACAAAAAAATGTTCGGAGAATATATGATATATGTAAATGATAAACCTATTTTATTGGTGTGCGACAATACTGTCTATATAAAAAAATTAGACTGCTTGGCAGAACTTATGAAAGAAGCACCGATAGCAATTCCATATCCCGGTGCCAAAGAGCGTTACATTCTTGATATTGAAAATCATCAGCTTACCAAAGAAATTATTTCCATTTTAGAGCCAATCACGCCTTTACCTAACCCTAAAAAGAAAAAATAAAATTTTTTGTCTGAAAAATGTTTCCTATCAGGAGTTATTTATATTATTCTATATCAGAACTATAATAAGTACAATATACCCTATAATGGGAACAATTCGTAAAGGAGAGATGAAAATGAAATCAAAATTTATGATATTGTTTGCCTCTGTTTTGGCTGTAAGTACAATTGGGTTAGCCGGATGCGCGAGCGATGGAAATGCAACATCATCTACTGATATAAATTCTGCTGCAGTATCAGAAACTGCATCTGAAGCAACCAGTCTTACTCCAACAGAAGACGCCGTTTCTTCTACCGCTTCTGACAATGAACATCGTGGTGAAATTATAAACGGTGTCTTTACCTCTACTGATGGGATTTACAAAATAACTGTGCCGGAAGGAGTTACTTTGCTTACCGCAGCAGACACTACTACCGTATTTACTGCAAACGAAGGAAACACTACTATTACAATATCCTCCGAAGTCAATAACGGACCCTATCAAGATTTAAAACAGGAAACATTTGAAACCATTTACAGTCAATTATATACAGAATATGCTACTACTGGCTTTGAATCGAAAGTAATAGATGAAAAACGAACTGACTATCGCCTTTCTTTTACCGGAAAGAACAAAGAAACCCCGCTGCAAGTGAACGTATTTAAAGCTATGACCAATCAAAGAGCAATTACAATTCAAATTTCTTCACCGCAGGACAATCAACCGGACAGCACTATGATGGATACCTTGATTCGCTCTTTAAAATTTTAACACAAAACGGCCGATAACATATCATCGGCCGTTTTTTATAAAAATTTTTATTCACTATATTAAAGTGTATATCCTTTAGTCCTCATCAATATCATATTCAAGAATTGCGCCGCTTACTGCGTCAATTACATACTCATACTCTGTTTCCTCTATATGAAATTCTATTTCATACTCAACACGGTCATTGTCTTTCTCAAATTTGGCTTTAGAAAAACGAACTTGATTTATTGTTAATCCAGCATGACTCACCGCAATATTTTTTGCTTCATCCACACTTATAAACCGAACCTTATCAGATACATTCTCGTTTACATCTGTTGCAGAGGAACTTTCTGTTTGTGGTTCTTCTTTTATCTGTACATCAACCGTAGGATTCTCGGTTGGTTGATGATTGTTCGTGAGAGGCTCCGAACTTTTTTTGATAATTTCACCAGTAACTTCATTCATTTGATAATCGTAGTGATGTGTTAACGTCGAGAATGCAATGTGATATATAGAATTTCCATTTTCTGTTATAAGTTCTTCCTTATAAAAAACGGCTTCTGGTATATTGACCTGTGCATCAGTTAAAGCAACTTGTTTAGCCATATCCAGTGTAATCACAGAGGGTTTCTCTTCTATTTGTCCCGTACTCTGAGATTGATTTTCATTAGGAACTGTAATTATGGTATTTGACGATTCGGATTGTTCTGCTACTGTATCTGGGGCTGTATGATACATAAAAGCGTTCACAAGCAAGATAGAAGATACAAGTATACTACACAATATGAATACTATAAAAATAAAAACCCATTTTTTATTTTTTAGAATATTTCTCATTTTTCTCACAACCATAAAATACATCTTTTCGTACATGTCTCTTTCATCTACAAAAGCGCATTCATTGCAGTGAATGCGCTTTTGTTATTAATCAGAACATTTTAATACTTGTCCCGGATAAATAATTGTACTTTGAAGTTGATTCCTACGAACCAACTCTACATATTTTGTATGACAACCCAGTTCTTTTCTTGCAATGCTCAATAGGTTATCGCCTTCTTTTACAATGTACATAATTTTACCTCCTTTTTGATTGTATCTATATGATATCTATCATTTATTAAAACTTTATTAGAAGTCTGACTTTGTAAATCTTAACACTTGGCCAGGATAAATAATGGTGCTTTCCAATTTATTTGAAAGGCAACCAGCTCCATTTTCTTTTAATAGATTATCTCCTGTTTTACAATATACATATTTATATTATCTCCTTTTTCTTTTTAATTTTATCTTCAATCTATCTTTATGATATCCATTGTTTATTAAAACTTTATTAGAAGTCTGACTTTGTAAATCTCAACACTTGGCCGGGATAAATAATGGTGCTTTCCAATTTATTTGCGCGAACCAGCTCCGCATATTTTGTATGGCAGCCCAGCTCTTTTCTTGCAATGCTTAATAGATTATCTCCTGTTTTTACAATATACATATTTATATTATCTCCTTTTTCTTTTTTATCTTATCTTCAATCTATCTTTATGATATCCATTGTTTATTAAAGCTCTATTAGAAGTCTCATTTTGTATATCTCAACACTTGGCCGGGATAAATAACAGTGCTTTCCAATTTGTTTACTTCAACCAGCTCTGCATATTTTATATGGCAGTCCATCTCTTTTCTTGCAATGCTCAATAGATTATCTCCTGCTTTTACAATATACATTTATTTCACCTCCTTTTGTTTGATTATATTTTTATTATATTCACTATTAATTAAAGCCTGATTAGAACTTATAAAAATAAAAAAAGCATATCTACAATAAATGTAGAGTATGCTTTTTCTTTTTATTATTTAATGAGGAGATTTTGAAATGATAAACAAGAATGTGCTACCTTCTCCCAAAATACTATTGACAGATATAGTACCTTTATGGAGTTCGGCAATTTCATTCACCATAGCCAAACCAATACCTGTTCCCTTGCTTGCTCTGGACTTATCCGCCCTATAAAAACGTTGGAATATATTTTTTTGATCTTCGCTTGAAATACCAATGCCATTATCTTTCACGGAAAGAACCACTTGTTCCGGAGATTCTGATAATTCTACGAAAATATATCCATTGTTTTTTCCATAACGATATGCATTTCCAATCAAGTTGCTAAGCAATCTGGTTAACAAATGTTCATTACCTGCTATAAAAACATCATCATCAGTTTTCCAAGTAAGTGTAATGTTTTTATCTTGTATTTGTGCCATATCTTCACATACAGCAGAAACCAACTTTGTAAGGTTAACTTTATGCATTTCAAAACTATCTATTTGAAATTCCAAACGTGCAAAAGCCAACATATCGGTAATTAAGTTCGTCATCTTTTTACTTTGACGTTGAATTAGTTTAATAGCGTCTTCATATTCTTCTGTACTTCTCTGTTTTTCCAATAAATATTCACATTGCGCCATAATAACAGCCATTGGGGTTCTTAATTCATGTGAAACATCGGAAGTAAATTGGCGTTCTGCCTCAAATGAAGAATCTAAACGCTCAAACATAGCATTGAATGTATCTGCAAGTTGATGAATTTCATCTGTTCCTTCTCCCAACTCAATACGTTTTTTTAGGTCCCGCCCCTGACCGATTTGGGACGCGGTAGTAGCAATTTTACGTATAGGAGCCAAAGAACGTCGGGCAATAAAATATCCGCCCAAAATAGCCAATATTAGAAAAATAGGGATAAATATCAACGAAAAATTTATGATAGACGCAAAATGTGTATCTCCTTGCTGAGCAGAAACAACGCCCCTGAGCCACAAACCGTCTAATCCGTTACCTACTAATTTTCGGTCATAGATATACCATGTAACTCCGTTTACGTTTTTGGTTTGGATTTGTAAATCCGAAAATTTCATATCTGAAAGTTCTTGAGAGAGGGGATTTTCTCCATATAGTAAGGAACCGTTTTCCTGATATACCGCAACGGAAACTTCGTTTACTTTTCCTAAGAAATCATCGTCTATTTCTAAGTAACCGTTTCTAAAAGACAGATACACATCCAAATCATAATCATTTTCTTTGTCTTGAATAGAAGGGAAATATTCTATTTCATCTACGTCATTTTCTACAATTTCAATTAAATTGTCTTGAATGACTTTTTGAATCATAAAATCATTGATATACAATATTACTCCGCAAGTTAATGCAACCAGTATAATCAAAACTGTACTGAACCATAATGTTATTTTTAGTCTAAGTGGGAAACGGTTCATATTTCCTCACGTATCACATATCCTCTTCCTCTGACTGTATGAATTAACTTATTATTGTAGTCATCATCCAGCTTTTTACGGAGGTAACGAATATAAACATCTACAACATTGGTTCCTCCTTCATAATCGAAATCCCATATATGGTCTTCAATTTTTTCCCTTGATAGTACAATTCCTTTGTTTTGAAGTAAATATTCCAGTAATGCATACTCTTTTGCGGAAAGAGAAATTTCTTGTCCTGCTCGTGTGACTGTATGGGCAGCACAATCCATGGTTAAATCGGCCACAGTGATTGTATTGTCGGTCATACCAAATGAATTGCGAATGATAGCGCGGAGTCTTGCCATGAGTTCATCAAACGAAAAGGGTTTGACTAAATAATCATTTGCTCCACTATCAAGACCTTTTACCCGGTCAGGAACTGCGTCTTTTGCTGTGAGAAATAAAACGGGGGTTGTTTTACCTGTCTGACGAAATGAACGCAATACTTCCAGTCCATCGATTTTCGGCATCATAATATCTAAAATGATTGCATCGTAGTCTACTACAGCCAATGCGTCCAATGCTTCCTCTCCGTCATAACAGCTGTCTACACTGTATCCTTCTGATCTTAACTTTTGTGTAATGATAAAATTTAAATCTTCTTCGTCTTCTGCCAGTAAAACTCTCATGACAAACACCTCCTTATACAGAGTAAAGCTATTATATTAAAATACCATTAGAATCAAATACTATGTATTACATGCACGCAATTTGTTTTAGTCTGTCTATAATTGGAAGCTTTTGTGTACAAAGTGTCTCACATTTTCCACATGCCACACAACGTGCTGCTGTGCTGTTGTCCATACTCCACTGCACTTTTAGACGCTCCTTAACAGCTCCACTGTCTCCCCCTGTCAAAACAAATTCATTATATGCATCCATTAATTTAGGGATTGCAATGTCTACCGGACATTCATCACAATAACTGCAGCCTGTACATAAGGCATCCAATTCCTGTGTTAGATGCTTTCCCATGTTCTCCAGTAAATCCGGTGTTGCAGGAATAATATGTTCTCCCGCAATTACACTTTCTTCTACATCCTTCACGGAATTCATTCCTACTAAGGCAATTGTAATTTCAGGTTGAGCCAAAATGAATTTTAAGGCAGAAACAGCAATGGGTTCCTCTGTATTTTGACGAATAAAAGAAAAGCGGTCCGGATGCTGTGGGATAATTCCTCCACCCAACGGATTCATCGTCGTAATACCCATTCCTGCCTTTGCACAGGCTTCTACCCCTTTACGGCGGTATGCAAAGTTTACGGCATTATATCCTAATGTTACACCTTCAAAAACGCCCTCCTGTGCAACTTTTGCAATATCGTCACCGTTTAAATGCGTAGAAAAACAGATATGGTCAACCAGACCCTCTTCTTTTGCTTTCAGTATTCCTTCATAAATGCCGCCTTTTTTCATATATGCTGCGTAATCTTCCATTGTTTTAATCGCCCAGATATGAAAAAAATCTATTTTTTGCAATCCCATTTTGGTAAGGGATTTTTCCAAAACTTTTCTTGCCTCATCGCCATCAGCAGCATTCCACAGTCCACATTTAGTAGAAACATAAAATGTACTGCGGTCCATTGTTTGAAATGCTTGTCCAAAAATATCCTCGCTGTGTTCATCGCAATAATCAGGAGCTGTATCAAAATAATTCACACCCAACTCATGGGCACGATGAATTATTTTGACACTGTTTTCATAGTTTCCTGACTGATAATCTTCTTTTGGAAAACGCAAACCGCCAAAACCAATTGCGGAAACTTTCTTGCCGGTTCTGCCGTATTCTCTATAATCCATGTTCATTCATCCTTCATTTCATTTTTCTGTCAGCTAAAAAATGTTTAATTGCATAAGCTACGCCATCCGCTTCATTGGACAGGGTAATAAAATCAGCTGCTTGTTTTACTTCATTCACACCGTTTTCCATTGCTACAGAGTATCCTGCCTGTTGAAGCAACATAACATCATTTAAACTGTCTCCTATTGCCATAACCTCGTTCATGGTAACTCCTAATACTTTGCATAGATGTACAATGGCCTGAGCCTTTCCTGTATTGACAGCGCTTACCTCAATATTCATGGAGGAAGATGAGGTAATGGAAACAGTCTGCATCAATGCTAACTCATGCCATAATCTTTTCCGCAAAGCGCTATCCGCTGTTTTTAAATTGATATTTTCTATATTTTGAGGCGACTGCTCTACGAGTGAACGAATGTCGTTCACCGGATTCCGGGTACTGAGCACATATGGAATATAATCTTTCGAGGTGCCGTAATGGGGCAAATTTTCTAAAAACCTTTGTTCCGTATATGCCTTTCCCTGTATGAATACTTCCACCATTATATCCTGAGAAGATAATGTATCCAGAATAGACAAAGATGTCCCTTTATCCAGTAAATTACAATAAATTCTCTGTCCCAGTGATAAATTCTCAATCGCCGCCCCATTAGAAGTTACTGCATAAGTGATTCCAGGGATTGCTGTCACTTCAGGAGATAAGGAACCTAACGCTCTGCCTGTACAAGGCACCACAAAGATATCTTGTTGTATGGCATACTCCAGTGCCTTTTTTACATTTGACGATAAAGAGGCATCATTACGCAACGTGGTTCCATCCAAGTCAATTGCCAGTAATTGAATTTTTGTATTATCATTCATACCACTGTTTCACCCTTTTTCGGTGTTTTCTTACACTCTCGCAACCCCTGTTTTTCTTGCAGCTTCTTTTACTGCGTTTGCAACTGCAGGTGCAACTTCTTTATTTAGCGGATTTGGAATAATAAATTCCGGACATAGTTCATCTTCTTTCACCAAACCGGCAATGGCATATGCAGCCGCAATTTTCATTTCGTCATTGATTTCTTTTGCCCGCACATCCAATGCTCCACGGAAAATTCCAGGGAATACCAATACATTGTTAATTTGATTTGGAAAATCGGAACGTCCGGTTCCTACAACTTTGGCACCTGCTTCAATTGCTTCGTCAGGGAAAATTTCAGGCACAGGATTTGCCATAGCAAAAATAATAGGATCTTTTGCCATAGAACGAACCATATCTTTTGTCACACAGCCCGGTGCCGAAACTCCAAGCAGCATATCCGCACCCTGAATAATTTCAGCCAAGGAACCTTTTTTGTGCTCTCGGTTTGTAACCGCGGCCATTGCTTTTTGGCCTTCGTTCAGGCCTTCTTTCCCTTCATAGATAGCCCCGTCACGGTCACATAAAATAACATGTTTCAATCCCATTGCCATAAACAGTTTAGTACAAGCAATACCTGCAGAACCTGCACCATTTACCACAACACGGATATCTTCTATTTTTTTATCCACAATTTTCAAAGCGTTCACCATAGCTGCTGCAGCTACAATGGCAGTACCGTGCTGGTCATCATGAAATACAGGAATATCCAATTCTTCTTTTAAGCGTTTTTCAATTTCAAAGCAGCGAGGAGCTGCAATATCTTCCAAATTAATACCGCCAAAGGTAGGGGCAATCATTTTACTGCCTGTACAATTTCTTCTACATCCTTAGAAGCCAAACAAATCGGAACGCATCCACATCTCCAAAGGGCTTTAAACAGAACTGATTTTCCTCCATAACAGGCATACCTGCTTCAGGACCAATATCGCCCAATCCAACATTACAGCGGTTCCGTCTGTTACAACCGCAACCAAATTCCATTTGCGGCAGTATTCATATGCATCATTTACATCTTTATTAATCTGTATACATGGTGCAGCTACGCCCGGTGTATAAGCAATAGAAAGGTCATCCTTTGTCTCTACGGGACAAGTTGGTACAATTTCTATTTTTCCTTTCCATTGTAAATGTTTTTCTAAAGCAACTTTTGCATAATCCATAATAAAATACCTCTTTCTATATCTATAAACATATACGAAATAAGAATCATTCTTTAAAATGACCATTTCAGTATAACAATAATCATTTAAAACCGCAATAGGAAACGCCTGTGCGATTTCAATTCACAAAAAGTCTTTACAATAGCATGATATATCCGTATAATAAATAAGAAGGTGGAAACGAAAATGATAAAAGCATGTATTTTTGATTTAGACGGTACTTTATGCAATACGTTGGATTCCATTGCATATTTTTGTAATCAAACATTAAAACAATTAGGATATTCAAATATACCAACAGATAAATACAGAAGTCTTGTCGGTAATGGTGCCGAGCAATTAATACATAACATGTTTCATATCGTTCATCCTACTTATACTCCGGAAGATGTACACACAGCGAAACAAATGTTTATGGACTTATATCAGGAAAATCCATTAAAATGTGTAACATTATATGATGGCATCTTACCATTGCTTTATACACTAAAAGCAATGGAATTCTTTTGGCAATTCTCCAATAAACCACATGTTTTGACCAGACTATCCGTTCCAAAATTATTTGGTGAGCATCTGTTTGATATATGGTATGGTCAAAGAGATGAAATTCCCCGCAAACCTGCACCCGACGGAGCACTTATGATTGCAAAAGAATTATCGGTACAACCAAGTCAATGTTTATTCATCGGGGACAGTGATGTAGATATGCACACCGGTAACAGTGCAGGTATGAAAACCGCAGGTGTGCTGTGGGGATATCGCAGCAGAGAAGAACTGCTTCATGCAGGTGCACAAATGATTGCTTCTACTCCGTCGGATATTCAAAATTTTATTTTTCAATAGTTTTCCCAATTCTCAGCAAACTTATGAATAATCATCACATAGTTATCACAATCAAGAGACATAATATAGGCATAGTCAATCAATTTATGATATCTTGAAGGAGAGATAACCACTATGAATCGTGATCATTCATATTATCCATATAATAACAATGAACAACCGTTAGAAGTAGAATGGCAAGCACCTGAACAAAATGATATTTGGGAATACCCAATGGAATGGCGAGTACTTATCACGGCTCTTATCAAAACCATAATCGTTATTCCGGTGGTTCCGGAGAGCCGCCAAAACAAAAGCCACCTAAAAACCAATCAAACTTTGGGTGAAAATTGTCTGTGGTGCAGCAGCATGTTTGGTAATATCAGCAGGCTCCATTGGTGGATTCATAGGTTTGGTAAATATGGGAGCAATCCCATTTTCCGCTTCCGGTACAAACAGTTCCAATTCTATTGTGAATACTACCAAAGTAGAAAATAACAATACCAGCGAAACATCTACTATTACCGGAAAACTATCAACAGAAGAAGCTGCACAGAAAGTAATCCCTTCTGTTGTGTGTATACAGGCTTACAGCAATACCAATGGATATTTAGGCACTTCTTCTGAAACGGGAGAAGGTTCCGGTATTATTGCATCATCTGATGGGTATATTATTACAAATGCTCATGTTATTGAGGGAGCATCTGCTTTAAAAGTAATTTTATCTGACGGTACCAGTTATGAGGCAACGGTAGTAGGCTCCGACACTGCAACTGACTTAGCATTAATTAAAATTGATGCTACCGGTTTACAAGCTGCTGAATTCGGTTCATCTGAAGATTTACAGGTTGGAGAACAAGTCATTGCAATCGGTAATCCCGGAGGTATTCAATTTAATTCTTCCGTTACAGTCGGTTATGTATCTGCATTAAACCGTTCCATTACTTATAATGGTTACGATATGGAGTGTATCCAAACCGATGCTGCAATTAACCCAGGCAATTCCGGCGGTGCGCTTGTAAACATGTATGGCCAAGTAATCGGCATTAACTCTGCAAAGATTACTGCAACCGGATATGAAGGTTTGGGTTTTGCAATTCCGATTAATACCGTTCAACCTATTATCAATAATTTAAAACAATATGGTTATGTAAAAGACCGTGCTATGCTAGGCATAACCGGTCAGTATATAGATGCAACTACTGCACGTTTTTATGGTTTAACGCAAGGATACAGCATTGTAAAATTAAACAGTAATGTATCTGATGCCGGACTGCAAAAAAGCGACATCATTACTAAAATTGATGGAAACAATGTAAGTTCCGAAACTACAGTGCAGAATGTAATTGCAAAGAAAAAACCGGGAGATACTGTAGAATTGGAAGTATACCGCCCAACTACGGGAGAAAGCTTCACAGCTACAGTTACTCTGACAGAGTACTCCCCTATGAGTTAGCTTACGACAAACTTTTTCATATATCTTCTTTCCCGAACAGAGCAGTATTCCTGCTCTGTTCCCTTTTTTACAAACAATCTAAAAAGAGGCATGCCCCTGAATAGGCATGCCTCTTTTTCTATATTTATCATTCTTCTGCTAACCAATTAATTTTACCCTGTGCCAGCGCTTCCTCAAAAGTAGCCGGATGCTGTGGTTTTGTTCCACCCTTGGCACTATACCAACCGTCAGGATATAAAACAGTTGAATTCCAAGTAACCTTGCTTGTATCCACTGTTGTATCTTCACCCTCACGTACCTTACGTGCTGCAATGACCGTTCTGAAACCATCCATCTCATACGAACAAGTAGACAGAAGCACAATCTGGTCATCTGCTGAAACATCAACTCCTGTATTAAACAGGGAACGAATTTCCATTTGGTAAATAAAATTCAGAAAATCGCTGTCACTGGAAAACGATGTTCTCAAATAATTAAATGGTTCTCCCTGACTTGATAGTGTATTGGTTTTAAATACAGAGAAGATTTTCCAATCTCCGTTGTATTTTACTGTATCCATTTCAAAAGTAGGATGTTCTTTATAATAATCCAAAGAACCGTAGTTTAATAAGCTTCCGAACATTCTGCCATCATTCATGCTGTGTCCGTATACAATCAAGCTTTTTGAACTTGGGTCCTCCAAATGAATTGAATTTCTTGCGTCGAAGAATAAGCTTCCGTATTTGCTGTGGTTCTTTTGATAATCCAAGTACAAATAGTATTCAGGATTATCTTCACCGGATTGCAAGATAGGATAATCTACCACTGTATCTGCAATTCGAATCCATCCCTTAATATCGGGATTAATTTTTTGCAATTCTACAAATTTCTTTAGATTTCCGTTTTCGTCATATTCAGAATCTTCGTTGGTAGCTGTATTATCCTGGCTATCATCCGCATGATAAATTTGTTGTACATAATTTGCTTTATTATCTACCATAGCGGGCTGAATGACCATTTCCCACAGTAGAATACCACCTGTTACCAAAAAGGTGATGAGCGCTACCAGAAAAACAATTTTGCGAATCGCCTCCCCTGCTCTATCCCCTTTCCATGGTAAAACAGCGGCTATCCAAGGACGCTTTTGTTTTTTTGCGTATTTTCCCGCCAATTGAGTACCTCCTAATTCGTTGCATCAGAAACAATTATTCTACAGGATTTAATCCCTGTAGATAACGCCGCAGCATATTTAAAGCAGTAGATGCAGAAAGCGTACGATAGTAATCTCTGCTTCGCTCTACTGTTTTTGTTCCTCCTAATTTTTTTACCCATGTTTTGGTGCCATCTGTCAAGCCGATATAAACCAATCCAACCGGCTTTTCTTCAGTGCCGCCTCCAGGACCCGCTATACCTGTGACACCAATTCCATAAGTACTCCCTGCTGTTTTGCAGACACCTTCCGCCATTGCCTTGGCCACTTGTTCACTAACTGCTCCATATTCAGCAAGCATATCGTTTGGAACATCAATTAACAAATGTTTAATGCGGTTTGAATACGTACAGGCGCCCATTTCAAATACTTCTGAAACGCCTGCAATATCTGTTAGCCTTTTTGAAACCAAACCGCCGGTGCAAGATTCCGCTGTAGCAACCGTTTCACCTCTGCTTAACAGACGATTCACAACCGTTTGCTCTAAGCTGTCTACATTTACACCATACACCACATCGCCCAAAATTGCAACAATTTCTTTTGTAACCGGTTCACATAATAAAGCTGCTGCTTCTTTGTTCCGGCTTTGCTGTTACACGCACAAACATTTCCCCATCTTTTGCATAGGTAGCAACCGTTGGATTTTGCCCGTCAATATATGCCGCAATTTCTTCTGCAACGGCACCTTCTCCTTTACCAAACACATGAATATTATCCGAGTAAATAGCAGATTGTTCTATATCCTGTAAAAACGGAACCGCATAATTGTGCAGCATTGGTTTTAATTCCGAAGGAGGACCGGGAAACATCATAATCATTTTCCCTTGGTTCGTTGTAACAACACAACCGGGAGCCGTTCCCACATCATTGGGCAACACAACACAGTCTTTTGGCAACAACGCTTGTTTTAATTGATTTTCTCCGCAATATCTGCCCTTAAAATATTGTTTGATTCGTTCCATACTGCCAGGGTCTTCCACAAGTGGTTTTCCGGCTACATCTGCAATGGTTTCTTTCGTAAGGTCATCTTTTGTTGGTCCCAAGCCACCTGTTGTAATGACCAAATCACTGCGCTGCAACGCTTGTTCCAGCGCCAGTTTTAAACGGCCTTCATTGTCTCCCACCGTACAAGCATACAATAAATTGATACCCAAGTCTGATAATGCTCTGGCCACTATGGTAGTATCGGTATTTACAGTATGACCTAACAATAACTCTGTTCCGACTGAGATAATTTCTGCATTCATAACACTGCTTCCTTTCTCAATAGATGCTTAAAACGAATATGGACAACTATTGTTTTACTCAAACAAAAATCATTGATTTTGACGATAACCTATTTTCTGATAGCGAGCATTTTTGACACATTCTTCTACCAAAGCATCGATATCAAGTGCAGACTCCCCTATTTCCACAAAGGATGGGATTGGTTTTGTTCTTGGATGTTTTGGTGTAAATATTGTGCAGCAATCTTCATATGGTTCAATGGATATATTAAAAGTTCCTATGCGATGTGCAATGGCTACAATTTCTGTTTTATCCATGCCGATTAATGGGCGGAACACAGGCATAGTGGCAACCATATCAGTGCAGCCGATTGCCTGCATGGTTTGGCTTGCTACCTGCCCCAAACTTTCTCCTGTAATCAATGCACCACATTCTTCTTTTCTGGCAATTTGTTCTGCAACACGCATCATAAAACGACGCATGATAATTGTAAACAATTCCTCCGGGCAGTTAGCCTGTATCAATTCTTGTACTTTTGTGAAAGGGACGGTATACATTTTCATTCTGCCGCTGTATGCACTCACTTGCGTTAACAAACGGACAACTTTATCCTCAGCCCGTTCACTGGTATACGGAGGGCTTGCAAAGTGGATGGCTGTGAGTTCAACACCACGTTTTGCCATCATCCAGGAAGCAACCGGACTATCAATACCGCCGCTGATTAATACCGCCGCTTTTCCGCCTGTCCCTACAGGAATACCGCCTGCTCCTTGCAGTGCACGACCTCTGATATATGCGCCGTAATCTCGAACTTCTACATACACAATACTGTCAGGATTATGAACATCTACTGTTAAGTGAGGATATGCCTCCAATAAATATTCCCCTACTTGCGTACAAATTTGAGGAGAATTCAGAGGAAATTTTTTATCAGATCGTTTTGCTTCCACTTTGAATGTTTTCGCCGCTTCCAGTTCTTCCGCCAAATATTCTGCTGATGCTTGTTTGATTGCATCCATATTTTTTTCTGTCACGCGTGCACGTGAAAAGGCTGCAATACCAAATATTTTAGAAACCCTTTCTGCCGCTTCTTCTAAATCAATTGTTTCTTCTTGCGGAACAATGGTGATTGTTGACTGCGCCAATTTTATATCAAACTTGCCTAAATCGCATAATGTGTATTGAATACGTTTTAACAATACATTTTCAAATAATTTTCGATTCAACCCTTTGAGCACCAATTCGCCCAATTTTAGCAATAAAATTTCATTCATCAATTCATAACTCCTATCATTTACCTGTCGCAAGAGAAGATAGTCCGTCTTTAACGGCTTCAATAAAAACATTAACATCCTGCTGTGTATTCTCTCTTGAAAAACTAACTCTGATTGCGGTTTGAATTCTGGCACGGTCCAGTCCCATAGCAGTCAGCACATGACTGCGCTTTCCCTTAGCACACGCAGAACCGCCGGAAACAAAGATATGTTTGGATGCCAAAAAGTGCAGCATCGTCTCCGAGCGAACAGAACAAGTAGAAAAATTCAGCACATAAGGCAATCCCTGTTCCGGAGAATTGATTACAATACCGGGCAGCTGCAACAGTTGTTCTTTACAGCTGTCATATAATGTTTGAATGCGTTTGATTTCCTCGGATATATTCGGAAGCTGCATGACAGCCTCTCCAAAACCACTGATAAGAGGGAGCGCCTCTGTGCCGGGTCGAATTCCATTTTCTTGTCCACCGCCAAATGTGCGAGGAGGAATACGAATGTCTTTTGAAATATAAAGCGCACCTATTCCTTTGGGAGCATGGATTTTATGGCCGCTTATAGTCAGCAGGTCAATTCCACTTTTGTTCGGATAAATTGCCATTTTTCCAAATCCCTGTACGGCATCTACATGAAACAATGCAGGAGACTTTTTTTGCTTGATTGCTTTGGCTGCGGCTTCAATTGGTAATATGCTTCCTACTTCGTTGTTCACCAACATCATGCTGACCAATACGGTATGTTCATCAATTGCTTCCATTACCTGTTCCGGTGAAATGGCGCCGGTCATATCCGGTTTGAGATAAACCACTTCAAACCCATTTTTTTCAAGCTGCTCCATACATCCCAATACGGATGGATGCTCAATTGCAGTAGTCACAATTTTATTGCCAAAGCGTTTTTTGGCTTCCACTGCTCCAAACACCGCTAGATTATTTGCTTCGGTTCCCCCTGAGGTAAAAATAATCTCGTTTTCTTTTACCCCAATTTGTTTTGCAATGGAAGCGCGCGCTTTTGTCATTTCTTTTTCGGCAGCAAAGCCCATTGAATGTAGAGAAGATGGATTTCCGTATACAACCGTCATGCATTCCATCACTTTTTCGGCAGCGGGAAGGCATACCTTTGTTGTAGAACTGTTATCCAAATAAATTTCCATAATCCATCCTCCTATAATTCATGTTTTTATTATACAATACTTGCAGCTATTAGTGAATAGCTTGTATATGGAAAAATAAAAGTTTACTGTTACGTTACATATTTTCTGTAACATATAAAAAGACCGTTCTTTCGAACAGCCTTCTTGTCATTCTTTTTATTTTATCATATCTTTCATCAAGGAAACTATTTTTGCACATCCATCTGACTGATCAAAGTTTTTACATGCTTGTTCCATAGATGCCAACTGCATTTTATCTGCTAAAAGTTCTTTTAAAGCATCCGTACAGCTTTCATTTTTGTGAAGTCTTCTTGCCATTCCGTGCAATTCCAAAAAATCTGCGTTATCCTCTTCTTGTCCTGGAATCGAATCAAATACCAACAAAGGCAAGTTGCTTGCCAAGGCCTCCGTAACCGTTAAGCCGCCCGGTTTGGTAATAATCAAATCACTGGCCTGCATATATTGTTCTACCTTTTGTGTGAACAAAATCAACTTTGTCTTTTTGGGGCTGAGCATAACCGTAGTTTTTAATGTTTGATATAATCTTTGATTTTTCCCTGTAATCACAATCATTTGAAAATCCATTGGCACACGAATGATATCGCGATAAATTTGCACAATGGTTTTGACACCAAAGCTTCCTGCCATTAACAGAATCGTCGGTTTATCAGGGGCAAGCCCCATTTCTCTCCGTAGAGAGTCTTTCGGCTGCGGATGAAAAAATGTCTCTAAAATAGGAATTCCAAACGGATGAATTTTTTCCGGTTCTACTCCAAAGTCTTGTACCATAGGAATTACCATATCATCATTTGCAACAATATATCCGTCTACATGTTCCGCTATCCATGTTTTATGAGGAGCATAGTCTGTCATGACTACCAATAATTTCGCGTCAATGAAACCTTTCCCTTTTAAATGTGACACCATTTCGGCAACGAACGGGTGTGTAGCCACAATGATATCCGGCTCAAATTCATGAATTAATGACAGCAAACGCTTACTGAGCGCATGATTCATTTTTGGTACAAATTTTGAAAGCGGACTGTTATCATTGGTATTATGATACATATGCCCAAATATTGCAGGCGTTTTTGTAGCAACAAAATGATACCCTTTGCATATTAATTTATCATAAATATAATTTACCTCTTTTAATGCGTCAACAACCTTTACTTTTGCATCTACTACATGGTGATTGATATACTGTTCCAAAGCTTGAGCCGTTCTGATATGTCCACCGCCGGCAGCCGCAGAAAAAATGAATACTCTCACTATGGTCACCTCTCATTTCTGTCACGTTTTATCAAACATATTTATATATTCAATATATCACAAAAAGGACATCTGCGCAATTTAAAGCCTGCATCTTTACTCGTAATAAAGCTGTAACTTTACTTTTCAATCTAAACATTATATCATTATAAAAGAGGAATGAAGAATTAGAATCCTTGACTAGGAGGAATATAATGTCTGAGCAAAACATGGATCCTAAAAAAAGAAATATTATTATCGGCTGCTCTGTTGCCGGGGCAGTTGTCGTCATAGCGGCTATTATTGCAGTTATTTTTACTACCGGTGCATTAAACAAGATTGGCATCGGCAGCAGTTCTGCCAATACTGTTTCTTATTCTGATACGGAACGTTTTTCTCAGGGTATCTCTATTGAGGGAATCGATATATCCGGTATGACAAAAGAAGAAGCAATGGAGGCATTGCTCCAGGCAGAAGTCTATCCAAAGGGATATGATATCCAACTTACTTTGGAAGAGCAAACTGTCACATTAACGGGAAAAGAACTTCCATTTGACCTGCACTTGCAAGATACCATTGACGAAGCTTACGAATATAATTGGCACTGCGATGAAGAAGAACATGCCTCCAGAGTAGCAGAGTTAAGCGTAACACCAAAAGATTTTGAATTAAAACCAACGCTCATCAGCGAAGAGCTGGAACCAAAACTGGCTGAATTGTCCGCACCGTTTAACAGAGATGCGCAAGAGCCAACCATTACCGGTTATTATAATGGCGGTTTTAATGTATCTGAACCTATAGATGGACGCAAAGTAAAAACAGACGAATTGGCAGCTAAGGTGGAAGAACTGCTCAAAACGGAAAAAACAGGTACCATTGAAGTGCCTGTGGAAGTGATAAAATGTACCAAAACAGCAGAAGATATCAAAGCAAACATGCAAAAACTGGGTTCTTACAGCACCGTTTCCACCAATACCGCAAACGGTAATCATAATATGAAACTTGCCGCAAATGCTACAAACGGTACAATTCTTCAGCCCGGCGAACAGTTTTCATTCAATGGTACAACAGGAAACACAACCAACGGCTCTAACGGTTATTTACCGGCTACCGCTATTTCCGGCGGAGAGTTTATTCAAGAGTATGGTGGTGGTATTTGTCAAGTATCCTCTACCATTTACGGCGCTGCTTTGCGCTCTAATATGACCATTGTCACCCGTTATAACCATACGTATCCATCTTCTTACGTACCAATTGGGCTGGATGCCACTGTATCTTACGGTTCTTTGGATTTTGTCTTCCGTAATGATACCGATTATCCTGTATATATTGCAGCAGGAATGGATGGTACTACCGTTTGGGTTACTTTCTACGGCTATCAATCGCCTGAATATGATACCATAGAACCCAGCGCTTGGATTACAGAAAACATTAGCAAACCCACAGCTGAATACAATACAGATAACAGCCTTGCCCCAAATCCAAATCCGCTTAGCGCCGCAAGACTGAAAAGAAGCGGAAATCCCGGGTATAAGACAGCGGCAAGCCGCACCTATTATAAAAATGGCGTGGCTGTAAAAACAGAAACATTGCCATCCAGTTATTATCCTGCTTTTGCAGATGTTTATGTCATCCCGCCAAAAGGCGGCAGTGTCCCTGACCCCGAACCAACACCGGAGCCGGAACCAGAACCAACTCCGCCTCCGTCCTCTTCAGAGCAGCCCCCATCTTCCTCTGAAGCACCTCCGGTATCATCTGATACCCAAACGTCTTCCTCTGAAGCGAATAATTCAGAGGGAAATAGTTCGTATTCATCAAATTAATCTACCAAAAAGGGGCACAGTTTTTATACTGTACCCCTTATTTTTGGACAAAGATATTGATTTTTCGACATAATATTGTATAATTTAATGAAGTATGTTTTTCTTAAATAATTTATTTTAAAGAAAGGATGAATCCGTTGGCAGAGAACGCAAATCAATATCAACCACCTAAAATAACGGTGCTTATGCCGGTTTATAACGTTAGCAAATTTTTGCCAAAATGTTTACAAACCTTAATGGATCAAACCTTTCGCGATTTCCGTCTGATTGCAGTAAATGACGGCTCTACTGATAATTGTTTGGAAATTTTAAGAGATTTTGAAGCAAGATATCATAATATTACTGTAATTGATCAACCTAATAGAGGTATGTCTATGGCGCGTAATGCTGCACTTGCATTGGCAGATAGTAAATATATCTGTTTTGTTGACAGCGATGATTACCTTGCTCCTACGTTTCTTCAGGAATTATATCAGGCAATTACCATTCACGATGCTGATATTGCTTGCTGTTATTATTACTATCATTTTGTTGAGTCAGATTCTTTATATAAATATCCTTTTCGTACCAGCGGCGTATTCAACAAAGAAGAAGCTTTGAAAAAACTATTAAAAGATGTACAAATTCAAAGTCTTGCCTGGAATAAAATTTATAAACGTTCTTTGTTTGTGGACCACGGTATTACATTCCCTTCTATGGCTTTTGAAGATATGGCGACTACTCATAGATTATTCTCTCATGCCGAAAAAGTAGTCGTAATTAACCGTGCATTGTACTACTATAATCAACAAAGCGCCAGTACTTTAGCAACGATTAATGCCCAAAAAATCAATGACTTTATTTTGGCCACAGCTATGGTGCGTGCTTCTTTGGACCAAAACGGTGTTTATGACAAATATAAAAAAGCGTATCGTTCTCTTACCAAAAAGACAGGCTGGTATTGTTTATATTGCGCATTGAAAATTCATAGAAAAAACAAATCTATGGGAGGACTTTGGTCCAATATGAAAAAATCCGCAGTGCTTTGTCTTTTTGTGCCAGCAAAGAGTTTGACCACGCTACCTATGCCTATGATTTACCAGGCGTATTGAGCCCTCAAGAATTTGACAAAACCAAGAATTACAAAACCAAAGAGAAAGTTAATGCATCGCCAGCCATAAAGTCAATGCTGCTTTATATGTTGATATAAAGCATCGTTGATTTATATAAAAGGAGGTATTTTCATGCATGACGGTTTTTAAGAGTTGCATCTGCCACTCCTACAATTCAGGTTGCAAATTGTCCTTACAATGCACAACAAATCATTGCTGTTGCAAAGCAGGCAGCAGAAAAACAAGTAAGTGCAATTGTATTTCCCGAACTATGCTTAACAGGATATACATGCGGTGATTTATTTTTTCAACAAACGCTGCTGACCTCTGCTTTAAACGGCTTGGAAACAATTTTAAAGGAGTTAAAACAAGAAGATATCATTTGCATTGTTGGTCTGCCTATCAGAGTGGAAACAAATTTATATAACTGTGCAGCAGTGTGCTATCACGGAAGACTATTAGGAATTGTACCAAAACCAATTTGGTGGACCAGGGTGGATTAAACGAAACACGCTACTTTTGCACTGCTCCTGACTATCGAGAAATAATGCTGTGTAATCAAACCGTACCGTTTGGCACAAATATTATCTTTTCATGTGATACTTTAACAGAATTTCAATTCGGTGTTGAAATCTGTAAAGATATTTGGGTCACTGAACCACCATCCAACGTACTGGCCAAAGAAGGCGCAACTGTTATTTTCAATTTATCTGCCAGCACAGAAGTTGTAGGAAGAGCTGCATACCGTAAAACATTGGTAACCGGTCAATCGGCTAAACTGATATGTGCCTATGTGTATGCAGATGCAGGAGAAGGAGAATCCACAACAGACTATGTATACTCCGGTCATGATTTAATTGCCGAAAACGGTACGATATTGGCAGAAAGTCCACTCTTTTATACAGGCTTTATTGATGCGGATATAGACCTGCAATTACTTTGGCAAGAACGCTGCCACACTTCCTGCTGGAATCATGTTTCAACTCCAAGCTATCAAAAAGTGAGGTTTTCTCTGCCTATCATTTCTTTGCAATTGGAGCGCACCATACAAGCAAATCCGTTTTTACCTCCTCGACTTCCGGATTTGCCCGCTCGCTGTGAATCTATACTCAATATACAGGCAAACGGTTTAAAAAACAGATTAGCTCATATTGGCTGTCGTCATGTAGTAATTGGTCTATCCGGCGGATTGGATTCTACTTTGGCATTGCTTGCCACCGTACGTGCCTTTGAAGCTATGCAATTAGACCCCAGCGGTATTACAGCAGTTTCTATGCCTTGTTTTGGTACTACCAACCGCACCAGACTGAACGCGCGTTCTTTAGCAATAGAGCTGGGATGTACGTTTCGGGAAATTGATATTTCCGCATCTGTGACACAACATTTTCACGATATTGGACAAGACCCCAATCAACATGATGTCACATATGAAAATGCACAGGCAAGAGAACGCACACAGGTATTGATGGATATTGCCAATCAACTTGGAGGCATTGTAATAGGCACAGGAGATTTATCCGAATCTGCACTTGGTTGGGCAACGTATAACGGCGACCATATGTCTATGTACAGCATAAACTGTGATATTCCCAAAACAATGGTTCGCTATTTGGTAGCACACTGCATTAATATTAACGTAACACCCTTAAGTGATATTCTGATGGATATTCTGCAAACACCTGTCAGCCCGGAATTATTGCCTCCTGTAGGAGAAACCATTTCTCAGCAAACCGAAGAAATTGTCGGTCCTTATGAACTGCATGATTTTGTCTTGTTTTATACACTTCGTTATGGCTTCATGCCCCATAAGATTTTTCGCTTAGCCTGCCTTGCATTGGGAGATAAGTATAAAAAAGAAACAATCAAACACTGGATGACTGTTTTTTATCGGAGATTTTTTGCACAACAATTTAAGCGTTCCTGTCTGCCGGACGGACCGGCTGTTGGCAGCGTATCTTTATCGCCCAGGGGTGGTTGGCTTATGCCCAGCGATGTAAAATCATCCATATGGCTTGAAGATGTAGAGGCCATATCTGTAGAATCATAATAGAAACAGCTCTCTTGATTTAGTAAGAGAGCTGTTTCTATTTATGAGAAATACAAAGCAAGTTTATTGCTTTTCTGTGCTTGATAGCTGTATAATGTCTTTATTTCAAGCATCTACCAGGATAATCTCCCCAACTTGACAAAACCTTTCTTGTTTTATTTTTATCATCTCCATAACAAGGCCTAGACCAGTAATCCGGTTTCATATCTAAATAAAAGGACCTGCCCATTAGATAGGCAGGTCCTTTTATTTATGGTCTTTCTTTTAAATCTTGATAAGGTCTATGTTCGGCGATATTCATATATGCAGGACGGATAATCTTACTATTGTTCAACAGCTCTTCTATTCTGTGAGCACTCCAGCCTGCAATACGTGCAATTGCAAACAATGGAGTGTACAGCTCTGCCGGTAAATCCAGCATACTATAAATAAAGCCACTGTAAAAATCAACATTGGCACTAACACCCTTATAAATTCTGCGCTCTTTCGAAATTACCTCCGGTGCTAATCTTTCTACCATACTATACAACGCATATTCCTTTTGACGACCTTTTTCTTCCGACAAACCTTTTACAAACTGACCCAATAATTTTGCTCTCGGGTCAGACAAAGAATATACCGCATGTCCCATACCGTAAATAAGCCCCGTTTTATCAAAGCCTTGTTTACGCAGCAAAGACACCAAATAGTTTTTTACCTCTTCTTCATCGGTCCAGTCTTTTACCGTTTGCTTCATATCCTCAAACATCTGAGTCACTTTAATATTGGCGCCGCCATGTTTTGGTCCCTTTAAAGAACCCAAAGCAGCTGCAATTGCTGAATATGTATCCGTGCCGGATGAAGATACCACATGTGTAGTAAAGGTAGAGTTATTACCTCCTCCATGCTCTGCATGAAGGACAAGAGCAAGGTCCAATACACGGGCTTCCATTTTTGTATATTTGCTGTCAGGTCTTAACAAATGCAAAATATTTTCCGCTGTAGAAAGATGTGGCTGCGGAGCATGAATAATTAAGCTCTGATCTCCATGATAATGGCGATAACAATTATAACCATACACTGCCAATACAGGAAACAACGCAATTAACTGCATACATTGTGCCAATACATTTGGAATAGATGTGTCATTCGGTAAATCATCATATGCATATAAAGTAAGCACACTTCTTGCCAAAGCATTCATCATATCAGAACTAGGTGCTTTCATAATGATATCGCGCACAAATGTTGTTGGCAATGTTCTATACTTTGCTAATAAACCACGAAAATCATTTAATTGTTTTTCATTTGGTAAGTTTCCAAATAATAATAAGTAAACTGTCTCCTCAAAACCGAATCGTTCATCGCGCATAAAACCTGCAACAATATCCTCAACATTGATTCCCCTGTAATATAACCTGCCTTCACACGGTACAGATTCCCCATTAATAATATCATTTGCATGTACTTCAGATATTTCAGTAAGGCCGGCCAGAACGCCTTTACCATTTATATCTCTAAGACCACGTTTTACTTCATATTTTGCATACAAGCTTGGGTCAATACCGCCTTTTTGTGTACATAACTTTGCCAGTTCAATTACTTCAGGGGTAATCTCTGAGTATTGATAATCCATAATTTCTACCTCTTCCTATGTGTAATCTTGTTTCTAATAAAAGTACCTCTCTTTTCAATTTTTTATGGAATGAATATATAAAAAATTTTACTATTTTATCCGCACTTATATGTTCTCAATTATACCATAAAACACAATTCTTAACAAGCTACAAAATTGTTAAATATTTATAAAAATACGTTTATATATGTAAAACGCATATATATATTCCCCAATTTTGTATACATTATAACGCAAAAAAAGCGTATTCCATTGCTACCAGGAATACGCATTTTTTTCTATATTTTATACTAATGCAGGGAGAACTTCACACAATAATTGAATAGATTTTTCTGCTGCCATAGCGGCAAACTGTTCAAAGGATATGTTGGCAACTTCATCTGCATTATCGGAAATAGCGCGAATCACAACAAAATCAATACCATTCATATAACAAACTTGAGCAATACTGCCACCTTCCATTTCACATGCAATGGCCTGAAATTGATTGGAAATCTCTTTTAATTTATCAGATTGTCCAATAAATTGATCTCCTGTTGCAATAATACCGATATGTACTGCCCCCTGATACGTGTGTTTTGCTTTTTCCACTACCAGATTCACCAATTTTTCCGTCGCAGGAATCGTGATTAAATTCATTCCGGAAATAAAACCTTTTGGATCTCCTACTGCGCTGGTATCCATATCATGTTGTACCAATCCTCTGGAAACAACTACGTCGCCTACAGACACGCCTTTGCCGATGCCGCCTGCAACTCCCGTATTAATAATTGCCTTAGGCCGATACACCAAAGCCATAATTTGCGCACATATTGCTGCATTTACTTTACCTACTCCACTGCGTGCAACTACACATGGAATACCCTGAATAGTTCCTTTATAAAAGTCAATTGTTCCAATGGTTTCTACTTCTGTATTCTGCATACGTTCTTTCAAACCATTCACTTCCATATCCATAGCCCCGATAATTCCTATCATACGATGAATCCTCCGTAAATACCTATTTTTTCGATTTTATCATATTTATGAACAGAATACAACGATGAACCATTACATAAAATTACAATCCCTGTCTAAGTAATGCTTTCTTTATTGGAATTTTTAATAATAACGTACCACAGAAATCACTTTTCCTAAAATGATAACCTCTTTTGCATAAATTGGCTCAAACGCATCATTTTCCGGCTGTAAGCGAACGCAATCTGTCTCCCTGTACAAACGTTTTACCGTTGCTTCATCTTCAATTAAGGCAACAACAATATCTCCATCACGGGCAGTGGGAGTTCGTTCTACTACGACATAGTCACCATCTAGGATACCTGCATTTTTCATACTTTCACCTTGTACAGTTAATGCAAATAGCTCTCGACCTCTCTGCTGACTAGCAGTAATAGGCAGATAACCTTGTATCTCTTCTACAGCTAAAATGGGAAGTCCTGCTGTAACCTTACCTAAAATAGGCACTTGTGCTGTTTGTTCCGCAACCTTCTATATGAATGGCCCTGTTTAGCCCTGCATCTCGTGAGATATAACCTAAATTTTCTAAAGCTTTTAAGTGGGCATGCAAGTAGAGTCGATTTTAGCCCTGTTGCAGCACAAATTTCTCGTACGGATGGAGGGATTCCATATTGAGAACGGTCTTTTAAAAATCATATATCTTCTGTTGGCTCTTGGTCAATGGTTTCATCTAAACAATCCTCCTTAATTCGGATAATGTAATCATACCACATATGTATCAAAACAAACAAATGTTTGATATTTTGAAAATTTATTTACAAAATCACTTTACTCTATTCACAGAGCCGTAACAACTCACCGCATTTTTCGTTATAATATAAGTGTACAAAGGGAAAGGAAGCCGCAACCGTTCTTTTCGTACATTCTACACTCCTCAATCAAATAACCTTTCAAGCTAACGGAATGAACCGAATCTATATGATTCGGTTTTCTTGCTGAGCTTCCATAAAATGTTTACAAATGAATGTAAAACTATTCATAACTTTGTCACAATATCATTTTATAATGATATTGTAGTGAAAGGTAGACCGCAACTATCTTTTCTACCTCCCATTCTTCTCAATCAAAATTTTAAAGCTAACAGAAACGTCAAAGATTTCACTTTGGACATTTTCTTACTTTTTTATATCTTCACCCGGAGCAATTACAGTTGTAGACTCTCCATTTAAATTATCCTCGGATTCTTCTTCTACATTATTTTCTGCAGATTCTGTAGTTTGTTCCTCGGGAGAAGATGATTCTATTGAAACAAAATCATCTTTCTCCTCCCTATACTGATTACGATAACGGTAATTATCACGATACACTGCATCAGACTGATCGTTCCTGCCTCTTTTAGAAATTGCTTTTGTAGAAACTACAACACCACATAATAAAATAAGCAGAATTATGCTTCCTATAAAAATTGCCACAATCATCACCCAATCATTATTTCATAATAATATCATGTCCTTTTGAAGTATAAAATAAAACAGTTTTATTGGAGTAATTTTTAGCAACTTTGATTATTTTTTAACAATTTTCACATAAAAATGATAAAAACATTCTATTTTATGTGTATTTTTGTTATAAAGTTCTATAGATTTTTGATTAAAAAACGTGCTATACTGTTTCTCAATAAATAAAAAGGAGAAAATATCATGGGACGATTTTCTAATAAAACAATTATTATTACAGGGGGTGCTCGCGGGATTGGATATGGCATTGCAACTGCATTTGCAAAAGAAGGAGCAAATCTTGTGTTAACCAGTATTGTACAGGAAGAATTGAATAATGCAAAACAAACATTGGAAGAAGAATATGGTGTAAAAGTGTTGGCACTATATGCAGATGGAGGAGATTATTCTCAAGTACAGGCCGCAGTTAAAAATACTGTTGATACATTTGGAGGAATAGATGTTTTAATTAATAATGCGCAAGCCTCTAAATCCGGTGTTTTATTTGCAGACCATTCTGTAGAAGATTTTAAATTAGCAATTCACTCTGGGTTATATGCAGCATTCTACTATATGAAAGAATGTTTTCCTTACTTAAAACAAAGCAAACAATCTAGGGTAATCAATTTTGCATCAGCTGCAGGCGTATATGGCAATATGGGACAAACTTCCTATGCAGCTGCAAAAGAAGGCATTCGAGGTATGTCACGCGTAGCAGCACGTGAATGGGGAGAATTTGGAATTACCGTAAATATTATATGTCCATTGGCTATGACAGAACAATTGGCAAAATGGGCTGAGGCAGAACCGGAAATGGCAAAAGCAAATTTAAAAAGCATAACATTAGGGCGCTACGGAGATCCTGAAAAGGATATTGGCCGCACTTGTTTATTCCTCGCCTCAGAAGATGCGGCTTATATTACAGGTCAAACCATACATGTAGATGGCGGCGGCGGAATTAGGCCATAAACAAATAAATTAAATATTTTTATGTGTGCGTAGCAAGCGGTCACAAACATAATATCTGACCTATTGCTGCGCACAATTATTATAAAAATCTTAGGAGATAAAAATTATAATCTCTCCTATCTACAACATACATATTAATTTCTCTTATTGTCCAACAAACCACTAATTTATCTTAACATCCCAAAAAATATAATAAAACTCATTTATGACTAACATTATGATAAGCGTTGAATTGTACTACATTGTTATAGATTTATAACCATAAACCAAAATGCTCTTTGCATATCACTTTCAATTCATCCTCTGTTAGATTTTCAAATACATCTATTTGCTGGCCTTTTATGATTTTAAAGGTATTGCCATCAATACTTTTTCTTCCATCTATTGTTTTAATCGCAAGCATTCTATGAATTCTAAAAGGAGAATCTGGGTGTAGTTCACACCATGTACAGGCAGGAATAAAGTCAGCAGCTATCTGCTGTTGTTCAGTAAAAGATAAAATTCTCAACCATTGTTCTTTATAGTATTCATACAAAACCCAATCATAAAATGCTTCTTTTTCAAGCTTATAAACTTCGCCACACTGTTTCTGCACTAATCCTTCTGCTAAACGTAATGGATATTTAGGAGAACGTTGTCCAATTCCAATATCCCATATATAAGTACCATCTACAGCCTCTACTTTTAATAAGCGATGTCTCTGCATGGGTATATCATCTCCTGCATCCCGAAAAAATCTGGAAGAAAGATCTTTTACCCCAAATCCCAATGATCGCAAAAAAATTTCACTCAATCCATTTAGTTCAAAACAGAGGCCTCCTCTATGCTTTGTAATGATTTTATCATAAAGAATAGAACCGTCCAAAGAAATCATTTTATGATTCAATATATCCAAATTTTCAAATGGGATAGAAATATTATGTGCAAAACAAAGCTTTGCCAATAACTGACCATCTAATTTATGACACTTATAATCATCATAATTCAAACCAATTCTTGTAAAATAATTCATAATTTGCTCTTGATTTAAAGTCATAATAGCTCATCTCTTTTCCTCAATAAAGTTTTATATTTGGATTATAGCACAGTTCTGTTACAAATAAAAATACTTCGCATTGATTACGTGACATATAAAGAATAGAGCAAAGGGAAAATAAAGAAAGCAACTGCATAGTCTTGGACAACCATACCACATCTCAGAAATAGATAAAAGGGAATACAGTTTTGCTAAAGAGAAAAAAATAAAAAAGAAGAGAGTAGAATACTACTCTCTTCTTACTCTGGCTCCTCAAGTTGGACTCGAACCAACGACCCTGCGGTTAACAGCCGCATGCTCTACCGGCTGAGCTATTGAGGACTATTTGTGTTGGCATCTTCCTATTGTCCCGGGCCGTCTCCAGCCAAGTATCTTCGGCACTAATGAGCTTAACTTCTGTGTTCGGTATGGGAACAGGTGGACCCTCATCGTAATCAACACCAACTACTTCATATATATGATCTCACACTCTCGTGTGTTCATACCTCTGGTGACTCGTAGGGGAATCGAACCCCTGTTTTCGGCGTGAGAGGCCGATGTCTTAACCGCTTGACCAACGAGCCATACATTTGGCAGCTCAAGTTCTTCCACCCGGCTGCTCATCTTGGGTGCACCATCAGGGGTTCGAACCCGGACACCCTGATTAAGAGTCAGGTGCTCTACCAACTGAGCTAATGGTGCAAACTGCGGCAAACATTGCCATTTCTCAGTACCTTAGTGTAAAAGGATAAAAAACTTTGTACACTGAAAACTGAATAAAGAAAAACAGATAGGAAATTACAGAGCCAAACCAAAGAAATTATGGTCAAGCCCTCGACCTATTAGTACTGCCAAGCTGAACACGTTACCGTGCTTACACACGCAGCCTATCTACCTCGTAGTCTACAAGGGGTCTTACTAGTTTAACACTATGGGATATCTTATCTTGGAGTCGGCTTCACGCTTAGATGCTTTCAGCGTTTATCCGGTCCGCACATAGTTGCCCAGCTGTGCCATTGGCATGACAACTGGTGCGCCAGCGGTGCGTCCATCCCGGTCCTCTCGTACTAGGAACAGCTCTCCTCAAATATCCTACGCCCACTGACAGATAGGGACCGAACTGTCACGACGTTCTGAACCCAGCTCGCGTACCACTTTAATCGGCGAACAGCCGAACCCTTGGGACCGAATACAGCCCCAGGATGTGATGAGCCGACATCGAGGTGCCAAACCTCCCCGTCGATGTGGACTCTTGGGGGAAGATCAGCCTGTTATCCCCAGGGTAGCTTTTATCCGTTGAGCGACGGCAATTCCACTCTCATACCGCCGGATCACTAACTCCAACTTTCGTTACTGCTCGGGCCGTCACCCTCGCAGTTAGGCTTGCTTATGCGTTTACACTCAAAAGCACGGTTTCCATCCGTGCTGAGCAAAACCTTTGAGCGCCTCCGTTACCTTTTTGGAGGCGACCGCCCCAGTCAAACTGTCCACCTAACAATGTCCCCCGGCCGGATTCACGGCCGCAGGTTAGAATTCCAATAACTTAAGGGTGGTATCCCAAGGGTGGCTCCACTCCGGCTGGCGCCAGAGTTTCCTAGCCTCCCACCTATCCTGTACATAAATTATCGAAACCCAATATTAAGCTACAGTAAAGCTCCATGGGGTCTTTCCGTCTTGTCACGGGTAACCGGCATCTTCACCGGTACTACAATTTCGCCGGGCGGGTAGTTGAGACAGTGCCCAGATCGTTACACCATTCGTGCGGGTCGGAACTTACCCGACAAGGAATTTCGCTACCTTAGGACCGTTATAGTTACGGCCGCCGTTTACTGGGGCTTCAATTCAAGGCTTGCACCTCTCCTCTTAACCTTCCAGCACCGGGCAGGTGTCAGCTCCTATACTTCATCTTTCGATTTGGCAGAAACCTGTGTTTTGCTAAACAGTCGCCTGGCCTATTCTCTGCGGCCACATTGCTGTGGCGCCTTTCCTAAGTTACGGGGTCAATTTGCCGAGTTCCTTAACTACCCTTCTCCCGTTGGCCTTAGAATTCTCTTCCTATCTACCTGTGTCGGTTTGCGGTACGGGCACCTTAGATATTCACAAGACTTTTCTCGCCCCAGTCACGCATACTTCTCTAATTTCAGTCCCTTACGCCCGGGTCAACCAACGCCCGGGTTATGATCTTTCTGGGTGTCACTCTTGCTTAAATCTTTCGGTGGCTACGGAATTTCTACCGTATGTGCATCGGCTACGCCTTTCGGCCTCACCTTAGCTCCCGGCTTACTAGGGCGGACAGACCTTCCTCCTAAAACCTTAGACTTTCGGCCAATATGATTCTCACATATTTCTCGCTACTCATTCCGGCATTCTCAGCGTATGCAGTCCACCAGCGCTTTCGCTCTGACTTCACCCGCATACAGGCGCTCTCCTACCATGCATTACTGCATCCCAAGCTTCGGTATATAGTTTAGCCCGTTAAATCTTCGGCGCAGGGGCACTCGACCAGTGAGCTATTACGCACTCTTTTAATGTATGGCTGCTTCTAAGCCAACATCCTGGTTGTCTGTGCACCCCCACATCCTTTTCCACTTAAAATCTATTTTGGGACCTTAGCTGTGGGTCTGGGCTGTTTCCCTTTTGACTATGAAACTTATCTCACATAGTCTGACTCCTGTACATCAATTATCTGGCATTCTGAGTTTGATGGGTTCGGTAACCTCTCGGCCCCTAGCCTATTCAGTGCTTTACCTCCAGTAATCTAATACAAGGCTAGCCCTAAAGCTATTTCGGAGAACCAGCTATCTCCGGGTTCGATTGAATTTCTCCGCTATCCACACCTCATCGCCACTTTTTCAACGGGGTCGGTTCGGTCCTCCATTGGGTCTTACCCCAACTTCAACCTGGACATGGATAGGTCACCCGGTTTCGGGTCTAATATAACTGACTTCATACGCCCTATTCAGACTCGCTCTCGCTGCGGCTCCGGACCTTTAGTCCTTAACCTTGCCAGTTACATTAACTCGCCGGACCATTCTACAATAGGTACCCGATCACTTTGACGGGCGCTCGGTGCTTGTAAGCACAAGGTTTCAGGTTCTATTTCCTCCCCTCGGGGTTCTTTTCACCTTTCCTTCACGGTACTCTTCTCTATCGGTCACTGGGTAGTATTTAGGCTTGGTCCCCGTATTCCCGAGTTTCACGTGTCCCGCAGTACTCTGGATACAGTTTGCCAGCTTTGCATTTCGCATACGTGATTCTCACACTCTCTGATTGGCCTTCCCATGCCATTCTGCTATGCTCTGCCATACATTCTACTGTCCGAACCCCGAGTGTATTGCTACTCTCGGTTTGGCCTCTTCCGCGTTCGCTCGCCACTACTAGCGGAATCTCATTTTGATTTCTCTTCCTCGCCCTACTTAGATGTTTCAGTTCAGGCGGTTCCCCTCATATACCTATGTATTCAGTATATGATGACCGGACATGACTCCGGCCGGATTGCTCCATTCGGATATCTATGGATCAATGCCTGCTTACGGCTCCCCATAGCTTATCGCAGTTTGCTGCGTCCTTCTTCGGCTCCTAGTGCCAAGGCATTCCCCTTGCGCTCTTTGTAGCTTGACCATGTGATTTTCTTTGGTTCTTCTTTGTAATTAATTCAAAATTGTAGATTTCATAAATAACAATATTGTCTTTACTCTATCATATCTGCTTCTCTATTCAGTTTTCAATGTACAACAGTGAATGCAGAACATGCCTTTAATGCGGAAGTTTGCTTAGCAAACTTCCCTTCATCTCTACGCACACTCTTATTCAATTCTTTGCAGGTTTCCCTGCTTTGGTGGGCTTAAGTGGACTCGAACCACCGACCTCACGCTTATCAGGCGTGCGCTCTAACCGGCTGAGCTATAAGCCCATATCTTGGATTAGAGGCGGCTGTCCTGCCCCTTGCACCCTTATTCTCTTGGACATCTCTGTCCTGGTGGAGATGAACGGGATCGAACCGATGACCCCTGCTTGCAAAGCAGGTGCTCTCAGCTGAGCTACACCCCCATATTCAATTGAACATAGGGCATCTCTCTTCTGTTGTTCTGCCCATTCTGTTTCCAGTTGAAAGCTCGTTTACTTTCTTCTCATAAAGAAAGCGAAGTTTGACAAACCAAACTTCCAATGTACATACAAAGTATGTACTATGGGGACCTTCAAAATTAAACAACACTTACAAATCAAACTTCGTAATTCCTGACCTTGGATGTTAAAGCAAACCTCAGTTCACTTTATGTCTCCATAGAAGGAGGTGATCCAGCCGCACCTTCCGATACGGCTACCTTGTTACGACTTCACCCCAGTCGCCAATCCTACCTTCGACAGCGTCCTCCTTACGGTTAGACTACTGGCTTCGGGTATTACCGGCTCCCATGGTGTGACGGGCGGTGTGTACAAGGCCCGGGAACGTATTCACCGCGGCATGCTGATCCGCGATTACTAGCAATTCCAACTTCATGTAGGCGAGTTTCAGCCTACAATCCGAACTGGGACCGTTTTTAGGGTTTGGCTCCACCTCACGGTATTGCTTCCCTCTGTTAACGGCCATTTGTGGTACGTGTGTAGCTGGGTCATAAGGGGCATGATGATTTGACGTCGTCCCCACCTTCCTCCGTTTTGTCAACGGCAGTCTCATTAGAGTGCTCTTACCGTAGCAACTAATGACAAGGGTTGCGCTCGTTGCGGGACTTAACCCAACATCTCACGACACGAGCTGACGACAACCATGCACCACCTGTCTCGACTTTCCCAAAAAGGGCACCTAATGTATCTCTACTTCGTTAGTCGGATGTCAAGACCTGGTAAGGTTCTTCGCGTTGCTTCAGAATTAAACCACATACTCCACTGCTTGTGCGGGCCCCCGTCAATTCCTTTGAGTTTCAACCTTGCGGCCGTACTCCCCAGGTGGATTACTTATTGTGTTAACTCCGGCACGGAGGGTCAGACCACCTAGTAATCATCGTTTACGGCATGGACTACCAGGGTATCTAATCCTGTTTGCTACCCATGCTTTCGTGCCTCAGCGTCAGTTAAAGCCCAGTAGGCCGCCTTCGCCACTGGTGTTCCTCCCGATCTCTACGCATTTCACCGCTACACCGGGAATTCCGCCTACCTCTACTCCACTCAAATAAAACGGTTTCAAACGCAGTCCAGAGGTTGAGCCTCTGGTTTTCACGCCTGACTTGCAGAGCCGCCTACGCACCCTTTACACCCAGTAAATCCGGACAACGCTTGCTCCCTACGTATTACCGCGGCTGCTGGCACGTAGTTAGCCGGAGCTTCCTCCTTGGGTACCGTCATTATCGTCCCCAAAGACAGAGGTTTACAATCCGAAGACCTTCTTCCGCGGCGTTGCTGCATCAGGGTTTCCCCCATTGTGCAATATCCCCCACTGCTGCCTCCCGTAGGAGTCTGGGCCGTGTCTCAGTCCCAATGTGGCCGTTCAACCTCTCAGTCCGGCTACCGATCGTCGCCTTGGTAGGCCTTTACCCCACCAACTAGCTAATCGGACGCGAGTCCATCTTTCAGCGGATTGCTCCTTTGGTACTGCTACCATGCGGTAACTGTACGTTATGCGGTATTAGCGTTCTTTTCAGAACGTTATTCCCCTCTGAAAGGCAGGTTACTCACGCGTTACTCACCCGTCCGCCACTAGGTTTCGGAAAGCAAGCTTTCCAAACCCTCGTTCGACTTGCATGTGTTAGGCACGCCGCCAGCGTTCGTCCTGAGCCAGGATCAAACTCTCTAAAATTTGGTATCTAATCAGCTTTCGCTGTTTAAATCTTATTTCAGAGTGTTCTCTGCTCAAACGTTTGCTAACGTCTTTTTCTTTTTCTTAATTCTTTTAGAATTACGGGTTCCTAAAATTCGTCATACATTTCTGTATTTCACGCTTCTAGTTTGTCTTGTGTTGTTTAATTTTCAAGGTCCTATCTTACCGCCTCTCTCAAGGCAGCTCTCCTACTTTACCACACTATCCCCAGTTTGTCAAGCAGGACTTTTTGAGAAGTTACCTCCCTCTCGGAAAGCTTTTCTAGTTTAACACATCCCTTTCGGTTTGTCAACTACTTTTTTCTTCTCTTTTTATTTTTCTTTCGCCATCTCAAGTACTCCTCTCTCGACGGCTTGTCTATCTTATCACATCTTTCCTCCTCTTGTCAATATCTTTTTTTGTTTTTATATGGCAATATTGAAATATATTCTATTTAGTCGGAAAAATCCGAGCGTGCCCTGACTAATCGTACTCCTATAGAATCAAAATCTGCCAGGATACCGCTTTGTGTCTTTTTTAATGCTAATTCCACACCACAAATAATAGGGGAATAATCAAAAATTACTTCTATTAACCTTTGTGCGGCTTTTTCTATCAATTGATAAGGCTCCTCTTTTAATGTCTGTGTAATCAATTTAATTAGTTCACCACATTCAACCGTATGTTCTACCTTATCTGTTTCAATGGCTTTTTCTAAGCTACAATACAATATGGTATCAATCTCGAATTCCTGCTCCATCATCTTTTCTTCTTTGGTATAACCATGGCGCGCCATTACTCGCAATCCGTTTATTTCTATTTGATCCATAAAATCTCCTTCATGGTATAATTCCTTTATATCATTTCCTTTTTTACTATAACTTAAAATTGCATTAATACAGTACTACAATATTTCCTTTTACTTTGCATCGGCTTTCATAGCTTTGCTTTTGATTTGTTCGAGTGTCATAAATATTAGTAAAGCAAAATTCTCCCTGATCACTCTGTGCTTCATATTTTTCTAAAATAAAACGGTCATCTACACAGGTAATAAAGCGGCCGCTATCTTTTGGGTAAACTGCCTTTAAATAAGAATTTAAAAATCCTTTAATTTCTAATTCCTCTTCCTTTTTTGTAATATGAAAACCTCTCATATTTACCGTATCAATCCAGAACTCGGCTTCTCTTTCGCCTTCTTTTAATGTGAGCGGAGATACCACAAAACGTTTTCCGGTTTCTTTTTCTACGGCACACAAGCGTAAATCATTCCAAGGAAAATGCTTTGCTTTAAAGTACATGTTTTCGCCATCCATGCCAATATAACGAATCATTCCGTTAGAATCTGCTGTAAACAGAACCTCCATTAAAATTTCTTTTTCACAGCGGGCAGCATAAATTAAGCTTTCCAAATCACACGTCCATACTTTATCGCAAACATCTTCACCCAACCAACACTTATTTTTAAAGCAATGCTCTTTTTCGCGTTCCGTACCGTATGGTTGTAATATTAATAATTGAGTTTCTCCCTTTATTTTATAAGGAATAAAACAATTGCAGTCAGATTCACAAATACGCTCATCTTTAATATAATGGTATTCTTTTTCCTCCATATCGTATAGATAAGCAATATGTTTTAATCCGGTTAAGCTGCGATATTCCGTAAATAATTTTCTATGTTCCATATTCTCTTCTGTTAATACCAGAATATGGTCTTGACTTAGTGCTTTACATTGTAAAAAGTTACCAATAAAATTGATTTGCTCAAAGTTTTTTTCTTTACCCGTTTTTTTATCAATACGTAAAATCCAAGCCAAACTCTTGCCGTTTTCCATCAACACGATAATGTCATTTTCAAACGCAAAATAATGTTGGTTGTATGCTTCATCGTTTAAAATATAGTTTGCCACAATGCGCTCTTGCTGCTCTGCGCGGTTATATTCCAGCAGAAATAAGCTGTTATGTCCTTCTTCTACCTTTTCTTCTGCATAGTAAATGACTTCATCGTTAATCTCAATGAGTTCTACATCGCAATCATGGAAAAAGTTTCTCATATCAATCACTGTCATAACTTACAATCCTCCGCGCAAGAATTTTTATTTTGTGTTGTAAAGTCATTATAACACAAAATTTGTCGAGTTTCATTACAATTTATATTTTACTGTTGTATAATATAAATAAACGATAGAAAGGAAGTACCGTCATGACCATAACAAAAAAAGGTACTGTCATTGAGCTGGACATTCATGGTATGTATGCAGATGATGCCAAGCGCGAAATTGAACGGTACTTATCCACAGTCAGTCCAAAGGTACAGGAAGTCATCGTGATACATGGTTATCATAAAGGACAAGTACTTAAAAACATGGTAAGAACACGCTTAAAACATCCGCGTATTGCCAGTAAATTAGTTTCTTTAAATGAGGGACAAACTAGACTAATTTTAAAATTTGAATAAAAAGTGTTGACAAATAAATTGAATAAGCGTATGATGTACGAGGATAATATATCGGTAGGTGAGGCTACCGCAGAGGATACGGGTTGCTGCCGCGGATTAGTGGAGACACTATGAGCAGGTTAACAGGCTATGTCGAAAAACAAGGCATAACCTAACGCAATTGCATGCCCTGCGAAGTTGAAGCTTGAACGAATACAACTGTACGGCATTTTGTCGTGCATTTATATTTGTATTGTAAAGTAAGCCTTGCTGCCGTTATTGGCCGCAAGGCTTTTTTGTTGCCATCCAATTCCAAATTGGATTTTATATAGATATTTCAAACGTAAAAGGAGTGAGTAACATGGACGCAGGAAGTAGCAACGGCATAAAACCAAAAGGGCGACATAGAGCGGTAACGCATGCAAACACTGCGTTACATGGCTTGCTTATACCATAAATAAGTAAAGCAAACGATTTGTTCTTACGTTTGCTGTTTTGGTAATGCCTTACTTCCTCAAACTACGGCAAACACGCCGCAAAGGAGGTAAAGGTTATGAAAAGAACATATCCATTTAAAAAATCTGCTATGTCTCAAAAAACAGACATGCAAAACAAATATCTGCTAAATACTGCACAGCAGACTTCTGAAAAATTATTATTGCAACTGGGTTCCTCCTACAGTGGTTTGAATGAAGAATACGTACAAACCATGCGTCAAGAGTACGGACGTAATATTATTTCTCAGGAAAAGAAAGATACCATATTTAAAAAATTACTACGGTCTTTTATAGATCCTTTCACTTTGGTATTGCTTTCACTGGCTCTAATTTCTTTTTGTACTGATGTGCTATTTGTCGGTGCGGAGGACAGAGATTTTACAGCTGTAATTATTGTATTGATTATGGTCTTTTTAAGCGGAAGCTTAAAATTCATTCAAGAAATACGGTCTGGCAATGCTGCGGAAAAATTGAAAGCTCTAGTAAAAACCACGGTTCTGGTAGAGCGTGAAGAAACGGGAAAACAAGAGCTGCCTGTCAGCGATATTGTCCAAGGCGATATTATCCATTTGGCAGCGGGCGATATGATTCCTGCCGATGTGCGGATTCTTTCTTCCAAAGATTTATTTATCAGCCAATCTGCTTTAACAGGAGAAAGTGAGCCTGTGGAAAAATTCCCCAACTTAGATGCAGACCATTTTTATCAAACACCTTTGGAGTGTCCCAATTTAGCATTTATGGGTACCAACGTTATCAGCGGTTCTGCAACCTGTGTTGCAGTGGCTATTGGAAATGACACGATGTTTGGTACCATGGCAAAATCAATCATGCGCCCTAAAATAAAAACAGGTTTTGAAAAAGGCGTACAATCTGTATCGAAACTACTCATCCGCTTTATGTTGGTTATGGTACCAATTGTATTATTTATTAATGGCTTTACCAAAGGAGACTGGCTGGAGGCCACGCTATTCGCACTTTCTGTTGCGGTTGGTTTAACTCCTGAAATGCTGCCAATGATTGTTACAACCAATTTGGCAAAGGGTGCTGCCCAGATGTCAAAGAAAAAAACCATTATTAAAAATTTAAACTCTGTACAAAACTTTGGCTCTATGAACGTACTTTGTACAGATAAAACCGGCACACTGACTCAAGATAAGGTCGTACTGGAATATCATTTGGATATTCATGGAAATGAGGATGACAGAGTATTTCGCCATGCCTTTTTAAACAGCTATTTTCAAACAGGACTGCGCAATTTAATGGATGTAGCTATTTTAGAATATGCACAAAAATACCACGAGGGTGAATCATTAAAAGCTCGCTACCAAAAAGTAGACGAAATTCCTTTCGATTTTTCCAGACGTCGTATGAGTGTGGTTGTTCGTGATACAGAAGGAAAAACACAAATGGTTACGAAAGGCGCAGTAGAGGAAATGCTGCAAGTATGTGCCTTTGCCGAATACAAAAACGTGGTGGAACCCCTGACGGAAGAAGTAAAGCAAGAAATATTAGAAACTGTAAAGGGTCTCAATGAAAATGGAATGCGCGTACTGGCCATTGCACAAAAAAATAACCCTTCCGCTGCAGGTACATGTTCAGTACAAGATGAAAGCGATATGGTATTAATGGGTTATCTGGCATTTTTAGACCCACCGAAAGAAACTACAAAAGCAGCCATTGAGGCTTTGAAAACTTATGGTGTTTCTACAAAAATATTAACCGGGGATAATGATGCTGTTACACGCTGTATTTGCCGTCAGGTAGGATTAAAAGTAGATAATTTACTGCTTGGCTCGGATATTGAATTACTAACAGACTCACAACTGGCACAAGTGGTGGAAACTACAAATGTATTTGCAAAACTTTCTCCCGAACAAAAAACACGAATTGTTCATGCATTGCGTGAAAACGGTCATACTGTGGGATTTATGGGGGATGGTATTAACGATGCATCTGCCATGAAAGAAGCGGATGTCGGTATTTCTGTAGACACCGCAGTCGATATCGCAAAAGAATCTGCCGATATTATCTTATTGGAAAAGGACCTTATGGTATTAGAACAAGGAGTCATTGAAGGCAGAAAGATTTTTGGTAACATTATAAAATATATCAAAATGACCGCAAGTTCCAATTTTGGAAATATGCTCTCTGTATTGGCCGCCAGCATATTTCTTCCATTTCTCCCGATGCTTCCGATTCAAATTTTAGTTTTAAATTTGATTTATGACATTTCTTGCATTTCAATTCCTTGGGATAACATGGACCCTGAATTTTTGAAATGTCCTCGTAAATGGGATTCCTCATCTATCGGAAAATTTATGATTTGGATGGGGCCGGTTAGTTCCATCTTTGATATTATCACATATGTTATTTTATATTTTGTCATTTGTCCCGCAGTTTGCGGTGGTTCTTTTGGTGCACCGGGGGTAAACTCAGTTTTATTCATGGCACTGTTCCACGCAGGTTGGTTTGTGGAATCTCTATGGTCACAAACTTTGGTCATTCATATGATTCGGACCCCTAAGGTTCCATTTATCCAAAGCAGAGCATCTCTGCCTGTATTAGTCATTACTACCATTGCTATTATCGTCGGAACTGTCATTCCATATACACCTCTTGGCGCCGGTTTGGGTATGGTAGCTTTACCTGCAATTTATTTTGCATGGCTGGCAGGTATTATATTTGCATATATGGTATTGATTACTGTGGTTAAAAAAATATTTGTTAAAAAATACGGAGATTTACTCTAAATAAAAAGTCAGCCATAAAATAGCTGACTTTTTTATTTGGCATGGGGAAACTCTTTTTCAAGTAATTGAAATGCTTGTTCTTTATCTCTATGAATTTGTTCTCCTAAAACCTGAAGATTGGAAAATTTTTGTTCTTCCCTAATATAATGGATAAGCTCTATTTTAGGACTGGTTCCATATAAATTCCCACTAAAATTTGGAATCCATGTTTCAGAAGCTACCACATAATCATCACCTACCGTTGGTTTTACACCTATATTGGTTACACCATAATAAACAGTTCCATTCTCCAATGTAACCAGAGAAGCATAAACGCCGCGTTTTGGTTTTACAAAATTAGGTGGCATCGCCTGATTTATGGTCGGGAAACCCATTGTTCTTCCCATTTTATTTCCTTCAATCACCGGAAATTGATAACAAAAATGACGTCCCAGCATTTTGGCAGCCATCTCTGTCTGACCGTTCTGTAAGTAATGGCGTATCTGGGTTGAACTGATTGGAACACCTTCCTGCAAAGACACAGCTTGTACTACAGTTACTTCTATTCCGTACTTTTCTCCAAACTGTTTGAGTTCTTCCGAGCCTGCCTTTCCACCTTTTCCAAAATGAAAATTAAACCCACAATATACTTTTTCAGCTTTGCAATATTGCTTTAGTACAGTATAGACAAATGCTTCCGCTTCCAAATTCATAACTTCTCGGAAAGAAGGCATAAACACTTGTTCCACACCAATTTCTTCAAATATTTGGTTCCTTGTATCAGGAGCCAATAAAGTAGGCACTGTATTTCCCGTTAACACCTGCAGGGGATTTTCCTGAAAAGTAAACACAGAAGGCGTAAGCCCATTGGGCTTGTCAGCAACAGCACAGCCAATCACTGCCTGATGCCCTAAATGGATGCCGTCAAAGCATCCCAGCGCAACAGATGCAGGCTCTAAGCAATTCTGTTTTAAATCTGTAATCAGTTTCATACTTTGTCCTCTCCACAAAAAAGCCTTAATATGCGAAGCTCTCCCTTTGCCACTGACACTACTCCCAAACCTAAAAAGATGCCATCGTAACCATATACGCGATATACCTTACCGTCTTCTTTTTTCTGAACCTCTGATAATCGCAGACGTTCTAAACTCAATCCTCCCCCATTGGAGAAACGTGTGGTTTGGGCTTGCGAAACGGTCAAAACAGGCTTATCTTGAAAAATAGAGTCAATGGGAAGTACTCTATCCTGCAACGTTCCCCCTTGTTCGATAATCTGTTTTGCTTTCTGTAAAGGAATGGTTTGTTCCAAGGTAAAACCGCATGCTATAGTACGTCTTAACGCAGTCATCATTCCATATGTACCCAGCGCTGTACCAATATCATGGCACAGGGTACGGATATAAGTTCCTTTAGAGCAGGCAACACACAAAGTTCCTGTTTGTGTGTTCTCATCGAAAGATACCAATTCACATTTGAAAATAGTAACAGGACGCTTTTCCCGCTCTACTTCTATCCCTTGTCTTGCCAACACGTAAAGTCTTTGCCCGTCCTTCTGTACTGCTGAGTACATAGGCGGCAGCTGTAAAATTTCTCCTCGAAACTGCGGAAGCACTTGCTCCAGTTCTTGTCTTGTAACTTTATGTTCACTGACAGCAACTACATTTCCTGTACTATCTTGTGTATCTGTTGCAGTACCTAACTGAAACTGTGCCTGATATTCTTTGTTGGTATCCTCCAAAAACGGAGCGCAGCGCGTAGCCTTTCCCAAAAGAATGGGAAGTACCCCGGTAGCCATAGGGTCTAACGTTCCTGTATGACCTACTTTTTTTTGATGAAACAATCCACGCATAACCGCAACCACATCAAAAGAAGTGAACGATTGTGGTTTATCGATTAAAATCATGCCATCCATAGTTCTCCCCCTTTGATTGATATTACTATAAAATCCCCTGAGAACGGAAATAGTTGCTGACTGCTTCCGCCAATCGTTTTTTTACAGTTTCCTTTTCATCTTCAATCACACAGCCGGCAGCACCTTTATGACCTCCACCGCCAAATTGAGCACAAATGGCAGAAGCATCATATGGTGGCGTTGCCCGAACAGAAATTTTATAGCCGCCTTCTTTTTTCTCACGCAAAGTTGCGGCAATTAATACACCTTCCACTTGACGTGGCAAAGCTGCTAAACCTTCAATATCACCTTCTGTGGCTCCTGACTGTTTCATCATTTCTTCTGTAATTTCCATAATATCAAAACGTCCGTTTTCATAAAACGTAATGCTTTCCATTGCCAAACGTTCCACGTTTAATCTGGCTCTGCTTTTCGTATCAAACATAATACGGTTAATTTCCGCTACATCTGCTCCTGCATCCATTAAACTTGCTGCAATACGCAATGTTGTTGCGGATGTATTGGAGTAACGGAAACATCCTGTATCCGTACACAGACCTGTATACAAACAGTTGGCAATCTGCTTATCAATGGTAACTCCCATCATACAAAACAGTTCGTAAATCACTTGTGTAGTGGAAGCAGCAGTACTATCCACGTAAGACATTTTGGCATATTCCTTATGTGACATATGGTGGTCAATTGCAAGGTCAATGCTATCTTTATACTGTTCGGTCTCTTTTCCAAGAAGCTGTGTGTCGGCAATATCTACGGCAACAATAAAGTTTGGTCCAAATTCTTCGGTTTTTAATTCCGCAAATAAATTTTCATATTTGGGAACCACCGGATCCGAACATGCAAAACGGACATGTTTTCCCATTCTTTGCAAAGCGGTACACAGCGCGGAAGCAGAACCAAGCGTATCTCCGTCCGGAGATTTATGGCTGAGCACCAAAACTTCATCTGCTTTCTGTAATACGTCCGCAGCCTGTTGGAGCTTAATCTTCATGATGCTTCTCCTCTTTTAAATCGTTAATCAGCTTGGAAATACCCGCACCATATTCAATCGAATCCGTGGCGGTAAAAATCAGCTGGGGAACATGGCGCAATTTTAAACGATGCCCCAATTCTCTGCGGATAAATCCGGCTGCAGATTTCAAACCTTTTTCAGCCACTTTCGCTTGTTCCAACCCCTGCATGGCACTGATATATACCGTACAATAGGATAAATCATTGGTAACGTCTACACGTACAATACTGATTAACCCCTCTTGCACTCTTGGGTCCTTTACTTCTCTGAAAATTGCGGTCAATTCTCTATGAATATCTTCTGTGATACGTCCTAATCTATGACTTGCCATAGTATTCAACCTCCTTACAGCAGTACATATAACAATTGCTGTTAAAAAACAAAATGGCAGGCGAACCAAGGCGCCCGCCATTTTTATTATTAGGACTTAGTCCTCTCTATATTCTTCCATAATATAGGATTCGAATACATCGCCCTCTTTTACATCATTAAAATGTTCCAGAGTTACGCCGCATTCATATCCTTCTGCCACTTCTTTTACATCGTCTTTAAAGCGGCGCAGGGAAGCAATTTTATCATCTGCAATAATAATGCCGTCGCGTACAATACGGACCAAAGAGTTACGTACAATTTTTCCGTCTGTTACGTAAGAGCCCATAACAATACCAACATTGCTGATTTTATAAACCTGGCGGCATTCCGCACGGCCGTAGAACAGCTCGCGGTATTTTGGAGCCAACATACCTTTCATCGCAGCCTGAACATCTTCAATTGCTTCATAAATAATGCGATACAAGTGAAGGTCAATGCCGTCACGTTTTGCATTTTCTTCCGCAACCGGGTCCGGACGGACATTAAAGCCGATGATAATTGCATTAGAAGCACTTGCAAGCATTACGTCAGATTCGCTGATAGCACCAACACCGCCATGAATGACTCTTACGCGCACTTCATCGTTACTCAATTTTTCCAAAGATTGTTTTACCGCTTCAAAAGAGCCTTGAACATCGGCTTTTACAATGATTTGCAATTCTTTCATTTGGCCTTCCTGCATTTGGTCAAACAGGTTATCCAAAGTTACTTTTGTTTGTGCATTGAAGCGTTCTTCTTTTTGTTGAGAACGGCGTTGTTCTACCAACTGACGACCCAAACGTTCATCAGAAACAGCGTTGAAAATATCGCCGCCTGTAGGTACGTCGTCCAAACCTGTGATTTCTACCGGAACAGATGGTCCTGCAGATTTTACAAGTTCTCCTCTGTCATTGGTCATTGCACGTACACGACCTACTGTAGTACCGGCAACGATGCTGTCACCAATATTCAAAGTACCGTTTTGTACCAAGATAGTTGCAATCGGTCCACGACCTTTATCCAATCTTGCTTCAATGACAGTACCTTTCGCAGCTCTGTCAGGATTGGCTTTCAATTCTTTCATATCAGCAACCAACATTACCATTTCCAGAAGCTCCTGAATACCTTCTCCAGTCAATGCTGAAATTGGCATACATGGTACATCGCCGCCCCATTCTTCCGGTAAAATCTCGTGCTGTGTTAATTGTTCTTTTACGCGGTCAGGATTTGCTGTTGGTTTATCCATTTTATTAATTGCAACAATAATAGAAACGCCGGCAGCTTTCAGCGTGACTGATTGCCTCTACCGTTTGCGGTTTGATACCGTCATCAGCAGCAACAACCAAGATAGCAATATCTGTTACTTGGGCACCGCGTGCGCCATGGTTGTAAATGCTTCGTGGCCGGAGTATCAAAGGTGATTTCGCCATCTCCTACAGGAACACGGTAGGCACCAATATGTTGTGTAATGCCGCCTGCTTCGGATTTTGTAACGTTTGCTTTACGAATGGCGTCCAGCAATGAAGTTTTACCGTGGTCAACGTGACCCATAACAACTACAACCGGAGCTCTTGGAACTAGGTTATCGTCTTCGTCTTCACTGTCATCAATGATTTGCTCTTCAATGGTAACCACCACTTCTTTTTCTACTTTCGCATGGAATTCCATTGCAATCAAAGAAGCTGTATCAAAGTCGATGACATCATTTACGGTAGCCATAACGCCCATCATCATCAATTTTTTAATGACTTCTGCAGCGGTTGCTTTTAGACGCAACGCCAATTCATTTACCACTATTTCATCAGGAATGGTAATGGTCATTTGTTTCTTTTGTCTCTCCAGCTGGATACGTTTTAAACGTTCCGCTTCTGTTTCTTTACGCGAATTCTTTGGCTTTCCTCTGTATTGGCTGCTTCTCTGTGTTAGTTTTTGTTTATTTACGGTTTGGTCTGTTTTTACTTTTTCACTTGCCAAACGGTCATACTTTTCGTTGTAACGGTCCATATTCACTTGGGAAGTACGTGTATCCACAATTCTTCCGGCAGGTTTTTGTACTGCATCTGAAGTTGTAACAACTGTGTTTGCAGCGGTGTCCTTTTTATCTTGCATTGTTTTTTCCTGTTTTTGTGCAGCAGGTTTTGTTTGTTTGTTATTTTTATTTGCTGCATTGCTTTTTGATTCTTTTACAGCAGGTTTCACTGCAGTTTTCTCTTTTTCAACAACAGCTTTTTCTTGCACTTTAGCAGTTGTGTTTTCTTTTGATTCCGGTGCTTCTTTAGAAGAGGAAGTTGGCTGAGCATCCTCCCTTTCAGCAAAATATGCGTCAAAAGATTCTACACTGTTTTCTTTTGTAAAAGTATCAAATACAACATCAAGATCTTCTTCTGTCAACGCAGTCATATATTTTTTTGGTTCATCGCTAAAAGGTTTTAATGCTTCGATGACATCTTTATTTTCAACATTGAGGTCTTTTGCAACCTCGTTCACTCTGTATTTCTTCATCATATAATCCTACTCCTCCTCATTTTTCTGTTGATTGTCCGTTTCACTGCACATAGTACGCATTTTATTTGCAAAGCCGGCATCGTTTACCGCAATTACGCCGGTACGTTTCCCCAATGCAGCACCGATTTCATCCATCGTCTCATTCATGGTAAGTACATCTATATGCGCTTCTTCTGCTGCAAAGCAAACACCCTTCAATGTTCGTTTTGATAAATCATTTGCTACCAAAATTACACATGTCTGTCCGTTTCGCATTGCTTCCAAAGCAGGGTCATTTCCCAGGGAAAGACGACCTGCTCTTCTTGCAATGCCCAGCAAAGAAAGTAATTTATTCTGACTCATATTTTGAAATCTCCTCCTCCATTTTGTCATATACCTCTGCGGGAATTTGACAAGAGAAGGCTCTTTCAAATCTCCTTGATTTTCGCGCCGCTTTCAGGCAGTCTGCTTTTTTACATACATAAGCACCGCGCCCCGGCTTTTTGCCGGTTGCATCCAGGGAGATTTCTCCTGCCGCCAATATATTGCCCTGCTCATCTTTTTGGTCAGGAGCTTTTACAACACGCACCAATTCCGGTTTTGGTTTCATTTCTCCACATCCGGTACACATACGCATGGGAATACGTTTTTTATGCATGATAAACTTCACCGCCTTTCGCACTTTTATAAAAAGATTGGCTGTTATATGACCAATTATGCTTCTTCTGTTGTCTCAACAGCTTCTTCCTGAACAGTATAAACCTCTTCCGGCTCTTCTCCATAAAAGCCGCTTTCCGGTTTAATGTCAATCTTCCAACCTGTTAATTTAGCAGCCAAACGTGCATTTTGACCTTTATTTCCAATTGCCAAAGATAACTGACTGTCAGGTACTGTAACACGGCATGCACGGGCATCTTCATCTGTTACCACAACAGACAGCACGTCTGCCGGAGAAAGAGAGGCTGCGATAAATTTTGCAGGATCTTCACTGTATTCTATAATATCAATCTTTTCACCGTTTAGTTCATTTACAATATTGGAAACACGAGCACCGCGAGAACCGATGCAAGCACCTACCGCATCAACATCTGCATTATGGCTTAGTACGGCCAGCTTTGTTCTGGAACCTGCTTCACGGGAAACAGCTTTAATTTCAACAGTACCGTCGTAAATTTCCGGAACTTCTGTTTCAAACAAACGTTTTACCAAATCCGGGTGTGTACGGGAAATCATTGCGCGCGGTCCTCTTTCGGTTTCCTTCACATCTACCACATAAACTTTGATGTGGTCTCCCTCTTTTAATACCTCATTTCCAACTTGTTCGCTTTTTGGCAAAACAGCTTCCGCTTTTCCAATGCGTAACGAAGCAGCGCCTGAGCGTGGGTCAATTCTTTCTACCAAAGCGCTGACCAATTCCTGATGTTTGCTTTGGAACTCCTGCATCATTTGTCCGCGCTCACCGTCACGAATCCCTTGACGAATCATATTTCGGGCGGTTTGAGCAGCAATGCGTCCGAATTCTTTGGTATTGAGCTGAACTTCCACTTTATCCTCATAAGTTGCATTTGGATCTATCTTTTGTGCATCTTCCAAAGAAATTTCCTTGTTTGGTTCAAATACTTCATCTACAACTTCTTTACGCAAATATACATCAAACGCGCCTTTATCGGGATTTACCTCTACACGGGCGTCTTCATTATCATAGCTGTTTTTACATGCAGTAAGAATGGCTTTCGTAATTTTATCTACCATAAAATCCACTTGAATACCACGTTCTTTTTCCAGAAGATTCAATGCTTCAAACAATTCACTACTCATTTTTCTAAAATTCCTCCTCAAAATCTTCATCATCAATATCTACATAATCGTCACAAACTCTGACAGACGAAGTATCTTTTTTATCAATGTCTAAAAATTCGCCGTCTTCCGTTTCCAAAGTAAGAACAGAATTTTCATACGCTTGCAGAATGCCCAGCACTTCTCTTCTGCCGTCTTCCAAAGGACGAATGAATTTTGCATTTACAACGGCACCCAGAAAAGCCTCAAAATGTTCCGGTCTTACCAATTCACGGTCAATACCGGGAGAACATACTTCCAGGCAATACTCCCCGTCAATAGGGTCCAATTGATCCAACGGGTCGTTAATTGCACGGCTCATGGCTTCGCAATCGTCCAATGTTACCCCTTCCGGCTTATCAATAAAAATACGCAAATACCAGTAAGAACCTTCTTTTACATAACGAATGTCCCATATGGTTAAACCAAGCTGCTGTGCAAACGGTTCACATAATTTTGCTACCGCTGCAACCGTATTTCCCGATTTTCTCTTTTGTGCCAAATTGTTTCACCTCATAATAATAAAAGAGCGGGCTAACCCACTCTTTTGTCCTTCTTACTATTCATATGCTTTATTTTATCATAAAATACGCATAAATGCAAGGGTTAACCCATTTTTTCTATATACTGTCCTTTACGATTCATGTATCTACTATATATACGAATCATCGTCAGGTATTTACTGTATAAAAAAGAGCAGGTCTATCACCTGCTTCTTTATAAATACAATATTAATCTTCCATTTGCTTTCCTAAAAAAGCTGCAGCAGCTTGCGCCAGCTTTACTTCTACCTGAGTTGGAGGAGTATTTTTTTCATCAAAGAGAATAATAATAGCACCGGTCACATCACTGGATGCAATGATAGGATAAACCACACTGGCATTTCGTTCAATTCCTTCAATCGGACGTAAGGCATGATCCGCTTCACTGCCCACAAACTTTTGTCTGGACTGCATATAGTCTTCCATTGCCTGTGTAACACGGCGTTCCAAAAATTCTTTTTTAGAAACACCTGCTGCAGCTACAACATGATCGCTGTCACAAATTAAAACAGGCACATTGGCTGTTTTGCTAAGTACCTCGGCATATTGTTCTGCAAAAGAAGATAGTTCTCCCACCGGAGAATATTTTCTAAAAATAACGCCGCCATCTGTATTTGTAAAAATTTCAAGAGGATCTCCTTCTCTGATACGCAGAGTTCGACGAATCTCTTTTGGAATTACAACACGGCCCAAATCATCAATTCTTCTTACAATTCCTGTTGCTTTCATTTATATTCATTCCTCCGAATCACAAATTTGGTGAATTGCTTGTATTGTCCAATTTACTGGAAATAGTATTTGTCAGCAAAAAGAAATTATTCCATTTCTTCCTACCAATTTTTGTGATTCAAAAAATGAAATTTACCATAACTGTTGTATCATGAAAGCAGTTGCTAAAAAACATGAATAAAACAAGCTGTTTTCTAAACCAAAAAATGCAGAAAATTTTAACAACAAGTTAATAAGCAGTCCAACCACCATCTACGGTAACGGTAGTACCATTTATAAAACTTGATTCATCACTTGCTAAGAAAAGTGCAGTATTTGCAATTTCCTCCGGCTGCCCCATTCTTGGACTAAGAGGAACTCCCGCACCTGAACGAGCCATACCAAATTCACTGGCATTGGAAAGTCCTGCTGCAATATTGGTAATAATACTTCCCGGGCAAATTGCATTACAACGGATACCTTCTTTTGCATACATAAAACCAATATTCTTGGTAAGACCTACGACAGCAAATTTAGATGCAGTGTATGCAGCACCTGCACGGCACCCAAATAAACCTCCTACGGATGCAGTATTGATAATAGAGCCACCACCATTTTTCATCATAATCGGAATGGCCTTTCGGCAAGCATACATAACGGAATTTACGTTAACACCCATTACTTTATCCCAAAATTCATCTTCTACCTCAGTAACAGAATACATTTTATCCAAAACGCCTGCATTATTTACGAGAACATCCAGTTTTCCGTATTTGTTTACTGCAAGATCAATCATAGCTTCCACCTGACTACGATTTGAGACATCTGTCTGGGAAAAAACAATTTCTCCCGCTATATCTCCTGAAGAAGCGATTAATTCTTTTACACCGGTTTCATTAATATCTGAGGCAATTACCTTTGCGCCTTCCTTTGCAAATAACCCTGCAATCGCTTTTCCCATTCCTGAGCCCGCACCTGTAACAATAGCAACTTTATTTTCCAGTTTCATATTGACTTATCCTTTCCATTAACAGATATTGATTCGTTCCACTTTAAACGATATTCGCTATATTAATTTTATATTAGCAATTTATATTTCTATGTGCAAGGATAGTCTTTTTTTTAACACTTTTGTATTGATTGTTAATGTAACAGTATACATTTTGTGAGAAAATAATAGGTCTAAAGACATATTATTGTAAAAGAACAAATATGTACAATCTAAAATCAAAATAATAAAAATCTTCGTAGTTTTAAATTATGAAAAGAGGCAGTCGTTTGAAAAATTTATTTTCCTAATTAATTTATGCAATCATGAACTTGTTTTAGAGATTTCATGATTTTTATCAGGGCACTTTTCCTGTTTTTTCTTTTCCATAAAAGCGTTTGCCTGTTAGTATGAATGCAGCCACAGCCGAGGCTACAGGAACGGTAAAGTACAATGCCAAATGTACCGCACACTCCCTGTGCAATTTCGATTGCCATATAATTGGAACTAAATAACTGATTAAACTGAACTTGGTAAGAGATAAATACAAGCAAAGTAATAAAAGCACTGCCTGTAAACGCAAGAATCAGCGTATTGGTCATTGTTCCTATCATATCTTTTCCAATTTCTATACCGGAACGGAATAACTGTCTTGCTGTAATGGATGGGTTGTGATGTTGTACCTCGTATAAGGATGACACAATAGACATACCCACATCCATAATCGCTCCAAGAGATGAAATTAATACTCCGGCAAACAATAAGTCTTTAATCTTTAGTCCTGTAGATTCATGAATCAAAATTAACGACTCCGCTTCTGATGAACTAAATGCCATTCAGGTGCAGCATCCATGACATTAGCATGAACAAGAGAAGTGCAAAAGCACACCAATCGTAGTCGCGATAATAGCAGCATATGTCTTTTGCTTTGTCCATTCAGAAGCAGTAATGTAACAGCGGTTGATAAAACCGCACATAAAATACTCATCCATATTGAGAATAACCGGAAAAAACAGCGGGAATTACAAGATAGATAATGATAAACATAGAATATCCAAGACCAAGTATTGCTTTAACCCCTTTTCCTCGTCCGATACAAATGATAGCTGCCGCAAGTATGATACAACAACTTAATATAGGGATATTCCTGTCGTAATTATATACCGTATAATACGGCTCCGCATTTTTAGGTGTATCTGCATTAATAATAAGCTTCATACCGTTTTGGGCATAAACATTGTGCGTCTTAGTAAGATAATTGGAAACTTCTATGATTTCTCCTTTGCTCTCCGCCGGTAATTTCCACCTTTAATATTTGATTACCTAAATATAACCCTAACTCTTCATCATATTCCAGATTCTCAGAGAAACCCCACTACTTTTCCTTGTTCGTAGTGGAGGCTGTCTGTACTATATCTGGAATAAGATTTCACCCCAAAAGTTGAAATAGAATGACTGCCGCTACTGAAAGAACAATGACTGCCAGTACAATCCCATTTTCTTTATCTTATTCCACATAAATTTAAATATCCTTTTATGATTTCATTTTCTTTTCGTTAGCACTACCACAATGGTACCTGCTGCTATAAAGGCAGAAACTGCAGAAACAATTTCTACTGCATTTGCAGTATCGCCTGTCTGTGGCCCGTTTATCTGCTCATCGGATGTATCTCCTGTATTGACCACTTCTCCATCTTGGTTATCTACCTTTACAAGACCATCTATCGCTTCTTGTAATGCCGTGGTTGCAGCATCTATATCTGACTGTGTCGCATTTGCATTATTTTAGCTCCGTTGCTGCTTTTAAGGCTGCTTGAAGTTTATTCCAGCTTTCTTCGGTATAATCTGCCTGATTCAATCCCTGTGCTTGGAAATCAAACTGTCCATAGCTTCTGTGTTCGTATTCACACCAACTTTTACAAGACCATCTATTGCTTCTTGTAATGCCGTGGTTGCAGCATCTATATCTGACTGCGTCGCATTTACATTATCTTTAACTCTACTGCCGCTTTCAGAGCTATTTGAAGTTTATTCCAGCTTTCTTCGGTATAGTCTGCCTGATTCAATCCCTGTGCTTGGGAAATTAAGCTTCCATATCTGCCGTATTAAGCGTTTTATAAATTGTAAATGTATCTAGTACGCTCATATCATCTGCAAAATAGGTCGTCATCGTATAAGAAGTATTTGTTACCTCCACATTGGTAACAGTTCTTCTTTGACTGGTCTTGAACAGCAGCATATTCTGCCTCTGGTGCTGTAATACCGTAATATTTACTACCACTTGCTGAGTTTGCTGTTAAATATAGAATACCTGTGGGATTTGTCACACTGGACTGTACGCCCTGGCTTCTGTCCGGGGTAAATCCATCCATCATGTAAGTTCTTGTATATACGTGGTCATGTCCCATTAGAACGACATCTATATCAAGTTCATCGAAAATCTGTGGCAGTTCGTTTCTTCTATCAATAATATCACCATCACTGGCATGGCTGGCTGTTGAGTAAATAGAATGGTGGAATACAACTGTTTTCCATCTTACATCCGGATTCGCAGCAATTGCATCCTGCATAAACTGTTTATGCTCTGCAGCGGAACGGTCATTTGAGTTTATATCCATAAACAGCGTATTGTTGTAAACAAACCAGTAGTCGCTGCCTGCGGTAGTAGCACCGTACTGAGCACTTTCATTGGGAAGATTAAAATGCTCATTATAAGCAGCAGAACTGCTATCGTGGTTTCCTATGGTTGTAGCACTTGTAAGAGAGGAAAATGTATCGTTAAGATAACCAGTATATTGGGATTCATTATTTGCTGTATTTACTTGGTCACCTGCTGAGAATAAAAAGTCAGGATTTAGCTGATTTTTAATCACATCCAGAGTATCGTTCCAGCCCTGAATATCAGATGGCAAACTTCCTGCACCAATTTGTGGGTCACCTACAAAAGCAAAAGAAAATGCTCCGTCAAAGTCTCCGGTTTGGAATGTATACTCTTCGCTAACCGTCTCACCATTTACAACTCTATATACATACTCTGTATTCTCATCAAGATTTCTCATGGTCGCCTGATTGGAATAAAAGCCGCTTTCATTTGACTGTGAAGATATGGCGTCAGCTGTTTGATATTCAGATGGAAATTGACCATCTTTCATATCAGACTTTTTGGCATACTGTACTTGACCTGCTGTTTCAGAATTTGCATACCAAGTAAGATTTCTTGAGGTTTCATCACTGCCTACAGTTAGATTAACAGACTTTTGTTCAATCTCAGGTTCACCATAATTTAATGTTAGATTTTTAAATTCAAAATAAATATCCGAACTGTCTTTACGGTCATTATGCAATTCTACCGCAATTACGTTTGTTCCTTCTTTTACATATTGTTGGATTTGTTCCTTAGTGAGTTCCAGCTTAGCCTCTTTCGGCGCACCGGCCGAAACACCTGCATAATATAAGTTATTTTCCTGCTCCTCAGCAGGCATATCTACAGCCAGCACTTTATTTCCGTTAATATAAACGGCCACTGCGTCATCATGATATAAGGTGCCTGTAATAGATGTAATTTCGCTGAGATTCTCTACTTCAAATGTAGAACGGAAAAAGAAGGTTGGTACATCTTCGTTTGGTACATCTGATTTATATTGATTTAATAACACAGTAGGTGTAAAGCCATCAAACTCTGTTAACTGACCCCGTTTTGCACCAAAGCTGCCTGCTGCGGATTTCCACGCACCATCGTTAAAATCAGAAGTTGTCCATGCGGTTAGAGAGCCCAACCCCTTTGCCGGATCTGTATTATCGTCTAAATATTTCCAGACGGTAGTTGCATCAATAACATTTACATCAGATGGTACCTGAGAATATACATTTGCTTCCTGGGCATAAACAGCACTCATATTTCCGCTATTGAGTACGCTGGGCAATAAAACACCCGTTCCCACTGCAAAAGCCATTGTTACCGCTCCTGCTTTTAACCATATATTTTTTGACTTCATCTTCATATTCTGCCTCCTCATACATTCCTGTTTCTGTTCGCTTGCCTTATGTTATCATGTGTTTTTACTCCATTCAATAAGATTAACCATGATTTAATTTATCTCACAAACATTTAACCCAACCTTAAAAATGCCTTAAAAAAAGACCGGTGTTTTAACCGATCTTTTAATATATTTTTATGATTTTTTAAAATTGGAGTTTTGACGGTAACATGGTAATAAAAATTCAGATTAAATTTAAAACATAATATTTCCTTGTCATATCATTTACATATACAAAAACATTAGTAACAGAAATGATAAATTTTATAAAAGCTATTTTTTGTTCCTTATGAACTAGCAAGAAGAATGTTCATATTAATATTTTAAGAAGGAGCATTTTTCAAGATTACCTAATACAGTATAAAAATATTATCTTATTTTAGAGCCACCGCCTGTTGTATTGTAAGAATTTGTTGCTTTAAAAAGCCATATCAAATCTTTTTCCAAGCGATTCATGTCTTTTGGTTTGCAAGGAATCGTTTTGATATATACTTTATGTTAGTAAAAAATATTATTCTATCTTAAATATAAGCTTGGATTTTTCTCAAATTTTGTTTGATTTTCTTCCATTACATTTGGAACAAAGAACCTGAAGATTGGAGCGTATTGTTTTTCCGCCCTTAGAAACAGGGGTAATATGGTCTATATGAAGCCCCACTTCGTCCGGCATATACTTTCCGCACTGTTGGCAAGTGTAGTTATCCCGGATCATAATTTCCTTTCTAAGTTCTCTTGTCATACGTTTTCTCTGATTTTGACAGTGATAGTCCCTAAGCGTACATTCATGATTAATATGTTCCAATTGTCTATTTCGGTTTTCCAGATATGTATAATCGCATAAAAATTGACCCACTGTTTGTGAAACCTTATACGATGTTTTACATAATTTCGCTGTCTATATCTTGTTTGCTCACGAATAAGATAAAATCGGAATGCATTTTCATCATCAAACAAGAATGAAACTGTTTTTCCCGATAGTTTTTCATTTTGCTTTTTTGAATTCTTTCCTGACACTTTTGTTTCCAAAGCAAAATATCTTTATGATGTGCTTTAATTGTGGAAAAGTGCCCTAAATTTAAATATTCATCAATGAAAACGTCAATTTTGGGGTTTCTTTTACCGGAAACATTAAAATAGCTGCGAAAGTACGGATACCTAAACGGAGATTTTAAAATTAAAACGATAGCCGTAATCACAAGTGCTATTACGATTACACTTGCTGCTACGATTATGATTGCACATATTGTAGATGAATTTAATGTATTCACAATCTTTTCTCTCTCCCGTAGTACTTCTCTGTTTTATTACAAACATAACAAAAGTTTGTAAAATAAACATATCTATATGGTCAATACCAAAACATAATTCATCACTTATTCCAATTCCTCATCATCCGGTTTGCCTGGTAATATACGACATACCTCTCGCTTCAGGGAGTTCTTCTATCTCTCTCAGTTTACGATTAATCTGATTGGTTCTTGTTCCCACCAATTTGGATAATTCACTATCAGCTGCATGTAATTTATCTTGAACCTTTGCAAGGACTTCACTGAATTTACCAAATTCTGTTTTTACTGCACGTAATACTTCTCGTACCTCTGAAGAGCGTTTCTCAATTGCTAATGTATTAAAGCCCATTTGCAGCGAGTTTAGAAATGCAGAAAGTGTTGTAGGACCAGTAACGGTTATCTTATAGTCTGTTTGCAATGTTTGAAAGAGCTCAGGCATTTGTACTACCTCTGCATATAATCCCTCAAACGGTAAAAATAAAATTGCAAAATCCGTTGTAGCAGGAGGGTCAATATATTTATCTCGAATATCTTTTGCAAATGCTTTTATCTTACGGGAAAACTCTTTTTTGGCAGAATCAATAATTGTTTTGTCTCCACTATCATAAGCACTCAATAAATTTTCATATGTATCTGACGGAAATTTAGAATCAATTGGTAAATAAAGAAACCCCTCCCCATTTTTGTTTGGAAGTTTTACTGCAAATTCTACGCGTTCTTGTATACCTCTTTTAATTTGTACATTTTTATCATATTGGGCTGCCGTTAACATTTGTTCCAGAATACGCTCTAATTGGATTTCTCCCAGAACACCTCTCGTTTTAACATTAGTAATGGCTTTTTTCAATCCTCCAACATCTGTAGCCAGTGTTTGCATTTCCCCAAGTCCCTTTTGAACGCTTTCCAGATTTTTACTAACAGACTCAAAGGATAATTTTAACCTTTCGTTCAACGTTTTATCCAGCTTTTCTTCTACCACACCACGCATCTTCTCTAACTTTTCTTCATTGTTCATCTGTAGTGACGTAATTTTTTCTTCCAATGTTTTATTAATTGAACCTAAATTATCTGTAATTTCTTTCTTTAATTTCTCAAGGTCAGCATTGGATTCAAAGCGATTATCCGTAAGAGATTTTCTAACAGAGGATGAAATAGAATCAAATTTATCAAATACATCTTTCTGAAAGCCGCTAATCTTATTATTCAGAGTATCGTTTATTTTATCTAAGCTGTCCCTGTTTCCGGTGGTAAGCAGATTGATTTTTTCAAGAATATCGCCTTTGGACTCATTAAACTTTATAAACCATTCTGAGTTATTATCGTCGTTCATACGGAACGGTTCACCAACATTCTTTCTCTTTCTTGCTGCTGACAATAATACAGCAAGATTCATCAGACCAATAATGAGTAAAATAATTAGCAAAATAATAATAGCTATGTTCATATCTTTGATTCTCCTTATATTTCATATAAAATATCTTTCTATTCCTATACAAATATTATAACAATGCCACCAGCCATTGTTTATTTCATTAGTTATCTGGCCTGTGAATGGAGATATGTAAATTCAGGATATACCGAAGAAACTATATTATCAGCCGTTAATGTTTTAAAAGTAATATCAACAGGTTTACTATCTGCAAGATAAGACTGTCTCCAGTTTTGGTATTCACTTCCATCCAGTATTTGAGCATTGTCATAATCCCATGAGTCAGGGGCAAGAATATAATAAACAATACCATCCCCATCTACGTCAATGTTATCAGGAAACGGTATACCATTTTTTGTGTTGCTGACACTTTTATTCCATGCGTCCACTTTTGCAAATTCACTGTAACTGTCTTTCTCTGCATCATAGGAATAAACATTATACGGCCAGAAATCAAAGTTGATTCCAAGCCCTTGGTTATGTGACCACTTCATTTCAATAATTCCATTATCATAAAATTGCATAGAAGGATACCCTGAAAATTCGTTATAAACCATATGATCTCTGTAGCCAAAAATATATCCTACTGTTCCTGCCATACTGGCATCGGTCCAGTATAACAACAGTTCATCCTGTCCATCGTTATCTACGTCAAAAATAGCAAAACTGTTCTCGCCCGACTGACTATTTGTTTGTTCTAAACTTTTTCCATTGGGAAGGATACCATACAAATAAGCATCCCACAATATTTTCCCAAATGCCAGTTTTTGAGCGTCCTCTGTATTTTCAATTACAGTATCGCTATTCGCCGCAGAATCAGACGAAGTATTGGTCAATTCCGATGAAACCATACTTTCCTCTGGTTGAGATAGCTGAGAGGATTCAGACACCTGCGATGAGTCAAGCGCAGAATCGCTGCATCCAATGAAAGTAAACATGGCACCTATCATAAGAATGCCACAGCATATTGCTTTGATTTTCTTACTATACATTTTAATTTCCCCTTTTGTAAAATTATGAAATATTATACTTTTACAAAAAGGAAAAAAGATAATTTATTCTTGAAAAATACAACAATTTACGATATAATTCTAACTATAATTACAATATATGGTTAATTTGTAAAAGTATAGAATATAAAACTATTCTCATTCAATAATATTAAAAGTAAAAGGGCTGCAATTGCAGCCCTTTTACTTTTAATGAATATAACATGAAATAAAAAATGATTTTCATATAAATAACTATCACATAATATAACATATAACACACAAAAAATAGTTTATAATATTCTGACTGTCCGCCAAAATATTCATCATTTGGCAAAGACAATATTGCTACAACTGTAATAGTATAGAGTAACCGTACTTTTTATGCAGGGGGTGTAATTTTGAAAGCAAAAATCATGGATGCGTCACATCTGCTGATTATTTTAAGTGAGCAAGAAGCACTCCGCTTGGGATTAAACAGCATCTCCGTTGATATTCCCACAACTCTTTCAAAAATAACATTAGCAAAAGTATTTTTAGAAGGCTGTAAATATACCGGCTTTTCTTATTCAGAAGCTGAAAATATTACAATTCGTGCGCTTTCTATTCGAGACGGCACCTTTGTATTGCTGTTTAGTGTGCATATTCCGAATATGTCTCGTATAAAATCATCTTTTCAAAGAAAAAAATTTCGAATAAAAGAAACCACCGGCCCATATGTGTATCAATTTCAAAATTGTACAGACATGATGGACGCGGCGGAACGACTTTGTATGGCAGGCATTACCTGTCCAAAAGCGAAATTATTACGTTTTGGAGATAAGTACCGTATTATCTTTCATTTAAGGTGGAAAACCAGTAAGTTAGCAAAGGCGATTCTCCAAGAATATGGCATTTTAAAAGGAAAAGGACGCGTTGCCGCTGCTGCTGCAATGGAACACGGAATTTTGCTTACAGAAGATTTATTCAGCACTGTTTGCAGCACCTACCCTTGTACAAAACATTAAACATCTTTAGCTGCCTTTTTTAGATCTGCAATCATTTGTTTCGGGCAAGATGCTCGGAATACACTGGTCCCTGCCACACAAATGTCTACGCCTGCTTTGGCGCTGGAAGCAATGGTATCAACTCCAATTCCTCCGTCCACCTGAACCAATAGATGAGGCGCTTTTTGTTTTAATTGTCCTACCTTCGGCATCATGTCAGCCATATACTTTTGACCGCCAAACCCAGGCTCTACTGTCATTACCAACACCATATACAGCTTGTCCAAATACGGAAATACCGTTTCTACAGATGTATTCGGTTTGACTGCCAGTGCCGGCTTGGCACCACAAGCTACAATTTTTTCTATGGTTCCTGTTACATCTTCTTCCGCTTCTACATGGAATGAAATAATGTCTGCACCGGCCTTACAAAAGTCCTCAATATATCGTTTGGGATTCTGTATCATCAAATGAACATCAAACGGTAAATCTGAATATGGTTTTACAGCTTTTATCACCGGAGCTCCAAAGGTGATATTGGGTACAAATAAACCGTCCATTACATCTAGGTGAATCCAGTCTGCGCCGGCTTGTGTAATCATTTGAATTTGCTCGCCCAATCTGGAAAAATCTGATGCCAGTATTGACGGTGCAATTAACATGTTTCATCCCTCCAAAGTTATTGTATTATTATTTTACTCTAAATTATTGATTTTTTCAAGAAAATCAATAGGCCTGCCGCAAAAACAAATTGCAGCAGGCCTTATCTATTTAAAGGGGTTTTTCTCAGCCCCGTAGTCCAGTTTATGCATTACCAAACAAACGGGTTCTTTTTATTATGCACAACGTTTCATTTCTACTGTTTCCTGTTGTCTCAAAACGCTGACTTGTTTTTTTATTCTCGCTTCTTCCTTTACAATTGCCTGTGTGTGCTGTTTCTGTTCTTGCAATGATTTTACTTTGCGTATCGCAAATACTTTTTCACGATGTAAATAAAACAAACTGCACACTGCCATAATCATCTGTGACGCTGTTTGCAGCAATTGTAATATCCATGAACCACCGCCCGCTGTAATGGACATAATAGACATGGCTGCACAAAGCAAACATAAATACCATGATAAAAATGTCTTTGGACGATATTTTACTAACAATCCCACTGTAAATACCAGCAGAATACTTCCTACAATTTCTTGAAACATATATAATCTCCTTCTCTTTCAACCTTCCGAAATCAGAACATACGTTTGATTTAGTTTTATTTTATCACAGTGATTGCAAAATTACAAGTAAAACATTTCATATTACATAAAAGTTGTCCTATTTATGGGACAGCTTTTTAACAATACAAATTCAAATATTTCTGGTATGATAAGAATGAATCTTGTACTATATCAGCACTTATGATAAAATAAAAGTATACTAAAAAAGGGGAATATATTATGACAATCACCTATAAAGATACAAAAGAATTTAACGCGCAAGAATTGCAAGATCTGTTTTTGTCTGTTCATTGGTCATCCGGATATCACCCTGAAAAACTGGTGATTGCCATGCAAAATTACAGTACCGTTTACAGTGCTTGGGACGGTGAGAAACTGGTAGGTTTGATTAGCGTTATGGACGATGGAATTATGACCGCTTACATTCACTATTTATTGGTAGACCCCGATTATCAATATAACGGTATTGGAAAAGAATTGATAGAACGTGTACTGAAAACATATCAATCCTATCTGCGTATCTCTTTGATTGCCAATGGCAATAATGTAGGATTTTATGAAAACTGTGAATTTAAGATAGACAAAAAGGGAATTCCTATGCATATTACCTCTTTGCTAAAATAATTTGATAAAAATCAATGCAAGTAAATATAGATAAAACAGCCATTTGCAGATATCAATGCAAATGGCTGTTTTATCTATATTCCAATCATAATGGACAGCAAATCAAGAAACGCTAACATTACAGTTGCTTCATTCCATTCTGATTTGGATATAAGGAAACGAAATTCCGTTTGCTATGAACAATAGCAATAACGTAACATTATTCTAGAACATTCTCCGGCATAAAAGAAATAAAAAAGCATTCCCGTCCTACGGAAATGCTTTTAACAGCTATATTATGCCAAAATATAAACGTTCATTTGACGACGGCCAAAGTTGACACATTCTCCTAGTGTATTATAATACAAGTCAACCAAAACACGACCTGACATCAACGCACCACCGGTATCAGAAGCAATTGCATAACCATATACAACGCTACCGTCCGGAGAGGCAATATATAATTTTGTACCATATGGAATTACGTTAGGGTTAACTGCCACGCGACCTACAGCAGCAGGTGCGCCTGTAGCGGTAATTCCACCGCCGGTGTATGCGGTACATTCACCGGTAATCACACGTGCAACGTTTAACACGTTACCATTTGCGTCAACAATTGTATTACCTGAAATAGTTGCACCTGTTTGGGCAGACGCACTTGCAGTAGACACAGAAGTTACTGCTGCAGGTTTTGTTTTTGTGCCTACCAATTGTACTTCCGCTACAGGCGCAGTTTCTGAGAGAACTGCTACATCTGTTGACTCTACCAATTGACCATTTACAAACTTACATTCCTTCACAGCAGTTTTTGTTCCGTTTACACCAGCTGTTTGAACCTGTGTTTCACCTTTATAAAGGTCTGCTGTTTCGATTACTTCTGTTTCAAAAGGAACATCCTCTGTTACAGTTTGTGTTGCGTAAGTAACACGATTTACGGTAATTTCCATACCATCTGTAACCGGCTCTGCTTCTGCTACGCTCAAAGTATCCTCTTCACCCAATGTGATATTCGCTGCCGATAATACATTGGCTACTGTTCCTTCCGGAACATCAACAATTTGGGTTGCCCCATTATCATGCACTGTTACTTTATGATATCTTGTAACAACTAGGTCCGTGTTATTGGTTAACTCACCGTTGATATCTACGTTTACAGCATCGTTATCATCTAAAACAACACCTGCTTCAGCAATCACGTCAGACACTTTGTCGCCGTAGTGTGCACTTACAGTTTTCTCTGCACCATCAGCCTCAACAGTTGCATCCATTTCTCACGTCTGATTTTAATTACAACACCATTGGTGTCATCTCTTTCAACAATATCATTTGAACCAACTTGAATATTGGCTTTCTCTAATAATTCTTCTGTATTTGTTGTGGTTAGATTTACACGATAAGATACACCGTTATCTAAAATGGTGGCTTTTCCTGTTGTAGCCATTACTGTTACAACAGAACCAACACCAATCACTGTAGCCAATGCAAAGGCACTGACACGTTTTACCGGTGTATTTACCAATTTTAAAAACTTATGCTCTTTTTTCTCTGTGTTTTCATACTTGCTCTCCTTCATGCTTACGACAGTATGGAAGAAATTACATTTTGTTAAGATGCATATACTGCCGCTTGTTTTCGGATTACTTGATGTTTTGCTATTATATTCACTGTTTTTCCATATGTCAAATAAAAATGAACTTGATTTTATATATAATATGCACAAACACAATTTCCATAAAATTGAAATTACGACTTTTAACTTAACTTTCTACCATTAATTTACATTTATGTTAATAAATCCTCTTTGTTTTATGTGCAGATTGCAAGAAAACATAAGTTACAAACTTGTTACATATATTACATGAGTGTTTTATTTTCGTCATTTATACAAATAGTTATGAAACTTTAAAATTTCCTTATATTGGAAATAATTGTTTTAAAACCGCTTCTCTGCTAGTTTGATAAGCGTTTTTATAAATAATATTTTACAATTCTTTTTACATATAAAACATGTATTTACCTTGAAAAGTAAAACTAATATTTTCATTTTGATAAAAATTTTATGTAAACTGGGATTGGATATATCTTTACTGTTATTTTTAACTTTAAACCTTATCCTTGTCTCCCACTTTAAAAAATTTATATTTTTGCCTTATATTTGACTCATATAAGGGTTGCATGGGCTTTTAAAAGATTACAAATTGTAACTTTTTCATATAACCAGATACATTATCTTGTACCAAAAAGTTGTGATTGTATTCCAGAGTTCAAAGTAAAATTTAGGTAAATAAAATATATTTAAACAAATTATTTCCTATTTTCTATTGTAAAAAACACCCAACAAATTTATCTTATTGAGAAAACTTTTCTTTTTCATTATATATAATAAATTAATACTATGTTTGAAAACATAAAAAATATAAAATTCTACATTATTATAAATGAAAGTAAAGCCCAAATATTTTCCATAAATAAAATTCCTCTATTTCGGAAGCTTTGATTCTATATATATGGTATAGAAATAGGAAACATATAGATATCATGATACAATACTCTATCCCCACAATATTCTGTTAATAAACAGCTTTGTTCATATCCGGAAATAGTAAAATATTTTATCTTTTTACTTTTTCGCAGACCGCAGGAAGAATACGCGTGAAAACTTTAAATATATATTATAGATGCATATCTTCCGTTTATAACATTTATTATGTTTCTTAAAGTGAGTATCAAAGAACATCTGTCACAATGATTTCCTTTTTGAGAGTGTAAAAAAAATGGATTCTGTATATACAGAATCCATTTAAAAAGACTGCAATAAAATTATCTTTTTGAGAACTGTGGAGCTCTACGTGCGCCTTTAAGACCGTATTTCTTACGTTCTTTCATTCTTGGGTCACGAGTTAAGAATCCAGCCTTTTTCAGAGTAGGACGGAGATTCTCAGAATCATATTGAAGCAAAGCTCTTGCAACACCATGACGGATTGCGCCAGCTTGGCCTGTAACGCCACCGACCTGCAACACGACAAACAATGTCGAATTTACCTTCTGTTTTTGTTAGATTTAATGGTTGACGAACAATTAATTTTAATGTTTCCAAACCAAAATAATCATCAATATCTCTATCGTTGATTGTAACTTTACCTGTACCTTGGTATAGTCTTACACGAGCAACGGAGCTTTTTCTTCTACCTGTACCATAAAAATAAGACTCTTTGTTATACATATTCCAATCCTCCTCTCTTATTTATCCCAAACTGTTGGTTGTTGTGCTAGCATGAACATGCTCAGCACCTGCGTATACGTAGTCTTGTTAGCTGTTCACGGCCATTGTGTGTGCTAGGAATCATACCTTTACAATGATTGCATAGCAAACTCTGGTTTTCAGCCATTAATCTGTCATAACCTACCTCTTTTAGTAGTGACCAACGTAACCTGTGTGACGGTAGTATTTTTGTTTTGCAACTTATTACCTGTTAAAACAGCATCAGCACAGTTAATGATGATAACATGATCGCCACCGTCAACATGTGGGTGTATAAGTTGGTTTGTGTTTACCACGTAGCAAAATAGCTGCTTGAGCAGCTACGGCCCATTGGTTTGCCTGCTGCATCAATAATGTACCATTTACGCTCTACTTGGCTTGGTTTTGCATAAAAGTAGACATTGCATTTCAAACATTAATATTCTTTATCATTGATAGCTCCCATTTTTAGGTTGGGAAATCGTTCAAAACACTCATAAGTGTTAACATGCATTTATGATATTACCATACACGATTTACAGTGTCAACCCCTAATTTTCATTTTTTTAATTTACCAAATAAATTGCTTCTATTATCTCCTGTTTTCTCTTTATATCTCTTATATTCTCGATTGTCATTTTTAAAAAATTATTTTACTTTTATAAAAAATATGATATGATATGCGTAATTTAAAAATCGCGTTACACCGCAGTTATGCGCTATTTTTTCATATGGAGGTCTTTTATGCAGCAAATTATGAGCCAAATACGAGCTGCCGTTGACAGTTATCAATTAATCCAATCGGGCGACCGTATTGCAGTGGGTATTTCCGGAGGTAAGGATTCCCTTGTTCTACTCTGTGCTTTAGCGAATATGCGCAAATTTTTACCAATGAAATATGATTTGGTTGCAATCACTGTAGACCCTTGTTTTGATAATATACAAACTGACTTTCGTCAGGTGGAAGAACTATGCCGCCGGCTACAAATAAAATATGAAATACGCCGTTCTCAACTTGGTAACATTATCTTTGAACAAAGAAAAGAAAGCAATCCCTGCAGTTTATGTGCCCGTATGCGCCGTGGTATTTTGCATGATATGAGTAAAAAACATAACTGTAACAAACTTGCGCTAGGACATCATTTTGATGATGCTGTGCAAACTTTTTTTATGAATCTGTTTTATGGCGGTAAAATTGGCTGTTTTTCTCCTATGTCATATTTATCCAGAAAAGATTTATATTTAATACGTCCAATGGTGTTTTGTGAAGAAAGCAAAGTAGAATCTGCAGCACAGCGTTACCATTTGCCTGTTGTAAAAAGTGAATGTCCTGTAGACGGACATACCTGCCGCCAAAGTACCCAAGAGCTAATTAAAGATTTAGAAAAACAATTTCCTGATTTACGAAGAAAAGTCATGGGAGCGTTACAGCGCGCCGATATCGATGGCTGGGGAAAACACAAATAACTTTTATCTTGTGCTGACATCATAATTTTAGTAGAAAAACATGGAGAAATTTTAAAAATTTCTCTGATACAAGGAGCTTTATAAAAAATTTGCTCTTGTTTTATAGGAAACAATATCCAGCTTTAGAAAAAAGGAATCTATTTATGAAACTGCTCTCTTTTCCGTTTTGAATCAATAAGGCAGACCGGAAGGCCTCTTATGTATCATCAGACATACGAATATTGGGACAAAATCAAATTTCAATCAAAACAGTATCCGTTTCAAAATATAAGTCGGCGGATTTGAAATAATTCCTGATTATAAAATTTCACCATATCCACAGATTACAAAGCACTCATTTTAATGGGAGGTATGTCTTGGAATATAATATCGCTTTACAAATGGGCCACTTATAGAGTAATGTCTTCTCCAATCAAAAAATTCTGGGGAATTTGTGATACTACCACTTTTTTGGCGTCATTGGTGTATTGAATTATGCTGCCCAATACCGAAGGTTTTAAAGGTGCGAGCCAGTGCATCGTTATACCAATGAAAAAACTTATATGTACAGGCAGACTGTGCGTGCTCATAACCTTATTACTACAAATAGTACAGGGACATTACCATTTGCAAAGGAGAACTGTTAGTATGAAAGTATCTTCTGAAAAAACAATTCAACAGTGGTATCTTTATAAACCAGGTACATCATATATAAAAGTGAAAATGCGTGAGAATGACCGCTTACATTCTCACGCATTTTTTATTCTAAAATAAGATGATAGGTTACCGCACTCACAGTAAGTCTTACATTTCTCTATTAAAAATATTTGCCATTTGTCCTACTTTTTGCACTAAATCTGCAAAAGCTTCAATGCTTAACTGCTGTGCAGCATCACTGATTGCCTCTTTTGCATTTGGATGCACCTCTACAATTAAACCGTCAGCTCCGGCTGCAATACCTGCCAATGCCAATGGAGCTACATAACGTTCTTTGCCCGCTGCATGAGATGGATCGATAATAATTGGTAAACTGCTGCGTTCTTTCACAACCGGCACCGCAGAAACATCCAGCGTATTTCTGGTAGCCGTTTCAAAAGTACGAATACCCCTCTCACACAACACAACATTGTAGTTGCCTTCACTCATAATGTATTCTGCTGCATCCAGCCACTCTTCAATGGTATTGGCAATGCCTCGTTTTAGCACAACTGGCACTTTTGATTTACCAATATCTTTGAGCAAACGGAAATTTTGCATATTTCTTGCCCCAATTTGGAACATATCGCAATACTTAATTGCAGTATCAATTTGTTCGGAAGCCATTACTTCACTTACTACTTTCAGCCCGGTTGCATCCGCTGCTTTTCTTAATAGCTTTAATCCTTCTTCTTCTAAGCCTTGAAATGAATATGGAGAGGTTCTAGGTTTATAGGCACCGCCGCGCAAAAATGTTGCACCAGCTGCTTTTACGCCAATGGCTGCTTTCATAATACACTCTTCATTTTCTACTGCACAAGGTCCACCCATCATGACCAATTTTTTGCCACCAATGACTTGGTCACCTACGTGCACAAGGCGTCCGTCTGGACACATATCACGGCTTGCAAGTTTATAAGAGTGCATAATCGGCACACAGTTTTCAACGCCGTCCAATAGGGTGATATCCAAACCGCCCAGTTTGCTTTTATCACCCAAAATACCAATAATAGTTGCTTGGGTACCTTCAGATACATCGGCACCCAATCCACATTTTTTTAATGTTTTCACTACTTCTTGTACATTTTCTTTTGTACAATTTTGCTTCATTAAAATAACCATAACCTAAAACCTTCCTTTCTAAAAGTAGCCTAAGACTATTTTACACTTTAAAGCGATAAATTGCAAGTATTATTAAAGAAAAAAGCGAACAAGATGAAAAGACAGTTAAATCCACAAAAAAGTAAGGGAGAAAGGAACCCTCAAAAAGGCTCCTTCTCCCTTGCATACTGAAACTGTAAACAGCAGAGCAGTTGTATTTATCTGTCAAAGAAAACCATACGTGCTGTTATCTCTGCTTTTTACCTTTGGAAAGCGTATATAAAAGCACTCCTGCTGCACATGCCGCACATATACTTACTGCTGTAATAACTGCAACCATACTGTTTGTATCTCCTGTCCGGGGACTATCCATTCCTCCTGTTCCTTCCATATCCTCTGTCTGAGCACCGTTCATTCCACCTGTCTCAGGAGTTTCTCCCGGTGCTTGTGGTTGTTGGCTTTGGGCAAATACCACTTTTACCGTCACTGCCGCTGACGGCATTTGGAATGTATATTGATTTGTTTCTTGCATTGTTCCCGCTATGCGCACTTTTTCTGCCTCTGAAATATCAATTGTAGTTCCATTGCTGTCTGTGGCTGTGATGCTTTCTACTGTTCCACCCTGTGTATATACCGTAATTGGTGTTCCCGGTGCTGCCCTGCTCACATCTGTCCACGCTTGTCCTGTTCCTGTGCTTTCTATTGTAATTGGATATTCTGTTCCTTCTGTAGTCACTGCTTCCCAGAAGCGCAGTGTGTCTTCTGCTGTTGAATTTTTATCTTTGGTTGTGGCTGTTACATCCCATAACTTATATTGCCCTGTTTCTTCTACATCCTCCAATTTTACTTTAAAGCTCATTTCTATTTCTGTTCCCGTGTACATGCTTCCCACTTTTGCTGTCATTACTGTTCTTCCTGCTTCATTGGTGCCAATGTGGGGCTGCCTCTACCGTACCGCTTCTATATCCGGTGTTCTCTCCTATATATTGAAAGCCTCCTATTACCACTTCAGGTTCTTCTGCAGGTACCATTCCCTGGGGCAATACTACCTCTAAATTGATATCTTCTGATTTTGCTCCTATATCCCCCACATACTGAATTGTTGTTTTCAGATATAGCTCTGTTCCTGCAGGTGTTTCCTCTTCATGCCAACGTATTTCATTGTTTTCTTTATTGACTTCTTTTACCAATGGTTGCTCTATTGTACCATACATCGAAGTATCTTCTTCTGCTGTATATTTGGGCTCTGTAGGATTGGTATTTCTTTGTATATTATGTTTACCAATGGATTTTACGCCTGCATTCTCCATTGTTTTTCTCACGGAAGATGTATTCTTCTCATACTCTTCTTTGATTGCTGTTCCGATTGCATCGTTATCTGCTGTCAAATTAATATTTACCGGAGCGTTGGTAAACATTCCTGTGATTGCTGGGCTTTCCATTCCTGTCCATCCGCTCAAATCCACTTCTGTTAAGTTGGTGCATCCGCTGAACATATTGGCTGTGCTTGTTAGGTTTGGCATATTTGCTTCTGTGATGGATACTCTCTCCAGCCTGCTTTGTCCTTTCAGCATCCCTTCCATGCTTGTTACTCCGCTTAATCCGCTCCAGCCTTTTAGTTCGGTAATATTCGAAATTAACCAATCACTTGCTGCAGATAGGTCTTGTCTTGTATTATTTAAATTCCAATAATTAGCGGAGAAACTCTTCGTTCCTATATTCCAAATTAAATTCAGATTTTCTGCATCTGTCAAAATATCATCTGCAGTTACTTCCCAATTGTCTGCAATAATGGTTACTTGACCCGATGGCCAGCTGTTTCCCCATATCTCGCTGGTGCTAACTGAATTTGAACCATCTAATACCCATCCTGAAATATCCATGTACTGCAAACTGTCCAAATAGTCAAAAGTACACCAGAAAAACATATCTTTATAGCCTGATTTTATGTTGGGAATTTTTAAAGTTTTTAAATTAGAACAACTAGAGAAAGCGGCATATAAATCATCAAGAGAATTAATATTGCTCCAACTGCTTAAATCGATAACCTCTAGCTGATAGCAATTTGCAAAAGTTTGCTGCAGTGATTTTAAAGTTGGAACATTCCAACCTTCCATACGAAAACTTTGGAGGTTATGACACTCATAAAAGAAAAATTGCAGATTTACAATGTTTTGGGGATTCCATTTAGATAAATCAACCGTTTGCAAATTTGTACATTGCCAGAAGAAAGAACGTGCCTCAGTAACATTTGGCAGTACCCAATCTTCCACGCCGGAATCTTCCATCGAAACCAGACTTTTACATTTTTGGAACATATTTTGTATGGTGATAAAATTTTGAGTATCTGTTTGATCCCAATGCAACTGTACATCCTGCAAACTGGTACAATTTGCAAACAGATAGCTGGCATTGGTTACGCTGGAAGTATCCCATGCGCTTAAATCCATACTTACTAAAGAGGAACATCCATAAAATAGGCTTTGTAGTACGGTGACATTGGAAACATCTAGATTTTCAATGCCTTTCACTTCTTTTAAACTGGTACAATTGTAAAATAGCATTCCCAATTCTGTAGCCGTAGATGTATCAAATTGATTGTTAAAATCTACAGTATGTAAATTTTGGTTCCAGCCATCCAGCACATATTTTTGGGAAACAGGGTCAAATGCTGCAAATAAACTTAAGCATCTGGAAGAAGCCTTTACACCGCCTTCCGCACTGATATACATATCATAACCATTCTGATGATCCGCTACAATATATGCAATTACACTGTTTCCTGGAGCACCTATATTACGTGCGTATACAATTTCAGATCTGCCCTTTACAATCACCTTATTTGAATCCGTTGGTGTTGGGTCTTCCACATACTCCAACAATTCATCTAAAAAGGTAATGGTATGTACTGTATTACCGATTTTAGTGTCATTTACAAATATTTGGCTAAAATCCAACGCCTGCATTTGACCCGGTATCTCCATAATTTGATTTTGAGTGACAGGGGCAACTGCCTGGCCTACTTCCACTTCAACACCAACATATCCCCACGCAGGTTCCAGTACTAAATCATAATCCGGCATGGCAATTGCTTCGTTGGCTGCATAACGCTCTCCTACATGCTCTCCCTCTGCAACAATCCAGCCACCAAAGGTATAGCCTGTTTTACTGATTCCATCTGCGGAAGCAATGGTAACAGGTTCGCCCGAAGCCGCTGTTTGTATTCCCGGCGCACTTCCGGATACTGTTCCATCATCTCCCAAGCGATAAGTAATCATTCGTTCTCCTTTGTTTAATTCTACCGCCGGAAAGTGAAGTGTGATATCATTTGTCTTTTCGTCAAACAACCCAGCATACATACTGTTTTTAAGCAAAATATCTTGTCCCTCGAATACTGTTTCAGGACCTGCTGTATTTGGGTCTAACGTTACTTTTGCAGTAATTAATAACGTATCTCCGCTACATAATTTGTCCATATGTACTTGAACGCCTTTTCCATTCTCAGTTATCTCAGCCGCAACATAACCTGTCCAACGCTGCCCTAAAATTAATGCTTTCGCATTTACTTCATCAATACTTGTAATCATTGTTTGGCCATCCGCCAAATTTAATGTAAAGTCAGCATTTTGATAATGGTCATGAACAATGGCTTCAAGGTCATTCAGCATACCCCACTCATAATCGCTTCCCGTTGTATAAGCATATGCTGCCGAAATTTCATCTGTTTCTCCTGCAGGAATAAACTTTGTTGCATAATTTTGGAGAGTAGCACTTGGAGTATCCGTCATTTGATAAGTGATAAACGCATCATTTTCACTCAATACTTGGTTCAATGCCTTTAATTGTTCGTCCACTTCAGCTTCTTTGTTAAAACTGCTTCCCAATGCCCATACAACTACTGTAGGATTTCCATTCATTTCATGTGCCTGCTGCACTGCTGAAGCAGCCTTTTCAAGTGCAACCGCTTCGTTTGCTTCTCCTAACATTGTTTCAATGCTGGAATACTTTTGTAATTCTTCCTTTGAGTTGATGAAACCGGTTTCTTGAACATCACTTGCATAGGAAATGATATTGACATTATTTTTTGTACCGTATTTATACATTAAATTAACGCCGTCACCATGACCCATAATCAGTTCAACAACTTCATTTTTAGAATTCTCACCGGTTTTAGATGCATCCACCAAAAAAATTACATTCACAGGGTCCTGTGGCTCTATTGGTACACTATATGTAATTTCGGCCTGTGTACGTTCCTGATTTAGGTATTGAACCGATGTTGATATTTGATTTTTTGTATAAAGATTCTCATCTGTGTTCGCAGCAAATACAGTAAATGGGACAATACCTAACATCAAAGTTGCACATAGTATTGCCGCCAGTACATTTTTGCCTTTCAAATATTTCTTCATTTTTCTTCTTACCTCCCTATATCTATTGAAAATTTTTGATGCACAAATACTATAAACGTATACATTTTACGTTTTCCACTCGAAAGATACCGCTTTATTTATCAGATTACTTTTGCAGAACTGTGAATGCAGCAACCGATTGAATTCTGATTCAGATACCTCCATTCCTTTTAGACAAAAACTGTATTTTGTCCTTAGAATCATATAATATAAAGTCTCTTTTCCCTGTTATCTTAAAAAAGCATAAAGAGAAGACTGAAACAATATAAAATTGCATTCAGCCTTTTTTAAAAAATATAAAAAATTAATTTAAAAACTTGAAATTACGACTGTTATTGTGTATAGTATAGGAAGATATATGACCTTTGTGGTTATGTTTTACACAATTTAAGGACAAAATACAGTTTTTGTCCTTTTTCGGAAAATAAAAACCGTTTAGCTTACAAGCCGCAAACGTTCAAGGTGATATTGGTGTTCTGTACCTGTAGAAAGTAAATAGATTCTGGTAGTCTCTATATGGGAATGTCCGAGTATATCTGCCAATTTTACAATATCATGACATACTTGATAGTAACAACGAGCAAATAAATGTCTTAGATTGTGTGGAAAAACTTTCGTAGCCTCTATACCGGCCTGAACACAAAGGGTTTTCATCTCCGACCATATTTGTTTACGTGACAATCCAATACCGCTTCTGGTGATAAAGATTTCACCGGAAGCGATTTTTTTTTTGGCATATTGAATTAATTTACGGCATAATTTCCCCGGTAATAAGATGGTACGTACCTTTCCCTTTAATATAATTTCTGTCTTACCTGCCTGAGCAGCTGCGACTGTGATATATTTACTTCGAAACACGGATTCCGTAGCACAAATTGTCTGAATTAGTGAAGAGACGATGCTTTGCTTTACTTTCGGCTGTATCAATTAATTTTTTGTACTCATTCTTGTTTAATTCCTTAGAATGATCCCGAAATACACGATGCTGTACTTTTAGTAATTTTACTCTGCAATCATTTCGACCCATAAAAGATAAAAATTGATTCAATGCGGCTATCTTCGCGTTGACAGTAACCGTGCAATATCCTTTCGTTTGCAGATAGTTTTTCCATTCAATGACTGCCTGGCGTGAAATATGTTCTTTTACCCCTATCCATTTTATAAACATATGTACAGACCTGATATAATTTTCGATTGTACCTTTGCTTTTTTCTTCCTCCATTAAATATTGTTCAAATCTTTTTACAACATTCTTCATGTCATTTCTCTCCTTTTTGACATTGTTATCCTCACGATAATAGTAGTCTAAAAAAAGAAAAATTACATTTTGTTTAATTTCTTCACATAAAAACAAAAAAAACAGATACCCTACTGGGTATCTGCTTTATATGTTGGCATCTTCCTATTGTCCCGGGCCGTCTCCAGCCAAGTATCTTCGGCACTAATGAGCTTAACTTCTGTGTTCGGTATGGGAACAGGTGGACCCTCATCGTAATCAACACCAACTATTCAGTTTGTCCCGTTTCCGGCGACTTTTATATATTATCACATCTTAAAAGAAAATGCAAGCTTTTTTTATGTTTTTATATCATATTTTTCAAAATAAATAAAAAACAGATACCCTATTGGGTACCTGCTTTCATGTGTTGGCATCTTCCTATTGTCCCGGGCCGTCTCCAGCCAAGTATCTTCGGCACTAATGAGCTTAACTTCTGTGTTCGGTATGGGAACAGGTGGACCCTCATTGTAATCAACACCAACTATTTTATTCATTGGTATTATTATATCACAGATATATAAAAATTTCAACAGGGAATCCACCTAAATTACAATATTTTGTATTTTTATTTATTATATTCTACATTGTCTAGTATATTTCTGCACAAGCATATAATCAGAACAGAAACACCTACGGTCCAACCGATAAACGGAAGCCCTATTACAAAAGAGGGAACTCCTGTAGCAAAAATCCATACAAGAATACTGGAAATAATACCGGGAGTAGCTACCAATAGTACACATAGCATATAAATAAACATGATTGGTCCGCGATTAGAATTTGTTTTTCCAAATAATTTCTGAAATAAGATATTGCATGCTGTATATAGCAGACCTGTTGTACCGTACACAATTGCACAAACAAAAGCCAGCAGAGGATTTGCTTGCAACACAGCACATAAAATAGCAAACATAATAATTCCTTCCATAAAAGGACGGATAATGGTAGTCATGCTAGCCCAAATTAATTTTTGAAACGGATTGGCAGGAATTAAATAAATTGGTGTTTTATCTAATTCCAAAGACCAATCCCCGGAAACAGAAAAGAAAAACTGTATGTAACAGCTAAACATTGCAGAAATACCAATAATTAAATTTGGTGTTACTTGCCCTTCTGCTGAGATACGGAAAATAACAACAAAAATAATATTAATTAAAAACAAAAAAATCGCTTGGGTACTGATGAAAAATCTATTTCTTCGTTTTCCTTCCAACATATGTTTATAAAACAACACATTGGCACCCCAGCCTTTTTTGATTCCGGTAGAGGTAACGCGTACCTTTCCTCCCCAAAATCCATTTTTCCTTCTCGTTTATTTTTCTTACTTGGTCTGCTCGGGCCGTTGACTGGAAGTACATCTTCATAAAATCTAAATCTTTTACTGCAAAAATAGCAATGGCTGCACCTATAACAGCTATAAATAGAGCAGTATAAATACCTGCTGCGAGATAGTTGCCGAACAGATAACCAAAAACAGCGCCCTTCATCCAGCCAATCATTGGCACATACTCTAAGTAAGGAGAGCTTAAAGAAGAAATAGCACTATTGATATCTGCACCATTAGCAAAAAACTCAATGACATAAATAGCAAGTAAGGCAAGCACGCATGCAAATACAATGGCTAAGGTAATTTGAATGAGTTTCTTCTTACCGTTTGTTAAACTGTAAATCATCATGGTAAGCGCCTGCATTGCACATAGCATGATGGCGACTCCTATTGCCAAAACAATAATTTGCCAAATTTCTATTCCAAATAAATTCGTCAGCATAGAAGAATATGCCAATAAAATAAGAGTGACCAAGGCACTGGCCATTAACTGCTTAATTAAACCGTAAAATAATATAAGTTTTGGAGAAATAGGTGCTATAAATAAAAAATGCACATCACTCATACGAAAGAAAGTAGCGCCTGATTTTAAACCTCTTAATAAAATTGGCAGCGCAATCAAAAGCATTGCTCCAATGTAGCCACCGTGCAAGAAACTAATATCAGCAACAAAGTTTAATGCTTCATCCTCCGGAGAAAAAAATCGAGAAAACACAGATACACTGATACCCGCAATTAAGATAATATACAGAACCAGTTTTCCCGGATTATGAGCTAATTCTTTTATAAAGTTCTTAATCTGCTTACGGGAAAGATAACACAATGCACTCATTGACTTTCTCCTCTTCCTTCCGTAATTTCAAAGAATAACTTTTCAAGATCTTCTCCGCTTTGCTCAATTTCTTTTCTTTCTCGTACTGCTGCTATTTGACCGTTTCGCATAATTAGCGCTTTATCCCAGAATTCCTCAACGCTATCCAACATATGAGTACTGATTAATACTGCACATTCATCGTATCTTAATTCCGTCATAACAGCTTTTAATTCTTTTATTGCATGGGGATCTAACCTACAAAAGGCTCATCAAATAAAACTACTTTGGGTTCCGGTAACAACGCACAACAGATACTTAATTTTTGTTGCATACCTTTGGATAACTCTTTCCCCAGTTTATCTGTTTTATCAGACATTTCAAATCGGCTTTAATAACATTTTTGCTTTTTGTTCCCAATCACTTACTTGATAAGCACGACCAATAAATTCTAAATGTTCCATAACCGTCAAATTTTCATACGGTGCAGGAATTTCCGGAATGTACCCAAAATTACGCTTTGCATCAATTGATTTATTTGGGTAACCACAAATTTTAATTTCTCCCTGAAAACGCAGTAAACCTGAAATACATTTGATTGCAGTGGATTTACCTGCACCATTTGGACCTAATAAGACCGCAATTTCTCCGGGATTAACGGTAAAGGTTAAATTTCCGTTTGCTACCAGATTTTTATATATTTTTGTTAAGTGAGAAACTTCCAACATATAAGTGTTTAATCCTTTAGATGAAAAAAGGTAAATGTACTCTTACATTTACCTCCAAGGCTCCATTAATAATAGTAATAATAATTACCAGCGAATATAGCAACAATAACGACAATTGCAATAATTAACAAGATAAGTGCTGCATAACAGCAAATAGCTGCAATTAAGAAACCTTTAGCTCGTTTTTTAGATTGTTCCACAAATGGACCGTAAAACTGTTGGGCAAAAGGATTTGCATGATTACAATTTGGACAACCTGGCGCGCTTGCCGGGATTGCAAAGCCACAGGTAGTACATTGAATAATTCTTTGAGAGGAACTGTTTCTGACGCATAAATAAATAATAGCGGGTATCCATCCAAAGACACCTGTCAAAACACCCCACATTCCTGAGCTGGAATTACCTTTGGATTTTGCGTCGTGATAAACTGCCAAACCTAAAAAGATTTGTGCCAATATTGCTGCAATTGCTAGAAAGATTACAATTACAATAATAGCAATAGCAGCTCCTATCGCCTCTCCTTCATAGCTATAGTTATACCGGGCCAGTTGTTCAATTGAATTCATCATAAAATCACCTTTTCTAAGATATTATGGATAATAGTGCTTATAATATCTTTATTTACAAACTTAAATAAATAATATTTATTTATCATTATTACTTTAACTAAAATTGCTTTCATAGTCAATCATAATAACTAATTTGTAATAACTATAAATACAATAATAAGTAAAAATAAAAAAAGCCTTCTAAAGAAGGCTTAAATCTTATCATAATACAACATTTGTACACTGAAAACTGAATAAAGAAAAACAGATAGGAAATTACAGAGCCAAACCAAAGAAATTATGGTCAAGCCCTCGACCTATTAGTACTGCCAAGCTGAACACGTTACCGTGCTTACACACGCAGCCTATCTACCTCGTAGTCTACAAGGGGTCTTACTAGTTTAACACTATGGGATATCTTATCTTGGAGTCGGCTTCACGCTTAGATGCTTTCAGCGTTTATCCGGTCCGCACATAGTTGCCCAGCTGTGCCATTGGCATGACAACTGGTGCGCCAGCGGTGCGTCCATCCCGGTCCTCTCGTACTAGGAACAGCTCTCCTCAAATATCCTACGCCCATGACAGATAGGGACCGAACTGTCTCACGACGTTCTGAACCCAGCTCGCGTACCACTTTAATCGGCGAACAGCCGAACCCTTGGGACCGAATACAGCCCCAGGATGTGATGAGCCGACATCGAGGTGCCAAACCTCCCCGTCGATGTGGACTCTTGGGGGAGATCAGCCTGTTATCCCCAGGGTAGCTTTTATCCGTTGAGCGACGGCAATTCCACTCTCATACCGCCGGATCACTAACTCCAACTTTCGTTACTGCTCGGGCCGTCACCCTCGCAGTTAGGCTTGCTTATGCGTTTACACTCAAAAGCACGGTTTCCATCCGTGCTGAGCAAACCTTTGAGCGCCTCCGTTACCTTTTTGGAGGCGACCGCCCCAGTCAAACTGTCCACCTAACAATGTCCCCCGGCCGGATTCACGGCCGCAGGTTAGAATTCCAATAACTTAAGGGTGGTATCCCAAGGGTGGCTCCACTCCGGCTGGCGCCAGAGTTTCCTAGCCTCCCACCTATCCTGTACATAAATTATCGAAACCCAATATTAAGCTACAGTAAAGCTCCATGGGGTCTTTCCGTCTTGTCACGGGTAACCGGCATCTTCACCGGTACTACAATTTCGCCGGGCGGGTAGTTGAGACAGTGCCCAGATCGTTACACCATTCGTGCGGGTCGGAACTTACCCGACAAGGAATTTCGCTACCTTAGGACCGTTATAGTTACGGCCGCCGTTTACTGGGGCTTCAATTCAAGGCTTGCACCTCTCCTCTTAACCTTCCAGCACCGGGCAGGTGTCAGCTCCTATACTTCATCTTTCGATTTGGCAGAAACCTGTGTTTTTGCTAAACAGTCGCCTGGGCCTATTCTCTGCGGCCACATTGCTGTGGCACCCCTTTTCCCTAAGTTACGGGGTCAATTTGCCGAGTTCCTTAACTACCCTTCTCCCGTTGGCCTTAGAATTCTCTTCCTATCTACCTGTGTCGGTTTGCGGTACGGGCACCTTAGATATTCACAAGACTTTTCTCGCCCCAGTCCACGCATACTTCCCTACTCTAATTTCAGTCCCTTACGCCCGGGTCAACCAACGCCCGGGTTATGCTCTTTCTGGGTGTCCTCTTGCTTAAATCTTTCGGTGGCTACGGAATTTCTACCGTATGTGCATCGGCTACGCCTTTCGGCCTCACCTTAGCTCCCGGCTTACTAGGAGCGGACGAACCTTCCTCCTAAAACCTTAGACTTTCGGCCAATATGATTCTCACATATTTCTCGCTACTCATTCCGGCATTCTCACTTGTATGCAGTCCACCAGCGCTTTCGCTCTGACTTCACCCCGCATACAACGCTCTCCTACCATGCATTACTGCATCCCAAGCTTCGGTATATAGTTTAGCCCCGTTAAATCTTCGGCGCAGGGGCACTCGACCAGTGAGCTATTACGCACTCTTTTAATGAATGGCTGCTTCTGAGCCAACATCCTGGTTGTCTGTGCACCCCCACATCCTTTTCCACTTAACTATATTTTGGGACCTTAGCTGTGGGTCTGGGCTCTTTCCCTTTCGACAATGAAACTTATCTCACACTGTCTGACTCCTGTACATCAATTATCTGGCATTCTGAGTTTGATAAGGTTCGGTAACCTCTCGGCCCCTAGCCTATTCAGTGCTTTACCTCCAGTAATCTAATACAAGGCTAGCCCTAAAGCTATTTCGGAGAGAACCAGCTATCTCCGGGTTCGATTGGAATTTCTCCGCTACCCACACCTCATCCGCTACCATTTCAACGGGAGTCGGTTCGGTCCTCCATGGAGTTTTACCTCCACTTCAACCTGGACATGGGTAGGTCACCCGGTTTCGGGTCTAATATAACTGACTTCATACGCCCTATTCAGACTCGCTCTCGCTGCGGCTCCGGACCTTTAGTCCTTAACCTTGCCAGTTACATTAACTCGCCGGACCATTCTACAATAGGTACCCGATCACCCTTTGACGGGCTCTCGGTGCTTGTAAGCACAAGGTTTCAGGTTCTATTTCACTCCCCTCCCGGGGTTCTTTTCACCTTTCCTTCACAGTACTCTTCTCTATCGGTCACTAGGTAGTATTTAGGCTTGGAGGGTGGTCCCCCCGTATTCCCACGGGATTTCACGTGTCCCGCAGTACTCTGGATACAGTTTGCCAGCTTTGCATTTCGCATACGTGATTCTCACACTCTCTGATTGGCCTTCCCATGCCATTCTGCTATGCTCTGCCATACATTCTACTGTCCGAACCCCGAGTGTATTGCTACTCTCGGTTTGGCCTCTTCCGCGTTCGCTCGCCACTACTAGCGGAATCTCATTTTGATTTCTCTTCCTCGCCCTACTTAGATGTTTCAGTTCAGGCGGTTCCCCTCATATACCTATGTATTCAGTATATGATGACCGGACATGACTCCGGCCGGATTGCTCCATTCGGATATCTATGGATCAATGCCTGCTTACGGCTCCCCATAGCTTATCGCAGTTTGCTGCGTCCTTCTTCGGCTCCTAGTGCCAAGGCATTCCCTTGCGCTCTTTGTAGCTTGACCATGTGATTTTCTTTGGTTCTTCTTTGTAATTAATTCAAAATTGTAGATTTCATAAATAACAATATTGTCTTTACTCTATCATATCTGCTTCTCTATTCAGTTTTCAATGTACAACAGTGAATGCGAACATGCCTTTAATGCGGAAGTTTGCTTAGCAAACTTCCCTTCATCTCTACGCACACTCTTATTCAATTCTTTGCAGGTTTCCCTGCTTTGGTGGGCTTAAGTGGACTCGAACCACCGACCTCACGCTTATCAGGCGTGCGCTCTAACCGGCTGAGCTATAAGCCCATATCTTGGATTAGAGGCGGCTGTCCTGCCCCTTGCACCCTTATTCTCTTGGACATCTCTGTCCTGGTGGAGATGAACGGGATCGAACCGATGACCCCCTGCTTGCAAAGCAGGTGCTCTCCCAGCTGAGCTACACCCCCATATTCAATTGAACATAGGGCATCTCTCTTCTGTTGTTCTGCCCATTCTGTTTCCAGTTGAAAGCTCGTTTACTTTCTTCTCATAAAGAAAGCGAAGTTTGACAAACCAAACTTCCAATGTACATACAAAGTATGTACTATAGGGCCTTCAAAATTAAACAACACTTACAAATCAAACTTCGTAATTCCTGACCTTGGATGTTAAAAGCAAACCTCAGTTCACTTTATGTCTCCATAGAAAGGAGGTGATCCAGCCGCACCTTCCGATACGGCTACCTTGTTACGACTTCACCCCAGTCGCCAATCCTACCTTCGACAGCGTCCTCCTTACGGTTAGACTACTGGCTTCGGGTATTACCGGCTCCCATGGTGTGACGGGCGGTGTGTACAAGGCCCGGGAACGTATTCACCGCGGCATGCTGATCCGCGATTACTAGCAATTCCAACTTCATGTAGGCGAGTTTCAGCCTACAATCCGAACTGGGACCGTTTTTAGGGTTTGGCTCCACCTCACGGTATTGCTTCCCTCTGTTAACGGCCATTGTAGTACGTGTGTAGCCCAGGTCATAAGGGGCATGATGATTTGACGTCGTCCCCACCTTCCTCCGTTTTGTCAACGGCAGTCTCATTAGAGTGCTCTTGCGTAGCAACTAATGATAAGGGTTGCGCTCGTTGCGGGACTTAACCCAACATCTCACGACACGAGCTGACGACAACCATGCACCACCTGTCTCGACTTTCCCCGAAAGGCACCTAATGTATCTCTACTTCGTTAGTCGGATGTCAAGACCTGGTAAGGTTCTTCGCGTTGCTTCGAATTAAACCACATACTCCACTGCTTGTGCGGGCCCCCGTCAATTCCTTTGAGTTTCAACCTTGCGGCCGTACTCCCCAGGTGGATTACTTATTGTGTTAACTCCGGCACGGAGGGGGTCAGACCCCCCACACCTAGTAATCATCGTTTACGGCATGGACTACCAGGGTATCTAATCCTGTTTGCTACCCATGCTTTCGTGCCTCAGCGTCAGTTAAAGCCCAGTAGGCCGCCTTCGCCACTGGTGTTCCTCCCGATCTCTACGCATTTCACCGCTACACCGGGAATTCCGCCTACCTCTACTTCACTCAAGCTAAACAGTTTCAAACGCAGTCCACAGGTTGAGCCCATGGTTTTCACGTCTGACTTGCCTAGCCGCCTACGCACCCTTTACACCCAGTAAATCCGGACAACGCTTGCTCCCTACGTATTACCGCGGCTGCTGGCACGTAGTTAGCCGGAGCTTTCTCCTTGGTTACCGTCATTATCTTCACCAAGAACAGTGGTTTACAATCCGAAAACCTTCTTCCCACACGCGGCGTTGCTGCATCAGGGTTTCCCCCATTGTGCAATATCCCCCACTGCTGCCTCCCGTAGGAGTCTGGGCCGTGTCTCAGTCCCAATGTGGCCGTTCAACCTCTCAGTCCGGCTACCGATCGTCGCCTTGGTAGGCCTTTACCCCACCAACTAGCTAATCGGACGCGAGTCCATCTTTCAGCGGATTGCTCCTTTGGTACTGCTACCATGCGGTAACTGTACGTTATGCGGTATTAGCGTTCGTTTTCAGAACGTTATTCCCCTCTGAAAGGCAGGTTACTCACGCGTTACTCACCCGTCCGCCACTAGGTTTCGGAAAGCAAGCTTTCCAAACCCTCGTTCGACTTGCATGTGTTAGGCACGCCGCCAGCGTTCGTCCTGAGCCAGGATCAAACTCTCTAAAATTTGGTATCTAATCAGCTTTCGCTGTTTAAATCTTATTTCAGAGTGTTCTCTGCTCAAACGTTTGCTAACGTCTTTTTCTTTTTCTTAATTCTTTAGAATTACGGGTTCCTAAATTCGTCATACATTTCTGTATTTCACGCTTCTAGTTTGTCTTGTGTTGTTTAATTTTCAAGGTCCTATCTTACTGCCCCTCTCAAGGCAGCTCTACTACTTTACCACACTTCTTCTTCTCTGTCAAGTAGTAGTTTTAAGTTTTTTTAAAACTTTTTGAGATTTTAGCGCCTGTTCAAACGGCGCTTATATATAATATCAAATAGTTCGACATAAGTCAACACTTTTTTTCAATTATTTTAAAATATTTTTTTATCTAGAAAAACTGCTCTGTTCGCTTGTACATATTAGAAAAATTAATTTCATATCATAGAAAAGAAAATAGAAAAAACAAATAATTTTTTAAAAATATGGAACACTTCTTTAAGAGCAATATCTCATATAAATGAAAGGAGCTTTTATATGAAACGTATCAGCTTAAAATATGTACTTTCTATTTTGGCTGTTTTATTGGTAAATATTATTGTAATTGTGCTACTCACTCAATATGTGGGGGCAAAAGTAAAGGCAGAGGATTCAGATACCAGCGAATCAACCTCTACCGGAGAGACAACAGCTGTTTTTTCTAACTTAGGTTCTCGCGGTGAAGAAGTCAGACAAATTCAAACCAAGTTAAAAGAGCTAGGTTATTTACAGGGAAATGTTGATGGAATTTATGGTAACCAGACAAAACAAGCTGTAACTGCATTTCAAAGAGACCACGGTCTCTCTGCTGATGGTATCGCAGGGGAGAAAACTTTGGCTGCCCTTGGTATTGGCGCTAATACCAATACTGATAGCGGGACAAGCACCGGTGGTAACGGTTCCTTTACACAAAGCGAAGTAGACTTATTGGCACGTATTATTTCTGCCGAAGCCCGTGGAGAAGAATATGTAGGACAAGTCGCAGTAGGAGCTGTTATTATGAATCGTATTGAACATCCCAGTTTTCCCAATACATTGGCAGGTGTTATTTATCAACCCGGAGCCTTTTCATGTCTCTATGACGGCGGTGTAAACCATACGGTTGCCGAGTCAGCTTATAGAGCTGCAAGAGACGCGATTAATGGGTGGGACCCGACAGGCGGTGCTATTTATTACTATAATCCTGCAAAGACCAGCAATCAATGGATGCTTTCCAGACCTGTTCTTACTGTAATAGGAGAACATCGTTTTTGTGCTTAATTTCGGCATATCGAAAGAACTTTCCACAACTATGAGGAGAGTTCTTTTATTTGAAGAAAAATGAATATCTGCGTGTATTTCTGTTTGAATGTGGCAAACTAATAAAATCGTTCGTTTTAACTATAAGATAGTGTTCCATATATATTTTCTTTTCATGTATGAAAACTTCTAAAACAAATCAAAACTATTATTGTTAAAGTTATTATAAGCAATTCTTACGTCATTTCCAACTCACATTATTACAACCTTAATACTAGCGACAGAATTTAAGATTTTACTGTTGTAATCGAATTATATAAAATAAAAATTAAATTTGTTTGGTATGTCAATTTCTTTTTTAGAAAAAGAGTGCTACTATTAAAAAAAGAGAAATGAATTAAGGAGGTATTTACAATGGCAGTTGTAACAGAATCATTTTATATTCCTTCTAAAGTAGACGGTCTGCAGCTGAGTGTTATGACAATAACACCGGATTGTGCACCGGTTGGTATTGTACAAATATCGCATGGTATGTGTGAACATAAAGAAAGATATATTCCTATCATGGAATTCCTAGCTTCCAAAGGATTTGCTTGTATTATTCATGACCATCGCGGACATGGTGGCAGTGTAAAATCTGAAGAAGATTTAGGCTATTTCTATCAAGGCGGAGAAAAGGGATTAATCGCAGATGTCGCTTTGGTAGGAACCCAAATGAAAAAGAAACATCCGGGATTGCCTTTCTATCTGTTAGGTCACAGTATGGGTTCTTTAATCGCACGTGCTTATCTAAAAAAATTAGATTTTACATTAGACGGATTGATTATATCCGGATGCCCTGTTTATGTACCCGGTTGTAAAATGGGTCAGTCCATTGTAAAGTTTTTGGAAGCATTTAAAGGAGACCATGGTCACAGCAAGATGCTTGACCGTTTAAGCAAATATAAAGATGACGGACGTTTTGCGGGCGAGGATTCCCCAAACGCTTGGGTATGCAGCAATCCTGATATTCTAACAGAATATGACAATGATCCTCTGACCCAATTTCATTTTACGCTAAGCGGATATCAAGCGTTATTTAAAACCATGGAGATGGTTTATAGCCCAAAAGGATGGAAAGTCACAAAACCAAATCTACCTATCTGGTTTATTTCAGGAGAAGATGACCCATGCATGGGTTCGGAAGAACGCTTTTTGGAGGCAATAGATATCTTACGTCAAGTTGGATATGATAATATTTCCTATCAAATTTATCCCCATATGCGTCATGAGGTACTAAATGAAACGGAAAAGAAATTGTTTGGAATGATTTAGAGGAAAAATTGATGATGTGGAATCAGAAAATTACTGATGCATTATCCAAACAATTAGATGAGGAATAAAAAGCAAGCTCAGTGAGCTTGCTTTTTTTATTTGATGAATCCTCTTATTGAGCTGCACTTTCTGCAGTTGCAGAGGAAGTGCTGTTATTCTCTTGGTCTTGACTTTCAGAAGAATTTTCAGTTGAAGAAGCACTATTGTCAGCGCTGGAAGAAGTTCCTGTTGGTTCAAATTCTTTAAATAAAGTTAAAAGGCGTTCTTGAATTGGTCTGTTTGTATCATCTGTATAAACATCTTTATATATCATAAGATATTTTTCGTTATTGGATAAAGTGGCTGTTAATTCTCCATCCATAGATTTGAATTTTCCGTTTTCTTTGGCATTTTGGATTACTTCTTGTGCACTTTCGTTTAAATTATCTTTATCAAATTCATAAATCTCAACCAAAGCCACACTATCTCCATAAATAGCTTGAACCATTTTCCCTGAAACAGCACCTATCATTTCTGCTTTCATATCTGTTGTTGCTTCTTTGATAACACCATTGCCTTTTAGGTAGGTAATCATACCGTTTAAATTGTCCTCTGATACCTCTGATAAAGCCATAGAAGCAGTAGGCGCCGCAGCACTGGAAGCTGCATTTGGATCTGCAACCGTTGTTCCGCCGCAACCGGTTAAACCCACGGCTACCAATAAAGACATTGCTGCAACTACCAGTAAAACTCTCTTCTTCATATTTATATAAACCTCTTTCTTAATAAACGTTCACATGAATGGGGATATTATAACATAAAAAAAATTGTAATGCAATTTCTAACAAACGAAATATTACTGTAGTCTCATAACAATTCGCGTTTGTTATCTTGTCATGGTTATAAGCATGTTATAACATAAAATAAGTAACAATACAACTTTTAACTTTTATTTACTAAAGCATTTTTTAACAATCAAAATTTTAGTTTGGGTTATGAGAAAGATATAATATAATCAATTTTTTGAATTTAAGTTGTAAATAATTTTTACTCTTTATAAAAGCAATAAAGTATCGACAACTGTATTCTTTATATTTGTGTTTTGATATTTCTATTCTGTTTAAGAATAGATAGAATAACATAGTTATATAAAAAAGAAAACACACCAACAGAAATTTCTGTTGGTGTGTTTTTTCATCTGGTGACTCGTACGGGATTCGAACCCGTGAACCCGCCGTGAAAGGGCGGTGTCTTAACCTCTTGACGAACGAGCCACATGGTAGCGGCAAATGGACTTGAACCATCGACACTCCGGGTATGAACCGAATGCTCTAGCCAGCTGAGCTATGCCGCCATATGCCTCACTTCGTAGACATTCGGTCGAACGAAGCGAGTTCTATTATATTATATAAATATCATTTTGTCAATAACAATTTTAAAGAAAATTTAAATTTTTTTATTTTACATAAAATGAATTAATATCCGGAATGAAAAGAGTAGTTTGGAGCCTCTTTTGTAATCTGAATATCATGTGGATGACTTTCTTTTAAGCCGGCACCTGTAATACGGATAAATTGTGCTTTTTCGTGAAGTTCCTCAATGGTTGCACAGCCTGTGTAACCCATGCCTGCACGCAAGCCTCCCATTAATTGATATACCGTATCTGATAGTGGACCACGATAAGGCAAACGACCTTCAACACCTTCCGGTACCAATTTTTTGGCATCCTCTTGGAAATAACGGTCTGTACTGCCTTTCCCATAGCGCCCATACTGCCCATTCCGCGATATACCTTAAATTGACGGCCTTGGAATAATTCTGTCTCGCCCGGAGACTCTTTACAGCCTGCAACCAAAGAGCCAACCATAACTACGCTGGCACCGGCTGCCAAAGCTTTACAATGTCACCGGAATATTGAATGCCACCGTCAGCAATAATTGGAACACCGTATTTAGCACCAACGCATGCAGCGTCATAAATAGCTGTAATTTGAGGAACACCAATACCTGCAACAACACGAGTTGTACAAATAGAACCGGACCAATACCAACCTTAACACAGTCGGCACCGGCTTGAATCAACGCCTCTGTTGCTCTGCAGTTGCAACATTACCTGCAATCAGCTGAACTTCCGGAAACGCTTCTTTAATTTTGCGTACAGCATTGATAATACCGCTGTTGTGACCATGCGCAGAGTCGAGCGCAATTACGTCTACCTGAGCTTGTACCAGAGCTTCTACACGCTCTAATACGTTTTGTGTAGCACCAACCGCAGCACCACACAACAAACGTCCGTTGGCGTCTCTGGAAGAACGTGGATACTGCACTGCTTTTTCAATATCCTTAATGGTAATTAAACCTTTAATCTACCCTGATTGTCTACCAAAGGAAGTTTTTCAATTCTATGTTGGCGCAAAATCTCTTGTGCCTGCTCCAAAGTAGTACCAACCGGTGCGGTAATTAGTTTTTCATGGGTCATAACTGCGGAAATAGGCTGTTCAAAATCAGTACCTGTCATAAAACGCAAGTCACGGTTTGTAATAATACCAACCAGCTTATCATTTTCACAAATAGGAACACCTGAAATTTTATAGCGAGCCATAATTGCATTTGCATCATATACAGAATGCTGTGGAGAAAGGAAAAACGGATTTACAATAACGCCATTTTCTGAACGTTTAACACGGTCAACAAGGTCTGCTTGTGCCTCGATGGACATATTTTTATGAATGATACCAATACCACCTTCACGAGCAATGGCAATTGCCATATCATCTTCTGTAACAGTATCCATAGCAGCAGTCATTAGCGGTGTGTTCAGCTTAATCTTTTTTGTCAAATAAGTGGAAAAATCCACTTCCTTTGGCAAAATATTAGATTCCGCAGGGATAAGAAGCACATCATCAAAAGTAAGTCCTTCTTTTACAAATTTTTCAGCATAATTAGAATTTAACATTCTCTTCCTCCTTTTTTATTCTTACATTCTACCATGTTTTTATTCCTATTATTATAACACTGCGCATACATACTTTCAATATAAAAATGTTACCAGACATTTCCCTTGTGAATATGGCAGAAATAAGTAACTTTGCCTAATTTTTTGACATACTTTGTCGTTTATAAAAAGATTTGTTTCTTACAGTATCAATACAAACCTTAAATAGACTACAATTTATAAACTGCTAACAACCAAATAGAAAACTATACTTGATAAAAAATCAATACAGCCTGCTAAAAACGGAATTTTCCTTGGCATTCAAACGTACGGCATCCTTCTACGCTGCCTATCATAATAAATCCCTGTTCCAGTTCTTTTCCACAAATCAACATATCATCTTTAAGCTTACTTTCTTTTACATAGTTAATCTGTAATTTATATAACTCTTTTCTACATATATTACTATTATTTATATAGTTATATGGCAAATAATCTTCGATAATATTACCATAAATACTATTGCTCATATGTCCGTTAAAATCCAAATCGGAAAAACGAATTTGGCGAATTCCCCATGATTCCATATCTTCAGGAATTTTTAACTTATTCAGCTTTTGTTTGGGAGACAGTGTCTGTTTAATATCAATTTTTAAATAATCGAGTCTACTTGGATGCGCAATTTTATGTGTAGTACTATCCACTAAAATGTTAGAATACATAATATCCATCAATTCTTCCTGACCAACACAAATTTTATAAGAACGATAAAATTGTGCCCCGCTGTTTCCTTCAGGACGCGTTAATACTGTAATAGTTTCTCCATCTTTGGGTAAGCGGTTTATGTTCATACCTACCCTTAAGATAAGAAAAGCCAAATTCTGTGTTTTCATTAATGTTACATGATCCATCTGATACATGGTAAGATGTTCTTCCGCTACCTCTTGGCAAATTCTAAGTACGGTCGATAACCGTAATTCACCAAACAAATTTACTTCATAACTGGCAATTTTTCTTGTTGCCGTATAATCTGTCATAATTCTCATAATGAAATACTATCCTTCTTCATGATAGAAAGAAAAGAGAAACAAACCGTCCTTGTTTCCCTTTTTCTCTTCACATTATTTAATCATATCTACACCCATATACGGACGCAATACTTCCGGAACAGTAACACTGCCGTCTTCATTTTGATAGTTTTCTAAAATTGCTGCTACCGTTCTGCCAACTGCTACACCGGAGCCATTTAATGTATGCACATACTGAGCCTTATCTCTCGGATTGTGTTTAAAACGGATTCCTGCACGGCGAGCCTGGAAATCTTCAAAATTAGAGCAAGAAGAAATCTCTACATAACGTCCGTAAGAAGGCATCCATACTTCAATATCATAAGTTTTTGCAGATGAGAAGCCAATATCTCCCGTGACAAGATTAATCACGCGATATGGAAGACCAAGCGCCTGTAATACGCGTTCTGCATCATTGGTGAGCTCCTCCAGCTCCTGATAAGAAGTTTCAGGGTCAACAAATTTAACAAGTTCTACTTTATTAAACTGATGCTGACGAATTAAGCCACGAGTATCTCTTCCGGCTGAGCCTGCCTCTGCACGGAAACATGCGGAATATGCGCAATGTTTGATAGGAAGTTTGCTACCCTCCAAAATCTCATTACGATACATATTTGTAACGGGTACTTCCGCAGTTGGAATCAAATAATAATCTTCTTCCGAAACCTTTGTTGCCAGACGAAATGCATCTTCTTCAAATTTTGGAAGTTGTCCTGTGCCAATCATAGAAGAACGGTTTACAATAAACGGAGGCATGATTTCTTCATACCCGTGCTCGCTATGTGTGTTTAAGTAGAAATTAATAATTGCGCGTTCCAATTTTGCACCAAGATTGCGGTAAAAGTGGAATCTTGCGCCTGTGACTTTAGCTGCAGTTTCCGGGTCTAAAATATTTAAATCTTTTCCAATATCCCAGTGGGCTTTAATTTCAAAATCAAACTTCTTAGGTTCACCCCATCTGCGCACTTCAACATTTTCGCTGTCGTCTTTGCCAACAGGAGTTGTTTTACTTGGTATATTCGGAATGGATAATATAATATCCGTTTGTTTTTTCTCTAATTCAGAAAGTTGACTATCCAATACTTTAATTTCATCGGATAGTTTTTTCAATTGCTCCATAAGAGCAGTAGTATCTTTCCCCTCTTTTTTCAGCAATGGAATTTGCTTTGTATCTGCATTTTGCTCTGCTTTTTTTGCTTCTACCTCCCCTGTAATCTTTCTTCTCTGTACATCTATATCCAGAATTTCATCTATAATTGCATCCGCATCCATATTACGTGTTTTCATTGCTTGTTTTACCGCATCCGGATTATTACGAATTACTTTAATATCTAACATGCTCAATTCTCCTCTAATCAATATGTATATTCAAATGTTTCACGTGAAACATTCTGTTTATCATTATGTATCAAGATGTAAGTTTTTAATCAATTCGGATAAATCTTCTTCACCATAAAATTCAATTTGAAGCATACCACGCTTTTTTGTTCCTTCTACGCTAACTTTTCTGCCCAAATGGTCATGGAGTGCCAATTCTACTTCCTGAAAATATTTTATTTTTGGTTTAGAAGGCTTTTTCTCTTTTTCTGTTTTTTGTTCATTCTCTGCTTTTACTAACAGTTCCAATTCACGAACAGAAAGTTCTTCTTTCACAACTTTCTTTGCCAGCTGGAGCATAATTTTTTCATCCTTTAAAGATAACAATGCCCTTGCATGTCCGGCAGAAATATCACCGTTTTTCAAAAAATCTACAACTGAACCCGGTAACTGCAGCAACCGTAAACTATTTGTGATTGCCGGACGCGATTTACCCATAGATTTTGCTACTTCTTCTTGTGTAAAACCGTAAGTATCAATCAAAGTCTGGTATCCCAAAGCTTCTTCCCAAGGGGTAAGGTCTTCCCTTTGTAAGTTTTCTATCAAGGCAATTTCCATGACTTCATTATCCGTTAATTCTTTTATTACTGCAGGTACTTCGGATAAACCTGCACGTCTGGATGCCCTCCAGCGGCGTTCACCCGCTACAATTTGGTATCCTCCACCCATGAGAGGTCGTACCAATAACGGCTGTATTACTCCATGCTGAGCAATGGAATCTGCAAGCTCGGTTAAAGATTCCTCATTAAATTCTTTTCTGGGCTGTTCTCGGTTAGGTTCAATTTCATCCAAACGAAGCATGACTGTAGATGAAGAATTTGCTTCCGTATCATTTTCTGCAAAAATAGCATCCAGACCTTTTCCCAGTCCACTTTTCTTTTTCACTGCCATAATAGATTTTCACCTTCTTATTACTTATTCCCACGAATCATTTCTTCTGCCAGCTCATTATAAGCTTTTGCACCTTTTGAACTTTTATCATAATATTGTATTGGCATACCAAAACTAGGCGCCTCGGAAAGGCGAACAGAACGCGGTATGACTGTTCTAAATACTTTTTTCGGAAAATATTTTTTAACTTCTTCCACTACTTGTTGTGTTAAATTAAGTCTTCCGTCATACATGGTCAGAAGTACACCTTCTAAATCTAACTGTTCATTATACTGGCGTTTTACTCTGCGTACCGTATTCATCAATTGTGAAAGTCCCTCTAATGCGTAGTATTCACATTGAATCGGTACCAATAAAGTATCTGCCACACAAAGTGCATTGGTTGTGATAATTCCCAAGGAAGGAGGACAATCTATAAAAATATAGTCGTATTCGCTTCTAAGCGGCAGCAAAGCATTTTTTAAAATGGCTTCACGCTTATCCAATGATACCAACTCTATTTCTGCTGCTGCCAAATCAATGCTGGAGGGAAGAATATCTAAACACTCAAACTCTGTAGATTGAATCACCTCTTTTGGTTGTTTTTGTCCAACCAGTACTTCATAAACAGAGTTTTCCAATGTTCTGCGATCAATTCCCAACCCACTGGAAGAATTTCCTTGCGGGTCCATATCTACCAGCAAAGTTTTCTTTTGATTACTGCCCATTGCTGCAGCCAAATTAACAGATGTGGTAGTTTTTCCTACCCCGCCTTTTTGGTTGGCAATGGCAATGATTTTGCCCATGCTGTTTCCTCCTATGTAACTGATGCAACCATCAAAATGCTTGAAACTATAATCGTTTATTTATTATACCATTTTTTATATAGAAGGAAAAGACCATTTCGAGGAAAACCATAAATGTTTCACGTGAAACATTTGGAAGTTTTCGTATATGCAGTTCAATAGGAAAAAGCCGCATACAGTTTCCTGTACACGGCTTTTCCCAAAAGTTATGGAAAGAAAGAAAGGGTTCTCGTAAGCAAATTTAAATTTTAGAAATACAACGCACAAGCTGCGTGTTTCTAAAAGTGTGAAAACTACTGTCTAAAATAAGTTTAAGAAGCAGCAGTAGAAGATTTGGCTTTTGGTATTCTAACAATACACTCAATATAATCTTCCGTTTCACATTTATGAGTAACAGCATGAATACCGGAAAGTTTCATCGTTTCAATTGCATGATTAATTGTATTCATAAAAATACGAATATCTTTTACAATAAAAGTACGTTTTCCTTTGCTTTTCGGCTTTGCTTCAGCTTCTTTTAAAGTAAGTAACTGTTCTATATAAGCATCTGTGCGCTGTACATTATAACCATTTGTTATAATGGTGTCCAACACTTTACTGCGCATTGCTTGATTTGGAATTCTCAGCAGTGCTCTTGCATGACGTTCGGTAAGACCTGCCTCTACAATTTTTTTGCGGTCTTCCAATGATAATTTTAATAATCTTAATTTATTGGCAATGGCAGACTGACTTTTCCCCAAACGAATTGCCGCTTCTTCCTGAGTGACTCCCCATTCCGATATTAAACGGGCAATTCCCTCTGCTTCTTCAAATAACTGCAAATCCTGCCGCTGTAAATTTTCTAACATTGCATAGATTGCAGACTGTTTTTCATCACAATCATTCACAATGCATGAAACTGTTTTAAAGCCTGCAATGCGGCATGCTCTTAATCTGCGTTCTCCTGCAATTAACTCATATTGGTTTGCCCCTAGACGGCGTACGGTCAGCGGCTGTAACAATCCGCTTTCTTTGATACTGTTTGAGAGGTTGTCCAACTCAGTCTGCACAAAAATTCTTCTTGGTTGAGATGGATTTGGCACAATCCTCTCTATCGGAATTTCAACTACTTTTCTCTTTTCTTGTGATAAAATCAACAAAACGCACCACCTCCAACGTGAATACAAAATTAATTTCCAAATTATTACAATTAATGTGTGTATTCAGATTATCACGGAAGTAATGCGTTTTATGTAGAAATATTAGTGGTGTAAAAAAATATTTCTGTATGTTTTTTTGCAATTATGTCGCTTATAAAGGCTTTTTTGCGATTTTTGAACCATGTCTCGGAAATTCTCCCGAAAACGACTTTTTACGTCTTATGATTAAAACAGCTCTTTTGCTGTCATCCGGTAATGTAAATGTTTTTACTTCTTCCAGTTCACAGCCAAGTACTTGTATTGCGTTTTTGGCGCCTTCCAACTCTTCTTCGGCATTGGGGCCTTTCATAGCCGCAAAGATACCTCCTAACCGCACAAAAGGCAAGCAATACTCACATAGTACATTCAAAGGTGCTACGGCTCTGGCTGTGGCAATATCAAATTTCATACGCAAATTTAAATCTCTGCCCGCTTCTTCTGCTCTTGCATGAATACGTTTTGTATCCAAATGCAAACGGTCGCTTACCTCTCCCAGAAAAGTCAGGCGTTTGTTTAAACTGTCCAATAAAGTCAACTTCAAATCTTCTCGATATAATTTCATCGGAATACCCGGAAAACCCGCGCCGCTTCCTATATCAATGACCTTTGCTTCCTTTTTTGGCTGAATACAGGAAAAAATAGTAAGACTATCTACAAAATGTTTCACAGCAATTTCTCTTGGCTCTTTAATTGCCGTTAAATTCATTTTTTCATTCCATTCTACCAATAATTCTGCATAAGTCTGAAATTTTTCTGTTTGCTCATCTGTTAAACAAATACCCATTTTTTCAGCATTTTCTGCCAAAAATGCTCTAATATCTTCCATAGGTTCTCCTCTGTTATTTTTTATCTTTTTTATCTGATTTATCCTTCTCTGCAGTGCGAAAATGCTGCAATGACCTCACTAATTTTCCTTTTGATTTCACCAGAAATTTCATATTCATAGTGCGGGGTTCCGGTGTTTTATTTTTCCATTCAAATAATAATGCATTTAATTCTCCGCCCATTACAAATATAATTCCTATTAAATAAAACCAAAGCATTAACACAATAATGGCTCCCAAAGAACCATATAATACAGAATAATTGCCCATAGTAGAAACATAAAGGGAAAAAATAGCGGAAACTACCATCCATGCAATCAAACTGAATAAAGCGCCCGGAATTGCCTCACGAAATTTTACCTTTTGATTCGGTACAAACATAAACAACAATGTAAGCACAAATAACATAGGAATGACCGGCAAAGCAAAACGCAGTATATTGGTCATGAATTCGAAACCTTCGTACTCAGGGAATACATAAATAATCAACTCAATAATTTTACCGCCGGCAACCAATACTACCATGCTCAAAGAAATCATCAGTAATAAAATAATAGCAAAGAAAATAGACATAATCAGCTTACGAATAAACGGTCTGTTTTCTTTTACATGGTAAGCCACATCTAGTCCTCTCATAAGTGAACGTACCGCAGCCGATGAAAAATAAACGCTCAATACCAATCCGGAGACCATCAGTCCCGTGTTTTTTGCTCCAAAGATATAGTGATAATACTCCGATATAATACTGAGCACATCCTGAGGAATGAGTTTTTCCAAGCCCGCAAAAGATGAAATATCAATTTTCATGGCAGAAATCAATGCTGCCACAAATATAATCAGCGGCAAAAACGAAAATAGAAAATAATACGCAAGTTCAGCGCCTCTGCTCATAATACCATGTTCAAATACTCTGGTGATAAACATCTTGCAAAACTTGAAGAATTTTTTAAAGTTTGATTGCTTTTCTGTCGATTGTTTTTCCAAGGGTTTCCCTCCTCTCGGAAATGGCACTTTACTTTATTATGTACGAAATGTCTCCAAGAATTTAGTATACGCTTGTTGCTTACCTTCTATACAATATTATAATTTGCTTAACCAAATCAGCAAAACAGATATATCTGCGGGACTGACACCTGAAATACGAGATGCCTGACCAATATTTGCAGGTTTCACCTGCTGTAATTTTTCTTGAGCTTCTTTTCTCAAACCAACCAATTCATGATAATTGACATCTTTCGGCAAAACCTTTTGTTCCAATCGGCGCATTTCTTCAATATCTGCTTTTTGCCGTTTGATGTAACCATCATATTTCATTTCAATTTCTGCGCCTTCAAACACAGCTTTGGGATAGTCCGGACGTTCGGAATCCACTTCTGTCAATACTTCATAATTTAATTGGGGGCGGCGAATCAAATCAATTAATTTTGTCCCTGTTTGGATTGGTGTGGTGCCGCACGCAACCAAAATCTCATTTACTTTTTCAGACGGAGAAATGACTGTCTTTTTCGCACGGGCATATTCCTGTTCTTTTTGGCGCTGTTTTTCTGTAAAACGATTCCATCGGTCATCTCCGATTAAACCAATCTCTCTCCCTTTTGGAGTCAATCTTTCATCAGCATTATCCTGGCGCAACACCAAACGATATTCTGAACGGGAAGTCATCATACGATAAGGATCTGTTACACCCTTTGTAATTAAATCGTCAATTAATGTGCCAATATAAGAAGAAGCTCTATCCAAAACAAACGGTTCTTTCCCTTGAATTTTATGAGCAGCATTAATACCTGCTATCAAACCTTGTGCGGCAGCCTCCTCATATCCAGAACTTCCGTTAAACTGTCCTGCACCATATAATCCAGGAATATCTTGAAACTCCAAAGTTGCTTCCATTTGTAACGGGTCTACACAGTCATATTCTATCGCATATGCACATCGCATAATCTCAACATGTTCCAACCCTTTTACAGTGCGATAAAAGGCCAATTGTACTTCTTCCGGCAACGAAGAAGACATTCCCTGCAGATACATTTCTTCTGTATCCAAACCACAAGGTTCTATAAATACTTGGTGACGCTCCTTATCTGCAAAACGTACAATTTTATCCTCCAAACTTGGGCAATATCTTGGTCCTACCCCTTCAATCTGACCACTGTAAAGCGGAGAACGATGAATATTTTCTAAAATTACTTTTTTGGTATCTTCATTTGTCCAAGCTACATGGCAAGTTACTTTATTTTCTCCCGGCTCCAATGTATCATAAGAAAACGGTACCACCGGTTCATCTCCATGTTGTTCTTCCAAATTTGTAAAGTCAATACTGGAACGCAACACCCTGGCCGGAGTTCCTGTTTTAAACCTGCGTAAATGCAATCCTAAATGCTTTAAAGAATCTCCCAATTGATTTGCAGGAAATAATCCATCAGGTCCACCGGCATAGCTTACTTCACCTACATAAATTCTGCCGCCCAAAAAGGTGCCTGTTGCAATAATGATTGCTTTTGCCTGATATACCGCATTCATTTGAGTAACAGCCTGCCAAGTACCATCTTCGTTTTTATCAATAGAAATAATTTCCGCTTGTTTCAAATGAAGATTGTCTTGCAACTCTAATTTATGCTTCATAATCTTGCTGTATTCTCTGCGGTCAATTTGCGCACGTAAGGAATGAACAGCAGGGCCCTTTCCTAAATTTAACATACGGCTTTGAATAAAAGAGGCATCTGCAGTGCGACCCATTTCGCCTCCAAGGGCATCTATTTCGCGTACCAAATGACCTTTTGCAGTACCGCCGATAGACGGATTGCATGGGCAGTTGCCTACAGCGTCCATATTGATTGTAAATATAACTGTTTTACAGCCAAGTCGTGCAGAAGCAAGCGCTGCTTCAATACCTGCATGACCCGCACCTATTACGATAACATCGTAAGTTCCGGCATGATAATTCAAATGGAGAGCCTCCTCTAAACTTGTAAATTTATATTGAAATATTATAACATAAAAGAAATTGCTGTGCAATTTCTATCCTATAAACGTTAAAACGTTCTAGTCAACAATCAAAATCTTTGATTTTGTACTTGTTGCTAGGTTGTTATAGCATATAAAAAATTGCCTTGCAATTTTTTACCTCTTTTTGCTAAAACATTCTCATAACAGTCAAAATTTTGAATATGGAAAGATGTTCCTTTCCATATTTGTTTTGTCTCTGTTATAACGTTCTTGCCGATAACCAAAATTTTGGAAATTGAAGGAGTGTCCCTCCAATTTTTGTTTTGAGATTGTTACATACAAGCATAAATCAGCCTATATTCTTCTTTATTATTGCTTCACTTTCAAATCTCATCAAACAATATTTTGTATTCTTTCAATTTTGGCATAACACTGCAAAATTAGACTAGATATTTCTATGGAACAAACCATTTCTTAAAATAGAAAACCCCTTAAAGTAAATTACTTTAAGGGGTTTGTATTATTCAGCCATTTCGGGATTTAAAATCATAGGTTCACTTAACACTTGTTCTTTTTCTTCTAATTGTGCTTCTTTTTTCCACATATGTTTCTTAAAGGCATATGCAATGAAAATCATTCCTGCACACAGTCCAATCATAGCTAACAATAAAACAATAACAGGAATATAGCTGTTAAATGCAGAATACAAAATCCGAAACCTATGTGCCAACTCATACTCGCCGATTGCCTAATCCCATAGCAACAATTGAATAAATTGCCGCATAATTTTTTCTGCCAAACACATCACTTACCAATAATGGTCCCATTGTTCCCATAGATGCTGTCATAAATCCAAACAGAACCATAGAAATCATAACCATTACCGAACTTGTAGGGGTAATCAATAATAAAGTAAATGCTGCCACACCAAAAGACAAAGCAATCAGAACTGATATTTTAGCGCCTATTTTATCACTTAATGCTCCGAAGAACAATGCACCAATCAATGCGCCAATCATTTGTAGACTCATAGAGGTACCACCAAATGAAAGGTCAAATCCGTTAGAAACCACAAATGAAGAAATCAACTGAGAAAAACTTGCAATTGCTGTCAAAAGCAACATAAAGATAACCAATGCATAAAGAGAAATTGATTTCTTTGCAGATTTTACACTAATACCTTGTTCTACATGGGTATTTGGTTGTTCAGAAGCATTTTGATTTCCCTGTTCAACAACTGCCTGCACTCCATAAGGAAGAGAGCCTTTTTTGCCGGGTAAACGGATAAATAAAAGCGCGATGATTGCTACAACTGCTACGCCGATAACACCTGTAATCCAATAAGCATTTCTCCAGCCTACATTCACAATTAAAGATGTAATCTGAGGCTGCAAGATAGCTGAAACACCACCTGAAATAGCCATCATAACACCCATAGCCAATCCGGTATTTTTCTTAAACCAGCTGTTTACAATAACAGGTCCCAGAATATGACACGGAATTGCGGTTCCAATTGCCATTGGAATGGATAATATATAAAATCCCCATACATTGGAAAGTAAACCAAAACATGCAAATATTCCGCCTTGCAGAATAACAGAAGCAATAATCAACGTCTTGATATTTATTTTACCAATAAATCTTCCCAGTATAGGCAACGCTAACATTAACACCAAAGAAGAAATACTAAAATATATTGTCAGTACTCCCATATTCACATTTAAATCATTTGCAACAGGAGTCAAAAATAAACCGCCGCTGTTCATAAGTCCGCCTCTGGAGAAACCCAACAGCAGGCCCGTCATAATTAGAATAAAAAATGCATAATGCCATTTTCTTTGTTTTGTTTGTACCATATTCGCCACCTTTTTCTACATTCATTTTTAATTTATTGTTGTGCCTGGGCAAAAGCAACCATATCAGGTGCTGTTGGATTATTAATATAATGACCACCCTCTACTTCTATGGTTTGGCCTGTAATAAACTTAGATTCATCACTTGCTAAAAATAATACGGTATAGGCAATATCATTTGGCTCTCCATGATATGGTAACGCGTTAAATTTCAGAAATAATTCTTTCATAAAATCAGGTACATGATGAATTGCCGCAGGAGTCATAATCAAACCGGGAGCAACTGCATTACAACGAATATTTTGTTTGCCATACTGAGCAGCTACATATCTGGTTAAAGAAACAACTCCTGCCTTACTGGAACCATAAGTGGTTCTCATAAAATCTCCGTTGAATGCTGCCATTGAAGTAGTATTAATAATGGAACCGCCTCCATTTTTTTGCATATATGGAATTGCATATCTGCATCCATACATTACGCTGTCTATATTTAATTGAAATCCTCTGTGCCATTCTTTTTCATCCATGTTTACAATATCTAAATCTGCTTGAGGATTTGTTCCCCCTACATTGTTATGAATGATATCTAATTTTCCGTATGTTTGAACGGTTTGCTCAATTAAATTTTTAATAGATTCTTTCTCCAAAGCATTTAAGAACATTGCGCTTGCTGTTCCGCCATTTTTATTAATTTTTTCAGCTACAGCATTTGCTTGTTCTAAATTATAATCGCCAATCATTACGCTGGCACCTTCCCGTGCCATTAATATTGCTGTTGCTTCTCCAATGCCGGAGGCCCCGCCTGTTATAATTGCTACTTTATCTTTTAATCTATTCATAAACAACGTCTCCTATCTATTTTATAATGTCTATTTTTATAATAATAATTAAAGACATTTATGTCAATAATAATTAAAAAGTTAACTAAGTTTGATAAAAAATATACAAATAACATTATTTTGTCAAAAAAATAACAATAAAATTTAGACATATTAAAATAGAAAAAATTTGTAAAAATAAAAAGATGTAGTAAAACTACATCTTTTTTTATTTACCCTAAATGAAACTTACCTAACCTAAATGCTCAAATTTTGTATATTTTCCCTTATTTTTATTCTTACAAACAAAACAAGAGAATGAATTCATCCAATATCAAAACTAATGCGAGCTTGTGGCATTTGAAAAAGAAATACACCTGCAAAAATCTATTTGTACTCAGGATATTTCATCTATATTACAAATTTACTGTATTATCATCTATAGAAATATGCTACGAAAAGTTATCAAATAATTGAATATTTATTAAATGTAATCCATTTTTTTTATTCTATAACTTTCTTTCTTGCTTTAAACAACACGGAAATAGGAAACATTTTTGCTTTTTTAGCTTTGTTGCTGATATCTCCCTCCATCTGCATTGTTACCTTGTCGGTCTGTTCAACCATTTTCTCAATTACAAATCCCGCTTTTGCTAAAGCGTTGACGTAGGTAGATATTTTTCGGTTACATAGAAGAATCTCACTACCGTTCACCGGCATTCTGAAGTAGGACTCATCAAAATAACTTTTATTCATCACCAAGGTATTATTTTCAATCACATCTTTCCGTTCATCACAGGACCATGCGATGCAATAATTGAGCGGATGATGCCAACTAAAAATAAAAATACCATCTTTTTTCAGATATGATGAGATTTTTTGGAATGTACCGTCCAAATCAGTCGTCCATCCTATACCATAAATCGAATAAATGTAATCAAAATAATTTTTTGGGATATCCATGTCAGCTTCCATCGGCGAACAGATAAAATTAGCAGTATAACCATTTTCACTCAAATATCGTCTGGCATTTTCTATTTGTTTATGAGAAAGATCAACTCCCCATAATTCACTGGCATTTCTATCTGCATGATACTTTAGAGAATGTCCACTTCCACAACAAAGTTCAAGCATTTTCTTCCCTGAAACATCACCAAACAGTTGTAATTCATCCTCCGTTACAAAGTGTACTCCATATGTAGGAAGCGCTGTAGTTCCAAACCACAAATCTGCATAAGTATCCCAGTAACATTTATTGGTTTTTAATATTTCATCTCTGTTCATTTTTTCATCCTTGTATTATAAAAGTTCCAACAGAATCAACTTATTTCATATGTTTACCAATATTTTATTACATCTTACTTTCAAGTTTTCTGCCCTTTTTTATTTTAAAACAATTAAATTAAAGTAAAATTGTATATTTTAAATTCTTGTTTTCTCTCTATAAATCTCTATTCTGTGTAGAAAACAAATCATTATTTACCCACACAGAACTGAGCAAATACAGAATCCACTACAGCTTCCGTCGCACGCTCCCCTGTTAATTCCAGTAATGCAGATTGCCCCTTCAATGGAAACTGTAACAGCATCCAAAGTCATACCACTTTCTAACGCATAGATTGCTTCTTCTAAAGAATCTTTGGCTTGCTGTGCAGCATCACGTTGACGCTCTGTGGATAAAATACCGTCGGACGGATTTAATTTTGCAGTTTGAAGCACATCAGCAACAGACTCTTCCAATTGTTTTAATCCGTCACCTGAAATCGCTGAGATAAAAACGACATGACTAAATTTTTCTTTGATATAATTCAAATCTGCCACTGTTTGTAAATCACTTTTATTTACAATTGCAACTGCAGGTACTCCTTGTAATTCTTCCATTAACATCTTATCTTCCTGACTTAATTCACGGGAAGAATCAAAACAGCAAATACCAGTTCCGCTGTTTTCACCTCTATTTTGCCTTATCCACACCAATGCTCTCTACAGGGTCATTCGTCTGGTGAATTCCCGCTGTATCTGCCAAACATAACGGCACGTCTCCAAGCAAAACTGTTTCTTCTACAATATCTCTGGTGGTTCCTGCAAACTGAGTAACGATAGAACGCTCACAGCCGGACAGCAAATTCATCAATGTAGATTTTCCCACATTGGGTCTGCCGGCAATTACAGTATTGACTCCTTCCCTAATTGCTTTTCCTGCATCAAATTGAGAAAGAAGCTGCTCAATTTGCTCATTTGCCCGATATAAATTATCTTTCAACACTTTAGGCTGAAGTTGTGGAATATCATCTTCCGGATAATCAGCCCAAGCAGACAAATGAGCAGCAGTAGTAATTAACATTTCACGAATATGAATAATTTTCTGTTCCAAGACACCCTGATGACCAGCCAACGCTACTTTTACTGCCTGTTCTCCTTGTGCAGATATCAATTGCATTACAGATTCTGCCTCTGTTAAGCCAAGTTTTCCATTTAAAAAAGCACGTTTTGTAAATTCTCCCGGCTGTGCAGGTACGGCACCTGCTTCAAAAACAGCGCGCAATACATTTTTCATAATGGTAAGACCACCATGACAAGATAATTCTACCACATCCTCACCTGTAAAACTGGCAGGACCGGAAAAAATCAAAGCAATTGCTTCATCTAAAATTTCAGGCTGTTCTCCTTCATCATACGGTTTATGCACATTACCATATAAAGCTGTATATCCCTTTGCTTGCACAATTTTTTTTCCGTGAGGAGATGTAAATATTCGGTCTGCAATTTCTCTGGCATGTTCGCCTGAAATACGAATCATACCTACACCGCCTGCACCCTGTGCCGTAGAGATTGCCGCAATGGTAGTTCCAATTTTCTTTTGTTTGAATGGCATTTGTTCCATAATAAGCATCCTTTTTTCATAAATAAAAAAGTTGGGAAACCCATTGCGGTACCCAACTTTTTAGAACGTACCTTTTAGGCCGTCATGATATAAAATGATTATACTTTATCTAATTACGTCTAGGTGTAGTGTTATCATATTTTTGTTTTTTTGCGTATGGATTTTTTCCTTTATTGTGATAACGTTTTTTAGGAAAAATACGCTCTCCGCCTTCAGGTCCGATGATAATATGACGATTCAAATCTTCTCCTTCAGACCAAGACTTTGCACCTTCTACTCCCTGTACTGCCGCATGAATAATTCTTCTTTCGTAAGGATTCATGGGTTCCAGTGCATAATTTCTGCCTGTTTTCACAGCTTTATTTGCCATTTTGGTACCCAAAACAGTAAGTGTTTCGCGTCTTTTTTCTCTGTAATTACCAATATCAATGGTAATTCTGTAATAACTGTCTTCCAATTGATTCGCAATTAATCCTGATAAATATTGGAGTGCATCCAGTGTTTCGCCTCTATGACCAATCATATAACCCATATCACCACCGGAAACACATAGCATGGCACCGCCTTCTTCTTCCTGAATCGTAACGGTTACATTTTCATTTCCCATTTGTTCCAATACATTCAGTAAGTAGTCAGCTGCGGCTTGAGCAGGACTCTCTTTTACAAAAACCCTAACCTTAGCAGGATTGCCCCCAAAAATACCCAATGTTTTTTTCGTAGGCATTTCAATAATTTCAAAATTATCACCACAGGATTCAATTCCTAATTCTGAACATGCATTTTGAATTGCTTGTTCAACTGTTTCACCTGTTGCAATTGATTCTCTGAACACAGTATCACCTCCAAAAACGCGCAATTATGTACTATTTTTTCTTTTTATTTGATTTCTGTTTTTGCTCTGATTCACTTTTATCAAATAATTTTTTTCGTTGCTCAACCGGAATTTCTAAAATACTTGCTTCTACCAGTTCCATTTTTGCTATATGCCGTGCTTCTGCCTTAGCTGCCATATGGCCTGAACTGAAGAAATAATTAATCACTAAAGTTTGTGCAAACATAGTTACAGTGTTGCAAATCCAATAGAAACCGATTGCACCCGGCATGGTCCATGCAAGCCAAGCAGTAAATAATGGTAATGCCAGCATAACAAATTTCATACAACCTTGCTGGCCTTTCATTGCTTCGTTTGTCAACATCATATAAACTTGAGAACCGATAGATGCCAATAAACAAATGAGAGGAATTAGGAACAACATGGAAGACCATGGAGATGAAGAAGGTGTTCCCAACAAATCCAAACCTAAGAAATTAAAGCTATGGCTGAAATGTTGTACTTTATCATAATCTGCGCCAAGAATATCTTTTAAATATGGAGACAACTCATCAAAATGCCTGATAATGCTCATTTCACTGAATCGTCCGCCTATATTCATACTTGCACCGGGAATTTGATTCAATAGATTTGTAGCATTTGCAATTACTTCACTGGATAAATGCAGCGCATTTTGTAAAGGATTTAAAATTGTGTAATAAAGACCAATCATAAGTGGAAATGGCAAAAGAGTAGTCAAACAACCGCCGCCGGGCTTTGCGCCTCTTTGGCATATAGCTTTGTACTTCTTCCTGATATTTTCTTTTATCATTTGCATACTTTTTTGACAATTCCTTTTGTTTTTCAGCAATTCTTGAGGTAACTGCCATGGACTTTTGCTGTTTGACAGAAAGCGGAAATAGAATCACCTTAAATAAAATTGTAAATAAGATAATTGCTACACCGTAATTTCCTACAATATAGTAAAAGAACCATAGAATATAACCGAGAATGCTGCCAAAGAAATTAAATATAGCGTCCATTGCATTACTCCTCTATGTGTTTATGCTTTTCCTTTTTTTCAGGAACAGGATCATAACCGCCCTTGCTAAAGGATTACACCGTAATATACGGTAAATTGCCATAAAAAAACCTTTGAAAGCTCCAAACCTTTCTATTGCTTCAATTGCATAATTAGAACAAGTAGGATAATATTTACAACAAGGTGCCTTTAACGGTGAAATACTTAATTGATAAAATTTCACAAGCTTAACCAGCAGACGTTTCATTTCAAAACCCCCGCCTCCTTTAGCTGCTTCCTCATAGACCGCTGTACTTCAGGACATTTTACAAAAGGGGTTTTTGCTCTTGCAACAAAAACAAAATCATAACCGTCTTTGATATCTTCTGTCAAATGGCGAACAGACTCCCTTATTAATCTGCGAGCTCTGTTACGCTGAACGGCATTTCCTATTTTTTTGCTGGTAGTAATACCAACTCTAATCTGCTTACAACGATTTTTGGAAACATAAGTAATTACAGACGAAGATACATAAGATTTTCCCTTTGCATAAATCCGTCTAAAATCCTTATTCTCATTTAACGGCACAAACTTGTCCATAACAAATCATTCCAATTGTAAAAAATAAAAAGAAAGGCCACAGTGCAGTGGCCTTCTTACCTCTTAGTAGGACAAGCGCTTTCTGCCCTTGGCTCTACGACGTGCCAACACCTTACGGCCGTTGCGATCAGACATTCTTTTTCTAAAACCGTGCTCCTTTTTTCTGTGGAGCTTTTTAGGCTGATATGTTCTCAGCATCCAAAACCCTCCTTTCGGGTATAAACCTTGCAATTTAGCATTATATCGTACCTTCTGGTAGTCTGTCAACCGGAAAGCCGCTATTTTATTGAAAAAAATAAAAAAAACATACAATAATTGTTTTAACTTTATTTATGTAAGATTTAACTTATTCAATATACCATAAAAAGCAAAAAAAATAAAGTAAAAGCGTTACAATTTTTTATTTTAAATGAAAATAAAAAATAAAATGAGATTTCCATAAAAACCATAATTGATTTTATATATAAAGGAAAAGAGAAAAAAACAAAATAATTTGAAATAAAATGTATTTTATGATAATATAAATTGAGATATACCCAAAATAAAAATGTATATTTTTGTAGCAAATTTTTTAGTTTTTACATATATACTGGCTTGGAGGTAATCATGGAAACCTTTATTGAGGCATGGAATTTAATTTGTGATTATTTAAAAAATCAAATTCCCGAGGTTTCATATAATCTTTGGATTGGTAAAATTGAACCTGTTAATTTAGATTTTTCCAGCGGCTCTGTAGTATTGAAAGTACCAACTCCTTTTCATAGAGACATTATTATGAAATCTTATCAAAATAATTTAAAAGAAGCATTTAATAATGTATTGGGGTCAGAATTTCAAATTGATATTTTAACAGAAGACCAAATGGAGCTGCAGGAAGAATCAAAAGAAGAAACAAAAAAAAGTGATGATTATGAATTTACATTTGAGACATTCATTGTAGGTCCATCAAATAAATTTGCTCATGCAGCTGCTATGGCAGTAGCGACAAAACCTGCAGTACTCTATAATCCTCTTTTTATTTATGGTAATTCGGGACTGGGAAAAACTCACCTGTTATACGCAATTTGTAATGAAATTGAGAAAAATAATCCAAACATTAATATTGTTTATATCAAAGGCGATGAATTTACCAATGAATTGATTGAAGCAATTCGCCGGGGTACTACAGCAGAATTTCGTCAAAAATATAGAAAATCAGACGTTTTGCTGGTGGACGATATTCAGTTTATCGCAGGTAAAGAATCTACACAGGAAGAATTTTTCCATACATTTAATACATTATATGAAGCAAAAAAACAAATTGTATTGACATCCGACCGTCCTCCAAAAGATATTGCAACTTTGGAAGAGCGTCTTTTAACTCGTTTTGAATGGGGTTTAACCGCAGATATTCAGCCTCCTGATTTTGAAACCCGTATTGCAATCATTAAAAGAAAAGCAGAATTGCTGGAATTTCATTTACCTGACCAAGTTGCAGAATATATTGCAAACAAATTAAAAAATAATATACGTCAGCTGGAAGGTGCTGTCAAAAAAGTACAAGCTTACTGTTTACTGGACGGAGCACCTCCAAGTATTAAAACCGCACAGGCAGCGATCAGCGATATTATCAATAATGACCAACCTGCACCAATGACCATTGAAAAGATTATTGAAGAGGTAGCGCGTACCTTTGGTACAACCGCAGATGATATTCGTTCGTCCAAACGTTCCTCCAACATTTCAAATGCGCGCCAAATTGCAATTTATATTGTAAGAGAAATTACACAGCTTCCTTATGATTCTATTGGAAAAGAATTTGGCGGCAGAGACCATTCAACAGTGGTATATGCAATGCAGCAAATTGATAAAAAGATTCAAAAAGATCCAAAAATGAAAGCGACTGTTGATGATATTATTAAAAACATCCGTGATAGATGATAAATCTATCATTTCTCTTTCTTATTTATTATTCTTTTTTAGCAAGTTGAAACTTTTTTCAACATTCCACAAAATTTTATGGAAAGCAAAAAATTCTGTCCACAAAATTTTTAACTTGTTTTCAACATTCCCCACAAAGTTTTCAACATATTGTTTAAAACTAAAATTCTCTTATTTTTATTCACAAACATTAAACAATCCTTTCACTGCATAAATATGCATACAAAACAAGGTAGATACTGGGCTTTTCCCGTCTTTCAACTTATAAGCCCCCTCTACTACTGATTCTAAATATTAATATATATTTCTATCTATATTAGGAAAAAAAGGTGGTACTATGAAACTTTCTTGCAACAAACAAGTTTTGGTGGAAGCAGTCTCTATTATTCAACGAGCAGTTTCCACAAAATCTTCTATTCCTGCTCTCGAAGGTATTTTAATTAAAACAACAGAACAAGGAATTGAACTATGCGGCTATAATTTGGAACTGGGGATGAAAAACAACCATCAAAGCAAATATTGCAGAACCCGGAAAAGCAGTATTAAGCGCAAAACTATTTGGTGAAATTGTCCGCCGTTTACCTGCAGACGATGTTCATTTAACAACAGATGAATCCAATATTACAGTGATTCAAAGCGGACCAAGTGAATTTTCTTTGGTAGGGATTCCTGCTGAAGAATATCCTGAATTACCTGCAATTCCGGAAGACGACTCTATTGAAATTACACATAGTCTGCTGAAAAGCATGATTAAACAAACCATTTATGCGGTAGCAGATAACGATTCCAGACCGATTCATACAGGTACTTTATTTGAATTAAAGAAAAATCAAATCAACTTGGTATCTGTTGACGGTTATCGTTTGGCTTATCGAGAAGAATCCATTCAAAATGATTTGGAAATCAGTTTTGTTGTACCGGGAAAAACGCTTTCTGAAATTTTAAAATTATTGAATGATGACGATACAAAAGTCAATATTCATATTGGCAGACGTCATATTATGTTCCAAATTAACGGTTATTTTATTACCTCCCGCTTATTGGAAGGCCAGTTTTTAGATTATCATTCCGCAATTCCAAAAAATCATGATACAGAAGTAGTCGTTCAAACGCGTACTATCATCGACAGTATCGAACGTGTTTCTCTTTTGATTATGGACAGATTAAAAAGTCCGATTCGCTGTGTGATTGAAGAAGATGAAATTAAACTTTCTTGTTCCACACCAATCGGACGTGCAAATGACCAATTTGAAGTAAAAATGGAAGGTGATCCATTGGAAATTGGTTTTAACAGCCGCTTTTTATTGGACGCACTGAGAAATGCGGAAGGTGATGAAATTAGAATTTTATTCAGCGGTCAAACAAGTCCTATGATTGTACGTCCAAAAGAAGGAAATTCTTTCTTATTCCTTGTATTACCTGTTCGTTTAAAGTCAGAATAAATCACGATATGAAAAAGAGAAATGGAATTGGCTGAAAAGAAAGGCGACTTACGAAATGGAAAACGTAAAAATAAAAATTGATACCGAATTTATTCGATTGGATGCTCTCTTAAAATTCGGAGGCGCTCTCAGTACCGGAGGACAAGCAAAATTAGTAATTCAAGACGGGCTTGTAAAAGTAAACGGGGAAGTTTGTACTATGCGAGGCAAAAAAATGAGACCGGGCGATGTTGCAGAATATGAACATGTACTTTATGAGGTTTGTTCGTCTTGATTATAAAAGAAATAGAAATTTCTGATTATCGAAATCTTTCTCATGTTATATTAAAGCCCATTCCTCAAATTAATGTTATCTACGGACAAAATGCACAGGGAAAAACAAATTTATTGGAAGCAATGTGGATTTTCACCGGAGGACATTCCTTTAGAGGAGCAAAAGACAGTGAATTAATTGCGTTTGGCAAGACCACTTTTGAAATGAATATGAAATTTTTTAGCGAAGAAAGAGAACAAGACGCAAAAATCAACATGACGAACGGGAGAAGAAGTGTTACAATAAATGATATACCGAAAAAATCGGCTTCTTCTTTGGTGGGAAAATTTTGCGCTGTTGTATTTTCTCCTCAGCATTTATCACTTGTAAAAGAAGGTCCTTCCAATCGCAGAAATTTTATTGACGGAAGTTTATGTCAAAGTAAGCCGGCCTATGCAAAATTGTTGATGCATTATAATAGAACTTTATCTCAAAGAAATATGTTATTAAAAGAAATTACAAAACATCCTGAATTAAAAGATACACTTTGAAATTTGGGATGAAAAGCTTGTAAAGTTTGGTGTTTCTATTATAAAAGAACGTTTTTCTTATTTAGAACGTTTACAGCCGATTGTAGAAGAAATTTATCATGGAATTTCTTCTCAAAAGAACATTTTTCATTAAAGTATGATTCTTCTTTTTAAAGAGGGTCAAACAGAAATAGAAACCTGTTTTTGAGAAATTAAAATCATCTCGAAAGTCAGATTTTATGGTTGGATATACAACAGTGGGACCACACAGAGATGATATTTCTTTTTATATTAATGAAATTTCCGCAAGGTCTTTCGGTTCGCAAGGTCAGCAGCGCTCTGTAGCGCTTGCATTAAAACTGGCCGAATCTAAAGTAATGGAGTCTATTACAGGAGATAAACCTGTTATGTTTTTAGATGATGTTATGAGTGAACTGGATGAAAACAGACAGGATTATATTCTCAATCATTTAAAAGACCAGCAGGTTTTTATCACCTGCTGTGATCCAAATACCATTCATCAATTAAAACAAGGCGCTTTATTTAAATTTCATCAAGGCGAACTGATAGAACAAATGATATTAAAATCCTAAAAAGGTCAAAAGGAGGCAGCTTTATGTATTTACATTTGGGACAAGATACCGTTGTAAAAATGAGTGAAGTTGTTGGAATTTTTGACCTTGAGACATCTACCATTTCAAAAATTACAAGAGAATTTTTGGCAAAAGCTGAAAAATCAGGAAAAGTAATCAATGTTTCAATGGAAATGCCAAAAACTTTTATATTGTGCAAAGATCATAAAGAAAATACCATCGTTTATATTTCTCAAATATCTTCTTCCACTTTGCTGAAAAGAACAAAGTATATAAATGATATTTCAAATGTATAAACTGTATGATTAAGACAGAGAAAGGACGGATGGAATGAGTACTGAAAATCAAAATCGCGAAAATCAAAACGAAAAAGTAGATTATCAAGATTTATTTAATTCTCTGGTAAAAGAAAATGAGCAGAAAGAACCAATGGCAGAAAAAGCAAAGTCAAAAATGAAACGAAAACAAAAAAGTCAAGAAAAACATCAGTCTGGCTTGCATTTCCAAAAATAATCATATAGAGAATCGCACGTTCCGCAGAAAAAAGGCAGATTTTATCAATCTTCCTGTCCTTATTGCGGAAAAAAAGTAGGATTATTCCGTACTTGGATGCTGAAAAATAAAGGAGATTATTTTTGTCCGGAGTGTGGAAACAGGTCCGCAGTAGTTATAGATAAAGTAATTGTACCGATGGCAATTACAGCTGTTGCAATCAGTCTGATATTAGTTTTGATTTTTACTTTTTTAGTTGATATGCATATTTGGTCAATCATATTAATCTTTATTCCATTTTTAGTCTTTTTTTGCGCATCTGTCTTTTTGGTTCGTTTCAAACGAATTGCTCCTCCCGGTGCAAAACGCAAAAAGAAACCTGTTCAAGATGATATGCAGAATACACGTGTCATTTAATTTTATGATTTTGTTTTACCGAAAGGAGAAATTTATTTATGAAACAAGCTCCATTAGCACTGCCGGTTTGTCCATATTGCGGTCAGCATTTTAGCTATAAAGAAGTTATGAAAAGTAAAGGACAAGAAGATGTTCAATGTCCAAAATGTAAGCAGAATTTTAAAGTGACATTGGAAACACCGTTTAGTATTTTAATTGCCGCAGTTGTAATTATTGTACTTTTGGTGAATGTCTGTTTGTATATCTTTAAACCTGATATCAACTTTTTATATATGGCAGGGGTTATGTTAGTTGGTATTATTGCTATTATTGTTATGCTTCCGCTTGTCATACGATATGTAAAACCGGAAAATGTGAAATATTCCACCAAAACAACAAGATTTAAAAAATAAAAATACATTTTGTATAAAAATGGAGGGTTAAACTTGGAGTTTACCGAAATGAATCAGCCTGCTGAAAATTATGAAGCGGATCAAATACAAGTTTTAGAAGGATTAGAAGCGGTACGTAAAAGACCTGGTATGTACATAGGTTCCACAGGTCCCCGCGGTCTGCATCATCTTGTTTATGAGATTGTAGATAATGGCATTGATGAAGCCTTAGCAGGATTTTGCGATAAAATTGAAGTAAAAATATTGCCTGACAACATCATTTGCGTCATTGATAACGGCCGTGGTATTCCTGTTGGAAAGCATCCGAAAATGGGAATTCCGGCAGCAACTGTTGTATATACAGTATTGCATGCCGGTGGTAAATTTGGCGGCGGCGGCTATAAAGTTTCCGGTGGTTTGCATGGTGTAGGCGCTTCTGTAGTAAATGCGCTTTCAGAATGGCTGGAAATTGAAATTTATAAAGACGGCGATATTTATACCCAAAGATTCGAACGCGGCAATATTAAGACAAATTTAGAAATCGTAGGAAAAACAGATAAAACAGGTACATTGGTACGTTTTAAACCTGATGCTGAAATTTTTAAAGAAACAACGGAATTTGATTTTGAAATATTAAAAACCCGTTTGCGCGAACAAGCATTTTTAAATGCCGGTATTCATATTCAAATCAGCGATGAAAGAGATCCGGATAATATCATATGTGAAAATTTTTGTTATGAAGGCGGAATCAGCAGCTTTGTAGAGTACTTAAATAAAAAGAAAGCAGTGGAATTGGTACATCCGGATATTATTCATTTTTCTACAGTGGCAGATGATGACCAGGCAACAGCTGAAGTTGCAATGCAGTACAACGACAGTTATAATGAACTGATTTTGTCCTTTGCAAATAATATTCATACCACAGACGGCGGTACGCATGAAGAAGGTTTTAAACGCAGTTTGACCCGTGTTATGAATGATTACGCCAGAAAATATAATTTATTGAAAGACAGCGACAAAAATCTGACCGGAGACGATGTTAGGGAAGGTTTGACTGTTGTTATTAGTATTAAAGTAAAAGACGCACAGTTTGAGGGACAAACAAAAGCAAAATTGGGCAATACGGAAATCAGCGGGCTTGTCAGCAATATGATGAACGACAAACTGTCAACTTATTTGGAAGAAAATCCCGCAACTGCCCGTGCTATTTTTGATAAAGCTTTGGCAGCTTCCCGTGCCAGAGAAGCTGCAAGAAAAGCAAAAGATATGGTTCGACGTAAATCTGCTTTGGAATCCGCAGCGCTTCCGGGAAAATTGGCAGATTGCCAATCAAAAAATCCGGAAGAATCTGAACTTTATATTGTAGAGGGTGATTCTGCGGGAGGTTCCGCAAAAGGTGGAAGAGACCGAAAAATTCAAGCAATTTTACCGCTTTGGGGTAAAATGCTGAACGTTGAAAAAGCAAGGCTTGATAAAGTATACGGAAACGAAAAATTAATGCCGGTTGTAACTGCATTGGGCTGCGGCATTGGTGAAGAATTTGATTTGGAAAAACTTCGTTACGGAAAAGTAATTATTATGGCCGATGCTGACGTTGACGGTTCTCACATTCGTACTTTGTTGCTTACATTTTTCTTCCGTTTTATGCGTCCGTTAATCGAGAATGGAAATATTTATATTGCTCAGCCTCCTTTATATCGTTTAACAAAAGGAAAAACACATTATTATGCTTATTCCGACCAAGAAAGAGACAAAATTATGCAGGAACTTGGCGGTAATTTAGATATTCAGCGTTATAAAGGTCTTGGTGAAATGGACTCAGAGCAATTATGGGAAACTACTATGAATCCCGAAACTCGTATCATGCTGCGTGTAGAAATGGAAGATGCCGCAATGGCAGATGAAATTTTCACAATTTTAATGGGTGACAAAGTAGAACCAAGAAGAGAATTTATTGAACGTAATGCAAAGTATGTACAAAACTTAGACGTATAATTTTGATAGAAAGGTATGGTAGTAGGTAATGAATAAAGGCGACACTCCTCCTCGAAGTATACAGGATGAGGAAGAATATTTGCAGGAAGAAGCAGATATCAAAGAAGTGGAAGAAGAATTGGAAGATGGAGAAATAGAAATAGAATGGGACGGTTCGGAAGCGGAACTGGTTCCTGATGAAGATGCAGAAGAATTTGAAGATAATTTTGCGGGTATCAAATTAAGTTATGTTTTAAAAGAAGATGAAATTTATGATGCGCTGCGTTCTTCAAAAAGCTATAGAAGTGCTCAAAAAAGATTGATTGCCGAAAGTATTATTTCATGCATTATGTCAGGTGTCTTTTTTGCTATGTTTGCAATTCAGATGAATTGGTTAACCTTGATTTTTGCAATATTGTGTCTTATATTGGCGGCTGTTATATGGCCGGCAGCTTGGTATAATATCAAGAAAAATGCAAAAAGATTGACCAGTGGGGAAGAAGTACAAATGGAAATTTATCCTTCCTTAATTGAGATGGGAAAAGCAGAGCAAAAGTGGGTAATTCCATTGGATGGTACGGTAAAATGTCGTAAAACCAATCATTTGTTTGTATTGCAAACAGACCCGACTCATATTACTATTTTGCCAATGCGCTGCATTGAACCCTCTGTTTTACCAGACGTGGAAGCCATTATTTTATCCGGTACCATACAGGCTGCATAAGAGGGGGAGTTCATTTTGAGAGCAGAAGACAACATTCCCGAATTAAAGTTTGACAATTTATCCATAGAGCGAAATTCGTTTGCAGATGCTTATTTTATTGCCCACAGTACCATTTCTCCAATTTATTTACCTATTGTAAAGGCAGGAATCTGCGTATCTTTGGCAGTTTTATCAGCATCTGTGCTGCCGCTTTATCATACATTTTTTTCCGGCATTGTTGTGCCGGTAATTGCCATTAGTTTTTTTCTTCTTCTGGCTCTCTTTTTTATGGTCGTTTGGCCGGGTATTATAAAAGGACGCGGTGCAAAAATTTTTGATTCCAACCAGATGATGTCTCTACCTTTTTCAGTTGCCTTTTTTAAAAGCTGTTTTGAAATACAAAATGAAAAAGAAATGATTAGAGAGTATTGGACAGAAGTAGACCGTAGTTTGGAAACAAAAAGTATGTTTATTATTTTAGGCGGTCAGCAACGTCCTCTTGTTTTAATTGAGAAAAAGAATCTTTCAGATGAACAACAGAATAAGTTATCTTCTTTTTTAGAAAAGGTATTGATATTTAAACATAAAAAAGCAAAATAACTTTTCCACAATTTTTTTAAAAGTTGTGGAAAAAAGAAAGGATAGACTTATATGGAGCAAAAGCAAGTTACAGCGAATTATCTTGTGACAAAAGATGATTTGTATCAGTTTGCAATTGCTGCAATGAAAGATCAAGATAATAAAGTAGAACGATGGTGTTGTCGTTTAATTGGACTTGCCACGGTAATATTCGGTCTGATAGGGGCTATCTTTCTTACAACTTCTGTTTTTCAAAGAATCATTTATCTGTTAATTGTTTTTGCAGGTTTGGCAGTTGGTTTATATTATGATACACTGCATCCCTATTTGATGAGAAAGCAGATAAAAGCCTATGTAAATAAGGAAAAGTGTCGGTCAGAACTACTGTTTTTTTATGAAACAGAGATGCAGTTTGACTTAGAAAACTATAAAGCTTCCATACCGTATCATATGCTTTATGAAGCGATAGAAACGAATAAAATTTACATTATAAAAATAGGAATTGACCAAGTAAAATATCTACCAAAACGTGCAATTACTCCGGAAGATTGTATTTTTATAAACCATTGTTTAGAAACACAGCTAAAAGAAAAATTTAAGCGAGAAGGTGTCCGATAAATGGAAGAAAATCAAGAACTACAAGCGCAAGAAAAAATTATAAACGTTGACATTGAACGTGAAATGAAAAAGTCCTTTTTGGACTATTCCATGTCAGTTATTGTTTCCCGCGCATTGCCGGATGTTCGAGATGGACTAAAACCGGTTCACAGAAGAATTTTATATACCATGTTTGAAAATAATTTGTATCCTGACAGGGCTTACCGTAAATGTGCTGATACAGTTGGTTCTGTATTGGGCAGATATCATCCGCATGGTGATGCTTCTGTTTATGATGCATTGGTACGTTTGGCACAAGACTTTTCTATGCGCTATATGCTTGTGGACGGACACGGAAACTTCGGTTCTGTTGACGGAGACCCGCCTGCTGCTTATCGTTATACAGAAGCGAGAATGAGCAAAACTTCCATGGAAATGGTAGCGGATATTGAAAAAGAAACAGTAGATTTCCGTTCCAACTATGACGACCGTTTGCAGGAACCAGACGTTTTGCCATCCCGCTTTCCAAACTTGCTGGTAAATGGTTCTACCGGTATTGCTGTTGGTATGGCAACCAATATTCCTCCTCATAATATGGGAGAAGTCATAGACGGAATGTGCGCTATGATTGATAATCCGGAAATTCCTTTGGAAGGTTTAATGGAGCATATTAAAGGTCCTGACTTTCCAACAGGCGGTATTATTATGGGACGCAGCGGTATTCGTTCCGCTTATGCAACAGGAAGAGGAAAAATCGTTGTTCGTGCACGTGCGGAAATTGTAGAAGAAAAAAATGGTCGCTTTAAAATTATCGTAACAGAGTTACCGTATCAGGTAAATAAAGCAAGACTGATTGAAAACATTGCAGAGTTGGTAAAAGAGAAGAGAATTGAAGGAATTTCCAATGTGGAAGACCATTCTGACAGAAATGGTATGCATATGGTAATTGACATCAAACGTGACGCTTCTCCGCAAATTGTTTTGAATCAGTTATATTCTTTCACACAAATGCAGACAACATTTGGCGTAATTATGCTTGCCATTGTAAATGGAGAACCAAAAACACTTACATTGGCAGAAATGCTCAGTGAATATATTAAATTCCAAAAAGATGTAACAAGACGTACCGCTTTGATTTAAGAAAAGCAGAAGAACGTGCACATATCTTGGAAGGTTTGCGTGTTGCGCTTGATTTTATTGATGAAGTAATTGCAATTTTGCGCAGTGCAAAATCCATTCCGGAAGGTAAAGCAACCTTGATGGAACGCTTTGGGTTAGATGATGTACAAGCAAATGCAATTGTTCAAATGCGTTTGGGACAGTTAACCGGTTTGGAACGTCAAAAAATCGAGGATGAATTGGCTGCTTTGGGCATAAAAATTGCAGATTTCAGAGAGATTTTGGAAAATGAATCACGCTTACAGGAACTGGTAAAAGAAGAAGCAATGGCTGTAAGAGCAAAATTCAATGATGAACGCCGTACAGAAATTGCTGCTGTCAGCGGTGAAGTAGATATTGAAGATTTGATTCCAAGAGAAGAATGTATCTTTACAATGACCAATTTTGGTTATGTAAAACGTCAGAAGATGGATACCTATAAAACACAAAATCGTGGTGGCAGAGGGGTAACAGGTATGACAACCCGTGATGAAGATGTGCCGACAGAAATGTTTGTAATTAACAGCCATGATTATGTAATGTTCTTCACTAATTTGGGAAGAGTATACCGCTTAAAATGTTATGAGGTTCCGGAAGGTTCCCGTACAAGCAAAGGTATGAATATTGCTAATTTACTTCCAATTGCATCAGATGAACGTGTTACTTCTATTATTCGTGTTCCTGAATTTGATGAGGAAAGCTATCTTGTTATGGTAACCCGCCATGGTATTATCAAACGTACCGGCTTGTTGGCATATAATACTGCACGAAAAGGCGGTGTAATTGCCATTGACCTTGATGAAGGTGATGAACTTGCTTGGGTAAATGTAACAGACGGAAATCAAGAATTATTGGTTGCTACCAAAAAAGGTATGTCTATTCGCTTTAAAGAAACAGATGTACGCGCAATGGGCAGAACTGCCCGTGGTGTGAAGGCGTTGACGTTAAAAGAAGATGATTTGGTCGCAGGTATGTGTGTTCTGCATGAAGGCGGTTTGGTATTGACAGTATCTGAAACAGGTTATGGCAGATTGTCTCCTGCAAGCGATTATCGTACACAGACCAGAGGTGGTAAAGGTCTAATCAACTACCATGTAGATAAGTATGGAGATGTTGCTTCCGTAAAAGCAGTAAATCTGGATGAAGACATTATTATGATATCTTCTGACGGTATTATCATCCGTATTGAGGCCAGTTCTATTCGTGAGTGTTCTCGTCCAAGCAAGGGTGTACGTGTGATGCGTGTAGACGGTGTGGAAAGTAAGGTTGTTACCATTGCAAGAGCGCCGCACGATGAAGAAGAAACCAGCAAAGATATAGAAATAGAAGATGACGGTCAAGATGAAGTACCTGACGAAAATGAGGGTAATGAAGAAACTGTAAATCAACAAGAATCATCGGAAGAATCTTAATCAAAAGGTATCATCTATACAGGATGATACCTTTTTTTGATTTGACATTGACAAAGGAGGACCTCCTGTATCGCAAATATGCATACCCCTTTATGCATTGGGAGGTAACATATGAAACAATGTATGGATTCAGATAATTTACATCGCAGATTAAAAAAAATTATCGGACAAGTTCAGGCAATTGACAGAATGATAGATGAAGATGTGCCATGTGAAGATATTTTGTCTCAAATTAATGCTGCAAAATCAGCATTACATAAAGTTGGACAAATTGTTTTGGAGGGTCATATTCATCACTGTGTTCGTGATGGAATTGAGCATGGAGATGCAGAAAAAACAATAGAAAGTTTTACAAAAGCGGTAGAACGTTTCTCAAATATGTCCTAACAGTTCCGAATATTTCTGAGCATCTTAAAAAGGATAAAGAGAGTATCTCAGTAGACAGAGGGAAAGAGATGAAAAAAGTAGAGTATGGCTCAAGATAAGAGAAAAATCGTTCTTTATTAAAATAAAAACCTTCTAAAATCTTTTGAAAGTCTGAGAAAATAAAAGAAACGGTATCATTCAGTTGACTTTGTAGTAGATTTGGTTTGTTGTCTGGAGTTATTCATAGATATTAATTTTAAATCAAAAATCAGTTTCAAAAGGAACTGATTTCTTTTTTTATCGCTTGACAACCTATACCCCTATATGTATTATATACCTATAAGGGTATAGGTATGGGAGGCAGTTATGAGAAAAATAACAGAAAAAGTAGAACAATTTTTAGAATTGGGCGGCATGAAAAAAGATATTGTGCTGTTGGTCATTTCAGGAATCTCATTACTTCTCAGCATTTTTCATGTAGTACCACTGCCATTTGATATTGCATGGGTTGCTATTATTTTATGTGGTGTTCCTATTGTATTGGAAGCAATTATTGGACTTATTACAGCATTTGATATCAAAGCAGACGTTTTAGTATCAATTGCATTAATAGCATCAGTTTGTATCAGAGAAGATTTTGCTGCAGGTGAAATTGCATTTATTATGCAACTTGGTGCGCTTTTAGAAGATTTAACAGTGGCAAAAGCAAGAGCAGGCATTGAAAAATTGGTTCATCTTACACCGCAAACAGCAAGAATCATTTCTAATGGAACAGAACAGATGATTCCCGCTGAAAAAGTTCAGGTTGGAATGACATTAAGGGTACTCCCGGGAGAAACAATACCTGTGGATGGAATTATCACATTGGGAAAGACTTCAATTAATCAAGCGGTTATGACAGGAGAATCTCTTCCTGTAGATAAAGAAGTGGGAGATGAAATATCCAGCGGAACCGTAAACCAATTTGGTGCATTTGAAATGAAGGCAACAAAAGTAGGGGAAGACAGTTCTATTCAAAGAATGATACGTTTGGTGCAGTCGGCGGATGCAGGGGCAAAAATAGTCGGAATGGCAGATAAATGGGCTACGTGGATTGTTGTAATTGCATTGTCAGCCGCTGGATTAACCTGGGCAATTACGGGAGAAATTATTCGAGCAGTTACTATTTTGGTTGTATTTTGCCCATGTGCATTGGTATTGGCTACTCCTACTGCAATTATGGCTGCGATTGGTAATTGTACCAAACATGGTTTTGGTTCGTCAGGGAGATGCTTTGGAACGATTATCAACGGTGTCCAAGATTGCATTTGATAAAACAGGAACACTTACCTATGGTACACCAAAGGTTATTGCAGTGAAAAGTATATATCCTGATTATTCAAAAGAGGATATATATACTTTGTGTGCCTCAGCTGAACAATTATCTGAACATCCATTGGGAAAAGCAATCGTAAGCTGTTTTCAAGAGAATGGGAATCTTTCACTCATGGAAGCAGAACAATTCAATATGATTCCCGGACAAGGAGTTTCTTGCTTTGTAGATGGAAAACAAATACTTGCCGGAAATATAAAATTGTTAGAGGAATATGGAATCAAATGGAATGATTCTGTAACACAAGAAACAAAACAATATCTTATGAAAGGTTGTACCGTTATTTATGTTGTAATTCAACGTATATTAGCAGGATACATAATACTTTCAGATACCATTCGAACAGAAAGCAAAAAAATGATAGAAGAGCTGACAAAATTAAAGGTACAGCCTGTACTGTTAACGGGAGATCATCAAGATGCCGCAACTCACATTGCAGGACAGCTTCATATCAAAGAAGTACATGCCGATTGTTTGCCGGAACATAAATTAAACTGGATTGAAGAATATCAAAATCATAAAGAAGCAGTCTGTATGATTGGAGATGGCGTAAACGATGCACCTGCACTCAAAAAAGCAAACGTTGGAATTGCAATGGGAGGTATTGGAAGTGATATTGCAGTAGATGCCGCAGATATTGTTCTTGTAGATGATGACATTAAAGAATTGCCACACTTAATTTCATTGTCAAAAAGAATGATGATGACCATTAAGTGTAACTTAATTTTTTCTTTGAGTCTTAATTTTCTGGCGATTTTATTGGCAATTACAGGAGTATTAAATCCGGTGGTAGGAGCATTGGTACACAATGCCGGGTCGGTAGTAGTCATTATAAATTCGGCTTTTTTATTAAGATGGAAACAACATAAAAAATAATTTTTATATTTATAAAAATTAAATCTTGTTTTAACATTACTGTGATATCATACCTTTGTATCGTTCTCAAAGAAGAAAGAAGGTATTGATATTGAAACAAGGAATCATATTATATCAATCGAAATATGGTGCTACTCAAAAATATGCAAATTGGTTATCTGATAAAACAGGATTTGACTGTATTGCCGTAGATAAGGCAGATATGAAACAAATACAGCAATACGATGTGATAGTGCTAGGTGGAGCAATTTATGCTTCCGGAATTTCAGGATTGTCTTTTTTGAAAAAACATATGGAAGCATTACGGGGAAAACGATTGGTTGTATTCTGTGTCGGTGCTTCACCTTATGATAAAAAAGCAGTGGAACAAATACATCAGCATAACTTGAAAGGGAAACTGAAAAATATACCTTGCTTTTATTGTAGAGGCGCTTGGGATGAAAATATAATGTCTTTTAAAGACAGAAGCCTTTGTAAAATGCTGCAAAAAGCTGTGTCTAGAAAAGACCCTTCTGCATGCGAATCATGGGAAGTTGCCCTCATAGAGGCAATAGGGAAAAAGTGTGATTGGACAGATGAAACATATCTGACACCTTTGCTTGATTATTTATCTCAACAAAAATAATATTTCGTCGTATTATATTTAAAATTTAGTCAATATATCTGTTTTATGTATTATCATATATCTTTATGCCATAATAAAAAGCCGCTGATCAGCGGCTTTTTATCAATAATTTTCAGCTCGAACTTCGAAAAATGCTTGTGCATGGGCACATACGGGACAAACTTCAGGCGCCTCTTGTGCAGTGTGAATATATCCGCAGTTACGGCAAATCCAAACCGTTTCTGTTCCTTTTTCAAATACAGATTCTGTTTCAATGTTTTTTAATAATGTTCGATATCGTTCTTCATGAGATTTTTCTATTTTCATAACACCTTCAAACATTTTGGCAATGGGTTCAAAACCTTCTTCCCTTGCTTGTTTTGCAAAAGATTCATACATTTCTGTCCATTCATAATGCTCACCGTTGGCAGCGGCTTTTAAATTGTCGGCTGTGTCAGGATAACCGTTTCTTAATAATTTAAACCATAGTTTAGAATGAGCATATTCATTTCTGGCTGTCTCCAAAAAAAGAGCAGCAATTTGCTCATATCCGTCTTTTTTTGCTTTTGCAGCATAGATTTCATACTTATTTTTTGCCTCTGATTCTACATTAAATGCTCTGAGAAGATTTTCTTGTGTTTTTGTTCCTCGGATATCCATATCAATCCCGTCTTATAAATCTTATTTTAATAGGATTGTCATAATTGATATTGTTTATACAACAAAAGGCTGTGTTATGATAACACAGCCTTTGTTTTATTCTTCAAATTGATATTGATACGATATATTATTTTCGTATAGTACTTGATACAGTTTCTTTGCTTCTTTTTCATAGTAAGCTGCGGAATCAGTCGCAATTTGAACAGATCCCAAAGTACCGCCGGCTTGCTGACCGTCTGCACGGATATCAGCAAGGTCTGCATGTTGAGTAGAAAGCCATGTTTCATGGTCTGCTTTTACAGATGAGAATATATCGCTCGGCAAATTTTGCTGGCAAAGTTCATAAGCATGGTCAACTTCTTTTGCCCAAATACCGGCAAATTTTTCTTCTACCTGAAGCATGTCGTTGGTCGTATAAACAGAACCGGATTCCTCATTATGAGCCGCCGTAATCGGGTTTTGAGAAAAATATTCGTCAAAATCCGTATTGTTTTGGGATGACGTACTGCTGTTTGGCGATACTGCAGCAGATTGTACATTTGATTCTGCCTCAGCTGCTGAATTGAAATCAGATTGAGAATGGACAGATGAAGTTTCTGTTTCAGAAGAAACAGAGGCTGAAGAAGTTTGAGAGCTTTCCTGTCCATTGCCGGAACAGCCGGTAAAAATCATGCCTGACAGCAAAATTACACCTACAAGAGCCGCCAATTTTTTAGACGCATTCATATCGAAACATCCTTTCTTTTCAGATTGCTTTCATCATACTATAAATAAGATGAAAAAACAATGTCATGATTTTCTATAAAAATAAGGCTTCCATTAACATAGGTTCTAATGTTTGATAAATTTCATCAAATTGGGAAATAGGCAAAGGATTTATCCCTTTACCTACTTCAATGGTAAATCCCGGCCTCCTAAATCGACAAATAAACCAATCTTTATATCCTCCGAACGAAGCCAATCCTTCCGGTTTTGACAGTAAGTATCCGCTTGATGCGGCAAGTCTTTTTGCCATGTGTTCTGCATTGGGAGGAAGATAATCATCAAATCCATAATAAATTTCTTCCCCTTGGCTGTGAAAAGCTAACGTATATCCGAATTCACATTTACGAGTCAAATCTGCCAAATATTTACTTTCCGGTTCGCTTTCAGGATAGGTTCCTCCATATCTTGTCATTGCAGGCCCTGTAATACCATCTTCTATTTCCATTTGTCTCAGTTTATGCCAATAGGCATTAAAATTATGGTTGATATCCACACCGCGCGCATTTGACTGCCAATGCTTGGTGTCTCCTTTGCTCACTTCTTTTACCAAATTTGTATACTCACCTGCTGATTCTGCACCATGTATTTGAATTTCTACACCATCAGGATTCACACATGGAACGACAATCAATCGGCTGCGCTGCAATGCGGCCGCAGCGTCTTTGCCGCATAATGTTTTTCCTTGTTGGGCAGCTTTGCATAATCGCTCGGTAAAACAAATCAAAATAGATGTTGTAATCCATTCCATCCCGTGGAAAGCAGCGGCAAAAAGAACAGGCTGTCTGCCAAGTTCGCCTTTGCATGTTGATTCCAAGGCAATTAAGTCACGTCCGCAAAGACTTTTTCCGTAAATACATTTTTGAAAATAAGGATAAGAAGATGTAATTTCATCTGCAATTTTACATATGTTACCGTAATCACTGGGTTGTTGATTCCACTGATACAACAAAATTCCCCCTTGCTATATGACAATACTCAGACAAGAAACCTTACTATAAATTATGCGAATATAGAAACAAGTGCCCCTATATTGCAAGTGTTTTTCCATAGAAAGAAGGATTTTTATGAATTTAACAGAGAAAACGTTAAAAAAAGAGTATCAATATCAAGGTAAGATTTTAAAAATGCGTGTTGATGAAGTTGAATTGCCAAATGGAAATACTGCAAAAAGAGAAGTCGTGGAACATCCGGGAGGTGTTACCATTGCTGCATTAACCGATGACAATGAACTGCTGTTTGTGCGTCAATTCCGTTATCCTTATGAAACTGTTCTGCTGGAATTACCTGCAGGAAAACTGGATCCCGGCGAAAACCAGCCCCTTGAGGCTGCCAAGAGAGAATTGCAGGAAGAAACAGGAGCTGTTGGAAAAGATTATATTTCTTTGGGAACATTCTATCCAAGTGCAGGATTTTGTGATGAAGTACTTCACCTATATTTTTGTAAAGTCGCCTCTATTGGAGCAAGCCATCCCGACGAAGATGAATTTATTGAACCAATTTTAATCCCCATAGAAAAAGCAGTTGAAATGGTATTAAACAACGAAATTCCTGACGGAAAAACACAGGTTGCGGTATTAAAAAAGCAGCTGTAAATCATGTGTTTAATCAGAAGAAAGCGCAGGTATATATACCTGCGCTTTTCTTTTTTATACATTATTTCAGTAAATCTTTCACTGTCTTTTCAAATTTTTTGGTGCAGTGCCGGCAAGCAGTATCTGCTTTTGTTTCTTTGCGGATGTCTTTTGCCGATTCTGCTCCCTTTTTTATTGCTTTTTTGATATCTTTTTCTGTCACTTTATAGCATTTACAAATTATTTTATCATTTTACAACACCTCTCCTATCTAAAATGAATCCGCAAAAACAGGATCCAACTGCTTGATATTTTTTACTCTGCATTTTACAATAAATTGTATATAATGGAAAATAAAGGAATTATGTCGAATCTTATCAATTTTATGCGAATTATGAAAGAAAGGTAGAATGTTCTTTATATGAACCACCATATTTTTATTTCAAGTATAACAGAATTACAGAAAGATTTCAAAAGGCAATTTTTGCGTATCTGCCAGTATCATCAAATTAGCAGTGAAAAGACATATTATGCAAGCGAGCATATCATTTGCATGTTAGAGTATATCAAATTTTTTTATCAAAAAGAGCAAATGGATGACAGAACAAGTAAAAAAGCGTTGGTATTTGAAATGGTGAATACATATTCCGGTTTTAGATTGCCAACCATACCTATGGCGCATATGTTTGAGCATAGTCCGATAGAACATTTATTTTACATTTCATTATGCAGTACAATGCCGCAGCACATTTGGAATTTAAGCTATATTATGCCGCAAAAAACAGTGTGTAATAATAAATATTGGTTAATTGATTTTGCCTTGTGACAGAAAACGTAGCAAATAGGAATAGAGTGTGATGGTTTTCATATTCATTATAATACACCTCAGAAGGTAGAAAATAATAATATGCGTGACCGAGAAATAAAAAGATTAGAGGGGTTTGATATTTGGCACTACAGCGGAAGTGAAATTTATCATTCCTCATTGGCTTTGGCAAAAGAGTTTTGGAAGTATGTTGCAATTACCTTTTATCCGGACCATTAGTTACACTTTTTGTCTTTTTGGAAACATTCTATCTTTTTTTCATATAATAAAAATAAAGAATATACATAATTTCAAACAAATAGGCAATTCTATAATGAATCTATAAAATTTAAATTACATTTTTATTGAATCTTTCTATTTACTTTAGTTTATGGAATGATATAATTAAAATAATTATACCTAATTACTATAGTTAGGTATTTATTTTTTAGGAAAGGATAGTAGATTTATGAAGCGAATTTTATTTTATTAATCAAGCTGTAACTATCCTAGCAATTTCTACCGGCTGTTCATCAGGAGATACCCAGGTTCTTGAAGATAAAATTTCTCAATTGGAGCAACAATTAAATTCACAAAATGCTTCAAGTAGTAATAGCACAACTGCTTCTTCAAATACATCTTCCCAAAATGATGCCACAAATGCTGCAACTCTTCTGCACCTGCACAAAATAACAATTCGCAGCAAACAAATACCAATTTTGATACTACCGAATTGTCCAACAGTGAGTCTATGCATAATTGGTGACTCTACCCAGCCAAAAATCTAATTTATAGCGAAAATGTAAATTTGTACGGACAAGTAAAAATGCAAATAGAACAAGTGGAGTTTGAACTGGAACAATTTGAAAATCAAATTGAAATGGCTTTGAGAACAGGTACTTTAACTTACGACCAATATTACCAGCTAGACCGTACGCTGGATCAGTTGGATCATCGTTTAGATATG